>Ga0315289_10000005_pt1 | contig 407743 bp, 482 predicted proteins | sample YL17G11_40_MG_FD_203452 | JGI IMG/M metagenome (GOLD analysis project Ga0315289, IMG submission 203452) | Sediment microbial communities from Yellowstone Lake, YNP, Wyoming, USA - YL17G11_40 | ecosystem: Environmental > Aquatic > Freshwater > Lake > Sediment | place: USA: Wyoming | collected... | reverse complement strand
TCACCATTCGTAGCAACAACCGGCATGACATCACTTGTTGTCGTTGGCGCAGCAGCTGCTCCTAGCGATGTTGTAGGTGCAATAGACCTTGCAACAAGACTTGGCGGCGAAGTGACAACAGACTACATATGTGCTGGCACATCCGGTGGCGTAACAGTCGCAGGTGAGGGCAAAGCAGTAGCAACAACAAACACAAAACTATACCTGAACGACGACCTCGGAAAAACAGGCGCTAGGTCTACAATGACAAGAGACGATTTGCCGACAATATTGGCAAATGGCGTTCTTCAGGATACAGACGCATCAACAACACACAACTACCAGCAGTTCATCTATTTGACACCAGGAGCAACAAGCCCGACAAAGAATGACATAAGATGGGGCAAGCCAGGCAGCACGACAAGTGTTGACCCGACATACGTTATCGGTGAGCAGTCAACAGGAAGACTTACAACAACTCCAACAAACGCAGAATACCTATACAAGCTGTACGTTACATTCGACAAGGATGTTAACGGTGTAACAGCTGTTGGCGAAAAGCTGACGCTATTCGGAAATGAATACACAATCGCAAGTACAACATCTGCAGAATTTGGCAACGCATCAAGCAAACTCGTCTTATTTGGCGGTTCACAGACAAAGGTTATCAGCTCTGGCGAAGAACTAACATCAACAATCAGTGGAACAGAATATACCGTAAAACTGATCGGTGTCTCAAGCACAACTCAGGCTGTTGTAAAAGTCGGGACAGACCAGCAAACTATAACAAAGGGTACTTCCAAGAAAGTTGGCGGAATTGATGTCTATCTGGACGATGTATATTCTCTATCAACCACAGACCAGACACAAAACTCTGCTAAAGTGATGTTAGGCGCACAGAAAATATCACTGCAAAACAACACGAAAGTAAAAACAGGCGACACAGAAGATAACATAGACGGAACATATGTGGAATTGACACAATCAAACGGCAAACTATCTGCATTCACAATATACGTTGCTGGCAAGTCATCCACGAATGACTACATAAAAATGGGAGACACATACACAGACCCTGTTTTCAAGTCATTTGGACTATCATTCCCGTCAATAGAGCCAAGTTTGACAAGTTCAGCAAGAAGTGTTATTTTTGTAACAGCTTCTGGCGACAACCTGCTTCAGCTGGGAATGAAAGATGACAGAGGAAACGAGAAAACAATAAACTGGGCATACAAGGCATCGTCAACAGGCACAGCATTCGATCTCTCTGACAGCAGCGCAAACGCAATACACATTGCAGAAAACGAGACAATAACAAGAGACCAGTACTTTGTTGTAGACGCAGGTGACTTTACACATCTATACAAATTGACAAGTACATCAATAGATGGCACATCATCCAGCAACATAGAAGTAACAGACCAGTTCTCTGGCGTGACAACAAAGGTTGACCTCGGAATAGACAACACTGCAACAAAGGTTCTTGACGGACAGACCTATTACTTCAACACAACAGGAACAACAGGAGTAAAGGTTACATGGGGAACAAATTCAGGTGACCATTTAGCTGGTACCTATCTGACAGTATTCCCAAGATTAAAGGGCGCAAAAGGCGAGTACGTTGCCCTTACAACAAATGCAACAGTGCCTTTGATCGAAGGAAAGAAATACCAGCTCCCAACAGGTGCTCTGTTAGCAACATATAACTTTGCCTTGGGCTCATGGGACTTCACAGCAACAACAAAAGAAGACGGCACAGCATCAGCTCTGTACACAGGTGATGCATTACGGTTGAACGCAACGAACGTATCAACAAAAACAAATGCAGCAAGACTCGGCAGGACAGCATCAGCTGGAACCTACTATAACCTGACATATGTTAGCAACATATCATTCAGCATATTAGTAGGCGGTAGCTCACCAATTGGCCAGACCCAGCCAGGATTGTTGATTGTTGAAGAGAAGGATGCAGACACAAACCAGAACACTGTATTTGTTTACGCAAGCACAGAAACATCTGGCTCAAACTTCATAGCAAAACCAGAAACACCGCTATTCACTGACGCAAATATGCAGAATTCAGCATTGGGCTCTGACTCAACAATAACTGACTACGTAGATATCTATGGTACATACGTAAGAAGGACAACAACAGGTCAGGACACGATAAAAGCCTACTACCCAGACGACCAGGTTATCACAAACATCTACGTTTTGGGCAGCAGCGCAACAACAACAACATCAGCATCAGCAGCAGGCGCAACAGTAAAGCAGGCAGTTCCTGTAAAGACAGCTCTTGGCAAATTAGACACAGAGGTTACAACTTCCGACAGGACAAACAAGAACCTGATTTTGGTTGGTGGCCCTGCAGTCAACACATTAGTAAAAGAACTTGCAGACGCTAACAAGACCAAGACAAGGGACTGGTATGTCTCACAGGGAGCAGGCACTGCGATAATCAACCTTGTTGCAGACGCTTTCACAAGCGCCAAGTCAGCATTGGTTGTAGCAGGACACTCTGCAGCAGACACAAGGGCAGCAACAGGCATCTTGCAGACATACGATACATACAAGACTGATTTCACCGGAAAGACATTAGTCGTGATAAAGAACGGCGTAATCAGCACTGCAACAGCTTAAGCTGAAAAAAACAGAGAAATCGTCAATAAAGGGATTTTTTCCCTTTTTTTCTTTCTTTTTTCTTTTAATTTTTAATGAACTAGATTTGAGAATAAAGAACCTTTTTTAAGATAAATGTTTTATTTTGTCAAATGGGCATGACTGTAACAGAATTTCTGAGGGCAAGATTAACGAGGAATTTTATCACACCTTAAATGTTGTCAATGCCGAATGACAGCAGCGTTAGCTTGTCGCCTGCGAGCGTCAGGTTCTTGTAGCTTGTTCCCTGGAGATAAATTATGTTATTTTCTAATTTCAATGACGTCTCTGTTGCGCCTGTGGCAGGACCCTTGAGCCATATCACAGGCTTTGCGAATGCCGGTCTTGTTATATTGCCGTCTGTATCATTGTACCAGTTGTCGCCAATATAATAATAATATTCAAACGATAAAACGCGGCCCTCATAGGCATAGTATGTTGGTATCTTGTTCATGTTTATGAGCACAACGCGGAAGTATGCATTGTCCTGACTGTCAGAGCCGTCAAAGACCAGGACAAAATTGCTGTTTGTCGCAAATATCCGCTTTATCTCTATCGGCTCATTTACAGAAACCTTCAGCGCCTCTCTTATGTCATTTGCAAACGTATAGACCTGACTGCCATGGCCTGATATTGCTATCTCCTTTATTTCAGTATTATTTTCTGTGCAGCCGCTTGCCAGGGCAACAAATATTATTATAATGGAAATCAAAAAAATGTTTTTTAGCATATCACATATCTCTCCAGTTCTTCCAGTCTTACGAGCCCCTGAAGCGTGACATTATTGCCTATAACAATTGCAGGCGTTTGCCTTATGCCAAGGTTTTTCACGAGCAGGTCAACCGAGGTCAGGTTTATGTCCCTTGGTATGGGCGAAAGCATGACCATATTGCCGCACTTCTCTTTCAGATCAAGCAGTATGGCGCTCTGCAGTTTCTGGTTTAATTCCAGCGATGCATTGTCTTTTATGTCATATGTGTAAACATACAATAATGTTGTGTAGTTGGTGTTGCACTTCTCTTTTATTGTCAGTGCATTAAGCCAGAACTGGAACTGCAATAAGCCATAGCGCCTTTTTTCTGACAATATGAACGGCGTAAACCTGTTGACAGTCTCGGCCTTTTCTATATTAAGGCCCTCCTGGTAGATATCCTGATTGAATTTCAGGTTGCTTTCTATCGCATTTTTGCAAGAGCTCTCGTCTGGCCTGAAAAATTTATCATAATAAATGGTCTGCAGCCTTGCATCGCTGAACATGATCTCCGTCTCTGACAGCACGTTCCTTATCTCTTCTATCCTGCCGGATTCCATCCATACGCCTATTTCTATGCCTACTATCAATATCACAATTGTCAGGACAGCTGCCTTCCAGAAAACATCCTTCTGTATTACCATTCTCTATAACCCCTCAGGTATTTTATTATTGAATGAACAAGGATAACCGGGAATAGTGTTATGTATATCACTAAATATAAAAGTGTATATATCCAGGTCTTTAAATTTCTTGGATGGCCCATCGACTTTAATCCAGTATTCACGATTATTATGGAAAAAACAAAGATGACAACGCCAAATATGGTAAACAGGTCTGGTATGAATACCGGCGCTATCCTTTTGACAGGGTCTATGCCGACAGAATATGCTGTAAAGAAATATGCTGCATTATTGAAAAGCCATAGGTAAATTAAATACAAAAACAGGCTTAGCGCCAAAAGGCTTAATACGTATGATATCATGAAGAATGGCACAATGAAATAACCGAAGCTTCTGCTCCCCTTCTTGAACATGGAGCCCCTGTATTTGAAGAATGTCTGCATGCCGCCTATGTTCCATCGCAGGCGCTGCCGCCACCATTTCTTCAGCTTCCATGGTACGTTTGTATAGGCCTCGGCAGGGCTCATCTTTATTTTATAGCCGTTATCAAGTATGCGCCAGGCAATCTCTATATCCTCGGTCATGTTTTTTTCATCAAAGCCGCCAAGACTTTTCACAACCGCCTTCCTGTAAAAACTAAGCGGCCCTGGTGTTACATAAACGCCCTCCACGTATTCAAACAATTTTCTGGACCAGGCAATCATCGCATATTCCACTGACTGGAACCGCTCTAAAATTCTCTTCTGGTTTTTCGGGAATATGCGCGTTGTGACAGCTGCAACATCTTTATCGTCAAAATAAGGCACAGATTCCACTATTGAATTTTTCCTGGGATATGAATCAGCGTCTATGCACGCGACTATCTCGCCCCTGGCAAGCCTCAATCCTGCATTAAGCGCAGAGCCCTTGCCGCCCTGCTTCTTGCTTATCACCCTCACGCCAGCGCTTTTTGCTATTTCTGCTGTCCTGTCAATTGAGCCGTCATCAATAACAATTATCTCCAGTTTATTTTTAGGGTAATTCAGTTTTTTCAGATTATCAATAACAGATTTTATGCAGCTTTCTTCGTTGTGCGCCGGAATCAGGACGCTTACAGACGGGAAATGCCTCACCTTCAATACCTCGAAGAATTCCTTCTTGTTTTTGGAGAATAGAATGATGAATATGAATGTAAAATAGATAACCAATACTGCAAATAAAAGATATATTATATCTATCAAATTCATTCTCATGCACCACTCATTTACAAATTTCGTTTAGCATTACTGTTGCATAGCTGCCTCCAGGCAGGCTAAACCTCATCATGACGCTGTTTTTGCCTATTTCATAATCTATGCCAGTCAATTTAATAAAGGCTTTTCTCCCGGCGCCAGTGCAGCATATCCTTAATTCATTTATCATGAAATCTTTTTGCCTTATTTTTTCATTTTTTATTATTTTTTTGATTATATTATCAAACACGCTGCTTCCAAGCTTTGTATCATAGCCAAACACATTAATGTCGCAGAAGCAGGGGGCCCTGTTTTTTTGTATATAGGCTTTTATTGTTTCATTGAATATCCAGGACTGGTAAGCATGAATGAAGAATTTCAGCATTTTTTTGTCCAAATGTTCTATGTTATTGTAATGTGCCTTGCAGTTTTTGCTTATGATAGCAAGCGCCTTTTTGAATTGCCTTTTTATCAGGTGGCGCCCGACAATATGATTGTCGTTGCCTTTTCCAAACCGTTGCTGCCCAAAATAATTTGGCATGCCATTCTTGATTAATTTTACTAACCCCCTCTCTATTTTTTTGGCATCTTTGCACCTGTGCAATGTTATCTCGAATTCATTGCCAGCAAGGTCGCCAATAGAAATCATCTTGTCTGTGTAACCAATCTTCTTCAATTCAATATTATTGTTTGCATTCATTTCTTTTATTTTCTCTTCAGCAATTTTTCCGTTTCTTATTGTTATGTACTGGTATGTGACAGCAAATTTGTCCTTCAGGCCAGCATAGCCTATATCCCGCTCTTTTATTCCAAGATGTTTTGCAATAGTTCTTATTGCCCTGGCTGTTGTCATATCAGTCTTTTTTAATAAAAACAGGGTATAAGGGCTCCCTGTTTTCTCTACGCCACTGCCTGTCCTGGTGAATCTTCTTGTAAACTTTTTGTCTATTATTTCTCTTACGACAAAATCCTCAGGCTTCTTTATTTTTATCACGTTCATAAACAATAATTAAGAAATAAGCATTAAAATCATTTCAGCAGGGGCAAAGAGCCTGTAACCTTGTCTATCTTTTTCTCGTCATCAGGCCCTATGGCCATTGCTGTTATTGTGCCTGGCTTTAGCTCAGTAAGGCCTGCATCAGCAACCAGTGCATGATTTATCCTCAGCTTATTGCATTTATTCTTGAGCTTTAGCATCTCATCAAGGCCCTTAACCCTCAGCACAACCTTTTTTTGCCCGCCACGGTCCCATGCAATGAATTTTTCCTTTTTTGCCTTCCTAACAGCAGAAACAGCTGCGTGGCAGCACTGGGCAATTAACTTGCCTTCGGACATCTCTAGGTCATCCCTGACAACAATAACCTGCTTTTGCATAAACATCACCATCTTGCAATCTAATAATTATTTTATATATAGTTAAAGTTAATCCCACCAGTTCCGCCCCCGACCACCCGCCCCCTTACTGTTAAGAATAAAAATGGCGCAGGAGTTTGGAACAAAAAAATTGGTTTTACTTCATCCAACACTTAATTATATAATCCCACAGACTTCTTTATAACGTTTTTTGTGAGCCAGAGCGCAACTGCCATGCTCTTCCTGAACGGCATCCTTGAGCCAGTGTTATAATCAACATCAACCGGCAGCGCAGCTATCTTCATGCCTTTCTTGGATGCTTCTAACAGCATCTCGCATTCGAAGAAATAGCCCATTTTCTTGAATTTTAATTCAAAGAATTTGCCTTTTCTGACGCCGCGGAAGCCGCATAGCACGTCAGAAAAATTATTATTGGTAAGATAATTCACGCACCATCTTGCAAACCTGTTTGAAATTTGTCTTTGTAACGGGATGTCATTCATCTTCCTCTGGCCTATAACAATATCATAATGCTTCAGTAATTTTATGAATTTCTCTGTTTCCCCCGGGTTTAACTGGCCGTCGCCGTCAATAAATATGCACAAACCATGCCTGCTTTGCCTGGCGCCGTGCATGCATGCCAGGCCTTTTCCGGAATTTCTCCCCATCCTTATTGTTTTGTGGCCATAGGATTTTGCTATTTTTGATGTGTTATCAATGGAGCCGTCATCAACAACAATAACCTCATGGCCGCCTGGCATTCTGCCAAGAACATTATGTATGCGTTTTTCCTCATTATATGCTGGTACTATTATTGATGCCATAATATCACTATAAGAAATACCTCTGAATTCTTTAAAAACTTACAAAGCCCAGAATTAACTATGCTTGGCATCGAATTCTTTCAGGGCCTTGTTTACACGTTCGGCTATTTTGGGGTTTTTGCAGCATCATTTCTGGGCTCTGCACCTCTTTTTTTGTACACGCCAGCGCTGCTTGTCGTGTTCTTTGCAGGCTCAATCCTTGATCCATTGGCCGTGGGCATAATAGCTGGCTTTGGAGCAGCAATTGGCGAATTAATTGGTTATGGCGTGGGATATGGCGTCAATTATGGTATCAATATTTTTGGCTACAAGCCGTTTGAAAAAGGTAGGAAAGAGAAAGTCAAAAAAACCAGCAAATGGGAGAAATGGGGAAAAAGAGGCGAGAAATGGTTTAATAAACATGGCGGTTTTCTTCTGACATTCGTATTTGCATTAACACCATTACCTGATGATGTTATTGGTTTGATTGCAGGATACGTGAAATACGACATAAAAAAATACTTTGTTGCATGTCTGCTTGGAAAAGTATTGTTATGCCTGTTCATCTCCTATGCAGGATATTACGGCATAAACACCCTGCTTTCATTTGTCTGAAAGAAAAAGTTTTATATATGTTTATTTTTATACAATACTGATGCTGCTTAATATGAAGCCAGCTGATTATGTATCGCTTTCAAGCCTTGTTTGCGCAGTAATAGCCATTGCCCTGATTTTCAATAAGGCATACCTGTTTGTGCCATGGCTGATATTTCTTTGCATAGGCCTTGATTACGCAGACGGCTATGCTGCAAGAAGCATGAAACAAAAAAATAGCATAGGCCCTTATTTAGAGGGATTTATTGACACCGTGGCATTTGGCATAACCCCGCCTCTGTTTATAGCGTCTGTTATCGGTTTTGATATAATAACAACCATTCTGCTGATTATTGTTGTTGTTGCAAACGTGCTGCGCGAAACAAGGATATTGACGCTGCTCGAGACCCAGTCAAAATACAAGACAGGCATGGCAAACCCGGTGTTTGCGGCAATCACAGGCTTTCTGTTCCTGTCGCAGCTGGCGATTCCTGCATATGCGTGGCAGCTGTTCATGCTTGTTGGCGGCTTTTTATTAATCTCGCCATTCAGATACCCGACCCACAGGAACATCCAAAAGAGAGTGAAATATGCCTTTGTCATTGCGGTTTTTGTGATTCTGGTATTGTCATATGCTTTAACCGCGTTGCTGCAATCCGCATATGCTGCAATAGCGCTTATTCTGATAGGCTATATGATTTTAGGACCTGTTATATACAAGTGGGCTCTATGAAATCAATAAAAAATACACCTGTTATAGAACTGAAAGGATATAATTTTAGGTTATATCTGAAGAATGAGATGGTTCAGCCAACAGGCACGCACAAGGACAGGGAGACAGAAGTAATAATAAATGACATCAGGGCAAAAGGCTTTCATGCCTGCGGCTGCGCAAGCACAGGAAACGCAGCAATCTCGCTTTCTGCATTTGCAAAGGCAAATAACATTAAATGCACGGTCTTTGTTCCAAAATCAACATCAGATGAAATACTGAAGATGATACAGGCAAACAGCGCAGAAATCATCAAGATAGATGCAGACTACGGCAGGGTGGTTGATATAAGCAATGAAAAGATGAAGGGCATCTACAATGCCAATCCTGGTGTATGCAAGATAAGGCCGCAGGGCGACGAATGTATAGGAGAAGAGATTGCTGATTTGAATCCGACCATAGTCATATGCCCTGTGAACAACGGCACGCACCTTGCAGGCGTCTGGCACGGCTTGAAGAAAAAGAAAAGACATCCAAGAATGATTGCAGCCATTGCGCCCGGCTCCAAATTGGCTAAAAGCATATCAGGATTTCACCAGAAGGACAAGAAAATACTTGATGCAGCAATCCATGAATCAAGGGGCCGGATAATTGAACTCAATGATGAAGAAATAAAAACAGCAGCAAGAGAATTGTACAAGAAAGGCATTTACTGTGAGCCGTCATCTGCAACAACGCTGGCTGCGCTGAAAAAATTAATCCTGGATAAAGATTGCAATAAAAACGACGTTGCTGTTTGCGTCATCACCGGCGACTGCAAGCGATTCCCGAAGCTGATAGAAGAAATAGAAAAGGGATAAATGCTGATTTCCACCGTATTGATACGGTGGTATAGAGTGGAAATCAGACATGTTCAATGATTGCCCAATGTGCAATAAACGAAGTTTATTGACATGCCAAAATTCTCTGAATTTTGAGCATTTCAACAAGCCACTGCCTAAAGGCAGTGGTCATTGACATTTCATATCCACCCTACTTTTACCTTGCCTGCCTTTATTGCCTTTAGTATGTCTTTTTCATTTGATACCGTGAACGCAGCGCCGACCATATCCAGAACATGCGCATCGCTGCCGCCAATGCCAGGCAGCTTTGCCCTTTTTGCAAGCTCCATCGCCCTTATGTTTGCCTCCAGTGGCGTGAATGCATTGAATATCTCTATTGCATCAATCTTGTGCTTTATTATATCAATCATATCAGCAAAGCTCATGCGCCAGAACCCTGCGTATGGATGCGCTATTGCAGCAACGCCGCCAGCTGCATGTATCTTGTCCAGTATCTCTGTCGGCGAGCCGCTCGGCATCTCCTCAATGCCATAGGCGAGTATGTCGCCAAGCGGTGTTGTTATCTCAACACCAGATATAATAACCAGATTATAATCTCTGACCTTCTTCTTTATTTTATTATATCCATCCATTGTGTCATGGTCAGTGATTGCTATGCCGTCAAGGCCTATGGCTATTGCACGATTTATTATTTCCTCTGGCGTCGCGATGCTGTCAGAGAAATTTGTGTGGATATGCAGGTCGAATTTGAATTGCTTGGCCATATTACCACGGTTCACTTTTTACCTTTGCAACATACCCAACGATGTTTGCAATAAGATGTATTACTGGAGTGAGAATTATTAGCGCAATAATAATAAAAATGCTTATTGAATAAATCAGGCTTGCAAAAATAAACGCAAATATTAAAAACCCAAGCTGGTCAAGCAATGGTGCAGACTCCCCGCGCCTGATATTAATCCTTCTTTTTATAAACGAGCCAATGATATCGCCGCAAAGCGCGCCGATGCTAAGCAAGATTATTATTGGAAATGTCATGACAGCAAGATTAAGCGCAACGCCGTCTATAACAGCAGGAATAGACGATTGAAAATATATCTGTATAGAGCCGATGATTATGCCAAAAGCTATGCCTGCAATTGTGCCCTCAAGTGTCTTGCCATTGCCGAATATTCTTTTGCCGCAAAAAGTTTTGCCGCAGTCTATCGGTATTTTTCCCCTCGCAAGCGGCGGGAACGCGTTTGTAGCATAGGCTGGCGCAATGAACCAGAATGACTGGGCCAGCAATAATATCAAATCCATGACTAAATAATTGTCCGAATTGGTTAAAAAGTTTAATAGGAGAAATAATAGCATAGGATGAACCCGCCACCCACCCCCAACCAAACCCGCCTAATTGTTGGGGTAGATGGGACAAACCATTGCTAGCGAAACGCGTCGGGTTCGTTTCCAAGACAGTGATTTTATGAACATAGCAATGTTTACAGATTCCTACAAGCCGCAGATAAACGGCATGGTCACATCCATAGATATTTTTTCAGCTCACCTCAGAAAAAAAGGCCATAATGTCTATATCTTTGCGCCAGAATGCAAAGGAGCAAAAAAAGAGCCGTTCGTTTTTTGCTTTAAGTCAATCCCGTTCCAGGCATACCGTGAATACAGGATAGGCATTCCGTATAAAATTCTTCTGGACCCAAAAATAAAAAAAATCAGGTTTGACATTGCCCATGTTCACAGCCCGTTTTCCATGGGAGCATCTGGTCTGGGGTTTGCAAAATATCATAAAATTCCTGTAATTGGGACATTTCACACATTGTTTCCCGACTACATGCATTATTTTATCGGAGCCAAATGCCTTCAGAAGATAAAGTTTGTAAAAAAGATATACAAGAAATTTTCTTGGTCTTATCTCTCATGGTTCTACAATAAATGCAATGTTGTTATTGCACCCTCACAGGGCATAAAGTCGGCATTGCTGAACAACGGGATAAAGCGGGATGTCGTTGTGCTGCCGACAGGCATTGAAACCAAAAAAGCAAAGCCAGAATCCAAGAGCGTGCTAAGGAAAAAATACAGCAAAAAATATGCCCTCGGAGACGGCAAGATAATCTTTCATGCCGGCCGTGTTACCAGGGAGAAGAACATAAAATTCATTATTCAGTCGTTAAAAACACTGCTGAAAAAAGAAAACGCCAGGCTTGTTATAGCGTCTGACGGGCCATATAAAAAAGAATTGGTGATGTATGCAAAAAAAGCAGGGCTAGAGAAAAATATTATTTTCACAGGATACCTGAGCACGGACGAACTTAATGATTTTTATGCACTTTCTGATATTTTTGTCCTTGCATCAGAGACAGAAACCCAGGGCATTGTGCTCGCAGAAGCTGCATTAAACAAGCTGCCAATAGTTGTGCTTGATGCGCCTGTTACAGCAGATTTTGTAAGGGAAAATAATGTTGGTATCGTTTCTGACAGGGAAAACTTCTCAAAGAATGTTGAAATGCTGATGAAAAATAAAAAACTTATTATGGGCTTTGAAAGAAATTCAAAAAATGTAAGGAAAAAATATGACATCAGCAAATGCACGGATAAATTGCTTGAGATATATATGCAGGCAATCAAAAACAGGGAAAACAGACTGTAATGAATTTACATGCCAGAAATTCTTCCGTTTATTGCGTACCCCAGGACAGCAGCCACCATCTTTATCCACATTCTTGGGCTTGACAGGAATTTGCTTCGTCCAAGCCCGCCGCCGCGCTTGAGGTTTGGTATTGGCGTGCCATCCATCCTCAGCCCCATCTCAATCGCCTTCAGGTTAATTTCTGTCTCTATCAGAAAATCATTGCTCTTTATGCTGAGCTTCTTCCAGTCTTTTTTTCTTATTGCCCTGAAACCTGCAAGCGGATCGCCCCATATCTTGAAGCCTACAATTCTGAAAAGAATCAGGACAGGTGGCGCGTATAATCTAAAAATAAGTTTCATGTTCAGGTCATCCTCCTCAAAATTTTTGAAAGACCTGTATGCTAATGCAATATCAGCATGCTTTAATTTTTCAACCAGTTTTGGTATGTATTGCGGCGGATCTGTTCCGTCGCCATCAAGGAATATCAGGATTTTTCCCCTGCTTTTTTCTGCGCCTGTCTTCATGGCCCTGCCTTTTCCCTTTCTTTTTTCTGTTATAACTCTTGCGCCATGTCTTCTTGCTATCTCGGGTGTTTCGTCTATTGAAGAATCAACAACAATGACCTCTGACTTATTTTTCACGCTTTTTGGTATGGCATCGAGCACATTTGCTATTGACTCGAATTCGTTCCTCGTAGCTATGATTATGCTGTATTTTGGCTTTTTCATATTATTCACTTCATAAATCATTTCCTTACAACAGAAATTATGAAGGCGCCTGCAAGTATCAGAAAGACACCAATCCATCTTGTTGCTGCAATAGCTTCATTTAGAAACACGTACGCAAGTATCACGGAAATTAGTGTCACAATGCCGGTTACCATAGGAACGACAATCGATACATACTCATCATGCATCGCCTTCTGCATGAAGGTAAAACCTACAATTGCGAAAAGTAGGGCAAGCCATGATATCGGGTAAGTAACTATTGTCCAGAAATCAGGCTGCATGATCGCGAGCTTTATCAGTAACGAACCAGCACCAAAAATAATACCCGCAAGTATTATTATCAGTACACCACTAAAAATATGCCCGCGAGTATCAAGATTATCGAAACCCATTCATAAACCACCAGTCTTTCTTTAAAAAATACAAAGCCGATAATCATCGGTATTATCAATGCCAGTGAAATAACGCTTTGAACTATGGATAAATCCGCAATTTTCATTGCAAAAAGATAGGATGCAATGCCAACAGCAGCAACAATTAACGATGACAGCCATCTCCTATTTTTCAGCATGCCTTTTATGGAGAATTTTTTCATTTTACCTAATGCATATTTCTGTATTGCTGTTGATAAACCAAAACATATCGCTGTAACAAAAGTCATTACCAACCCAAGAATTTCCATTAATTTCACCCTATTTTGGAGTTTTCTGCCAGACTACCTTTTTATTTGTAATCTCCTCAAACAAGACTTTTACCAAGCTCACAATTTCAATTATAGTGTAATAAATATAAACTACTGGTAAATAAATCAACCCATCTTTATTGTATTTTATTTTTGCTGCTATTAATATTAGAATACCAAATATAAAGCCTGTCAAGAAAATAAAGTCGCTAAAAATTATTCCTATTATAAGCATAATCAGGCCCACTGTTCCTGTTATTGCTGCCAGAGTTATGAAAGGCATTTTTATTAGCAGGTCTGTTGCGCTAACTGTTTTTGTCATCTTTCTTATTTCATCAATTCCACCCCTCCTCCATCTTTTCTGCTGTTTCCAGTAAGATTTCAGGCTCTTAGGCACGACGATTGAGCACGGTGCATTAATAAGATTGACACGTTCCCCAATTTTATACAATCTTAATGAAAGATTTATGTCCTCTGTAAGTGTGTCTTTGTAATATCCGACCCTTTTTAATATTTTTTTACTTATTAGAAAATTGCAGCCAGGAACTATCTCTATCTTGAATAATCTGAACAATCCTATCATTATAACATTATGCAAGTTATTTTCCAGTATGCTAACTTTTTCTATGAGTTTTCTCTGATTTCTTATGGTTGTAAAACCCACGATTGCATTTGTTTCCATGGATGAGACAAGTTTTTTGATTGTATTCTCATTCACCCAGTTATCAGCATCCAGGAAATATATTAGCTCCCCAGACGCCTTTCTGATGCCTAGATTCAGTGCATGAGGCTTTCCTTTCGGATGTTTTTCAATAATTACCTTGTCTGCATATTTTTTTGCTATCTTTGCTGTCCCATCATAAGAATTTGCATCAACAACAATTATCTCCAGTTTACTCTTTGGGTAGTCGGACTTTCTTAACCTCTTCAGAGTCTCCTCTATAACATGCGCCTCGTTCCTTGTCGGTATTATTACAGAGACTTTTGGATATTTGTCAATCTTTTTATAACCAGCTTTTTCAGGAAAAAACGAAGAGATAATAAATAATAGATAATTCAAATCAACATAGAACAAAACAAGCGCATAAATTATCCATTGGCCAACCTGTATCCATTCGAACATAGTATTACTTTCTCACAGATTCTATAAATCTTTTAACAGACCTGTCGTATGCCCTTTCCGCGTCTTTTGGAAACAGGCAGCCCGGAAGCTCATTATGTTCCCTGTGATGTTTTATACATAAGCAACACATGCCTCTTCTGGAACAAGATGCGTATGTGCATGTGCATTTCTCCAGATTCTTCTTGCGGTTTATGCATTCCATGAAATCATCTCACGAAGCATTAATTTATCCGGTTGTTCATGGTACGTCTTTATCTGATGCCAAAAAATAAAGAACCCTATTTATACCTTTAACCTCATTTGTTATTCTGTTACTTAATCTAAAAGCAAATTCTACATCCCATACAATATTTTTACCTAGGCGTAATTCTATTTCAGCCGGATACTCATAAACCCTTTTATCACCCTTGATGCCAACACTCTTACAGTTATAAATGCTTACTTCAGCTAAATCATAAATAATATTAGCACTTTTAAGCTCCTCTTTAAGAATTTTTTCTACCCTTTTTTTAAGTTGCTGTAATTTATATTTCGACATAAAGATTTATTAATGTAAAAAAATTTAAATGCCCCCGCCGGGATTTTCAGTGCAGCTGTTTTGTTAAGCAGCAGCGCATTTGAATTCTCGTGGCCCTTCTTTCATAATATACCTTCTTTTTCTATGGTCTTTTCTTTCTGGAAAGAAAAGTCATCCCGAGTCTTAAGGTCCGCAACCTTACATTCTTTTTGGACCCTTTATCCAAGCTAAACTACAGGGGCATAATACTTAATTTTAGATGTGATTGCTTAAAAATGTAAACTTAAAAAGGTTTTCAACAACTAAAGTAGAATAAATGGTGAAAACAATGAAATGCACATCATGCCACATTAACATATTGTCAGAGGAAGAGTTTACCAGGTTCAAGTGCCCTGCCTGCATGAAGTCAGAGATCATAAGGTGCAAGAACTGCAGAAGAAAGAGCACCATATTTGTCTGCCCGAAATGCGGCTTCGAGGGGCCTTAAATTCTGTTTTGGTGTTTTTATGGGAAAAGTCGCTTTAACATTGAAAGTCATGCCAGAAAGCCCTGATGTTGATCTGGATGAGCTAAAAAACAGGATAAAATCCCTGAAAAACCTGCAGCAGATAAGCGAGAAGCCTATTGGTTTTGGCTTGGTATGCTTGGAGGTTTTGTTTGTTTTTGAGGACAAGGAAGGCATTGGTGACATAGAGGAAAAACTGCGCTCCATTGATGGCGTCGGCTCTGTAGAATCTGGCGATGTCACGCTAATTTAAATGCTGAATTCCACTGTATTTATACAGTGGTTGAGTGGAATTCAGACATGCTCAATGATTCATAAATATCAACAAGCCACCGTCTTCAGACGGTGGTCATTGACACTGTCATGCGATCTTTTTCTGGATTTTATCTGCGACATTCCTGCATTATTTTGCTATGATATACACAATTTATATTTTGACAGCACCTTTATATTCTGTCAGAGCAAAAAGTTATCTGGTGATACAATGTGCTTTGACTTATTCAAGAATCCTGTCAAGGCTATAGACAACGCAAAGAAAAAGAAAACAATGGGCAAAACAATAGGCATTATGATCGCATCAGCAATAGTATTCGGCTTGTCTGTTGTGATCCTATTGGCAAACATGGGGATTATGACCAGTATAGTCGGCATTGGCGCATTCATAGGCGTCCTGCTCCTGACAATAGTGTTTGCACTCTTGTTTGGCCTGATAATACAGATAGCTGCAGTGACCCTTGGAGGCAAGGGAACGTATTATGAAGGGCTGACAGCAATAACATATGCATTATGGCCGATATCAGTCGGTTTTATCATAGCTGTAATAGTTGCCATGATACCATATGCCACAGTCATATCAGCGATAATATTCGCAGTTCTGTTCGCAATGGGCTTGAGCATATTATACAGGGCCATCAAGGAGCTGTTCAAGACAGATATGATAACAGCATTTGTTGCAGTGTCCATAGTGATCCTGGCGTTGTTTGTTGGCGTTTATATGACGCTTGGCTTTGGCGCGATTGGTAATTTTATGCCATTGATGACACAGATTGTATAAGGTGTAGATATGAACAAGAAAATACTGGGAGCAATCCTGGTGATAATAGGACTGATAGCACTGATTGGCGCAGGGGTTTTCATATACCTTATAGCAGAATTCAGCACAGCAATGGGCATGCTATCAACAGCTGACCAGACAATTATTGCCCAATACGGCATTGATGCTGGCCAGATAGGCGCAATGGTTGGCACGCTCCAGACAATAATAACAGTGGGTACTGTATGGTGCATCACGGTTCTGATAACGTCATTATATGCAATCTACGCTGGCATAAATATGCTCAGGAAAAGATGAGTTTTTTAACTTTTCTTTCTAATTTTTATTTGTTTTATTGAAGATTTGCCTCGATAGCTTAGCAGGTAGATGGACGCCTACGACGTTATTCTGTTTAGAGCGGCTGTTTCGTAAACAGCAGGTCGGGAGTTCGATTCTCCCTCGGGGCTTTATTTTATATCTTCCTCGAAACCGTGCCACAATTCACGCTCTGCGCGCTTTTTTTCCTGTTTGTTTAGAAGCACGAAGATTGTTATGAAAACAGCTGATAGCATTGGTGCGATAATCCCGTATACAAGATAGACAGGCATAACAAAATTCAGGAACTCCTTCAGATAAAGGGATATGAATATGGCGATAAAGAACCCAAGGCCAAGACTGTTGATTATGATATTTTTCATGAAATATGATTTGTTTTCAGAGTTTATAATAATATTGGTTCCGGACTGCAATCTTTTTAAGGTTTGTCCCATAATACAGATGAAATAATAGTGTTGATTAATTGTTGATTAATATGAGAAAGGTTTATGTTGTTTCCAGCGAAAACAGGATGAAGGCAGAGGATGCGCTGAAAAAGGACGACCTTGTAAGCAGGAGCAGCATAGTTGTCAGGAGCGCATCGAGCCTTGAGGTTGATGACAAGAACCTGAAATCAAGTGATTATTTCATAATTCTCGACGCGTCTGAGGAAGCATTAAAAAAGGCAAATAAGCTGCTGAAGGGCATAGCAAATAAATATAGCAAAAAAGACGGCGTTCTCAAAAAATTTGACGAGCAGGAAGATTCTGCTATAGAAGGGCTTGGTGCTATTCTAGGCTGATTTCTGGGTGATTTTATGATTGACAAGATGGACCTCAGAGCAACCAAGGAACTGAATGAGTACATGAATCTAGGCCGAATATTCTTCTGCAGCAACTGCACAAGGAGCTTTGGCTCAAAGGAGTTTGTCGGCGCATGCAAGTTCTGCGGCTCTGATGTCTTTGAGCTGAATGGGCACAAAAAGAAAGAGCAGCTGTTCAGATTCTTTTGCCCGGCATGTGATAAATCATCGATTTCTGAAAAACTGGAGTCATGCCCTAAGTGCGGCTGCAATGCCCTGCACCCGTATCCCATTGACAAGATCGGAAAAAAGGAATTCCTTACAATGCGAAAACGGCAGATACTCGGAAACATAAGAAAAATTTTCTCAAAGGGAAAGTAAGAAATGCATTGAAGGAAAAACAAAATCTAAGCAAGCAGCTAAAAATAAATCTGCCATCCACGACATTTATTATTTCTTTTTCTTCTTTCTGCACCCGCACGTTGCGCACATGATTATTCACCGGCATAAGTTTCTTTTGCCATGCTTTTATTGATTTCGCAACTAAGATTACCAAATCAGGGTTTAGCATTCTTAAATGCTTGATGACAAAAATATAGACATGAAATACTTGGCAATAATATTTATTTTGGTTTTGGCATCGGTAGCATTTGCGCTGCCCCAGCCTGCAGGCTACGTCAATGACTATGCAAACATCCTGCCAAACAGGCAGGCGCTGGAAAGCGCGCTGATAACTTATGAAAGGAACACGACAATAGAGATCGCAATTGTTACAATTGATGTCCTGCCCCCAGGACAGACAGCAGCCACATATGCTGTTGAGCTATTCAATCAGTGGGGCATTGGCAAAAAAGGAGAGGACAATGGCATTCTTGTTCTAATCATACAGAACGGGACTACAGGCAACCGCCTTAGGATAGAACTTGGCTATAGCATCCAGGGCTATATTACAGGCGCAGAAGCCGGCCGCATCCTTGACGCAGCGTTGCCATACTACAACCAGGCCGATTACGGCAAAACAGCAGAGGTGATTCTTGACGGATTGTTTAATCAACTAAAAGATTATCAGCCAGGAAAAATTGCTGCCAGAACAGATTTCAATGAAGGCGTAGATTTAATAATATCATTTTTGCCTGTAATAATAATCTTTCTATTCATCATTTTTTCAATCGCATTTTCTGAGAAATGCCCGCAATGCGGATCGCGGAAATTAAGCTGTAATCAGGAATATTGCGTCTGCATGAAATGCGGCAGGAAATTCAAGCGAAAGAAAAAATCCGGATTCGTGCCAATATTCATAGGCGGTTTTGGCGGCTTCTCTGGCGGCGGCTTCGGCGGCGGAGGCTCTGGCGGCGGCGGAGCAGGGAGATAAATATGAAACAGTGGAACAGGATTTTCAAAAAAGAAGGTAAAGTATTTACAAAATTACAGGAAGATATACCCAGAATTCTGAAAATATTCAAAAATTGTGATGTGAAAAAGATTCTTGATTTAGGCTGTGGTTCTGGGCGGCATGTAATTTATTTTGCAAAAAATGGCTTTGACGTTTATGGAATTGATATTGCCAGAGAGGGGCTCAAAATAACAAATTCTGAACTAAAGAAAAATAAACTCAAGGCAAACCTCAAATATGGCTCTATCTACAGAAAACTTCCATACGCAGACAATTTTTTTGATGCAGTCATCTCAACGCAAGCTATTCATCACGACAAAATTCAGGAAATTAGAAAAGTAATAAAGGAGATTGAAAGGGTCTTAAGGCCAAATGGTTTGTTATTCATAACTGTGCGTAAAAGAAAATTTAGAGAGAAATATCCAAAAAATGTGTTAATTGAGAAATATGGCAAACAAAAAGCAACATACAAAATTATTGCACCAAGAACCTATATTCCAATAGAAGGCGATGAAAAAGGGCTTGTACATTATCTTTTCAATAAAAAACTGTTGCAAAAGGAATTCAAGAATTTTAAAATACATGACATATGGACTGATAATATGCGACTTCATTACTGCCTTATTGGCGAACTCAAAGAGTGATAAATTAATTATTTAAGCTTAATTCGTCAATTGAATAGAAAGTAAAAATAGAGTGAACAATTATGGCAGCAAAAACAAGCAATAAAAAATGGATTGGCATAGGCATCGTGGTTGTCATAGTTCTTGTTTTAATCGGCATTGTATGGGGCTCATTCAACTCCCTTGTTGGTTTGAGCCAGAATGTTGACAGGTCATGGGCAGATGTCGAGACACAGTACCAGCGCAGGATTGATTTAATCCCGAATCTGGTAAACACAGTGCAAAGCTACGCAACATATGAGCAGGCCACATTGACAAAGATAACTGAGCTGAGGTCACAGTGGCAGGCAACATTATCTGCCGAGGACAGGGTAAAGACAGCAAACGAGGTTGAATCAGCAATATCAAAGCTGCTCCTTATAGCAGAGAATTACCCTGAGCTAAAGGCAAGCGCAAACTTTGTCAGCCTGCAGGACTCGCTGGCAGAGACAGAGAATATGGTTTCAGTAGCAAGAACAAGGTACAATGCAGCAGTAAGGGACTACAACAGCGTTGTATTGTACTTCCCGTCAAACATCGTCGCAGGCATGTTTAACTTTGACATGAGGTCCTACTTTGAGGCCAAGCCAGGCGCTGAAAACGTTCCTGTAGTGAACATCACAGTCTAAATACAGCCTATTTTTCTTTTTATAAATTTTATCTTCCAATTATTTTCTATTAGTAAAATTTATGCACCATTGGTCTAGTGGCTAGGACGCTGGCTTCCCAAGCCAGCTGCCCGGGTTCGAAAACTCGAATTGCCTTCGGCACTTCAGTCGGCTTTCCCGGATGGTGCATCATTTTAAATATAATTATTGAATAAAACTATGCACGGGCTCGTGGTCTAGTGGTATGACGTCGCTTTGACGTGGCGAACTTTAACCATGATTTTTGGTTTTAGGTCAAAAGGTCGTCGGTTCGAATCCGGCCGAGCCCATTTTTCTGGAACGTGATACGTATGCAGATAGCTGACTTACATATTCATTCGCATTATTCCCGTGCAACGAGCAAGGACATGAATATTGAGACGCTTGCAAAGAACGCGAAGATAAAGGGCATTGATATCCTTGGCACAGGCGACTTTACCCATCCTTTATGGCTGAAAGAGATGAAGCAAAAGCTCGTCTTTGAAAACGGCATCTATGATTTTGACAACACAAAGTTTGTGCTTTCCGGAGAAATCTCGCTGATGTATTCAAAAAACGGTAAAGGCAGAAGAGTTCATCACGTATTGCTTGCCCCAGATTTCTTAGTTGTAGATCAAATAAATGAATATCTTGGCAAAAAAGGCCGGCTTGATTATGACGGCCGGCCCATCTTTGGCATTGATTCAGAAGAGTTCACGGAAAACATGATGCAGATATCAAAAGACATAGAGATAATACCAGCCCACGTCTGGACGCCATGGTTCGCCATATTTGGCTCCATGTCTGGCTTTAATTCTGTCGAGGAATGCTTTGGCGATAAGGCAAAGTACATCCATGCATTGGAAACAGGCCTGAGCAGCGATCCGGCAATGAACTGGCGGCTGTCAAAACTTGATAAATATGTACTTGTAAGCAACAGCGACTCGCACTCGCCTTATCCATGGCGCTTGGGCAGAGAAGCAAATGCATTCGACCTGAAAAATGTGAATTACAAGGAAATGATAGATGCCATAAGGACACGAAAAAACTTTTTATTTACAATCGAGACAAGCCCGAGCTACGGGAAATATCATTTTGATGGCCACAGAAGCTGCAACTTTTCCTGTTCGCCAGAAGAATCAAAAAAGATGAAAAATATCTGCCCTGTATGCCACAAGCCGCTGATAATTGGCGTTATGAACCGTGTTGAAGAGCTTGCTGACAGGCCTGACGGCTTCAGGCCAAAAGACGCTGTTGACTTCAAGACACTACTGCCGCTAAGCGAGCTTATTGCAGCATCGTTTGGTGTTCAAGCATTTTCAAAAAAAGTATGGGCAATGTATAATATGTTCATAGAGAGATTCGGCAATGAGTTCAATATCCTTCTTAATGCAGAAAAGAATGATCTAAAGAAAATAAATGAAAAGCTCGCTGATCTAATAATAAGAAACCGCAATGGAAAGATAAAGGTCGAGCCAGGCTTCGATGGGGTTTACGGTAAATTAGTTCTGGAAAAGGAAACGGAAAAGCAGCCATGCCTAGGAAAGTTTGTAAAATAAATGTCAGAACAGCAAAAGCTCTTTACTGCAATCTAAACTGTCTGTCACAGCAAATTTATCGCTATGAATGGTGAAACCATTCATGCAAAAATACTTCGGGTTTTGGCCCGAAGATATTTATTTACCCAGTTAACAATTATAATTAGGTGTATTGATGGGATTTATCAGAAAAAAGGAAGAGATTAAAGAAGGAAAAAAAGGCAGGAAGGACAAGAAAAAGATAATCAAAGAAAGAGAAAGAGAGATAAAAGAAATAATTTCCCGCGAGTACAGGCTTTACAAGGAGGAGGAAAGGGAGGCGTCATTGCCAAGGACATTATATGAAAAGGCCTGCAGATTTTCCCAGAAAACCCTTAATATCAAGCCGGATAAAAGGTCAGGCAGCATGATACAGGAGGCAATAAAATTCTCCCATCTGAATATAACGCCAGAGGGCGTTGCATCCCTGACCATATTGTTCGCGCTTTTTGTCTGCATCCCAACGCTGCTGCTAATGATGCTGAGCGTATTTGCTCATATAACGATTCTATCATTCGGCTATGGCATGATTGTGCTGATGCTTGGCATGTTCTTCACCTATTATCTTTACACGTATCCCATGCACCTGAAGAAAAAATATGAAATAGAAGCAGGCTCTGGGATTGTTACAATGATACTTTACATGGCCATGTTCATGAGAAACACGCCGAATCTTGAGGGCGCAGTCAGATTTGCCTCAGAAAACATTACAGGGTCACTGGGCTATGAATTAAAGAAACTTATGTGGGACGTGGAGATCGGAAACTTTCTTTCCATTAAGGATGCATTAATGGAATACACAACAAAATGGGCAAAGAACCGGGAATTCATAGAGGCAACTGAATTATTAATAACATCATTGCGTCAGGTCGGAGAAAAGAGAATAGAGCTTCTTGACGAGGCTGTTAATATTGTCTTGGAGGGCAACCGCGAGCAGGCAAGGCATTTCAATCAAAAGCTAAAGATGCCTGTTTTAGTTGTCCACGCGCTTGGTGTGATGCTGCCTGTGATGGGCCTTGTTTTATTTCCCATAGTGTCTGTGTTTTTGCAGGTCCAGGCAACACTCCTGTTTGTCGTCTATGACATCCTGCTGCCGCTGATTTTGTATTATGTAATAACAAGCATCCTGGAGATAAGACCATCAACCTTCAGCAAGATAGACATATCAGAAAATCCGGATGTCCCGCCAGAAGGAAAATTTCGTATGGGCAAAAAATTTGTAAGAGCCTGGCCCTTTGGCATGATCACCGGTGTTATCATCATAGCGCTTGGCGTCATGTACGCGCGCATAGACCAGGAAGGCATATTATCTGCCATACTGATATTATTCGGCATTGCATTGGGCTTTGCATTATACTTTATTATTGTGACAAACCAGAGGATGGCAGTAAGGGGCAAGGTAAGAAAGATAGAGGGCGAGTTTGCAGAGGCATTGTTTCAATTGGGCAATCAGGTTTCAGGCGGCACGCCAATAGAATTGTCAATCGAGCATTCAATAGAGCGCATAAAGGAACTGGAGATAAAGAATCTTTTTGTGCGCGCCCTGAATAATATGAAATCCCTTGGCTTCACATTCTCCCAGGCGTTCTTTGACAAGGAATACGGCGCAATCAGATATTACCCGTCAAAGCTCATCAAATCAATCATGAAAACAATTGTCGAGTCAACAAGAAAGGGCGTGAACGTCGCGGCAGTTGCAATGGTTTCTGTGTCAAGGTACCTGAAAAACCTGCACCTGACGCAGGAGGACGTGAAAGAGCAGTTGAATGACACAATAAGCTCGCTGAAGTTCCAGGTATTTTTCCTCTCGCCCATGATATCAGGCGTCATTGTCACGCTGGCAATAATAATCATGCGCATCCTGAAGCAGTTAGGCAGTCAGGCATCCACGTTCTCTTCAGGCTCAATGCCGTTCCTGGACCAGTTTGGCAAGGCAAACATCACGCCATTCCAGTTCATAATTGTTGTCGGCATATATCTCATAGAAACATGCTTCATATTATCCATGTTCATAAACACAATAGAAAGCGGCGAAGACCCTATTGGACAGAAAAATACCACAGGCTTTGCCCTGATCATAGGCTTTGTTGTATTTGCTGTATGTCTGTTTGCAACGCTCGCAGTATTCGGGCCATTGATAACATCTGTGCTGGTTGTGTAGAAAATGATATGCTCCTAATATAACCCATGACTACATGGTGAAGCTTTGCTTCACCTGTACAGGAGAATCTTCGATTCTCTATGTAAAGTCATGGGTTTCCTTGAGTCCTCAAAAACCAAAGGTTTTTGGGATCTCAGAAAGCTTTGCTTTCTGCAGACATGTCATCTCAACAATGTTTGTGTAATTTTAAACATTGTTGCAGATAAAATATCTAGAAATAATTTTCAGTCTTGCCGTATATCTTTTTGTACGCCTCTGACTTCTCTAGCAACTCTATATTTCTCTTGTACTTGCCCAATGTTTCTGTTGGGTTTTCTTTCTGCCATTTCTTCCACGGCACGCTGAACTGTCTTTGAACCTTGTCGCGGTACATCTCTGGAAGCACATTGAATGAGCAGAACGGCACAATCCTTCCGTCAGGCATTGCATAATGGATGTCGCATCTCTGGACGCGCTCCACGTCATAGTTATAAAGGTCCATGAAATGCATCATGCCGATGAATAATGACCTCTTGTGGAATTCACCCAGTGCCTTGTAATTATGCTTGAGCAATGCATTGTACAATATGTTGTATAGTGACAGGCCCTTTGGCTGCTTGTCCTTGTCAATAAATGTGTTTATCTTTTTCAGCACCTTTAGTGCAACCCAGTATTTGTTTGTGCCTGTTCTTATCTCGCCTGCCTTTTCATCTAAATATTCGAGGAGGCCTGCAACATCAACAAACCTTGTTACTGGCACAACGTTCTTGTTGTCCAGAAACAGATATGTTGCAGCACCACAGGCGAAATGTGCCGAGAAGCTGTATTCTTTTTTGCCTGTTATTGCCTCAACAAACCGTGTTATTGCGCCCATGCACGGAACAGGGTAGAAATCATCCCTTGTTATCTTTCCGTTTGTCTGCTCCTCTATCTTCTTGATTGCGCCAGGTATTGTTATTCGCTGGCGCTCACGCATCTTTCGCGGCATCCTTCCCACAAGCGATACTGGCTGGAAATTAACGCCGCGTATTGTATTAGCATTATTCAAGCCAAAATTGATTATCTTTCCAAGCTCATGATCATTCACGCCGCCTATAACTGCCGGCACAAGCACAATGCCAATGCCTGCTTTTCTGCAGTTTTCTATTGCCGCAGGCGCTTCCCAGTGATTCTTTGGGTTTGTCTGCGGCGTAACGCCGTCAAAGCTCATGTAAATTGTGTTAACGCCAGCATGCCTGATTTTTTTTGCCAGCTCCAAATCCTGCGAGAGTCTTATTGCATGCGTATTCAGCTGGATATGCTCAAATCCCTCTGCTTTTGCCATCCTTATTATTTCTACAATATCCTTGCGGAGGGTGGGTTCGCCGCCTGTCAACTGAAGCGCATTTGCAGACACAGGCTTTACGTTCCTGAGCGTTTTCATCATCCTTCTTAACTGCTCTTTGCTTGGCTCGTAAATCGGGTCATTTTCCTTGGCAAAAAAGAAGCAGTACCAGCATGACATGTCGCAGCGATTTGTCAGAACAATATTTGCCAGCGCTGTATGGGACAGGTGCCTCGGGCATAACCCGCAATCCAGCGGGCATTGTCTTGTCTTTTCCTTTGTGTTTGGGTTATCTATGCCAGGCCCGTCATAGCCATACTGCCTGGCCTTTTCATACATCTTTGCGTCTTCCCAGTAAACGTCCTTTATGACCCCGTGCTTCTTGCATGTTTTTGAAATCCAGACCTTGCCGTCTTCTTCAAAAACAAGCGCAGGTAATATCCTTTTGCACTCAGGACAGATGGATTTTGTTAAGTGCGGTAAATTGCCGGTGTATTCTGTCGTAGCTTTTGTTGCGGGTTTTGCCTTTGTGCGCTTTTTTATCTCAATCACAATATCAACTTTCAGTATATTTTAAAACTTCTAAAACTTATAAAGTTTACGGTTCATAGTATTTCTAGCGATTGTTATGCAAAAACATGAAAATGGCACAAAGGAAAGCGCAAAGGACAAGATATATTCCACATTTGCTGCAGTTGCATCGTCCATGGGCTACAACGAGGTGCATGGCAGAATAATTGCTGCATTGCTTGTTGCAGGCAAACCATTATCTCTTGACGAATTATGCAAAATCACAAGATATTCACCTGGCTCAATATCTTTATCATTGGATTTGCTTGAATTGGTTGGCATAATAAAGAAAATGAAGAACCGCGGAGACAGGAAGCTGTACGTGAAGATGGAGGGCGACCTGCTTGATGGCTTGCGAAAGGCGTTTTTATTCAAGCTGAAAAAAGAAACACGCTCAACAATAAATGAATTTGACAAATACAAAAACAACAAAGAGATGAAAAAGACTATAAATATCCTTGAAAAAGAAATCATACGATTTGACAAATACGTTGATGATCTTTCAAGGGTCAAGTTGCCGAAGAAGTAAAACTTATAAACTTTTCCTTCATCATTTTGATTGGGACAGATATCTATGAGCAAGAATGTGTATTTTGTAATGCCAGAGTACGAAGCTTTATGGAGAGTGTCGCTGAATGGTGTAGCCACGCCTACAGGTCCTACATATCTATATACATTTGCAAAATCCATAAATTTTGGAAACTATGACGATGGAAAATGCATAGACTTTGCAATACATGATAAAGAAAAGTTTTTATCAGAACTTAAGAAAGACGACCTTATTTGTGTGACAACAATAGTATCTAATTATAAAAACACTCTCGACCTGATTCGAAAAGCAAAAGAAAAAGGTGCCAAATGTGCTATTGGCGGTCCGTGGGCTACAGCAAAATATAAACAAATAGAAAAAAACCAGCCGTTGATAGATTATATAGCTGTAGGCGAAGGCGAACCTGTGTTAGAGGATTTGCTTCTAGACAAATCTGAAAAAGGGATTATTATAAGAAAGCCAACACCTGTTTCTGAATTACCCGAAATAGATCTTTCTTGTTGGTTGGATAAAGACCTGCAACAATACTATCAGAATTATGTGAATATGCTTAATACAGGAGCGTATGGTCCAGTATCGGATGAGATTCCTATGTTTGCATTCTACCAATCTTCCAGAGGTTGTACACAAAAACCAAGATGCGGTTTTTGCGATAGGTTAGGACTTAAATACAACAGCAGAACAGGAGAGCAAATTTCAGCAGACATAAAAGATATAGCAAATTATCTTTCAAGAATAAATCTTAAGGTTCATATATTTGATTGCTCTGATTCATTCATGGCAGGAATCCAGAATCTTAAAGGAAGAAAAAATGAACGAAATGTAACCATGACAATTTACTCTAGGGCTGATGAAGTAACACCAGAAAATGCTGATATATTACAGGATCTTGGTGTTAAAAAGGTATCAATAGGTGTTGAAACAGGAAGTGAAGAAATGATGGATAAGATTGGGAAAGGCGTTAAAATTGAGAGACACAAAGAAGCAGCGAGTCTTCTAAAAGAAAGAGGAATTTCTATATACGTCAATCTAATGTATGGAATACCTGATGAAACGCCAGAAGATTTGCAAAAGACGGTTAGACATTTTGACGAACTTGCTAGCATAGGGAATGTATATCGTGTTGCTGGAAGAATGTTGACACCACTCCCAAATTCACGTTGGTACTTTGATCTCATCAATGAATTAGAAAGGACAGAACCAGAATTAGCAAAAGAAATTCATAATTCCGATTTTTTTGACCCAAATGAACTACGGGAAATATGGCTAAAAAGAATGACAAACCTGTCTATGAGTGATATAGAATATGCTCATCAGAAAATTGTCGCACGTGCAAAAGAAATAGGCGCAAGCATATCGTCTGAAACACCAAGAGGTATAGTTTAATCAAATGAAAGTAAAACCTTTTCATGTTGTTCTCCTGCTTTATAGATTCTTCCACAGAAAAAAATGGATATAATGTTCATGTATTTATTATTTTTTTCTTCTTAGGCTAACGTTTCTCGAGATTTTTCTTTCAATGAACATAAAATGAACTTTCCATATGACTGTGGTCAGCAAATACGCCAAGACCACGGACACAATAATCATAAGTCTTATATCCTGAATAGCTCTGAAATTCATGAACACATAAATAAGCAAGATGAAAAGCCCAATAATTATCAGATAAACTTTCTTACCTTTTTTATATATTATATCATTCTTTCTATGCACCCACAAAACAAAACACGATATGATGTAACCAGTAACAACTACCGTAATGTAATACAAAAATATATCAACTGGTGTTATTAGTCTTATTTTTGGCATAATGTCACCCTTTACCTCATAATACAATATTGAACCGACGTATGCGCCTGAAAATACAGAAAACACCCCCCTGGATTTTTCAGAATCCACCAGATCATTTACAGATATTTTGCAACCCCAGAACTCATTAAACATTTTTCCAGCCATATCAGAGTAAACAAATTCTCCTGCCTTTTCAGGATAATCGTGAAGATATTTACCAAAAGTAGCAGTGAAATTAGAAGTACAAATCACCGATCTGTATATCTCAGCTGGCACGATAAGATCCAATTCTGTTGCAACACATTCTTGTTTAATCATAAGATAAGGACTATTAAGTAGAAAAGGACTATTAGGTTTTTCTATATAGAAACAAAAATTTGTGCCAAATGTATCTAAAGTATATTCAGATGCATAAGATACAAATGATGGTATAACTAAATTCATAAACCTATTTTCAAAGCCTTCACTTTTTGCCTGTTCTATTACCAAATAATTTTCTATTTGTTTGTCTGTTCCATTCAGGCTCGCATTATAAACGGCTAATTTAAGAATATCAAGAGAATCTTGTGTAATTTCATGCACGTCCTTGCTTAACTGAGCCGAATACATGGCATTGAGAATCAAAACAAGGGATAGCAGAATTATCAAAATAATTGGGATAATCATCTTTTTCTTTTCAAACTTAAGAAAATCCGGAATTTCCATGAAATTAATTGTTCTTGCCGGTTTATAAATTAGTAAATCTTCTTAACCTACAAGCCTTAAAAACCATTTCTACTAAATAATTATACAGCAGAATAGTAGGAATTGGTGCTTTTATGGGTGTTCAGCTCACAGCGCTTGTGAAAGGGCTGGATATAATGTTCTATTTCTTTGCCAGCAGTGAGAACAGGAATGTTGCAAAAAACGTGAAGACAAAAATCCAGTATAAATCAGCAACTATGAATGCAAAAAGCAGTATTATCATCCTGCCAATCCATAAATGGACTTCTCTGAATATGAAATAGTTGGTTATGCTCTTTGCCTTTCTCGCCTTCTCATAAACCATCTTGTAAAACGGGATCTCTATTGCGCTGTAAGACAGGGACGAGTAAAAATTGTTGATAAATATGCCTGCTGGCGTAAGGAAAAATAATCTTGACAGCCAGGAAATTGAGTGGGTGATGATGCCTGCCTTGAGGACAATCTTTTCTTTCTTGTCGCTGTATGTTCCTATGCGATGAAGGAAGAAAATCAGTATGACAGATGATATTGTTATTATAATGCCAAGCGATACAATATCTTTTAGCGCAATGTATATGAACAAAGGCCACAGGATTCCAAGGCTGAAATCTATCATGCCGCAGCCATGATAGGCTGCTGCCTTTCTTTTTGTGTCAGCCTTCATAACGCCTGAAAATGTAATCTTTTTCATTTTTATTTTCACGTCTTTTGTCAGGAACAGCGGGAATGCTGATAATATTAACATGATTGATACCAGCAAAAACAGCAGGGAGAATGACAGCTCAAAAATAAATATGGCGCCTATCAGCGGCCCCAGCGACGCTGCAACAATTGCTATCATCTTCAGTCTTGAATATTCGCTGCCTCCCCTGCTTTTATCGGCAAACTTGGCAAAGTCTATGTGAAATGCAGCATAGTAGATGCCGGAGCTTATGCCATAGAACAGGGCAGCATAATGATAGGGAATGCCTTCACCTACGCCACCGAGCAGCATATAATAAATAATCAGGAAGAGCATGCCAACAAACATGACCTTCTTTATTCCAATTCTTGAATTCAGCATAGAGCCAAAAGGATAAACAATAAGCAGTGTCAAAAAATAAATGAAATAATAGATTATGATATCCTGCAGAAGAAAGCCTAGCGTAAATAAGTATATTGGCACAAATATGGCAATCAATGACTCTGCCAGCGTCTTCAATGCCACAGAGAAATATAATTCATCCAATTCCTTGTTTCGGAGATAATGAAACATGGGTATGTGCAGATGCGGCTTCACATGATACATGAAACGATATTGTTTGCTGCTGCTTTTATAACTTTTCTATGGATTCATCCAAAAAATATTGTCTGACAAGCCAGTCCACGAATCCGGCCCAACCTTTTCTGACAGTAATAATGCATTTAACCTACATGCTTAAAAACAATGCATTCAATAATTAATTATAGTAATGGGTTGATTGGCATGGGCGTTCAGCTAACAAGCCTTGTAAAGGGAAACGAGATAACACTGGAAGATTTATTTGACAAAAGAATAGCCATAGATGCGTTTAACTGGATATACCAGTTTCTGAGCATCATACGCCAGCCAGACGGCGAGCCATTAAAGGACTCGCACGGCAATGTAACATCACATTTATCCGGCTTATTTTACAGGACAATAAAGCTCATGGGGGCAACAGTAAGGCCAATCTACGTTTTCGATGGCAAGCCACCTGAATTCAAGAGGGCGGTCACAGAGCAGCGCAAAGACGTGCGCGCCGAAGCCTTACGCGAGTGGAAAGAGGCCCTGGAACGAAAGGATTATGAGGCAGCAAGGAAGTTTGCGCAGCGCTCGTCAACAATAACAGACGGGATGGTTGAGGACAGCAAAAAACTGCTTGATGCATTGGGCGTGCCATTTTTGCAGGCAACAGGCGAGGGCGAGGCATTGTGCTCATTGCTGTGCAGAAACAATGACGCGTACGCTGTTGCAACCCAGGATTATGATTCATTGCTTTTTGGCACGCCGCGGCTTATCAGGAACCTCTCAATCACAGGCAAGAAGAAGCGGAAGGACGCTTATATTACAATAAACCCGGAGATGATAGTCCTGAAAGATATGCTTGAGGCTTTGGGCATAAGCCATGACCAGCTGATAATCCTGGGCATCCTTGTTGGCACAGACTACAATGAGGGCGGCGTTGCAGGCTATGGCCCGAAAAAGGCTTTGGAGCTTGTCAAAGAAAAGAAAACGCTTAGAAGGGTTTTTGAAGGCCTTATCTGGGACGTCTCTGTTTCCTATGAAGAGATATTTGAATTCTTCAAAAAGCCCACAGGCATGAAATATGAAATAGAATTCAAAGACGTGGACAAGGAAGCAGTCAAAAAAATACTCTGCGACGGGCACGACTTCTCAGAAGAACGCATAGATAATTCAATAAATAAATTAGAGGAAAAAAAAGGCGAGCAGAGCTCGCTCAGCCGCTGGGCCAGGAAATGAATTACTGTGTTTTAGGTTATAAGACAACCGCATGCTCGCGCGCAAGCATTAGTATCACCAACTGCTAGACCCTTTTCCTCGCATATCTTTTGAAGTGAATAAATTCCTTTATTTGGGTCGTTAACAGTTTTTGCATAATCTGCTATTATTACTTTTCCGGTATTTTCTGGTAAACACTGATATCCTGCTCTTAGTGCTGCGCAGCCCCTTGAAAATGCGCTTTCAAGCGATATAGCGCCTGTTCCTGTGCCAAAGTATCCTGCGAAGAATGCTGCAACAACGACAAGCACCAGCACGGCAACTGCAATTATTACTATCATGCTTATTGGTAGCTCAAGTCCCTTCATTGTTTGACCTCCTGTATTTTTGTCTTATTTTATTATATGTACAGCCGTATAAATAGTTTTTTCTTTGATTGGGTTCTGAATTAGTTGTTAATGAAATATAATAAATATTGCCCAATAATTTATCGATATGAATGAACAGCAGCACGTAAAACCTGGATAAATCTAATCAAAAACAAAAAGCGGAAAAAAGTTTAGGACATTTACTTCTTCAGTGTTATCTCTAATATTGAGACATTTATTTTTTCCTTGGTCTCTGTTTCAAGCTCTTCTGTCCCTATCTTTATGTCTGCAACCTTTGCATCCTGGACAAATCTGTTCCTTACAATCTCTGCAACGTCTATTGCTTTCGATGTTGCCCTGCCGCGAGCCTTCAAATGAACCTCATGCTGCCCCCCGCCGAACTGCATGACAACAGCAAGCACATAGCTCATGCTCGGTTTCTTTCCAATGAAGACGACGTTGTCATTTGCTCTTGCTGGTCTTTCTGTCATAGCTCACACCTCCGATATCAATGAATTTGCTGTATTTCTTTGTTTATGTATTGATTACTAATAAGCAAAAGTTTTTAAAAGCCCGCCGCTTCTTTTGTCATTGCTGCCTAGACTATGTTGTTGAGACAGTAATTTTTAAGCAGGCTTTATCGGGCACTGTATGCAGCATGCCTGAACGCATGCAAGGCTTATACTGCCGCAGTGCTGTGGAGATATTCTGAGTTTTGAGCATGCGTCCAATATATTAGGCAAAATCTTGTCTTTTGCATTTAGTGGTACATCATGCTGGACAACCTTATCAAAACCGCTCTGCTCGCACGCCGTGTCTATGTTTGCGTATCTGCCGCAATACATCTGCCTCTGCTGCTGCAGCTCAAACTCATGCTGCGCCTGGCCGCCTGTTGACGTGAAGAAGAACAGCAGGACCGATAAAACAGTGACAGCAAGTATTATGAATACAATGGTTTCTATTGCCAGAGCAATGCCTTTCATGATACCACTTATAATAATATTATTTTCTCTATATATATGCTTTGATTTGTTATGGTGTTGGCGTTACCAGATTAGCGCTGAAACTGCCGTCATTGCAGTCTATTGTATACTGTATGACTGAATTTTTGCAGCGCGTGTCAGTTATTGTGCTGCTGCTTGCTATCTTTCTGTCATCCGGGAAATCCTGTATGTCAGGGCATGTTCCATCTGACTTGCAGCATACCCAGAGCATCTGCCCGCAGCATACCATGTCATTGTCTGTTGACCATTTATAGAACTCAACAGCAGGAATGCCTTGCCTGTCACATTTTAAGACAGGCAGATAATCCTTGACATTGAAAACAAGCGTGAACGGCCTTTTCACGAATTGGTTATCATCCGTATCATGATAGTAATAAATGCCTGCATTCTCTGAATCCAGCGAGCATTTATTTATTGTTGACTCGTCGCAGTGTATAAATTTGCACGGGTTTAGCTTGTTACTGGATTTTCTTATCTCAAAATGCAGGTGAATGCCAGTGCTTGTTCCAGTTGTTCCCATTGTGCCTATTTCATCTCCTTTGTCGACATCCTGGTCCTTTGCAACATTTACGCTATTCAGGTGGCCGTAAAATGTGTAATATCCGTCGTCATGCTCTATCAGCACATAATTTCCATAGCCGCTGCCACAGGTTTTATCATTAACTGCGCAATTGCCTTTTGCATCAATAATTTTGCCTTCAGCTGCAGCCTTTACAGGGTCATTTCCGCCTGTTGCTGGAGCAATATCTATGCCATTATGATAGCTCGAGGCGCCTTGCACAGGCGGCGGCCTTGGGCCAAAACAGCTTGTTACCTTCCTGCTGTCAACCGGCCAGTCAAATATCGAATAATCAGTTACTGGTGCAGATGACGCGCCTTCAGTTATTTTCACAGTTGCGTCATAGTAAAGTAAGATATCCCCATAGTTCGTGTCCTCTGTTGTCCTGGCCTTCATGTCAAATGCCTTGTATTCTATGCTTATCTTTCCGAGCTTTCCTTCATCTAGCTTTTCTTTCTCTGCAGCAGACAGGCCTGATTCTATAATTGTTTTAATAATTTTTTTGTATGTTTCATTGTCAACATTATATTTGATATATCCGTAATCATCAAAGAATACGTCTGAAACAAGATAAAGCAGATATTTTAAGATTAATTCGCCTGCGTCTATTGACTTTTTCATGTATGTTTTAACTTCTGCATCGTTTCTTGTTGTTGTATCAATCTTTGTTGTCCACGCATCCCGCATGAATATTCGCTGCGTTGTTGATGACCTTATTTTATCATCAGAAACAGAGAAGTCTGTGCTTATCTTGCTCGGGTCGCCCTTTAATGTTGTGCCAGCATCTCCTTCCATGCCTATTGCAACATCTATGTCATTGACCTCGAATTCTGTTTTTATGTTGTGGAACGAGCCTGCCGCGCTATTTTCATACTCCATCTTTTTGTTCAGATATGATATTAAGTGTTTATCGTCTGTGGACTTTGGCAGGCATATCTTCGGGTTGCAGCCATATGCATTATATTTTGGGCTGTTCGGGATTGCAGTATTCTGAATAGGTATTGGACACCTGTCTGTTGGCTTTGTTAAGCCGGGATCTGTCTCATACCAGTAGCCCCCTGTCATGTCATTGGTTGGATAGCTTTGCTCAATATCATCATAGCCGCAGCCAATGGCCTCATCGCCTGCCTGGAATATGTCCTGCACAGTTGAGATATGCCATGTCATGCCAAGGGATTTGTCCAAAAGATAGAATGTGTTTTCCATCCTGTACAGCGCAGCATCCCTCATATTCAGGTATGTTTTTTCCCTGAGGGTGTCATTTACCATGCTCATATAGATTATCATGAACATGAGCAGGACTACGATTAGTACTATTGAGCCTACTGTTGTGCCCACGCCTTTTCTATGACTGTTGGAACAACACGTTTTTCGTTCAAAGCCAAAATCAGATTGCCTTTGCTGCTGGCAGAAGCGAGTAGTTTTTTTACTGATTGTGCCTAACGAATGCTGATTACCATCATGACATTCATACACCAACAATCACCTCAAGCCAGCCGAGCTTTCCGCCCTTGTAAAGCAGCGGAACCTCTGTCTTTACGTCATAAAATTTTTCAGAGCCGCTGCTCACAGAAGCACAGCATAGCATACCGCTGCTGCAGACATTATCCCTGTCATTGAGCGTTAATCTGCCTTCCCTGCATAAATCAATTGTAACTATCATGAAAAAAGGAAAATTTATAGTATGGACAAACACGCGTCCCTTGTCAGGATAATCACAAACACCATCGTATCTTGTGTCATCCCCGCATGAAGGAAGCGGATTGTTGTTTTGGTCAAGGTAATGACCAGTGCTGTCTTTGTTGTCCTTGCAGCAATACTTTCCTGTGATAAGATTTTTACAGGCATTATCGACATCGTCAATCTTTATCCTCCCTTTTCCGCATATTGCGCCAAGCGGATCTGAATTTAAGTATTTTAATACAGGGCTTGAGCAGAAGCCGTCATTGTTCTCGCCGCATGTGGTCAGCTTGTTGCTTGCAGACATTATCTCATTGCCGTCTGTATTGCGTATGTTTATGTAATAGCTGACATAATCATAATAGTTCATGTAATATTCAACCCCCTTTTCAATATCAGAGCTTGCATTTGCCAGCGAACCGGCATGCGCTGACTCTATCGCGTGCTCTAGGACCTGCCTGTCATCAATCAGATAGCTTGACAGCGTCTCTGCAACAATATTAGGCCTGTTTGACATGTGTATGAACTCTATTGACTCGCTTATTGGGCCCTTGCCAATACCAGGAAATCTTACAATCAGAAGCGAATATATCAGGAATGTCACGCTGAATATCACAACAACAAGTAAAACTATCAATGTCCACCCAATCTCTTCCGGAAACTGTCCTTTTCTGTTCATTTTATCACTGCCTCAATGATTATAGTGATGGATTCCACCTATCCTTTGCCTCCAGACAGAATATTACTGCGCCGACATCATCTGTGTTCTTTGCCAGTAAAGCCGGGTTGCTGTTTATCAGCCTGCAATTTGCATCGGTATTTGATTTCAGTAACTGATAGCTTGGGTTGGCCGGGTCTGTCAAAGAAAATGAAGTGATTGCGCTGCTCTTTATTGGATAAGCAAGCATTGTAATATTTTTGTTGCCTAATGCAAAGGCATCAAAGAACGTAATAACAGGCATATCAGAAGGTATGCATTCTGTTGCACTGAATTCGTTTGCGCTGGTCAATTTATACATGCACAGATAATTGTCAAATTTTTTTACTGCAGCACATTTTATTAATGCCGAGTTTGTGAGGCAGCTGGCGCCAAAGCTGGAGAAATCAAAGATATTTATTGACTGAATTTTTCTTTGAACAGAGGCTTTTTCTGCCATGCACGCCATTCTTGTGAGCCATGAGTCATATATTGTCACTGTCAAAAACGCAGGTGAAACCGTGCTCTGGTAAAGCCCCATCTCATTTGTCTCGTATATCGCTGTTGGGTATTGCCTTGAAAAAGAATTTATCAGCGTTATGCTGGGCTCATAGCCAAACGAGAAATGATATTTGTCAAGCCACTCGTCGCCTGGACTGCATCTGCAATCGCACCTTTTTTTGCCAAATATGTTCAGAAATCCTTGCCTGTGGCATCTGTAATTATCACCTGCTATCAGGCTGCCTCCGCATAAATTTTCACAAAAATATTCACAGTTACTATCATGTTCGCAATACTTGTCTTCTATGCCGTCTACGCTGATGCGATAGCCATAGCCGCAGGTTCTTGGAATTGGCTGTATGTTGTAGTTTTGATTTGTTAATTTTTCTGTCTTTTCCTGGTTTTGAAGCTCTGCCAGTTTATTTGCATCAAATATTGATTTTTGAGCAGTCATGCCAGAGGCGAGCACGTTTTCCGTGAGCTCAAGATTAAGCCTCTCCATTTCCTGCACGTTTACCTCTACCTTGAATGAGAAAAATGCGTAAGCAGCAAGTATGATAACAATTATAACAGGTCCTACCCTCAGGATGAAAAACAATATCTGCATTGGGTCAAAATCCATACAAACACCTAGATGATTCTTATCGTGTTGCCAATCCTCTGTATTGTTATTGTCCGCCGCTCTTCGCAGTCTATTGGCACAACTGGCGGAACTATTGTGTTGCTCGTTTGTATAAGATTCAATGTTATGTTGGTCTTTATCTCAACAGTCACGCTCTTCTGGTCAACATAGATCTTGCATTTCTTTGCGTATATGCTCATAGTATGCTCTGCCCTGCTTGGCATGGTCTGCATGATATCTATTGCAGCGCGCAGCTTCTCTGCTGTGAGCTCTGCATTGTTCGCGATTGCCGTGTCAAGCGCAGCCTGCAGCGGGTTTATGGCAAACACGATAATCAGTAAAGATATGGTAAGCACAATGTAAGCCCACTGCAATGGCTGAAGTCCTTTCATAAATACACCTATTTACCTGCAAATTTCTATTGGAGTCAGAACTCAACCCCAACCAGCCCACCTAAATTGCTGATAAGAAAGCGGATAGATTGGTTAAGGCAATAGTTACATCATCCCCTTGTTACACTTATTTCAATTATTGATTCTTCCGGTAAATAAGTTTAACGAATGAGAGAAAACAAGCAAATATAACAAAAGCAAAAACAATTTATGGCCAGGACCAGCTGAATCGTCTTTCAAGTGCCTCGAAAAGGTTTTCACCCCTTTCAGCAGTTGGCTTTGTTGGGGACATCACAAAGATATTCTTGCTCGCAATATACGCAGTTGATTCCCTTATTGGCGTAAGGCCAAAAAGCCTTGTAAAAGCCTGGGTAAAAGCATCCATAGTAGGAATGAAAAATAAATCAAAATAATCTTTATTTATCCCCTCTTTATAAGGGTCAGGTGTCCAGCAAAAGCCGTCTGGCTTTTTATAAGAAGTTGTTACTCCAAGGAAGTTGCTCGTGTCTCCGAGATACATTGATACGCATTTACCTGTAGATTCAAAATCCTGGGGCTTATCAAGTAATTGCCCTAATTTTTCAAGGCAGACCTGATGATAGGCAACATTATTTCCCTCTTTTACATATTTTAATTTACCATTGTCATCATATTCGTATAATGGATACAACTGTATCTTTCTGCAGCTGTAGAAACCAGTATTATATTGTTCACAGACATGCTCATATACATAGGCCTCGTGTATTGTGCATGGACTTGCAATGTTGAAATCAGAGTATTTGAAGGCTACATAATAACTAAGAAAGCCACCAACAAAATTATCCAAACCACGGGTAACACCGCCTATTAGTATAGTTTTACTTAAAAACCCCGGGAAAAATTTAGAAAATAAGCCTTTGATGAAACCTATTATTTCAACCTCACCGACCGCTATTTTTAAAAGATCTTGTGCAGAGCCTCTTGCATCATATATCAGGTCTATTTTTTTTATGTCTTGGCACATGTCCAGCGGGAACTTGTAAACACCGTTTCTTGTTTTTAGGCATAAAGAATGCGCACCGCATGGCTGGTATTTTATCATTGTTTTCTCTAAAGGCGATAGTCCCAGATAATTTGTGAATTTGTATGTATCGCCTTCCCATTTGCCATAGCCGAAGAAGCCCCTCTTTTCATCACCCTCTTCGGTTCGCCCTGCAATAAATAACTCATCTGCTGTGGTGCTGGTTGTGATTTTTGTCTCTCGGCTGATAACAAAATCAGAGCGATACGTATCGTCTAAAATTATATTATTGATTACAACAGCATCCACAACAGCATCAGGCGCCCTTAGTTTGAATTCATCAAAAACCCCTTTTGCGTAATTTTTAACTTCTTCAAATGTCAGACCTTCCTTATTTTCAGGAAGCGGCACAATTAATCTATTCTCTACATAATTATGCAGCACCTCCCAGCCAATTGCCTCGCCTGGTGGGAATGACTCGTAATACAGGACATAATTCGGGTCCCCGCCTGTTCGCATAACCCATGAGGGGATTATTGTAAACATACTAGAAACAAAACCAGATGGCGCGTTCTGCGGCATTTCAAAACTTAATTTAACTGTTCCGCCAGTAAAGCACGCCTCGTTGATTGCGCTCCTGAGTTTTTCAACATTCGCAAATGTTATCTGGTCGTATGGATTGTAGGCGCTCATTATTATTGATCCTATGAGAAACACGCCCATGAGCAGGAAAACAAGGCTCATCATGATGAATATTAGTTCTTCTACGTCTTCCAGATTAAACACCCCGCAATAGTTTAAATATTGCTTCCACGCCAGGCACAACATTGCCCAGCATGCTGAGTATCACAAACAGGACAACCGCAAGTATCACAAAGCCCACAATTACGTATTCTATTCGCATTTCAAAACCTCCAATCACTAATCAGCATGGTATGAGCCCGCAGATAAATCTTGCCTGGCTATTTGCGCCGCCCAGAAAGTTTATGCCAAGCAACAGGGATATTGCAATAATTATGACAGCAAGCACGAACCAGAACAGCACATTTTGGAACCCTCTCATTTTGTCGCCTCAAGCATTTACGCATATGTCATTTATATCTTTCTTGCAACTTAAACCGCACTGCACGTCTTCTGTTTCGCAATCATCCTTGTCAAACATGCCGCAGCTCGGATTGTCAGCGCATATACGGCAAACCTTGTTTGCTGACATGAACCAGCATTTGTAAGCAGATGTTGTTGGTAATTTGTTATGGCAAATTTCTGAATTGCAGCTGCTTCCTACGCATGCTGTGCAATTTCTCTCGGCACTTGCATAATCCTTTGTCGCGCATTTGCCTTCAAACCACTCGCAGCCCGATTTTGCAGACTTGCAGTTCTTGCATTGCTCCTCATTATGATTTTTACATTCGCCTATTGCAGGACATGCCTTGCACTCTTTTTTTGTAAAAAAGCCGCCCACCCAATAGCAGTCATTTGATGCCTGGCATGCAGCGCTAGCCATCTGCCTGCACAGAAATGCCCTGCACATTTCGCTGTCAACAATGCCGCCAATGCCAAACGACGCAAGATAATATCTGTCGTTTATGCCCAGCATTTTTGTTAATGTGCTTTCAATTGTTGGCACATCAGCCCTCCATATAGTGAAGTGAAAATATTCCCTTGGCCTGTTAGCAGGGATCAAGCCTGTCAGCTCAAAATAATAGTCCCTTGGCGGGTCGCACTGCACAGAGCCGTCTTCGTCTGTTTTGCACCCAATGGTCTTGTCATCAAGGTTAGTCCCGCCAATATAGCGGCCTTGTATCAGCGTATTGCCTGCATCGAGCAGCAAAATAAATCTTATTGCCTTCTCTTTTCCTATGTATTCAAATGACATGCCCTTCAGCGTTATCTTTGACATCACGAGTGCTGAGCCCTCTGTCTCGCAATCCACGTCAACAAATTCCTTTGTAGGCCCTTCCATGGGATGCACAATTTCGTGCGTGAATAGTTGCTGCATCTTTTTTGTTTCACCCATAGAAAATAAGCTGCTCATGCCAGCAATCGAGAGTCCTATTGCAATCACAGCAACCATTGCAATAATGTACACAAGCCCGGACGTGGTTATGTTAAAAACCATGAATACTATATGGGATGGCCTAAATAAATATTTTCTAAGTGGCGATTATTGCCATAAAAGCCGGCGCCGGCTTCTGTTAATGGCAATTAGACACCTGAGCAAATTATTACCACACGTTGGGCATCACAATACAATTACACAGGCCCAAAAGAAAGAAAGCTTAATAAATAAAGAAAACCAACTAATTAAACATGGCTGAAAACCAGTATCAGATCATTGTCCAGGAATTGGTGAGGCGAAGCAATGAGGACACCAGAAGATTGCGAAGCCTTGAGCAGAGGCTGGACAGTCTTGAAAACAGGCTGGCAAATCTGGAAGGAACAAACCTTGAGCGGACAAAGAAGGTAAATGAGAAGTTCGCAGAATTTGATGTAAAGATAAGGGACATAAATAACGAATTAATAAAGGCAAATAACATGCTTGAGAAGATAACGCGTCAGATGAACAAGTTCGCGCAAAAACGCGATATCAAGGAGATAGAGCGCATGTTTGACCTGCTGAGCCCGATAAAGCAGCAGTTTGTCACAAGGGAAGAATTTGAAAAGGAGCTTGAAGACGAATCTGTAAAAGAGACAGGGTACAATAATGAATAAGCGCTGTCAAGAAAGCAAATCCCGAAATTGGAGCAATGAACAAGACCCGGATTTTCATCCCACAACAGAGATACAAAAATTTTATATGTTCAGAATACTGAGGTATTCTGACACGTGAGAAACCATTAGGTTTCTACGTCACAGAAAGCTTTGCTTTCTGATGACATCAAAATAACCCGAATAATATTTGTGGTAAATGGTGAAGCAAAGTTTCACTATACAGCAAAACAAATGGTTTGCATGTATTTCCTTGAAATATCACCATTTTTAATTATGGGTTATTTTTATAAACAGGGAATAACAGATATAATCATAATGAATTGATAATGAGGTTGGTATGATGTTTTTTCACAAAAAGAAAGCTGAGCAGAAAGGCATGCCGATTGATGAGGTAAGGCAGATGACAAGGAAAGGCATGTCTGACAAGGACATAATCAAAAAACTGAAATCCAGGGGTTATTCTTATGATGAGATAGAGAGCGCAATGCTGCAGGCAGTAAAGAGCAGCATAACAGAAGAGCCCATGACAAGACGGGTCGAGCCGGAAATGCCCGAGCTTGAATCATTCTACACAGAGCCGGCGCCGCAGCAGTTCCAGCCGCTGCCGGACCTGGAATCTGATATGCCCCAGGACATAGAAGAGCCGAACATAATGCTGGAAGAGCTTGTTGAAGGGGTCATTGAGGATAAATGGCATAAATTTGAGGACAGCATAAAAAAAATGCAGGAAGACGTAGACAGGATGCGGGCTGAGATGAGGCAGTTTGACCAGAAAATAGAAATGGCAAAAAAAGAATCGCCAGCAAGGGACGCTGATTTCAAGATAGCTGACATGGCTGAGCAATATGAAGATCTGGACGCGCGCATTGGCGGGCTTGAGAAGGCATTCAAGCAATTCCTGCCATCGTTGACAAGGAACATAGAATCGCTGTCAAAGATGATTCACGAGCTGAAGGCGAAGCAGGGCATAAGTGAAAGCGGATTCTAAATTAATGTTGATAAAGGAAGATAGCTTTTTCAGCGGGAATACTAATCTCTAGAATTCATATTTTTACAATTTTTTGACTTATCCGCACTAATCTACTGTTTTGTCACGAAGAATATGGCAATGGCCATGACAACGATTATGAATATTATGCCGATTACAGAATCAGAGACGCGGACGCCCAGCGAGCCGATGAGCATTACAAAGATTATAATGCCTATTGCAGCCACAACTGCCAGCGCAGCCTTGCTGCTCATTAGCTTGCTTACGTCACCGCCTGCCATTGCAACAAATAAGACGATTACAAGTATGCCTGCGAGAATCAGGGCAGCCATGCCAAACAGGTTCACGAAGAACGATGCCATTGCCGGGCCGCCATAGCCTACTGCAAAGAACGCGATAACAAGGGAAAGAACGCCCATGATCTTTGTGTTTTCGCCCAGAATCTTTGTTTTTAGCAAAATCGCAAAAACAACGACAAACACAAACATCCATGGCAGCAGGAACCCGAAAAAGCCAAGGCTGTTCAGGTTTGCAACAAGTAATTCAAACGGGTTCATGCTAAATCATCCTGTAAATTCTCTGAAATCAAAATAAAATTATTCAAATAAAAAAATTCAAAATCGCTTCTTATGTCTTTTTTGGTGCTTCTCCACCGCCGCTGCTTGCTGACTTTTCTCTTACAACCAGGTACACTGCTACGATGATGATAATCAGCCAGAATATTATTGAGCCAAGCTGACCGCTCAGGTATATTGTTCCGCCAATGAATGCCCCTGTTGACGCTATGTATAGTACGATACCGATTATTATCACTGCTGCTAATGCCCACCACTGCCTGAATTTTTCTTTTTCATAGCCAAGTATTGAAACGAATAATATCAATACTATTATGCCTGCTATGAACGCTGATGCTCCTGCGAACAGGCTTATGAAGAAATCTGCCATTGCTGGCCCGCCTGCTGCTGTCACAAAGAACGCTAGTACAAGTGCAAGTGCCAATGATATGCGGTTGTTTATCTTGTCGCCAAACAGATTTGCCTTCATCAATAGCCCGTAGACCACTGCAAAGGTGAAAATCCATGGCAACAGGAAGCCGTAGAACTCTATGCCAAGCGCTGCAAATGGATTGCCTATAGGACTTACCATTTTTTAACCTCCAATTTATATAGCATATCTTTATTATTCCTTCTTGATTGTATTATTTATCGTCAGATGCTTATAAAATTAATTATACACGAAAATCACGAAAATTACGGGAAAAACGCATTACGCAAAAATTACTGATTAATCATTTCTCAGTCGGCTTGTGTTTATAGGCTACCCAGAATATTATAACAATAATTATTATACCAATTATCCACAAGACATTTGAAGCATCAAATCCATATGGAACAAACCCATAAATCCTGTCCCACATTATGGCTAGGACAATAAGCAGGAATGCCAGCGCAATCCCAATGGGCAGCATGTCACTCGGCTTACCCTTTTCTTTTTCATCCTTGCCAAATATCTTCTTCAGGAAAACTATGAAGAATATCACCACAAAGATTGCAGCAATAACAGGCATGTATTCGGCCATGCCAACAACAAACGGCTCGTATGAAGTTGCAAAGAACGCGATAACAGCTGCTATAGCAGCATTTATCCTCTTGTCAAATCCTAAAATCTTTGCAAAACTAAGCACGCCAAACATTATTGCAAAAACAAACACGAATGTGGCAACATACGGCGTATACGTTGCGTCAATGAATGGTAGCATAATATCACATTAAAAAAATCTCGGCTTTTTGACAATCGTCAATTGATCGTTTATTTCCTTAAGTTCATCTTTTAGTTGAAGTCGTCTCATTCTTATTGATTCTTTTCTTTCCTCATTTTTAGCATCTTTTAGTTCATCATCCACATCCTTTATCAAGGATATCACTCTATCCCTTCTCTCGAGCAGGTCCTGCCTGTCCATCTGCTCATATTGCGGTTGCTCTGGAGGGGTATAGTCACCGGTCCTTACAAGTCCACCTCTATACTCATGGGCACCGCCATAAGCGTGTGCTCCGCCAGAGCGTCTTCTAAAATGTTCCATGAAGTAATACAGGATACCCATTATGAATATCAGGAATATGAAGTACGGGCCTGCGAGGTATGCAAAAACAGAATAGTAGCCACCGAATATTACGAATAGATAAATAGCTACACCAACAAGCAGCCTCATTTTTGGATACGCCTTGACAGGCATCATTCTGCCAAGCAACATATATATTATAAGAATTATAAACACCGTTGGTATGAAGAAGAACATTACAAGATCTCTTATAATCTCGCCAGTAAACGGAGAACCAGGGTATTGTGACATCCTCAGAAATTCCACAAAAATCCAATAACCAATATCTTCAACTACCATGCTTATTTAATAGCACTTCATCAAATAAAAAGATTTGGTAAAAACAGAAATCAATTCATTACAGCTTTTATGCATGCCAATGATTCATATTTATGCATCTTTTTCTTGGCAATTCTATTTGTTTCTGGATGAAGTTCGTAGTGTGTTTTTTCAGGATTCTGTGCTTCTGCATCTTTTGCTCCTGCTTCATGGAACAGGCCATCATATGTTGCAAAGTATATGTCACCACCACATTCGTAGCCGTCTATGACATACGAATGAGGGAACATTTCATTGATATCTTTGAGTGACAGATAATGTGTACGGCACCCATCTTTGTTTAAATCATTAATCAACATCTTGGCAGCATATTGTTTATAAACATCCGAACTGATTCTTGACCAGTCTATCTTATATGGCTCATAATCATCCAAGGCTCTGTAAAATGAAGCACCGCCCTCTTTTGGTTTTGGAACTGGTTCTGTCCCTTTCGTTTTTTTTGCCCCGTTTGTTTCATCTTCATCAGGTTTAAAACCAGCGCTCCTCATAAATGCCCTGTAAACCTTTTTAGGACCATCGCAAAAAACTGCAGGTAAACCTATTCCCCAGTAATTATCTATTTTGGCTTCTTCGAAATCAGTATAATCAGGCAATAATGGTCTTTTTAGACCAGGACGTCTAGGAAATTCACCATCAATGCCAAATAAATTTCTGTCAGTCATACATCACACCTGCTAATTATATGTCAATCCCAGTATATAAAGATTTCGCTACTTATGAGTAACTAAAAATTATGGGGCAATTGCGCCCCATAAAATTTAATTTTTTCCGAACCCAGCAAACATACTGTTGTCATCAAGGTCCATCGCTATCTGATGAATACCGCCTCTACCAGCATATCTTGGTATATCACGTTCAGGTCCATTCCATGAAAGACTGTCAAAACCTTTATAAATTCCATCGCGTACCTTGTGCGAATATCTGTCTACGATGCCAACCGTGCTGCCAAATGAATATGGGGTTAGCCAGATATCTTCATCGCTTGGTTTGTCTTCGCCCTTTCCGTCTTTATTGCTTTTTATTGCGCTGTTCACAAACAGTTTTCCTAGAGAATAAATAAGTCCGTCAGCCATACCGTACTCAAATAGTTCCATCGGGAACTGACAGGAAGAATTCCTTGACATCCATTTTTCAATCTTAGCCTTGTAAGCATCTGATGCCATACCAATCACCTTTCAACGTTTTTTTTGATGACCGTTTTGGTCATCCAATAGAAACAGGCATGAATTAACCACAATATAAACATTATGCGACCATAGAAAACAGGTTGGCTTCTTGTTTTGCCAGTAATTTCCTATTTTAGCCGTAGTAGCAGTAAACTTTAAATATAACAAAAACCTACTTTTTGTATATAGGTAAAACAATTAATAATAAAATAAGAAAAAGAATAAAAAAGTAAGAAATATGCTTAAAGGTAATGCAAAATACAGTAATAGGTTGTTGGAATCCGAAAATTTTGGAGGTTGTCTAATGGAAGAAGCAAAGGTTTCGTCAAAAGGCCAGATTGTAATACCAAAATACCTGCGCGATGCTGTCGGCCTGCAGCCAGGAAAAACAGCGCTCATAATAAAGGACGGCAGCAAGCTCGTGCTTATGCCAAAATCAGACGACCCGCTTAAAGGCCTGGCAGATGTTGGCGAAGAGATAGCAATGAAAAACATAAGAAGAGAAATAAAGCCAGAATAAAGATGTAGGTTAAATATCAGGAAGCGGTAATGATGGGAAAAAATAAGAACAATAATAATGAATTCAGAGACAGCAAGAACAAGGAGAATAATCATAACACAGTTTATTTTGACACATTTGTTTTCATGGACCTGCTGTCAGGGCATCCGGAAATCATGAAAAAGACGCAGGATTACATAAAAAACAACAATGGTGTTGCATCGTCTGTCCTGCTCACTGAATTGTATTTTCACATCCGCAGCAAGAAGGGCAAGGAAAAGGCAGAGCAGGTTTTGTTCTATATACAGTCACTGCCGAATCTGGAGATTGTGCCAGTAAGCGCAGAGATAGCAATGCTCGCAGGGAAGCTGCGCTCAAAATACAGGAGCAATATAGAAAAGAAGCTGACATACTTTGACTGCATTCACTTAGCAACTGCAATAATAACGCAATGCAGGAAATTCATCACCGGAGATCGCGGTTTCAAGGATGTAAAAGAAGTGGAAATGGAGATATACTAGGACCGACATCTGGGATGATTTGTAATGCTTTTTGTGGAGCCCAACTTTGATATTTAGTTTCGTCATGGCCTAGAATTATTTTACTTCGTTCTTCATAAACTTTGCATTTAAACAAATTTCCATTGCAATCTAAGCCTGTATATTTGCAAACCCATCTTTCCCCATACAAATTTTCAAGGTTTGGGCACTCTACAAAATACATAATTATTCTTAACCTACTAAAATTATTTCAAGCTATTCCAACAAGTAAACAGCATGAAAAATGATATTATTGATTTTATGGAATATGTTATCAAATTAAAGAAAACAAAAAGAACCGGCTGGATTGATGTCGGGATAAAAGACTGTGAAAGTGTGGCTGAACACAGCTATGCAACAGCAATCCTTGCCATGATGCTTGCGAGGAGATTCAAACTTGATGAAAATAGAATGATAAAAATGGCATTAATTCACGACCTCGCTGAAAGCGTTATTGGTGACATCAATTTCAAAGATATTCATGATGGTAAGATTTCCATTAAAGAAAAGTTCGAAAAAGAGAAAAAAGCAATGAAGGATATAATTTCAAATCTGGAGGATGGTGAAGAAATTTACAATTTATGGCTTGAATTTGAGGAGCAGAAAACACCGGAAGCAAAAATTCTCAAGCAGCTGGATAAAATAGAATTATTGCTGCAGGCAAATGAATACGAAAAAGAGCATGGCAAAGAAAAAATAGATGTTTTCTGGAATTATCTGCCACAATATAAAATAGAGAATGAATATCTCAAATCTCTCATAGAAGAGCTAAAAAAGCGAAGAAAAAAATAAGCTTTAAGAAATTTGGGTTTATAGTAGCAACAGGTGAATAAGATGAGAAACCCGTATTTTGGAAGAGCAATTAAATTTTGTAGATTGTGCCACTCATATGAGAAAAGCAGTTATAGGTCTGATTTTTCAGAAAATGTCAATGCCATAAGAAACAGAATTTGCGAAGGAAATAGTGATTTTGCAAATGCACAAGTATTGCAAGCCTTGGAAAAAGCATACACGTTTGAAGGAAAAGACAGCAGTACTGCAAATGTGTCTGGTATTGAATTTATAAAAAATTTAATAGACACATGTGTCGGATGCGAATATGAAGAACCAAAAATTGCAAAACTGATTGCAGAAAAAAATGGATAAAGGTTATGAGGAATTAAAAAAGATGTTTACAGGGAGCGATGGTTTCTAATTTTTATCCGCTCTTCCACAAGCATCCTGTTTTTTCTTGCATCGCTAATTGTTCTGCCTGCTTGAATTCATTTTGATATTTCACGTTCGGCTCATATATGTAAACAATTGCAAGCCCTTCTCGCACGAGCTGGATGTTTACATTTGTGTTGTTGATGAAAATGTATCTCAGCAGCCTGTCATATTGATCCTTATTCTCCACATCACGCTCCATCGTGATATTTTTCATCTCTATTAATTCTTCCAGCCTATTTTTTGCCTCATTATAACAATCTTCGCCGCGCTCCCTAGAATCGATGTTCAACAATCGCACACGCTGTCCGCCGCTCACGACAATTGTATCACCATCTATGACGTTTGTTACAACTGTATTTTCTCTTTGATAATTTGCAGTATCCCGAGAAACAATAAAATGAAATGCAAACAATACAATAACAACAATAATAATTGTCAGCCATTTCTTCGACAGCTTCATAAATAGTATTTGTAAAGGATGACTTTTAAAGAAATTACTTCAGTGCCCTTAGGAATTTCATTATTTCTGGATGAACAGATGTCGTGAAGTATTTTTTTACATCTGTCGGTTTTATCCATTTTAGCTCCTTGAATTGCCCGCCTGCTTTTGCGTGTTCTTTACTGGTTTCGCAATAATAATAAATTGAAAGGAACTCCCTTTTCTCCGGATGCGTTTTTGCAAATACAATCTTCTTTATTTTTACATTTAATCCTGTCTTGCTTTTGATCGCCTGCTTCAGATGCAATTCTAAATCACCATATCCGGGCCTGCCGCCAGGAAAGCACCATGTCAATTCTTTGATGTACGGGTCGTTCTCCCTCATGCCGATTAAAATCTTCTTTGTTTTTGGATTATATACAATACCCAAAACATTGACAAGAAATACACCTTTATCAGATTGTTTCCATTCCATAAAATTAAATACAACGACAAAAATTCTTAAACCCACCACATTACTGCTGGAAAGAATATTGGCAAACCATAAACAGATAAATCGGCTAATTTTCATCCGGCACTTTAACTTTTATATGCTCTTTTTGACAATGATAGCATATGCAATACTCAGATGCCATAAACAAGGAATTGAAAAAACAGGGCATAGAGGCAGGCCACAGGATTCATGTTGAGAAGGACGGACAGGTTTTTGAAGGATTGCTTATGCCCAAATCATCCGGCGACGAGAATACGCTTGTTATAAAACTGGATAATGGATACAATGCCGGCATAGCATTCAAGGGCGCAAAAATAAAGAAACTGAAAGGCGAGATAAGGAAGAAAACAGCAAAATTAGAGAAATACAGGCCAGACGCAGGGAAAAAGAATATAACAATCCTGCACACAGGCGGCACTGTCGCGTCGCGCGTTGATTATGAGACAGGCGGCGTTGTCGCGTCTGTCACGCCAGAAGAAATCCTGCTTTCTGTGCCAGAGCTTTCTGGCATAGCCAACATAAAGGCACGAATAGTTTCGCAGATAATGTCCGAAGACATGGAGCCAGAGCATTGGATAGAAATAGCAAAGGTTATAAAAGAAGAGATAGACAGAAATTGCGATGGGATTATAATCACGCATGGCACAGACACCATGCATTATACATCATCTGCCCTGTCGTTTGCGCTGCAGAACCTGCCAATACCCGTACTTCTTGTTGGCTCCCAACGAAGCAGCGACCGTGGCAGCAGCGACGCAGCAATGAACCTCATATGCGCTGCTTATTTCATAGCAAAAACAGATTTTGCCGGCATAGCCATATGCATGCATGCAACGCCAGGCGATGAATATTGCTTTGTCCATCCCGGCGTTAATGCAAAAAAGATGCACACATCAAGGCGCGACGCATTTCGCAGCATTGATGTCTACCCGACTGCAAAGGTAAGCAAGAACGGCGACGTTGAATTCTTTGGCGAATACCCAAAGAAAGGCAATCTCAAATTTTCCGCTGCATTCGACAAAAACGTTGCAATAATAAAGATGCGGCCTGGCTTCAGCTATAAGGAATTAGAGGCATATGAGAAATTAGGCTTCAGGGGCATTGTTATTGAGGGCACTGGTTTGGGTCATGCGCCTGTAAATGATATTGACAAATTCACAAAGGAGCATAAAAAATTGCTTGAGGTATTGCAAAGGATGGCAAAAAAAGGCGTAATAATTGCAATGACATCCCAGTGCCCGTACGGAAGGGTAAATCTTAATGTTTATTCCACTGGAAGAGAGCTGCAAAACGCAGGCGTAATCTCCCTGGCAATGCTGCCTGAGACAGCGTTTGTAAAATTATGCTGGTGCCTTGGCCATACAAAGGACCCTAAAGAAGCAAAGTCAATGCTCACGACAAACTATGTTGGCGAGATTGTAGAAAAGATAGACCCGAGGGTTTTCTTATTCTGATGATCATCACTAAAACTATCCCAGAAAAATATAAAAATGGATGAAAAAGAAAAATTATCACAAATTAATAATTTTCTAACAGACTAAGTCAGTTTTCAGCTCTTTGTGGTTAGCATCGTTAAAATTCTTCCATTTGTCCATGGCATATCCAAAAATAATTAGGTAAGCCTGAGCTTCTGAGAGTAAATTATCAAATTCACCTGCTTTTAAACCTCTAAACTCATTCTTTTTGCATTCTTCAATCTTCTCGTATGCCTCAAACCACAGACGCATGGCTCTGCCACTTTTATCATCAAATAATTCTTTTGGATAAATTTGGAAATCTTTTCTAATAATCTCTAAAACACCATGTTCATAACCAGACCCTCTCATAGCTCTTACATAACCACACTCTTCTATTTCTGGTATCTCAGATGCCCAGTCATATTCCATATCAGCTACTTCTCCAGACATAATTTAACACCCCATTTTTGACTTTGAAATAAAAATGAAAAATTATAAAAATCAAACTCTAGTAATTGTTTCCATAAAACCTTCCTTAGCTTCGTTCCAATCCTCTCTGCTAAAACTAATAGTTCCATCAGGATTTTGAAAATACAATAGTGTACGCCCTTTTCCATTGCCATTATTTCCATTACCATTTCCTTTGTTTCCGTTACCGCTTCCATTGTCATTTTTATAATTATTCAAAGGTCTGTTACTATTCGCAGGTTTGATGACTGCTCCATCTTCCTCTATTCTTGCACCTATGATATACACAATTCGACCTTTTTCATCCTTGAAATAAGGCAAACTTTCTTTTCTGCTGTTCATAAATCACACCCCCAATTACACATTAATTACTATATTGTTACTACTATTAAGTAAATAAACTATATATAAAGATTTCGCTTCTTGAGAAAATACAAAAGAATGGTGATATTTATGAATCTTTATAAACTTTATTTTTATACATAAAGCGATGTAAAATGTCAAAAAGAAAATTGGATGATAAACAGGAAAGAGATGTAGCTATAAGTTATCTTTGTAGTGTTAGTCCAAGATATATTCAGGAAACTTGGGGCGTTTGTGGTGCTACTATAAGAACAAATATTATTGGGAAACGTTCTTATGAATGGGATGACGCCTTATTCAAATTTTATAGTGAAACAAATCCAAGAAAAAGGTTAAGAAATTCTGCTCACTTGTACTTAGCTTTTCATAATAAAGAAATTCCGCAAAAATACTTGGTTGATTTACAAGGAGATGAAAATATCTATAAAGCAGTAGAAGATTATATTTATGTTCCCAAGATACTGAAAATCATAGAAAATACATGTTTGGAAAGGTTTTTCACTCCTACCGATGGATTGGAAATGCTATTGAATGCTATTTTTTATAAAAGAACACCAGAGAGTATCGTAGAACCCTTCCTTGTAGACAGATTATATGAAGAATATCAAAAAAATGGAGAATTTTCTTTGGAAAGGGTCTGTAAAGATACAGAAGATGTTTTAATAAAAAAAATAAAGTATGGTGGAATAGGTATTACACCCAGAAAAGCAAAATTCTTTTATGAAACAGAAGCATTAAGAACATTAACAAAAAGGGAAGGAGACGTAATTTCATTGAGGTTTGGATTACTTGATGGGATAATAAGATCATATAAAGAAATTGGTAAAAAGTATGGAGTAACAGGAGGAAGAATAAGACAAATAGAAGCAAAGGCAATAAGAAAATTAAGACATCCTGCAAGATCCAAAAAATTTAAGATAATAGCTTGTTTGGCAACAGATACGGATGTAGACAAGTATCTCGCAGAACAAAAAGAAGCCAAAGAAAGAGAAAAGCAGTATAGAGAATTATACCCAGTTATCCATGAAGAAATATTAGATAGAAGTATAGAAGACCTAGAATTAAGTTATAGACCATATAACTGTTTAAAGTCAGCAGGAATTGATACTGTTGGCGAAGCTATGAAAAAAACAGACAAAGAATTGCTAAGAATCAAGAATTTTGGTAGGACATCGCTTAGAGAAGTAAGGGAAGTCCTTCATAAATTAGAATTAAAGCACCTATGAAACAGCAATTAAATCAAAATACGGTTAATTGATTTATATCCCTTGTTCAAATTTTTATACTATTCTATACAAAAATGAACTATGGACTACAAGAACCTCGGGCTTCGCGTTGGCATTGAGATACACCAGCAATTAGACAGCAAAACCAAGCTGTTTTGCAGATGCCCCATCTCAAAAACAGCAAAAGAAGAATTTCCATTGCAAATAGAGAGAAAGCTGCGCGCAGTTCCCAGCGAGCTGGGAGATTTTGACCCTGCTGTGCTTCATGCATATCTGAGGAACAAGAAGTTTGTATACAGGTTTAGTACAGATTCGTCCTGCCTCGTAGAGCTGGATGAGGACCCGCCAAAGGACATAAATGAAAAAGCGCTAATCACTACATTGCAGATGTGCAAATTGCTTAACTGTGAAGTCCTTGATGAGGTTCAGGTAATGAGAAAAATAGTTATAGACGGCTCAACTGTTTCTGGCTTTCAGCGCACATCCTTAGTCGGCGTAAACGGCTGCCTGGAAGCGAGTTTTGGAAAGATCGGCATACAGACCATATGCCTGGAAGAGGATTCTGCGCCTGCAATGAAAAAAACAGGCGATGTTATTGAATACCGTCTTGACAGGATGGGCATACCATTAATAGAAATAGCCACAACGCCTGACATGCGCACGCCAGAGCAGGCAAAAGAGGTTGCAGAGCTTATAGGCACGCTGCTGCGAAGCCTGGATGTCGTCAGGGGCATTGGCAGCATCCGCCAGGATGTAAATATCTCTATTGAAAACGGCGCACGAATCGAGATAAAGGGCTTTCAGGAACTGGAAAAGATGCCTGAGCTTATTGATAATGAGATTCAAAGGCAGATTTCACTGCTGGAGATAAGGAATGAACTGAAGAAACGCGGATTCAAGGAAATAAAATCCGTGCCAAAAGACGTAACAGATATGTTCAGGAACAGCAATTGTAATTTTATACGAAAAATAATTGATGACGACGGCAGAGTATTTGCCCTTTTGCTGCCTAAATTTGCTGGCCTGTTGAAAAAGCAGTGTGGCGACCGCACATTTGGCAAAGAGCTTTCTGCTTATGCAACACAATTTGGACTTGGCATTATTCACAGTGACGAGGATTTGGAGAAATACAAGCTAAAGAATGAGTTTGATAAAATTAGAAAAGAGATGCAGGCAAATGAAAGAGATCTTGTATTGATAACAGCAGGAAAAACAAGCATTGAAAAGGCGCTTGATGCAATTGTCGAGCGCGCAAATGAGTGCGTGCATGGCGTGCCAGAGGAAACACGCGCAGCAGACGGCATTGGCTCAATATACACAAGGCCTCTGCCAGGCTCAGGCAGGATGTATCCTGAAACAGACATAAAGCCCATAAGGATTACAAAAGAGTTTTTGGATATGATTGAGGTGCCAAAAACCATATTCGAAAGGCAGAGGGATTTGGAAGCAGAATTGCCGAAAGAGCTTGCAGAGCAGATTGTGAAGTCAAGATACCTGCAATTATATGAGGAATTAAAGATTTACGACGCAACTCTTGTTGCATCTACACTTTTATCGACATTTACTGACCTGAAAAGGCAGGGCTATGCTATTGATAATATAAATAAGATGGATCTTGAGGAACTATTCATATCAATAAAAAATAAACAGATACCGAAAACAAAAATCCCAGAAATACTTATGGAACTGAGCCAAGGCAAGAAATTTGATGAACTGAAAGGAAAATACATGTCTATTTCTGACGACGAGCTTAGAAAAACAATCAGGGATATAATCATAAAAAACATGAACAAAAGTGAACCAGCCCTGATGGGACTTGTTATGAAACAAATAGGTGGCAGGGCAGACGGCGAAAAGGCCATGAAAATACTTAGAGAGGAAATGGCAAAAGAGTTTAGATAAGATATTTATACCCTGAATCACAAATAATAAGCATGGTGCTTGAAGGACTTCTAAGCGTTGGCGGAATAATCGGCATTCTGATAAGTGCTATAGTGGCATTTATTGTCATAGTTCTTGTGGACAAGATGATTGGCCATAATTTTGAGATAAAACATTCGTTTATCATGGCAATCGTGGCCATGTTCATAGTGCCAATAATATCGGCATTCGGTTTGAGCGCCCTGAACATAGGCATACCATATCTTGACTCGCTAATCCTGCCGTTAATAGTATGGATAATTCTCGGCGAGATTCTGCTAAAGGCTGATTTCATGGCAAAGCTGAAGGTAATAATAATTGCGTTCGTGGTCTTTACGCTATTGTCCTGGTATCTGGTGCCTTACCTGTTTACATTGATGCCTACTTTCTGAAACTAATTCTAGAATTTTATAGAAATGAAATTAAGGAAAAAAAAGGATAAATTAAGCTTTTCTATTATAGCCTGTTCTTGCGACCAATCTTGCAGCATCTGAAACAGGCCTTCCAGCCTGTTCGCCATTAAAGGCAGGTCTTTGTTCAAGCGTTACATTTTTTTCAGAAAAATTTGGCTCTCTTTCTAGCCAATTCTGATAAGCTGTTTTCTCAGCAGGCTCACCAAAGAGGCTCAAAAGCTCTCTCCCTATTGCGCCAAAAAAATTACTTATATAGTTTTTCATTTTTCACACCTCAATTATCATATTCCGGATCAGTTTTCCCTCATCGCCAAAATTGTGTATTAGTTACTACTATATAGTGAATAAGTTATATATAAAGATTTCGGTTGTTGAGCTGTTAACTCTAAGGGATATGGATGTTCATAGCTTGATTTTAGAAAGAAAAGTTTTAATCTTAAATACTTTTTTGTTATAGGGAAACTATGCAATACGCAGAAATCGGAAAAACAAATAAAAGGGTAGCATTGGAGCTCAGAGGTTGGGGAAAACCGTATCTAGCATTACGCAAGCAAACAGATACAGACGGATATTCTGCATTTCTTTTGGAAAGCCATGACAACTTTAATAATATTTTTGCCAAATTGAGTCAGGCGCGTTATGATATAAAAGGCTTCTGGGCTGAATTATTTGAAAACATTATTAGAGAAGGCGGAAAAGGGACAAACGACAAGGGCGAATTGGACATATTTTATGTTTTCAGCCCCGAGACAGACAAGGAGAAAGAAGTTAGAATACATGCGCCGCCAAAAGGATTTTATGTTCCCACAGGAAAATTTGATGGCAAAAATGCAGCTGAGATATTATTTCAGGAAGATACTCTTATACCGCATAAAACAATTCCATTTGAAGACAAAGATAAAGCTGTAAAATTATGGAAAAAGACGGGTTTGCCAATAAAATATTTATCAGGATTCTGGAGGCCAGATAGCTACAAGAACGATCCGAGAATTCTTGGTCGTGACTTCGCTCTGGTCGATCGCGACTACAGTCGGTTCAGCGTCGATGCGGACGGGCTTCCGTCCTGTTCTGGCAGCGGCTGGGTCGCCTCTCGTCCGAAAATTGTGGATGCAGAAGATAATGAATGTGTTATGAAAATATGAGCTCATCTAGTAACTGGTCTTAAAACTGAAGTATTAAATCCACCCCTGTAATTTTTAGGAACAGTAAACTCGACATAAAGCCTGTGTAAAGGTTCATGAGTTCTTTTTTGTATTTCTCTTCTCACATCTACCAGTATATGTTCTGCTTCTGGGTTGTCTTCACGCAAATCATACAAAAATATATTGGATATTTTTCGGGCTTTGTCTGCATACGGAGTACAATTTAGCTGTTTAACATAGCTTGGCCTTAATATAAAATTAAATGCCTTTCTTCTATATTTGTTTCCTGCCATCCTATTACCCACAGATTTAATTGCAAAAAAGAATTTAAAGCGTTTCCTGTTAATCTTATTCTTATGAAGCTCATTGCAGGTGTTGACCCTGGAAAAACTGTCGGTTTGGCATTGCTGGGTATCTCATCTGACTTTGTCAAAACATTCAGCAAAACGAACCTGTCAATAAGCGAAGCCTGCAAATTTCTTGTAGACAACGGCGAGCCCATAATCATCGCAACTGACAAGAAGATTGTTCCGAAGAGTGTAGATAAGATTGGCGCAGCTTTTAATGCCAGATTATTTTCTCCAAAGGACGACATAACCATCTCAGAAAAGAAGGTGCTGACAAGAGATTTTACCTTCAGCAGCACCCACGAGCGCGACGCTCTGGCAGCTGCGCTTTTGGCTAAGAAGTTTTTCTCTGGCATGTTCGACAAGGTTGATTTTGCCCTGAATAAGAGAGATATGCTTCATCTTTCTGACGCAGTAAAAGAATTATTGGTAAAGCAGGAGGTCGGCAACATAGAGCAGGCAATAAATTTACTGACCAATAAAAAGGAAGAAAAAGAGGTCAGGTTTGTTCCAAAGATTATCGAAACCAAGGCAGTTATGGAATTGAAAGAAAAAATACGATTGAGGGAGAGGTCAATAGATATACTTAGAGAACAGATAGCAGCATTAAGAAAGGAAAACATAGAGCTTAGAAAGATGATAGGCCATAAAATTTCAGACAGCAGGCTGGATAATTTGAGGAAAAGCATTGCATCCCTGAAGAATGAAAAGAAAAAATTAATGTCTGAAAAGGAAGATGAAAATGTATTGGGGAAATTGGAAGAGCAATATGAAATAATACATAGAAACAGCGATTTTTCTGACCCGGCAGACATGAAAGGCAAGGTCATCCTTTCTGACAACTTCTCTATTGCAAAATTCGGGCCAAAGGCGATTGTTTCTGATAAACTGCCGAAAGAATCAGACGTGCCTGTGATTGAAAAGCAAAGGATAAATATAAGGAAGATAGATAATTTCTTAGTCGCAGACAGAAACGAGATAGAAAATGCGATAAAGGACAGCTTTTTTGCATGGCTGAGAAATTACAAGGAGCGGTTCCATGAAGCGTAGAAAAAGAAAAAAGATAATCAATAACAGGAATCTGATAACCTTCATAAAATTTCTTATACTTCTCAACATTTTTGCAATACCGCTCTATGCAATATTATTTACAGGCGCAGAGCTCTATGAGCTAAAGGCAGGGACTGCTGATGTCACATACATCATGCTGGATGCATCCGGACTGAATCCGCAGAGGTCAGGGCTTCTTATCTCAATCCCAATAAATAACGGCAGCTGGGCTGCAAACATAGACTGGGACTGCACTGCCTGGAAGAGCATGCTCGCGTTCTTTGCCCTTGTGATGGCAACAGGCCTTGCGGCAAATTTCGCAAAGAAGAAGATGCTCTTTGGCATGGCATTCATACCAATCATCTATTTTGTAAACATATTGCGCATATGGTTCATGTTCTGGTTTGTGAAAGCATATGACCTGGCATATTTCAGCATTGTCCACACATTGATATGGAGCTGGGGCCTTGTCTTTGCCATACTCGTTTTCTGGTTTATATGGATGAAATGCTCAAATTTCACTGTTTTTAAACAATATATTAAAGTGAAATTTGGCATGTAAACAAACTTTGTAGTCAAAGTTTGTTTCACATACGTGAAGATGTAGGCAATGTAAAATGACTCCATGGGTCATTTTTATATAGTACACTGAATAAATTAGAAGTAGAGTACGCATAAATTACAGTTGGTGCCTATGGACAAGATACAGGAATTAGAGGAGCGATTAAATCGTCTAGAAATGCGGCTTAAGTCCAATTTTCTTGAGATAGAGAAAAGGTTTTCCGAAGTGCCTGGCCAGACAAGCCTGCCAGAGGACATAAATGAGCGGTTTAATGAATTGGAGGATTTAATTTTGCTTCTTCAGGTGGATAATACAAAGATAAAGGAGCAGTTTACAGGCAACCTGAGCTTTGGCGCAGACGTGGACACAGCATCGATAAACGAGCGCATAAACATCCTGGATGAGAAGATATCCGAGATTTCAACAGCAGCTGAGCCAGCCCTGCCAGAGGATTTGATGGAAAAAATAAATAGGGTAGATGAGTATATTAATAATATGAATGAAATTAAGGAACGGCTGGACAGGCTGGAAATGGGAAGGGAGAGATTTGCCCCAAAGATAGCAGGAAGGGAAGAAGAAGAGCCAATATTATTGCCATCAAAGAACCTGCTGTCTGAAGTGAATAAGATATTGAAGGGCGGTTGATATGATAAAGAAAAACCCAAACCTGGAAAAGAGATTTGGCGAGGTCGAGGATTCTGTAAAGGCAATAGCCGGCTTTGTAAAGCAGCAGACAGAAAAAAACAAGGAGATGCTCGAAGAGATAAAAGGCTCAATAAAGATGCCGAAGATTGATACAGGCAGATTTGACAGTAAGATTGCTTCAATAGAAAAGGAAATGGATGAATTAAGGCTTGCAAGAAAGCCCATTGACACAGATAAAATAAAATCATCCATGGATGTTCTTGAAGAAAAAATTAATGAGATTGACAGCAAATTATCAGGTTTTGCAAGAAAAGAGGACATCAAAAATATTGGAATTGCGCCAAAATACATTGACGATAAAATATCAATGGAGATAGGACAGAGGCTTAATGACCAGGGAAGGCTGGTTCTTGCTGATTTTGAACGAAGAATAAGGGCGCTTAAATCAGAGTTTGAACGCGATATTGAATCGCGGGTTGAGAAAAGCCTTGGCGACGAGGCAGATATCCTGCGCAATGAGTTTGACAGAAAATTGAATGAATTAAAAGCCGGCTCAGGCAGCTCAAAGGATTATGAGCATTTCTATGATGATATGAGAAAGACAAATGCCAGGATAATTGATATTGAAAACAGGCTAAAGATGCATAAAACAGGCAAGGAGATTGATGATAAACTCACCATAACAGAGAAGAAGATAAGGGAAGCAGGCTCATCTGAATTAAGGGAGTTTGAGAACAGGCTTGCAAGGATAAAGAATGAGATGGACACGTTTGCCACAAAGAATGATATTGATGCCCTAAAAAGAATGCTTGCCGGGCAGAACATTAATCAGAAAATGCTTGAAGATACAGAATCGCTGAGAACAAACTTTGAGGAGCAGACGATGCTGCATGCATCAGCTGACAAAAGAATTAGCGACCTTGAAAACGAGATAAGGGCATTCAAGAAGAGCATAAAGGAGCAGAACATGAATGACAAGCTCAACAGGGATATTAATCTTCTGAAGGCAATGAGCGAGGAGCAGGCAGCAATACACAAATCCATGGACAAGCGCATGCAGAATGTGGAAAGAGAGATGCAAAAGACATACATGGCAGAGAATGCAGAAGAGAAGGCAGATGTACGGAACATTGCTGACCGTTTATCGCAGATAAGCAACTTACTGGATGATGAAAGATCAAAGCGGGCAAACCTTGTTAATAATGTTCATGAACTGGAAAATGAGATGAATGATATAAGAAAGGAAAAGTCAAAATCGCTCATTGACAAAGAAGTTGAAGATAAATTAAACAGGGAGATTGTCAAGCATATGAGCGAGTTTGCAAAGGCCATGGACAAAAGGCTGCCGAGCATTGTTTCAAGAGAGGAATATATGTCATTCATAAAGGACGTTGACAATCGCCTCAGGAACGTAGAATCGCCAGACCTTACGCACCTGTTCCAGCGGATTGAGATGCTTGAGCAGAAGATAAGCCAGATAAATACCATGACAAAAGACATCTACAACAGGATTCCGATTATTGTGGAGTAAAATCTCATATTCCACTGTTTTAAAACAGTGGTTGAAAGTGGAATATGGGATGCTCAAGGATTTACCAATATGTGACAAACAAAGTTTGTCAACATGCCACATTACTTCGTAATGTGAGCATTTCAGCAAGCCACCGTCTTTAGACGATGGTCCTTGACACTTACAAAGAAAGCTATTTTCTGAATTTCTTTATTGCATCTATTATTGATTTTACCCGTGTTATGTCATCCTCGATAATTGTGCCTGTTACAATAATGTCAGCGCCTGCTTTCACAGCAGCTTGCGCAGAAGCCGGTGTTCTTATGCCGCCGCCAACTATCAGAGTCACCTTTGCGTTTTTCTTTACAGCAGAAATCATCTCAGCAGGCACTGGCCTGTCTGCGCCAGAGCCAGCTTCCAGATAGACAAAGCGCATGCCAAAGAACTGGGCAGTGACTGCATAATCTACTGCTGTGCTTGTTTCATCACGCCTGATAAGTTCAGCGCAACCGACCTCGCCTGCCTTCATGCCAGGCTCCACAACAAGGTAAGCCATTGGCAGTGGCTCGATTTTATTTGCCTTTACAAATTGCGCGCCAATCTTTGGATGACCCACAATCCACGAAGGATCTTTTGAGTTTAGAAGCGACATGAATAATATTCCGTCAGCGTATCTTGAAACACCCCCAGAGCTGCCAGGATACAAAATTATTGGAAAACTGAAATGTTTCCTTATGGCCTTAATTGCCTTGTCAAGGCTTTTCATTGTCACGCCAGTCGAGCCTCCAACAATGATAGCGTCTGTCCCGATTTTTTTCAGGTTTTTTGCAAGCTCTTCTATTTTCTTCGTGCTTATCTTGTTAGGGTCAGGGTCCATTAATGAGAAATGAAGCGGGCCTTTTTCCAGTCTTTTATAAATATATTGCTCGACCTTGCCAAATTTTACCTTCATATTATTCCAACCTTCTTCAGTATCTTTTTTGACTCTTTTTCACTAAGCTTGTACTTATTCAATATTGTATATCTGCTTCGTATATCTTTTGACATTGACAGGGCCTTTATCATCATATCTTTTTCCACACCCAGCTCCTTTGCTGTTGCAGGCAGTTTCAGCTTCTTCAGCATTGATCTTATTTTCTTCCAGTCGCCGCCCTGCAAGTACGTCATGATTATTGTGCCTATTGCAACCTGCTCGCCATGCAGCGCCTTTGAGCCTAAATAATCAAGTGCATGCGAGAAATTATGCTCGCTGCCAGAGCCAGGTCTGGACGAGCCGTAGATATTCATTGCAAAGCCAGAGCATATCAATGACCATATCATAATCTCCAGGCCATGATAACTCATTTTTTTTATGTCGTTTGCATGCTCTATGGCCGCATCCGCAGACAATAAAGAAAGTCGGGCAATCAAATCATGATACGCCTCTTTTTTCTGCTTTGCCGCGAATTTCCAGTCTTCAACTGCTGAAATATTTGATATCAGGTCGCCTGCCCCTGCTGCGATATACCTGTATGGCGCGTTTTTTATTGTATCCAAATCTGCTATTATTGCAACAGGCTCTTTTGCGTCAACAGAAATCTTTTTTCCCTCGTCATTAAGAACAGCCCGTGATGACACAACGCCATCATGGCTCAGTACAGTCGGAAATGCTATCCACTCCTTTTTTGCAAGATATGACGCATACTTTGCCACATCTATTGTCCGGCCGCCGCCAATGCCAACAACAAAATCATATTTTTCAATCATCTTTGACAGGCTCTCTAAATAGGATTTTTCCATTGAATCCGGGCTTATTATATCTACAGAGAAACCATGAAGAGAATTCTTTATCTTCTTCGCTATCAGCCCTTCAATATGCGGCGTAGATATGATTAGGCACTTCCTGCCAAGTTTCAAATCCAGAAAAACCCGGTTTATCTTCTCGCTCACAGACTTTTCTATCAGTATTTTATATGGAAGACTGACTATCATGAATTACTTTTCTAAAACAAAGTTTAAATATTAAATGAACAAAAACAAAATATTCCCGAACAACAGCGTGAATACAAGCGCTATTGGGAATGCTGACACAAAGCGGATGCCTTCCTTTACAATTGCGTACTGTTTCTTTTTTTGGATTGCCTTTAATTCCTCTTCTTTAAGTCCAACCCACCTCATGTCGTCTATGACATCCCCGACTTTCAGGTTCTTTGTTTTCACCCTTCTTCTAAACACCCTGCTTTCTATTATCAGGCCATAGCGCCAGAACAATGTGATAAAGATGATAAGCAAAAGGATGTAGAGCAGCGGAATTATGAAGAACCCTGCGATAAACATAGCAACAACAAAACAAGCAAAAATCCCCGGTATCCCAGCAACAACCTTTATGTTTTCTTTCACGTCTTTGACAAAATAACTGAATACAAACCTGTTCATTATTCCGAGCACAATTGCATAGACAATCGTGTAAGCAGCGCCAACAATGAAGAAATTGAATATGTAATCAAGCATGAATATCCTGCCTGCGTATATTGGTATTACATAGCCGATTGCAGATAATATGAGCGCATCAGCGCCTCCCCATTGTTTTGTCCTGTACATGGCAAATCCAAAAATGAGCAGGATTGTGCCGACAAGCAAGGAAACAAACAATGGAAAGAAATTCGATGATGCCACTGCATTTATGAACCAGTAAAATAATCCCAGCGAAATCATAAGCACTGGTATCTCATCAGGCACCTCTGTGGTTTTCAAATCCCATGCACCAGCAGCAATTGAGCCAATCAGAGCAATAATAATTTCAATCATAGCATTACCCCAAAAAAACATGGTTAGTTTTTAAATATATCATCCTAAATATAAATAAACTTAAAATATAGTCAACTACAAATAAATACAGGCGTTATTATGCTAAGACACGTAGGCATTATAATGGATGGCAACCGGCGCTTCGCGAAGCGACTGATGAAAAAGCCGTGGATGGGCCACAAATGGGGGCTTGAAAAAGCCAGGGAGGTTTTGCAATGGGCCTGCGAGGCAAACATAAAGTATCTTACTGCCTATACGCTTTCCCTGGAAAACGTCAGGAGCAGGCCAAAAAGGGAGCTCGCGCTTATTTTAAGCTATATAGAGAACGAGGCAGACGAGATACTGAAAAACAAGGACCATAATGTTCACAAATTTAACGTACATGTAAGATTCATAGGACGAACGCATATCCTGCCAGGCAGCCTGCAGAAAAAAATGAGGGCTGTTGAAAAGCTGACAGAAAAATACAACAAGCACGTTCTTAATATTGCCATTGCATATGGCGGCCAGCAGGAGATTGTTGACGCCACAAAGCGCATACTGAGCAAGGGCCTGGAAGGCGTAATAAGGCCTTCTGATATTAATGAGGATATAATAAAGCAAAACCTTTACACAAACGGCCAGCCATTCCCTGACCTGATTATAAGAACAGGCGGCGAAAAGAGATTGTCAAATTTCATGCCATTCCAGTCTGCGTATGCTGAGCTCATCTTCCTGGACAAGAAATGGCCTGAGATAAGCAAGACCGACTTCACGAATGCAATAAAAGAATTCGAGAAAAGGCAGAGGAGATTCGGGGAATGAAGGAAAAAACAGAGAAAATAAAGAGCGGCGACTTTATTCTTTTGCTAAGCAGGGAAAACAGCTTTCTTATGGTTAAAACAGACAAGGTCCTGCAGACATCACAGGGCTTCATAGACACCAACATCATCAGGCATTTTGGCCAGGAGATAAAATCATCAACAGGACAGAAATTCATTGTTGCAAAGCCAAGCTTTATTGATATTCTTAGAAAATGCAAGCGTGGGCCGCAGATAATAATGCCAAAGGATGCTGTGCACATAATTGCCATTACAGGCCTGGCAAACGGCTGGAAATGCCTTGATGCAGGCTCTGGCTCTGGCTTCCTGGCAATATTTCTCGGCAATATGGTAAAGCCAGACGGCTCTGTGACAACATACGAGAAGGATGAAAAGTTTTACGAGAATGTCAGAAAAAATATATTGTTTTGCGGGCTTGACAAGACTGTAAAAGTAATAAACAGGGACGCAAAGAAGTTTGAAGAAAAAAGTCTTGATTTAATCACGCTTGACATGAGGAATGCCGAGAAGATGGTCAAAAAATGCTGGAAGGCGCTGAAGCACGGCGGCTGGTTCTGCGTCTATTCGCCGCACATAGAGCAGCAGAAAGAGGTCATGGAGGAGATGAAGAAACTGGATTTCACGCAGATAATTACCATTGAAAATATACAGCGCTCCTGGCAGGTAAGCGATTTCACGCACCCGAAGCCTTCAGGGATAATGCACACAGGCTTCATGACGTTTGGAAGGAAGGTATAAAGTGGGTTCGCCGAGATTTTCAGCGCAACTGTTTCATTTTTCAGTAGCGCATTTGAACTCAGGTCACCGGCTTTTTCTAATTGCGGAAGCTTATTTTCCGCAAGCGCTTTTGAACGTTTACGTGTTCAAAAGGGCTTCCCGAAGCCGGGATTCTACCAAGTTAAACTACGAACCCAATTCTAAATTCTATTGTAATATTAAACTTAAAAAATAAGAATTACCTGTGCTTCGCCCTTCTCATCTTTTCTTCTAAATTCTCGTCAATTGCCTCTTTTACATTCTTTGCCATCTTTGGTCCGAGCAGTTTTTCTAATGTCTCTATTGGCACGCCCTTTATGTCGCTTGGCGTTTTTATGCCGTTCCTGAACAACAGCCTGGCTCTTACGCGGCCGATGCCCTTTATCATTATCAACTTAAGCAATTCCTCTTTCACGCCGTTCTTTATTCTCAGCCTTAAACGATTGAAGTTGTTTGCAATGTCTTTTTTGTTCAATAAAACAGCAAGCTCGCTTGCTGCATAAAGCACCCATTCTGCGTTGTTTATCTTGCTGTAAAGCTCGCCTGGCGCAATGCCGTATTTATCAAGTATTTTGTCCTCGCCTGATTCAGCCATCCATTCATAGAACATGAGAGAAGTCTTGAATCTTGCCATGAAATCATCATATTCATAATCCCAGACATCCGGTATGTTTTTTATGCCGTGCCTTATTATCTCTGTTTCAAGGAAGTCGTCTGCTTTTTTTGCATTCAGCATCGGAAAGAGCTCTGCGCATTCATTCAGAACAAGCAGGTAATCCATGTCTTTCATCTGCCTGAAGCTCATTATAAGATTGTGCGCTGACACAGGGTCGAGATACAATTCAGCAACCCTTTTGCCTATCTTTGTTGCATTGAGTTTTATGTCTTCTGTCAGGTTGAACGCAGGCATGAAGTCATCGGATATGAATTCGTCCTGCCCGATTTTTATGAACTTGTAATCCCTCAGCTCCTGCAGTATCTTTTCCAATTTTTTTGTGACATCATCTATGTTTTCATACTGGTAGGCAAAGAAGGTCTTTGAGAAAAATTCCTTTAGCTGGTTCTTTGATTTTGTCGCCTCTGTTGCAATCAATGCCAGTGTGTGCATTCTCAGCGCAGATTCCATGGACAGTTTTGAATATATGGGCTCTGGCTCGCCATCTATGTATCGTTCCTTCATGCTCTCTGCATCGTTCTTTGACTTTGCAAGTATTATTGCCTCGCCTTCTGTGTCATACTTTGGGCGGCCTGCACGGCCCATCATCTGATGAATCTCCAATACCGGTATGTAGTTTGAGCCGTACGTGCTGTCATAGCGCTTCGCGTCCCTGATAAGCACGCGCCATGCAGGCAGGTTTAGCCCAAACGCCAAGGTAGGCGTTGCTGTTATGAACTTTATGGTCCCATTCCTGAAACCGTCTTCAATGAGTTTTCTCTGCCTTGCAACAAGACCTGCGTGGTGGAACGCGACGCCGTTTTTCACAATCCTTGCAAGCCGCCTGCATTGTTTTGTCGGCGAAGACAAGGCATTTTCTATACTGTCAGATAAAGCAATCAGTTTTTGTTTGTCCTCGCTGCCCAGGAATTCAGCAATATTTAATTTTTCAGCAGCTGCCTCTGCGCTTCTTCGCGTTGATACAAATATAAGCGCCTGCTTATTCTTCCTTAACGTATCCTCAATCAATTCGCTCTCTGTATTTAATTTTATTTTTTTGTGCTCCAGATCCACGATATACTGCTCTTCGTCAGGGTATGAAACGCCCCGGTATAGCTTTATCGGGCGATAATCGCTTTGAACAAGCTTTGCATCAAGCCATTTTGCAATATCATCCGAATTTTTTATTGTCGCAGACAACGCGAGTATCTGGCTGTTTGTTGTTTCCCGCAGCCTTGTCAATACTATTTCTAATGTAGGCCCTCTTGATGCATCATTGAGTATGTGTATCTCATCGCACACAACAAGCGTAACGTATTTTATCCACCTCGCGTCATGCCTTAGCAGGGAATCCATCTTCTCATTGCTCACAATTATTAAATCATAATTGCCGAGCCACGGGTCAGAGCCGTCCAAATCACCAATAGACAGCCCAACACGCATCCCGATTTTTTCGTATTTTTCCTTGAACTCATTGTACTTTTCGCTGGCTAACGCTTTTAATGGTACGAGATAAACGGTTTTCCCATTCCTAAGAAAATGCTTTATGAATGCAAGCTCTGCTATGAGCGTCTTGCCGGACGCAGTCGGGCTTGCGACAACTAAATTTTTTCCTTCAAGAAGCCCTGCCTTCACAGCAAGCTTCTGCGGCGGATTCAGTTCATCAATCCCGTCGTTTTTCAGGACATTAATTACCTTTTCTGGAAATTGTAATTCATCTATACGCATAAGAATCAAATAAATGAATGCAAAAAAGAATTAATAGCTATCAGAATATTCATTTCTTCCTCTTTATCAGATAGTCAGCGAAAAAATCCAGTATCTCTTTGAGTTTTGGCGGCATTTTTTGTGATACCTTTTTTGCCTTTATTATAAGCTCTTCTGATTTTTTGTCTGCATAGTCTATTGAGCCGTATTTTTCAAACAGCTTTTTGGCATAAAGAACATCCTTATCCGTTGTTTGCTTAACATCTTTGTTTAATATCTTCAATAATTTCTCCCTTTCGTTTTTGTCACACCTTTTCAGGCAATGAATAACAAGTATGCTTCTTTTTCCCTCTTTTATGTCGCGGCCAATCTCATTCCTGCCCTTGCCTTCAGTAAGGTCAAGCACATCGTCGCGTATCTGGAATGCAGGGCCTGCGCATTTGCCGAATTCTATTATATTGTTCAGCAGATCATCCCTGCCTGCTACGATTGCGCCTCCGACTATTGCAACAGTCAGGTAATATGCGGTTTTTCCTGTGACCATATCCATATATTCTTTTTCTGTCGGGTTGTTGTTTTGTCGCAAGTTTATGTCCATGGTCTGGCCCTCTGCTGTTCTTACAGATGTTGTCACCATTGCATCCAGCAGCTTGAAAATTATGCTATCAGCAACGCCGTATTTTTTTGATTTCAGAATTAACTCATAAACCTTCTGGCACATGTAGTCGCCGACATTTATGCCGTGCGCTGTGCCGTATTTCACCCAGACCGCATCCTGGTTCCTTCTTATTTTGTCGCCATCTTCTATGTCATCATGCACGAGCAGCCAGTTATGCAGAATCTCGCAGGAGGCAGCAAACGGCAGGATTTTTTTTGTCTCTCCACCAAGCGCTTCGCATGTCATTATTGAAAGTATTGGCCTTAATCGCTTGCCGCCTGTGCCCAAATGATACCAGACAGCGTCATCTAAATTTTTTAGTCCTTTCTTTGGAAAAACAGATTCTATCTCCTTATCGATGAGATGTGCCTTTTCATTCTGCATCCTTTCTATATGACCTTCCATGTTCATAAATTAATTTTTGTTAGAAAGTTTTATAAAATGATTAATGACCCTGCCAAAACTTAATATACAGGGCTCGCCCATATTTTTATAGAGAATAGGCAATACGTGAAATAAAGGAATAAATAGTTATAGCTATCGTAGTAGTTGTAAAAATATAGAATATAGAATACGGAGGTAAAATTATGCCAGCACCGTACAGAAGAGGTTATCATCATACAAAATCCAAAGGGCATGAAAGCATGGTTACATGCGACTTTTGCGGAAGGCGGGTTCCGAGATGGAAGACCTTCGCATCATATCGCGGCTTCCGCATCTCTGACCCTGTTCTCAGGAAACAGATAGATCCAAGGCAGATGAGCATGTTCCAGAGAAAGTCATATGTCTGCCCTGCATGCGCGCGCTTCAGGGGCATTGTAAAGGTTGGAAGATCAAGAAGATCCAGAAGATCCAGAAAATAATGGTGATTATGTGATAGGCAAAGGCTTAAAGGGGTTTTTGTACAAAAAGCTTAAGAAAAAGGAGCCGGAAAAGCCAAAGACAAGGGCAGGCATGATTGTCCATGCCCTCAAGGAAGAGGAAAAGCCCTATACAAAATTTCATATAGAATATCCATCAAGGATGATGTATCTTCCAACCCCAAAACCCACAGGGACAAGAACAATAACATATGCGCTGCTAAAGCCATTCTCCTATGCAAACATAAAATATGACACAAAAGAAAGCACCATGGTCTACAACATAATTGAGCCTGGCCTGAACGATTACGAGAAATATGTTCTCGTAAAGATAAAAGAAGGATTGATACAGACAATAAATGTCAATCTTGAGGACATAAAAAAACATGAAAAGATTTTAGGATTTCTCGAGGAAAATGTGCAGAAGCTCATATACGACTATGGTTTTGATGTCAATGACAAGGAATACATGAAAATAATGTATTATGTCTTTCGCGATTTTGTCGGTCTTGACGAGATAGAATCGCTGCTTGCAGACCCGTTAATAGAGGATATTGGCTGCGACGGGCTCCAGCTGCCCATATATGTTGTGCACCAGAAATTCGGCTCAATGAGAACAAATATAATATTCAATGACGAAAAGCGGCTGAAGGAATTTGTGACAAAGCTTGCTGAAAGATGCGATAGATATATCAGTTATGCAGAGCCATTGCTTGACGGCTCATTGCCTGACGGAACCAGGGTGCAGGCATCGCTTGCCAAGGATGTTACAACGCGCGGCCCCACATTCTCATTAAGAAAATTCCGCGAACTGCCGCTGAACCCCATTGACATGATACGATTAAAGACAGCGTCCTCTGACATGCTTGCATATATCTGGTTTATTGTTGAAAACGGCGCCAACATACTGATAACAGGCGGCGTATCAACTGGCAAGACATGCTTCCTGAATTCCATATCATTGTTCATCCCGCAAGAGGCAAAGATAGTAAGTATTGAAGACACGAGGGAATTAAATTTGCCGCACGAAAACTGGATTCCTGGCGTTGCAAGAACAGGCTTTACTGGCACAGGCGTTGGCGAGGTTACCATGTTCGAGTTGCTGAAAGAGTCATTCAGGCAAAACCCGGATTATCTTATTGTCGGCGAGATACGAGGCAAGGAGGCGTATGTAATGTTCCAGGGCATGGCAAGCGGGCACCCTTCAATGTCAACAATCCACGCAGGAAGCGTTGATGATTTAATGAAAAGGCTTCAAACACACCCGATAAGTTTATCGCCCGGCCTCTTAGAGAGCCTTAATGCTGTTATTGTCATGACGCACGCAAAGGAAAAGGGAAAATCAGCGCGAAGGATAAAAGAGATAGACGAGATAGAGAGCATTGACACAGACACAGGCATTCCAAGGGTATTGAAAACATTTGTCTGGCTGCCGCACGAGGATAATTATGAATACCGCGGCAACTCGTGGCTGCTGGGCAAGATAGCGCGTGAAAAGGGCTTTACATTTGATACTGTATTAAGGGACATCTCAAAAAGGAAGAAATTGCTGGACTGGATGGTAGAAAACAATATTATAAACCTGAATGATGTCATAGATTACATAAGATTATACAGGATAAGCCCTGAAAAGGCCGAGGCCATAATGAACGGCAAAGACCATTTCAGGAAAGAATACATCAAAGAGATAAAATAAAAAATAAAATGGTATTTTTATGAGAGTGCAGACAGGCATAACAGGCCTTGACAAGCTGATAGAAGGCGGTATACCCGAGGATGACTTGATTCTTCTGACAGGCTATTGCGGCACAGGCAAAACTATTTTTGGCCTGCAGTTTCTTTATTCATCAGACGAGAATGGCTTGTACATAAGCTTTGAGGAAACGCCAGAACGCATAAGGAAAAGCGCTGAGAGGTTTGGCTGGGATATCGAAGCCATGGAAAGGGAAAACAAATTAAGGATACTGAAATATGACCCGTTCAGGTTCGAGGACATCTTTGAGGTCATAGAAAACAACATCAGTGAGATTGGCGCAAAGCGCATATTTATTGACTCAATATCAGCCATTGGCATTTACGCGCGCAATGCCCAGGAACTGCGAAGAATGATGCTTCAATTAAGTACGCTGATGAGAAAAAGCAAATGCACTGCAATACTCGCGTCAGAGATTGTGCCAGGAAAGAAATCAATCTCGCGCTTTGGCGTTGAGGAGTTTGTCTCGGACGGCGTTATAATACTGCACAAAATCCTTGAAGCTGGGCAGTACAAGAACGGATTAAGCATCTGGAAGATGAAGGACACAAACCACTCAAACAAGATTCACGAATATACCATAAACGAGAACGGCTTCACAGTCTACCCTGCAAAGATCCTGAAGACGGACAGGATGTGATGTAAGGGATTGTGATGAAAAAGAAATATCTAGCGTTGATTGCAATTATAGCTATAAATAATTTCACAGACAATTAATAATTTTGATGAAAGAAACAAGAGCAAGCAAATACGGGCGATTTCTCTCAGAAGTCATCATTTACATCATAAATACAACCCCGCAAGACAAGCGAACAGAGTACAAATCGAAATTTTTGGAAGAATTGCAAAACTTTTCCTTTCAAAGAAGGAGAAAGGGTGAACCAAAACATACTGGCTGCAGATGGGAGCTATACGACATAGAAAATTTTAATATTACCTATCCAACAACTCTCGCGAAAACAATAAAAGAGGGGCTGCAATTGATGTACCAGAAAGACACGCAAAAAACTGTAATGCAGGCATTGATGAAAAATTTAGAAAAATAAGTGAGGAAAAAGCCCGAGAAATAGAAAGCATTGCCTTTTTTCAATTTTACTCTTCTGCTAATTCTCTGTGGACCTTCACTGACTTGGGGCATACAATAATCCAGTCGTTGCCGATGCCTGCGATGTCGCCATCAACTGCAAGGCACGTTTTCTTGACCTTGTCAACAGCCCTCTTGAGCTCGTTCATGTCCTTTTGCTTAAGATCCCTGACCTTTACAATGAGTATATTGCCCTCGCGGACCTTTCTCTGGATCCTGTCAGCGTCATTATAATTATCCATGCGCTCGACCTCTACAAGCAGCTTCCTGCCGCTTGCCTCTTCTGTCTCATGGTCAAGCTCTATGAATTCCTCTTCCTCTCCTTTTAGTTTATCCATGAATCCCATAACTCTCACCTCGTTGAATATTAATGATATTATTAATGCAAAAACATATAAAAAACCATCATAAAGCAGGTAGCAATTACGAGAGCATTACTTTTGTATTCAATTTTACTTCTTCAGTCCCTTGTTCATGACCTCAAGGATTGAGACGATGTTCCATACGTGCGTTCTCGTATAGGTTGGTATGTTCTGGTCGTTTGAAACCTCGTCAAGAATCGAGATTGCAGCATTTATCCTTACTGCCATGTCCTGTCTTTCGTCGTTAAGGCTGCTCTTTGCCTCTTCTATCATTGTCCTTACATTCCTTGGCACTGTCCGGTCCTCCTGGATTTCGTCCAGCATCTTGTTCACTGATTCCAGATCCATGATTATCACCAAAATTCATTCTTTATCCACCCTGCCCAGTCGGCATCATTTTTTGTATCTTTTCCTGCGTTAGCTTTAGCCTCTCCTTTAATTTCTTTTCCTGCGCATCAAGGGATTTTGACCTTAAGTCTATTTCTTCTTTCTGCTCCTCGAGCTCTTTTTTAATATCAGCCTTTTTAGTCTTTACAAGAATAGGTCCCACTGATTTGAAGATATCATCATTGGATTTTTCTATCTCTTCAAGCGCCTTTTCTATCTCAGCATTCTGGATGATTAGTGCCTGGCGCTGAAGCATAATCGTCTGTAATTGCTGGTTCTGTACCTGCATCATCTCAAGCGTTTCTTCAATGCCTTTTTCCATATAACCACCATTAAATCTATCTGGCCTGCACGCGCTTCCTGAAAGGCATGCGGGCTTTTGCCAAGATCCTGAATCCGCAATAAGGGCATCGTATCTTGTCTTCGCCCTCGCTTTCTTTTCTGCATTTCAAGCAAACATAACCCATAAAATCACCACGATTGTGCCTTTACGATAATTTTCACAGTTTAAATTCAAAAGCGCCTGATGCGAATTTCTTGCCGCATTTTCTGCATTCCCAGACACCTGCTGATTTCCTTCTTATGGCTATCCTCGAGCACGAAGGGCATTTGTATTTTTTGCTGGATTTTGCACGGGACGCATTATACAAGTGTCTTATTCTTTTTCCATAACCCTTTGGCATATCAGCACCTTTCAAAATCATACGTTTGTTAAATTATTTAAGTGTTAAAAAAGCGCATAAAACTAACCCTTGCAAATTTCTATGAATTCATTAAATGTCCTGGCTTTGTTTGTTTCTTTTAAGCGCGAGGGCTCATCTCTATATGCATTTCCCACAGCTTCTACAGCGATTTGAGCATTATCAGCGAATCTCATTTTCCAGTATGGTAATTCAGAAAACAAAATTTGATTTGCAACTTTGTAATTTACCTCCTCTGGCTTGAATATATACCTTAATTGGTTTGGACTGTCACATTGTTCAGTGACTACCCTGAATAAATAATTGGACGTCTGTCTGTCCATTTCCCCAGAGCCCCATTTGACAGAAACTAGTTTATCCAAGATTTTTTCAGGTAACCAATTCTCAATATAATCATAAACATAACTTCCGTATATCGTCTTTTTAACCCACTCAAAGTCCGCACCACTCCATCCAAAGGGTTTCACATAACTAAAGAAAAGAGCTCTCAATTCAACTATCGTTTCGACTTCTGGCATCAACTTCAAAATTTTCTGATTAAGCTGTGCGCATTCCTTCGATGCCGATACATCACCATCTTGTATTTTTCTGCTCAAATCAGATGATTCTTGTAATATATTGCGAAATTCAATATGCATCGGGTAAGAAAAAAAGTCTATATGATCCATTTCATGCCTTAGGCTGAACATGTCAATTCTTCTGAATTTATATTTAATATTTGGTAATAATTCTTTTATTAAAGTCCTTACCTTCTTCGCATTTTTTATAGCAGCCTTTTTATAAATATCATATTCTACACCCCTTTCTTTGAAGAAATCCTTGTATGCTTTCAGGGCCTCTTCTGAGCCAAAAGATTTTTCGAAATACCTTAAAGTCAATATTGGATGTTCTAACAAACAAAAAATTACTTCTTCATGTGGATTTCCAAGGAAATCTCTCGTAATATCAAAATACTTTTCAATAGCGATGATATCAGCTAGTTCGTGTTCATTAAAGAACTCCTTTACAGACGGAAGAACATTTATACGCATTTCAGATTTTGAACCGCAAGCACTTGCCTCTGCCTTTGATTTCTGAGAATTATAAAATGTAATAGATACATCATAATTTTGCGGGATGCTTAAACCCAACTCTTTCCTTTCTTTTATAACTGTCCCTAACTCTAATTCAACCTTTTTTGTTAGATCACTCAATTCTTTTCGGGCTTTGACTACCATATCTCAATAGTAAAAATGAAGACTTTAAGAAATTAACCATCATGGTATTGCCTATACCATTTTTATCATTTACCTCAATCTCACGCACTCAAGATTCTTTGGCGCAATGGTTTCTATTGAAAAGGTCTTGTGGATTGTCCTTGCGAGCTCGATGCAGTTTGTGTTGTCGCCATGATTTACAAGAATCTTTTTCGGCTTTGTCCTCAGATGATTTAAGAAGCTTAGTAATTGTCTCCTGTCGCTGTGTCCGCTCAAACCATGTATTGTTTCAATGCCCAGTTTTAATTCCAGGACCTTGCCGCTTTCTAATTGCACCTCTTTCCAGCCCTTTTGTATCCTTCTGCCCATTGTGCCCTCGCCCTGGTAGCCGACAAAGAGCAGCGTGTTTTTCGGGTTGCCTGCAAAATTCTGCAGATATTCTAATGCAGGCCCGCCCACCAGCATGCCTGATGTTGCGATTATCACAGCAGGATGCGAGCTATTCAGAACTTCCTCCCGTTCCTTTTGCGAGCCGATGCCCTTGAGTCTTGGATCTATGAACGGGTTCTTGCCTTTGTGAAGGATTTGCGTTTGTATGGTCTTTGCCATGAATTCGGGATACGCTGTGTGTATTGCAGTTGCGTCCCATACCATGCCATCAAGATAAATAGGCACATCAATGTTTGAGTCAGCAAGTATGGCTATCACATCCTGGCTCCTGCCAACCGCGAATGACGGGATAAGCACGCGGCCGCCAGCATCTGTTGTTTTCTTAACAGCATTGATGAGGTCCAGCTCTGCATCCCTGTGCGAAGGCATGCTGTCCTCGTCGCCGCCGTATGTTGATTCAATTATGACTGTTTCAACGCGCGTGAAATCTGTTGCAGCGCGCTCGAATAATTTTGTCCGCTCAAACTTCAGGTCGCCTGTGTATAGCACATTATACAGGCCGTCGCCAATATGGATGTGCGCAGTTGACGAGCCCATGAGATGGCCTGCGTTCTGCAATGTCAATCGCATGTCAGACGTTATGTCAGAAACCTCGCCATATTCCAGTGGCACACAATGCTTTATTGCCTGCTCAATGCCTTTTGAAGCATACAACGCCTTCTTGTTTTCCCTCTGGCATATCTGTATGTAGTCCAGCTGCAGCAGTGCCATCAAATCTCTTGTTGGCTTTGTGCAATAAAGCGGGCCCTGAAAACCATACTCGTAAAGATATGGAACTAATCCGCAATGGTCAAGGTGGGCATGCGTCAATATTATAGCGTCCAGGTCTTGGATATGAAATTCAGGCGCATCCAGATACGGAAACGGCTTTGTTGAAAACATGCTCACAGCAAGCCCGCAGTCAAGAAGGACCTTGCTCTGCGGCGTCTGAAGAAGCATGCATGAGCGCCCAACTTCGCGGAAGCCGCCCAATGCTGTAATGCGAATCCATTCAACCTCTTTGCCTGGCGTGTATATTTTTTCTCCGAGCTTGTTAAGAAATTTTTTTCTGTAATCCACTTCCTTGTGCAGCATCTTCCTTACTGACCTGATTATTTCAGAATCAATGACAGGCGCCCTTTTTATGTCAGGCGTCCAGAATGTTTTTTTCTTTATCTCCAATAGCGTTTCTCCGTTTTTTCCGATAACAAGCCCTGGCTTTTCAGCATGGATAACGACCTTTGCGAATTCCGGCTCAAAGTAAACATCCTTTACGCCAGCCTCTTTTGGCACAAGTTTTTTTATGAATTCTATTGCCTTTTCTTCCTTTGCAACAATTGACGGGTCTGCCCGCACCTCTATCCTTTTTTTGATCTTGCTGACAATGTTCTTTATTAATGGGGTTGCCTCATTGAAGAAATCCTTGTTCTTTGTATATAATATTATCTCGCTGCCCTCATAGCTAATGTCAGTTATCATTGCATTTTTTGGCAAATCTTCCTTAATTGTGTCCAGAATCACGTAAACACCTCTTACAAAACAAAATGAGCAAATTATTCATGAATATAATTACTTTAGCATTTCTGCTACCTTTTCCCTGTCGACAAATTCTAATCCATTCTTGTCTATTGTGGCAACAACAATATTTTTTCCGCCAGAGAATACATCGCGCTCGCGCGCAGCTCTTATTGATCTTGCAGCAAGCATTACACCTTCATCCTTTGCCATGCCTTCCCTGTATCCGTCCTCAAGCACGCCGTATGCGATTGGCGAGCCAGAGCCAGTTGATGTGTATTTGTCCTCTTCTGCGCCGCCAACAGGGTCTATGCTGAATATGTGGTAGCCGTCCTTGTCTGCGCCGCCTATGATCAGCATTGCCATGTACGGGTAATACCGGCTTCCGATAAGTATGTTTGACAAGAGCGTTGTCGCTGCCTTTACAGTAAATTCTGTGTTCCTGTTCATCTTGTACAGGTTTATCTCTGCTTTCAGCACGCGTATGAGCGCCTGCGTGTCGCCTGCGCCACCTGCTGTTGTGATAGCTATTTTATCATCCACCTGAAACACCTTTTTTGATTCTTTGCTTGCCACAAGCCAGCCCATTGTGCTCTTGCTATCGCTTGCAAGCACAACGCAATCCTTGCAGACAAGCCCGACTGTTGTTGTTCCTGTCTTTAATTTTTCCTGTTGTTCCATGCTTATCACATATGACGTATCAGAATTTGACTATTATTTTATTAAAACAATATACTTATAAAGCTTATTTTATGCAATCAGTTGTTCTTTATGAATGACTTCTTCTTGTGCTCGCACCTGTTGTGCACGTCAGGATCAAAGCACTCTAATGTCCCGAATCCGCCCACCAGGCACTCCAGCCTCTGCGAAATAAACATGCATTTCTTCTTGTTGACGCCGTCTATCATTTTGAAAACACCTCATAAATGCTCAGAAAACCAAAAGTTTTCTGGCATGTCGGAGAAGTTTTACTTCTCCGTAACATATCAGTTTTCGAAATTGATGCAAGCTTTGCTTAGCATCTAATGCGAATTAATTGTCAATCAGGGCATATAAAAATTGTGGTAGTGCTGAAGAAAATCCTTATACGGTCTTTAGCGCATCGATTAATGCCTGATAAAATATTGCAGAATTTTCAATACCATTTCTGAAACGTTCTGGATAGAGAGGAACATCTTTGTGCACAAGTAGCGCTTTTGCTCGTGCCAACATACGCTCTGCGCCAGCAATTGCATCCAAAGGATGCATCCCATTTGCAACCCCGGCTATTTTTTCTCCATCTGTGATAAAATATCCCACAGGCATACATCCTTCTTGTACGTCTAGGTACAGCCCAAGCTCTTTTCCATCCCATTCAACATCTTTTTTATGAACCTTTACGTACTGCATATTAACGCCTTGAATAAAAATAATACTTAACTATTTAAAACGTTCTAGTCAGCAGAAATAAAAAGATTTTGGCTATATCAATTAACATGACATGCAAATACTTTAAGGAAGTTAATGATGTGCTTGGCTTGGATGGACTTTGCTGGTCTCCAAATCGACCAACCGGGCAAAAGGGCAAACCATACGAGATACAAATAATAACTGGTGAATTTGATAAACTATGTAGTCAAGATTGTCAAGCTTTATGCAGCCTATATCCTCATGAAGAAACAGCACAACAGAACTAGTACGCCCTCGCCAGATAAACCACATGCTTGGCGTCCTTGCCGCAGTGTATGCAATGGCCGAATGGCCTCTCTTCTTTCTCGTAAAGCGTGCCGCGAATTTCAAAGCCCTTTGATTCAAATTTTATGTTGTCATGACACTCGCTTGAGCCGCACCAGTTTGTTCTCGCGACGGCTTTTACATTTTTTAATTCATTCATCGAGCTTACTGTCTGTATGCTGCCCTTTGTGAATTTCTTTGATTTTTCATGCATCTCTTTTTGTATATTATCCAAAAGTTCCCTTACCTTTTTTAGTTCGCTGAGTTTTATCTTGCCCTTCTTTCCATCAAGTCTTCTTGCATAAGTAATTTCCTTTCCTTCAACATCTTTAGGCCCGATTTCTATCCTTAATGGCACGCCCTTTAGTTCCCACTCATTGAACTTGAAACCTGCAGAATAATTCCTATTGTCCAGGAAAACACGAATTCCAATCTTTTCGAGATTATTTTTAACTTCATCTGCCTTATTCAACACTATTTTCTCTTTTCCTTTGAACAATATAGGAACAATAACAACCTGTTGCGGAGCAACAGCAGGCGGCAGCACAGCTCCCTTGTCATCGCCATGGTGCATTATCAATATTCCTATCTGTCTTGTTGACATGCCCCACGAAGTCTGCCAAACGTATTGCTTCTTGCCGTTCTTGTCAAGGAATTTTACATCAAACGGTTTTGAGAAGTTCTGCCCGAGCATATGCGTTCCAGGTCCCTGCACAATTTTATCATCCTGTGTTACTGTATCAAATACAGCAGAATAATCAGCACCCGCAAATGTGTCAAATTTCGGTCGTTTTAGTAAAAGCTTGTCAAGCGCCAATGCATCATAAGCAGCATTGTACATCTTTAGCGTAGTTTCAACCCATTTTTCTGCATCCTCTTTTGTTGCATGTGCAGTGTGCCCTTCCTGCCACAAAAACTCCCTGCCACGGATAAAAGGTTTTGTCACCTTCGTGTCCCATCTCACAATGTTATTCCACTGGTTTATCAGCAAAGGCAAATCTTTGTAAGAGCGTATCCATAATGCATACATATAATACATGATTGTTTCAGAAGTCGGCCTTATTGCCAATTTCTCTTCTAATTTCTCGCCGCCTACCTCTGTTGCCATAAGCGTCTCTGCCTTGAAGCCTGCAAAATGCTCCTCCTCTTTTTTCAGAAATCTCTCAGGAATTAAAAGCGGAAAATATGCATTCTTCACATTGTTTTTCTTTATCTGGCAGTCAAAGACATCCCGTATTTTTTCCCAGATTGCATAGCCCCATGGCGTTATAACATCGCAGCCTTTTACAGGCGAGCGCTGGTCTATGAAATTTCCCTTTCTTACAACCTCTAAATACCACTTGCTGAAATTATCCTTCATCTTTGTTGTTACACCGAGTTCTTCTGACATAAATACCTACAAATAATTGTTTAAACAGCTTTTTAAATTCTTTTTTGCAAACAAATATCAAGATGGGTTCGTAGTCTAGTTTGGTTAGGATCCGAGCTTTGGGATAAGACCGCTTAAAGGGTTTTTGACTGAAAAGCTTGTGACGGGAGTTCAAATCTCCCCGAACCCATTTTACTTTTTAATCTTCTTCATTACCTTGTCGACTTCTTTATACAAATCCTTAATTGTCCCTTCATTCACAACAGTAATATCAGCCATTGCAATTGGAGGGCCTGTATGCAGATTTTCTAATTGCGCCTTGTCGCGCGCCTTTGCATCTTCCATGCTGTAAGAACGATTTTTCATTTCCGGGTCCTTTTTCCTGTCCCATTTTCGTTTAGTTAGCCTTTCATATCTTGTTTCCGGAGATGCATTAATTGCAAGAACTATGATGTTCGGATATTTCTCCTTGAATTCCAGATATTCTTCCCAGCTGTATAACCCATCAACAACAACATTGGATTTTTTAAGCATCTCATCTATTTTCGGAAAATTTAGTATTGCAAAAGCAGCCATGCCGTGCTTTTTTCTTAGCTCTTCCCTTATTGGCTTCTCAGAAGCTTCGCCTGGTTCAAGTCCTCGTTTTAAGACCTCATCTAGTGTAAGTTGGCCTAGTCTGATAAATTGGAATCCCTTGCTCACAAAAAAATTGGCTGCCTCTGTCTTGCCAGAACCAGGCATGCCGACAATTGCTATGATTTTCTTTACCATGACATCAATTTAAAAATTCATACATTTAAAACTTAGTTATGACCCTGAAAGAATTGCTGCAGAAGATACTCACAAAAAAAGAGCTCTTGCTCGTGCCGAGCTCGTTTGATATTATTGGCAACAGGGACAAAGCTGTTGCCATAATCGATATTCCAGGCAAATTGATGAAAAAGAAAGCAATCATAGCAAAAGCGCTCATGAAAAAGCACAAGAATGTAAAATCTGTATTGCTGAAAGCATCGCCGCGCAAGGGCGTTTATAGAACATATGACATGAAGCTTATTTCTGGGGACAAAAATACAGAGGTCATGCATGTTGAAAATGGCTGCAGGTTTTTGCTTGATCCAAGACAGGTTTACTTTTCACAGAGAGAAGCAACTGAAAGAGAAAGGATAATACAAAAAATAAAGAATGATGAGACAGTCATGGTGTTTTTCGCAGGCATAGGGCCTTTCGTCATAGAGATAGCCAAAAAGACAGGCGCAAAACATGTTATAGGAATTGAAATTAATCCTGGGGCTGTGAAGTATTTTGAAAAGAATGTTATATTGAACAAGGTAAAAAATGTTACTGTCGTGGAAGGAGATGTCAAAATTGTAGCCCGGAATTTTTACAGCAGTTGCGACAGGGTTCTTATGCCCCTGCCTGAAACTTCGGTTGATTTTATTCCAGAAGCAATAAAATGCCTGAAGAAAAACGGCATCTGCCATCTGTACTGCTTTTCAGATGAAAATAAAATAAGTGATGCAAAGCAAAAAATAAGGTTGATTGCAAAAAAGAACAAAACAAAAATCAAGTTCGTTGGCCTGCAGCGTGTTTTGCCTTACGGGCCTGCAATATGGAAGTACAGGATTGATTTTCAGATATGCTGAATTGTGAAAATTATGAAAACGCTTCTGATAAACCCAAAATTCCCTTATTATCGCGGAGGCGACTTATTTCCAGTGAGCCTTGGTTATCTTACACAAATAGCTGAAAAGCATGGCCAAGTTTTTGTTATTGATATGAACGTTGATAACGTAAAAATAGAAAATGAGATTGAAAAAATAAATCCAGATTATATTTGCCTGACAGCAACAACTCCATCATTTCCTTTTGCAGTTGAATTGCTCAAGAAAATAAGACCCATAACAAAGGCAAAGATAATTCTAGGCGGCATTCATGCAACATTCTTGCCAGAAGAATGCCTCAATTACGCGGATATTGTTGTGCGTGGCGAAGGCGAAGAAACGCTTGATGAAATACTTTCTGGAAAAGAATTGAGTAAAGTAGATGGAATAACCTATAAAGAAAATAATGAAATAATCCACAACAAAGACAGGGAGCTTATCAAAGATTTAGATAAGATTGGATACCCTGTCTACAGTAAATTTCCGCTGAAAAAATACAAGATCATATCCATAGTGACAAGTCGGGGCTGCCCGTTCAATTGCTCATACTGCTGCGCAGCAAGGTTCTGGAAGAATCTTGTCAGATACAGGTCAGTTAAGAGCGTTATAGAAGAACTGAAGCAAATAAAGAAACTTGGCTTTGAGAAGATAAGGATTCATGACAGCACATTTAACCTTGATAAAGAGCGGGTCATGAAAATCTGCGATGAAATGATAAAAAACAGGTTTAATTTCAAATGGAGTTGCGAGGTCCGGGCAGATTTTCTTTCTGAATATCTTCTAAAGAAGATGAAACAAGCCGGCTGCATATTGATCTGCATTGGCGTTGATTCTGCATCGCAGGATGTTCTTGACAAATGCAACAGGAAAATATCTGTCGAGACAATGAAAAAAGCATTTCTATTAGCAAATAGAATTGACATAAATACAAGGGCTTATGTGACATTCGGCCTGAAAGGCGAAACAAAGGAAAGCGCTGAAGAGACCATAAAATTTTTACAAGAGGTAAAGCCTTTTCAGATAACGCTATCCCTTGCTACAATTTATCCTGGAACTGACTTGTGTGGCGGAAAAACAATAGACATGCCCAGCGACTGGATTGGCCAGTTCACTGGACATGGCAGATTATGCGACCTGTATCTGCCTGACACACTAACAAAAAATGAATATAAATTACTGGCAGACTATATGTATATTGAGGTCAAGAAACTGGTGAAGTCAAGATGATAATAAGCTCAATAAATGCAAAGATTGTCAAGGACTCACGCAACAAGGACACAGTTGAAGCATCTGTAAATGGCCAAAGTGCTAAATGTCCATCAGGCGCGAGCAGGGGCAGGCATGAGGCAAAGACAATTGATGCAAAAAAGGCTGTTCAGGCTATAAAAAAGATTTCTAAGAATTTTTTTGGAAAGGAATTTGAACAGAAGCAATTTGACAGCATGCTGATAAAACTGGCTGGAAAAAATAAATCAAGGCTTGGCGCAAATGTCACAACGCCGCTATCAATGGCATTCTGCAGGGCAGCTGCAGAAGAAAACGATAAGGAATTGCACGAATTTATTGCTGAAACATACGGAGAAAATTCGGCAATACCAATTCCAATGATGAATGTGATAAACGGCGGGGCGCATGCAAAAGGCAAGCTTACTATGCAGGAATTTATGCTGGTTCCAATAAAGTTTGGAAGCTTTGAAAGCGCGTTCGAGGCCTGTACCACCATCTATGCAAAACTCAGGGATATTATCAAGGAGTTCTATGGCAATATTGTTCTTGGTGATGAAGGCGGTTTTTCGCCGCCAATAGCCATAACAGAACATGCACTTAACCTAATTGACGAGGCACTGAAAAGAACTGGCCATGAAGACAAGGTAAAAATCGGTTTGGATGCAGCAGCAAGCCAGTTCTTCAAAAACGGGAAATATCATATTGATGGCAAAAAACTCTCAGGCAAAGAGATGCAAGACTACTATCTGAAACTCATAGAAAAATACCCGATAATTTCAATAGAAGACCCGTTCCACGAAGAAGACTGGAAGAACTTTGCAGAATTCACGAAAAGAACAGAGAATAAGGTTATGGTTGTTGGCGATGACCTGACAGCAACAAATACCCAAAGAATCAGGGTAGCAGCAAGCAAAAAAGCCTGCAATTTATTAATATTGAAAGTTAATCAGATTGGCACAGTCACAGAAGCATTAGAGGCAGCAAAGCTGGCAGGAAAGCATAAATGGAACATAATAGTTTCTCATCGTTCTGGCGAGACAACAGATTCATTCATAGCTGACCTAGCAGTAGGCATTGGCGCCGCGTTCATAAAGTCAGGCGCGCCTCATACGCCATTCAGGCTTGCAAAATACCACAGGCTCATAGAAATAGAAGGCAAAACAGGAATTGGCTATGCTGGAAAGAACTTCAGGATATAAAGAATCTAGGCAATCTGAAAGTCAACAACCACATGAAACACGTTCGGCGCAAATGATTTGACATTTTTCTTTTCAAGGATTTTATATTTTAGATTCTTTTTCTTGCAGGCAGCATCTATATCTTTTTTTGCTTTATTCCATAACTCATCCTTTCTGTAGGTGTTATGAAAATGAATTATTGTGCCTTTTTTCGCCATTTTTAGCGCATATGGCAGGAATTTCTCTGTTTTTGGGAAATAGCCCATGATAATCCTGTCAGCACGCCAGATTTTTATTTTTCTATTATCCCCAAGAATTGGCTCAATATTTTTTATCTTGTTCAATTTTATGTTTTCATTCAGGTACTTGTAGGCAACCTTGTTCTTTTCAATTGCTATTATTTTATTTGCCTTAGAAAATTTGGCAATGCCTAGTGAGAAATAGCCAATGCCAGCAAACATGTCAATTATTGTCTCACCTTCTCTTATCTTTGTTATAAGTCTTTGCCTTTCATTCAGGTTTCCTTTAGAGAACATGATTTTTGAGACATCCAGTTTGTAAAGAATGCCATGCTCTTTCTGGATTGTTTCTATACCATCACCAGCAAGCTTGACAATATTTGGCTTTCGCAATTCCCCAGAAATTTGCTTTATCTCACAAACAGTCTTGATGTATGGAAACATCTTTATCAAAGCTTTTGCAACATCCTTTTTCTGTTTCAACAGCTTGATTTTCATGAATTTTATCATCAGAATATTGCCTATAATCTGGTAACCGCTTGGAAGCAGTTCTTCTTTTATCCCGCATTCCTTTGCCAGCCTTTCCCTGAATGACATGAATATAAATATTTTGAATAAAGTTAATAAACTATGAGATACAGCGAGGCATACAGGAAATTTAGTGAATGCTATAAAGACAGGTACGCAATAGAATTTCCAGCCATTTTTAGCCTGTGCAATTTTAAGGGTAAGAGTGTCTTGGACGTTGGTGCAGGAAAAGAAGGGCACTTTCCAAAAAAGGTAAAAAAAAGTGTAAAAAGGTATGTTGCCACAGATGTTTCGAGAAACATCTTAAATGAATTACGAAAAGTTGTAAATGTAGAAACAAAGGTTTGCAAAGCAGAGAAATTGCCTTTTGCTGACAAATCCTTTGACATTGCTTTCTCTAGATGGGCGGCCCAGCATTTTGATAACCTAGAAAAAGGAATAGGCGAGATGTGCCGCATAGCAAAGTGCTGTGTCATCATTATACTCCCATCTGAGCAAGGCGACCAGACAAAGCTGCTCGCAATCAAGTTCAAGAACAAATACAAATTCAGAAAGGAAAGGGTTGTAAAAATCAAAAAACTGCTAAGAAAAAACGGTTTCAAGTTAAAGGAAAAGAAAAAGCTGCTGAAGTTTGTATTTCCAGATATTAATGAGGCGTTTGAAATAATAAATGCCATGGAATTCAGGAATAAATTAAATAGCGCAGAGAAAGAAAAAATAAGGGCATTTCTTCTTCACAGAGAAAAGAAAGGCAAGTTTTATTTTACCCAGGGAGCAGCATTTATCTGCGGATACAGGTAATTTCTATGTTTGACAAAGAAAAATACATACAAATGCTCGAGAAAAAGGGCTATCGCTTTGTTGGCAAACATAAACATAGCGCCGTAAAGATTTGTGAATGGACCAGAAACGCTTTGCGCGGCAAGAATTTCTGCTACAAGCAGAAGTTCTATGGGATAAATTCTCATAGATGCCTGCAAATGAGCCCTGCTGCATTTGTCTGCAACCACAATTGCCTGTTCTGCTGGCGCTCAACACCATTTGAAACAAAATGGTCTGGGCCTGTTGACGAGCCAAGCAACATACTGGATGAATCCATAGAAGCGCAAAAAAATATATTGCAGGGCTTCTGGGGCGCTGAAGGAGATAAGAAAAAGCTTCGCGAAGCAATGGAGCCAAACCAAGTGGCTATTTCGCTTGTGGGTGAGCCCTGCTTTTACCCAAAATTGCCTGAATTCATTGATGAGGTAAAAAGCAGGAAAATGACTACGTTTCTTGTAACAAATGGCACCCTGCCTGAGATGGTAAAAAAGCTCATAGATCATCAGCCAACGAATATGTACATAACCTTGCCAGCACCGAACGAGAAGATATACAAAAAAACATGTTTACCATCAGGAAATTTGTGGAAAAAGATAATGGAATCATTGGAAATGCTGAAAGAATTTGACAAATCTGTTATCCGTCTGACGCTTGTCAAGGGCTTGAATTTTGTCAATCCAGAGCAATACGCAGAAATTATCGATAAAACCGGGCCAGCATTTCTTGAAGTAAAGAGCTTTATGGCAGTTGGCGGATCCAGAGAAAAGCTGAAATATTCGCAAATGCCTCTTCATGCTGAGATAAAAGAATTTGCAGAAAAGATTCAAAAAGATTCCTCCTATAGGATAAAGGACGAAAAATCAGACAGCAGGGTTGTATTGATGACAAGGTGATTTTATGGAAAAAACCAGTGAATTTATACATGAAATTGAAGGACAGGGATTCACATATTTTTGCGAAAGACCTATGAATTACAATGGAAAATGTTATGAAAGTGTTATTGTTTATAAAAATGATAAAAAAGATTTCGTATTTGAATTTGATAAGAAAACAGGTGAACTTTTATATTTTGGCCCAGAAGTAGACATAAATTCTTACAACCCAAATGGTACAATTCACTAACCTTTTTCAACAACTTTCTTCCCAACCTTTTGTGGCACGATTTTTATTTTTGCTTTCGGGAATTTCTTGTCTAATTCTTTGCCTTTGAAGTATTCGTGCAGGAACACAGCAAGCGCCGCGACCTCGCTGTGCGGTTGATTGCTCACGCCGATGTTCATGTCAGCCATCTGGTAAATCTCGCCAGGCACCTTTTCGCTGCCTACTATAACAAGCACTTTTTTATTTTTTCTTATCTTTCTAATTTGTTTTTGTATTGGCAAGCCGTACATTGTAAGATGCACAACAAGAAATCTTTTTCTCTTGTATTTTTCTATAGCTTTTCTTGGGCTTTTCTCGTAAGAAACAGAGAACTTTCCGCCCCATCTCTGAGCAGTTTCCTTTATGTTTTCTATCATGTTGCTGTCTTCTTCGCCTGAGTAGATTATTTCATCAGCGCCCAATGCCCTTGCGACAAGCCCGCAATGTGTTGATGTTCTCTCATCCCTCCCAGGGCGGTGGCTAAGACGAAGGACGATTATCATATGTTTCACTTTTTCCACTTATTTACAAAGCTTTCTATCTTGTCAAATGCCTCATTTAATATAGCCTCTGTTGGCAGGAAAACAAAGCGGAAATGCCCAGGCATGTCAAACCCAGAGCCATAAACAGTTGCAACACCTGTCTCTTCTAGCAGCTTTATCACAAATTCCTTGTCGTCAACAGGAAAGTTTATCCTTGGAAATGCATAAAATGCCGCCTTTGGCTTGACAAGAGATAAGCCCTCTATCTCATTTATTCTTTTATAAGACAGTTCGCAGCGCTTTCGCAATTTTTCTATAGTTTCCTTTTGGTGCAAGCGATTGCCTTCAAGTGCAACCTTTATTGCAAACTGTTCTGGTGTTACGCCGCATAATCTTGCACGCGTAAGCTGAAGAATTGCCTGCCTGTATTCAGAAAGCACATCTATCCTGTCTGTTATTGCTAACCAGCCAACACGCCATCCCGGAGCAAGAAAGTTTTTTGACAGGCCATTATATGTTATAACAGGCACCTCGTTCGAGAATGCAGCTATGTGGTGCATCTCGCCCTCAAGGAGCATCTCGTCATAGATTTCGTCAGATATGATTAGCAAATTATGCTGCCCTGCCAGGTTCACCAAATCTTTCAGCGTTTTCTTGTCGTACAAACCTCCCGTAGGGTTGTTTGGATTTATTATAACAATTGCCTTTGTTTTTTTGTTGATTTTCTTTTCTATCTCATCTATATTCAGGTCCCACCCATTTTCCTCGTCAAGCACGTAGAAATTCTTCCCGACTTCATACAAATCCATATATGAGCCATAAACAGGATAGGATGGCGCTGGTATGAGCATGTTCTCGTCCCTGTTCAGCAAAGCGCCCACGCATATATCCACTGCCTCGGAAACGCCAAGCGTTATTACGACATCGTCTTCTGTGCATTCTATGCCAAGTTTATTGTTGTGCTTTGCTATCGCCTCTAACGCCTCTTTTATCCCGGATGACTCGCAGTAATAATTATGCCCTTTTTTCATGGCATCATAAACTGCGTTTTTTAATTCAAGCGGCGTGTCAAAGTCAAACTTGTTCGGGTCGCCCACATTCAGCCAGATTACCTTTTTCGTCTTTTCAACCTTCTTTGCAGCAATACCAATGTCCCTTATCGCGTATTTTACATTCTTGCTCCTTTCTGACGGAATTATTTTATTCATTAAGATGCCTCCAGTTTTTACAGAACCCTTAAGCCTATTTCTATATCCTTGTCAGCTGTTAACAGAATGCATTCATCATGCTTCGGCAGTCCAAGCACCAAGACCTCGGAAACAAACTTTCCTATCTGTTTTGGCGGGAAATTTACGACAGCTATAACTTTTTTGCCTATAAGCTCTTCTTTCTTGTAGTTCTTTGTTATTTGCGCGCTTGCCTTTTTTATGCCCAGTGGACCAAAATCAACAGTAAGCTTGTAAGACGGCTTCTTTGCTTCCGGGAAGTCCTCTGCTTTTATTATCTTCCCGACTCGCATGTCAACCTTCAGGAAATCGTCAAATGATATTGTTTTCATCGTTCCATCACATCTTCAATATTAATTATCAATAGCCCCGGTCGGATTCGAACCGACGTCCGAAGCTTTCTTCCTTTGATTAAGCTTTTTCTAAAGAGCTCGTCCAAAGGCTTCTATGCTTGACCACTACACTCCGCGAAGATTTTTTATCTTCTCCACGGGGCTATGTCAGGGCTATATTCTTTTACAGTTTAATAATGTGTCTGTATTTATATCTAAATATTTAATCCTTTCTTCAAGTTTTGTTTTTGGGGCAACAAATCCATCTTTTTTCCACTGCAGCATCTTTGTTATATGAACCAAGTTTGCACTACCCACAATTTTCATCCATCTTTCCAGATTCTCTCTTCCTGATATCTGAATTGCATGCAATCCACCAAATCTATCGTCTTCATAGCTGCTGTAATTAAATCGCAATTTTGATAGTATGTATTCCAAATCACCTGAAAGAGGCCCACTCTTAAAATAAAACTGAATACGTGGATAATAATTGATTTTTTTTGCCTGTTTTGAGAATTTAATACAACCATCAGTATCAAAAAAACCTCTTAGGAAATGCGGCATAAGATTTTTATTTTTCAATATATTTTTACTTATTCTATAATTGCTTTTTTCCCCTCTGGTCATTGTAAATGTCGTTGTAAAAAAATCTACTATATGTTTTGAGTTTACTTGTACATAATAAGCATTCCTATCCTTCCTGGGAGCGAAGTAAGGTTTTTTATCAAATACGTTTTCAAAAAAAGGCATTACCCTATTTTTTAGATAATACGCTTCTTCCGAGCTACATACTATGATTATGCTGTGATTATTTTTATGCAAATACCCATCACCAACCAATATTCCATATAATTCGGCCATTTTCCAATCAATATATGTCATACTAAACCCCAGGTCTATATTTATTTCAAGCATTTAAATAAATTCTCTCCCAATTTATGATGGGTGCAATTATGAGTGCCGGTGGACGAGAAACAGAGCGAAACTAATTCTTTTTATTCATACGAGTCCAAAAATTCTTGCATGGAACTTGAAAATTATCTTAAAGAAAGCAGGGTATGGTTCAGGTTTATTGACAAGCCAGAAACAATCCATACAAAGGATGCTGCATTGCATACAGGCATAGAACTGAACAGGGTTACAAAGTCGCTGGTATTTCTTGTGGATAAAAATCCTGTAATGATAATAGTTCCGGGCGACAGGAGGGTTGACACACATAAATTAGAGCATGTGCTTGGAACAAAAGATATCAGGCTGGTGAATTTTAAGCAGGCCAAGAAGTATTCCGGCTATGAACCCGGAGCAACGCCGCCTGTTTTTCATAAGAATATAACAAAAACAATTATTGATAAGAGTCTGCTCAGGTATGATATAATTTTTGGCGGCGGCGGAACAAGGAATAAGCTTATAGAGATGAAAACAGAAGATATTTTAAGATTAACAAATGCTATTATAGAAGATGTGGTGATCTAGATGAAAATACTGTTGATTCACTCCGACTTTATTGAATATGAGCCAAAAACAAAGGCAATAGCAACTGCTGAAAAGGCAGAGAAGGAGAAAATAAAAATAAAGGATTGCTTGGTTGTGTTTTCATCAGCAGAAGAGGGCGATGATAAATCTATTGTACCAAAAGTTAAGGAAGAGGTTCAAAATGTTGCAAACCAAGTGAAGGCAAAAAGGATTGTGATATATCCATTTGTTCACCTTTCCTCAAAGCCGGCAAAGCCATCTCTTGCTTTGGAATTGCTGAAAGATTTAGAGAAATCACTCAAAGACAATTTTGAGGTTCACCGCGCTCCGTTTGGCTGGTACAAGTCATTTGACATAAAATGCAAAGGCCACCCGTTGTCTGAGTTGTCAAGAGAGATAAGAGTCGGGGAAGGAAAGGAAAAAGAAGATGTATCAGAAGCTGTAAAGAAAGAGGGAAAATTGAAATCCGAATGGTTCATAATAGAGCCAAGCGGAAAATTACATAAAATAGAGGTAGAAGACAAGAAGGTTAAGGGTTATGATTTTTCAAAACATGAAAAACTGGAAAAGATGGTAAATTACGAGATGATGAAAAGCAGGATAGTTGACAAAGAGCCGCCTCACATAAAGCTGATGAAAAGACTAGAGCTTGTAAATTATGAAGATGCCAGCGACCCGGGAAATTTCAGATACATGCCAAAAGGAAGATTGATAAAATCCCTTCTCGAGGATTTTGTAACAAACAAGGTAATAGAATACGGTGGCATGGAAGTCGAGACTCCAATCATGTATGATTATGAGCATCCTGCATTGAAGAATTATCTGAATCGTTTTCCTGCAAGACAATATACCTTGCAAACACCGAACAAGAGAACATTCCTTCGATTCTCAGCATGCTTTGGGCAATTTCTGATGGCCCATGACGCAACCATATCATACAGGAACCTGCCTATGCGAATGTATGAACTCACAAAATACAGCTTCCGCGTTGAGCAGCGCGGAGAATTAGCTGGATTGCGAAGACTAAGGTCATTTACAATGCCTGACTGCCATGCATTGTGCAAAGACATGCCCCAGGCAAAGGAAGAGCTTATGAAAAGATTTGAGCTTGCAAAGGATGTGCAAAAGGGCTTTGATATCACAGTAGAAAATGACATGGAGCTTGCAATAAGGGCTGTGAAGGACTTCTATGAAGAGCACAAGGACCTTGTTCAGGCGCTTGTCAAGAACTGGGGCAAGCCAGCGCTCATTGAGATATGGGACAAGAAATTCTTCTATTTTGTGTTCAAGTACGAGTTCAATTTTGTTGATTGCCTTGACAAGGCAGCAACGCTATCAACAGACCAGATAGATGTTGAAAACGCTGAGCGATACGATATAGAATTCACAGACGCTGATAACAAAAGAAAGTATCCGGTTATATTACATCTGTCACCATCAGGGGCGATAGAGCGTATCATCTATGCATTGCTAGAAAAGGCTCACATGGAGGCAGAACAGAAAAAGAACCCAACATTTCCGCTATGGCTATCGCCTACACAGGTGAGGCTGTGTCCTATAAATGATTCATTCATAAAATGGAGTGAAGAAATAGCAGATGACCTGGAAAAAGAAAATATAAGAGTGGACATTGATGACAGGACAGAAAGCATAAGCAAAAAGATACGGGACTCTGAAATGGAATGGAACCCAATAACAATTGTTCTTGGCGAAAAGGAGAAAGAAAGCAGCAAGCTTGCTGTGAGATTCCGTGACAGCGGAAAAGTCGAGAAAATGACAAAAGAGGAAATTATAGATTACGTAAAGGAAAGAACAAAGGGCTTTCCGTTCAAGAAATTATCATTACCAAGATTACTGACACGAAGACCTGTTTTTGTTGGTTGAAATGTTCGCAGAATTTATAACATGGCTGATTGCACTTATACAGTCTTTCGGAGCATGGAGCGTGTTTGCCGGCGTTATCATCGAAGAGGTTATCATACCAATACCCTCGCCGCTCATACAGATGGCTGCCGGCTTTATTCTAATCAGCCCAAATTTATCGTTTCTTGAGGCGCTTGTGCCAATGACATTTATTGTTGTTATCCCGGCAGCAATTGCAGCAACAATAGGCTCGTTTTTTGCCTACGTGATCGGATATTTTGGCGGCAAGCCAGTGATAAGGAAATTTCACAAATTTCTTGATGTTGAGTGGCTGGAAGTAGAAAAGATGGGCGACAAGTTTGGCAAGGGAAATAAGACATGGTACAGCATATTTATCCTGCGTGTTATCCCGATTGTTCCCATGTCTTTAGTATCGTTAGCAGCAGGCGTGCTTCGTTTATCATGGAAAAAATACGCTGTCGCAACTTTCCTCGGCGCAATTCCCAGAGCGTATATATTGGGCTTTGCTGGCTGGTATGTGGGCAATGCATTCTTCTCAATTGCAATGCGTCTTGACAGCATAGAGAACGCCATATCTGTATTAATCATAGTATTTGCAGTCTGCCTGTTATATTATCACCACAAAAGGAAGAAGAAATTGAAAGGTAAAAAATGAGATTGTACGCAAAGGCACTGTTCTATTTCTCTGTTGACAATTATAGGTAGGAGTGTATTTATGGGGGTGGTAGTGGGATTATAATTCAGTATTTTTCTTTCAGCAGTTTGGCCAGTGTTGTCTGTATCTCTCCGTCCTCGTCTTCGTCGTAGCCAAGAACATTCTCCCTGAATACTTTTAGGTCATGCTCTTTCTTTCTTCTTATCAAAATTAGCTGCAAGATCTTGTTGTGAAGTTTTTCTAATTCATCATCTATCATTGCAATCTCTCTTTCCAGTTTTCGCATCTCAACCCGCATCTGTTCCTCTAGCGGCATACACAACACCATTTCAGTCAAGCAGAATAAGCTCTCATCCTATAAGATAATTGCATAGAAAGAGATTAAAGGGTTATTTTTTCCTCCTTAATTGCCTGTTTATGCCTGAAATTACCTGAAATTATTTTTCTGAAGTATGTTTTTGATGAACAAAAAGCATATAATCAGGTAAAAATGAAAAATAAACTATCAATCAAAAAAATAATTAAAAAATTGGAGGCCTGATATGCATAAAGTGATGAATTCTGTCTCAGAAAACAGGTCTTACATGCACTTTGATGACAAGAAATTTTCTATTTCTCATCCAAAGGAGTTTTCTGAAATGCCTACTGATAAGAGACTAGAAATATTGGATGTACTTTCCTATCTCAAGGTTTCTTCTATAGCTTCTATATCAAAAAACAGAATCTTATTTGAGGGCTTATTCGACAGAAAAATAATAAACATGATAGACAAAGGCACAATTAATAACCTGCCTTTTGTAACAGAAAAGAGCGAGGGCAAAGTTAAAACCCGGGAACTGATGGAGAATTTTGAAAAAAGGGATTTTGCCTTTCAGAATAACGGCCATTCAAAAATTGATATTGACTGGAATTCAGAGGATAAGGCCCTCATATCCCTGTCTTTCGGCAAGGACAGTTTTCTTTGTTATGGCCTTCTTGATGAAATCGGCCTGAACCCGGAGCTGGCTTTCATAAATGAATTTGACCCGAATGACTGTGAATATCAGCACAAAATGAACATAAAAAAGACGTTCGAAAACGATACAGGAAAAAAAGTTCATGTAATAAGGGATGAAACAGACAGCCTATACGACTGCAAGGACATAAATCAGAATGGTGTAAACCTATACTCATCAAACGTATTGCTTGGCTATTCACTTGTAAAACTTAATCTTGCCTATTCACTGAAAACAAAATATCTTGTTTCTGGCTGCGAGCAAAATCTAAATGATTATTATATAAATTCTGAAGGCTTCAAATGCTATCCAGGATATGACCAGTCTTCTGAATATACAATCATGCACAACAAAATAATAAAGAGCCTTACCTCAAACCAGATAAATGTAATAAGCCCGGTAGAGCCGATATATAACATACTTGAGGTAGCAATACTCAAACACAGGTACCCGCATCTTCTCAAGTATATAATGTCCTGTGACGGCACAGAAAAACAAAGTTGGTGTCACAGCTGTCCAACATGTGCTAAAGTGTTTCTTTATCTTCGCGCTGCTGGCTCAAAGCAAGATTTGTTCTCAACAAACATGTTCGGCAAAAAATACAAAAGCCTTTACCCTTTGTTCAGCAAACCTACGAGGATTTATGAAAAGCCCGAGGCTGTAAGAGACGAACAGTTGCTTGCGATGTATCTGGCATATAGAAATGGATTCAAGGGATATCTAATTAACAAGTTCAAGCAAGAGCTTCTTGATGAATTCAAGGAAAGGGAAGACGAACTTCATAAAAGGTTTCTGAGTGTTTACAAAGCAACAGCAATGCCGAGAAAGATTGAGAATCAGCTGTCTTCCATATTCAAGGAAGAAATTGCTAATATCTGATTTCAATTTCTAAAAATTTTTCACCATGTAAAAGCCCTTCAGTCTGTAGCCAAGTTTCTTGTAATAATTGCGAACGCCAATGCCTGAAGTAATTTGTATTGCCTTTTTTCTTTCTTTTTTCGCTATCTTTTCAGCTTCTTTCAACAATTTTTTTCCATAACCCCTATGCTGTGTCTTATCGGATTTTTTTCCGATCTCTACCATAGGTCCGTAAACATGAAGCTCACGAACCTTTGCAAAATTATCATTATCTAATCTTAATCTTAGGAATGCCAATAGTAAATTATTTTTTTTGTCTTCAAAGCTCAAAAATATTTCTCTGCCACCAGAAGCAGTGTATTCTATTTTGTTTAGTGTTACTTTTTCTGGCTTTTTGTTCTGTATTTCCCTGCATCTTATACAGTTACATTTTATTTTTAATTCTCTCATTTTTTCATTTGCAATTTGTCTGATGTTTGTATCACTCGGGCCAGCAGCAACTTCTTTGTGCGATATGTCGCGCATTATTCTTTTGATTCTTACATATCCAGGTATGATTCTTTTCATCTCAATAAGCAAGTTAATCATTTTTTTGGTTGTCATGGAATCATAATTGCCGTTTTTCCACAAATCATAAAGTTTTGTTCCAGAGATAACAAGTGTCGGGTAAATTTTTAATTCATCGGGTCTGTAATCAGGATTTTTGAACAATTCTCTGAACATTTTCAATTCTTTTTTCATATCCATTTTCTTTAACCCGGTTAATCCAGGCATCCAGTGCGCGCAGACCTTCAGCCCTGCCTGCTTTAGCAGTTTTATTGCCTCTATATTATCTTTGGACAGGTGGCCTCTTTTTACCGCCTTCAGGATTTTATCGTCCGTTGACTGCACGCCCAACTCTACTCTTGTGCAGCCCAATTTCAGCATCTGCTCTATGTGGTTTTTTTTGCAGTAATCAGCGCGCGTTTCTATTGTTAACCCAACGCAGCGATGTACGGCCTTTTCATTTAGCTTTTGAGCTTCTTTCAGGGTTTTGCTTTTTTTATTGTTCAATGCATCAAAACATTTCTTTACAAAATTATCTTGAAAATTATTCTTTGCCGAGAGAAAAGTCCCGCCCATTATTATTAGTTCGCATTTGTCTGTAGGATGGCCTGTTATGTTCAGCTGCTTTAATCTGTTCTGTATCTGCTTGTATGGATCATAATTAAGACGTATGGCCCTCATTGTCGCAGGCTCGACGCCTGTATAGCTCTGCGGTGCATTATCGCCTTTTGGGCAATAGATGCATTTTCCAGGGCAGGAGATATTACTATTTTTATTTGACCACATCACAGCGATGTTTGCAACACCCGATGCTGTTCTTACCGGCTTTGTCTGAAGGAATTTTTTAAGTCTTTTGTAATCTTTATTGTTTCTGCAGAAATTATCAAGATAAGAAATAATATCCGCGTTCTTTACGATCTTGTCAATATTATATTTTTTTCCTATTTTTGTCTTATCTTTTTCTAATTCATTATGGTCCTTTATCTCGCCTTTTCTTATCTTTTTTATAACCTCTTTGCATACATCATCGAATGACATAAATCTAGTTGATACGCAAAAGATAAAAATTAAAGAAGGCTTACAATAGCAAATAAAATAATCAGGCCGATGACAAAGTATGCTATTTTTGTGCCGAATTTCTGGGCCTTGAACACATATGATATTAATGTATCGCCGATCATGGCAGCAATGCATGCTATTGCTATTGATATTGTCAGCATCTCAGCAGATATGGATCCGCCTGCGAACATTAGCGCTGATGCAGCAGCAATGCCAGAGCTGCTCACAAGCCCGCCGAAGAAGCTTATCGGCAATAGGGCACCAGCCCCGAAGTAATTTACGCCGAATTTTGAGATGAATAATATTATTGTAAAAAGAATGCCGAAATATATGGCAGGCTTTATTGCAAACGGCATCTTGCTCTCTATTTTTTTGTTCTTTATTTTTGGCAGTTTTCTTGAAAAGAAGTAAAACACAAACGCATAGTAAAGCATAGCAATAGCAATGAATTTTGCCATGTAATCTAATGCAGCGATATTATTTGAAAATATTGAACCGATGAAGAAGTTCCTCAGAATCATTGCCATGAAAGCAAGCAATGACGCAAAGACAAACAGGTTTAATGCCTTCTTATTTTTCTTGTACATGTGCATCATTGAGATGACAACTGCACTGCTGTTGAAAATGCCGCCGCACAGGCCTGTTATCAGTGAGCCCCACTTCAGCCCGAACCTTCTCATCGCAATAAAGCCTATGAATGAGATAAGGGAGACAACAATTACTACCTCTAAAACAGAGCGGAAATTTATCATGAAGTATTCTGTATTCGGTATGAATGGGTATATCACAAAAGCAATTATTGCAAACTGCAGCGCGCTTATGATCTCGTCATTTGTAAGATGCTTTATTCTTTTCCTTATGCCACGCTTTGAAAACAGCAGGATAAACACGGCAATGGAAAGGACTGATGCTTCGGCAAAAAGGCTGAACGCAACCATTGCGCCAATGAAAAATGCCACAATGATTGTTGCAGATGTTGTCAGGCCAACATGATGCATCTGCTCTTTCACCCTGTACCAGAATATGGATACAGAATATGCAGCAACAGCAATAAGTCCAAGGAGCATTATGTATGGAACCCCGAACATCATCGAGAAATATGTCGAAAGCATGCCTATCAGAGAAACAAATGCAGTAGTCCTTATGCCAATCCCAACCTTTCCCTTATGATACTCCCGCTCTGTGCCTATGAATGCGCCAAGAATTATACTAAGGACAATCTCCCAGATGAGCACTGTATTAATCATATCCAGCATTGAACCACAATACTATTTAGAAATAGCTATATAAATATTTCTCCGGAATTATCTTCATGCTAAAACTCATACCAGTCAGGTGCAGTATTGGGCAGGGGGAGACCAGCACCCTTGAAAAGGCTATATTAAATAATGCAGAGGATGGGGATATTGTGGTTATTGCAAGCAAGGCAGTATCGTACACAGAAAACCGCCTGGTAAGGCTTAGTGATGTAAAACCATCTGCTAAAGCAAAGGCAATGGCAAAAAAATACAACTTGGAGCCAAAGCTTGCCGAACTTGTTTTAAGCGAGGCAGATGAGGTAATTGGCGGCTTTCCAGGTTTTATAACAACCATAAAGTTTGGTACACTCTGCCCAAATGCTGGTATTGACAGGTCAAATGTTCCAGCAGGCTTTGTAATCCTTTATCCAAAGGATCCTAAAAGGTCTGCCAGAAATTTAGTTGAAAAGGTCAGGGCAAAGACAGGGAAAAGAATCGGTATTGTGATTGCTGACAGCAGGATTTTACCGTTAAGAAAGGGCGTTACAGGCATTGCAATAGCAACACACGGCTTTGAATCACTAACAGATGAAAGGGGAAAGCCAGACCTTTATGGAAAAAAACTGAAATACACATTCAGAAATGTTGCAGACATGCTTGCATCTGCATCTGAGTTGCTTATGGGCGAATCAAGCGAGATGACGCCAATTATAATAGTTCGTGGCCTTGAAACAAGATTCACAGACGATGATTTTGTTCTTAATGTCAAAAAGGAAGAATGTTTATATATGAGAGAATTAACTAAAAAAATGATTGTCAAGAGAAAAAAGAAATAAATTTACTTTACCGGCTTTGCGTGGTGCCAGACAAGATTGAACATCGGGTCAAATACGTTTTCTGTTGCATGCGAACTTTGTGTCCAGAAAGCAACATCCTGAGTTGGATGTGTCTTTATGTCATCTGTTAATCCAATAACAAATTCCTCGCCATCAACAATATAGAATCTGCCAAGCATTTTTTCGACATGCTCTATATCTGCTATATTTCTTATGTCAGCGTACTTTGCCAGCTCTTTTGCAATGTCAGCGGTCTTCTTTGTTACAGGAGCTGCTATCTGTATCTTTATGCCGGATTTTGCAGCCTTCTTCAGGATTGATGAGTGTTGATCAATCAATTCAGCAAGGCCTGCCTCTGTTGTCATCAATTTTATTGATTTCTTCGCATTCTTGAACATTGTCTCGACCTGTTGCAGCATTGCATACCTTCCTTTTAATGCGCCTGTCAGGTCTGCCGGTTGCACTGTTTTTATGTTGTCCTTATGCAATCGCTCCAGCTCTTTTATGGTTTCGGATTTTTCAAGTCTGTCTATCCTTTTTGTCATCTCAACAGATTCTTCTGATATCTTTTTCTTCACGCGCTCCATTGCCTCTCTTGGATGTATTGCAACATACCTCAATGGCTTTCCTGGCTGAATAACTATGAATCCTCTGTCTGCTAATGACTCTAGAACATCGTAGCATCTTGATCTTGGCACATTTGATATGTCTGAAAGCTCGCCTGCTGTTGATGCGCCTCTGGAAAGAAGAGCAACCCACAGGTTTCTTTCATATTTGTTAAGACCAATTGCCTTTAATGCATCCAAAGCTTTTGAACTTGCGACCATTTCGACACCCTATCATAGTAAAAATTTGCCTTTCTGATGTCTATAACTATCAAACATAATCTTTATAAATATATCTTCTACCACTCAGTAAGAAATTTTTTGGATTTTTGTGCTGCGTTCGTGTAATTTCTGTAATTAATTTTTTATTCCCTTCTTGCATGCATAACTTTTTATGCCTTTCGCACTATTTGCGTTACAATTGAATTACAAATGATATGCAGGAAAAACAATTCATTAAAGAAAGAAAAAATCTCATATCCAGCTCTTGCCTTTCTTTGCTTTTTTTTCCTCTTCCTTGTACTTCTTCTCTATATTGATTACCTTCTTCTTCAAATCATCAATTATTTTTTTGTTATCGCCTATACCAGAAGAGTTTCCGATGCCAATTATTATGAGCTTCTCATTTTTCTTCGACCTTTTAACCGCCTTCTTTATCATTTCATTGGCTTTTGGCACAGAGTCAAATATGGATTTTCTCATTGGCATTATTGCTTCCATGAAACCGACCTTTACAACAATGCTGTCAATGGGCATCTTTTTAGGAAGCAAAACATTCTCAATCATCTCGCGCTGCGCCCAGCCACCCATTGCAAATCCCACGCCCTCTGCAACGCTTCCTGTCTTTTCTCCCTCAAGTTTTTGCGCTGCGTCTATTGTGATAACGCGGGAGATTTTATTCTTTTTCATTATTGCATTTATGGCCTCATCAACCCTTCCCAGATGCGGGCTCGGGCCCTTTGCCTTTAATACAAAGCACCGTCTTCCCTCTATGCTTGTTTCACCGCAGACAACATCTTCGGCTATTTCCCTGCTTTCATTTATGAGCGATGCTGCAATCAAAGGACCGGCGGAATCGCCGATTGGTTCGCTTTTTACAAATGCCTCTGTTCCCTTAAGCTCAGACTCTGCTATCTTTTCTATTATTGGCAGTTGCATCTGGATTATCATTGCAATCTGCAGGTTCTTGAATTTCTTTGCAAGCTCCACATTATGCCTTACAATCTTTGCTATCTGGCGCAGGCCCAGTGCAGCGCGCAGGCCATAATTTATCTCCTGCTTTTCATTGTAACCCCTGTCGCTGGCCACTTCATCAACAAATTCGTCAAACCTTGTTTCCATGCCCCTTATTGTCTGGTCTATCTTTCTGACAATGCCGTAGGGGTCCATGTTTGACGGCTCGACAACAAAGAAATCTGTGAAGCCCTCTATGGTATTTCTTATGTCTTTTGATTTTTTGCCAACCTTTTTGCATACAATATTTATTGAAGACTGGGACATATTTTCCAATTTCTGAGCCGACTGTTCAAGCTTGAAAATTAACTGTGAAAGCATGAGCTTTGGATAAAGAAAAATAAGTACAAAGAACAGCACGAACCATACAAGTGTTCCAACAATCTCTGTTTGAGCAAGAAGTATTGCCATTATAATCAACACTTTAATTGAAAGGAAAAGTTTAAATACACTAGCGGAATTTTATTGCTATGAATGATCTTTTCAAAGCAAAAATAGAAAAGGCAAGACACGCAGAATATGCAGAAATGCTCGGCGTTAAGCCAGATGCGCTAGGCATAGATAGAGCCTATAGAATAATTGAAAGCCTGGACAAGGCTTTACTTGATGTATGTGGTAACTTTGCGCAGACACTGGCTTCTCTTGATTCAGAAGATGCACGTAATAAATTTTATGATTCATTGCTTACCGAAAGCCGCATTGAATTGTTATCTGCGTTAAGTAAAGCCCAGGAAGAAGCAGCAAAATTTTCAGACGAAACATCATACAGCGAGCGCGACAGAAAAACAAGAAAATTTGTAATAGCCCCAGAGCCAGGTTATGAAACTGCCCAGAAGCTTATTGAATTTCTGAATAGAGCAGCAAATCTTACCCAATCACAAGATTCCTCTTAGGGATTGATACCTTTTCAGCAGAGCCGTCTATCTTTAATGCGTTGTTGAAATCAAATTTACCTAGCGGCGATTTTATATTTATATCAACCTCTGAGAATATGGTTTCAACCTCGTTTGCAACCAGCTTTCCTGTAACATTGGTAAGGACAAGCTCATTAAGCGCCAGATCCACGATTGTTAAATTAGAAAACAGGCCATCTGCCCTGATATTGCCTTTGTCAAGCGAGGCGCTATTGTCCTGAAGTTCAAATCTCTGGTATTTTCCATCCAGGCTTATTTTTTTGCCATCTATAGAGATAAAACCAGTGTATTCATATACATCTGTTCCAGTGCTCGGCTTTACGCTGCCAGAGCTTAGCGTTACCGAAATATTGCTGGGTATTATTGATATATTTACACTTCGCCTTGTCTTTACAGACATGGCATCATATCTGTTGACCTCCAAGGAAAAGAACACGTCCCTTTGGGCTGTGTCTGTCTCAAAGATTGTGATGCCAGAGAACTTGTCCATTATGCTTTCAAAGAATCCACCAACAGTCGGGTTTGAGGAAACAAATCCCAGAAGTATTATCAATACTATTATAATGGTTGCAATAATCTTTAGCCCGAACATAGTATTATATTCATTTTACCTGTTTATATTTATTTTTTCGGTTTTATCTCCCTGAGCGGCTCAATGAATCTTTTCTTTTTTGCCATTGATTTTTCTGATTTCTTTGGTTTTTCTGCGATCTCGCCAGATTCTTTTATGATTTTTGGCATGTTTTCAATTATTTCATCAACACCTTTTACCATCTTTTCCTTTGCCTTTTCCCCTATTTCAACATAATCCTTGTAGTGCTCTTTTTTTCTGCCTGATTTTTTTATCTCCTCAATTATCATCTTTCTTTTTCTCGCTTCTGCCTCTTCCCTTTGCTTTGTTTCATCTTCTTTCCTATGCTCAATCTTTTCTTCCAATTCCTTTTCCAATTCCTCTCGTTTTTTCTTTTCTTTCTCTACTTCATCTTCTCTTTTGATATGCTCCTTCATCTTATTTTTCAATTCCTCAGCATGCCTCTTCTTTATTGACTTTATCGGCGAGATCAATGCGCTGCCCGCCTTTTCTGCCATCTTTATTAAAAAGTATATCGTCCTTGCTAGGAGATAGATTGCATAAGCTATGATTCCAATAAGCACGAATCCCAGGATTGTATCAACATTAATTGGTATGTCAAAACCGAAGAGCATGCTAAGCATGATCGGAAAGAGCGCAGAGGCAATGACAATTATTATTACGTTTTTTATTATCGAAAGTACCCGCTTTATTGCAAGAACAAATAATATGAATATGATTACAATAATGAACATCCCAACTAATCCGAGATCTGCCAGGAATTCAAACATCTAAACACCAATAACTTCCCTTATCCCGCTGTAAAGTACCACGCTGCCCAGGGCCAGATAGCCAAGCAGCTTGAAAAAATAATCCACACCACCAGGGCTGTTTCTAACAAGGACAATCAGATTTTTTCCGACAGCTCTTTTTGGCAGCGAGTAATTCTTATTCATGTAATTTATTGTATATTCATATGACAGTTTAAGCCGTTCAACAGTCCAGTCCATGACAAGCTTTGTAGGAACGTATCTGCATACAAGCGTTGTTCTCCCGTTTTTTATTGACTTCAGTATTCCAGCCATGTTATGGCTGTTTATTTTTGTAAGTCCATAGCCCATTGTGTATATTGCATGTGTGTCGCTCCCTGCAACCATTGGAAGGCCATGCTTTTTTGCAAATCTCTCGCATTTAAAATTTCCTATTCGTTCAAGGTTCAGGGCATTAAAAGCCTCAACAGCATCGCACTTTTTTGCCATGCTTCCAAGTCCCTTTTTGGCAACATCAAATGGGTGCGCTGCAATGCCTACGCCGCCCTGGTCATGTATCTTGTCTAATGTCTCTTCCAGGGACATCCGTGGTTTCACAAACTCATTTATGCCAAGCGCAAGCACATGGCCGTCTCTTGTGCTAACCTCTTCGCCTGGTATGATAACAACACCATATCTCTTTCCTGCCTTTTTTGCCTTTTGCACGCCAGCAATGGTGTCATGGTCTGTAATAGCAATTGCGCCAATGCCTAAATTTTTTGCCTGTTTAACCATTTGTTCTGGTGTGTTCATGCCTTCGGCTATGATTTTTGTCCCGCGCGAATACGTTGTATGTAAATGAAGCTCGGTTAGCATGTTATCACTTATTTTTTATTGTCTTGCCTGATTTTAATAACTTAAATTAATCTAAAGAAGCTAAATAAGATACAGTTTTACAATATCCCCGTCTTGCAGCCTGTAATCCAGACCAGCCTGGATAAGCCTGCCTTTTCTTTCTATTCTGGCAAAGCGGAAATTTCTTATGAAATCCTTGTGTATTCTTGATGCGAAATCTTTGATATTTGATCCAATTGGTAAAGCCATAGGAGATATTGACCGTTCTCCCTTTGTATAAACAACCATAAGATCAAGCATGGTCCATATCTTTTCCTTTATTTCATTTATGCCTTCTGTTTTTGAATTCACAATAATATATCTTTTTCTCACGAAATTGTCCCTGAGTATCTGCTCTACCTTTACTCGTTCATCATCGTTCTGGACAATTATTGCAATTGCGTCAGTGCTTCTTACAGTGCTCATGAATTCCGGGTTAAACGTGGACGGTATCTCAACCAGCTGTACTTTTACGCCCCTGTAATCCATCATGCCTATCTCTGGCTTTACTGTCGTGTAAGGGTGGGAAGAAATCAGGGGCTTTGCGCTGGTAAGCTCTGAGATAAGCCACGATTTTCCGGAATTTGTTAAACCCAACAAGCAAACCTGTGCCTCACCCTCCTTTGCTACACCAATTTTTTTGCCGGTTTTCTTTACTGTCATTGCCTCTTTCTTCAGTTTCGCTAATTTTCCTCTCAGCTGCGCAAGCGTGTTTTCCGCGCCTTTATGTTTTGGGCATAGTCGTATCATCTCTTCCATGGCAGCTATCTTTTCTTCCTTGCTCTTGGCAGACAGGAATTTTGATTCTGCCTTGAAATACTCTGGCGTTGCATTGATTGGCATACATATCACTATAAATTATCAAGCGGGCTTTTCACATTCTTTATTGTCTGGTTTGATACAGATAGATAAATTTGCGTTGTCTTGATGTCGCTATGGCCCAGCAATTTCTGTATTATTCTCAAATCAATGCCTTGTTCAAGCAGGTGTGTGGCAAAGCTGTGCCTTAACGTGTGTGGATGAATATTCTTTTTTAAACCAGCTTTTGCAGCAGAATTCTTTACAATTTTCTGTATAGTTGCTGTTGTCAATTTGCCGCCTCTGTTGGAAGCAAACAAAATATCTTCATTACTTAATTTTGAATAGTTTTCTAAATCATTTCTTATCGAATCCGGTATCTTGACGAATCTGTCTTTCCTGCCTTTAGAAAGTCTTATATGAATAAGGCATTCGTCAAAATTAATATCATCTTTTCTTAAATTAATCACTTCGCTAACACGCAAGCCACAGCCATATAATAATTTCAAGATTAGTTTGTGTTTTATGTTGCTGGTTGCATCAATCAACTTCTTGACTTCTTCCATTGTCAAAACCTCTGGTATTGGCTTGTTCCTTTTCGGATGTTTCAGATTTATTTTCTCCCCAAGAACACTATTGAAAAAGAATTTAATTGCGCTTAAATTGGTCGAAACAGTAGAAGGGTTCTGTTTTTTAACCAGCAATTGAATATAATTCTTTACCGCATCTTCATTCAGGTCTTTATTCTTTGAATATTCTAAGAATTTCATAACAGAATAAACATATGATTTTTTTGTCTTTCGAGAAAAGTTCCTTATTTCCAGCTCTCTTTTCAGTTTCTCAATATTGGCCATAATAAACTAAAACAAACCAAACTTTATAAAGTCATGATAACATCCTCATATGGCATCATATCATAACTAAAGTTATGATATGATCATATTAGCAGAAATTCGGGGCTCGCCTCTACGGAAAGAAGATTTTATAAAGAATAAAATTTAACTTAATTATGATGATGCCAAAACAAAAATATTGGTTATATGGAATTTTGATATTAGCAGTTATTGGAATTGTTTTGATTAGTGGATGTATTCAAGAAGAAGTTGCACTAACCTGTCCAGCCTCTTGTGATGATAACAACCTATGCACTACTGATTATTATTCAGAAGCTACGAATTATGTTTGTAAGCATGATTCAATAACACCTTGCTGTGGGAATGGTGTATGCGAGGCTGGTGAAGCGTATTCTACATGTCCACAGGATTGCCCAAAAACAACTAAAGATGTGCTGGAAGAAAATATCCCTGAAATAAAAAATTTTGCAAACCTTGAGCAAGTTTTCATAAATTTGTACGCTGCTGAAGGATTCAGCAAGGAAGAGATTGATTTTATGAAAGTGGGCTTAAAAATCTACAAAGAAAAGCCGATGTTAGAGGAGTACCCAAGAGAAACGTTACTTTATCTAATGTCTCGGTCTGGTGGTTGGGATTTCTATGATGCAGAGTTTTTTAACAAAACTCTAATTCCACTTGCTAAAGAAATTACAGCAAACGCTACGGATGATTTGGCCGCCATAAAAGCAATCCAGAGGTGGGTAAATGATAATATTGTATACGACTACTTTGATTACGATTACATAACGCCCGAGAATATACTCAGGGAAAGGCGTGGGGTATGCGGGGAATACTCGGTCCTGATCGCGGCTTTAGCCAGGGCCACAGGAATACCTGCAAGGGTCATTACTAGCGATAAACTTGCCACAGGTAAGGGTCACGCCTGGGTCGAGGCGTATGTCGATGGAGATTGGATTTCGATAGACTCAACAGGTGCGGCAGACTATGACAAAGATGGATTGATAGAATATTCGGATTTGGAAAGGTTTGGAAATAACAAAATGGTTGATGTATTTATCAAGTCGCCTTATGATATAATGGAGCGTTGGCGGACGGACATAACATTCGGATATAATAACCATATTATTCAGCAGATGATTACCAAAGTTGAGAGCATGCTGAAAGAAAACCGTAACTTGGAGGCAAAAGAGAGACTTGAATCAGCAAAGGACCTTTCCTTATTGTGGGAAGTGGAAAAATCAACAGAAAATAGGCATGCAATCGGCAGAGAAGCTATGGAGCACCTATTGCGAGCAGTGGCGATACTCGAGGAGAATATCACAAGTGAGGAAGTCCAAGTAGCCTTTCTTGAGGACTTCCCAATGGTGATGCATACGTATACTAAGGAAGGGGTAGTCACTCCGTATATTCGGACAACTGAGTTGGCTCAATATGCGGACATTAAAAATCCTCTCGCCTTCTGGAAAGATTTCCAAGAAACTTTGGTTAGTACAAACCCTAAAGTACTTTATCTTTTCGACGCGACTTATGCGGGAGAAATAAGTATAGAGTTTGCTGGAAAATGCCATGGGATTGATTTTTGTATGCTACGAACTATTAACGAACTTATAAAAAGTGAGCGGTTAGATACGAAGTTCAATTTCATTCTTTACTGGTCAGATGATCTGGAAAAAATTGAATTTCTAGGATATGAAGATATAGAACCGGTCATTAGCCTTACGAAAGTGTTTCACGAAGAGGCTGAAGATTTTATGTGGAATTTTATTGAAGCTATAAATAGTGTGAAAGATAATTTAACAAAGACGAGTTTTTACCTCCCGCCGAAATTTGAAGGAAGATACGCATATTACATAACCGCTGTCGGTCCTTTCATTCGCAGAAACCATGAGTTTCTTGGCTATGGACTTTCTTTTAAGCTTGTAATCGAGTCGAGTATTGGTGAATTACCACTCATATTGGAACTGCATGGACTACCAGTTCCAATAGAGGTAAATTTTCCTACATACACCAACCTTATCATCGTAGATGAGTCGGGTAATGTTTTCAGACCAGAGGTAAAAGATGGAAAATACTATTATCCTGTTTGTCCATCCACATTCGTAAATTTAAATCCAGGACAAAATCTCATAATTGAACGACAAGGAGATTTTATTAAAATTACTGAGACAGGAGAAGCCTAAGTTTTTGTAATGAGAATTTCAAATTTTGCCTTTTTACGCCGATACAAAAAAGAAAGATTTTAAATAAATTTTTTGGCTCGCCCCCGAACTCTTCGGCTTTCTTCGAAAGCCTCGTCTCGATTTCGTCTCGGTCTGCTAACAGTCGTTTTACGGAAAATCTGCGGATTTTCCCAAACCACTTCGTGGCTTCATAAAACGGCATATGTTATGTGCAATATTACTCGGAGTTTGCCGGAGTTTGCCAAAAGGGAAGATTTATTAAACCTTTTAATTATACTTAATTAATATGAAAAAAATTATCATAATCCTAGCGGTAATAATTGGCTTAATGGTTGTATTAATTGTTGGAAGTATTTATCTCTACCCTAATCAAGAACAGGACGCTTTAAAACAGGATATTTCAGAATTGCCCGATTATTATAAAAGCTTAGCTAAAGAATGTGAATCAAAAGGGAGTTATGATTGTTGTATGGCTTCTGTAAACAATATGGCTGAGGGCGGTTACAAACTCGCTGAAAACAATGCTTGCCCTGAAGGTTATAGGATAAACGGATTATTGTGTATCGACGCTTATTCTTGGTGCGAACCAATTAAATAAGGTGGCTTCTCGCAACTTGCTCCGTTACGCTACGCACCCGCTGCGCTTTCGCTCCTTACAGTCGCTCAGGTCACTTAACACGGCTTATGCGGAAACCTCGTTGCACTTCGGTTTCCCAAATGCTCACTACGTTCACACTTCGCATAAGCCGATATGTAAGTGAAATTGTCATGCAGAATATTATACGGGATTGGCTCGCTAACGATAGATTTAAATTTTAGTCTGTATCGCTATGATACAGATAGGGGTGTTATAACAGTGAATTTCCCAGAATATCCAGATATTTTTTCTAAACTAAATAGAGTACTTTATGTCGGTATCGGACACGATAATGAAGGTTTAGAAGAATTGGCTAAAAGACATGGATATGTAGTAGGGGTAGATAAACGGATATGTGATACTCCACGTCATGTTGAAGAAAGAGAAAACCTATTGAGAAAATATCCTAATTTATGCATCAGACCAATGGATGGTAGAAAACTTGATTTTCCATGTGGATGTTTTGATGGTGTAATCTTCAGGCGTTCCCTAGCATGGGGCACAAATGCTATTAATAACGAGAAAGATATCAAATGTGCTCTAGACGAGACATATCGTATTCTATCTGAAGAAGGATTAGTCTGGATAATTTATGAACGAGCCGATACTACTATTGGTTTAACATCAGATAGAATGAACTCAGTTCTTAAATCTTCAGGATTTGGAACTATAATGGATACAAAAAATTATAAAATATGCAGAAAAACAGAAAGGGAAGAATTGAATACAGTTGATACTAAAGCAAAAAATCAAAAATTATTTTTGCCGAGAATAAAAGAATATCTTGTTCGTAAATAAAATAATTTTCGCCGCCGCTCGCCAATCCCTGACTCCATATTGGCATGACAACTCTTCGCTCCTATGCAATTTGTCAAGGAGCTTGCCTCGCATCAAAATATTCTAATAGAAAGAGATGCTCGGTCACTTAACACAGATTCTAAGGTTCACTGCGGTTCACCCAAATCAGCCTTCGGCTGACTTCTTAGAATCTGAAACGTTAGGCGTAATTTTGGGCTCGCTTTTAGGCGTTGTACTAAAGTATAGCTTCAATCACAATCAGCTCTTCCCAGGGAATCTTTTGCCTTTCAAGAATTGTTGGGAAAAGATTATTTCTCTTAATTAGTTCAAGCACCTCGTTCTCGCCTGTTAATGATGAAATGACCATAATTATCTTGCCTTTGTCTTTCAGGTACTTTTTTGCATCTTTGACAAATTTTTCTACCAATTCGCGTCCGGTTTTGCCGCCAGACCACTGTCGCAATATATTTGTTTCTTCTAGATGATTTGTACCTTTGTCCTTTCTTATTTTTGCGACAATTTCTAAATCCATTTCATCTGGCAGGTACGGCGGGTTGAAGACAATCAGGTCAAATTTTTCTTTTATTTTTTGGAATAAGTCAGAAACAAGTGTAGACAGAATAACATAATTATTCTTTGCATTTTCTTGTGTTGTTTTAACTGCGTCTGGATTTATATCAACAGCAGTGACAATTGCTCCATTCTTTGCAGCAACAATTCCAAGAATGCCAGAGCCGCAGCATACCTCAAGGACCTTTTTTCCCTTCAGATTAAGCTTTTTGATAATTTCTATAAGCATCTCTGTATCTTCTCTTGGGTAATATACATCATCTGACACGTCTATAATTATTTCATTGCAAAAGAATTTCATAGGAATAATCTACTATTAAGTTTTATAAAGAATGCCAACCAAATAATATACGGCAGGTTCTATGAAGGATGTAATAAGAAAATATGCCTTGGCAAACGCTATTGAACACGAAGGAACTGCTCAGGCAAAGAGCGTTTTAGGCCGCATTTTGGCAGAGCAGCCAGAGCAGCGGTCAAACGTGCTTGCGCTCCGCTCTGATATAGAAATAATTGTAAATGATGTCAATAGGATGTCAATACAGCAGCAAAAAAAGGAGCTGGAAGGCCTTGGTGGCGTTGTTCATACAAAAAGAATTGAGAGAAAAGGACTGCCTGAACTGGAGTTAGGCAGGGCAAAGTTTGTCGTCCGTTTTGCGCCAAACCCTGACGGCGACATACACATCGGCAATGCCCGGCCGGCTATATTATCCGATGAGTATGCAAAGAAGTACAAGGGAAAATTCATTCTCCGCTTTGATGACACTGACCCGAAGATAAAGGTGCCGGAAAAGAAATTCTACAAGTGGATCAGAGAGGACCTGAAATGGCTGAAGATAAGAATACACCAGGAGCTCATTGCATCAAGGCGTCTTAATGTTTACTACAAGTTCGCTGAGAAGCTGATAAGAATAGGCGGGGCCTATGTGTGCACCTGCGGCGATGAATGGAAGGGGCTGCGCGAAAAGAGCAAGGCATGCGAATGCAGGGGCATGGAAATGAAAATTCATCTTCAGCGATGGAAGAAGATGCTCAAAGGCAAATATAGGGAAAGAGAAGCAGTGCTAAGGGTGAAGACAGAGCTGGATGCAAAGAACCCTGCTGTGCGCGACTGGGCTGCTTTTCGCATTGTTGACAAGTCAGAGCACCCGCTAAATAAGAAGGCAAAACTCTGGCCTTTGTATAATTTTGCCTCTGCCATTGACGATTACCTTTGCAATGTAACGCACATATTTCGCGGCCAGGAGCATTCAACAAACGAGACAAAGCAGAGATACCTCTATCAGCATTTCAAGTGGAATTATCCGCAGGTTATAATCCTCGGACGCTTCTCCATGTCAGACATGGTGTTGAGCAAGAGCCAGATAAGGGAAGGGATAAAAAAGAGGGCATACACTGACTGGGATGACCCCAAACTTGGAACAATACGCGCACTGCGCAGGCGCGGCTTCCAGCCAGAAGCGCTTCGCCAGATAATTATTGATATTGGACCAAAGCCTTCTGACATAACGCTTTCATTTGAAAATTTATCTGCCTACAACAGAAAATTAATAGACAAGTCAGCAAACAGATATTTCTTTATTCAGAGTCCGAAAAAAATTGAAGTGAAAGGACTTAAAATAAAGTCAGCACGAATTCCATTACACCCAGAGGCAAAGCGTGGCTACCGTTATTTCTCATTAAGCAAGACGTTTTTCATAGATGCAAAAGATTTTGACGAGTGCAAGGGACTGGAAGTAAGGCTGAAAGATTTGTGCAACATAAAGCTTGATAATGTATCCCAGTTCACCAGCACAGAGCTCAAGGCTGTTCCAAAGATACACTGGGTGCCTGCAAAGCACATTGATGTAAAAGTAAGATTTCCTGAAAAGGAGATAAAGGGCATTGGTGAAATCAATCTGACAAAGGCAAAGGTCGGAGACGTTGTGCAGTTCGAGCGCTTCGGCTTTGTGCGAATAGAAAAAATAACAAAAGGCAACGTGTTTGTCGTATTCTCGCACGAGTGAATTCAAACTTTTTATACCGCCATTCATAAATAATATTCATGTCATATGTTAATCTCAAATACAAACCGGCGCCGAGCGACCTTATCTGCGAGTTCTATGTTGAGCCAGCGCGCGGCAGGACTGTCAAGTTTGCTGCTGAAAACATTGCAGCAGAGAGCAGCATCGGCACATGGACAGATGTATCCACAAGCAAGCCTTATATAAAAAAGCTCGCAGCACACGTTTTTTCTATCAGGAAGCATGAAAATGGCTTTCTGGTGAAAATTGCATACCCGCTTGAGCTGTTTGAATACAACAATATTCCCCAGATATTGAGCAGCGTTGCAGGAAATATCTTTGGCATGAAGGTTGTCAATAACCTGCGTCTGGACGACATGCATTTATCAAAAGAGATAGTAAAATCTTTCAGGGGCCCGAAATTTGGGATAGCTGGCGTGAGAAAACTGCTTAAAGTGAAAAATCGCCCGCTTCTTGGCACAATAGTAAAGCCAAAGCTCGGCCTGCGAACAGAAGACCATGCCAAAGTAGCTTACGATGCATGGTCTGGCGGCTGCGATATTGTCAAGGATGATGAAAACCTCTCTAACCAGAAATTCAACCAGTTTGAAAAACGATTAACACAGACGCTAAAGATGCGCGACAGGGCAGAGAGGGAGACAGGCGAGCGCAAAGTGTACATGATAAATGTCACAGCAGAAACGAACGAGATGATAAGGCGCGCAAGGCTTGTTAAAAAGCATGGCGGCGAATACGCAATGGTTGATATTATTACAAGCGGCTTTTCATCATTGCAGACACTGCGCAATGCTGATATTGGCCTTGTCCTTCACGGCCATCGCGCAATGCATGCTGCATTGACGCGCAACAAGAGGCATGGCATATCAATGCTTGTGATTGCAAAATTAATCCGCTTAATTGGCCTTGACCAGCTGCATACAGGCACAATTATTGGAAAGCTTGAAGGAGGAAAGGAAATAATTGATATTGACCAGGAGCTTAGAAGCAAAAGAATAAAGGAGCATCATGATGTCTTGCAGCAGGACTGGTTCGGGTTAAAGCCTGTTTTTCCTGTGTGCTCAGGCGGCCTGCATCCAGGCCATGTGCCGAAGCTTGTGAAATTTTTTGGAAAAGACATAATAATACAGATGGGTGGTGGCATACATGGAAACAAACTTGGTTCAAGGCTTGGCGCTGTTTCAGCCAGGCAGGCAATTGATGCTGTAATGAACAATATCTCTCTTGAAAATTATGCAAAAACGCACCCAGAATTGAAATCAACGCTAAACCAATTCTGTCAGAAATGATAATTACATCGAACTTGTGCTGTAATCCCCATATTTTTCTATTCTTTTGACACGTATATTCATTTTTTTCACAATATCTTTTGTCTTCTTTTTCAGTTTCTGATCATAGCCCAGGGCAATTATTTGCGGCCTGTATTTTTTCACAGCCTTTGCATAGTCTTTTGCATCGCCAATAACAATTTTGTCAGCGATTTTTAGTTTTTTCAGGTTTATTTTTCTCTCCTTTGCAGGAATGGCATAAGGCTTTTTGTTGTTTCTGTCGTTTGTAAGCACAACAATTAATCTGCCGAAAGATTTTGCCTTTTTCAGGAAATAGATATGACCAGAATGTATCTTGTTAAAGCAGCCACCGCAGAGAACCCTGTGCTCATTATTTTTTAGCGCATTCATTATCTGATTTCTTGTGATTGGTCCTTCTCTGACAATTTTTTTTGTTCTAATATTAAAGACAGTTGAAGGCCTGCCATTTCTGTTGCCGGCATCGATAATTAGATCAACCTTGCCGCTGAATTGACCTATTATTTCATCAATGTTGTTCGGTCCCATGTCTGATATGTTTGCGCTTGTTGACGTTATCGGCCTGCCAAATTCTTTGATGATTTTCAGCATCAGCCTGTCTTTTGGCATCCTGAAAGAGCGCTCATTTCCGTTTTTATCCTCGCTTATTAATGTCAAAGGCCCGGGCATGAATTTCTTTGCAAGCATTTTTATCTCCTTATTTACCTTGAAGTATTTCTTTGCCATGCCTATGTCAGAAACAGCCGAGATGAACTTTTTATCAAACGGCCTTTGCTTTATGTCAAAGATTTTTTTTATTAATCCTTCATTTGTAGCATCTGCGCCAATACCATAGAGCGTTTCTGTGGGATATATGATTATGCCATTATTTTTCAGCGTAGAAACGGCAATTCCTAATATTTTGTTTTTATTCCCTCTGTTTGCCTTTATTACAATAGTTTTCATGAATGTCATAGGAATAATTTAAAGAAAAAGGATAAAAAAGGAATAATAATCTTAGCAGTTTCCGCTTGTTGTTGCTGAACCTGTTGTGCTTAATGCTGTTCCACATTCTGTTGGCGGTGTTGTGAATGCCGAGCATATTGCCTGCTTGTATGCATCTGGTGTCCTGCCGCCGCTGTACTCAACACCGTTTATGATGAGTGTTGGTGAGCTGCTAATCCCATAGCCATTATCTGTCTGCTCGTCTGACTTCAATAATGTCAGGCCATCGCTGTTGAAGCACGCCTCTATCTTTGTTGCGTTTATGCCTGTTGCATTTGCAGCATCCTTCCATTTTGTATCAATTGTGCTTGTGCTGAACTCAGAAGGATACCTGTCTGCTATGTATGATATATAGTTCCAGAATGTTCTCTGGTCATAGTTCTTGACTATACACAGCTGTCTTATATCTTCTTTTGCTTCGTTAATTCCGTGCAGTGACTGGGCAGAATCAATTGTAGTGCCGCCAACGCTTGCTATGTACCTAACGAAAAAGTTAGCCTTTGTTCCAAGCAAATCAACTACGGGTTTCATAGCTGTCTCTGCCTGTATTCCGTATGGGCAGAACGACATTACGAACAACTCAATTTTTGGCTTGTCTGTTTTTGGTATCTCTATAGGTTGTGGAGTCGGTGTTGTCTGTGTCTGGTTAATCAGGTATGCGCTTGGGAAAAGTATTTTGCCATCCTTTGTCATATATGACTTGAATGTGCCGCTATCCATTACAACGTCAAAGCTGTATACAGCTCCTGCATCCACGACGTTTTTTATGGTTACTACTGAGCCGCTTCCCACAACGCCCTGTATGAATGTCTGCGCCTTTATCTGGGCATCGCTTGCTGAGATCACTGTGCCCACTGAACCTGCTGCTGAGAAAATTATGAATCCCGCAGCAAGGCCGATAACAAGCGCAATAATCACAGAAGCAATAAGCGTGTATGAGACTGCCAGCGTGTATGAGACTGCCTGTTTTTTCGCTGTTTTGTGTTCTTCATGTTTATGCTCTTCTGCGTGTTCCTCTTCTTTATGCGTTTCTTTTTTATGCTCTTTGTGTTCTTTTTCTGCCATAAAATCTACCTTAGAACATGTTAGAGATAAGTTCGTTGGAAAACTATATAAATCTATCTGGAATTATCTGGGGTTTGACACTTTACCCAGTTTATTGAAACGTCATCTGTGCGCCATCTTTGTTTGAAGTCAAATTGAGCATTTTTTTCGCCGTGCTTGTATGCAAGCAACCCGGTATATGCGATCATTGCACCGTTATCACCAGCGAATTCCCTCGGACACACAAAAAATTTTGCATCGGCTGACGCACTTTGTGCGTCTATTTGTTTTCGTTCGTCGCACATAATCCTGAGCATCTCTTGCAGCCTTGCTGACGCAGCAACGCCGCCTGTAAGAAGAACCTCGTTTTTTTGCGTGTGCGCTAATGCCCTTTCAGTGACTTCAGTCAGCATCGCATAGCACGTCTCCTGGAATGAATAACACAAATCAGGTAATATTTCTTTATTCTTTTTGAACTTCTGTATAGCTGAAGTCAGTATCCCGGAAAACGATAAATCCATGCCCTTGACCACATATGGCAATTCAATATAATTTTTGTTTGATTCTTGCGCTATCTTATCCAATATTGGCCCGCCAGGAAAGCCGCCAACTGTTTCGCGTATGAATTTGTCAATCGCATTGCCAATGCCAATGTCCTGTGTTTCTCCAAAAACACGGTATTTTTCTGCTGCATATCCTATGATTTGTGTGTTGCCGCCAGACACATAAAGCGTTATAGGGTCCTTGCATTGCGTCATTAATTTTCCGATTTCAATGTGCGCAACACAATGATTAACAGCAATAACAGGCTTTTGCTTTGCAATATTTCTTATAAATTCGCTTCCAATCTTAAGGCATGGCGGAAGGCCAGGTCCGGCAGAATATGCAAATACGTCAATATTGTCAAGGGAAAGATTGGCAGTTTTTAGGGCATTCTCAAGTACAATGTCCTTAACCTTGTCATGATGCTCCTTTGCCTCTATAGGATGTATGCCCCCTTTTACAGGCACATAAACATCCCTGGCATTTGCAATTATTTCGTTGTCCTTTGCAATGCCTATCCCGAACGTGTGCGCTGTGCATTCAACCCCAAGGCATATCATAGTTACACCGATACAAGAATTAATTGAAAAAGTATAAATCTGCAATTTTCACCTTTGAAATAGTGGTCAAGGAGTGAAAATTGAGATGCTCAATGACACATAAATTTGAGCAAGCCATCACCTAAAGATTGTGTCATTGACAAATGATTTATAAGTTTTATCAAACAATCTTTATTCATGCCACGCTTTGTTATTCATGAGCATCATGCCACGCATTTGCATTATGACCTAAGACTGGAATTGGACAACGTATTGAAATCATGGGCAGTGCCAAAGCAGCCGCCAAAACAAAAGGGCATAAAGCGGCTTGCTATAGCAGTTGATGACCATGAAGTAAGTTATATTAATTTTCATGGTGTTATTCCTGATGGCTATGGCGCAGGTATTGTGAAGATATGGGACAAAGGGGTCTTCGACCTAAAAGAGCGAACAAAAAACAAGATTGTATTTGAATTAAAGGGAAAAAAGCTGAAAGGAATTTATTGCCTGATTAAATTCAGGATAAAAGAAAAGAATGCATGGCTGTTTTTCAGGAAGTGAAATTTAACCTTAAATAAATTGAATAATTATGATTTTTATGAGCAACGAGTTCGGTTCAGCAATGAAAGATGCCTTAAATAAATCAGGCATAACTTTAACAGATTCTAAATATACAAGAACAGAAATTGAAGCTGCTCTAAAATTTTTCTGCAAACTGAATAAAGTAGAATGTCCAAAATGCAGAGAATATTTCCCAAATATTGGTAATTATTGTCAAGGAACTGAAATGAAACCAAGTGCCGGATTGTATGATTCAAAATATAAGGAAGGTGCAATAGCCGAATTTGAGAAACTTGGCATTTTACCATTAGACGACGCTTTAACAAAATACTTTATTTTTCCTGAAGTATTTTTTTATGAACTTCTGAAAGATAAAAGATTTTCAGATATGAATTCACATGCTTGCGAACTGGCCATAAGCTCAAGGGGAAAAGTATTTTCTCCTAAACCTAAATAAATTAACAGATTGACAATTAATGCTTGATTTATAAATCTTCCCATGCAAACAATACGTGATAATCATGTACCATCCTGGAATTGTTTTGGATATCCTCTCGCCAGAAGACAGGAATGTTGTTGCAGTAGACAGCACAATGCAGGCTGTTCTGAAGATGTGGGACGAGAATTTGATTACTGTTCTTGTTGATGCAAAGATAGGCAAGAGGCTGAAGAAGAAGGATGTTGTGCTTGTCGACTACAGGCCAATACCGAACACAAATGCGCCAAACCTCAAGGTAATAAAAATACTGAAAGGCAGCCTGGCAAAAGCAATCTGGGAAACATACCAGAACCATTTCAGGAAATTCAGGATGAAGAACATTGACATGAAAAAGGCCGGAAAGACTGGCCCGCTACAGGAAGAGCATTACGTTGGATAGGAGCAGAAACCTAAGGTTTCCCTCCCTATAACCTCCTTTCCTATATGACTAATGCAATATTATTTTTTTTGATTTATTTTATAAAATTCAATATTTCTTTTATGTCCTTTTTTCCCACAATAAACAGCTGATTATTATCTATCTTTTCCTTGAGTTTTTTGTCTGTAAATACCTCTGCCTTTGTCAATTCATTTGGGCAGAACAATATCCCGCGACCAGCGAGTTTCATTATTGGCAAGTCTGTAAGCCCGTCGCCGATATAGATTATATCCTTCTTTTTTACTTTGTACATGCGCTCTATCTTTTTCACGACGCCTGTTTTTTCCGTCTTTATGACATCCCCGTAGATCTTGCCTGTGAGAACGCCGTTTTTTACGCCAAGCCTTGATGCATATATGTGATCGATATAGTCTGCAATGCCGTGTTTTTTTATGTATTCTTTTATGAACGTTTCATCATTCGCGCTTACTATAACAATTTTATGCCCGTTTTTCTTTAGTTTTTTTAATACCTCTTTAACGCCCCTATTCAGGCCGAAACGCAGCATAAAATGCTTTACGCGCTCAAATTCAATGCCCTTCCCGTTTGCGACAATCTCCTCAACGACGCGGAAGAATTTCTTCGGGTTCATGTTGTCTTCCAGGAATTCAATCTCAAAGCCAAGAATCTTTATTTTGTTTCCGAATAGCCTGGTGAGCTTGGCTACAGTGTTTGACTTCGGAATTACGTCATCAAAATCAAAGCATACGATTTTCATAGCTATTAATTGTCAGGCAGAATTAAAAAAGATGATTGTAGTAATACATCACTGCATAGCTATTTGCTATCCTTAACAACTGCCACCACTTATGTAAGAAAAATGTTAAGAAATTTATAGATAATATATGCTCTTATGAAATTTCTTACTGTGCAACTTGTCCCCAGCCGCACTTGCCGCAATATTTTCTGTTCTTGTAAACTGCCAAGAACGTTCCTGCCCCGCATCTAGGGCAGTTCTCACCCTTTCGTGCAAGCTTGTTGCCTTCAAGCTTGTATTTCTTCCATATCTGGACCTTTGTGTGCTTCTTCTTTGAATGCGGACGCTCTTTCTGGCTCTTCTTTTCCTTTTTCTTCTTTTCTTCTTTGACTTCTGGCGCTACCTCTGCTGCAGGCGCCTTTCCTAACTTCCCGGCCTTTGCTGGCTCTGGCTTTGCAGCTTTTGCGTCAGGCTTTGCCGCTTCTGTTTTTTTGCCCTCTTTTTCCAGCCTCTTTTCCTTTTTTTCATCCCTAGCCATTTATTTCACCTTTACTGTTGCATAAGATTATAATACTCTTTCTCTTATTTTGTCTCTTTCTTTGTTTCAGCCTTTTTTGACTCTGCTTTTTCCTTCTTTTTCTTCTGCTTTTTTTCCGGCTTTTTTTCATCCCAGACATGAACCTGCGACCTTGCGTGTGCTGCGCCGCGCGCAGAATAAATATTAAGTATCTCTATTTTATCTTCATTTATGTTCAGGTCCTTTGCCAGAAAAGCTGCGAGCGCCTGCATGGATGGCGTTGGCTCGCTGTCGTGGTCTATGTGCACAGCCAGCTCTTTTCTCTTCATGAACGGATTATGCCGCTCTTCAAGAATTTTTACCTTCATAAGATATCACGCTAAACTTTTATTGCATATTTTCAAAACACTTCATAAACTTCTGTTTTGGAAATAAAGTGAACTTTGTTCACTTTCTCAAACTTTTATTGCATATTTGCCAGGCGCGGTTATGCCCAGCTTTTTTGCAATCTCTGAATTTACATCAAAAACCATGATAATGCCCTGGAAGCTTGTTGTTAAATCTGTAGATTTGCAAACAGGGCAGGCATTGCCTCGTTCAATAATTCTCTTACATAATCTGCATACTTTCTTTGGCATACTACTTCTCCTTTTTTGGTTCCTTTACTTTCTTCTTCTTATCCCTCTCAAGCCACTCCAGTGCCCCGAGATATGGCTGTCGCATGGTGAGTGCGATTTTGCTTCTCCCTTTTCCAAGCGAGACGCTGACAACGCGGCCGCGGATCATGTCCCCTTCCTTGAGCTTGAGCCCTGTTTTTTTGCCTGTTATTGTCGCGTTCTTTGTATCGTATGCTATTTTATCATCCATTATCTGGCTCACATGAACAAGGCCGTCCAAAGGACCGATTCTCACAAACGCGCCAAACTCTGTGATATCAACAACCTCGCCTATGACAATCTCATTTATCTCTGGCTGAAATACGAGAACCTTATATTCAGCAGGGTAAAATATTGCGCCGTCCTCTGGAATTATCTTTCCCTCGCCAACGCTAAGCACTTCAGTCACGGCAAGGAAAACGCCGATATCAACATTCAGCTTGCCTTCAATCTGCTCCTGCAGGCTTTTTTTCACAGCCTCTTCAATATCCAGGTCAAACTTTGTCGGCGGTACCCTTACCTCGTCCTTTATTGTCAGAATCTTGAACATTTTTTTCCTCCAATAGCAATTAATAAAAACAATTGTTTAAAAAGGTTTAATTCCTTGTGTCAAGGCAATAATTGTCCCTTTATGCAAATAAAAGGAAGATAGGAGCAAAGACCAGTGAAACAATTGACATGAGTTTTATCAATATGTTCAGCGATGGTCCGCTTGTGTCTTTGAACGGGTCGCCGACTGTATCGCCAATCACAGCTGCCTTGTGCGTGTCGCTGCCCTTGCCGCCGAAATTGCCGCTTTCAATGAACTTCTTTGCATTGTCCCAGGCTCCGCCTGCGTTTGCCATCATGACTGCAAGCAGGAATCCTGTTGCAATCGAGCCTATTAGCAAGCCTGCCAAAGCGTATGGCCCAAGAACAATGCCGACAGCAATTGGCACAATAATAGCAAGCGCGCCAGGCAGAATCATTTCTTTTATAGCACCTGTTGTTGCGATATCAATGCACTTCGTATAATTAGGCTTTGCCTTTCCAGCCATAAGCCCTTTTATTTGTTTGAACTGTCTTCTTACCTCATTAACGATTTTAAATGCCGACTTGCCTACAGCCTTCAATGTCAATGAGCAAAATATGAACGGCATCAGCGCACCGATAAGCAAGCCAACAACAACCTTTGCATCAATCATGTTTACTATAGAAAGATTTGTAACCTGCGTATATGCTGCCATCAAAGCAAGCGCAGTAAGCACGGCAGAGCCTATTGCAAATCCCTTTCCTGTTGCAGCTGTTGTGTTGCCTAATGCATCCAATGCATCTGTTTTCTTCCTCACATGCTTTGGCAGGTGAGACATCTCTGCAATGCCGCCTGCATTGTCAGCAACAGGGCCATATGCATCTGTTGCTAATGTTATGCCTAATGTTGACAGCATGCCAACGCCTGCTATTGCAATGCCGTAAAGGCCTGCAAAATAATATGATGCCAGAATAGCAGCGCATACTATTATAACAGGCAGGATTGTGCTCTCCATGCCAATTGCAAGCCCGCGAATTATTGTTGTTGCAGGGCCTGTCTGCGAAGCCTCTGCAATCTTTCTTGTTGGCTTGTATTTTGCTGATGTATAATATTCTGTCGCAAGGCCGATCAAAACACCTGCTATAAGTCCTGCTATTACTGCAAAATATACGTTAAAATTATTTGGCAGCAGGTATGATACAATGAAATATGAAAATATTATTACAAGTAATACTGTTGCAAAAATGCCTCGTCTTAACGCATTCAGCAGTTTGCCAGCATCCTCTTTGTTAACCCTTACGAAAAATGTTCCGATTATGCTTGCTATTGCACCAGCGCCTGCTATGAGCAATGGCGCCATTATCCCGGCAATGCCAAAGCCAGCAACAGCTGCAAGGGTCATGACTGCAATTATCGAGCCCACATAGCTCTCGAACAAGTCAGCGCCCATGCCAGCAACGTCGCCTACGTTATCGCCAACATTGTCAGCAATAACAGCAGGGTTTCTTGGGTCATCTTCTGGAATGCCTTTCTCAATCTTTCCAACGAGGTCTGCGCCTACGTCAGCTGCCTTTGTGTAAATGCCGCCACCAACACGGGCGAATAAGGCCACTGAAGACGCACCAAATCCGAAACCGACAATAAGGTTCGGGTCGCCTATGAAAAAGTATAATGCGCACAAGCCGATTATGCCAAAAGAAACAACAACAAGCCCCATCACTGCGCCAGAAGAAAATGCAATTCTTAATGCAGCGTTTAGGCTTTTTATTGCAGCATTTGTTGTCCTCACGTTTGCGCGCGTTGCAATGTTCATGCCGATGAATCCTGCAAGCACGGACAAGAATGCGCCGAAGACAAACGAAACAGATGTTAATGCATTAATAAATACTGCAAGGACAGCAGCAACGACAATGACGAATATTAGCAAGAATTTATACTCCCTCTTCAGGAATGCAGAAGCACCTTCCTGAACAGCCTTTGAAATAGCAATCATCTTTTTATTGCCCTGCTCCCGCCTCAAAACACCAAATGCGAGAAAAGCAGCAAATAGCAATGTTATTATACCTGCAATAAATGCAACAAGCAATTCCATTCACAACACCAAATTATTCGTATGTTAATTGTTTCTTCTGCTTTAGTCTAATTATCTTAATTCTGTAGCTTTTTAAACTTTTTATCAGTTTTTTGTCGTTTGTGGCAACTGCATAATTACCTGCTTTCGCAGTGTCAATAATTGCAGCGTCCGCGTTTTTCTTCTTTCCAGTCTTCAGAATTTTGACATTATTCTTTTCCAGCAATTCTAGAGCCACTTTTGCTGCAGCAGCATTTTTTCCCTTTCCTTTGGCCAATTTCTCCATCTCTTTAATACACAAATCCAGCGTGTATAATTCATCATTCCTGAGCAGTTCAAATATGTCTGTCTTAAACTGGGCCGGGGCCAACAAAAAGTTCGTGTCAAGCAGGATTTTCATAAATAAGATTTGTGTGATAAACTTAAAAATGGCTTCTTTTAACACGATATGTTAGCAGAAATTCAGGGTCTGCCTTTAGGAAAGATTATTAAGCAACCTCGCCTAATGGTTTATTATGAGAAGATTATTTTTTATAATTCCTTTGCTGGTTCTGATTTTTACAGTCGTTTTTATCAGCGGCTGCGTTCAGATCGAATCTATTATAATACCAGAGCCTATTGTATGGGAATCCATGAACGGCCCTCCAGGAGGAAGAATACAAACCCTGCTGCAAAATCCTTACAACCACAATGAATTGTACACGCTGGTCGGGGGCTACGAGAGCGGCCGCAGGGTTTATAGATCAGAAGACAAGGGTAAAAACTGGGAAATAATAAATGAATCGAAAAACATGCAGCTGAATTCTATTGCCCTCTTTCAGGATAAATTATTCATGTGCGGTAATAATGGTGTTTATTATTACGACTCTAACGAGGGCCTTGTAAAAATTTCAGATACCTGGTGCGCCGAAGCCACAGTAAACGACAATAAACTTTTCATAATTTATTATGTACAAAACATAAAGGATGTCAGAATATTCTATACTGATTTGACTTCAGATAGGTTTGACTGGAAAGAGATATCTTTTTCTGAGCCTGAATTAAAAGACTTGGTTCTGCCGCCAAAGGGTATCGGTTTTGGATACGGCGTAGGAGTTCAAAACATTGTTGCACTAGGAAACAGAATCCTAGCAAATGTTATTGTAAATGTACAAGGCAGCGGGCAATTTTCAAACAGTCAGCTTTACATTTCAGAAAATTTTGGCGAGACTTGGAATAGAGTTGAACTCGGCAAGCAGGATGATGTTATAATTTCAAACATTATCCAGGACCCGAATAACCGGAATCATATTTTATTGACATTAAAGCACAACATAATGCACGAGTTCAAGTCGCCTGTGTCTCAGCTTATAAAAGAGTCTTTCGATGGCGGGCAAACATGGAAGCCCCTGACAAATGCTGACACAGAATCTAATGGTGTAATTAATGTTGCTATTGCCGGGTCAACTTATTATCTCCTAAACCCGTATGACAGCTACATGCTTAAGCTGAACGAATCCGGCTATGAGCGGATAGAGATGCCCAGAGTCAAGGAATTTGAAGAAATAATGTTTAATTTGGATAAACTCCTGTTCGATTTTGACTACCCCAGCATAGTTTATGGGCAGGGCGGCTCTAACTGGGCCATGGGGCTTGTCAAGTCAGAAGACGGCATGAAGACATGGAAAAAAATGGATAGCGATATTGTAGCCTCGTCCCGCACCATTGTTCTGACGCATCCAACAAATCCCGATATCGTATTCACCTCAGGAAATGTAATACAGGAATCGTACCTTACAAAAGACGCTGGAAAAACATGGGAGCCTTTTACGCCAATCAACACCGGCGATGAAGTAAGAGTTGACCCCCACAACCCGAATCATATTATATTTATTACCGAGGCGACTGCCTTATACGAATCGTATGATATGGGCAAAACATTCAAGAGAATCGGTCAGGATTTCTCATCTGCAAAGATTTTTGATTTTGAAATCGCGAAAGATAATCCTGAAAAGATTTATGTGTCTAACATAGGGCTCGGCATATCAGAATATTTGGGCAATGGCGAGTGGCGATATATCATCGGTTCGCCTGACTACGTGTATGATTTTGAGATCGACCCAGAAGACAGCAACAATCTTTATGCTGCAAATTCGCCAAAAATATTCGAGGACCATTCATCTGTATGGAGATATTCAAAAAAACAGGAAGAAAACTTTGGCTGGAGCGAGCTTTTCAGGTTTGAGAATTTCAGGGGAATAACATCACTCAAGTTTGACCCGAAAAACCCGAACAAATTATACGCAGGAGTGATTGGTAAAGACGGAACTATATACGTAAGTAATGATAAAGGGGAAATCTGGAACAAATTAAATGAAGACCTGACATTCACAACAATATGGGGTCACTCGCAGCTGCAGATAGACCCGAATGATAAAAACACGGTTTATGCAGGCACGTGGGGCGGCGGAACTTATAAAACAACAAATGCCGGAAGAGACTGGGCTCTGCTGGACAATAAGCATACTTTTTCTCCGACATGCTTGGCAGTATACAAAAAGAACCCAAACATCATTTATGCCTGCGACAGGACTGCCCCCAAAATCCATAAATCTGTGGACGCAGGCAAGACATGGACTGAATACTATGATTTTGGCAGCAGTTATATGCTCACATCTGCGGTTGCAATCGACCCTGATAACCCGGATACAATTTATGCCGCTGCATTTATGCCTCCGATGGCCCACGCAGGTGAACTTGCCAAAATAGAAAACGGCACAGCAACTGAAATTGGAAAAGACCTTCCAAGGTCTGTCATAGAAATCGAGCTCGACCCGAAGAATAAAAACACGATTTATGCAACAACACATATCCATGGCTTATACAAAAGCGACGATGGCGGAATAACATGGGAAAAGCTTGATGACAAGAACAACGGACTGCCAAGAATAGGCATTTACGATATTGACGTCGACCCTGAAAACAGCGAAATTCTATATGCAACAGCATTATGCGGCGTGCTGCCTGACTATATGATGCCTCCGCAGGCAATTCAGTTGCTAACCGGATTCAAAAACCTAGACCCTGATGGCAAGTGCGGTGTTTACAAAAGTGTTGATGCAGGAAACAACTGGGAATTAATTTTGCCAACAATAAGCGAAGCAAGAGGAATCGATATCGATCCAAAAAACCCGAGCAATCTTTATGTTGCAGACATGATGGGCGGTGTCTGGGTCAGCAATGATGCAGGACAGAACTGGAGGCAGGAGAATAGTGGTCTTGGAAGCATAAGCATGACCTCTGTCAAAATAAAGGATAATTACATCTATGCATCAACGCAGGGAAGCGGTGTTTACTCAGGTATTATAAACAGCAACGGTTCAATAACATGGGACAGGACAAGAAGCAACAAGCCAAAGGCTTTTGTTTACAAGCTGCAAATAGCAGTTGACCCGAACAACTCTGACAGGATTTATGCTTCATCTTATCCAGGCGGCTTGCTGAGAAGCGATGACGGCGGGAAAAACTGGAACGACAAAAACTTTCTGACACCCAGCATAAAGGTGGAAGACCCAACTGTCCAAGGATATTACTTCTTTGACATTGACACAAACAACACCAAAAACATCTGGCTGGGCGCTTACGGGAAGGGCATGTTTGTTTCACACGATGGAATGGACTTTGACATGTTTGCAAATGGTGTTGATAACATTATGGCAGACAAGCATGTCACATCATTGAAGATAAATCCAAGTAACCCAGATGAAATTTATGTTGGAACACAGGAAGGTGTGTTTGTAACGCAAGACTCAGGAAAACACTGGAAAGAAATGAACGACGGGTTGCAAACTCTTGATATAAGGTCGCTGAGGATTGCAGATATTGAATATCCTCCGTTTGAAGATAATTTTGAGGATGGGAATTTTGATGGATGGAGTTCTCAGTCTGTTGTACAAAATGCAGGCGGATGGTCTGTTGTACAGGAAAATGGAAATTATGTTTTACAAGGTATTGACCACACAAATGTTGTTGCTGGTTCAGAATTATGGTCGGATTATACATTTGAATCCAGAGTAAAATTAATCGAAGGTGGCATTCATGTTAATTACAGAATGAGCGGATCAGTAAGGTATGCAGTAGGCTTGCGTGAGAATGGCATGTATCTAATGAAATCAACCGGTCCAAATACTCATATCAATTTGGTTAATATTGGGCTTCCTTTAGGCAAGGATTGGAATACAATTAAGATAGTTGGAAAAGGGGGCAACATCAAAGTTTACGTGAACAATGCATTGAAAATAAATTACACTGATGACGAGCCTGTATTGAATGGGGGGATTAATTTTGAATCACTTCCAGATTCCAAGGTTTATGTGGATGACATCCGGGTAACCCTGGATAAAAAGTCTGATACCGTAGTCTATGCAGGAACAGCTGGATACGGGTTATATCAGCTTGCTACATCAGCAAAAAAATGGCAAAATCTCGGAAGAACACTAGGTAGTGGTTGGTGGAGTCCATGGGAGAGAAGGATGTACCAATTCAGCTCGATATTATTTGACCCCGATGTTTCTGGAAAGGTCTATTATGGCCACTTCCCAGGCGGATTTTTCATAAGCGAAGACAATGGAAAAACGTGGAAAGATTCAAGCCTCGGACTTGGGAACGACGGGATGTTCTCGTTAAGCATGCATCCGAATAATCACAACATACTGTTTGCAGGAACGTACAACGGCGTCGCAAAGTCTGTCGATAAAGGCAGAACATGGACACTGAAAAGCAATGGAATGCCTTCTGAGCAGTGGCCTTACACAGTAGCAATTGACAGCAATAATCCCAGCATAATGTACGCCTCAACCAAGAACGGGCAGAACAAGGGTTTCTGCGACAGAAATGTTTTCTGCGGGGTTGTGATGAAATCGGTTGATGGCGGAGAAAATTGGTTCAAGATTATGAATGGCCTGGACGACAGAAGTGAATTCTATACCCTTTTGATTTACCCACCAGATCATAATATTTTATTTTTGAGCACAAACAAAGTCGTTTATATGAGCAGGGACGCAGGAAACAGCTGGAAGCCCATAAACAACGGACTGCCAAGCACGAACAACCAGGTCAGGGACAATGTTGCAGAGAATCTGGCATTAACACCAGACGGCAAATATCTGATTCTGGGCCTTGCCGAATACGGTCTCTGGAAAGCAGATTTATCAGATTTTGAGAAAATTTCAAAGATTGAAGAAAGATCAGGGAAAAGACTAATAGCAAAGTCGATGCTTATTGATACGCATTTTCATTTCTGCAGCAGGAGTAATGCTATTCAGATTGCTGACAGGTTTGTGGAGGAGATGGACAAAGCCAATGCTTCAAAGACTGTTCTGTTCGGTTGTTGTGACCAGCCTTATTTTGACAAGAATTTGTATGTTGATGGCATACGGAGAGAAGCTGACGAAAAAGTACTTGAAGCGTATGAGAGACATCCTGATAGATTTTATCCAATGCTCAGCGGGTTTGACCCGCAAAATCCAAATTCCGTTGAATACCTCGACCAACAGCTAGCAACAGGCATCTGGAAGGGCTTGGGAGAAATTTATTTGATACAATTCAGCATGCTGGATTACAAAACAATAGCTGACCACCCAAATATGATGAAGATTTATAGGGTATTAGCTAAGTACAACGTCCCGATCTTCTTTCATTACGAACGCAGAGCGCAAGAAGATGTCGATGCTATGTATAATGCAATAGAGCAAAATCCGGATGTGAAGTTTGTATGGGTGCATTTGGGTAGTTCAGGTCGTCCGGATGAAATTGAAAATGAGCTTGCCAGATTTCCGAACCTCTATCTTTTATGGGAGGTTCCAATAAGCAAGGGAATGAAAGAAAATAAAGATTTTCTAAATTTGCTCGAAAAATATTCCGACAGATTCATGATAGGAAGTGATGCAGGTTGCACAGAGGATTTTTCAGCCCCTACTGATTGCCCAGAGCCGCCTAATTGTCTTACCTCGCCATACGAGGACGCGATAACAGCACATCGGGAACTCTTGTCAAAATTATCTCCGGAAACAGCAAAGAAAATTGCATACAAAAATATAGAGGATCTGATGGGCGAAAGTCCGGAAGGACAGCTCCAGATGCATAACCAGAACATTTCCGGCGAAATAAAGCAGAGCCAGATATGGAGCGGGAATATTTATGTCACAGGAGATACATGGGCTGTTCCCGAAGCAACAATTACAATACTGCCCGGCACAAATGTTTACATTGCTGCAGGCAGGGATGACCAAAATAGCGGGGGGGCAGGTGATGCAGCAGAATTTGGAGACCCTATTGAAACAGAAGAATACTCTAAGACGCATATTGATATCTATGCGAGAATCGTGGCCAAAGGGCTTCCAAACCAGAAAATTTTGTTCACTTCCGATGCCCCTGAAAAAACATTTGCAGACTGGGCATGTATTGGTTTGAGAGAAGGCAGCACTATAGATAATGCTATTGTCGAATACGGAGGAAATTGTGGTCTGGATTCGACGGTATGCGGGAAATGCAAAAACGTGACAATCTCCAACAGCACAATCAGGCATGTCTTATGGGGGTGCGTGACTCTGGGCGGCTCTTCTGCCACTGTCATAAACAACGAGATTTATGACTGCGGGCATGAAGGCGTTGACACGCAGTCTGGCGGAGGAATGCCGGTTATCAAGAATAATGTAATTAAATATTCTGCCAATGGTTTAATGCTGAATGAAAATTCTTTTCCTTTGGTTGAAAACAATACAATAGTTGACAATGCCATCGGCATTAATGCATGGGGCTGCGGCGGGAAGATAACGAACAATTACATAAGCTCACCCAACGGCCCGCCAAATGACTGGGTTTACAAGAATTATGTTTACAGAAGGGATGCTCCAAGAGCACATACAAACAGCTGCCCAAATCCAGACCCGAACCTTGGCTGCCCTGAAACCGAGCCGAGAACCGGGATAATTACTATTCCTGCAACAACAGCGGAATTTGTTAACAACACAATTGAAAACGTGGAAGAGGAAATAAGGATGGAAGGTTAAAGATGAAGATAAAAATATTAATTGGCTTGTTGATTTTGATTTTTACAGTTGTTTTTATCAGTGGATGCGTTGATATAATATTTACCTTCTCCCATGAGAAAAACGTCTCTGATGGCCGAAACGGCTTCTTGGGAAACGCCTCTCCTGACTTTGCGTAAAGTGCACCTTTTCAAATACAGGCAGGTGCTCCTTTTCTATGTCAATGTTTCTGTCAGATATCACGTTCCTGAAATTGTTGTGGTCCTTGTGCGTGAGTAAAGTAACGGCTTCGCCATATTTTCCTGCCCGTGCAGTTCTTCCAATCCTGTTCGTATATTCATCTGAGGTTTTTGGCGAATCGTAATTGTAAATATGCGAGATGTTGCTTATGTCAAGACCTCTTGCAGCAACATCAGTTGCCACAAGAACCTGTATGTCCTTGCTTTTCAGCGAGTCAACTGCACGGCTTCTTCTATCCTGGCTCAGCCCGCCATGAACTGCCATGGAATTTATGTGCTGATTTCTGAGGTTTTGTTCAATTATGTCAACCTCTCTCTTTGTCCCGCAAAAGACGATTGCTAAGCCAGGCGTTTTGTGTTTCAGTAAATGCACAAGAAGCGAAAACTTTTCTTCCTGCCCCACATCAAAATATATCTGCTTCAGGAGATGTTTGGCTACATGCTCCTGCTCTTTGATTATGTGCGGGTTTCTCAGGTGCCTTCTGATAAGATGATGAACATAATCAGGCATGGTTGCGCTGAAAAGCAGTGTCTGCCGCTTTTGAGGCAGGTGCCTTATAATCTCTTCAACATCATCAATGAAGCCCATGTCAAACATCCTGTCAGCCTCATCTATTACCAGCACAGAAACATGACTCAAATCTATGGTATTCCTGTTCATGTGGTCAAGCATTCTGCCCGGCGTTGCAACAACTATGTCAGCCCTCCTCAATGCAATAATCTGCGGCTCAATGCCCACGCCGCCATAAACTGCTGTAATATGAACCTTCATGAACGCGGAAAATTCTATGAGCATGTCCCTTATCTGGCAAGCCAACTCCCTTGTTGGCGTCAGGATCAGAGCCTGGGTTCCTTTGCCGCTATGAATCTTGTCAAGCATAGGCAGGCCAAATGCAGCTGTTTTTCCAGAGCCAGTAAAAGACTGGCCAACCACGTCTTTTCCTGCCAGTACCTCAGGAATGCATTTCTTTTGTATCTCTGTCGGCTCAACAAAGCCCTTTTTCTTTACTGCCTTTATGAGCTCCTGCTTTAATTTTAAATCCTCAAATTTCATGCTATCAATCTTGTTTGCATCATTTATATAAGGTATGTTTTTATCCAAAAACATGATTTTTAAAGTTTTCTGATGAACTTTATATATAAGCATAAATGAAAATGTAAAAATTTTCTTTTATCTACAACACGGAGGAGAAAACATGGGAGATTTCAGAAGAGGCGGAAATTTCAATAGAGGCGGAGGCTTCAGGCGAGATTTCGGCCCAAGAGAAATGCACAAAGCAGTATGCTCTGAGTGCGGAAAGGAATGCGAAGTTCCATTCAAGCCAACAGAAGGCAAGCCTGTTTTTTGCAGAGACTGTTATGCAAAAAAGAAGAAATTCTAAACACATCTGATTAGTTTATTTTTTATTTTCTATTTGATTTAATTTTTATCATTGTTCTTAACCACTTTATGATGCAAAATACCCACAACTTGAATACATATAAGTTTTTCTGTGCGTATCTAGATTAGCTAATTATCTATTGTGGGAGGTAATCCTATGAAAAAAACAACTGAGAATCTGAAAACTGCATTTGCTGGCGAGAGCCAGGCAAGAAACAAATATACTTATTTTGCGAGCGTTGCGAGAAAGGCGGGCTTCGAGCAGATAGCTGCCGTTTTCGAGGAGACGGCTGATAACGAGAAAGAGCATGCAAAGAGGATATTCAAGCTGCTCAACATGCTAGGCGATACAGAGCAAAACCTGAAAGCAGCTGCTGAAGGCGAGAATTTTGAGCACACAAAAATGTACCCGGAATTCGAGAAAGAAGCAAGAAAAGAGGGCTTTACAGAGGCAGCGGATTTCTTCAAGGAAGTTGCTGAAATCGAGGAACACCATGAAAAAAGATACCTAAAGCTTCTGGAAAACATAAAGAAGGACAAGGTTTTCAAGAAAAATAAGGTCGTTAAATGGAAATGCAGGAACTGCGGCTACATTCATGAAGGAAAAGAAGCACCAGAAACATGTCCGGCTTGCAAGCACCCGCGCAGCTTTTTCGAGTTGTTATGCGAGAATTACTGAAGTGATAAGATGCAAGAAGATATGGCTTGCATGTCTGTTCCGGCGGCCTGATAGGTATTAATTAATGATAAGGTTTCTGTACCGAACCAGAGTTTTCTAAGCAAAAGACCTTATCAAAAATCGTAAAACTAATTGATAATATAATAAAAAAGAAATAGGATTAGGGCATAAGCCCCAATTCCTGATAAAATAAATTTATTTTCAGTTTCTTTGCTTGTAAATGTTTTATGATTTACTCTTCACTTTCGTCTTTTTCGGCAGAATCTTCATCGCTTTCCTTTTCTGAATCTTCTTCTACCTCGTCGTCGCTTTCTTCTTTCTGTTCTTCCTTTTCCTCTTCTACATCCTTACTCTCTGTATCTTCAGATTCTTTTGATGCGCCGACTTTTTCAGCAATGGCGAATTTGTTTGCAACTTCCTTTATTCGGATTCTGCATTTCTCGCCCTTTTTTCCGTTGGCAACAAACACAACAAAGTTTTCGACCTTTGCTATTCCGTCGCCCTTTGCTCCGACATCTGTTATTGTGACGTCGTATTCTTCACCGATTTTTATTGGCTTCTGACTTGAAAAGTCGCTGCGAAAACCGCCACGGTCAAAACCGCCTCCGCCATGACCAAACCCACGGTCAGATCCGCCTCTTCTATCTCTTCCGTACATTCCTAACACCTTCCTTTGTTTAAAAACTGGCTGGAATACATAAATGAAGCCTGTAGAAATAAATCCTTACCGTCCTCACTTACCCTTCCTACCATTTAATTTTAATTGAATCAAAAAGTATTTAAGGGGAGAAAGAATTAAGTTTTTAGGGCGAAAAAAAAATGAAAATAAGTTTACTGGCAGCTCCGCGTGGGCTTTATTGCGGGGAATGCTTAGGATTTCAAAGAGGAACATACGAAGGCTGCAGATCTGGAAAGGGCGAATGTTTAAAATACAGAGGAATTTGCAAAATATTTAAGTGCTGTTTAAATGAAAGAAAACTTGATTTCTGTTATCAGTGTACCGAATTCCCTTGTAAAAAATTCAGGGAATTCTTTGAAACCAAAGAATGGTATAATGAGGTTACGGGCAATCTAAGGAGAATGAAAGAAATAGGATTAAATAAATGGTTGAAAGAGCAAGAGAATAGGGTTAAAATATTGAAAAATTGTGCCAAGTCAAAAGGAATCTTTCATTGCAGCGAATGCAAAGAACAACCTTGCAATAAATTGAAAAGAAAGCCACTTACACCAGCTTAACTTTACTTGAAAATCTCGCCTGTCTCCTCGCTCCAGAACAGCAAATCCAGGTGTGACAAAGGAATATTTATATTCGCAGCGAAGCTGCGCATTTGATTTTCTATCTCAATATATTTTTTGGGCGTAATTGTTTTTGGTATCTCTTTAATTGCGCCGTGCTTTACGAGGTTTTTCAGTACATGCCTGTCAAGGATTGCTATATCCTCGTAGAATCCTATGTTTCGCAAGAAATGGCTGGCCTCTTTCATGCCATAGCCTTTAACGTTCTTGACAAGGAATGTTCTCATGCCAAACATATTATTAAATTCATTCAGTTTTTCCTTTATTTTTATTTTATTGTTGTCGGAAAAGAAATCTCTCGCATCAGCAATATATTTTGCCTTATTGTTCCCGAAACGCACACAGTTAAGATACGGTTTTATTTGTTTTTCATCCCCATTCAGAAGCAGATTTTTATCCTTCAGCAATTCTATTGCTCTCCAGCACAACTTTGCCCTTGACTGCGGTGTTAGCAGGCAGAAACAAAGCTCGGCAAATAGCTCTTCGTCTGGTTTTTTGTAATTGTTCTTGAAATCCTGCAGACGTTTTTCTATTAAAGATTTCTTTCTGTTGTATGTTTCTATAAGGTTCATAAATATCACAGGCTGTCCAGCGGGCTTTTTATCTTAATCATGCTGGGCGATGCCATGTGAACATAAACCATGGTTGTTTCAGGGCTTTTATGTCCCAACAACGATTGTACGTCCGAAACAGAATAGCCGTTTTCAATAAGATGCGTTGCAAAGCTGTGGCGAAGGGTATGCGGATGAACGGACTTTCTGATTCCTGCTGTTTTTGCTGCCTTGCATATTATCATCTGTATGCTTCTTGCATTGTATTTTTTGCATCTGTTGCTGTTGAACAGGTAATTGTCATCAGTTAGTTTATCTGTTTTTATCAATCCACTTAAATCATCTTTTAACTTTTCTGACAAAATAAACAAGCGGTCTTTGTCCCCCTTTCCTTTTCTCACAAAGCCATAATTCTTGTCAATATTGATATCTTTTACTTTCAGGTTGAGCAGTTCAGATACCCGAAGGCCAGAAGAATATAGAAGCTCTACCATAAGCTTATGCTTTGGGTTTCCTATAGCATTCAGCAGAGATTTTGTCTCATCCTTCGTCAAAACCACAGGCAAAGTTTCAGGGGTTTTTGAATAATGTATGTCAATCCATATTCTTTTGTTCAGGACTTCTTCAAAAAGAAACCTGACAGCCATGTGATAGACATTCATAGTGTTTCCGGCTCTTTCCTTTTCAGAAAGGTGCTCTAAAAATAAGCGCACGTCTTTCTTGCTTACAGTGCTCAAGTCCTTCTTACACCATTTCATGAACCGTTTTATGCAGAAAACGTATGTTTTTGCCGTCTTGTCGCTATACCTTCTTCTCTTGCACTCTCTTTTGACAGATTCTTCGATGTCTATCGGGATGTAAGTCATAAAAAGAATATGCATAATTAGCCTTAAAAATGATTGTAATCCGATTGCACAATTTATAGAGTCATAGTCAAAAAAACAGCCAAAAATGGCTGTTTTAAGCCAAAATCTGCCGATTTTCGCTAAAAGCCTGTTGTGCGAAATAATGCTCAGAAAATAACAATATTTAAATAAATATATACTTAACTTTCTCTTATGAAGACATATCGTTGGGGGAATATGGATATACAATTGAATTTAAGTTATGGGGAATTATCTCAATTAGAAAAAATAACTGAAAAAACAGAATTTGCCTCATCTAAACTTAACACACAATTTCCTGATGATCCATTAAGGAATAAGACTATTAAATTGGTTTATGATCCAACTCGTCTTGGAAGTTGTGGAGTAGATGCTACAGAGATAATTTGTAATCTCAAAAAAGAAGAAATTCCCATATATGTATCAAAACGCGCTATTGATTTCCTTAAGGAAGATGGCCAAGTTGGAAGCGCATATCTCTCTGCAAAAGTTATAATTAAATTAGATAGATAAAGTTTTCTTCGCATTACTCAAAATTTTCAAAATTTTGGTGCTATCGCACTCGCACAACATCGTTATGTTCAATAACTCACATTCGTTCGTTACTTTGCTCAAACAATCCAATCCAAGAACTCGCAATCCCTAACAGGAGAGCATAACAGCGATTATATGCAATCGGGCTACGGCGGGCTAGATTCGATAGAATTATAAACATGGAGGATAATCTTAATTTATGATTACGCAATTTGCTCCAATAATACAACAAGCATATCAAATTTTTGAAGGAATTCATTTTTCAGAATGTGACGGTTGTTCTAAATGTTGCTTTATTCCTTGGCTTTTAAGAGAGGAGTATACCCCCCATCTCAATAATTTCGGAAAAAGTATAAAAGAAATAGATTCTGTTGCCATTATAATGGATTTTACGAAATGTGAATTTGAAAAAGATAGTAAATGCACACTTTACCAAGATAGACCTTTGGATTGTAGAGTATTTCCACTCGATATAATTGAAGAGGATGGTGAATATTGGTGGTGTATATTTACATTTTGTCCACAACACGCAAAAATAAGAGAAAAATTGATTCCATTAATCCCAAAACTTGTAGAAATAATTACTCCTGAAATATTTGAACAATATAAGAAGCAAATTGCTTTAACTAAGAAAATCTATTGGCCTTATAGGTTAAAACAATATGAAAAAATAAGAGAGTTTCAAAGTACGCCCGCCTCCGCCCGACTTTCTCGCTAGCGCTCGAACCCTTCTATGCAATATCTGAGGGCAACTAACAGCAATTAAACGAAATAAAAATTAAAACAGAAAAAACTTTATTTCTTTACAACCTTTATGCACTGGACAGGGCATACATTTGCAGCTTCCTGGTTGCAGCCAATTGCATCTAACTCCGTCTTTTTTGGCCTTGCCTTGCTGCCCTTGAGCTCCCAGTTGGACGGGCAGATAGAAACGCATGCCCCGCAACCAATACAATCCTCAATCTTTTGTACAATCTTAAATTTTGACATAAAAACACCATCTTATCATTTCACAGCATCGTTCATATTCTTCAGCAGTTTTTTCAGGTCAATGCCATGCCCTATTGCTCCCTGCTCCAGTGTCTCAAAGCCGGCAACATGGCAGCCAATGCAATGCAGGCCATGGCTTAGCATTATCTGTGCTGTCTCCGGATATTTTGAAACAATCTCGCCGATTGTCATGTCCTTTGTTATTACGTCTTTTTTCTTTGATTTTGTTTCTTTTTTACTCGTTTTTGCTTTTGCCTTTTTTGCTTTCATATTATCACTTCTCAAAATATAGACAGAATGGTTTTTATGTCTTTTGTTCTGCCTTGCTTGTATTGTTCAATTGCCTTCATAATATAATTGCCTCTTAATTTATTTTTTATTTTCTTTATGTCCTCAAATGTAAGCCACTTTGCCTGGATTAATTCATCTTCAGGAACTTTTAATTTGCCCTTAATTATACTGGCATTAAAAACAAATATAATGACATTTCTACTGTCTTTCTCAAAATCTTCATAGATGCCAACAATATTTCCTATTTTTACATCAAAACCCGTTTCTTCCTTTGCTTCTTTTTTTGCATTTTCAATCAGGGTTATGTCTGCTTCAAGCTTGCCGGCAGGAAAGTTCCACAGCTTGTACGCGCGCGGCTGCTTTTCCTGCACCAATAAAAATTTGCCGTCTTTTTCTATAAGGCACGCTGTTACGACAATTACTTTTCTTTCCATTTTTCAAATCCTCTCGTTCCTGACGTTTCTTAACCCTGCCTGCTGGACATATTGCTTTGCAATATCCAGTATTTCATAAAGCGTTTTTTCCTCCAGCGGCTTCAGCTTTTCTTTTTTCAGCGTTGTTTTTGGTTCATATTGTTGGATGAAAAACCTCTTGGCGCCCTTTATCATCTCAAGCATCTCCCTGAAATCATCTATGCTTAATTTTGGATAGGCTGTTGTCCTGAACTCATAATCAATGCCAGAGCTCATGATTAATTCAATGCTTTTCTTTATCTTTTCAGTATCTACATCTGTCTCTGTTATCTCCTTGTATCTGCTTAACGGGCCCTTGATGTCCATTGCGATATAGTCAATAAGCCTGTTTTTTATCAATTCCTCAATGACATCAGGCTTTGCGCCATTTGTGTCCAGTTTGACAAGAAAGCCCATTTCCCTGACCCTTTTTATAAAGTTTACGAGGTCTTTCTGTATTGTCGGCTCGCCGCCAGATATCACAACAGCGTCTATGAATTTTTCCCTCTCTTTCAGAAAGGCAAATACCTTTTCCTCGCTTATCACTGCCTCCGGGTTTTCAATAAGGTGGGGATTATGGCAGTAGCAGCAGCGAAAATTGCAGCCAGGCGTAAAGATTATTGTAGAGATTTTGTCCGGATAATCCATCAGGCTCGTCTTCTGCAATCCGCCAATTAACATAGGCACCACAATAAATAAAGGACAAAAGAAATATTAAAACCCACCACCCGCCCCGCAACCACCCTGCCTTATTGTGAATAGGAAATAATGCTGATGCTTTGGCGAGAAAGGTTACTTTCAGTCAATTATTTCACGTCATGCTTTGCTTGCTGTTCCGTTAAACGTTGTGCGCATCTCGAATTCTGAGCGCTTGCCTGCGTTCCACTGCTTTATCGGCCTTATGTAGCCCACGATTCTGGAATAAACCTCGCATTCCACCTTTTGCCCGTTGCATTGCGGGCAGAAGTCGTGGCGGCCAGACATGTAGCCGTGGTTAGGGCATATGCTGTATGTTGGTGTTATCGTGAAGTATGGCAGATGAAAATTCTCTGCAATCCTTTTTACAAGCTTCTTTGTCGCCTCTACAGATGGCATGGCCTCTCCGAGGAAGCCGTGAAATACAACGCCGCCTGTGTATTTTGTCTGTATGTCATCCTGGATTTGCAGCGCCTCAAAGATGTCGTCTGTGTAGTTTACAGGCAGCTGTGTCGAGTTCGTGTAAAATGGCGCTGCGCCTGCCTTTGCCTGCTCATCATTTGCGACAATAATATTTGGGTAAGTCCTTTTGTCAATCATCGCCAGCCTGTACGAAGTGCCCTCAGCAGGTGTTGCCTCTAAATTATATATGTGGCCTGTTTCCTGCTGGAAGTCCTGCAGTTTATTTCTCATGAATTCCAGCACCTTTAATGCAAAATCCCTGCCTTCGGGGTCTGCGATCGTCTTCCCTTTCAGGTTGAGAATTGCTTCATTCATCCCGACAAGGCCGATTGTTGAAAAGTGATTTTTCCAATATTGATCTTCTGATTCCTTGACCTTTCTCAGGTAAAATTTAGAATACGGATAAAGCCCTGCGTCAGTAAATTTCTCGAGTGCCTTTCTCTTTATTTCCAGGCTCTCTTCTGCAAGCAGCATTAAATGCTCCAGGTGCTTGAAGAAATCTTCCTCTGTCTCAGAGTTGAATCCTATTCTTGGCATGTTAATCGTTACAACGCCTATCGAATTTCCGCACCATGAGACTCTGCCATTTCTCCTTACGAATACTGTATGATTATCAACTTCGCAGCAATATACTTTCCCTTTATAATTAACTTTCTTTATGTTATTTTTCCTTAATCTATAATGACTAGCTTTTTGAACACCAATTGTATAAACAATACCAGCATTTATCTTTCTGCCCTTTATTTCAGATATATTTTTCTTTTGCGCTGTTAAAGTGCCCAGCCAGCCCAATTTGAGAATTATTTCTTGCAAATCATCAGCCAATTTCTTGGATGCTGTCCAATAGTTGATTTGACCGGTTGTTTTTCTAACATGCCCATCACCTTTAACCATCCAGTCAAACAAAATTTTTATTTGCCTCTTACTTATTTTCTTAATATCATGTGGTATATACTTCTGATATTTATTACCAAATTTTCGCAAATATGTCCACAATTGTTTATTACAGATCACAAAGTTACAACCCTCTAAATAATAATTGAATGGCAAAACATCAAGAACCTCCTTAATTTCTTTTCTTTTCTGTTTATTTACCTGGCTTATAACTACTCTATAGCCATGTCTTTTAGCAATCTTCTCATTGTCTGTGCATCCTTCCGCTAACCAGAATCCAAAAAATTTCAACCAGTTGTCCATCTTTATTTTCAAAGCATCCCTGTTAACCTGATATGGTGTTCTGCCTTGTCTTCCATATTTTGTAAATTCAATACCAGGTAGGATAAAAAATTCCTCTTCCACACCTTCCCAAATACTTTGTTTTGGAATACGTTGATTATTTGCATCAAAATTCTGAGCCTCGACGAACTTTCTCCTTCTGCTTTGAACGTGGTCAACAACCATTCTATGATTTGGCGTCACCAGCAAATCTAATGACTTTGTTTTGAAATGAAACATCTCCCCTTCGTAGTCATAAGCAAATAGTTTCTTTGGCTTGTGAAGTTCGATTTTATTATCATCGATTAGTGTAAATATTGTATCTTTTTTTGTCAAATCTCTGAAGTATTTCCACCCATCCTCTGTCAATATCTCTGTTTCCTCATCATAACATCCTGTTAGCGGGTTTGCGCCAAACAAGCCACCGCCACGCTTTCTCAATTCCCTGTTATCTATTCGAAGCCGGCAGCACATGGACCTGACATCGTCTGGCTTCATATCGCTGTTTATAAAATTAGAAAAGTAAGGGATGCCATATTTTGCAGTCATGCCCCAGATTTTTTCCTCTGTATTATTCCAGTCAAAATCCTTTGTTATGCATATTGTTGGTATCGGGAATGTGAATGGCCTTCCTTTTGCATCGCCCTCCATCATTACCTCGGCAAATGCCTGGTCAAATATCTTCAGCTCTTCCTGAAAATCTCCGTATGTCTCATTCATGGGCTTTCCGCCTATTATTACAGGCTCGTTCTTCATATGCCCTGGCACAACCATATCAAGCGTTATATTTGAAAAAGGCGTTTGAAAACCCACCCTTGTCGGCACGTTCATATTGAATATAAATTCCTGTATTGCCTGCTTGACCTCGTCATAATTCAGCTTGTCATATCGTATGAATGGCGCCAGGTATGTGTCAAAATTGCTCATTGCCTGCGCGCCTGCTGACTCGCCCTGAAGCGTATAAAAGAAATTGACAGCCTGACCTAATGCAGAACGAAGGTGCCTTGGCGGTTTTGTTTCTATCTTTCCGCTAACTCCCTTGAATCCATTCAAAAGAAGGTCAAGAAGGTCCCAGCCAACACAGTAGGCGCCGAGCGTGCCTAAATCATGGATATGAAAGTCGCCGCTGTTGTGCGCATTCCTTATCTCAGACGGGTAAATCTTCTCCAGCCAGTAGTGCGATATTATCTTGGAAGAAATATGATAGTCAAGCCCCTGCAGCGAGAATGTCATGTTGCTGTTTTCCTTTACGCGCCAGTCCTCCTCGCTGATATATCCCTCTATTATGTCTATATCCTGCGTGAGGCTCTTCAACTCCCTTATTTTTGTTCTCTGGTCGCGGTATAGTATATACGCCTTAGCGGTTTTTGCGTGCCCCCCTTCGATAAGCGTTTTTTCAACAGCATCCTGAACCTCTTCGACTGTCGGCACAACACGCGGGGCAATGGACTTCTCAACCCTTTTTAATACAATGTCTGCAAGTTTTTCAGCCAGGTTATAATCCTCGCCGCCAACAGCACGTGCGGCTTTAAAAATAGCGTCAGCAATCTTTGCCTTGTTGAATTCAACAGTGCGGCCGTCTCGCTTTTTTATTTCTTTTATCGTCATCCGGACCACCAATTTCATGCAGAATCATGCAGAAGCGCATACAGCACAGAGGATACTGATGCAATGCAATTCTTTTCTTAAAAGTATTTAATGACACACACGCTTTGAGTAGACCTACTATATTTTTTTCCTTAAAAGTGTTTTTCTATTTTTTGAAATGTATGACAAACAGGCGAAATGACTCCAAAGGAATTACACAAGGTTTATTAATGCAAATTCACCAGCGTTTTCATTATTGTTAAGTTGTGGAAAATAAATTTAGAAGTGAATGTTTTTATGTTATAAGTTATGATTCCCTGAATATCTGCGTCTGGAATTTGTATATCTTTACGTTCTTTTCCTTCCACATGCCATCGCTAAGCCCTGCCTTCATGCAAAGGTGGTTCAGGAATTCCTCTGCGCTCCAGCCGTATTCTGTGGCGACCTGCGGCAGCAATAAGCCGGCATATGGGCCGTATTCAATTATCAGGCCATCAGAGCCGATTTTTATTCTGCTTGGATACTCTTCTGCATCCTTTACTTCAATCAATTTTGGCTCAGTCAGTATGGATATCTCTATTTTTATTTTGTCCAGCTCTGCCTCTCGTATTGGCCTGAACCTCGAGTCTTCGCTGCACGCAGAAACAGCAGCAGATAAAGCAGCCTTGAGCAAAGACATAATCGGATACGGGACGCCAATGCAGCCGCGCAGATTTGTTGCGCCATTCCCGGTTTTGCATTTGTATATTGTGCAGAAGATGCCGTAGTTTTCGTCCAATGCCTTTGGATAAGTCTTTGGCTTTTCTATCTTCTCATTCCTTACAAATTTTTCTATTGTTTCCCTTGCAAGTTTGAGCAAAAACCTGCCATCCTGTTCTGAGAGCATAACAAATAATTAAATGAAACACTTAAAAGGTTTGGGAACATAAAAAATTTCATGGACGACGAATATGTTTACAGGAATAAGTTTTGGGAAAGGATTGGTAAAAAGATAGAGTATTGCTTAGCACTTCGTGATGAATATTATAGTTCTAACTGGTCACAAAGATTTGATAGATTTTGCATTAAAAAAGGAATTAAAAAGAAAAAAATCTAGTTATTCCACATTAATTTACCTTCTCTTTCTTGCCTTCTTCTTTATCTTTGCCTTGGATTTTATTTTTTTCTTTGGCCGCTCGCCGCCAGCTATTATGTATCTGAGCATGCTTTTTTCCTCTTTTTCCAGCTTCTTCTCTGTGTGTTCGAATCTTTTTTCCACGCCCTTGAGCTTGCTTACCTCGTATGCAAGATAGATGAGGCATATTGCTATGACTGCAAGCAGGAAAAGAAGCAAATCGACAACCGGAAGATATACTGCCATAAAATCACCTCTTTCTTCTCCGCTTTTTTGTATCCTTTGTCTTGTAATGTATGATTGCAAGGAGCACAACAAAAAGTATCAGGATGTATATAACCAGGATTGAATCAACCACACCCTGGCCAATAACGCTTATGACGTTTTCCTGCTCAAGCACGCCGCCAATATACCTTGCCTTTGCAATAATCCTGTAATCGCCTGTTGGCGCTGCCTCTGGTATTGTAAAGCTTATTGTCCTGAAAACAGTTCTTTCATCCCCAAGAAAAAGGACGCCCTCTTTTATTATTGTCTGCTCAGTCTGCATAGTATCCTTGTTTATCACAACTTTCTCAGGTATGTCTGTATATATTATCACGCCGTCAACGATTATGTTTTCAGGGCTTAGGACAACCACTTCAATCTCAGCGTCCCGCATAAGCCCGTATGTATTCAGTTCAAGGGATATTGTGCCGCTCTCGCCAGCGCCGTACACGCACCTGTCTGTATAGATAGCAAGTGTTGGTTTTGAACCAGTTTCTTCTGCCATGGCTACAGAAAAGAATAACAATACAAATATGAAAGTTAGTGTTATCAGTCTAGTTTTCACAAACACACCCCATTGATAATAATTGCAGGAATGTGATATATAATGTTAACTGTGGGAGAAAAAACCGATTTAAATAAATTTCAGCAATCAACAACAATATGTACAAGCCATGGCTAAAGAGGAATTTTGAAAATAGAACAGAATTTATCATGCCTGTCGTTTATATAATTAAACATCTACACAAAGATTATGTTGCAAAAGTAAGCGGAAAAGGCATGGATAAAAACTTTGAAAGATGGCAAAGTAGAAAAGAGAGGCGTATTCTTATGCTTCTGGATGGTGGCTTAGTTCCGTTGTCTTTTGATCCAATATCATTAGAATTGTCTCCTTCAGAAGAAAAATTTTATATTACAGACGGGACTAGCAGGTTAAGAGCATTTTATAAAAGAAAAATACCTAAAATACGTATTTCATTGGGTTACGCATACAAATAAAGACTAATATCTTCTTGGTGTGAGTTTCATTTCCAGATTTTTTAATCGCTCGTTTATGGTCTCTGTCTGGCTCCTGATTGCAAGCAGGTTTGTTTCTATGAGATTCAATTTGTCAAGGATGTCATAGTCCCTGTTTGTCTTTGTGCCAGAAGAGAACGGCTCTGGCCCCATTGGCATTGATAATGGCTCGCCAAACCTGCCTGCTTGTGCCATTGATGCAGACTCTGGCCTTGAGGGCTCAAACCGCTCGGCTGGCATTGGTTCATTCATTGCTGGCTCATAGTAATCATTCTTGCCAAGCACGCCTGACTTTATGTCATCGTAGTCGTATTCATCGTCCTTGTGCCTGAATTTTTTCAGCCAACCCAGCATAAAAATCACTAATATTTATTTGATTTACTACTATAATTAGCTTTCGGTTAGTTGAAAATCGGAAAAGAAAGTTATATTAATTAAGAATACAAAACATAACGTATGGAGATATTTGACAGCGATTTCAGGGAGATATTTTCATCACAGGTAGTTTCTATTATTGGCGGGCTTATAGCAGGAACAATCCTGGCCATTTACACAGACCAGATACTCCTGATTCCAGGCATGCTCATACTCCTGCCCGGGTTTCTTGAGATGCGCGGAAACATCAGCGGCTCCTCTGCTGCAAGGCTGACATCAGGATTATTTCTGGGCATAATCAAGCCAAACAAATTTAGGACAAAAGTAATAAAAGGCAACATGCTTGCCTCCTTTGCGCTTGCCATTGCAGTGTCGCTTGTGCTTGGCATAATTATATTTCTTTTCAATTTTTTTGCGCTTCACGCATTTACGCTGAAAATAATCCTGCTGCCGCTGATTGCAGGCATAATCGCAAATGCAATAGAAATACCCATGGCAATATTTGTGACATTTTATCTGTTCAGGAAAGGCCATGACCCCAACAACATCATGGGCCCGTTTGTCACATCAACCGGTGATATAGTGAGCATAGTTGCATTGCTCATTTCAATGGTAATAATATGAGAGCAGTAAGAAAACATCTGGAGAAATTAAGGAAAATAGAGAGAAGAAGATATCACCCACTGATTCATAAGATTCATAAAAAACACAAGATCTCAAAGAAAACCCTGTTTTATGTAAAGGAATATGGTCCGCACTCCAACGTTCCCAGGACAATCATAAAGGAGAGCATAAAAATACTGCTGCTTGCCTCATTGATCAGTTCTCTTGGCGGGCTTGCCCTGGAGCATATCAAGCTGATCTTTTTATCAATAATGCCTTTGATAATCCTGCTGCCGACCCTGAATGACATGGCCGGAGATTATGGTACAATCTTCTCTTCAAAGTTCTCAACCATGCTGTATGAGGGAAAGATAGAAAAGATCTGGAAGAAAGATATGAAATTAAGAAAGCTGTTTGCGCAGATATTTTTGATAGCAATGATTACAACAGTTTTCAGCTTAGTGATATCCATGCTTGTTTCCTATCTCTCTGGCTATTCGATTGCCATTGACATTGTATTCAAGCTTTTGTTTGTTGTTATTATAGACATTGCCCTGCTTGTCAGCATTTTATTCCTGATATCGCTGTTTGCAGGCCTTCACTTTTACAGGAAAAAAGAAGACCCGAACAATTTCCTGATACCAATAACAACTTCTGTGGCAGATTTCGGGAATATAATTATTCTTACGCTTCTGATACTGATGATTTTTTAATCTTTCATAGTAATCCAGAATTATGATAAATACAGCAGTGGCAGTTTTTATAAAAGGCAGAAAACTTCTCATGGAAAAGAGGAGCAATGACAGAAATGTTTATGCCGGATTTCTCATGTGCCCGAGCGGGCACATCAATGACACGGAATCATCTGAGCAGGCCTTAAAAAGAGAGATGAAAGAAGAGCTTGGAATCAATATTTTGGAAACAGAGTTTTTATTTGATATACATAATATTGATCCGTTTTCAAAGAAAGATTTTTGCCACAATTTCATGCTTGTAAAATCATTTGAAGGCAGAATAAAAAAATCCAGGGAAGCTGAAAAACTCGTCTGGATGAGCTATGATGAGCTGAAGAAACATAACCCGGTTTTAATAGTCAGAAAGCTTGTTGATAAATTGCATGAAATGGACTTAATATAATTAATGATTAGAAATTGATTTACTCAGGGGCTATGCCCAGCTGCCTCTGGAATCTTTCCTTGAGTATCATTATGTCATCCTTTGCGCGCTCGAAGTACATCCTTCGCTGCTTGTAATAGAACATGTAGTTGTAGAACCACCAGAAGCTTTTCTGGATGAATGTCGAATACTCGTAGATTGTTTCTATATAACCCTTGAGCTGTATCTCTATCCAGCCATTCTTGTCTGTTGAGCTCTGGGCTCCCTGGGCAATGACCCTTATAAATGTGTTTGTCCATCTGTCGTTCTTTTTCTTCCCCAGCCACATGCCGTAGAATTCCCTTGGGTCAGACGTGATGTCCCATCGTATGTCTGTCTCCCTGACATCCTTGCCTGACAGCTTCATGACATATCTTAATGTCCTGAGCAAAGGCGGGACAACAGAAAACGGGTTCTTTCCTGTATATTTTACCTTAATGGTATCGTGCGGCGCAAGTATATCTTCAATAATATCTATCCTTGGCATGAGGTCACCCTATTAATTATATTCGGTTTGACTACTATAAAAAATTTTTCAGTCAAGAAATCGGCATTTTTTAGCTTGCCTCGCCTGCTTCAGAAGGCGCACGTTCAAACTCGCCAAGCTCCTGGCCGAATTCCTTTATCCTCCTTTCAAAGGTCACGACCATCTCCTTGCCAAAGTTAAGGTATTCCATTCTTTTCTTGTGGTAGTAGTATTTGTGCCAGAAGCGCCTCAGCATCTCGTATATTATATTCTGCTGCCAGATGGTGTCCTGCGGATATTCTGTAATCAGGTTTGGCTTTATCTTTATTGTTGCCTTGCCCTCGCCGTTTGCTGAAAAGCCATTAAAGGACAACTCAACATTTATGTACGTGTAAATATCAAGAATCTTATTTATCTCCCATTCAATCTCAAACTTCTCCGCGTTCTCCTTCTTTTCCCAGTTGTAGAGTTTTTCCTGCACGTACGCATCAGGCACATTGAATACAGTCCTTATCAGCTCGTTTAACTTCTTGTAGAATTTCTCCGGATTCTTGCCAGAGAAGCTTATGGCTATTTCCTTGACTGGCTCAAATATATAATCCCAGATAAGCAGCTTCGTCCTTGCCCATACCATCTAATCACCATACTCAATATTACTATTAGTTATTGACTATATTTATATGTTTTCAATTTATTTTCATAACCTGTCAAACCTATTTATAATATCATAAGCAAACTATAAATCATGACACAAATAGAAGTAACGTTCCTTGGCACAACAGCAGGCATACCGACAAAAAACAGGAATCATGCAGCCATCTATATAAAATACAGGAGCGAGACAGAGTTTTGCTACCTGTTTGACTGCGGCGAGGGCACCCAGCGCCAGATATTCTCTGCTGGCCTGAATTTTATGCGCATCAATGACATATTTATCACCCACTGGCACGCAGACCATTTTGCCGGCTTATTTGGCCTGATGGAATCAATGAACCTAGAAGGCAGAAAAAAGCCGTTAAGAATATTCGGGCCAGAGGCAGACAAGTTTGTTGAGATGTTCTTGGAGATGGGCTATTCGTCCAAGGGCTTTGAGATAATACCAGTGAACGTGAATTTTGAAGGCACAGAAGAGCAGATATTGCTTGATGAAATAGAATTCTGCATCGCTTCAATCCCTGTAAAGCACAGCATACCAGCTGTTGCATATGCATTTGTTGAGAAGGACAGGGTAAAGATAGACAAAGGCAGGGCAAAAAAGATGGGCCTGCCTGAAAAAGGGCCTATTTACAAAAAAATAAAGGAAAAGGGCTCTGCTGATTTCAGGGGAAATAAAATAATGCTGGAAGACATTGCAATAATTGAAAAAGGAAAACGGATTGTTTATTCTGGCGACACAATGCCCTGCAGGAACATTGTCAGGATTGCTGAACATGCTGATCTGCTTATTCATGACTCCACATTCTTCATGGACACGCTTGACAAGAGCTACAAGCATGCGAACTTTGATGATGTGCTGAAGCTGGCAAAAGAGGCAGGAGCAAAGGAAATAATATTGACTCATATTAGCAGGCGTTATCAGGATTTCGAGGAATTAAAGGAAAAAATAAAGGATGAAAAAAATGTAAGGATTGCAAAGGACTTCATGAAGATTGTTGTATCATAATTGACTGTTTTGGTAATAATTTTTGTCAGGACTGGATTTTATGCAAAAAGAATTATACAAGCTAAGCGCAGAAGATACAATAAAAGAACTAAAAAGCAACAGGAACGGCATCAGCGAAAACGAGGCAAAAGAACGATTAAAATTATACGGAGCAAATGAGCTGAAAGAGAAGAAAAAGAAATCATCGCTGATTTTTTTTCTCGAGCAATTCAAGAGCGCCATGATAATAATTCTGATTATTGCAACAATAATACTGGCTGCATTTGGCGAGACCATGGACGCCATTGTCATATTGATAATAATATTTCTGAATGCAGGCATTGGCTTTTATCAGGGAAAGAAAGCAGAAAAGGCGATAGAGGCCCTGAAGAGGATGGCTTCGCAAAAAGCAGTTGTCATGCGCCAGGGCAAAGAAACAGAGATATTTGCAAACGAGCTCGTTCCCGGCGATGTCATATCCCTTGAGGTCGGCAAGAAGGTTCCTGCTGATGCAAGGATAATAGAGGCAATGAACCTCAAGGCTGACGAATCCATGCTCACTGGCGAGAGCGTGCCTGTTGACAAGCATAGCTCAACATACGAAAAGGACACTGTTCTGGCTGAGAGAAAGAACATGCTCTTCTCAGGCACGACCATTGTTTATGGCCGCTGCAAAGCCATTGTCACATCAACTGGCATGAAAACAGAGATGGGCAGGATAGCAGAGCTTATTCAGGAGGACGAGGGGCCCACAATACTGCAGAAAAGGCTGGAAAAATTAGGCAGGCAGCTTGGCATAGCCATTGTTGCAATCTGCGCAATAATGTTTGTCTTCGGGTTCTTGCGCGGCTATGCATTGTTTGAGACATTCTTCACAGCAGTAACGCTTGCAGTAGCTGCAATACCAGAGGGCATGCCTGCCATTGTTGCAATATCGCTTGCCTTAGGCGTGCAGAAGATGGCAAAGAGAAACGCAATAGTAAGGCGCCTTCATTCTGTCGAAACCCTGGGATGCACAACAGTAATATGCTCTGACAAGACAGGCACATTAACAGTCAACCAGATGACTGCCAGGAAGTTATGGATAAATGACAAGCTCATTGACATAACAGGCGATGGATATAAAACAGACGGCGGGTTTCTTTTCAATGGCGAAAAATATAAGATGGAAGAAGACACAAAGCTGCTGCTTGAGATTGGCCTGCTCTGCAATGATGCAAAACTGCATGCCGGCGCTGTTGTCGGCGACCCAACAGAGGCTGCGCTGGTTGTTGCAGCGCTAAAAGGCATACATGACGTCAGGGAAAAGCACAAACGCATAGATGAGATCCCGTTTGATTCTGCAAGAAAGACGATGACAACCATAAACCTTGTTGAAGGCAAAAAGGTCGCGAACATAAAGGGTGCGCCTGAAATTTTATTGGAAAAAAGCAAATACATGCTTGTCAATGGCTCTGTAAGGCCTTTAGGCCAGAAGGACAAAGAAAAAATATTGCAGGCAAACAACGACATGACCAAGTCTGCAATGCGCGTCCTTGGCTTTGCATTCAAGGAATTGCCTAATGCATACAAGAGGGAAAACGTTGAAAGGGATCTGATATTTGTCGGCATGATTGGCTCAATTGACCCGCCAAGAAAAGAGGCAAAGGAATCCATTGGTTTATGCAAGCAGGCAGGCATACGCGTTGTCATGATTACAGGCGACCATAAAAACACAGCAGTCGCAATCGCAAAAGAGATTGGGCTCTATGACAAGAACTCTGGCGTGCTTACTGGCGAAGAGATAGATAAATTGTCTGATGAAGAGCTGTTCAAATTATCAAGGAATGTTGCTGTTTTTGCGCGCGTCTCGCCTGAGCACAAGATAAGAATTGTTGATGCTGTTAAAAGAGGAAACAATGTTGCTGCAATGATAGGCGATGGCGTCAATGATGTGCCTGCATTAAAAAGGTCGGACATTGCCGTGTCTGTTGGCAGCGGCACAGATGTTGCAAAGGATGTCAGCGACATGATACTGCTTGACGACAACTTCCATACAATCGTTGCAGCAATTGAAGAGGGCCGCGGCATATATGACAACATAAAAAGGTCTGTGAATTACCTGCTTTCATGCAATGTCGGCGAGGTCCTGACAATATTCATCGCAATCCTTATGAATCTTCCTTCGCCGCTTATCCCGATACAGATCCTGTGGATGAACCTGGTAACAGACAGCCTGCCTGCGCTTGCATTGGGCGCAAGCAGGGCAGACCATGATGTCATGCAAAGAAGACCAAGAAGCAGGAACGAAAAGATACTCAATATGCAGTCAATAAGATTCATAGGCATTGTCGGGGTAATGATGTTCATAGGAACGCTGCTCATATTTGCAAGCGTATACAACGGAGATTATGTCAGGGCAAGCACAATGGCATTTACTGCGCTGATTATTGTCCAGATGTCTGTCGCGCTCTCTGCAAGGTCAGAAAGATATTCGTTCATAAAAACAGGCATAAAGCATAACAAGAAACTGCTTCTTGCAATAGCAATATCAATCATGCTGCAGCTAATAATTATATATACACCGTTTTTCAATACAATATTCAGCACAGTGCCGCTTAACATTGCTGAATGGGGCGTTATAATCCTGTTTTCAGTGATTGTCTTTGCTGTGCTTGAGTCAATAAAGATATTCAGAAAGGAATTTTTCTAGAACAGGCGTGTAAAGCATGAAGAAGCATAAACACTTCGCATTAAAAAGGGAGCTTGGACTCTGGCAGACAACGCTGTGCGGCATTGGTATAATCCTGGGGGCAGGCATATACGCGCTCATAGGCGAGGCAGCAGGCATTGCAGGCAATGCTGTCTGGATTTCATTCATTGTTGCCGCAATAATATCTGCGTTTACTGGCCTGAGCTATGCTGAATTATCGTCAATGTTTCCAAAGGCAAGCGCAGAGTATGAATACACAAGAAAGTCTGCCGGAAAAACAATCGGTTTTCTTGCCGGCTGGATGATAATATTTGCGGGCATTGTTGGCGCAGCAACAGTTTCAATAGGCTTTGGCAGTTACTTCAATGCCTTGTTCGGCACGTCAGGGTTGATTATCTCCATAGCTGCTGTTCTGGTTATGGCAGTGATAAATTTCTACGGCATAAAGCAGTCTGCAAATGTTGCAATAATACTTACGCTAATTGAGGCAGGCGGGCTGATTTTCATAATATTCCTGGGACTGCCCTATATCGGCTCTGTTGATTATTTTGCAATGCCTGCGTTTCACAGCATGTTTGACGGCATGTTTAGCGGCGTGCTCGCGGCAGCTGCGCTGATATTCTTTGCATACATCGGCTTCGAGGACATGGTCAGGCTCTCAGAGGAGACAAAGAAGCCGACAAAAAACATACCAAAGGCCCTGATAATCGCGATTGCAATAACAACCATAATCTACATCCTTGTTGCGCTGTCTGCTGTAAGCGTGCTTGGCTGGGAAAGGCTGAGCACGTCACAGGCGCCGCTGGCTGATGTTGCCTCGCTTGCATTGGGCAGCAATGCATTCCTTGCACTTGCAATAGCTGCGTTGTTTTCAACATTCAACACAGCCCTGCTCATGCTGATAGCAACATCAAGAATCATGTACGGTATGGCCAATGACAGGGCCCTTCCATCTGTCATGGGCTTTGTGCACCGGAAAAGAAGGACACCATGGACAGCAATCCTTGTCACGACAATACTTTGCGTCATGTTCCTGTTCTTTGAGAACATAAAGATGGCTGCAAGCATCACGAACTTCTTTGTGTTCCTGCTCTTTGCTGTAATAAACTTCTCGGTGATAAGACTGAGATACAAATACCCAAAGGCAAAACGGGGATTCAGGGTGCCATTAAACATAGGAAAGCTTCCCATATTGCCGATACTCGGCATTATCTTTAGCCTGCTTTTGATGGTAAGCCTTAGCATGACTTCAATACTATACGGCATTGCAATAATAATTTTAGGCTTAGTCATCTATGAGTTTTACAAACACACTAAGAAGAAAAAATCTTAATATACCCGTTCCTGACAAATTAATTCATGCTGTTTGAAATATTGCTGCTTATTATTGGACTGGCCCTGCTTGTAAAGTTCAGCGACTATACAATCAAAAACTGTGTAAAGCTGTCAAAGCTCACAGGCATAAGCCAGATTGCAATCGGCTTTATTCTGATAGCAGTTGCCACATCCCTGCCTGAATTAACAATAGCAATCACGTCATCTGTTGAGGGAGAAGGAATTCTGAGTTTTGGCAATCTTGTCGGAGCAAACATCTCCAACCTGGCTTTAATCTTTGGGCTTGTTGCCATATCAGGGTTTACAATATCAAGAAAGGAATTTGATGAGATAGCTGATGCGATTATTGTTACATCAGTGATTGCGATATTTCTTTTTTTCCTTGGGTTTGCTGACGCAGTCTTTGGTTTATTCTGCCTGATTTTATTCTTCATGTTCTCTGACATTGTGATGAAAAGCGGAATAAAAATAAAGAACTACAAAACAAACCTGAAGACTCCGGAAATTGTAAAATCCATAGCTTTTGTGCTCGTATCTGTTGCCTTTGTTATAATAGGCGCGTATATTACAACGAACTCTGCATTAAACTTGGCAAGAATCTTTGGCATGGCAGAGACAGCAATAGGAGGAACAATATTGGCCATCGGAACCACACTGCCTGAATTAAGCGTGGGAATAGCAGCAATAAGGAAAAGAAACGTTGACCTTGCAATAGGAGATGGTATAGGTTCGATTGTCACAAACCTTACCCTGATCCTTGGTATAGCTTCTATAATACATCCGATAACATTTGAAAGCGTAACCAACATACTTCTGATTTCTCTGATAGTCATAAATATAATATTTTTATTCCTTGCAAGAAGGCTGAAGTTCGGCAAGAAAGAGGGAATAATTTTGATACTCATCTACGTAGTCTATCTTTTCGTAATATTCAGCAGTGCATTGTAATATATAAACTTTTTGGCTATATTTTTATTGATTTTAATGATAGAAGAGATACCTGCTGTAGTTTGGCCAAGAGACGGCGGATGGAAAGTAGTTCAATTATACTTAGACGGAAAACCTTATCTAAGATTTGCTGAAACCGTAGTTGGGTGGCACGCTTCGATACTGGAAAGATTTTTAGTGTCAAATAATATTGAATATAAAAAGAAAGAAATATCTTTTGATTACTCTCGACCAGAACAAGAAAGCGAAAGATACAAAGCAACAGGAATGGGCGAAGCAAAAATAGATAACGTATTAAAAAAAGCCTCGTTCTTCGGACGCAGCATTGCTTACAAAATTGGTATTGACCAAAACCATCTAAATCTCATCAGACAACTGTTTCCTGATTGGACAATAGAATCTTAATAAACTCAGACGCAAAAATATTATTCATGCCACTGAAGAAGACAATAGGCAGGACGACTTTGCTTTTATTAACGCTTAACGCCATACTCGGCACAGGCATATTTTTTCTGCCGGCAATAGGCGCCCAGTACGCAGGTCCTGCTTCGCTTATTTCATGGATAATCATGTCCATTATCGCTGTGCTGATTTCCATGTATTTTGCAGAGCTTGTCTCGATGTTTCCGAAATCAGGCGGGGTTTTTGAATATGTCAAAAAATCGCACGGCGAGTTTGCATCCTTTATTGCAGGCTGGACAGCATGGATAGTGGCAAACGTTACCATCGCAATGCTCATTGTCGGCTCCCTGTATTATCTGTTTTCCGGTTATTCTTTTCTGTTCAGCATGTTTGCGGCAATCATTTTCATAATTGTATTTAATTATGTGAGTTACCGCGGCATCGGAGTGTCAACAAAGCTCCTGGTGTTTTTTGGCGTCATGACAATCATCTCATTGCTTGCGCTGATTTTACCCGGTGTTGCGCAGATCAGCCCGGCAAACTTTGATCCGTTTTTTGTCGCGCCAATCCCTTTCATCTTTCTTGCAATTTATTTCATAGCAGAAACATTCTTTGGTTGGGAGACTGCAACATATCTTTCTGAGGAGGTAAAGAATGCGAGAAAGGTCGTGCCAAAAGTCCTCATCCATTCAACAATTATAATAGCACTCATAAGCATTGCGCTTGTTTTTGTTTGCATCGGCGTTGCCGGCTCGCAGGCATTCGGCATGCAGGAAGTGCCGCTTGTTTTTATTTCAAATATTCTGTTCGGCAGCGGATTCACAAAGATATTTGCGATAATTGTTTTCATACCACTTATCGGAACAGCCGCATCATGGATTGTATCTTCTCCAAGGCTGCTCTATGCAATGTCCCGCGACAAGGTTCTTGTCTCAAGCCTAGGTAAGATAAATAAAAAGCACCAGACACCGCACAATGCCATATTATTCCAGACCATAGTCTCAATATGTGTTACAATTGTCGGGCTTGCAAACTTCAGGATATTATTGTCATTGCTTATACCGCTTGTGATTATTTTATATTCCTTTGTCATGCTCTCATTCCTGAAACTGAGAGCAACAATGCCAAAGGCAAAGCGATACTACAAGGCGCCGCTTGGCAGAGCAGGCCCTGTCTTCATTATTTTGTTCAACATAGCTTTGCTGATAATATGGCTGACGCAGGTGTCAGATGCGCTCTCGACACTATTGCTCGGCATATTTTTCATCCTGATTGGCATCCCGCTGTACATAATAATAAAACTGCAGACAGACGAAAAATTCACAGGAAAGTTCTATGACAGCATTTCAACATTTTGGGACAAGTCCTTTTCCTACTGGTACGGAAAAGCAGAAAGGAAAAAGGTCATAGAAAAACTGAAATTAAAAAGCAGCAACATTGTCCTGGATTTTGGCTGCGGCTCTGGCTTAACGACGTACGAGATTTCAAAAAGAGTAAGTAACGGCACAGTCATTGCAGTTGACCTCAGTGAAAAGCAGATGAAAAAGGCAATGAAAAAGACAGGGCAGACAAAAATGCCGAACGTGATTTATATAAAGGAATCAAAGCTGAGACTGCGCAACAACTGCTTTGACGCAGTTGCAGCTGTCGGGGTTCTGGAGCACATGGAAAACCCAAAAGAGGCAATAAGAAAATTAATAAAGCTGCTGAAGAAAGGAGGCCACTTTTCATTTATGTCTTTCGGACGAAGCCTAGGCATACCTGGGCCTGACTTTTTGAAAAATGAAAAGGCAGTTCGCGATGTGTTCAAGGGATTAAACGTAACATTAAATGTAAAGAAAGAAAGCAAGAAATTGACAGAATACTGGTATGTGTGGGGAGAGAAAAATTAAATTAACCGCCGTCCTTCTTCTTTTTTTCAGGCGGTTTTAGAATTCCTTGTATTGTTTTAGAAAGGCCGTCAACAGCATTTTTCGTGGCTTGCCCGGCTTTATTTAAACTATCTCTGGCACTTTGGCTGAAAGGATGGTTTTTGTCAGGCTGGAGCATTTTTTGCTGTGCATCTTGCTCTTGTTGCTGACGTACTCGTGCGCCCTCACCAAGCAAATCCACAGTCCTTATATCCTGATAGCCGCCCGGGCTTGTTATTCTTTGTCTGCTTATATCATATTCTGGCCTGTAAAGATCTGGTTGCGGATAAGCAGATATGGATTTTGATGGAATCACGTTTCCAAACCTGTCTCTCGATAATTTATCAGGGCTTACACGATTTCCACTACTGTCATTGTATGGCGATTCATGCGCAATAACAGATCCTCTATAACCATATTTATAATAATTACCATTAGCATCTGTTTCTGGGATAAAAACATCAGATGCCAGAGTTTTTGCAGAATAATATTTCCAAAATTTATCAAATGCAAATATTAATGGGTGATTTATATAATCTATCGCAAGATTACCATTATTCAAATCCTTCAGAATGTCTCCAGTAAACTGAGAATTACCTGTTTTGGGGTTGCGCCCAAGCATAGTATTTTCTAAAGCATAACGTGCAAATTCACTCCCCATGTTCTTCTCCAGGGTTTTTAATGCCTTTCTTTTAGTTTCCTCACTCATATTTTCATTAGCCAGAATAGAATAAGTCTTATCTGAAATTAGCTCTTCCGTGGATTCAGTCATAAAATCTCTATTGTATGGATAATCTCTTTTTTTAGATTCATCTAAGAATTCAGCAAGATTGTCAGAATTATACGCCTGATTTGCTATATACATCTCTTCTTCTAGTCTTTGCGAATCAAAACCAGCACGATTTATAGCATCTTGATGAATTTTATAATATTTCGTGTACATTTTCCACTCGTCGTCCACACCAAGAGATATAATTAATCTCTTAAAATTATCTACGGTATCTGGATAATTACCGTTTGTGTAAGAATTTAGTGCCTTATTCAAAATCCCGTTTGATATGCTTTTTTCTATAAGCATTTTCTGATTTTGTTGCTGAGGTTGAGCACCACCTACATGTTCTGTCAGCTGCTGCTGCGATTGTTGCGTCATGCCTGTTGGGTAATATGTTTTTCTGCTGCTTTGTGTCCCAAGATAAAATGCTGCTATAGATCCAACAAAAATAACAGCAGGCCACAGCAAATTTTTTCTAGGTTTTTCAGATATTATGTTGTATTCATGCTCTTCTGTCTTTTCGTATGATTTTCCTGTACTTCTTCCATGCCCGCTTTTTGCAACGCCTTTGCCCTTTACATATCTTTGCTGCATAGGTTTATTTTATCAGCAAAGCATAAAAAACTTATTTATATAAAAAAACAAAGAATAATAGTGATATTATGTCAAAAATGATTGTGACGCCCTGGGAGGTCAGCGGGCATATAGACTATGACAAGCTGGTAAAGGAGTTCGGTATTCACCCATTAAGAGAATTACCGGATGTTTTTAATAAAAATGTGTTGTTCAGAAGAAAAACTATTTTTGCTCATAGAGATATTCAAAGAATTCTTGAGGCAAAAAAAAACAAGAAAAAGTTTATTGTTATGACAGGACTCATGCCTTCTGGCAAATTTCATCTTGGACATATGCTTCTTGTTCAGGAACTCATATTCTTTCAGAAGCTCGGAGCCAAGCTCTACATAGCTGTTGCAGATTTGGAGGCATACAATGCAAGGCAAAAAAGTTTAGAAGAACTGCGAGAGGTAGCAATAGACCAATACCTCCTAAATTACATTGCACTTGGTTTAGAGTCAAAGGACTGTGATTTTTATTTTCAGAGTGAAAGGTCCAATAACGCTAAAAAAGCTAACGCATATTACAGGCTTGCTTCCAACTTTTCACGCTATGCAACATTCAACGAATTCAAAGCAGTTTACGGAGAAATATCTCCAGGCAAGATGAATGCATCCCTCCTGCAGGCAGCTGACATGTTTCATCCGCAGCTTCCGGAATTCGAGGGCAAGACGCCGGTTCTTGTGCCAGTTGGAATAGACCAGGACCCGCATCTTAGAATTGCAAGAGACATCGGAAACCGCTGTAAGGATTACAATTTTGAACAGCTTAGCTCGATTTACCATTTATTTTTGCCGGCATTGTCAGGAAAGGGCAAGATGTCAAGCAGCGATGAAACCTCATATATTGCAATGACAGACACCCCCGAAGAAGTAAAAAGAAAAATCATGAAATACGCATTCAGCGGCGGACGCGGCTCTGTAGAAGAGCATCGCAAAAAAGGAGGAAATCCTGATGTTGATGTTTCGTTCCAGTATCTTAAGATATTCTTTGAGCCGAACGATGAAAAGCTCAGGAAAATACATGATGACTACAAGTCAGGGAAGATGCTCACAGGCGAATTGAAAGAAATAGTCATAAAAAAAATAAATGCATTCCTCAAAAAGCACCAGAAGAAAAGGCACGAGGCTAAAAATAAGCTTGACAAATTTATTCTGAAGGATTAATTTTGACACTTTTTTGGATGATTAAAAGATAAATACCAAAAAGCACAATATTATAAGCATGAAACTGAAGAAATTCATTGTCATATTCTCAATAGCGCTCATAGCGTCATTAAGCATACCGCACTTCTCCTTATGGAATTTTGCCGGTATTGGTACTGGCACTGCTGAAGCAGCGCAGTGCTCAACAAGCGCGACAATTTCAGGCAGGACATCAACATTCAGATGGACAGACCCGAATGAGAAAAAAGACCCGCCAAGAAACTGCATTGACCAATATAATGGAAATCCAAGCAGTGCAACAATAGGCGCAAAGGCTGACACGCAACTGATACAGGCAGGTGGCAGTATAACAGTAAAGGGAAGCGTTGCAAAGCTTTGCTCCACATGCGACGGCTGGGTTTACACGTGCGAGGCATTTGAAGAGCACACATGTGATAAAACAAATTACTACATCTTGACAGATTGCAGTTTCAAGGAGTGCCCTGCTGAGTTTCCTAACAGAATAGGCCAGGGCGATGACAGCAATCCTGCTCATTGGGGAAAGATAATAGGTGTTGTTTTGATAGCCGTTGCTATTTTAATAACAGCTGGTGTTATAGGACCAGGAATAGCACCAGTTGTTGCTTCGGGAGCGACTGCACCTACCGCTACCGCTGCCGAAATTGCTGCTGCTGCTGCAAAAGCTGCCGAAATTGCTGCTGCTGCTGCAAAATGGAAAGCGATTGCGACGCTATCTGCAGGAGCAGGCATAGTAGCATCAGCATCAGGCTCTACTACGTCAATAGACCCAGCATTGGTAGGCGTCACGGGAACAGCCGAAGAGTTCAGTGAGTGCCCTGACTGCTATTCAATCTGCGGCACAACATACGAGACAGACCCAGGCCGCGCGCCTGTGTGCGCAAAGGGTTTAGGCGACGCAGAAGTCCCAATATCTTTCAAGAACGCAACATACCAGTGCAAAGAGAACTATTGCGGCATGTGGGAGAACAAGAAGATTAAGATAGAAATAATAGACCCCAGCAACACTATTGTAATAACAGGTGACACGACAACAGACGCATACGGCCAGTTCTCCTACACGTTCAATGCGCCTGCTGCTGACGGCGAATTCACTGCGATTGTCAGCGTGCCAAAGGACTGGTAGATTGAATGCCAAATGCATAGGCAAATCTCGGCTCTATTGCTTCTGGATGCTTTTGCAAATAAGATTCAACCCTCTTTTGTATGCAGCCGCAGTTTCTTGGATAATTTTTTAATGCCTTAAGTATGAAGCCTCTTAGTCCATGGCCAGACTTTTTATCTATGTCCAGCGACGCAGAAACATCCCTCATGAATTTGATTTCTGGGTTGTCCTTTTCCCATGTGTCTTCAAAGAACGGATATGCCATAATAACCGAGAATAAATAAACACGATAAATATTTTAAGCTTAATAAATCTGATAAATTAAGAATATAAATAAAGGTGATTGAGCTGAAGAAATTTTATATTACAACCCCGATTTATTATGTGAATGACGTGCCGCATATAGGCCACGCATACACAACAATAGCATCTGATATACTTGCCAGATGGAACAGGATTCTGGGAAAAAAGGTCTTCTTTCTGACAGGCCTGGACGAGAACTCGGCAAAAACAGTCCAGGCAGCAAGAGAAAGGGGCTTTGCGGATATAAAAAAATACACTGACGAGATGGCAAAAAAGTGGGCGCATGCATGGAAGATACTGAACATCAGCAATGACGATTTCATAAGAACAACAGAGCCAAGGCACAGAAAAAATGTCATAAAATTCTTCAAAGGGGTTTATAAGAAAGGCGATATCTACAAGGGAAAATACGAGGGATTGTACTGCGATGACTGCGAAGCATTTCTGACAGAGAGCGATATGGTTGATGGAAGATGCCCGCTGCATAAAAAAGAGCCGAGGCATATAATAGAAGATAATTATTTCTTCAGGCTCTCAAAATACCAGGGCAAAATACTGAAACTGTATGAAAAAAACAAGGGCTGTATCCTGCCTGAGTCAAGGATGAACGAGGTCCTGAGCTTTATCAGGGCGGGCGTGAAAGACATCAGCATCTCAAGGCCAAAAAAGGAATGGGGCATCCAGCTGCCAATTGACAAAAATCATGTTATTTGGGTGTGGTTTGATGCGCTCATAAATTATCTGCTTCCTGAAAAATTCTGGCCAGCTGACCTGCATGTCATGGCAAAGGATATCCTGAGATTTCACTGCATTATATGGCCAGGCATGCTTCTCAGCGCCGGCTACAGGCTTCCAAAAAGATATTTTGTTCACGGCTTCATGACCATTAACGGCCAGAAAATAAGCAAATCACTCGGAAATGCAATAGACCCGGTTTCATTGGCTGAGAAATACTCTGCAGACGCGCTAAGATATTTCTTATTTAGAGAGCTGCCATTTGGCGCTGATGGCGACTTCTCAGAAGAGTCTCTGCTCGAGAGAAGAAACAGCGAGCTCGCTGATAATTTCAGTAACCTTTTCTACAGGGCAACATACTTCACTGAAAAGAATTTTCACGGAAAAGTCCCGAAGCCCGGCAGAATTGGCAAGGAAGAAAGAGGCCTGCAAAAGGCAGCGAAGAAAGCAGTAAATGAATATTCAAGATGCATGGAAAAGTATGACCTGAGCAATGCGTTAAAGATTGCAATGAATTTATCGTCAGAAACCAACAAATACTTCCAGGGCAAAAAACCGTGGGAAACCATAAAGACAAAAAAGAGCGATTGCGCAACAACGCTTTACACGGCAATAAACACGCTGAGAATAATATCAACGCTCCTTTACCCGTACATGCCATATTCATCAGAAAAAGCGCTTGAACTTCTTAATGCAAAACAAGCCAGATTCAAGGACTTAAGCAAGTTTACAATAAAGCCAGGCCAGAAAATAAAGGCAGAGATACTGTTCAAAAAGATGGAAAAAAGTGAAGAAGAAAAGCAATCAAAATTAAACCTGAAGATTGGCACAATCATCTCTGTCGAGGACCATCCGGATGCTGAAAAATTGTATGTCATTCATGTTGATTTGGGCTCAGAAACGCGCCAGATTGTCGCAGGCCTGAAAGCAAACTACAAAAAAGAGGAATTGGAAGGCAAACAGGTTGTCATGGTCACAAACCTGGAGCCAAAAGAGCTGCGCGGCATTGAGAGCCAGGGAATGCTATTAGCAGCAGAGCCAGGCATAATATTATCGCCAGGAGAAAAGGTTGAAAACGGCACAAACTTGCTTGGTTTTAATTATGACCGCCTTATCTCATTCAAGGAATTCCAGGACAATGACATCCATGTTATTGGCGGGCACGACCAGGCTGTTTTATGCAATGGAAAGAAGCTCAAGGCTCAAAATATACTGATTTCTCCAGAAAGGCCTGTGAAGAACGGGGCAAAGGTGCTTTAAGACATGTGTCTTAATTTGTTTAAGACAACTGTCTTGAAAAGCAAATATATTTAACGCCCAAAAGTATATATATCACTAATAGTGATAATATTATCACTGAAAGTGATAATAGATAAAGTGATAATAGATGAAGCTTGAATTAGAAATAGTTGATTTATTGGCCAGAAATAAAGAAAAAAATTTTTCAATTAATGAAATAGCGAAAACCCTCGGGGCATATTATTCATTTGTTCACAAAACCGTCAATAAACTAACTAAGGACAAGGTAATAAAAAAAAGCAAGGCCGGCAAATCACATCTCTGCTCTTTAAATTTAGATAATGAAAAGACAGCAACACTTATACAAATGGGTGAAATTGAAAAGAGGGAGAAATTTTATAATGCAAACAAGGAATTAAAATTAATTCTGGATGATTTTGTGAAATCTGCGCTAGATTGCAATAACATATCAGCAATCGTTCTTTTTGGCTCTTACTCCAAAGGCATCGCAATGAAAGAAAGCGATATAGATATTCTTATAATAAGCAGGGGCAAGATTGATGTTGAAAAGATAACAAAAGAAATTTATGCAAAATATGGCAAAGAAATAAATGCGATAATTCTAACCCAGAACGATTTTAAAAAACAGAAGAACGAGCCTGCGATTAAAGAGCTTATAAAAGACCATCATGTTCTTTATGGGGCTGAAAATTTTGTAAGTATGGTGTTTAGGAAATGAAAACCAGAGATATAATAATAAAAGCAATGAAAAGGGCGAAAAAGGAACGTGGGCTTAGGATAACATCCCCAAATGACGATTTAAGTGGCGGTCATCTCAAAAAGGCAGACCACAACCTTATTGTCATGTCAGATCTGAGCAGGCTCGGGCATGAAGACTGGGTTGTTATTACTGCTTATTATTCTATATATCAGTCTGCGTCAGCACTGCTTGCAAAAATAGGATTAGAAAGCAAAGACCATGTCACAACTGCAGCTGTTTTGGAATATTTTTTCGGAAAACAAATAAGCAAGGAATTAATAGGAAAGTTCAATGAACTAAAAGAGCGCAAGGACAAAATAGAAGCAATTATTATAGAGGATAAATATATCAATTATTTGTGGAAAATCAAGAGGGCAAGAGAAACTGTTCAATACGGGATTTCTATAAATTATAAGGAAACTGAGACTGTAATCAATAATGCCAGAAAATTCGTAAGCAAGATTAAGATGATTATAAACGAGCTTGACGAAGAAATAATAGAAGCAATCAGAAAAAAGATAATGGAGCTGCAAAAAATTGCATTATCAAACTAATAAATACCAAACCAGGCAAATAAAATAATATACCAAAGAGGCATGCCATGAAATCGGCAACAAAAGCAGGAATACTAAAGCTAGCTGTGGTGTTCTCAATAGTTCTAGTCATCTCGCTTTGCATCCCGCACGTGACGTTATGGGGGTTTGGGGTTGGCACTGAAAAGGTGGAGGCAGATACTGCACCAGCAGCAGGCTCATCAGACGCGCAAAACCCATCCACATACGACAACAATTGCAAAGATTGCCTATCTCGTGGTTATAGGTTCTGCTCAAAACTCATTCAGCCAACAAATTCAGATGGAAAGTGTATAAAAACCAATCAAGCATGTACTGAAATTGCATCCGGAACTGAATATATTAAATATTGGGATGGAACTAGCGGAAACAATTTAAATTGTCCGCAGCCAATTCCTTTATCAGGGCAGGCTCAAACAACAACACAAACAGATAAACGAAAGCCTGATGAAACAATGTGTGATTTTTGTATGAGAAAGGGGCAGAAATATTGCAAACCAATACAAACCGGTTCTGCTGGCTTTAATGCTGGAAACTGTCGTGATGCTTGTAATGTTCCTTATGAAGAAGAGTATACATCATGCCCGCCGCCACCAACATGCAGCTCAGTCTGTTTCAATTATATGTTCTACAGAAATCTTATGTATGTAGGCGGGACAAGCCAACAAATGGCAATGCCAATAGGCCAATGTTCAAAAGAAATGCCGCTATTTGTTCTTGGTACCATGTATGGGCAGCAGTCAACCTCTGGTTTGTCTGCAATGCCGCAGCCAACAGGAGGTTATGGTCCTGATGTTGGAGACTGCAATCCAGGCGAGCAGTGCTGGTGCATTCAGGTGAATATGCAACAGTTCCAACAGAACACAGCAAGCACAAATTATCCGAGCTCGACAATTCCAGGAAGAATGCAGACAACACACTGGGTAAATCCGGACTGGAAGAAGAACCCGCCTGCAAGCAGTATTGACCAGTACAACGGCGTTCCAAGCAACGGAACTGTAAATGCAAAGATTGACGCGCAGCTCTTCCAGGCAGGCGATGCAGTCACTGTGAAGGGAAGCGTTGCAAAGAGGTGCGCAACATGCGACGGCTGGTCATACACGTGCGAGGCGCAAAAGGAGCTTGCATGCAAGACAGACGAATCTGGCCTGCTTGGCAGGTGGAGCGTGAAATACACATATGACAAATGCCCCAGCGATTTGCCAGAGATATTCTACAAGGAAGGCGAGAAAACATTTGTGAAATGGAAGACTGTTTTTAGCGACCTGCTCACAGTTTACATGCTTAAAGAAGGCGGAAATTTATTTGGCAGCAAGAGCGGTTCAGGTTCTGGCATGAACAGCATGCTGCTCATGTCAATGCTGAGTTCAGGCACTGGCATGGACATGTCCAAATTCTTGATGTATCAGCAGATGAGTTCTGGCGGAAACATCAACCCAGCCATGCTCATGATGATGCAGAGCAGCTCAGCAGGCAAGACAGATGCGCTGCAGCTTGCACTGATATTGTCCATGCTTGGCAAGAACGCAAACACTCAAACTCCAGCAACAGCAAAAATCATCGAGGGCCCGATTGGCAAGGGCATGATTGATTTAAGCAATGTTTATGGAAATCAGGAAGAAAATAATATTGAAAAATCATTTTTGCCGGTGACGGGGATGGCAGGAGCAGGCACATCAAAAACATATGCTTCATCAAGCACCATACCTAGTTATAATGATGATTGCGATATAAATTTGAAAGGGTACATTCGATGCGTAAAGCAAGCAGGTGGGTTCCAAAAAAGTGAGTGTACTACTTTCATAATGACAAAATGGAACGTTCGATACGGCGAAACATACAGTACAATAGATCAATGTGCTGATTCTTGCATATCAGACACACAGACAAAACAAAAATGCATAGAACCATATCTAAAAGTGACTCAGACCCCAGATGGAGTGAGTATAAAATCAGACCAAACAGTAAAAATAACATCTGAGACTAATAATAAAATTCCATCAAATCTTGTATATGGTTATACGATATATGTTAAGTCTGATGATAAAACAGTTTTAACAAAAAATTGCAAGGATCAAATCACTACAAATTGCGAATTAGAAATTACACCCGATACACTGAAAAATTATGAAAATAAAAAGATAATGTATTGGGTCGAGCTTAGTCTCGCAAACACTGCTTATGTTAGTCAGAATACGATTGTCAGAAACCCACAAACACCCAATACATACTATGAAATTACAATATCCCCTAGCAGCACAACAGGCGCTGGAACAACAGTTACACCAACTCCAAGTCAAATAGCAGCAGCTCAGGCACAATCGTCGTCTAAAAACGATGATTCTGGTTGTAGTTCTTTGAATGGCGTATGTAAAAAAATTATAGAAGGAATTAACACAGGCGGATTTTTTAAAAGGAACTTATGCTTAAGCAGAATGACGGAAACTGATTATCAGTGCTTTTTCAGTAACATAGATTTTGACGGATGTAAAGTCTGCACGGATAGAGGTCTTACATGGTGTTATGATTTTAATAATATGCAAAATGGCTATTGCACACTTGATGATAATTATTGTGTTCATAATTATGTGCCAACTGCAAATTGTGGAACAACAAGCATAGGAACAGCCGGAACGCTGGTGAAACCTGTCTGCGGAAAAGAGTATGAAAATTTATTTACTTGTGATGAAACAGTCCCGGGCAGCGGCGTGTATATTGTAAAACAATGCCAGTTAGATACTTTTACCACAAATTATAAATTTGTAGACTATTACGGTGTTTACAATCTGAAAAGTTCATACCAAACATATCAAGAATGTATTGCAGATTGTAAAAGGGCGGTTCCCGACAAGTGCGTTGAATTTGTTCTTGGAACAACCGGGCTGCCAAGCGCAAGAAGCGTATTGATACCATCAGGCACAACAACAGATTATGGAACTGGTGAACGTTGTGCTTACGATTATGAATGTGCTTCAGATTTTTGCGATTATACAACATCAATGCCTACATGTCAACCATCCACAGCATCTCCTTCATCAACCAAAGCAACTCAAGCCGGCTTTGACTGGCTGAAGACAGCGCTCATTGCTGCGTTCGTGCTTTCGTTGCTGTATCCAGAGCCAGGCGCTGATTATGCCTGCTACTCTGTGTGTGGTGCGACCTATGAAACGCAGGCAGGCCGCGCGCCTGTGTGCGCAAAGGGCATTGGCGACGCAGAGGTGCCTGTATTGTTCAAGAATGCCACATACGCGTGCACTGAAAATGCCTGTGGCATGTGGCAGAACAAGAAGATTAAGATAGACGTTTACGGGCCTGCAGGCAATATTGTCAGGTCAGACTTCACGACAACAGACGCAAACGGCCAGTTCTCATACACGTTCACTGCCCCGCTTGATGACGGAGAATTCAGTGCAATTGTAAGCCTGCCAAGGGACTGGTAAAGACATATGTGAAATGAATAGAAAAATGGTGATGAAAAAGAAAAAAAGTGTTGCAGAACCGAAAATACGCCATAACTTTATCCAGCACTAAGAATGATAAATTAATAAGGAAAAAGGAACAAATATGATAATAAGAAAAGGTGAATTAATGGGAATGAATAACAGATGGATTTTCATATTGCTGCTCATATCCTTCTCACTATTACTTGCCGCAATCTCATTTGCGCTTACGTTCACAGGCAAGGGCTGCAGCGCAAACCAGGTCTGTGACACAACTACAAACTGCGACCTGTTTGGTAATTGCAATACGCAATACTCAAACTGCGTTGCCTGCGGAAAAACCACAATGTCATGCCCTGGCGGCATTGCATCCTGCGACAACACATGCGAGCAGGTCGGGGCAAGCGCCCAGTGCAAGACCTGCGCGCCTGACTGCACGTATCTTGATATAAGAATCCCCGACCCTCATGTAATATTAAAATTCAATGTGTTCACAAAAAAGAATTTCATAACAGCAATAGAGCCGAAAAAACAAACAGCAATTGCCGGCACATCTGTTAACTACAAAGTGACACTGGAAAACAAGCACCCGAAAACTATCTCATTAGGCATTGGCGCTGAAGTCCCGACTGGCTGGTCATCAACCATAAACCCTTCATTGCAGATGGCTGCGAACAGCAAGCGCGACATCACGTTTTCTGTCACATCAAACGCGTCTGAATCAGACGGCTCATACCCTGTTGCATTTGTCGCATTCAGCTATGAGCTCGGCATATTTGACAAGGCAATTGCCGAATACGATGTTGCATCGCGCGGCCCGCCAGCAGTATCAGTAAGCCCGAGCACGCAGGAGGGCGCGCCTGGCGAATCCCTGGGCTATACGGTCTCTGTGACAAACAATGACCCGGCAGACTTTGATGCAAGCACAATATCATTCACGGCAACTGTGCCAAAGGACTGGTCAGCGCGGTTTGAAAAAAGCTCACTGAGTCTAAAACCCGGCGAGACCAGTACAACTATATTAACAGTAAAATCTCCGGCAAACGCTGATATTAATTCGTACACAGTTAATGTGAATGCGACAGCGAACAGGCTTTCTGCGTCTGCATTCGCCGAATACAGGCTGACGTTTTGCGGCAACGGCATCTGCGAACTAGATGAGGCATGCGAAAAGGATTGCGTGCCAGAAACATCTATCACGTGCAACGGCAGATGCGAAAGCGAGGCAGACGACGGCGTTGAATTCTCGGCAGGGGTAAGCTTTTCATTCTCGAAATTTGTTGCATGCAGCAGGACCTCAAAGCCACGTGAATGCCTGTCAGCATACGAAAGCAAAAACTGCGGCTATGGCAAGTCATGCCTGTGCGGAAACGATTACACTGCTTTGTGCAAAGTGCTGTGCGTTGACAAGAAAGGAACATATTATCTTTATGCAAAGAACGGGAATGAAGCAAGGACAAACGCAAACTACAGCTTTGCATGCCCGTATGTGAATTTGAATGAGATAATCCAGACAAAGAATAATCTCGGCATATCAAAGGCAAAGTATGAGCAGGCAAGGAGCGCATTCGTCGAGACAGCAAAGGGCAATGCAACAGAGAAGGCAAAATTGCAGCCGTGCATTGATGCGCTTGAACTCATAGTAAGGAACCTGACAGCGCACCTGGCATACATGGATGCTGTCATAGCGTCGCCTGCAAAATCAAACACGACAGACTGCCGCAGAAAGACAGATAGCTTAAGAACATACATTGAGGCAACCTACAACAAATACTGCCGCGGCGCAGAGGGATTATTGCGCATAGAAAATCTGAGCCCGCCTGCTGCAACAGAGAAAGGAAAAACAGCAGAGGCAAGCGTTACTGTAAAGAACCTGGCCTCTTTTGATTACTACGGATACGTGGAGTGCGATTTTCTGCCGCCTGGCGGAGAAAAGATTGTCACAAAGGAATCCTGCACAAGAGTATCTGCACTGGCAAGCGAGTTGTTTTATCCAAAAGTAAATGCCACCTTTGACGGAGACTGGAAGATGAAGTGCCGCGTGTACGCGTCCCTTGAACCAGATTGCTCAACAGAGATACATGATGAGACAGATTATTACACATTCAATGTCTATTCAAAGGATGTTTATGTTGTTGACGTGGCTGCAGAATGCAGGGCAAACGATGTGCTGTGCTCTGTGAGGACAAATTCTATTGTCCCCTGCTCTGGCTGCAGGATTGATGACGTGGAATGCACAAAGGCATATCAGAACGGGACAACAACATACTTCTCATGCCCTAAGCAAGGCTTCTATGCTGATATTGTCGGCTATGTTCATGCATCAAGCATGTGCAACCCTGTCGGGCCAAATGAAAAGAATATTACCAGTCACTGCTCTGGATGCGGCGATAATGTGACGCAATCAGGAGAGCAGTGCGAGCTGCCAAACACAAACAATAATATTTATTGCATGCAGTCAGAGCTTTCATGCGACGGAAAGCGGTCATTATACCGCGACGCATATGGCTTCTGCGCGCCAGTATGCCAGTGCAGCGCAGACCAGTTTGAGTCAGCATGCATAGCAGGCAGGTGCGGCGCCCAGTGCTCTGATGCAGAAACAAGAAATTACACATTAACAAATGATGTTGGCTCGTGCATATGCGTGCAGCAGTGCAATTCAACATGCGGATGGCAGGACTGCTATTGCGAGCCAAAGGTCATAGAAGTTTTGGGGGCTTCTGTGTCTGACACCTGTCCAAGGGAGCTTACAGGCATGGATGTGTTTTGCACGCTGTCTGAGGCGCGCGTTGACTGCACGAAGGCAAAGATAGGCAGCACAGAATGCCCGTGGACATCAGATTCATACTGGTACGGAAATACCGCTGTGTTCACAAACTGCGCTGCTGGATTAAAGACAAACTCTCAGTGCGGTGCAGGCGCAAGGAATGTCGTCTGCTACCTTGACAGGACAAGGTGCGCACAGGCAGGAACAAACAAGACCATAGACATTGACATAATGCCTTCACCAACAGCAGTGACAGGATGCAATGTCCAGATAAGCTCAAAGAGCTGCTACCATGACCTGGTTGATGACAAGTACGTTGCTGTTGTTAATGCAGACTGGTCAGGCGGGAACTATGCAAATGCAAAGATTGGCACGCTGACAAGCAATGAATACACAGCAAGCGGTTTCACATATACTGCAAGGCTTGACAGCTCAGGAACAAAAGACATATATGCCTATGTTTACAATGCAAACCGCGCACTGCTCTGCTCCAATGCATCAACTGTATATTGTTCAGAAACAGCAGTGCCAAACATAACAACACCCGGAACAGTATCAGTGGAAATACTTGGCTCAGCTGTCTCAGACTCATGCCCGGAAGAAAGATCAAACATAGATGTCATCTGCACCTCGTCTGTTGCAAAGGCTGACTGCATAAAGGCAAAGATTGGCAACACAGTGTGCGAATGGACAAACAGCTCATACTGGTTAGGCAATGACGCTGTATTCACAAACTGCCCTGCAGGCTTCAAGACAAACTCGCAGTGCGGCGCAGGCTCAAGAAATGTTTTATGTTATGTTGACACCACAAAATGCACAAAGGCCGGCACAGACAAGACCATAGGCATTGACGTTGTCTCAGCAACAAGGCTGCCAACGCCATCTGCGCCATGCAGCGTAAGGATAACATCAAAGAACTGTTCATACGATGCAATAGCAAACAGGTATAATGTTTATCTTGGCGTTTCCTGGTCTGGCGGAAGCTACAGCCGCGGCGAAATTCAAGACATAGAAAGCAGGAAATACACAACAGCAAGCTTTATCTATTCAACACAGGCAGGCGGCGCCGGATCAAAGCAGCTGTCTGCATTTGTATATGACAGCAATGATAATGTTTTATGCGCAAACGCCTCGGATGTTTACTGCTCGCCTGAAAATGTCGGGCCAAGCATAACAAACACAAGCGTGGAGGTTCTTGGCATAGCTGTATCAGACACATGCCCGGAAGAAAAGACATACATGGATGTGATATGCTCTGTGTCAATACCAAAGGTTGACTGCATAAAGGCAAAGATAGGCGGCTCTGTGTGCGAGTGGACAAACAGCTCATACTGGTACGGAAGCAATGCAGTATTCAAGGACTGCGCAGCCGGGTTCAAAACAAGCACTAAATGCGGAAACCAGAGCAGGGAGGTTCGCTGTTACATAGATAAAACAAAATGCAGCCAGACAGGCGGCGACAAGACACTTGGCATTGACATTGTCACAGCAGCTGACAAGCCAAAGCCAGTGTGCGAGGTTGCAATCACATCGCAGGGCTGCGCCTATGACCCAGCAGCAAAGAGGTACACAGCATCCATGGGCGTTAAGTGGAGCAACGGCGACCATGCGCATGGAAAGATAGGGGATCAGGACTCAGGAAGTATAAAATACACCGTTTCTGAGTTTACTTACACATACCAGTTAGGGACGCCCGGAAGCATGAACCTCAAGGCATATGTGCATGACGCAAATGACAAGCTGCTCTGCTCAAGCACAAGCACCATCTACTGCGGCGCAGGCAACACAACAGGCGTTGTTGTTGACGTAGTAAGGAACATGCCTGACAAGCCAAAGCCAGGCTGGGTGGATGTTAAATTTGACATAAGGCCTTACAATTTAATCCAGAATTTTGAGCTCAGCGAATACGTGGAGAAAAACCTGAGTGTCGCAGACAGGAAGATTGAGGGCAATATCTCCACAACTGTGTTTGGCGGGCCTTCAACAGTCTCAGAGAACAGCAAGGAATACAGCGTGTATACATGGAAAACAGACCTGGATGCAGGAAAGAACGCAACCATATCATACAGGGTAAATCTTGATAAAGAGGGCGAGTACAGGTTTAATGCAAAGGTAAAGTTCTACGACCAGGAAAGAAGCTACGAGAAATTTGTCTTGGTGACTTCATGCAGCCAGACAACGCCTGTGCTTGCAAAGAACGCAAAGACAGGCGCCTGCAGCCGCTTCCCCACAGCCTGCGACGTGCCTGCCGGCTATGTGATTGTCGAGACATGCGCAGAGCCTCCACCGCCACCACCTCAGGAAGGATTTGACTGGTTGTCCCTGATAATTGTGCTCATAGTAGCAATAGTGCTGGCATTAGCCTGGGTAAAGCGCGAGGCAATACAGGAAAAGATTTATGAGTGGAGACACGCAGAAGAAAGTGAATCCTAATGAAAGGCTTTTCTCTGTCAAATACAGCAATCGTAATATTGATACTTGCGCTGCTTGTGCTTGGCGCTGTAATGTACTTTATTTTCTCCCAGGCAGCAGGCGGCATGACCCAGGCAGAGGCAAACAGGATTTTCTACGGCAAGTGCCAGGAATACAAAAGTCGCAACTGCGACTGGTCTGTAACCTATGACAAGGACTTTGACAAGTTTGTCGATGCCTGCAGATTCCTTTTTGGCGCCCAGCGCGACGCGTTTTCCTGCCTGTATTCCATGTGCCAGGACTGCAAGGAGCTTGAGCTTAGCGATATAAAGTGCGCTGGCATGTGCAAGATCTGCGAGGGCCATGATTACGCCAGCATAAAATTCAGGGACTGCTGCTCAAGATTTAAAAGCGAGTGCGCATCAGGCTGCAGCATCTGCACACAGCTCCAGGGAAACCAGTGAGTGCATACGTGTATGGGAATGTTAGGAGTAAGCTTTCTGTGCAATGATACCACTTATAAGTGGGGGGTTATAGATATCCCTCTGTTTTTGAACGGTATTTATAGCTTGTAGAATACATTTGCAACTTATTGAGGAGTAAGGGTTCTGTAAGCGATGGTTTCTAGAATATCATTCGAGCCTAATAGGAAAGCTACGAGTCTTTCAAATCCTATTCCATATCCACCTCGTAACAGAGGTTCTTCCTGTTCAAACAATCGAAGATATTCACCAAAAGGAACTTCAGGATTCTGTCCTCGCTCTTGTAAATATTTGCCAATTTTTGATTCTCGTAAATATTGCTTTATTTTTTCTCCATCTTCTTCTCTAACAGCGCCACCAGTAGTTTCGCCTAGACGAGGAGTTAAAAGGTCAACACTATAAACTGTCTGACCATCGTTAGTTCGTTTCATGTTGAAAAACTTAATAGAAGTTGGATAATGTGTAACAAAGGTTGGTACATTATCAAAATATTTCAGAATTTCTTGCTCTTCTTTAATTCCTAAATCATCTCCAAAATTTCTTTTAGCTTGCTTTAATAAATCAAGAGCTTCTTTGTACGTTATTTTGTTAAAAGGTATTTCTACAATCCTGAATAGAAAATCTGGGTCTCCACCTAGTTCAATAATATCTTTATCACACTGTGCTAATGTGCCATTTATTGTATCTTTTACTACAGATTCCTCTTCACCAATTATTTTGTCTAATACTTGTTCTGGACTGGAATCAACATAAGGTCTTTCGGGTTCTACTAATGTGAACTCGGATAATCTTCTACCAGTAGCTTCTGGGTCTTCGTAGCTTTCTTCTCTAAAACTATTATTTACTGTAAAAAACCCTCTTTTTAATCTGAGAACTAGAGCTTCTAATTGTATCTGAGCGCTTTGAGATAAATGTGCTTCTCTCCCATAATAATCTAAGGTAAAAGAATAATTAGGATTCTCACAAGAACCAGCAATGTTTACTAATGAAGAAGTTGTAACTTCCCTATAATCCCTTTTTCTTAACGAATTTCTAATTTCATCCAGAGCTTTTTCTCTCACATTGGTAAGTGCATCAAATTTTCTTTTACTGAATATGCCCAATCCAGTTTCTATAGAATCTTTTTCCATTCTAAAAATAGTAATAGAAATGTTTATAAAATGCTATAAATCAAGCTAGTTTCTCCTTAACCCCACATATAAGTGGGACCGATGTTAGCTTCGGGAACGGGGTGAATGCTAGTTTATTCTTGCGTTTTGGTCTCCCAGAGAAACAAAATGCACATAATCCCACCAGAGAAATCTCAGTTCGCTTGTGTCGCTGTTCCCGCTTAAGGCTTTTATAAAATTATTTTTGAACAATGTTTTTGCTTTTTGAAAGGATTCGCCTGTTGTGCTCCCTTTAATTATTGATGATGTAAATTCTGTTGGTGGCTGCAAAAACAGTGCAGCTGTATCATCACTCATAGGCCGGGATATTTTTGTGTGGTCATATAATAAAACAAAGTCGTCTTCAAATCCTGTAAAAGTTATAGCCCCGTGTTCATCAACACTTTGCTTTCCAAGCTCTTTTGCTGATCTGCATGATATGGAAAAGACTATTTTTGAATTCAGTAAATTATGATTTTTCCCGAGAATTATTAAAGGCTCGGCTTTGTGGCCTGTTATGATTGTTTCATTTCCATGCCCGTTAAATACTAAGAATAGTGGTTCTTTGCTTTTTATGATGCCTTCAACGTCTTTTTTGTTTGCTCTTTCCCTGTGCAAATCAAAAACTTCAAAACCACTGCGCTTTGCCCGTTCAATCAACTGATGCGACCATATTGACAAATAAAGTGTCATGTCGTCATTTTCGGGTCTTGTTATAAGCATTGACTTATTCATAGAATTTGCCTTCTCTCATGGCTCTTATGAATTCCAGTTCGATATCAATTATTTTCTTGCCTATTTCGTCTTCTTTTTTAACATGATCTATAAGGTCTTGTTTTTTGAAACTCCCATAGGCTCCTATTGAAACACTTTTGTTTGACGAAAGGGTCTCAAGTCTGAATAAAACAAGTGTTTTAATATACTCATCGCTTTTCATATTAATTTCATCTCCACCAGTTTTTTCAGTATTTTTTCTCCTTTATCTGTTTTATTAAGAATTTCTATATAAGCCGAGTTCCACGTAAATGGCTCTTCATCCATTATCGCTATTATTTCCTTTCTTAGGGATAGTGGTATGTTGGCGTATATTTTTAAAAAGGCTCCTCTATCATCCATAATTATACTATATACCTAGGTTATTTATAAGCCTTAACAAAAATCAGCTGTCTGGCTGCGTCCACTTTTCAAAAGATATCTCTATACCCCCACATATAAGTGGGACCGACGGGATTCGAACCCGCAACACCCAGATTAAGAGTCTGGTGCTCTACCAGGTTGAGCTACGGACCCATTTTTCTTCGAATGCTCAGATTCCACTGTTTTAAAACAGTGGTGTGGAATCTGGCATGTCTGTAGAAAGCAAAGCTTTCTCAGACCACAAAAACCTCTGGTTTTTGTTGGTAAACAAACTTTTAGTGAAGCCACCACATTTATGTCTGCAGAAAACAAAGTTTTCTGAGATGCCAAAGAACTAAAGTTCTTTGAGCGTGGTGAAGTCAAAGTTTGTTTCACATATGATTAATTCTACTTTCTTCTTAATTAAAGTTTATCTTGAAGACATTTAATACTGCTGACATATATCAGCAGATAAAAATAAATGTCTTCGGGATCACATCTTTCAGCATACTGCAGGCTTTCTGCAGATTAATAAGAAAGATATGATATGCATTAGCCTTTTAGAACTAGTCAATGTTTTTCTGGCAGTAATTTATTCCCTGCTCTCCCTGAACAGCGAGATGCCGGAAATGATTGATAAAATTGCGCCGATAAAGCCGCATACCACGAAAAGAATCATCAGGGACGTCATGTTGAATGCCATGCCAAGGACCCAGAATAAAAGGGTGAGGCCTATAAACAACATTCCAAGCCCCATGATCTTGTTCATCATGCCCGATTCCATGCTTATATATTGGTTTTCACGGTTTATAAATTTTTGTCTCGCCAATTACCATGGTAATTTATTAGTGATTTCTGTTTTTTTGCGTTTCAGGCTTAAATTGATTAAAATCAGAATTTATGAAAACTAATAGCGATGATTTGCATGAAGAGTGATGATGCGCATAAAAAAATCAATTTCGGCCAGGCAAGAAAAGAACTTGGAATAGCATATTACACACTTGAAAAATACATAGGCATTGCAGGCATTGAACCAAAACGTGTTGGCGTAAGCAAAGAAATAACATACGACGACCTTGAAAAACTGAGGAAAGTCATTGAAGCTCAGCAAAGCGGAATTGACCCTTCTGGAAAAACCATAAGAAATGGGCGTGCTATAAAAGAGGCTGGGCTATCACCTACCGTTTTCTATTACCGCATGCGTAAATTGCATATAAAACCAGATAATCACAGAATAACCACAGAAGAACTTCAAGACATAAAGAATTTCAGAAGTAAGAAAAAGACCGATTATGACAGAGGTAGCAAAATGAAAGAACTTGGAGATTATTTACTAGAAACATTGAATACCAAACTTTTGCCAGAGATAAAAAAAAGTATTGAATCATCAAAAGATGAAAAGGGTATAAATGCTGATGATTTAGTTTCGCAATTATCAGACAGAATAATTAAAGGGCTTTCTGGCAACAGAACTACAGAACATGAAGGCAAATTAGAATCAGATGCAACGCTCTCTAAATTAACAGAAATCGCCGAAACACTAAAGAAATTAGAGCCCAGCCTTTATCGCTTGGCGGAATCAATAAAAAAACAAGGTGTTGTTAAAAAAGGCACTATTTTGAGGAGAATTGGTGGTGGCGTAGAGATTAAAGCAGGCAGCGACATAATAGAAAAAGATGGCACATACGAATCCTTGATAGGCATGCTGCGCGAAAAAGCAGGAGACCATCTTAATATTTTTCTAAACGCCTATGAAGAAAAACCAAGCACTGATGCAGAAGAAACACTAACTAAAATATATGATGTGATACCCAAAATTGGGACAGGAAGCTACGGCGCACTAGAACTATATAAGGCACTTTATGCAACACCGCCGCAGAACGAATATTCTGATGAGGTTAATCTTGCATTGATGAGGAAAGTTAGCAGGTTGCTTGAAGCATCTGGCACAGGACAGCTACAGAAATTTCTGAGTGCTTATAACAAACTTTGCGGTGAAATAAAGTCAGGCGAAATAAGAATGAGCTATCGTGATGCTTTAAAAAATGCCGGCAAGCCTCCAAAAATAAAGAAATAATTACTTTTTTATACCTGCCAGTTAGGATGAGTCTGTAGCAGCATCAAAGAAGTTATAAGTATTACCATTCTCTTGCTTTTCCGATCCTTGCTGTCTTTACCTTCTGGTGCTTTGGTTTGATGTATTTTCTCTTTTTCTTGTTAACAGGCTTCCATTTCCATGCCTCGTTCTTTATTTTTGACCTTGGATACCCGCATGCAGAGCATTTTTTCTTTCGAATGTGGTAGCTATGCCTGCCGCACCTTCTGCATCGTATGTGCGATATCTTCTGGTGCTTCCCGAAGCTCGGTGTTCCCTTTGTCATTTTGAAAACACTTCCTTTTTTTAATCCCCTTTCTCAGGCGATACATAAAGGATGTTGTCTCCGCGCACAAGGATTGTTCCCAGCTTTATCTTTTCGCTCTCCGAGACCTGCTCTGCTGACTCAAGCCACATGTTCAGGTGCAGGTCCATGGCATGCAATATGCCTGATATCTCCGGCCCTTTCTTCAGCTTTACGAGAACCCTTTTTCCCTTTGCGTTGTTTAAAACGTCTATAGGCCTTTCCATCAAGAAACCTCCCAAAATTTTAAAATTTCAATATCAATATCATTGCTCTAATATCATAATGCATAGATTTAAATGTTTGTATTGATGTTAAAGATAGTAAAATAAAATAACAGGCGAATACGATGACAAAATGGCAGCTGAGGTCGAAGAGAAAAAAAACAGGCGGATTGCTGAAAAGGCATTCAAAGAAAAAAAGGTACCAGAGAGGCAGGGATTATATTCCTACGCACGTCGAGGCGACAAAGAAAAGAACGCGCAGGGTCAGGGGCGGAAACAGCAAATCGCTTGCATTATCGACAAACATCGCTAATGTCTCTGTTGACGGCAAAACACGAAAGGCAAAAATCCTGTCTGTTAAAGAAAATCCTGCTGACGCCCAGTTTGTGAGACGAAACATAATAACAAAGAACGCAGTTATTGACACAGAAATCGGTCTGGCACGCGTTACGTCACGCCCGGGCCAGGAAGGCTTTGTCAACGCCGTTCTCATCAAGAAAAAGGAATAAAAAAAATTCAGAGCTTTGAATAAAAATCTTCCATTTCCTTTTTTACGTCTGTTAAAGAAAATTCTTTTTGTTTTCTAAGTTCTGATTTATATTTGTCAATTTTGTGGGCATCTTTGAATAGAACAAAGAAATCAATTGGTGTTGGATAATAGCATCCCCTTCGTAGCCATTTTTCTTCTTTCGGTTTTGCTTCTCCTCTGTCGGCTGCTATATACAAAATAAGTTTTGAAGCATAGCATATTCCCTCAATAATCAATACGCCTCCCAGGATTGGATTCATAAATAAAGTTAATAATACAAAACTATAAAAAACATATCAGCTCTTCAACAACCTTAGTATTGACTCCAATTTCTTCATGCCAACCGAAGAGTTTACAGAACCTAAAATAACAATCTTCTTAAATTCAGAATCAGGAGAATCAGAACCTTATCCTTGCTCCTTTCTTCAGTTTCACAAGCCCTTGTTTTATTTCCAGGCAATACTTTGCTTCTTCACATTTGTATGTTCTCCATGTTTTTGGATTGAATGTCAGCGGAACCGCTTTTTGCACATCAACAACAACGAAATCTTTGTCAAGGAAAAACAGGTCTAAATCATATTTCACAAAAGGCATCCAGATTGAATTGCCATGGATAAGTGCGCCATCCTTGTCATTCATATCGTCAAACATAAGTCCGCGCAATGAATGATGATATTTACAATCTTTTATTCTAAGTTTTTTGCCCGAAATATTCAGCAACATTCAGAGCTGGCGCCCGGAGTTGAACCGGGTTACCCTGCTCTGCAGGCAGGTACATGGCCGTTCTGTCACGCCAGCATAAGTGTGAGAACCGAACCGAATGAAGTTGCTTTGCAACTTCTATCGACTCTTCTCCCCATTATGATTCCACCTTTCCTAAAAGGTGTCTTTCAGGCACAGATATTACTAGTGTAATAATTCTAAAACTAATTATTTAAATTGTTTAATATAATTTAATTCTTGATACCATGCTAAAATTGTATAATACGCTCACGCGCAAAAAGGAGGATTTCATGCCCATAAAGAAGGGCTTTGCTGGCATTTACTCCTGCGGCCCGACTGTCTACTGGAACCAGCATATCGGCCACATGTATGCGTACACGCAATGGGACTGCTTAGTCAGGCTATTGCGCTATATGAAATACAGGGTAAAGTGGATAATGAATATAACCGACGTAGGACACATGACCTCTGACCAGGATGAGGGCGAGGACAAGATGGAAAAGGGGGCAAAGCGCGAGGGCCTTGGCGTCTGGGAGCTTGCTGACAAATACATAAAGCAGTTCAAAGAAAGTATGGCGCTTCTCAACATCACTGAGCCGGATGTTTTATGCCGCGCCACTGAACACATAAAAGAGCAGATAGAACTGATAAAGAAGATAGAGAAAAACGGCTTTGCGTACAAGACAAAAACCGGGCTTGTTTTTGACACCAGCAAGTTCAGGCATTATGCTGATTTCGCAAAACTAAATCTTGATGAGCAAAAATCCGGTGCGCGCGTAAAGATAGATGAGGAAAAGAAAAACCCATGGGACTTCCTGCTTTGGGTAACCAATCAGCCAGAACATATAATGCAATGGGATTCGCCATGGGGCCGAGGATTTCCTGGCTGGCACATAGAATGCACTGCCATGTCCACGAAATATTTGGGCGAGCATTTTGATATTCACACAGGCGGCAAAGAGCATATACCTGTTCATCATACAAATGAGATTGCACAGGCTTATGGAGCTTTCGGCAAGCAGACAGCAAACTACTGGCTTCACAATGACTGGGTCATGATAAATGGCGAAAAGATAAGCAAGTCCCTTGGAAATGGCACCCTTGTTTCAGAAATTATTAAGAAAGGAATCAACCCATTAGCATTGAGATACCTCTTTCTCACTTCTCATTACAAACAGGGACTGAATTTCACCTGGGAAAGCCTTGACTCAAGCCAGATTGCGTTGAATAAATTATATGAGACAGCAGGCAGGCTAAAGAAAACAGACGACAAGGGCAACAAGGATGACAAGCAATGGGAATCAAAATTCATTGATGCAATAGAAAATGATTTGGGCCTGCCGAATGCACTTGCCGTGATGTGGGACATGCTGAAAAGCAACCTCAGCGACAAGAAAAAATATGCTTTGCTCATGAAATGGGACAAGGTTCTTGGCCTGAAAATAAAGGAAAATTCAAAAACAAGGAAAGAAAAGATACCAAAGGAAGTAATGAGGCTTGTGAAAGAACGTGAAGAAGCAAGGAAGAATAAGGATTTTCAGCAGGCTGACGCTATAAGAGATAAGATAAGATTCCTTGGCTACTCTGTCGAAGACGGCGACAAGCCAATAGTAAAGAAAATCTGATTTTAATACTTTTCTGATTTTATTTCATTTGGGATTCATTTATGCTTCAGCCAATTTCAGGACGCACCAGAGAAAGAATATACCGTGCGCAACAGAGAGGCATGAGTGTAACAAAAGGTGCCAGAAAAACTGGCGTTGCGCGTAGCACTTTCTCCAGATATATTGATTTAGCGCATATGGAGCCGAACTACCCAGATAAAAAACCAGTTACTTACATCGGATGCATCCGATATATTTCAAAAGAGATTGGGCATCCGTATTTTACCAAGCTTCTTGTTTTAGACGAAAAGCCATTCATAATACGATTCAAAAAGAGATTTGAAAAATATCTGAAAGAAGCATTTCTAGAACTTTGTGGAAAAGAAATTCTCAGGCTGCGCTACGCTGGAGATGAGCATAGAACATACGAAGAAGTTGGGCGCATAATTGGCACCACAGGCTCAAATGTCAAGCTTATGGAAGATCACGCATTGGAAAAACTAAAACACCCATGTAATATTGAAAAATTGGACAGAATCATGAGAAAAAGGAGAAGATACAGATATAATAACTCGGATTTCCCAGGACGGTCAACAATGAAAACAATGTATCTAGCTTCACTTGGTGATCGAAGGCTAAAAGAAATATACGAACATAAATATAGAAGTCTGCAACTAAGCGAACTGCATCACATCGATCATGCTTTTTATGATGAAATCAGAACGAGACCATTCTATAGAGGACTGGTAAATTAATTTTGATACTCTTCTGATTTACTTCTGGATATGAACATACTGATATTGGATAAAAATTATAATGAAGAAGATAGGAGAAAAGAAATAGAATTATGGGGGTTACACCTTCAGGAAAGTGGTCATGAGGTCGCTTTGGCTGGGAATTTGTCCAATCATGAAAAATTGGTTGATTTGAATAAATATCGACTCGTGATAACTCATCCATCATTTGAAGATGCAAAAAAATTATATGAAGAAGTTAGAAAACGTAAAGATTTTGCTGTATACGTTTATTCTCATGCCGGTCCTCACAAACATAGAGAATTGGCAGCTGAAAAAAATGTTTGGTCTTCCGACTTCTTTGATGTGGATACGAAAACGATACTTGAAGTAGTTAAAAAAGTATATAATGGCAACCGAATATAAATCTTTCCCTCCAATCTATTACTATGCCAGCTGAACGTTCGCGAAAAAAGCCGGAATATCAGGTAAAGATAGCGAAAGAGAGAATAGATATACTGTTCGACGAGGCTGAGAAGGCAAGAAAGGAAAGGCCTGAGCTGGCGCGCAGGTACATAAGATTGGCAAAAAGGATAGGCATGCGCTACAATGTGCGCCTGCCAAAACATTTAAAAGGAAAATACTGTAAATATTGCTATTCTTTCCTGCCGTCAGAGGGAAGGCGGCTAAAAAACGGAATAGTAAGGGTTAAATGCATTTACTGCAATAAAATCAGAAGATATCCGTATAAAGCAGGAAAGAAATGAATTTGACGGTGAAAATGAATGGCATCAATAAATGACGCTGATTCAGATAAGATGATAAGGCTGACAGCGGATGAATTGAAGAAAAAGATAAAGCAGCCAGGCTGGTCTTTATTTGTTAAAACAGGCGTTTCACGCGAGCGGCCGCCAGAGCAGAAAGACTGGTGGTTTCTGAGGTCAGCAAGCCTGCTGAGAAGGATTTATATTGACGGTCCTGTTGGCGTTTCAAAGCTGAGGAGCTTTTACGGCGGCCTTCACAGGCGCGGCCACAAGCCAGCCAAGTTCGCAAAAGCAGGCGGCAAGGTAATCCGCGCAATTCTTCAGGACCTTGAAAAGACAGGGCTTATCCAGAAGGCAGAGAAAAGAAAGGGCCGCATTATCACAAACGAGGGCAAGAAATTCCTCATGAATGTTGCAAAGCAAATCAAATAAATTGAACCCACCCACCAACCCCTAGCACTACCCTATAATTGTTGGCAGTGATAGGGAAGGGAGAGTTTAAGGGGCAAAAAAAGCATAACAAAGTCTCGGTGTTTTAATGAATGAAGAGGATATAAAGAACAGGATGCTTCAGCAAAGGATGCAGGAGCAGTTTGCGTCGCAGATGCAGCAAAAACAGCTGGAAGAGATCATAAAAAATATCATGCTCAAGATAATGGACAAGAAGGCAGGGGAAAGGCTGGCAAACCTGAAGCTTGTGCGGCCTGAGATTGCCATGCAGCTCGAGCTTTATTTGGCCCAGCTCTATGAGGCAGGCCAGATAAAAGGAACAATAACCGAAGAGCAGCTTATAATGATGCTCAAAAAGATCACAGAAAAGCCAGAAACAAGAATCAAAAGGAAATAAAAAGGTGAAAAGAATGTACGAATATGTTTGTTTGAAATGCGGAGATAAGAGCTACTCAGCAAGCTCCATCGAATACCTCAATGAAAAGAACTGCGGCTTATGTGGGGGACCCGTCAAATTAGCTGAGAGCCTAACCAGTAGGGAAATTATTTTAAAAGAAACAAAGAGACGGGTAAATTAAAAAGTGATAATTATGGCGTCTAGAAAAAAAACAGGAAAAAAAATAAAGCTGATTGCAGCAAGGCGAAGGAATGCGCCGCGCTGGGCTGACATAAGGAAATATTCGCTCAAGCGCGCAAGGCGAAGGCGCATACGCGTTGCAGTCAAGCACTGGAGACGCGGCAGGCTGAAAGTATAATGAATTTTATTTGTGATAGTTATGGCTGATGAAAAAATCTACACAATTCCTCTCAGAGAGGCAAAGAAGAAGGCAAGGGTAAAGAGAACGCCCTATGCTGTGAAAATAGTAAGAAATTACCTTACAACGCACACAAAGGCAAAAGAGGTAAAATTCGGAAAAATGCTTAACGAGGAATTGTGGAAGCGCGGCATAAAGAAGCCGCCGGCAAAGATTCGCGTAAAGGTAATAAAAGACGGCGATATCCTGAAGGCCGAGCTTGTCGGCTTTGAATACGAGGATTTCAAGACAAAACCAAAATCAGAGAAGAAAGGCATGAAAGAAAGGCTCATGAGCCGGCTTGGTCCGAAGGCAATGAAGAAAGAGGAAGAAGAAAAAAAGATTGATGGCAAAGAAGGCAAGGAAAGCGCAGCAAAAGAGATTGCAAAGGCAGAGCACATCGAGAAGCACGATATTGAAAAGGGTTAGGTTTTTATATCTTGTTTGTAAATATATATGTATGGAATCAAAAAAAAGCGTTTTCAGAAGAATGGAATTAGAGCTATTTTTATTCGGACCTGTTTCTCCGCCGAGCTGCGATACGTATCCAACAATAGGAATGACTGCTGCAGAACGCTACGACCTTCTTGGAAAAAAAGGGCCCGAAATTCGCCTGGACAATGAAGATACAATAATTTGCAGATTAGAATACAATTTTGAAACAAGAACATATAGAAAAATAGAAGAAGTAAAGCCGCAATAATTATTTTATATCCTTTTTCTACAACTAGATTATAATGCCAGTGACAATTAAGGGAGAGATCTTTTCAGGCGTCCTGCGAGGCAAGCCGCTCATGGAGAAGTATTACCACAGGATTATCGGCGTCCTCGGGTTTGAGCCATTCAAGGGAACGCTGGATGTAAGGCTGGAAAGAAAGATAGATATCATGGCGTTTTCAGAGAAATTCCTTGATCACCTGCTCATGGACGGCTCAAGGCATATTGACGCATGCTTTGCGCGCGTAAAGGTAAGGATAAGGAAAAATGAATATGACTGCTGGGCAATGAGACAGATGAACGGGATATATGAGGACGATGTCATAGAGCTTATCGGCAAGGACTGCTTCAGGGAAAAACTGGATCTGACAGACGGGCAGGAACTAGGGATAACGTTCTTCGAGCAGGAAAAAAAGAAAAAAGGCTTCAGGGTGCCAAAATTCTTAAAGAAAAAAATAAAAAAATAAAAAAAGATGATATTTATGCCGCATTTTCTCAGGACAAATTTTCAGGGCGACCCGAATCTTGGCTTGTATGGCTTTGCCACAGACAAATATTGTTTAATAGGCGTGGAAAGCAAGAGGCTCAGGGAAAAACTGAAAGAGGTTCTGAAGGTTCCTGTTTCGTCCGCGTTTGCCATGGAAACAGAGCTGCTTGGCATATTCTGCGCAGGAAACTCCCATGGCATTGTTGTGCCTAAAATTCTGGATGACGACGAGATTTCAAGCATGGAAAAAGCAGCAAAGAACATTCTTGTGCTCAAAAGCAGGTATACGGCATTCGGCAATCTGATACTGATGAATGACAAGGGCATATTGCTTTCTCCATTGATGAAGAAAGAAAAAAAGGGGATAGAGAAATTCTTCGGCCTTAGGTGCGAGATTGCAAAGATTGCCGGGCTGAATGTTATAGGAAATCTGGGCATTGCAACAAACAGGGGCTGTTTATTGAATCCAAGAGCAAAGAAGAATGAGATTAAATTAGCAGAGGATGTCCTGAACGTGAAAACAGATATAGGCACAGTGAATTTTGGCTCGCCTTACCCTGGCGCAGGCATAATTACAAACAGCAACGGCTATGTTGTCTCTGAAGTCAGCTCAGGGCCAGAACTCGGAAGGATCACAGAAACGCTTGGCTTTCTTGAATGATATGATATTTATGTTGTCAAAAGAGGAATTCAAAAAAGTTAGCAAAAAGGTTCCGCTGATTGCAGTTGATGGGGTCTTGTTTAAGGATGGCTCTGTGCTCATGGTAAAAAGAGTGCAAGAACCATACAAGGGCTACTGGGCAGTGCCTGGCGGTTTTGTTGAATACAAGGAAAAGCTGGAGCATGCAATTGTCCGCGAAGTAAAGGAAGAATCCGGGCTGAATGTAAAAACAAAAGGCATTGTTGGTATCTATGCTGATCCGAACAGGGATCCGCGTGGCCATGTCATAAGCATATGTTTTTTGCTCAAGCTTGCTGGCGGAAAGATAAAAACTAGCGATGAAACAAGCGATGTTAAATTCTTTAAAAAGTTGCCGGGTAAAATATCATTGGATTACAGAAAAATGATAAAAAACGCTAAAAAGATGGTGAAAAAGATAAAATAATAGGTTGCTGGAATCAAGGAAAACCCGCTGGAGGTTGTCTTATGGATGAAAAATTGATGCAGAGAAAATATGTTCAGATGCAATTGCTGAAAAACCAGCTCAACGGCCTTATTGATGAGAAGAAAATGATAAACGAGCGCGTTGAAGAATTAATGGTCACGCTGAATGCACTGCAAAACCTGGAATACATGAAAAGCGGCAATGAAATCTGGTCAACGCTCGGCAGCAGCGTTTTTGTCATGTCAGACGTGAAAGACACGGAAAATGTCCTGGTTGGCGTTGGCGCAGGCGTTGTAATAAAGGACACCAGGGAGAATGCAATAAAGATTGTTGAATCCAAGCTTAATGAGATAAACAGGTTTGACCAGGAGATTGTGGCAGAGATAAACAAGCACACCGAGCAGATAAACAGGGTAGAGATGGAATTGTATAAGATGCAGGAAGAGGAACGTAATCAGGTAAAATAAGCGGTGGATATATGTTTGGTTCTTTGAAGAAGCGTTTGCAGGATGCTGTAAAAAAGGTTTCAAATATTGTTGCAAAGGAAGAGATCAAAGAAGTTGAAATAGCAGAAGAAAAAAAAGAAGAAAAGCCAGTAGACGAGGAAGTCAGGGAAGAGATAGAAGAACGGATAGAGAAGCTGGAAAAGATAGAGGAGAAGATAGAAGAGGAAAGATTGCCTCCAGAGATAGTTGAAAGCAAGGCTGAATCAAAAAAGATATTTGAGGAAGAAAAGCAGAGAGAGGAATTGGAAGAGATAGAAGGGAAAATTCATGAAATAGAAGAGGCAAAAGAAGCAGAGCCAGAAAAGCTTATCAAGAAGATTGAGGAAATTCTTGAAGAGGAAAAGCCAGAGAAAAAGACAGAGGAGATAAAGAAAAAGATTGAGGAAGAGGAGAAAGAGGCCAAAAAAGAAAAAAGGTTTTTACCGGCAATTTTCAGAAAAGTAATTGAGAAAAAGCTCAGCGAAAGTGATATTGAAAAAATCCTTAAAGAATTGCAGATTGCGCTGCTCGAGAACGACACAGCGCTGGAAGTTGCTGAAAAGATATGCGAGGACGTGAAAAGAGATTTGCTTAACAAGAGCATCAAGAGGGGAAAAACAGAGGAGATAATAAAAGAGGCCCTTCGCAGGGCGATGCTTGATGTCATGTCACAGGAAAAGATAATCATAGAAGACAGCATCAACAGCAAGGACGGCCCGTTTACAATACTGTTTCTCGGATTCAATGGCACAGGAAAAACCACGACACTGGCAAAGCTTGCGTATAAGTTCAAGGAATACAGGCCGGTTGTTGCAGCAGCTGACACGTTCAGGGCAGCAAGCATTGAGCAGCTTGAGGAGCACAGCAGAAGAATAGGCTTTGACCTGGTGAAGCATAAATACGGCGCTGATTCTGCTGCTGTCGTGTTCGATGCAAAGAAGCACGCGCAAGCCGCAGGCAGCAGGCTGGTAATCGCAGACACAGCAGGCAGGAGCCATGCTAATGTGAATCTGATGGACGAATTAAAAAAGGTCGTGAGGGTCAATAACCCGGACATGAAAATACTTGTGCTTGACGCGCTCACAGGCAATGATATCTACGACCAGGCAAGGCTGTTCAATGAGGCAGTAGGCGTTGATGCCATCATCCTGACAAAGACAGACGTTTATGAAAAGGGCGGCGCAGCGCTGAGCGCAGCCTACACCATAAAGAAGCCAATATTATATCTCGGAACAGGCCAGGGTTATGATGACCTGAAAGAATTCAACCCAGAAGCTATCGCAAAGATGCTGCTGGAGTAAAGAATAAAATTACTTTAAGAACTTTCCATATTTTTCAGTAATGCTTTTGTCTTGTAGGTTTTTTATTGCAATGTCTACAGCAGCTCGTACATCTACATCGTTATCCAAGAAAACCGCGTATGTGCCAATGTTCTTTGTTGAAGGTACAATTATTATTTTTTCCGGCAGGATTCCATGAAGCCCGGAAATGAATTCTAAATATAATTTTATATCAGAGGGCTCTTCAAGTTTTACTGTATTGCCAGCGTAGGCCCAAAATTTCTTACCATTAATCCTTTGTTCCCTTCTGATTCCGAACATAGCACACCAACACCGGATTTAATTAATGCCAAATACCGCCAAATTACTGAAAATCATAAATTAGTTGTTTATCTCTGTAAGCTTTCTTACAGCGTCCCTGACAGCCTCGCTCCTGTTGGGATAAACGCCCTTTCTGACCATGACGTCAATATTTTTTATCTGCTTTTCTGTCAGTCTTATCTGGACAGTTTCCATTACCATAAAATCACCATTGCCCTTACATTAAATTACAGTTACTATACAGTAGTAATCTTTATAAAGCTTTTGATAGAGTCACCTACGAGTAATTAAATTAATGCGTGATGCATTATAAATAAAGTAAATTATAGTGAAAAAGAATTTATATGATCTTTGTCAGTTTGTCGCTGTAGCACATGGGGCATTTGATTGTTTTGTATGACCACTGGAATTCGCAGCCACCGCATTTCCACACTTCAATGTAGGTCTTCTTGTATTTACTTTTTTTTCGTTTAGCCATCTATACCACATTACGAAGAAATTACACTATAACATATATGTTCGGCTTAGTATATAAATCTCGATTTCCACTGTTTTTAAGCAGTGGTCCTTGACAGATTCGAAAATTTACTGCCGCAAAACCAAAACCATGTCTTTTTGCCGGGTAAAAATATCCTACTATAATCTATGGATTAATTTTATATCCCCAAACAACAAGAGAATAATCATGAAAGCGCGTTTCGTTGTGCTGCTGGTCATTATAGTTATAGTGATTTTGTTTATTCTTGGCTCTTCCATGAGCGAGCAGTGCATAAGCATAGGCGAAGACAAGGCCTGCTGGAAAACAACAGTTCTGATGATAAACTCCACGCTTTGCCCCAACACCACACAACCCTGCTTGGCAAAGCCAGAGTTGCAGCAGTATAATGCAATTGCCGATTTACTGCTGAAGGCCTGCAACCGGGCAAAGGCAGAGAGCTATTCGAACACAGAAAGAGCCGGCCGCATAGAAGAGGTTGTGAGCATATTTATGGGCATGAATATCACTGCAAGCCAGCTCTGCGAGCAGCCAGGCATGCTGCTCACCTACAGGATGTATGAGTGAAATATTATTTTTTTCCGTTCTTATTTTCCCTGATAGAAGCAAGCATATCACTCAGAAATTGAGGATGACGATTGCATATCTCGCATATTCTAAGGTCTATTGATGTGTATTTTTCTTTATCAGAACCCCCAAATAAAATTTTAATATAACTATGCTCACACCTAGGGCTAAGAGGATCTTTATTTGAGTGGTCACAATTATTAAAATTATATTTTGTCATTCCCTCACCAAATTATTGTAATTTTAACTACCTAATAGTATTTAAAATCTAATGAAATTTGTGAATGTTGCAAGAATCAGTTCTCGACCAGTGCGAATTCTGTGAGCGTCTTTGGCCTGTGCGTGAGATGCATCTTCTGCTTGCATGCAAAACATACCCATTTGTCCTCAACTCTGTCAACCAGGCGGTTTTTTTTGCACGCCGAGCACTTGGATATAGTCACACGCATGCGTAAATATAGAATTTAGCAGTAAATAAAGATTTCTGTAAAATTTTTCGGAAAAATTGAAGGAGAAAGTCTTAAAAACCTGAGAATTTCTGATAAATTTGGGAATTTTCACAAAAAAAACAAAATATTTTCACAAAAAGAGGCAAAAAATTGTGGTTTTTGCCGATTTTTTGCGTCATCATAAAGTTTTATAAACAAAAATATTCTATAAAATGAGTATTGCCACCGTAGCTCAATCTGGTAGAGCATCTGACTTGTAACAGTGTTTTGTAAAAGAAACGCTGGCGCAAAATCTGATATGGCGAGCGGGATATGTATCTTGCTATGAGCGCAAAGACTTCGCTTCTTCAAGACGAGGTCTCGAAAAGCTGACGCTTTTCAAGATATCAGAAGGTTAGGGGTTCGATTCCCTTCGGTGGCTTAAGGGAGTTTCTTTTTTTGTCGTGTTTTTCATATTTCATTGTTTGGGAATATACAAAATCGTTAACTTTATAAATATTGACACTTATCAATATGTTAATAGGTGGTGATAACAATGAAAGTTTTGAAATTTGGTGCAGTTTGGTGTTCGGGTTGTTTGGTCATGAGACCGATATGGCAGGAAATTGAAAAAGAAAACTCCTGGTTAAAAAATGAATACTACGATTTTGACAAAGATAAAGAAGAGGTAACGAAATGGAAAATTGACAAGAATCTGCCGACATTTGTCTTCTTAGACAAAGGGGGCAAGGAGTTTCTAAGGCTTCATGGAGAGATATCTAAAAAAGAGCTTCTCAAAATTATTAATGAGAATATGGATAGATAAGGTGAAAAAACATGAAAGTAATTGGATTTGGCGCGGTCTGGTGTATTGTTTGTAAGGTAATGGAACCTCGGTGGAAAGAAGTTATAAAAGAAAACCCATGGGTAAAACTGAAATGTTATGACTATGACAAAGACAAGAAAATAGTAAAAAAATATAACATTAGCAAAAGCCTACCCATTGTCATTTTTCTAGATAAGAAGGGCAATGAAATCTTGAGACTCGAAGGAGAACATTCAAAGAAAGAAATTGTGGATTTAGTCAAAAAGTATAGAAACAAATGAGAATTAATATGAGAAAATTAACCAGTTTGATTTTAATTGTAACTTTTTTATTTTCTTTATTTAGCTCTTTACCTTTAGCACAAGAAACAAATCAGAATAATGATGTTAATCTTTATTTCTTCTGGGCGGAAGGCTGCCCACATTGCTCTGCTGAAAAAGCTTTTCTGGATAAACTTGAACAAAGATATGAAAATTTGAATATTCATATGTCAGAAGTGACCAAAAATCAGGAAAATGCTGATTTATTAGCAAAAGTTGGTAAAGAGCTTAACGCTGATATTTCTGGTGTCCCTTTTACGGTAGTTGGTAAACAATATTTCATAGGCTGGTATAATGAAGAAACAACAGGCAGGGCAATTGAAGATGCTGTTCAATGCGCAATAAAAAACCATTGTACTGATGTTGTAAGCGGATTAGTAACTCCTATTACACAAAAAGAGCAGCCAATAAACAGTAAGACAATTCCTGAAAAATTAAACCTGCCTATTCTTGGCGAAGTGGAAACAAAAAACGTTTCTTTACCTGTTTTGACAATTTTAATTGGAGCACTTGACGGATTTAATCCTTGCGCAATGTGGGTTTTATTGTTTTTAATTTCCATGCTTTTCGGTATGCAGAATAAAAAGAAAATGTGGATTTTTGGAAGCGTTTTTATTGCAGCTTCGGCATTCATGTATTTTCTGTTTATGACAGCGTGGCTCAACATATTTTTGTTCTTAGGGTTTATCTTTTGGGTAAGGCTAGCTATTGGTGGAATTGCAATATGGGCAGCATATTATAACCTTAAAGAATATATCACCAATCCTTCGAGTGGATGCAAAGTTACAGGAGAAAAGAAAAGGCAGAGGGTCTTTGAGAAACTTAAGAAAATAATACAGGAAAAACATTTTGTTATTGCATTATTTGGCTTAATTGCTTTGGCTTTTGCAGTAAACCTTGTTGAACTGATATGCTCCGCTGGATTGCCGGTGGTGTATATTCAAATACTTGCACTGAATAATCTACCATTATGGCAATACTATTCTTATATTATTTCATATATTTTCGTATTCATGCTTGATGATTTGATTGTATTTTTTGTTGCAATGTATACGTTACAACTTACAGGCATTTCAACTAAATATGTTAGATTATCTCATCTAATTGGTGGTATTATTATGCTAATAATAGGCATTTTGATGATATTCATGCCTGAATTATTAATGTTTGGTTAGGTGTTAAAATGAATGAAAAAGAAGCAATAAAAATATTGAAAGCACTTTCGGATGGAACAAGACTAAAAATAGTTGAATTTCTTTTGGATGGAGAAAAATGCGTCTGTGAAATCACCCCACTTACAAAAAGAACACAGTCAACGGTTTCGATTCAATTAGGAAAATTAGAGAATTTAGGAATATTAGAATCCAGAAGAGAGGGCAAGAAGATTTTTTACAGACTGAAAGATTACAGAGTGTGTGACATATTCAAGGCTCTCGGATTCCCGAAAGGGAAAAAACTAAAAAATTCCTGCTGCATGGAGTGTGTAAAGAAATGAAGACCAAAATATGGTTTATCTATGAAAGCGTAATTAAAGAAGGTCGACTGAGCAGTACCACTAAAAAGGTTATAAAACTTGTAAACGATCTTGAAAAGATATACGAGAAGAAAATGTTTGATTTACGATCAATTGAATATGCACGTTTCCTTTCTGAATCCAAAAAAGAATTGTGCATAAGGAAAAACGATTTGCCCGTCGTTCTAATTGATGAAAAAATTGTTTTCAAGAATAAATTACCTTCTGTTCATGAACTAAAGAAAAAGGTTGTTAAAATAATTGGTGATTAAGATGGTTGATAAAATATTTGCAAAATGGAAGGGTATACTAAATGGAGGAATGATAGAATGAAAGCTTTATTTGTTTGTTTTGGCTGTTTATCGAATACAGGAAGACTGACAGGAATAGCAGGATTGAGATCTATTGAAAAAATAGGCATAGACAAAGCAAATATTTTTTGTTTGGCTGCTTTAGCTACTAAAGGCAAATTAGTGATGGATAAAACAAAAGAAGCTGAAAAAATAATAGTTATAGATGGTTGTCCTTTAAAATGTGCAAGGAAAATTGTAGAAGGTTCTGGTTTCAAAATCAATCATTATGTAAATTTGGTTGAAGATTTAGGATTCGAAAAAGGTAAACCTCTAGATTATACAGAAAAAGATGTTGAAAAAGTCACAAATGAGATTTTAAAATTTTTGACGGATGAAGATGAAAACGTATAACTTAAATGAGAAAATTGTTTTTTCACCAGAAAAAGCAATATCACATCCACCAAAATCTTATCTGAACAACATTGCTAAAAGTGTTCAATCTGGTTGTAGTTGCGGGGGAAAATGTAAATGAAAATAACCATAATTGGTTCTGGGTGCCATACCTGCGAGACGCTTTACAAAAAAATAAAAAGCCTGAAGGAAACCGGCAAAATCAAGGCAGATATAGAATACAAAAAAGACGTCGCCGAACTGATAAAACGGGGCATAATGGGAAGCCCTGCTTTGCTGATAGACGGAAAAACAGTTTTTGTTGGAATGCCAAGCGACGAGGAATTGCTGAAAATTATCAAGAAAGGAGGGAAGTAAATCCATGAAAGACAGGAACGCATTTCTGATAATTGCAGTAGTTTTTCTTGCATTCTACTTCCTGCCAGCAGGCGAGGCAGTCAGCAATGCAATTCTGAGCGGATTCCAGCTGCTTCATGAATATGCAACACAGCATGTATTGACATGCCTTGTTCCGGCATTCTTTATAGCAGGTGCTATAACAGTTTTCATAAGGAAAGAATCCATAATCAAATACCTTGGTCATAAAAGCAAAAAATATGTGTCATATTCAATTGCTTCTGTTTCAGGAGCTGTCCTTGCTGTCTGCTCATGCACCATATTACCGCTTTTCGCAGGCATAAGACAAAGGGGAGCCGGATTGGGCCCAGCAATAACCTTTCTTTTTGCCGGCCCTGCCATAAACATTGCTGCGATATTCCTGACATTCAGTGTACTCGGATTTGAGATAGGACTAGGAAGGGTGTTTTTCGCTGTTTTACTATCAATTATTGTGGGCATTTCAATGGCATTAATATTCAAGGAAAAGGCAGAAGGTGGAGAATTTCTTATTCAGAAAAGTGAGAGAGCCCAAAAAGGAAACAGTAAGGCAATCATCGTTTTTTTCATTTCTATGGTAATGATACTTGTTGTTAATGGGCTTCAGATTGACGCTATGCTCAAATACGGGCTTTTCGGCTTGTTTGTTATTATTGTTGCATACATAGCAGCTTTTAGGATTAGAAGAGAAACTACAATCAACTGGCTTAAAGAGACCTGGAATTTCTCAAAGATGCTGATACCGTATCTTTTTATCGGCGTCTTTATTGCCGGTTTTATAATGCCACTGCTCCCGCAAAGCCTGATTGAAAACCTGGTAGGGCAAAATACTATTCAAGGAAACCTGATTGCTTCAATATTTGGTGCATTCATGTATTTTTCTACATTGACAGAAATCCCGATAATGCAGGCATTGATTGCAAAAGGGATGGCTTCTGGGCCTGCCTTAGCCTTGTTACTGACAGGACCATCATTAAGTCTGCCCAGTATGCTGGTTATAAGAAAGATATTAGGAACCAAGAAAACCTTAGTGTATATCTTATTAATTATATTTTATTCAGCAATTGCAGGATTACTATTTGATTCAATAATATAGAAAATATACAAATCAATAAAAACTCTGAAAACCAATAAAAACATAGGGAAATTGACAGGCACACTTATCCTTTATGTCCTTACGTGCTCCGGTGGCTTCCTATTTTCCCTTTGGATTAGAAGTGGATACTCAATTATGAGAAGAGACATCTAATTTTTGTCTAGACAATAATTTTAAATATATGTCTATACTACCATAATATTATGGTGATATTAACATGAAAGACAGGAATGCGGACATAATTAAATATTTGATTGAAAACAGCACTAATGATGTAAATATTCTTAGTATGGCAAAAGCCATCAAAATGAATTACAAGAATGTGTTTTCTATTGTAAAGCGCCTCGAAAAAGAAAAGCTGGTTACACTAAAGAAATTCGGTGCATCTAACAAGATAGAGCTCAACAGGATAATTCATCCGCTGATTTTTGAAGCAGAATATATGAGAAGAAAAGAGATTCTCAGAAACAAGAATCTTCTCGTAATGCTAAATAACATAAAGAAGGACATGGGTTCCGCGTTGTATGTTCTAATGCTGTTCGGTTCCTACGCAAAAAAGACCCAGAAAGAAAAATCAGATATAGATATCATGTTTATAGTATCTGACGGAACTGAAGAGAAATTCGAAAAAAGTGTTCATCAAATAGTCAAATTAATGCCGCTGCCGATTCATCACACGACTTTTTCAGAGAGCCAGTTCATTGACATGATAAATGCAAAGGAATTTAATGTTGGAAAAGAAGCTGTAAAAAGTAACGTCATTTTGTATGGTATAGAAAACTACTATGAGATGATTCGATGATAGACGATAAAAGAAAAACTGAAGCTAGAGAGAACTTTTCCCAGTACCTGAAAGAAGGTCTTATTGAAAAAAAGAAGCACGAGGAAGCCAAGAAAATGTATATTCACAATTCCGAGATCTCGTTGAAGCTGGCAGAGAAAATGCTCGACGACCCGCTAAAGCCGTATCTCTGGTCAATTGTTGTTTCCTATTATTCAATGTTCTATATTGCAAATGCTGTTTTGCTTCACCTTGGTTATAAGACAGGCCGGAAGATAGTTCATAAGGTTACTAGTGACGCATTAATAGTTCTGGTCCTGCATAAGCTCAAGAAGGAACTGATAGAGGAATATGAAAACATTAGAGATGACGCTCTGGAAATAGCCTCTATGAAATCAGAGGAACTTCTGAAAAACTATGAACTAGAGCTTGACAAGAGATCAAAGTTCCAATATAACATGATTCTGAAAGTCCAGGAACAGATGGCACGAACCTCAGTAAAAAGAGCTATGGAATTTGTATTGGAAATGAAAAAATTATTGGTCTAGCGATTAAGCAGTCATGACTTCTCTCCGGTGGCTCTCAATGTCTTATCATTTTTGCTATTTTACGCCCTGTAGCATCCTTTCCCATACCCGTCGTGGTTCAGGCCGAGAAATACGCACATGTTCTCATTGCAGGCCATTGCGCCTGATGCGTGGTCATAAAGCAGGTTTGCCCTGTGGCCTATGCTGTTCAGCCAGGCCTCAACAGCTGTTTTGGCTATGTCTTCTTTGTTTTCATTTGTGTACGCAAAGATGTTTTCAGCAACATATTCATCAGAACTGAGGCCAAACGCCTTTTTCATGCTGTCAGCGCATGTTTTTGTGTACGGGTTTGTGTGGTCAAAATAGTCATACGCTATCAGATCATTGAGCCTTGCAGCAGCCAGATTGTAAACCCTTTCGTCAAAGGCGATTTCGCCTTTCTGGAACTGCTGCCTTACCTTATTTATGTAATCCAGCGACGCCTCTTTCAATGGAGCGCTTTTCACGATATAGTCCCCTGGATTTGCGCTTTTCTCTGTTGCAATGTAATAGCAGAACCAGACAGATACTATCAGGATTAATGCCATGATAAGTACCTTTGCAATTGTCTCAAATTCGCTGTGCCCTTTCATATTAACCACGGATATTGCTATAAAAGATGAAGAAAATGTTTTTAAAGCTTGGAAGCATAGCTTTGCTCTCCATGAATTAGACGATGTCTGCAGAGAACTATAAGTTCTCTGAGAGCTCAAAGAATCTGTGATTCTTTGCAGCGTTTGCTAAAGATTAACAATCCTTGAACATCTCAGATTCATTTTCACTGAATCTGCAGATTTTGGGTGTGATAATTATAAGCTGTTTTGTTGGAGACGGAGATGTTCATTTTTATCCAAAACTTTTCTCGATTTTTTAGTCATTGAAACACCCGCTGTATGTTTCTAAACAATTATTGATTCTAAAAATTATTTATATCACGAAGAACAAAGTAATGTTCATGGTTGAGATTAACGCGTTCGGCATGCTTGCGCTGTTTGGCGCGACAATCGTTGTCGGCTATATTGGTTCTCTGATATTCAGCAGGACAAAGATACCTGATATTTTGTGGTTATTGATATTTGGGCTTATTATCGGCCCATTGCTCGGGCTTGTTGACAGGGGCTTGTTTCTGGCAATATCCCCGATACTTGCAGCCCTCGCTATCTTATTGATATTGTTTGATGCTGGCCTGAACATGGACTTCTACCAGATGGTTCGCAGCTTTTCCCGGAGCATACTGCTTGCTGTGCTTGGCATGATACTTGGCATAGTCAGTGTTGGCATGTTTGCCGTATATGTCATGGGCTTTGACTTATTGACCGGACTGTTGCTTGGCGCAATGCTTGGCGGCACGTGCTCGACAACAGTTATTGCTTTAATCAGGCGCTCTGAAATTAAGCCAAACACAAAGACCTTCCTCTCGCTTGAGACCGTATTTACAGACCCTCTGGTTATCGTAATTTCAATAGCACTAATCAATGTTATAACGCAAAGCACCCAGTACTCGGCAACGCAAGGAATTCTGGGCGCGTTCTCAATAGGCGCTGTAATCGGGCTGGTGTCCGGGCTTATATGGCTCTATGTCCTGGACAAGCTCAAAGGCAAGCCGTTTGACTACATGCTTACCCTGGCTATATTATTCATCCTTTATGTGTTTGTCGAGTCGTCTGGCGGCAGCGGGGCAATCATGGCCCTGTTCTTCGGGCTTGTGCTGGGCAACGGCAGGGCATTTTCCAGCATGCTGAAATTCAGGAAAAGATTTGAGACCGACCACCTGCTGAAGACATTCAATGCCGAGGTATCGTTCTTTATTCGCTCATTCTTCTTTGTCTACCTTGGCCTTATCGTGGTGATAAACCAGCAGCTAATTATATACGGCGTTGCAATAGCAGCCATATTAATTATAATGCGTTTTATAGCAGTCCAGATAAGCACCATAAGAATGGGGCTTGCGCCAGTGGAGAGGAACATTGCAAGGAATCTTGCGCCAAGGGGGCTGGCAGCTGCTGTGCTTGCGCAATTGCCCATAACCTATGGCATCCAGAATGCGCAGGTGTTTTCTGACATCATATTCATAGTAATTCTGGCTACAGTGATATACACGACTGTTGCTGTGAAGATAGCTTCAAGGACAAAGAAGAAGCATAAAGAAGAACACAAGGAAAACGCAAAGAAGGATTAACTTACAGCAGTTTCCTGTATTCCAGGGTGTCTGTAAGGCAGCATGATTACCACAAAAGAACTATAGCAAAAGTTTATTTAAACAGAAACGATAAATCCAGAAAACAGTCAGAAACCTCATATAATTAAAAAAGAAAATAAAAAAAGTAAAGCAAACGAGTTGCTTATTCAGATGTATTTATTTCTTGCTTGTCATTCCTTCAACAGCCTTAACCGCAACGATTACTGCTATTGGAGCGAGGAACAATGTTACATACTGGATTATTGATACTATTATTGTGCCAAGATATGTTATCACTGAGTTTATTGACAAGAACATTGTCGTTGTCGCTGTTAATACGAATGTCAAGGCTATGAATGCAACCAAGAGTTTTATGCTATCTTTCTCATATCCATTCAGGACATAGGTTATAACACCTAATACCACGAGCAATACCGCGATCCATACTGACGTAGCCCATGGGGCTGCAATACCAGCAAGTATCGCTATTACAACGGATATCAGGAATACCCAGTATCCTGCTTTTCCTGTGGTCATTTTTTTACACCTAAATACATGTATTCGTGACTAATATTTAAGCCTTTGCCCGAGAAGCAAACTTTAAATATGGGGTCAAATCCCAGTTTTCATTATCGCATCAATTATCTTATCAGGATTGCTGAAATCCTTAAACAAATAATCAGGATGTTCTCTTTTGAGCTGCTCGTAGCTCTCCTTGCCTGTTGACACTGCAATAGAATTGACGCCACCCTCTTTTGCGCACTGTATATCACGTACAGTGTCGCCTATCAAGAAAACGTCCTCTTTTCTGAAATCAATGCCCGTCTTTTCTCTCGCGTCTTTCAGCGCCAAAGGAACCAGCTCACTTCTTTTTCGCGTTTCACTGCCGAATGCTCCGACCTTGAAGTGTTCCCACAGACCGGCTTTTTCTAGCTTCACTTTCGCCTTTTCATACGTGTTTCCTGTAAGCAGGCCGATAATGCATTTTTCTTTTTGGAGGCTTTTCAGGAGGTTTTCGACGCCTGGAATTAATTCAGCCTCATGATTTCTGATGGCTTCCCTGACAACATTTCCAAAGTCCCTTATCATCAAGATAAATCGTTCATCCCTCTCGGGTTCCATGATACCTTTAAGTTCAAGCAGCTCCACGAATATTTGCCTGTCTGTCTTGCCCTGCATATAGATATCCTTCTTGCTGATATCCAGACCAAAATGTTTTTTGATGGATTCCTTCCAGTAATCGCATTTTTCAAATGCGTATGAAGATATCAGGATACCATCAACATCAAAAAGCACGAGTTTCATAGCTTTCAGCTCAAATATGGGGCCAGAGGGATTCGAACCCACGCTAGCGCGTCGCTCCTTTGTCATTGATGCTTTTGTTTCAAAGCACCTCAAAGCTCCATTACTATAATAGTGAACACCATTTCTTTTGGAGTTCACCAAGACCTTTTCTTCTTAAGAAAAGGGATTGGTCTGGAGCGCGCCGTACTACCTGGTTATACTATAGCCCCATATGCAATAACATAATGGATTTGATTTTAAATAACTTTTTAAGCCGCCACCGACAATTAATATTCATGGACCGCAAGAAATACCCGAATTATTTTTTGATGGCCATGCTGCTTTACATGATAACGCTGCTCATTGGCTTGTATTTCATAGTGACTGCGATAAACGTTGGCCTTGTCTTCCAGTACTTTGAATCCTTTGCGATTATTACAACTGCTGTGCTTCTTCCGCTGGTTTTCTTCGCAATCTACTTTTTCACGCCAAGGATCCGCTTTCTCTGGGGCAAGGAAAAGATAATCAGGATAATAATTGACATCCTTGTACTCATATCGATATTATTTGTCTCGTTCTTTTTGGTGCCGCTGGTTTTCGTGTAAAAATGCTTTAAATAAAATTATATTTTACTTAATTTCATGACTTATCCGAGAGGCTTGGTGAAAGGGCAGGAACCATTTGACCCGATTGAAGTTGCTAAAGAGACGGAAAGAATAGTCATAGATGGAAATAAGGGAAAATACGTTAAATTTAGGGTTGAGAATTTCTATGGACAAATAGCTACTGCACGTGGCGTTGGGTGCTATCTGAGATGCGGATTCTGCTGGATAAATCAATCAAAGGATTTTCCAGAAGATTATGGTAAATTTTATTCCCCTGAAGAAGTTTATGAGAAATTGATTGAAATTTCATCACAAGGATACAGAGGATGCATGCTCAGCGAAGGCGTTAGGAAATCTGGCTGCGAGCCAACCATAGGCAAAGATCATCTTCTGCAAGTTATAGAGGCGTGCAGAAGAGGCAGGAAATTCAAATGGTTCTTGCTGGAAACAAATGGCATACTTCTTGGCAACGACGAAGCGTATGTAAGAGATCTTAGTGAATTTGGCGATTACGTTAAAGTAAGATTATCACTCAAAGCAGGCACGCCAGAGGCGTTCCAGAGAAAAACAGGTGCAAAAGCAGAGTTTTTTGAACTGCCATTTAAAGCCATCGAGCATCTTAAAAAATATAAGGTTCCATACTGGGTTGCTGCCATGTCTGGCGACCCAGCAATAATGCCGTCCGAAGAAAGACATTGTTTATTTGAAAGGTTGGTCAGGCACGGCGAAGAAAATATAATAAATTTTGATGAAGAGACAGCAGATCCATTCGGGATAACAAAAAGAAGATTGCAAGAGAGCGGGATTGCTGACCCAAATGAAATAAAAAAAATGGTGTACATGCCTATTAACATCGGTTTAATGCGAAAAATTGCGGCCGAGAGTGGTTTTGGTGGGCTGAGTATAACTGAATTGCTGAACACGACACTGTTTGAGACAGCTGAAAGTTCGTGCGCATCATGCAGGCTGGAAAATCCATGGCATGGTCATGGTGTTGAAGACGACCTGGATGAAAAACTCAGTTAGTGAGCATTTCAACCTTTTTAAATTCAATTATTATATAATTCAGTGTGATTTTTATGGAAGAGTGCATATTTTGCAAGATTGCCAAGAATGAGATTCCGTCGAAGAAGATATACGAGGACAACGATGTGCTCGCATTTCTGGACATCAATCCGGCAAACCCGGGCCACACGTTAATAATATCAAAAAAGCATTTCGAGGGCATAATTGATGCTGATGTAGGCGTTTTATCAAAGATGATTCAGGTTTCAAAAACCATTGCCAAGACAATAAAGGAAAGGCTCGGCTCAGACGGGCTCAACATCATGCAGAACAACGGCAAGCATGCAGGCCAGCTTGTCAGCCACATACATTTTCACATAATCCCGAGATTCCCCAATGACAAGGTGGTTATTTCCTACCCGCGCGCGCAATTGTCAGAAAACGACCTGAACGAGATACAAAAAAAGCTCACGTCAGCGAAAAAGGAAGAGTCAGAGGATTATGATTTCAGGTTCTGAACACTAATTTTCTGGGATTTTTCTGACTTCGTAATCTAATGCAGGCACCCTGAATATTTCATGCTCGCGGAATGCTTTTAAATAAAATCGCATTTTCTTTTATTGTATGCTGACAAAAGAGCAGTATGATATATGCGAAAATTTATGGAAAGGATTGATAGAAAAGTCTACAATGCCCGAACCCCATCAATCTTCTTCCTTTATAGTACGCTGTTACATCCCTGCCTTGCAGTCTTTCGCTGCTAGGTAAGCCAAGAACTAATTTTATAATTGGTACTATCTCTTTTCTTATTGTTAACGTAGCAAGTCCTTCACTATCACTTTGAAAATCATAATCTCTGAAATTATGGTCTTCGTTAGGTTTGGTTTTCTTTATACGAGCTGGTTTGGCGTTATATCTATTTGAGCCAACATCCCAGTAATTACTAAGAAATTCAGGATTGCCAATAACCTTTCCGTCTGTTGCGATAGTTTCCCATGTCATCTAATCACTCTTCAACCCGCGGCGCGAGAATAAAGCCCAGGCGCATTTTTCCAGGGGATTCGAATTCCATCTTCAACGGGTAGTCTGTTGACATGGATATAGATGCCTCCGGGAATAATTTCCTGATCTTTATCATTTTCTTTAAGTAATCTAAAGAATATCTTGCCCTCACAGGCTCGTTGATGTCAATAATCGTCAGCCATTCAGTGCCTGGCTGCAGCTCTAATTGTGTAGAAGACGAATCGCTCTCTGCCTTCAGCATTAGCTGGTCTTTTCTTACCGTGAAAACAACAGAATCTGTTATAAGGTCTGCGTCATCAAAGCCATGGCTCAAAATTTCAGTATTAACCCTAAGATTAGCCGAGAATTCAAACTTATCAATGGGCGGCGCCTCTTCGCGCGAGATATCAATGAGCGGAAGCACAAACTTCCTTGTTGAACTGCCAATGAGCACCAATTCCAGTTTATTATCCACGAGCTTTATGTTCATGATATCGTTTGGCATTGCCCTGCGAAGAATCTGCAATAAGTTTAGCAGATTCACGCCAATCTTCCTGTCTTCTTCATTCCTGTAGTCTGTGAATGCGTTTCTGGATATGAAGAAATCAACAACCACAACAACAGCCCGGTCAGCAGCAACAATCCTCATGCCAGCTTCTGTTATGCTTATCTCTGCCTCGTCAATCATCTCAGAAACTGTTCCAATGCTGTCACGAAGCAGGTCAATATCATCAAGTCTCGCCTCAAACATCCACACACCCCAAATTTTTCTAATACATAATCTTCCTGAACAGATTTAAATCCAGCGCATTCATTCCCTGCAAAATCTCTGCGCGCAGCTCATAGCCTGTTTCCAGCGGAAGCACGCGCGCAAACACGCGCACAACATCATTCATGTCTGCATTCCTGTCTTCTGTGACAATTTCTGCCTTTCCGGAGCCGTCATCCACAACAATTATGCCGTCTGTTTTGTCAATAACCCTGCCAAGAATGCGTATGCGTATGTCCTTTTCAGGATTTATCTCATTTATCCTTCTGAGAACAGCAGGGGCTCTTCTGAACTGGAAATCCTCAGGCATACAAAAACATATGCGTAAAATTATTTAAAACGAGCCTGTGGCACGCGCCAGCCAAGGATATTCACGGATGTGCCACATAAAATTACGGAAATCAGTGCCGTATCTGCCCTCTAGTGCGTTTAACGCAAGGCCAGCATCGTAGCAGTCTTCTAATTTCAGAGATACATCAATTTTCATTTTATATAATTCATTTTCACTTAATGTTATGAAAGACGATTTTATTGTTTTCCCTTCTGCATGAAGTCCTCTTTTTGCATTAAGGTATTCCCCCCTGTCCAGATTTCTCTCAAGCCGCGCTTTGTATGACTGCCAGGCATCCCTGCCAGGCGAGGCTTTTTCTACTTGTTCAATATGCAGCTCTGTGGTTCCTGTTCTGTCAGGAAAGCTTGCAATTAAATGATTTGGAAGAGAGCTGTAGACACACAGACCTTGTTTTATATTTTTCTGAAAATCAGCGCCCTTTTTGCACATAGCCGCGTGGTGCTTTGCTAAAGGATACTCAGACGTATCAGAACCAGGTATTTTATAAGGACAAACAATTCTTTCGCTAAACATAAGACCACACAATATTATTTACTAAGAAGTAGTATATAAAAACAACTTAAAAACAACTGGTTTATATATGTACCTATATTGGCTGACCCATGCAGCACACAACCTGTGAATTCTGGCCAGCCTGGACGCTGCATTTGAATGCTGTGGTCGTGCCCTGGCATTCATCAAATTGCATGCAGGCCCCTCCCATCTGGATGCATGAGCGCTCTTTTGTGTAGTCGCTCAGCATGAAAAAGAGAACCAGTAAAAATATCACGCAGATAATTATTACAACCAGGGCATTTGTAGGCATTTCCAGATTCGTCATAAATAACATAATAGTTTTCAGAATAAATAAGCCTTTCAGAACGCCCTCTGGATCATCTTCCCGAATTTCTCTGTGCTGACAATCTTGCCGTCAGCCTTTATTATGGGCAAAGATTCAAGTCCGTCGTTTTTCAGGATATCAACAATATCCTTGTGCTTTTTCATCGTGCCCTTGTCAAGCACATCAATCTTTTTTATCTTGATGCTGCTGTTCTTCTTGTGGGCATCCAGTATAAGCACGTCTAAATCAGTATCAAGCTCGAATCCCTTTATCTCGAATATCTCTATCTGCATATAATTAGAAAAAACAGAAAAGCATTTAAAGAGATTTCAGCAGCAGAAACACGCAAATAGCCAATAGATGTCATAACTTGTTTATGATTAATAAAAATAAGATTAAGGGATAAAAACAAAAATTAAAGGTATTTTTTTAATAATCTTCATCTTCTCCATACCCTTCGCCGTCTTCTTCTTCATCTTCATCTTCATCCACGTCTAAGCCGCCTTCATCATCTTCTTCATATTTTTTTATTTTCATCCTTCCCACCTCTTTGGAGAGATATGTATGCTTCTCGCATAATAAATTATTTAAAGGTTCGTATTTTTTTATTTTCACGCATCTTACAGACACGCCGCAGAAAATTTACTGTTACTATTTTTTGGTTGTAATATGTATACTTAAAGATATATTTATTAAAATAGCCTACAGAGATTGGGAAAGTATTTATAAGGCAAAAGCGTAAGAATAAAGGATTAAGGGGTCAGAATTGGGGTGTGGAGAATGAGTAAGATAAAGCACTGTTACAGTTGCAGGGATGGACGCCTTATTAAGCGTGGCAATTTCATCTTTTGCGGCTTTTGCGGTAAAGAATTCAATGCAAACAAAATAAAATGGTAGACGTATCTATTTCTTTCTATTAATTTATTTTCTGTTATGATAGGAGAATCTATGATTATGATAAGTTTATAAAATCTAATAGATTATAAAATATTCATGGTAAGCAAAATAAAAAGAGATGGTTTAGACAGAAACACGAATAGGTTTGTTTATGTTATAAAAGATCATAGCTTCTATGGTAAATTAAGTGAGGATGAAAAAGGTTTCTATGTGAGAAATCGTTGTGGAAATGTTCTTAGAAGGATTAGGACCGGGGATGTAATAGAAATAGGAAGAAAAATTTATGAAGTAGAACTTTAATAAAAAACCCACAATCCGATTGTATATAACCACAATTTTTGTTATTTCTCCAGGCACGCCTTGACAAACCCAAGAAACAGCGGATTCGGGTTGCCGAATTTTGATGTGAACTCAGGATGCGCCTGCGTGCCGACAAAATATTTGTGATTTGGAAGCTCTGCGAATTCCATCAGTTTTGTGCCGTCTGTTCTGTGATGGAAGCCGGAAAACACAAGCCCGTGCTTTTCAAGCGTTTCGACGAATTTCGGGTTAACCTCATACCTATGCCTGTGCCGTTCCAGGACAACATGCCTTTCATTCCCGATTATTCCCAGCCTGAATTGCTGATCGCTATGTTTCAGTTTTTCTATCTTTTTCATGTCATCTTTTATTCTGTCTTTATACAATTCAATGACCCTTGTCTTTTCTTTCAGTATTGCAGCATATGCGCCAAGACGCATTGTTCCGCCATACTGGCTTTTCTCCAGTATCTCTTTTTGCGCTGGCAGGATATCAATAACAGGATATTTTGTGCCTGCATCTACTTCTGTTGTGTTTGCGCCAGTCATAGCGCAGACATTTCTCGCAAACTCTGCCACAGCCAGCTGCATGCCATAGCATAGGCCAAGATAAGGAATATTATTTTCCCGCGCAAACCTGATGGCAGCCATCTTGCCCTCAACGCCAGAGCTGCCAAAGCCGCCTGGCACAATTATGCCAGCATAATCCTTCAGTATCTTTAATTCATCTGGATTTTTCTCAAACCTTTTTGCGTCAACCCAGTCAATATCAACCTTTGCGCTTAGTTGCGCTCCTGCATGCTCCAGTGATTGATTTATTGATATATAAGAATCAGCCAGACAATAATCGCCAATATCAACATATTTCCCGACCATTGCAATATTTATTTTCTTTTCGGGGTTTTTTACATTATTAACAAGCCTTTCCCATGAGCTCCAGTCAGGTATTTTTTTCGGCTTTAGATTGAATCTTTTTAGGAGCTTTTCACCAAGACGCTCTTTTTCAAAATTTAATGGCACGTCATAAATAGTCTCTATGTCAGGTGCTGATATTATATGCTCTGAATCAATGTTTGCATAAGTCTCTATTTTCTTTTTTCTAACATCATCAAGCGGTTTGGTCGACCTGCATAAAACAAAATCAGGTGATATTCCATGCTCTGTCAGCATTCTTATCGCTTGTTGTGTCGGTTTTGTCTTCATCTCGCCAACATTGTCCGGAACAGGCAGATAGGAAACCAAGACATGAGCAACATTTTCTTTTCCCAATTCGATTTCAAAACTTTTCATTGCAAACAGGAAAGGCAGATTTTCATAATCACCGACTGTTCCGCCTATCTCAACGAGCACAAAATCATATTCGCTGCCATTATGCATTGCGCATTCCTTTATTCTGGCTTTTATCTCATTAGGCACATGTGGTATGAATTGTACTGTTTTTCCTAGATATTCTCCCCTGCGTTCGCGGTCTATTATCGCCTTGTAAATCTGTCCTGTCGTGATATTATTTTTCCTCGAGATATCAAAGCCGAGAAAACGCTCATAATTTCCCAGGTCCTGGTCAATCTCACCGCCGTCCTCTGTTACCCAGACCTCGCCGTGCTCTGTTGGCCGCAATGTTCCGGCATCGCAGTTTATGTACGGGTCAATTTTAACAGCCGTGACAATGTAACCGTATTGTTGTAGAATCTTTCCGATAGAAGCAGTGGCAACCCCTTTCCCGACGCCAGACATAACGCCGCCTGTAACACAGATTATTCTCATTGAGAATTAGATTTGACTGTAAAGATATAAAAAGGCAAAAAACTATAATTTCCTGTAATAATTATGAAATTATCAATAGCTTATGGAAAATTTATCAAGAAGCAATATAAAAAATTAAGTGAAAGACATAAATTTAAAACGGTTAAATTTTAAACCATGAAGTGTCTACGATTTCTGAAATACAAAAATTACAATTCAATTACGTAGCAATCGCAGAAAAAACCGTGTTCTGGTTTAAATTTGTTAGAGATATAATAAATGTAATAAAATTATTCGGGGCGTGATATTCATGGGAAGCGTCAAAGACTTGCATATAGTTGATAAACCAACAGAAAGAACCGTGGGTTTTGGTTGGTTTGATTTTACCAACGATTATTCTGTTTTTGACTGGGGAAAAATGCCTGATACTATTCCGGGAAAGGGAGCTTCTTTGTGCATGACATCCGCATACTTCTTTGAATTATTCAAGAAAGCAGGCATTGAAACTCACTACCGCTATCTCGGAACACCGAGTGGCGAATTTACGTTTACAACTGATGCTAAAGAACCCGCCAGCAAGATGTATGTAAAACTTGTCAGGGTAATAGAACCGAAATTTAGTGAAGAAGACGGTGGAAAAAAACGCGTTTATGATTATTCTGTTTTTACGCCAAATCTGGTTAATTTCTTGATACCATTAGAAGTAATTTACAGAAATGGACTCCCTGTTGGTTCGTCTGTATTCAAAAGACTTAAGTGCGACGAGATGACACCAGGAGATCTGGGTCTTGATCATTATCCACAGGAAAATGAAATGCTGCCGAAACCACTGCTTGATTTAAGCACAAAGCTTGAGAAAGGCGATAAGTACCCAACATGGAAACAAAGATGGGAATGGGCAAAGATGATTACAGGAATGAATGATGCAGAAATCAGGGAAATGCAAGACAGGATGTACGTATCTAGCAGAATAATATCAGAAGAATCAGCAAAAACAGGCCTGATAGATTGGGACGGCAAACTGGAATTTGCATACGATCCTTTCAGAAAACTCATTGTTGTTGATGCAGTCGGAACATTGGACGAATGCAGAAAGACGACAAAAATGCCACGATTTACTTTATTCAGCAAAGAAGCAGGAAGACAATATTACAAGAAAACCCAGCCAGAATGGGTTGCTGATATAGACGCAGCAAAAGCTAGGGCTGAAAAAGAAGGCGTTGAAGAATGGAAACAATTCGTAACAACAGAGCCACGACCAATGAACCAAAATCTCCTTACCATTATTAGCTGGATGTATCAGTCATTCACAAATGAGCTGCTTGGAAGAAGGATATTTGACACTCTGACAATAGCAGAGACAGAAAGAGAATACTTGAAATATCTGGAGCTGATGAAATGAGCAACGTAAAAAGAATAGTGCCAATTATCATGGGTTCAAAAGGAGACTTAGAAACCGGCAAAGCAATTTCTGTCGAATTAAAAAAATGGAACGTATATAACGAGTTGAGAGTTGCCTCTGCACATAAACACCCAGAATATCTCTTTATGATGATGGATGAATATGAAAGAGAATTCGATGATTTAGTTTATGCATCAATTGCTGGACGGAGAAATGACCTTTCTGGCGCAATGGCAGGACATACAATATACCCAGTAATTGCCTCTCCACCATATTCTGAAAAATATGGCGGTATAGACATATTTTCATCAATTATTATGCCAAGCAAGGTTCCTGTTGCTGTTATTCCAGAGCCAGAGAATGCAGCGCTTTATGCTGTGAGAATATTTGCATTAAGTGATAAAGAGCTTCGAGCAGAACTTCAGGGATATCTACAAATGGTGAAGGAAGGTATAGAAAAAGACGACGCAGAAGTCAGGGGAATGAAAGCATGAGTGGAGAAGCCAGTGAAGAAAATGTTTCTGTATTTGACTTATTTTCGCCAACTGATTATAGATACTATGTCAAAGAACTGAAACCGTTTCTCTCAGAGGAAGCTTATGTACAATATAAATCTAAAGTAGAAGCAGCTCTGGCAGGCGTACTTGCAGGGAAGGGTCAAATTAGTTCCGAATCTGCTGGTGAGATAATAGAAGCTTCTGGAGCTGTTACAGCAAAAGAAGTTTATGATGAAGAGGAAAAAACCAGGCATGATATAATAGCTCAGGTTAACATGATAAAGAAAAGGGTAAGTGATAAAGCAAAACCTGGCGTTCATAGAACAGCAACATCTTATGACATTGTTGATACAGCAAATGCAATGCGCTATAAGGATGCATTTAATGAAATAATAATTCCTGACATGGTTGAATTGGAAAAAGCATGGATTGAAACTGCAAGAAACGAAAAAAATACTTTGCAAATAGGCAGAACTCATCTTCAGCACGCAGAGCCAATAACATTTGGATTTGCAGTGGCGTACTATGTAAGCAGATTTGGAAAAAGAATACTAAAGATAAAAGAAGCAGTTGCTGGGTTAGAAGGAAAGTTTTCTGGCGCTGTTGGTGCATACAATGCGTCTTCTTTATTTGTTCATGATCCCGAAGAATTTGAAGAATGGATATTAAAATGCTGTAGTATCAGACCGGTTGAGATATCTACGCAGATTGTGCAGCCAGAGCCCATGACGGACCTGGTTCATTATGTAACAAGCGCTTTCACTATTTTAGCCAATTGGGCAAGAGATATGAGAAACTTACAGAGACCTGAGATTGGCGAAGTCGGACAGCCGAGGGGAAAAGACATCTCGCGTTCATCAACAATGCCACATAAGGCAAATCCTGTTGGTTTGGAAAATATCGAGAGCATGTGGAAGGCAACGATGCCTTATATGCTAATGATGTATATGGACCAGATATCCGATCACCAGAGAGATCTGACAAATTCAGCAACGCAGAGATATCTGCCCCAGATTTTTGACCAGTTTGACTATTCTGTAAGAAGAGCAGCAAGAATATCGAAAAACCTGAAGCCACACCCAAAAAACATGCTGAGAAATTTCAGGATGAGCTCAGACAAAATAATAGCAGAGCCTTTGCATCTATTACTTGCAGCTTATGGTCACCCGAATTCGCATGAATATGTTGGGAAGCTTGCAGATAAATCATATGAAACAGGCAAACCTTTGACAGAAATCATAATGGAAGACCCCAGTTTGAGGCCATACCTAGACAGATTTAAACGATACCAAATGAAAATAATAAAAGACCCAACAAAATACCTAGGAATTGCATCAAGAAAAGCAGAAAAGGTTGCAACAACATGGGAAAAGCAGCTAAAAGAAGCAGGCCTCTATTAAAACCATTTTCACCTTTTAAAAACCTTTCTTGTCAAACTTATTTTATCCTGCTTACAAATTCATTGATTATATTTTTATATCCTTCTTTTTGCACAATTTCCCAAGATTTTTTGTAGTCAGGTAAAAAGCTTATCCATTTTATTTCTCTTTTCAACCTTGTTTCACTAAAGAATTTGAGGAATATGTACATATGAATTGCGTGAAGCGGTATATGTATCCTTGTTTTAAATGATTCATTTTTGTATTTTTTATTGATATAATTCCAAGTCATTCGTGATTTTTTATCACCCCAATTTTGCATAAATAGTTGATGAATTAATTCATGAATTAGAATATCAATGAAATAATCCGGGTATTTTTCATAAACAGAAAGCGTTAATGGGTCTGAAAATGGTGCGCATCTCCCTACAACATAACATATTATATTTTTTTCCTTCCATTGCAATCTTGTAATCTTAGAAAGCTCATTAAGAATTTTCTTCCCATCTTTTTTCCACAGTTTTTCAATAATTTTTATGTAATTAAGGATTTGTTTTTCTGATGGATATTTTTTATTTTTCCATTTTGACAGCTTATGTAATTCCCTATATTTCTCATCATAATACCAAGAGTATCGGAAAACAACTTTGGGTATCATAAAATACATATAAAAAATAACGTTTTTAAGCATTGCATCCAATTAGCTTCTGTGATAATAATATGCTAAAAGGACTTTCCGATAAGCTGAGAGGCGCAATAGACAGGATAACCAGCCTTGGCAGCGTTGACAAGGAAGACGTGGAAAATCTTATCAAGGACATGCAGCGCGCGCTTATTGGTGCTGACGTAGAGATTGATTTGGTCTTCAAGCTGAGCGAGAACATAAAGAACCGTGCTTTTGATAAATTGCCAGCAGGCTTGACGCGCAAGGAACATGTAGTGAAAGTTGTCTATGAAGAACTCACAAACATCATGGGCAGGGAAAAGCCGATAATTGAATTGAAGCCGAAAAAAATCCTGCTTGCCGGCTTGTACGGTTCTGGAAAAACATCAACAGCAGCAAAGCTCGCAAGATTTTACCAGAAAAAGGGATTGAAGCCTTATGTTATCTGCTGCGATGTTGTGCGCCCTGCTGCATACGAGCAATTAAAGCAATTGTCAGAAAAGATAGATGTGCCTTTTTATGGCGAAAAGGGCGAAAAAGATTCGTCAAAGGTTTTGAAAAATGCGCTAAGGAAAATATCAGGCGATATTCTAATTGTTGACTCATCTGGCAGGAATGCCTTGGAAAACAATTTGATAAATGAGATAAAAGGACTTAACAATATCCTTAAACCAGATGAAAAAATACTTGTTTTGCCGGCAGACATTGGCCAGGCAGCAAGAGAGCAGGCAGATGCATTTCACGCAGCACTGAATATTACAGATGTTATTGTCACAAAATTGGATGCGACTGCAAAGGGCGGCGGAGCTTTAACTGCATGCAATGCAACAGGCGCAAAGGTAAAATTCATAACAGTCGGAGAAACAGTTGAAGACTTGCAACCTTTTGACCCTGAAAAGTTCGTTGCGCGCCTGATTGGATTCCCTGACTTGGAAACATTGCTTGAAAAAGCAAAATCAGTTGTTGATGAAAAAAAGGTCTCAAAAATAATTAAGGGCGATTTTGACATTGATGATTTTTATGCGCAAATAGAGAGCATGCAGAAGATGGGGCCCATGTCCCAGGTATTGGACATGATGGGCGCTGGCAAGCTGGCAAGAAAAGTGCCTGGTGGTTTGGACGTGCAGGAAGCAAAGATGAAGAAATGGAAATTCATAATCCAGAGCATGACAAGAGAAGAAAAAAACGACCCTGAAATAATAAATTCGTCCAGAGTAAAAAGGATTGCAAAAGGCTCTGGCTGCGCAGAATCTGACGTAAGGGAATTATTGTCAAACTATTCAAAAGTCAAGAAAATGATGAAAAAATTCTCGCCAGAAAAGCTGAAGCGCGGCGGGTTCGGCAATGTGTTCAGAGGCATGGGGATTTGATAAGGTTAAAAAGATTGGATTTATTCTTTTCTTATGCCATTCATGTACCGAGGTAAACCAGCAAATATAGACCGCTCCAAAAGAAGAAAAAGCGATGATTGTATATATAAAAGTATGTTAACGGCTCTTTTTGGAGTAGGTCATCCAAGCTTTGAAGCCAAATATGTAAAAATTTTACCAATCAACCCCGACGACCCGAAATTTATCGATGCTGATTCGAAAGGCTTTCTCACCACATATGCAATTAAATTGGGCCTTACGTGGTTTGAAGTTGAGTATTGGCTGGACGAAATTTCAAGAATCGACCCATACAAATTCCAGTTTGAAGCAGGCAGCCTCTGCGATGTGGATGAACGCAGAAGATACTATGAAAGAGAAAACCGAAGGGGAATACCAATAACACATATGATAACAAATAGTATCATATTTCGTCCTTAACGTTAAGATATACCAAAATAACACGCATAAATTGGTTAACTTTATAAACTTACCCATGCAATAATGAAAAAAGCGAAGTTCTCGTGATAATTATGGATATACAGCCGCCAATGAAACAGATGGGTTATGACCGCGCAATTGTCGTGTTCTCGCCAGAGGGCAAGATGTACCAGATAGAATACGCAGGCAAGGCAGTTGAGAGGGCAACAACCGTGGTTGGCGTCATGTTCGCAGGCGGCGTTGTGCTTGCTGCCGTGAAGGCAATCCAGAAATTAATGGTCCCGGAAAGCATTGAAAAGATTTCAAGGATAGATAACCACATCGGCATTGCAACATGCGGCATCCTCGGCGACTCGCGCGTGCTTATTGATTATGCAAGAATCCGCGCGCAGGTAAACAGGATAACATACGACGAGCCAATAGAGGTGAGCGCGCTTGCGAAGGATATAGGCGACAGGAAGCAGAGATTCACGCAGATGGGCGGCATAAGGCCGTATGGTGTTGCGCTGCTTATAGCAGGCATGGACAATGGCACGCCGCACCTGTATGAAACAGACCCGTCTGGTTCTGTTCGCGAGTGGTTTGCTCATGCCCTTGGAAGAGGCTCAAAGGATGCAAATAAAGTCCTGATGGATGAATACCGCGAGGACATGACAAGAGACAAGGCAGTTGACCTTGCGCTGAAGGCGCTGAAGGCAGGCGAAAAGAAGCTTGGCCTGAAATTTGTTGAGGTTGGCATTATTGAAAACAACGCATTTCACCTGTTCAGCAAGAACGAACTCAAGGAAGTGCTGAAGAAGTTCGTGTAAGTGTTGAAAAAGATTGTCATTTATTATTCAGTTTCAAAGCAAGATTTATGGCTTTCATTATCATTTGCTTTGGTATATAATTGTATTTTTTCCCTTTATAATTAAAAGTTCTGCAATTTACAGGATGACCAATTAAATTGCAGCAATCTGAACAGGAATTTGATTCTAATTTTGAACGTTCATTTAATATTTTTTCAATATCCCTGCCGTTAATTAAAATAGATGGCGACAGGTGAATTTTTGTTTCTGGCAATTTCCCTTCTTTGAAATTAATCTTTACTTTGGTATTTCTTATTGCCTTCTTCAGTTCTTTCATGGTTAATTTCACAGACCTATCTGTAGAAATACATCTTTTGCAGGCAGTCTTGTCATAGTATAGAAATTCTATATTTAACATAACTCTAAATTGGCACAAATTTATTTATAAACCTTGTGGCCAGCTCAGTTAAATCTTACTGCTTTATTTGAACAGTTTGTTTTATACATGGAATACCACTGTTTTTAAACAGTGGATAAAATTGTGGTATTCCTGTATCACACAATCCACCACATAAATGTGGTTGTATTTTTGTGAAATACCACAAATAATATCTGTGGATTGTGTTTATATTCATCAAAATATATAATAAAATTGGTGTGGCTGTATGATGAAGCTTTCCATTGGCCGTTGTTCTAAGTGCAAAAAGATACGTTTAGTTGACAAGACAAGCAAAGGCAATGTCTGCTTCGCATGCAAGCAGATGGTAAAGAAGAAATAACTGCCAGAAAACCACAGGAAATTTCTTATCTGCAAGACAAGGTTTCATTTCAAGCAGACAGAAAATATCGGTTTTTATAAGACTTATAAAGATTTAGATTATTCTATCACAATAGGTGGTTGTGATGGACAGAGTTGAGCTTGCTCAAATACTAAAAAACAATAGGGTTCTTTTGGATTTTTTAGTTGATGGGTGCTGTGCTGAGTATGACACACGCACAGGAGAAATACGATATACAGACCCAGGCGATGGACAATCAAGACTTGGTCTTGAAAGCGTTGCAATATCATATCCGGAATTAGGAAAAAGCTTGGTTTGTGTTCGAGGCGCTTTGGAATGGGATGATGAAATAAAACCACGAACAGATGAAGAACAGAAAAGATATATATCATTGAGAAAATTGGTGCAAGAACAATAAAATATATTTTACTATTAGTTTACTTACTAATTCTTGACACGTGCCCGTCCTTGTAGATCTTTATCACATTGTTCACGAACGTGTCTATCTTTGGTTCATGGGAGACAAGTATCACCTGCTTTAAGTTCAACTGCTCAAGCACGTCCCGTATCTTGTCAATCTGCTCCATGCTAAAGCCGTCTGTGGGCTCGTCCAGGATTAATAAATCTTTTGTTTTTATGGAGTCAATCATTATGTTTATCACCTTGTTCAGCGCAAGCCTGTAGGCTAGGGCAATGGATGTTTTTTCGCCGCCTGAAAGATTGTTGTAGTCTGTCTCAAAGCCGTTCTGCTCTATTACAGGCGCGAATTGCTCATTAATCCTGACGCTCATCTCCTCGGCCATGAGTATTGCAAACCAGTCCTGGAAGAACCTGTTGAATTCCTGCTGGATGTTAAACATCACGTGCTTCTCTATTGTCTCCATTAATGGCGAGAAATAGGCATCAAGCCACTTTACAAGCTCGTCATAGTGCTGCATCTTTTCCCTGCTCCTCTTCTTGCTTTCTATCTCTTTTTCATACATTGCAATAAGTTCAGCAATGCCTTTTGCCTGCTGCTCAAAACGGGCCATGTTCTTATCAATGTCAGACTTTTCATTCCTTAATTTTTCATACTCGTTCTCTATTGACTTTATCCTGGCATCAATCTCGCTGAAATGTTCAAGCTTCGGCTTCAGCAGTTCTATATCTGACTTCAGGGCAGCAATTTCATCTTCTGTCTCATTGAATTCATCGTCACTATTCCTGATTAATTCAAGCACATAATCCAGGTTTTTTTGTATCTGCTCTTTTTTCTCGAGCATTATGATATTATTTCTGCACGCCTCCAATTCCTCGTCAATATTCTGGATTGAGCGGCTCAGGCTTTTTTCTATCTCTGCCTTTTCGTTAATGTTATGGCTGAATGTTGTTTTGTCGCGGACGTCCTGGCCGCAGAAGCTGCACACGCCCTTTTCAAGTATCATGCCCAGCCTGCTTACCTCATTTTGCAGGATTGCCTTTGCCTTTATCTTTTCATCCCTCTGACTGTGCAATTCAACTGATTTGTTTTTCAAAGTATCAATATCAAAATCTATCCCTTCATACTGCATCAGCAATTTCTCATTTTCCCCGATTTTATCTTTCTGGCTGGATATGTCATCCTTTATTTTTTCTTTTCTTCTTTCTTTTGAATTCATCTCTGATTCTTTTCGTACCAGCTCCTGCCTCATCTTTTGCAGGTATTCAATATCCTTTCTGGCTGCATCAAGCTCTGATTTTTTATTTATCAGGCGGTTTTCAGCAGCTGACAATATCTTCTTTTCTTCTTCAATCTTCCTGGAAATATCTGTCTTTTCTGTCTCCTTTGCCTGTTTTTCATTTATTTTTTCATCTAGGTCCCTTGCATATGATTCCAGTTCCCTTTTCATGCTGCGAATCTCTGTTATGAATATCTTTGCATTGTTCCTGATTGTGCCATACCTGTCAATGCCGAATATTTTTCTAAGAATCTCTATCCTGTCATTGGGGTAGAGCATTATGTGCTTCATCTCTTCCTGGGGCGTGTAAACAGTGAAGCGGAATATGGGCTTGTTCTTTTTCATGATATCCTGTGGATACCCAAGCAGCTCGAAGATCTTTGCCTTCAGCTCATTGGGCGACAGCTCTTTTCTGATATTATTTATTATTATCTCGCCGGAATCCTGCAGGATGCTTGCCTTTCTTTTTAGCACGCGCCTTATCACAATATCCTTGCCGTCTGTCTCAAATTCCAGCTCAACAGAGCCGTTATTGCTGCCATGCCTTAGCAGCGCGTCGCTGTCCAGCTCCCCCCTTCTTGTGCCAAACAACGCAAAGTCCAGGGCCAGCAATATGGTTGATTTTCCAGAGCCCACGTCCCCGGAAAGCAGCACAGAGCCTGTTGGAAAATCTATTTTCTCGTCTATGTAACTGCGTATGTTCTTGAGTTTTATGGATTTAATTAACATCTTTAGCACCGTCTTTGTCGTTGTTTTTTGGATCCAGTTTTTACAGACCCAGCACCTTTTTTGCATTTGCCTTTATGCGCTCGTCATATACTGTGTTTGTCTCGCCTTCTATCTTCTCCTCTTTGAAGACATTCATCATGTCAAACACCATTGCTGACAGCTGGTCTTTTGAAAGCGTGCTGAACTTTATTTTGTCCAGATGCTCTTCAATTATCTTCTTTTCCAATTCATCAATGGATATGTCTGGAACAATGCTTACCTCCTCGAATTCCTTTGTCGCCAGTCTGCTGATGCTCCTCTTCACGGTCCTGGCGCCTCTTGCCATTGCCTTTGATATTATGGCCTTGAAATCAATGTCAGACGGCAGGCCGCTCTGAAGCAGGCCCTCGACACGCAAAAGAATGATATTGTCCTTTATGTTCGTTTTTTCTATTTGTTCTTTGATCTCCTTCTCAACCTGCTTTGCTGTCTTTTTCTCTGCGTCAATCCTGAATGATTTCACGCCAGAGACGCTCAGGTCAAACCACTGCAGGTCAAGCTTCTTTTCTTTTTCATCATATCTTACAATGTAAAATCCAGGCGCGCATTTTTCAAGCTCGTCAAAGCTTGTCGGGAACAATGCGCCAGGAAAGGCGATTGTGCCATAGCCGCTCTCCTGCTGCTCAAACCTGTGGTGCACATGGCCGCCTGCATAATAATCAAAATTCTTAGGAAACAATTCCAGCGGTATTGCATCCATCTCCTTCATATGGACTGGCCTGTATTTTTCTATGGCTGAGTGAAAGACAAATATTTTAAATCCGCGCTCGTTTTCTATGCCCCTGTCAAGTATTTCGTAGCTCGATTTTTCAAGGCATGATTTCCTGCCGATCATGCCAGTTATCTTTGCGCCTGTTTTATCCTCTGTGAATTTCAGCTTTATTTTATCCTTTTCTTCGCTCGTCTTCGCGACATTCACAATCAGGCCAGCATCCTCTGCAACAGATAGTATTGTCTTGCCTGTTGGCGAAAAGTCGTGGGAGCCCGGGATTGCATAAACGCGCATGCCATTTTCCTTGCATCTCCTGAGCTGGAAAAAACACGAACGTATGACGTCAATGGACGGTATGCTTGTGTCAAACAGGTCCCCGGATATTATGATAAAATCAATGCCAGAATTTATGCACACATCTATGGCTTCCCTGAACGCAGCCAGCGGATAGTCACGCATGTCAGGATGGTTGTTCCATGACCCGAGATGCGGGTCTCCAATATGCGCGAAGCGTACCATAAATGTCACCAGTTGCCAACAAAGCCAAGACAAACCAGTCGTCATAAAATACACATTAAAAATACTTAAAACAAAAGCATCAAAAGAATTGTATGAACAAAGAAAAGGAAATAGCAGAAGTCATGAAAATCCTTAAGAAAAACAGGAATAAATTTACAACGCCAGTTGTCACAGAGGTTGCGAATGTAACTGAAAGTCCGTATCAAGTATTGATTTCTTGCTTATTGAGTTTGCGCACGCTTGACGCGACAACAGCCAAAGTGTCTGAAAGATTGTTCAAGGTAGCTAAGACGCCAAGGCAGATGAATAAACTTTCTCTAAGACAATTAGCAAAAATAATCAGGCCAGTCAATTATTACAGGACAAAGTCAAAAAGAATAAGGCAGATCTCAAAAGAAATTTTACAAAAATATAAAGGAAAAGTGCCTGATGATTTTGACACATTGATGAAGTTCAAAGGCGTCGGACGCAAGACTGCAAACATTGTCATGGTCTATGGGTTTGGAAAGCAAGGCCTGCCAATTGATACGCATTGCCACAGGATTCCAAACCGCCTTGGCTGGATAAAGACAAAAACGCCTGAACAGACAGAAAAAGAATTAAGAAAAATACTGCCAAAAACATACTGGCATGACTTCAACGACCTGTTTGTGCAGTTCGGCCAGAACATATGCAGGCCAGCAGGCCCGAAATGCGATGCCTGCCCGGTCAGAAAGTGCTGTAAATACCAAAAAACCCGTTCTTAGTAGGTTAATCCGAACGATTTGTCGTTTAACTCACAAAATGTGCGTTAATAAGAAAAAATATTGTGATTGATTTCGTTCTTCAGAACTATTCTCCAACGCATGCAAATGCTTATATATGAAAAAAAAAGGAAATAAAATCACTTCGGATACTAAAACAAAAAATGTTTTGCAAAACAGATAGGAGGAATAAGAATGGAAAACCAAACAATAGAGAATTTCGTTACCGAGCAGGCGCGGATCATGGTTATTGGCGCAGGCGGCGGCGGTAGTAATACAGTAAATCGCCTTACTGACTTGGGCATCGCAGGTGCCACAACAGTTGCCGTGAACACAGACGCAAAGCATCTCGCTATTACTCATGCACACAAAAAAATACTTATCGGTCGTGAACTAACAAGAGGGCTTGGCGCAGGCGGTTTCCCAGATGTCGGAAGAAAAGCAGCAGAGGAATCAAAAAGCGACATAAAGAATATCGTCAAGGACTGTGATTTGCTGTTCCTGACATGCGGACTCGGAGGCGGAACCGGAACAGGTGCTTCATCAGTAATTGCCTACCTCGCAAAAGAGGCAGGGGCAATTGTAATAGCAGCTGTAACATTGCCTTTCAAGATAGAGGGCGCAAGGATAGTAAAAGCAGAAGAGGGCCTTGCAAAACTCCGTGAGGTGTGTGACACTGTTATTGTGCTGGAGAACCAGAAGCTCATTGAGCTCGCAGGCAACAAGCCACTGAAAGAGGCATTCGGCGTTGCAGACAACTTGATTGCAACAATGATAAAGGGCATAACAGAGACCATATCGCAGCCATCGTTAGTAAACTTGGACTACGCTGACGTGAGGACCATTATGAGGGCTGGCGGTGTTGCTACAATCGGCGTTGGCGAATCAGAGGCCCAGAACAGGGCAGAGGACGCGATTGCCAAGGCATTGAACCACCCGTTGCTGGATATAGACTACTCAGGTGCAAAAGGCGCCTTGATACAGGTCATTGGCGGAGAGGACATGAGGCTGGATGAAATAAACACAATCGGCGAGACCGTGTCGCAGCACATGGATCCTGAGGCAACAGTAATGTGGGGAGCAAGGGTACTGCCAGAGTTTGCCGGAAAATTACAGGTTATAACCATCATAACCGGCGTAAAATCCCCGTATATCCTCGGTAAGGCAGCAGCTGCCGGAGGTTATTCAGCAGCAAAGAGCAAGCACGGTGATTTGGGCATAGAGGTCATCGTGTAATTCATTTCACATAGGTCCATCTGACAAAAAACAGATGGGCCACATTATACTGATTTGTCCAGCGAATTTGGGGCAAGTCATCCGGATTGGTGGATGAAAAGAACATAATGTTCAAACAACGGGTAAAAATTGACACCCTTTGAGAATGATTTCGTCCACCAATTTCCACCTTTTTAATCGTGTAGAAGGCCATTGAATGGAAGTTGTAAAGGTGCACAAGAAAACCGTGCAAAACGAGCAGCTTGGCTTAAAGATTGTTCTCACAATCCTGGACGTCTGCGAAACCATCAAGGAAGAAGCAGGAACCGAGGTCCTCAATTTCTACCAGATCTACAGCGTAAAGGAAGTCTGGAATATTGTTGAGTAATGCTCATTTCCTAAGGTTTTTGCCCATATGCTGCTAATTCTCCTGGGGTCAAAACAGAAACATCAAAATCAGCATCATTTAATTTTCTGCCTATCCCGTCAATCTCTATTCGAAGACTTAAAAGAGGGCACTTTTTTTGACTAATTGAACAGACATAAAAAATTTTTCCAGGGTCCGGTCCGTTGTATACGGTTATTTCCCCTTCACAAATTGGAGAACATGGATGGGAACGTACATATATGATATTTCGTCCATATACTGGAAGTTTGTTCATATTTATCGCTAAAACTATCTTCTATAACTATAAAAATCTTGCCTTAGAAAATAGAGAGCATGCCGAAGTAGCTCAGAAAGCTCCTTTTCTTTGTAAAGAAAAGTAGCTTGCAGTCAAAAGAAACTGTGGGCTGTCGCAAATATTAAGGGGCTTGAGAAATGGTAGAGCGCTACGCTCATAAGTCATTATGAGCTTTGAGCCAGAAGGCAGTGATAAAGAAACGTAGAGGTCGTGGGTTCGAATGCATGACGACCGCAGGTCGTCGGCCGACACACCCATCTTCGGCACTTTAAAAAATGAAGCAACGGCATTTAAAACTTTTGAATTATATTTACATTTATGTCAGGCTATATTTTGAATGATTCCAAAACCTTCGAGATATTTGTAAGAACAGAAAAAGCCATGAAAAACGGCTTGTTTCCAGCAATGACAAAATTTGCTGAAGATGAAATATGTTTCATAGTAAAAACTGCAAAGACGCGTCTTGAGAAGAAAGATAAGATTATAGAAATGGGCGTTGGAAGCGGAAGAGTTGTCAAAGAATTATCAAAATTGGGTTTTCCTTCCTACGGTTTTGATAATGATTCTTTTTTTGTCAAATATTGCAAAAGCCGCGGTCTTGGTGTTTTTCTTTCGGACGCAACAAAACCTGTATTAAGAGAGCACAAAAACAAATATAAAATGGTAATTATCGCATTCAATACTTTGTTCAACTTTCCAAAAAACATAAGAGTAAAGTGGATATCTCACGCACATAGTCTACTGAATAAAGACGGATTTCTTGTTATCATCACATATTCGTATGAAAATTTTCAAAAAAGTATGGTTAAGAAAAGAGTAGAATTTTATCAGTATGTCTTAGACCCACCGAAGGGCTACCATGTAGAATTTTTTGACAATGGTAAAGAAAGAGGAGTACATATGTTAGATGAAAAAAACCGTGTAAAATGGTTTTCGTCGTGGAAGACAGAGCAAGAACTCAGGAAAGAAGTTAGTTCATGGCGTAGGTTTAATTTGATATCTATGAAACCACTTGAATGTAAAATTGCATTTGGCATAGTTCTACAAAAAGTCATATAAAACACCAAAACTTTACTTTTTGGCTCAACACGTCTTCAGCACTTTTTCATCACCTGCGAGTTGCACGAGCCCTATTTTAATATTTTTCGCGGTTATATATCTTGATTGTTTTGCGTGATTGATATGGCAACAACAAGAATAAAACCCAATTGCGAAGCAGATGCTTATCAGGCAGGCGCTTATCCTGCTTTTGTCTTCAAATTTCTGAGAGCAAAATGGGCTCAGTTGCAGGTAAAAAGAAAAATCTTTGACAAGAATTGGTCTCAGCCAGAATATAAATTAAAGCCATTATTTGCCTATTAGCGCCAGATTCGCTATTAACGCTTCCAGCTGGATCTGCGGGTTGCTGCCTTCTGTGAGACGGAATTCGTATTCGCCTATCTTCTCGATCATCTGCAGCTTTTTCTCGTCAGAGATGTCTAAAAGAAATATCTGGTTATGCAGCTCTTTTATGAGGTCCTCGCCCGAGAGCCCGCGCTCGTATAACAGCTTCAGGAGCATGTCGCGCGCTGGCTTGAATTTGCCCTGGATTGCAAGCATGATCATCTTCCTTACCTCTTCTGGCTCTGGCTTGTTCGTGACATCATAGATTGTCTCTTCTGTGATGCTTTTTGCAACAGACGACATCTGCAGGATGTTTATCGCCTTTCGCATGTCGCCCTCAGAGAGCTTGAATATCGCATCAAACGCGCTTTCGCTTATTTTTAATTTCTCGTTTTCTGCGATTTTTTGCAGGAATTTTATGATGTCGTCTTTTTTTATCACAGTAAAGCGGAACACAGCAGTCCTTGACTGTATGGGCGGTATTATCTTGCCGCTGTAATTGCACGAAAGTATGAACCTGCATATGCTTGAGTAATTCTCCATTGTGCGCCTCAGCGCATGCTGGGCGTCCTTTGTCAATGCGTCAGCCTCGTCCAGATAAACAATCTTGAACAGCCCGCCCATAGGCATGGTTCGCGCAAAGTCCTTGACCTTTACGCGGATTGTGTCAATGCCTCTTTCATCTGATGCGTTTAATTCCAGGAAATTGCTGTGCCACTGGTTTTCAAACATCTCGTGCGCAATGCACAGCGCAGCAGTTGTCTTTCCAGAGCCAGCAGGCCCTGAGAACAGGCAGTGCGGCAATGACTTGGTGCTTACAAAATATTGAAGGCTTTTGACTATGTTATCCTGGCCAATCATCTCGCCAAGCTTCTTTGGCCTGTACTTCTCTGTCCAGATGGCTTCAATATTGCTCTGCATAATCAACAGATAATTAGAAACAAGGAAAATTTATAAAGCCAATTAGCTGGTGATAAAGGCAAATATGCATTGATAAAAAATCAGAAACTTATATGCTGTTAGCAATTTCATTTATTTCTTCATGGTAAGGAGATTTGCCAACCGGGCCTATTGCATTTCCATTTATGTATGCTACTGGAGCTGATTTTTTGCCAGAAATAATTTCAACATGGCAGATACCATGCGAGCCTAAAAGATTTGTATCTACTGAATACCCTTTTTTCCTTAATGCATCTGCCAGTGCATCTATTTGCTTGCTATTCAATCCGCTTCTGAACACAACTGTTTCAGCTTTTATGACCTGCATAAAAAATCTATGATGCTAAAATTCTTAAAGCCCAGACTGCAGTCTGAAATTAGTGAAAACATTTAAAGACTTTTGCTATAGTATGTAGCATGTCAAGTTTAAAATCACCAAAATTCGGAAAAGGACAGAAAGTTGATTACAGAGGGGAAACAGCAACAGTATTGGGCGTGAAGGAGAAGAAAGACGATTTTCTTTATAAAATAAGAACAGAAAGCGGAAAGAAAGTGAAAGCCTACGAAGGAGAATTAACAGAGCAAAAAGGGCCCCAGTAAAAACAGCGTATTTTTCTCTTTTCACATTCTTTGATATTTGCCTCTGCAAAGAATTATTTATTTATAAGTATTAAATCCATTATTTACACATGAGAACAAAATTGCTTATTTTGGTATTTGTATTAATTTTATTTCTGCCGTTGCCAACATTCGCAGAAAACCCGCGCTCCTATGGGAGCATAAAGGTAAAGATAACGCAAGGCGGGTCGCTTGTTTCCAGCGACGTCAATAACATGAATCTTTCTGTATTTATCCCGCAGGAAAACATCGCGGGCATAGATGTTTTCACAGACGGCGGAGAATGGAAATATATCTATGATTCTTACGGGAATAAAAAAATCCTGATGGAATGGGAAAAGCCGGGAAATATCATAAATTATAAAATAGAGGCAATAATTGAAAACAGCGCAGAGCACCTGTACAGCGAGAAAGCCATTGGAACAAATTCTGAATACCTGAAAGAGACAGAGCATGTAATAATTGATGATAATATAAAAGAATTGTCATACCCGTTTGAGACGAGCCTGAAACGGGCTGCTGAGCTTACTGGCTGGGTAAACAAATACATGACCTATGACCTGAGCTATAGTAGCAGGGAGATGACAAGCGCTGATGTTTTGAGTGAGCGCCGTGGTGTTTGCTCTGCCTTTGCAACACTGCTTGCAGCAATGCTTCGCGCCAATGGCATCCCAGCACGGTATGTTGCAGGCTATGCATACTCAGATGTCCAGAATAAATTCATAGGCCATGCCTGGGTTGAAGTTCTTCTTTCTGATGGCGCATGGGCGCAGTTTGATCCGACATGGCTTCAGGCAGGATATGTTGACGCAACGCACATAAAAACAGGCAGCTTCATGGACACAGTCAGCGCCTCAGAGATCTCCTACACAAAGGCATCGCGAAACAGCTTTGTTAACTGGGATAAGGATGATGAAAAATTTGAAACCCTTAACTACAGCATAAAAACGCCAATAAGCATCGGGCTGGACGGAAAACGCAGCATATTCTCAAATGCATACGGCTACGTAAAGGCAACCATAAATTCAAGCCAGTGCCTGTTCTCTGAGATTGCTGCAAATGCGTGCATAAATGAAAACAGTCAGAATGCGTTCGAGATATATGACAAAAACAGGTCATTATGGAGCTGCGGCAACAGCGAGTTATATTTCTTTTTCATGCCGGTTAACAAGAATAAGTTCAGCTATCTCTGCCCCATAACAGTATATGACCAGACAGGAAGCGAAGGCACTATTAACATCACTGTGCACGACAAAGGAGAGATAGGCAGTATTTATATATCAGGCCCTGAGACCGCAGGCATAAATGAAAACATTCAGCTGGCTGCAAGCACTGACAAGAATTTCATATTTTACTCGCCATCATTCGGCAGGCATGACGACAATATCTGGGATATTAATATAAAACAGGCAGGGACTTACAGGTTTTATCTCTATTCAGACGGTGCGCTGGCAACAAAAGACGTGAATGTTGTTGAGCAGAAGGAATTTGACCTCTCTGTTTCAGCGCCAAAAAACGCATCAATCAACGCTAATTTCACAGTAAATATTGGGATAAAGAACCTGCAAAGCAAAAGGAAAACAGCACAAATAATCATAGAATTTGACGGCCAGAAAATAAGTGAAAGCATTGAATTTGACGCAAACCAGCAAAGGGAATTTTCATTCAATCTCACTGCAAAAGAGCCAGGCCAAAGAAAAGTATCAGTGTCTGTTCTTTCTGACTCGCTTACAGCGCAGTCATCGCCAATTTATGTCTATGAAATCAGGACGAACAGCTGGCTTGACGGCATTGTGGGCTTCTTTGCAGATATATTAAACTGGTTTTTGGGGTTGTTCTAGTCATCATGCCACCCAAAACTCCATTCCATGTATTTTGAATTAATTTTCTCATTTAATTCTCTGGGCAATTCCGCATCCTCATTCGGGTACTTAGCATAAATTCTCATGTATTCAAGCAATTCTCTGAAATCTATTATGTCAAACCACCGATTTTCGTTATATAAAAAATATGTACTTAGATCAGCCTGATTTATTATGATTACTGCATTTAGTTTACATTTATGTTCATCAGCAAAAGGTACTCTCGCGTTACCATCGTAAACGAGCTTTTCCTGTGTATCAGGATCGAGCACTGCAGAGATATGTGGTACTTCATCCCATCTACCTTCTTTATGCATGCGCTCAAGCCAATCCCATGTTTTTTTGAATTTTTCATTATTTCTGTTATGAATATACGTTACTTTGAATTCAGAAGCAGGGAAAACATCCATATACATTATATTCACCTAATTCTACGATATTTGGAGTTTTCTTAAAGCCTTTCAATTTAAATACAATTCCTTCCATTTCTTTATTCATGTATAAAATTATCTCAATAACAGGCACGCCAGGCACAGGGAAAACCATCATAGCGAAAAAATTAGCAAAGCTTTTGGATGCTAACCTGATTTCTATAAACAAATTGCTCAAAAAGGGTAAAATCAGATGCACAAAAGACAAAAAAAGAAACACCAGAATTATTGACATTAAAAATTTACAGAAGGCAGTGAACAAGGAAATACAAAAGGGCAAAATAAACATTGTTGACAGCCACTTATCCCATTTTCTCAACAGCAATTTAATTATTGTCCTGCGGACTAACCCAAAAATTCTTGAAAAACGCCTGAAGAAAAAGAAATGGAAAAAATCAAAAATTCTTGAAAACGTTCAAGCTGAGATTTTGGATGAAATACTTGTCGAGGCAATTGAAAAGCACGGAAAGAACAAAGTTGTTGAAATTGATACAGGCAAAAAAAGTCCCAATGAAGCATCGGCAACAATATTGAAAATTCTGAACAATAAATCATTGCAAAATAGATATCATCCCGGAAAAATCAGATGGCTTAAGAAATATTATAAGATGCTCGAGAAATAAAGCATTAAAAGATTGAGCAACATGAAAAAGTAATTGAATTAATCATAATATGGTGAGTCTGTGCCAAAAAAGATACCAGAGGTTGCTGCAAGGCGCCTGTTCAAGAACATGTACGTATGCATGAAGTGCAATGCAAAGATGCGCGCCCAGGCAGCAAAGGTCAAGAAGAAAAAGATAAAATGCAGGAAATGCGGCTCAAAAGCGCTCAGATTAAAGGCAAAGGAAAGAAGAGGGCAGGCTGTTTAAAGCAACAAAATTTTATATACTTCCTTTTACAATTTCTTATTCATGCGTCATATGAATCCGTATCTGGAGATAATCAGGCCTGTAAATGGCGTCATGGCTGCGATAGCTGTCTGGATCGGAACAATTGTCGCAGGCGCCGGGTTTGCGCCGTCTGATTTTACAATGCTTGGCATGGTTGCTGTTTTTCTTATCTCGTCAGCCGGCATGATTGTAAATGATATTTTTGACATTAATATCGACAGGATAAACAGGCCAGAAAGGCCGCTTCCGTCAGGAAGATTGTCAAGAAAGAATGCTTACACGTTCGCTGCGCTGCTGTTTGTTATAGGCAATGCATTATCGTACCTAATAAATTCAAATGTCTTATTAATAGCCATATTTGCTTCCGTGATACTTGTTGCATATGCTGCAAGGCTCAAAAAAATCATGATGGCAGGTCATGTCGGCATCAGCCTGCTTGTGGCGCTTACGTTTGTCTATGGCGGTTTTATCAGCGGCAACTACATTGTTACAATACCGCTTGCATTGCTTGCATTCCTGTCAAACATTGGCAGAGAAGTCTTCAAATCCATTGAAGACGTTTTGGGCGACAAGAAATCAGGCGTCGAAACGCTTGCAGCGCGCTATGGCATTTTCAAGGCAAGGATGGTTGCATCCATATTCATAATAGTTGCAGTGATTCTGAGCTTCCTGCCCTATGCAATGAATATACTTGGTGTTGTTTATTTATTCTTCGTGCTGATTGCCGATATAGCATTCCTAGTATCACTTGTCGTGCCGGTAAAATACAGCTCAAACATCTGCAAGATTGCAATGATAATTGCGCTGGTTGCATTCATTGCAGGTGCTGTGGCAGTTTGATTTATAAATTTAATTGTCAAGAAATATAGTGATTTTAATGTCAAAGATTCAGGATTTCATTGTGAAAAATAACATAAAGTCAAAGGATTGTGTTTATCATACCTGGCGTGATGTTAAAAATGCAAAGAAGCAGCCAACAGGCAAGATACGCGTTCTTGTGCCGCCCAACAGCGCAACAGCCATGGTGGAATACACATGTCCGGAATGCAAGCATACTGCATACACAGAGTCAGAATGGAAGCGCCCATTTTACGTTAAATGCGCGAAGTGCGGCTTCAAGATAAGCGTGCCAAAGATGAAAGCTGAGGCAAAAAAAGAAATGAAGAATGATGTCTAATTATTTACCTGCTCTTATTTTAGCTATCTCTCCAGCAAGATATTCAACAAAATGAAAGCGTAAATTAATGTCGCTTCTGCAAAGAACAGAATGTTCTATAGAAATATATGGAAATTTATCTTCCAATATTTCTATTTGTTTATTATAAATCTCTGTAGCTTTTCTACGATCAACTTCAGTAGGATCTGATTGTTCTTCCCCAGCCATCTCATTTCACCTTCTGAAACTATAAAACGAATCTTTAAAAAGATATTAGTTATTTTTCTTGTTATGCCAGCATATATGATTGATTTTACCATAGGGCTTGCTATACCCAGGAAACAGGGGTTAGTGGATCGTATTTATTCTAAACTTACAGAAAAAGGGCACCCACCATTAGAAATTAAAGAAAAAGGAGATTCAACTGGGATTGTATATTGGGTTTTTAAAACAGACAAAACCATACCTCATAAAACAAGGGATGAAACAATAAAAGAGATAATGGATGAATTGCCCGCAGACAAAAAGATAATTGACCCAAGGATAAGCATCAAGCCTGTATAAACTCCCTATACAAACTATCAATATTCTTCCTGTTGACGACATTATGGTATTTGAATCCGCCGCCAAAGGCTTTTGGTATGTGCAAGAGCTCGTGAATGAGTGTTTTTGTCTGCTCTTCTTCGTTCATCCTGTCGAATTTTTCTGATATGACTTCAATGACATAATGCGCCCTTGTGTTCAGCGCAAACTGCATTATCCTTGGAAGCGCATGGCATCTTGCAATTATACGCCTGCTCTGCGAGCCATGGCTGCGCACGCACGCAATCCTGGAAAGGTCATGACGTATCCCAAGTTTTTGCGCTATGTCCCTTATCCTTATCTCTATATCAGGCGCGGATTTGTACTTGATTGACATAAGAGCCCCGGACGAGGATTGAACTCGCGACCTTGTCCTTACCAAGGACACGCTCTACCAACTGAGCTACCGAGGCGTCAATTAAATTTCTAGATTCAACCTTTTATGCTTTTAGTTGAAAAAATATAATTGTGACACGAGATGAAAATAGACGGTATTGCCATAAGCAAAGTGAAAAATAAAAAAGATTTCTTCAGATTTATGGATGAGCTGAATATTCAGGGAAACACATTTATAATTAAGCCGAACTGGGTTGATGGAACAGAAGGCTCATTTACAGAAGCCAAGGTGCTTGAATTTCTTTTTGACTATCTGAAAGGCAGAAGAATTTTTATTGTAGAGAGTTATACTGTCTGGAGGAACAAGCCCTGTATAGAGGAAGGCAAGGAAGAAATACCTGCTGACAAGGGAAATTTAATCGATGCTAAATCAAAGTGGGAATGGATTAAACAGCAGGATAACTGGTTTTTGGAGAATAAGGGAATCAAGGCCTTATTAAAAAAATACAAGGTTGAATATATCAATATTACAGAAGAGGTATGGTCAGGAAGAACAGCTGACCCGAAAATAATAAAGGAATTAGTTGAAAAGAGGTATAAACCAGTCATGTTTCAGGAGTTATATTCGTATGTGCCTGAGAAATTATTTGGGTTAAAGGACGCGACGCTTATTAGTTTTTCCAAGCTGAAGGCAGGCAACCCAGGAAATATGACGGCATCAACCAAGAATATATTTGGCCTTATACCGGATCCGTCAAGGTGGCCAAAATATCATGGCAAAAATAATAAGATTATAGCCCAAAGCATCTGTGATGAAAATAAAATCTATAGAAGCCTGTTCAATACGGTTTTTATAGCAGAGGGTATTTTCACAACAGTAGAGGGGAATTGGCCAGAAGAATTCCAGACTGTCAAAGATTGGGGCCAGATTGTTGGCGGCAGAAATTCTGCCTGCGTTGATGCTATGACAGCAGCAATGATTGGCCTGGATTATAAAAAAATAAGTTATTTACCGCCAGCGATTAAAACGTTCGGGAATTTTGATAAAGCCATTCTCAAAAGAATTCCAAAGGAATTTATAAAACCATTAAGGCTGCCATGAATCATCTTTAAATGCCGGAAAAATAATAGTTATCTCGGTGAAAATATGACATTAACAGGAAGATCAGCATGTTATTTCATCCTGGCTGCAATATTCTTTGCAGTCGCCTTTGGATCACTGATTCAGGGAATAATGCTGCAGGTTTCATGGTATCTTGTTCCAGGGTATCTTGAAACAGCACTGGCCTTTTACTTCGTTGCGCTGATATTCGGCGGCATAACAAAGATGTGCATCTGGGAAGTCAAGAAGGGCTTCTGCGGCATGAAACCAAAGAGAAAGCGATAAATTTTTTCTTTTTCTCTACTTCTTTTATTTTGATTTATGATAATTACGCAGAAATTACGGGCATATAATATTTAAATAGGAGGCGCTGGAATAATAAATAAGCAGAGTGATGACATGAGAAAGACTGCTCTAATTTCAATGGTTGCAATATTTGCATTGATGATAGTCAGCGCATCATTTGCATTTGAGCTAAGTGTGCCTACCGAGACCGTAAACGTTCCTGCTGGCGGCACAAGAGAGGTAACAGTGAATATAACAAGCAGCAAGGCCGACGACCTGGTCCTGAGCTTCTCTGACGCAAAGCCGTGGGTATCAACAGACATCCAGCATATAGTCATAAACAGGTCTGAAACAAAAGGCATAAAGGTCTTTATTTCCCCGTCTTCGGCAGTGCAGTCCGGGCTTTACAAGGTCGGCATTTTGATTGAATCTATATTAACACATGAGATAAAATCAAAGGACATCTTCATTAATGTCGAGCGCGGCGAGAAGGTTTATATTGAGAGTATATTAATATCAGGCAAGCTTGAGCCAGCAGGTTATGGCGACATAAAAGCCTATCTCAAGAATTTCAAGAGCTCAACTGTGCAGGACATTGCATTCCGCATGACCGTATTCTCGCCCAATGAAAAGGTCCTGGATTACACCGAGACCATAGCTAGTATTGACCCAATGGAGGCAAAGACAGTCGGAAAAACAGTCTATTTTGATAACGTAACAGAAGCAGGCACCTATACAGTCAATGTGATGATATCCTACCTGGACAAGAAAGAAGAGCTGCAGCAGACGTTTGACGTCATGGAAAAATCCGTGATAACAAGGACCTACGAGAAATTCTCGCTGCTGCTTGGCTACGGAAAGACAATAAAGGTCAGGAACGACGGCAATGAGATAGGCAATGAAACCGTTATAGAGGATATATCATCATTTGACGCCGTGTTCTTTTCAGGGAACCCGTCGTTTATAATAGGCAACAAATATTTCTGGGTTATAAATAACATAAGACCCGGCGGAGAGATGACCATATCATACTATGTTGATTACATGCCTTTGTTCGTGTTCATACTTGCTGTAATAATCGCGTGCTGGTATTTCTTCTACAAATACAGGACACTGAGGATAAGGAAGTTCATCATGCAGAGAAAACTGATAAAAGAGGGCGAGGAATTTACAGTCGGCATTGAGCTGCACAACGGGCTTGGCAGGGGCATGAAAGAGCTTGTAATACGGGATTTTGTCCCGCCCCTGTTTGCATTAAAGTACGGTTCAGGGCCTGAGCCAAAAAAGAAGTCGACAAACATAGGCACAGAGCTCGTATGGAAGCTGACTGATTTGAAGCGCGGCGAGGAAAGGATATTATCATATAAGATAATCCCTGTTCTGGGCGTCCACGGATTAATCAGCCTGCCTGCTGCATGCGCAGAATTCACATTCAACAAGATGAATGTCAAGAATACGTCAAATATCACGCACCTCGGCATCAAGGAAACAGAGCCTGAGAAAGAAAAGCGGTTTTCTATCATACGCAAGAAGGAAAGGTAAAGTTTCAAGGTTGCTTCCTCTGTTTTGTAATTTATTTGTGGTTTGTTTTTCAGAATTCCGCATACACCTTCATCTTTAAAAAGATTAAACTGTCTTGAATGAATTAAATAAAGAGATAAAATAGGATGCAATTAACTAAAAAATGAATGAAAAACAGTGCTTATATATTTTAAATATAAAGCAAAATAAGTATAAATATAAAGAAGATTATTATGAAATTTAAAAAAACTGACAGAAGTCAAAGAGAATCTATCAGTGATAAATTATTACTTCTTTATACACTGGATAAGTTCAGATTTACTGGTAAGACAAAACTGCATAAAGCAGTGTTTTTCGCCGAAAAGTCTACAAACGAGAAAAAGTTAAAAATATTTAATTTTGATTTTGTTCGATATGACTTTGGTGAATATAGTAACGAACTTCAATGTGATTATAGAGAATTAGTTAATAGTGGATTAGTTTTTGATACAAAACCCATAGAAGTTTCGCAAGAAGGCAAAGAACTCTTGAAGAGATTTAATAATATTTTTAATAGAAATAAACTTTTGATAAATCAAATAGAACCGATAATAGAGCATATAGTTAGTTTACCCCTTGACAGAGTAAAGGAAATAGCTTACACAAAAGTGATAATAAATGGTATAGCTGTTGGTAAAATGAAATCAATGGAACCCGTTCTGAACAAGTTAAATGAAGATGTTGCTGAAATAAAATTTGATATAGAAAATAAATATATAGAAAATTTGGCTTTTATATTTAATTCTGGGTTTGTTATAGTTGATGAAGAAACGAAACAAGAATACGATGAAATTCAAAAAATTATGAGACCGAAAATAAAAAATTTATTAATGAAACTTGATGCTTATGAAGAAGCCTGTTAAACGTGGTGAAATTTATTGGTTAATAAATGATGAAGAACCGAGGGGGTCTGTTCAAGCTAAAACAAGGCCTTGTGTCATAGTTCAAAATGATAAGGCAAACATATTTTCTTCGGTTACGATAGTTGTTGTTGCGACAAAAGTAGTAAAAGATAAACAATACCCGTGGGATGTTATAGTAAGAGACGATTCTTGCGGCCTCATAAATCCCTCAAGAATATTGTGTAATCAAATTTTTACAATACAGCAAGATAGACTCGGAGAAAAAATAGGTGAATTACCTCATAATATAATGAGAGATGTCGATATCGCATTAAAAAATAGTTTGGATCTAAATTGAAGGGAACAAAAAGAAAGAGGTTCTGTAAACTCTTCGGTTGGTGAAGTTCTACATAATATTTTGTCATTCCGCACACACCATTATCTTTAAAAAGATTAAACCATAAATTATCTTTTATGAAAAACAAAATCGTTTTCTTGATAGCAATTACAGCGATAACAGCGATGTTAGCAGGGACAGCAATGGCAGCAGGTTTCGATCAGTTTGGATATAACCGCCAAGCTAGAGTTTTTGTTGGAACAGGAGAAAGTTGGTGTTTAGAAAGAGATGCATCAGCAGATTGTCTCGGCATTTATTCACATGACAAATTAGTCATGAAGTGGAACGCAGAATGGGACAGAGGAAATGCAGAAGGCTGGACAGACCCAAACGGATACGGCGCATGGGAAAATAATGAATGGAATGGAAATGTAAAAGGTGGTTCAGGAGCAGTATGGCATTACAAGATTAAGTGGGTAGGAGATTATATTGCTGATCCATCTTTAATTCCTGATGGAGCATATGGAATTTGGGGACAATTTGCAACAATAATGGACCAAGGCATAGATCCTAGCTACGAACCAGGGCATATGTGGTTTGCACATGCAACTCCAAACGGATACGGAGCATTGTAAATTTCCTTTTTTCTTTTTCCCTTAATTTTTGCCAGAATAAGAAGAAGCAGTCGAGCTAAGGGTTAATCTGTTTTTGGTAAAGTTACATGTGGGTCTAATTTTTTTGCTATTTTATAATCTTCTTCAGCACCTTTAATGTCGCCCATCTTTTGTTTAATGTAACCCCTTTCAACATAAACATCATCATAATCAGGCTTAATTTTTGCTGCTTGATTCAAAATCTCTATACCTTCTTTAAATAATACAATATCACCTTTTGAACGACCTTTGAAATAAAGCAAATAAGCACTCTTTGGATTTATTTTCAAACCCTTGTCAGCACATTCTATTATTTCCTTGCAAGCATTTATTGGTTCTATATCTCCAGATGCCATCAAGGCGGCTAGCATACAAATTCTATCTCTAAATAGGAATTCTTTTTTATTTTTTATATCTTGAAAAAAAGGCATATTTGGCTGCATTTTTGCAGCTCTTCGAATTTCCTCAAGAGTCATTTCATTGGTGAATTTGGAAAGTTCTTCAGCTAATTTTTTGCGTTTTTCATGAATATTTTCCTCTTTTTTATTTACCTTACTATCTTTTTTCTTTAATAAATTTGAAATTATTCCCATAGTAAATCTTAGAAAATCAGTCTTTTAAAGGGCTATTTTCCTTATAGAATATATGTCAAAAAGAACGGCACTCTGATTGCTTCTGGCTTATGCAATAGGTATAGTTAGTGCTGGGTTTGTATTTATGTGGCTGTTTGTGTGGTGAAATTAATCTAATGATTTTACTTTGGTGACATCAATATAGTATATATTCGTGACTGAATCGGGTTTACATCGTGTGGGTGTAAAATTATCTGGTTGTGATAAGTTTTGACAGTCGCTACTTTTCATTACGCCCATATAAATTACGTCCATATAATCTACCCAATCATACGAAACGCATTGTTTGGTCGTTTGTTCCGAAATCAAATTTCTTGCAGCTTCAATACATATGCCTTTCTGACACCTGCAGAGAACTTCTTTTTTCATTGTTCCGGTAATCTCACATTTATTACAATAAAATTTTTCATATTTGAGACTAATGTAATATGGCTTACCTTCTTCATCTTTGGCTGCTAATGAAGTATAGTTTGCACCAACGACCCGTGTATCTCCAAAAGTTGAAGATGGCATTCCAACGAAAGTGAAACTTTTATTTATATAATTTTCTGGGTTTTTTACTGCGGACAATATATCATTACTATTTGTTTGAGAACATCCACTAACAACCAAAACAAGCCCAATTAAGAGAATTAACATAATTGCTTTCTTCATAATAACCCTTAGAAAAATAGTCTTTTTAAGAGTTTTATTTCTATATCAAAACCATTCTTTAAAGCGTTTTTGGTTTGTTAAAGTTTTCATCGATTTCTTTGGTTATTTTCCACATACGATCATGTAAAAATGTAAGGTTTTTATCCACTTCATTAACTAGTTCGTCTGTAACTTCTGTCATATCCTCCTTTCCGTAGCTGTACTTAATTTTCTTTAGGCTTATTTTATAATTCATCGGATCATCTACGTAACCTTCATGATGAGCTACCATATCGCGTTTTTCTTTAATAAAATTAAAAGCAACACAAATTGGTTTTAATGCGTCTTCGCTTATGCCTTCTTGTTTGCATATTTTTCTGAATATATCTATTTTTCTAGAAAAACCAGTCTTACTCAAAATATGCTCATCTAAAAGAAACGTTCTCCTAGATTGAGGCGATGAAAAAAAATCGGATAAGAAAGAGTCAAGCATGCGTTGAGCCGAGTGACCCATTCTTATTATGCGTCCACATCTGAGAATAAATTTAGTGTGCTCTTGTGCAGCTTGGATAGCTTGTTTTTCTTCTGGGGTTCTCATCTCTTCATATATTTTTTGTGTTTCCCTTTGTAGCTTTTCGGCTATGGCATCTTCCACCCATTTATCATCCATTTTTAGAATATCATTGGACATATTGATTAATTATTCATTAGGGTTTTTAATCTAATGATTTGTTCAGTTGCTCAAAAAATTCAATTATATAATTTTAGCGAAAAATCAGCGAAATTTAGCGTTTTTTAGCGTTAATTTAGCGTTTTTAGCGATTCACTAACCGGTCGCTAAATGTGGTGAAATAACTTACATAGATCTTTGTTATTGAAAATTGAATGATTTAAACATAAGAGTTAGCCTTAAATTTTATTGAGATATTATGAATATTCATGAAGAATAAAATTTTATTATATATTTTACTTATTTTCATTGTTATAAACATAGCGAAAGCTGAAATACCATGGGAGGATTTTGAAAAGCAAGAAATTCCCCAGTTTAATTTACCAGAAAGTTGTATCAAAATACCAGTTTTGGTCAATTTGTCTGATTATAGAAGTTATGTATATTTTAAGAATAATACCGATTTAAAAATCCTTAATTTATTTGATATTAACAATGATGGCAAAAATGATTTTCTTGTATATTTAACAAACACCTATAATGAGGAAAACTTATCATATTTAGTAAATGCTTCACGAAGCGCATATATATCTTATAATAAATATAATGTTTGTAAAAACATTCCAATAAATTCTATGTTTTATGGCATTCCAAAAGATTTATCCTTAAAAGATTTTGGAATACCAGAAAATTATGATACATTAGAAATCTATGATTCACCATGCGATGAAGGTGGAAAAGTACTTCCTTTTGACCGCGAAGCTCCAGATATACTATGGATTACAATACCGCCATTAAATAAATCAGAGCGTGTAATAAGTGTAAGATATGAAATAAGTGAAAGGGCCGTTAATGCTGTAAATTCTTGTTATTACAACAATAATAATCTAACATGTTTCTCAGATGATAACTTAGAAGATGATAATTTCATAGGATTGACACAAATTGACCATCTTCTAACATCTTATAGAATAGATGGATATGTAAACAAAGTGAATTTTTCTATTAAAGATAGTAACATAACATTTTGCCCATTATCTTTAGATTTAGGTAAATGGCCAGAATACCAAATTGTGCTGTATGAAATTAATGCAGGATTAGCAAATAAATTATTCGGAATTGTAAAAGCAAATATAGCAGAAAATATTACTGATTTGCATTTGTCCGAATTTGTTACTGGTGATAAAGAATTTTATGACAAATTCATAATTATCAGAGGTGGTAACATTACACTAATTTTAACAGCTCCACAAAAACCTTCAGTCCCACCTACTGGAAGTCTATATGATTTATATCATTTTTACAATGATTCAAAGAATAATTATTTCTTTAGGTTACAAAAAACTGATGGAGAAACGAGAGCAAGTGTCTGCACCAATGACTCTAGTGACTATTCGGGAATACTAGAAGGCCCGAAGTTCTATCTAACGCAACTCAATTTTTCTAATAAAGAACTTGTGGAATTGGGGTTCGTTTTATCGCACCCGCTTATTGGTGAAATAAGAGTAGTAGAAAATATTGTCAATCTGACCGTTAGAGGATTAATTAACAATCAGATATACATATCACCATCAATTGCGCCTAGAATTATTCTAAAAAATATCAATAATCTCCCTTTCGAAAATTATACTATATTTTGGTACGATGGAGGAGATATAAGAAATCAATCATTTAATGGCGAAGAAATCGATTTTGAAAATTATGTTGACATAAACGGAACTCATTTCATCAATTCATTTGATATTGAAAAGTTTCTTTACCCATTTGACAGTTATGATGGAACAATATGGGTAAAACATCCACCGTATTTTGAAAACGACCCCCCTCGAAACATTCAGGTAGGTGGTGAAGAAGGTAATTTTTACTCAGGTAGCGTCGTATTTGAAGATAATAAAATTACATTTAAGATATACGTACCCCTTTATAGATATATATTTTTGATAATTTTCTTTGTCATTGTATCCTGTATGTTCTATGTCTCGAAAAATAGAAATATTGGTTTTAAATTATCTAGTATTTTTTTAACCATTTTTATTGATTATTTAACACAAGTTGTTCCAGTTTCAAGAATATTATCCATAGCCACTCTTATTTATTTAGTTCTTGCAATTTGTATTCTTTTCTATCCAGATATTAAGAGGCTTCTAAATAAGAGAAAGAAAAATACTACTAGTTCTCAATCGTCAAACGAGGCTTCTATCGTACCATCATCTTTCTTTGGTAATATTCTTCGGAATTATACCAAGATGTCATATTAACCCATAGAAAATTAGTCTTCTTAAGAGTAATCTCCTGCATGGGTGAAAAAAGTAATATCCCCTGACTGAGATTTTCACGCATAATATACCACGCCAGCCACCCAGAGGATGTTTCTAAAGAAGCTAAGCTTCTTTGAAATCCCAGAAAGCTTTGCTTTCTGTGGAGATAGCACGGTAAGGAAGGATACCTCCTTCCTTGCGCTTTGAACTCAGAACCTCTCGGTTTCTATCGAACACCTGCTGAGTGTCTAATGCAATTGCACTAGGCTACAGCCGAGCGCTCTACCGTTGAGCTATCAGGGGAAAATCTTCGATTTTCTCCTTAATCTCAAAGTTCTTCGAACTTCAAGATATCAGGGGATTTATAACAATAAGAATTTGGTAGATATTTAAAACTTTATTTATTGGAGTTTTGATTTTATTTTTCATGAAAAAATTCACCCCTTTGTCCTGTATATCCCTTTAAGTTGACAGATAAGAAGAGAAGGGAATTTGGTCTCCATGCAAATTCTCTTCTCAGTCAAAATACGTCTTTTACTTCCTAATCAGGCAGAGTTTTTGTGGAACTTCCGCCTGAACCATGCCCTGATGTCAGCCCATGCCTCCCTGACGCGATTCCTCGCCTTCTCGTTGAAGAGCAGAACAACGGCTACAGCGCTGACAACCAGGATGACGACCAGGATGATGATGCCTCTTTTTTCTTTTTCATTCATGACGTCCTCCTCATTTGATCTTAGCCCTCTTGAGCGTATCGCTCAATTTCTTGAGGTCATCGGGCTTGGAAATAAGGAACCCGCCTTCCTCGTACGATGAAACGACCCCGCCTTCGTCGATGAGCCTGAAGATCTTGATGGCGATTTCCGGCTTTATGGGATTGAGGGCAACACCAATCTGCGGATGCGCGCCTGGTCTGGGAAAGAGATCAATCCTTCCGTCCGGGTATTCGTAATACCACACAAGCGGCTGCCCGTCTGGTGCGAAGAATACCATATCCCTTGTCGGCTCGATCTTCTCCAGCTTGGGAAGACCTTTTTTACTTACCTTCATCGACATGGCGATCTCTTTTGTCATCTTCACAGCCGTAGTCCCGTATTTCTGATGAACACTCCACCCCTTTGGAACTTCTTCATAGCCCCACGGCGTTGATGCGTACATCTTCTGTGGTTCTCCTATCCGATTAAACAACAAGATGTCCTTTTGGATTAAGAAAAGGGCAATGAACCACAAGAAAAAGACGCCGCTGCCGACTATGATGCCGCGTATCCTGCGCTCTCGCTTTCGTGAAAACAGCCAGCCGACGACGAACATGAGCACTATGACAAATGGAATAACTAGAGCATACGCCAGCCAGGTATTCACTCCCGAGTTCTCGAGCTTGCCGACAAACCACCAGGCAATGCTGATCGCGCCTAACAGTGAGCCGTACCTCCACAAACCGACGATCAGAAAAATAAGAACCGCTATGAAGAAGAGATACTTGGCGGTCTTCTTGATCTGCTTCTCGGTCAAGTTCCCGAAGAAACCCCTAAGCTTTTGAAAAAACCTTTTCATGTCTTCTCCTTTTCGTAGTTTTTTTACCTTACCCTCATGCGCTTAAAGTGTTCGACAGCTTCAGCGTCAGGAAGGATTTTATATCGTTTATGCCTGATACCAAACGTATGGTACGCGGGGTCGGAAAGCAGGGCGTTCCCATTGATCAATATAGACGAACATGCATGCAGAACATCTTTTCCCTGAAAATCCACTGTAACAGAAACATAGTTGGATTTCAACCCAACCGAGCGGTTCATTACCACGTTGAGAACTGCCATCTCGCCGCACACGCCCTCTCCGTCTTGCATAACTTCCGCAGCTGTCCTGTACCCGTTCTTTCCGCGCCTTCTTTCGCCGTATCTGATTGAGCCCTCTATCCAATCGTATATTGCGCGGGCCTTGTCCTCATCAATACTTCTGTTTTTGACCAGTTTTTCAGCTGTTTCAGCAATCAGCGACGTTATCTGGAACGGATGATCAGCATCATCCGTGAGAACAAAGAGATTTCCTTTTTTGAAATCTCTTAATATTGAGCTCGAGTCGGGCGTTACAGTTGACAAAAGGAAGTTGAGGACATTCCCAGACTCTTTTATATCTGGGTTAACAAGGAATTTTTTAAGACTCTCAACCGCTTCTTTTGCATCTTTGATAATGTCTTGTGAACCGATTGTTCTTAGAAAAGGCACCTGCGTGTTATTGAGAAATGACTGGATTTCATCAAGCAGACTTTCGCCATGATTGATGATTTTTTTTCCGCTTTCTGCAAAACCGCGGATGAAATCCGAAACAGAGCTTTTGAACACCTTCGGGAAAAGCAGGTTGAGAATTTTATGGATGAAGAAAACAACACCACCGAGAAGAGCAACAAAAAGCAAGAACTTGTAAACCACGGTTACCTCCTGCTCACAATATCTTTCCAGATATGTTCGAGCGACGGCAGTGAATATATTTTTATTATGTCTTCCATAGGCATTTTTATGTTAAGGGAATCTTTGCGAGATTCCTCTTAGGGATTTGAAATGCTGCAGCACTTTCATTGTCTTCTTGTCTCTTTTTTCTAACAGGCCTTTCCTTATTTGTCAGCCTTTTGAACTGCTCTCTTTCATAGGTGGCGAAGTTGGTGAGCGAGTGAAAAGTGCAGACAACTCTGACTCTTCTCCATATTTCATTGAGAGAAACAAATTCAAAATTAGCCAATTCTGTATTCCACTTCTTGCATTCATCAATGCAGGAGTCCAGGATTTCCTGTGCTTTCCTGTTGAATTCAACAACGTTCACGTTGACATTTTGTGCAGGCAGGCCCTCGATCATCCCGCAGAACTTGGAGACCTCATTTTCCACAAGGAACATGCTGTATAGAATTTTTCTGCATTTTTCTTCCATGGAAAAGACTTTTTGCAGCGATAAGAGACGCGGCTTTGCAACGACATCTTTTTCTGCAGCATCCAGAGAAATATTACTAAGTGCTGTGTAATGGTAACCCTTTGCAAGGTTTTCCTCTCTTTTGAATTGCTCCGAATCATAGGCATTCGGAATGTAATATCTCATCACCCTGTCCACATCGTAGTATTTCAAGATTCTGCGGTAGACGCTGTCTGTGTCATTGATGTATATACTATAAAGATTGGCGAAGAAAGGCCGCTTGGTGCTGATCTGCAGGAGATAGGACTTGATTGTGTCTGTGCGTTTTGTCAGCAATTCGCGTGTCTGGGGTTCATCAAAGCCGAATCTGGTGGGATACTGTTTTATTGCATCATCCTCTTGTTTAACCTCGACTTTTACGGTGATTTCTTCCTTTGCCTTTGCCGCTTCTTCAGCCTTTTTTAATTCCGCTTCTTCGGCTTTTTTAGCTTTCTGGTATATCCTCTCGATCCTCTCGAGCTCCCTTTCTCCTGCCTTTTTTTCAGCGTCTTCCTTCATGATCTCTTTCCACAACTCGGAAATGGGCCTGATCCTAAGTTCTTTTTCATTGATGACAGCCTTCGCATCAAGCATGTACTTTTTGTATGCAGCGTCCATGTCAGCTATCAGCCTGTCGAGGTCTTCTCCGGAGAGCACGTTCACTATCCGGAGGTCAGCCTCTGCCTTGCGTTTGTTGTAAACAATATCAACTTCAGCTGCCTCGAGTTTCTGCATGATTTCGCTGAGTTTTTCCGCGTATGCATAATTGTACTGCAGCAGGGAGAGGTCGTTCGCGATTGTCTTGTTCGCCAGGGCACCCTTTTCTGTGCCTATTTTCTGCTTGTTCTTCTCGCTATGGATTTCCTCTTTCAGCTTCTTGATTTCATAGAGATATTCTCTTTTTGTCCTGTCCGCCTCGTCTCCTTTTTTTACGAGCTCCAGCTGAAAGCGGCCCAGTTCACTGATCTTTTTTGCGATCCTCTCTTTCGGCGTTTCCGGTTTCGGTGGCTCCTGCTTCTTGCAGCCAGAAAAAATGAGAGAAAAGATGACTGCCACTACAAGTAGCACAAATAAGATGACAGAAAAATTTCTAAGTTTCATCTCAATCCTCCTTGAGAATTAGTTTTTGATTTATTGTTAACTGTCCAAAGACAGTTGAAAGATATGAAAAAACATAAAACAAGGTTATTTTCATAGAATTTTAGGCAACAACATCTATACGTATCAAAATGCCGGAAATTTGGCAGAGTTTCAGTGCTTTTGAGCTTTTACAGCTGCATTTCTGCCGCGGCATCTTGTCTTTTTTTGTTTCTATTAAAATCAAACGAATACCTTTGTATCAGTTTGTGTTTTTGTTAATTTTATTTGTTTGTTAAAAATATCATATCGTGATAAGAATAAAGATAACCAAAATCTTTTAAAAGCTTTTATCCTGCCATGATTTTGATATATTTTTCAATTTTGCTTCTATAAGGTTCGGGAACATTTTCAATAGAATCGAAAATCTGAACCGGTCCAATATTTCTATATCGAAGAAGAATTTTGCCTTTTGAAGTAATACGATAGGCATCACCGTCGATTTTTATAATTAGGTGCTGGTTTTTGACATCTTCGGCATTGTCAGCCATGCTCTACGCCTTCCCTGTCTTGTCGGATGCGCAGACAGGGCATTTTACTGAAGAATAAAACCACATATAGTTGCAGTCGTTGCACTTGAATTTCTGCGCAGGATTCTTCGGGTATTTATAATGCCTCTTGCCGGCTTCCTCAAGGACGTGCAAATCATCCTTTGTCAGCCACCCGCGGATCATGTGAAGATGTTTTCTCATAAATATCACCCTGCAATTTTCTTTCTAAGAGCATCCAAAAACTGGCTTGGGTTCCCTGAATCCCATTTATATTGTTCATCAAAATCTCTCGAGAACACAACATTACCACCAGAAGAATTATCATAACCTATTACAAACGCGCCAGGATTTTTTTCTCTTATCTTTCTTGCCAGTTCATTATGGTAATTCATGCCGGGTTCTTTATAAACATCAAACAAAACAGGCGCCGAAATTCCGGCAATATCGTAAACATTTTGTTCTACGAGTATGTTTGCAACCAAGTAGGCCTTTGCAATAAAGAGCTGCGATTCCTTGTCGCAAACAACCAGTAATTTTTGTATCAGTGGCACTGCCGTGTTTCCGTCAATAACAAGTATGTTTTTTCCCATTCCACACACCCCATGTAATGCATATGTAATTATTGTAATTACTGTTTAGGAACAAAAGCTTAAGAAGGTTGCGGTGGCATAATAAATATATGTCTAAAAAATTGTCAGAAGGCATGAAGGCAAAGATAAAATGGAGGAGCAATGAAGAGTATTTAGCTTCTGCTTTGAAGACTGGCAACCCACTTAAAATAATTCCGGGGTTATGGTATTACTTTAGACGTAAACAAATACAGAAAGAAACATGGAAATGGTACGAAGGGGTAATTGATCTATTCAAAGAATATGATGTTCCTGGATCAGAATGTTGGTTAAAAGCGGCTGAAGATGCGAGAACCAGAAAAGATATCGAAAGTGCGAGAAGCGTTGCGAATGAGATACTGGGAGTACTTGAACGTTACTGTAAGTTAGATAAAAAGAGAATCCGCGAACTTGAGGAAATGGAAATGAGAGGAGCGAATAAACAAGAACCCGAGCCAGTTGATGAAAAATATCTGATTGTTCCTCAAAAGACTTACAATCTTAAACTTTCAGGAAATCAAAAAAAGAGATTGCAGTATTTTCTTGATGACACATGTGATATGATACCTTCGGAACAAAAAAAAGAACTTTACAGAAATATAAGGGAATCCGGATGGTACTCTAATTTGCCTATTGATGATGACATTGCTACTTACATGTTTTTTGACGACATAACACTCAGTTTAAGAAAAGGGGAAATCCCGTCACTAAGCAAATTAAGTGATTATGTTGTGGATATAGCTTTGTCAAGAACGACTAAAAACAATAAAAAGAAATAAAATCCCGACAACTAAAACCATAGAACAATATATCAGTAAAATAAATGCTGAAAGAAAAGGTGTACAACATGGGTGAAAAACTAAAAATGATTGGAGTAACTGCAGCAGTAGTGGGAACTCTTCTCAGTGGTGTGCTTTTAGCTGGAAGAAGCTGTAATAAATATTTGAACAACAGGGTGATAGACAAGCCTGCTTATCATACAGTATCTTTTGCAACCGGTTTAGCAGGACATGTTGAATATACGAGATATTTTGATGGTTCGCAGGATGTAAAAATATATCCATATTTAGGTCATAGAATGTTTAGTTCCGAATTAGACCAAGATTTAGATGGAGATGGCAAAGTTGACAGGATAAGGAAAGACGGGTCCGAGTTTAAAGGCAACAGGCTTGCTGAGCTTCTGATAAGAAAATATGATTATGATACAAAAAAAGAAACGTTTGACAACGCTGACAGACGATTACAGGACTTGATGAAAAAACATAGAAAATGATTTTTCATCTTTCTTCAAAATTCCCTCTAATTTTAATGAAAATTTTGCCAAAACAAAATTTTAAATACGTATAGCGTCAAAGTATTGAGAGGTTGGCGGCCAAAGCGGAGAGGCTAGACCCAATCCCATCTCGAACTTGGAAGTGAATCTCTTCAGCGATATGAAGAGTACTAGATAATATCTGGGAAATTCAGGACGCTGCTGACCAACTTAATAATGGAGGATATTGATGTATTACGATTCCAACCCGGAATCTTCCCCGTTTTTCATCAGAAAATCATCAATTAGATGAGAGTATATAATTTTAACAAGATATCCATCAGAATTTACGAAGTAGGTTAATCAACAATAAAATATTCATGATGATAAAAAATGCCTCGATGGTGTAGAGGTCTAGCATATAGCCCTGTCGAGGCTATGACCCGGGTTCGAATCCCGGTCGAGGCGCTGGGCCTGTAGCTCAACCTGGTAGGCTCCTTTCTTCACGAAGAAAGTAGCTTGCAGAAAAGAAGAGGCGGCTCGCTGCTCTCGAAAAATAAGAAAAGAGCTCAGGAAAGAGCACCGGCCTTTTAAGCCGGGTGTTGCGGGTTCGAAAAGCCCCTTTCTCTTAAAAGAGAAAGGCCCTTGGGTTCAAAGAGAAATAAGGGTTTCATAATATGTGAAGGTTGCGAAATTCCCGTCGGGCCCATAATATTTGCACCCGAAGGGCGCCTCATAGGAAATGAGGATGACAAGGAGAGAAACCTTAGTTCATAAATTTCGGGAAATGAGGGTAGAGGGAGAGAAACCGAAGGTGTCTTCTCCTCTGTCGGGCCCATAATATTTGCATATGATGTAAAGTGAACGATAGGTTAAGGTTTGTAAAACCCCGTTGTTCTTTTGGGGATGTATGATGACCGAAAAGAAACAGAAGGAAGAGATAAACGTCTTTGAAAGCAGCCTGGTTCCAAAGCAGGAGGTGCTCGGTTCTGACGAGCGCACAGAACTTCTGAAGAAGCTTGGCATAACGCTGAAACAGCTGCCGCGCATGAAGCCAGATGACCCGATTGCAAAGATTCTAAACGCCAAAAAGGGCGATATAATAAAAATAGCAAGAAAGCATTCAGGCGAATACTACAGGGTTGTTGCCTGAATAATAAGTTGGATGGAAGGATGACAATAAATGCCGAAATGATGCCAATAGGCTTGTGCCAATAGAGCCAATTGACAGTTTGATATGAATATGATGACAATCTGGTGGTAAAATGGAAAATTTCAGTATGCTGTTAAATTCGTTCAGGGATTCTGTTGGCTTTGTCGACCACCAGATAAAGTCATTCAATGAGTTTATTGATTATCGCGTGCAAAAAATCATAGACGAGATAGGCGAGATACAATTAGAAACGCCAGAACTTGCTGAGTTCAAGATAAAGCTCGGAAAGGTCAGGATACCGTCGCCATCAATAAAAGAGGCAGACGGCGCAACCAGAACCATCACGCCCATGGAGGCAAGGATCCGGGACCTGACCTATGCATCGCCTGTGTTTGTTGAGATGATACCTGTCATAAACGGCGTTGAGCAGGAACCACAGGAGGTAAAATTAGGCGACCTTCCTATAATGGTCCGCTCAAACAGGTGCGTTCTTTCTGGCATGAAGGACGAAGAGATGGTCGAATGTTTAGAGGATTCAAACGACCCTGGCGGCTATTTCATCATCAACGGCACTGAACGTGTCATTGTCATGGTTGAAGAGGTGCTGGCAAACTGGCCCATAATTGAGAGAAAGGCTGAGATGGAGACAGCGCGAATAAATTCAGAGGCAGCCGGCTTTGTGCAAAGGCATATGATAGAAAGAAAGGCTGGCATAATTTCTATATCTTTCGCCAACCTGAAAAAACTGCCTGTTGTTGTCCTGCTGCGCAGCCTTGGCATGGAAAAAGACCAGGAGATTATAACATCAATAACGCAGAACGAGAAAGAGGCAGAGGAGATATACTTCAATCTCTTTGAATTCAATGTAAACACCATAGAGGATGCAAAGGACTTTATCGGAAACAAACTAAAGATACCGCAAAAAGAGTACAGGGACAAGCGAATAAACGACATACTTGACAAATACCTGCTTCCGCACCTCGGACAGACAAAGAAGGCGAGGCAGGACAAGGCAATATATTTATGCAAGGTCATCAGAAAGGTCCTGAAGCTTGGCCTTGAAGATATCAGCGACCAGGACATTGACCACTATGCAAACAAGCGCCTTCACATGGTCGGCGACTTCCTTGAGATACTGTTCCGCTCTATATTACTTGGCAAATACGGCCTTGTTTCAAGGATTATTTATTCTTACCAGAAGCTTATCAAAAGAGGCAAGATGCCAAATATAAAATCCATTGTCGAGAGCGATTACCTGACAAAGAGGATTGTCTCGCACATGGCAACAGGCCAGTGGATTGGCGGCCGCACAGGCGTTTGCCAAAGACTGGAAAGAACAAACTATGTCAGAACAATCGCGCACCTCAGGAACGTCATATCGCCGCTTTCCTCGACCCAGGAGCACTTTGAGGCAAGGGCATTGCATGCCACCCACTGGGGAAGGCTTTGCTCAGAAGAAACACCAGAAGGCATAAACATTGGCCTGAGAAAATATCTGGCCCTGTTTGCAGTCATAACAGACACAGCAAAGGAAAAGGACAGGGAGGCAGTTGCTTCGCTTATAAAGAACGAGGGCAATGACGGTTATAATGTTTTCATGGACGGAAAGATTCTGGGCACAGAGAAGAACCCGGAGGCGCTTGTGGAAAAGATAAGAAGCAAGAGGCGCGCAGGCGTCATATCGCCGATGATAAGCGTTTCGTTTGTCCCGGATTTTGAAGAGGTTCATATTAATACAAATTCTGGCAGGCTGCTGAGGCCGCTGATAATCCTGGAAAACGGAAGGCCAAGGCTCACGCAAAAACACCTTGAGAAACTGGAAAGCAATGAGATAAACTGGAATGACCTGCTAAAACAGGGATTGATTGAATATTTGGATGCAGAAGAGGAGAACAATGCGCTGGTTGCATTGAATCCTGATGATGCGACAAAGAAATACACGCACCTTGAGATACACCCGAGCATTACCCTTGGCCTATCAGCAGCACTTGTGCCATTTGCAACACATAACAGAGGCGACCGTGTTAACTTTGGCGCAAAGATGTCAGGCCAAGCGCTTGGCTTGTATGCCACAAACTATCTTGCAAGGACAGATACAAAGTCAGATATTCTTATTTATCCGCAGGTCCCGCTGGTAAACACATGCGTTGGAAAGGCTGTTGATTTGGATCACCACCCGCAGGGACAGAATATTGTCATAGCATTAATGAGCTACAAGGGATACAATATGGAAGACGGTGTTGTATTCAACAAGGCATCAATAGAGCGCGGTTTTGGCCGCTCATTCTTCTTCAGGAACTATGCAACAGAAGAGAAGAAATACTGGGGCATTGAAAAGGACGAGATAAAAATACCTGACAAGTCTATCAACGGCTACAGGACAGAAGAGGCATATGTAAACCTCGCCCAGGACGGCATAGTAAACAGGGAGATTACAGTCGAGTCAGGCGATGTGCTAATCGGCAAGGTCTCGCCATTGCGTTTCTTCGGCCCTGTGGAAAGCTTCATGGTTGAGACAGAGAACAGGAGAGAAACGTCAGAAACCATAAGGCACGGCGAAGAGGGCGTTATTGATAATGTTGTGCTCACAGAAACAGGAAGCGGCAACAAGCTCATAAAGGTCACTGTAAGGAACGAGCGCATTCCAGAGCTTGGAGACAAGTTTACATCCCGCCACGGCCAGAAGGGCGTTGTCGCATTGATTGTCCCGGAAGAGGACATGCCATTCACGGAAAAAGGCATTATCCCTGACATATTATTAAACCCGCATGCAATACCGTCAAGAATGACTATTGGCCAGTTATTGGAGATGATTGCGTCAAAGGTCTCGAGCCTGAGCGGAATGAGCATTGACGGCACTATATTTGGCAATGTCACAGAAGAAAACCTGCGGACAGAATTAAAAAATTTAGGCTTTCGCGACGATGGCAAGGAATGCATGTACAATGGCGTCACAGGCGAGAAATTTGATGCAACAATACTTATTAGCCCGTGCTTCTACCAGAAGCTGCATCACATGGTTGCAAACAAGATACAGGCGCGCGCAAGAGGCCCTGTCACGCTGCTTACAAAACAGCCAACAGCAGGACGCGCAAAGCAGGGCGGCCTGAGATTAGGAGAGATGGAAAAAGACTGCTTATTAGCGCACGGAGCAGCGCTGCTGCTTAAAGAAAGATTCAGCTCTGACAAATACAAGATACCTGTGTGCCAGAAGTGCGGGCTTGTTGCAATCGAGGATTTTGTAAAGGGCAAGAAATACTGCCCTGTCTGCAAGAAGAGCAAGATATCTGATATTGAAATCGCATACGCGTTCAAGCTCATGCTTGACGAGCTCAAGTGCATGGGCATATACCCAAAGATACGGGTTGGTTAAATCTGATGAATAATTATAAATGGTGAAAAGAATGATTGAAATTAAAATAACAGATTACGATAACCGTAATGGCAGAAACGAGAGCATTGCCAGCAATATGATAAGTTATTTTATGAAAAATGAAGGCAAAACAGCATTTGCCGAAATTTCCATTGACACATTACCGGCTATATTTGATAACAGCAATACATCATACGCTGTTGTTGTAAAACTGCCTGAACCAAAAAAAGAGCGTGTCAGCGGGGTTTTAGGCAGGCTTGAAAACGTACAGATTATTGACAACAATTAATGGTGAAAATTTATGATGCAGGTAAAAAGCATTGATTTCGGGTTCATGTCGCCAAAGATGATAAAGGAGATGTCAGCTGTCAAGATAGACCACGCAGAGCTCTACGACCCTGATGGCTATCCAATAGACAATGGCTTGTGCGATTTGCATCTTGGCGTTGTTGACCCTGGATTAAGATGCAGGACATGCGGCGGAACAATTGGCCAGTGCCTTGGCCATTTCGGGCACCTGGAGATGGTAAAGCCTATTATTCATCCGCTTTTCGGAAAAAAGATTTATATGATAATCAAATCAATCTGTCGCGAGTGTTCAAGGCCATTGTTAGGCATTGACGATATAAAGTCCATGAAAAAGCCCCTGCCTGAGCTTTATAAAAAAGCAAGAAAAACATGCCCTCACTGCGGCGCAAAGCAAAAAGAGCTGGAATTCCAGAAGCCGACAACATTCCGCGAAGGCAAGATGGAACTGACAAGCGAAGAAGTTAGACAGAAATTAGAAAAGGTGACAGACGAGGATGTCGCGCTATTGAAGATTGAGGGCGGCAGGCCAGAATGGTTTGTCCTGACAATATTGCCAATACCGCCTGTGACAGTAAGGCCGTCCATCACATTAGAGACAGGCGAAAGAAGCGAGGACGATTTAACGCACAAGCTTGTTGATATTGTCAGAATAAATGAGCGGCTAAGGAAGAATCTGGAAATAGGCGCGCCTGATTTTATTATTGCAGACATATGGGAGCTGCTGCAATATCATGTTTCAACATTCATGAACAATGAGATCTCAACATTGCCGCCAGCAAGGCACAGGTCTGGAAGGGCGCTGAAAACCTTGATGCAGCGATTAAGCAAGAAAGAGGGACGATTCAGGGGCAATCTTGCCGGAAAGCGCGTGAACTTCTCTGCGCGAACAGTCATATCCCCTGACCCGTGCATATCAATAAATGAGGTCGGCGTTCCGCTCGAGATTGCAAAAGAGCTTACTGTTCCGATAAAGATAAACAAGAACAACATTGATGCCATGAAAAAACTCATCATGAGCGGACCTGACAACCATCCTGGCGCAAACTATGTCATAAGGTCAGATGGCATCAAGAAAAAGATAACAGACGAGAACAAGAAAGACATATCAGACGAATTAGATATCGGTTATATTGTTGAACGGCACCTGCAGAACGGCGACATAACAGTCATGAACCGCCAGCCCTCATTGCACAGGATGTCCATGATGGCGCACCGCGCAAGGATAATGCCCTACAGGACATTGCGCATTAACCTGACTGTAACAATCCCATACAACGCTGACTTTGACGGAGACGAGATGAACCTGCACATACCGCAGACAGAAGAAGCGCAGACCGAGACAGAGATGCTGCTGAGCGTTGAGAAGCACATACGTTCCCCCCGTTATGGCTCGCCTGTGATTGCATGCAAGCACGATCATATCACTGGCTCGTACCTGCTTACAAGAAAGGAGACAAAACTATCAAGGAGAGAGGTTGCTGAGATTGTCTTCAACCTCGGCATAGAGGACTTTGAGGAAAAGGCCAGCTACAGCGGAAAGGACGTGTTCAGCCTTATCCTGCCAAAGGACCTTAATATTGAATTCAAGTCGCACACATGCATCGGCTGCAAACAGTGCAAGATGGATGAGTGCCCGAACGACTGCTTTGTTGTCATAAAGAACGGCGTGCTCAAGAAGGGCATTATTGATGATAATGCATTGGGCGAGAAAAAAGGGAAGCTCATAGACATAATAGAAAGAAAATATGACACAGAAACAACAAGAAGATTCATTGACAATGTTTCCAGGCTTGCGCTGGAGTTTATCACAAAAAAAGGATTCAGCATATCAATAAGCGACAATGACCTGACCGAAAAAACAGGGAAAAAGCTGGAAAAGGCAATCGAGGAATATGAAACAACTATTACAGAAATAGAGAAGGATTACAAGGCAGGAAAGCTGGATAAAATGCCTGGCATGACGCCTGACATGACATTCGAAACAAGGATTCTGCAGCTTGGCGGCATGCTCTCAAACCAGTGCAACGAGCTGATAAGAAATGATTTGCCGATGAACTCTGCAGTAATCATGGCAAGGGCAGGCGCGCGCGGCTCATTTGTCAACCTTACCCAGATGTGCGGTCTTGTCGGCCAGGAAGCCCTTGGTGGGGCAAGAATAGACCGCGGTTATCTTAACAGGACGCTGTCGCATTTCCCTGAGGGCGATACAGGCCTGAAATCGCACGGCTTTGTATCCCACGGATACAAAAAAGGTCTTGACCCGTTTGAATTCTTCTTTGATGCAATGAACTCCCGGGAAAACCTGATGGACAAGTCATTGCATACGCGTCACTCCGGATACATGGAGCGAAGATTGATCAATGCCCTGCAGGATTTGCGCGTTGAATATGATGGCACTGTCAGGGACAGCAGGAATAATATTGTGCAATTTTTGGCAGGCGGCGACGGCATCGATCCTGCAAAAAGCGACAGGGGCGAGGTAAAGATAGAGCGAATGCTCGGATAAAATTGATAGAATTTTAATGGTGATTCAATGATACCAAAAAAGATCATGAAGGCATTCGAGGAATATTGCGAGAAAAATAATATAACCGGAAAGGCAAAGGATGAAAAATTAGAGATGCTCAAAAAGCTTGTGCTGAAATACTTATACGAGCCAGGCGAGGCAATCGGCATCATTGCCGCGCAGAGCATATCCGAGCCAGCCACGCAGATGTCGCTGGACTTCAACGAAAGCATAATACTGAAGCACAAGGATGCAATAAAGATTTCAACTATCGGACATTTCACAGACGAGATGATGAATGCATTTGGCTATTCTGATGAAAATGAATGGCATATCTGCGACACATCTGACATGGGCATATTTGTGCCAAGCATTAATCAGGACGAGAAAATAGAATGGAAGCGCGTGCTTGCGTGCAGCAGGCATGCCTCGCCTGAAAAATTACTGAAAATAAAAACAATATCTGGCCGCGAGATTGCTGCTACTGACTCGCATTCATTTGTTGTGAGAAGGCATAATAAGATAATGGCCATTTCAGGCAAGAATTTAGTGAAAGGCGAAAGAATTCCTGCACTGAAACTGCTTCCTGAGCATTGCATAGATTTTATTGACCTGAAAACAATTGTAAGCAAAGAACGCGAATCAGCAAAGAAAAAATTGCCTGAAAAATTTGAGCTCAACAATCTAACTGGATGGATCTTTGGCGCCTACCTGTCAGAAGGCAACTGCGTGCGGAATTTTGTTTCCATATCAAATACTGACGCGGATTTTCTTGAAAGAACAAGGCAGTTTGCTGATGCATATGGACTATCATACAATGAGTATGATAATTTCAGGGGATTTGCAAAAGGACATGATATTCATATAAATTCATCCCTGCTTTCAAGCCTGCTTGCAAAAACATGCGGCATGGGCTCAAGAAACAAAAAAATCCCGGATTTTGCATACAGTGCTAATGAGGCTTTTGTATCTGCATTGCTGCGCGCTTATTTTGATGGCGATGGAAACGTGTCAACAGACAGATTTGTTATCAGGGCTTCCTCAAATTCAAAAGAGCTTATTGATGGCATTGCGCTCATGCTGGCAAGATTCAGGATATTTTCATACAAAGGCAAAACAAAAAATCAGTATACGATTTCAATACCCGTCAGGTATGCGCACATATTCAGGGAAAAAATAGGATTTTCAACAGGGAAAAAGGCAGGAATGCTTGAAAGACTATGCAATTCAAAGATGCAGAAGCAGGATTTTGTCGAGCTTGTTGGCGGTTTTGATAATTTGCTGCTTGATTTAGCTAAAAAACTGGATTATCCCAGCAGATATGTTAACAGCTTCACAAAAAGGCAGAAAATAGGAAAATCTGCATTGCTGAAATATATTGTCCTTTTCAGCGAGCTTGCAAAAAAGAATGGCATAAACATAGACAATGAAATCGCTGTATTAAAGCGCATGCACGCGTCAGATGTTGTCTGGGATGAAATAGCTGAAATAGAAGAGGTTTTGCCTTCAGCCAAATTCGTTTACGATCTTACAGTGGAAGGAACAGAAACATTCACAACATTTGACGGCATTATTACGCACAACACCATGCGTTCATACACCATGGCCTCGCAAAGCGACAGATTAAGCAAGGTTACGCACGGACTTCCAAGACTCATTGAAATATTTGACGCCAGAAAAACCTACGAGAAGAACATGATAATATTTCTCAAGCCAGAATACAATTTCAGGGAAAAGGCAAAATATCTTGCAAACAGTATCAAGGACTGCAAGATTACTGACCTGCTGGTTTCTGATTCCATTGATCTTGTCGAGATGCGGATAGAGATGGAGCTTGAGAGAGAGGGGGACAAAGACAAGGTAAAAGAGGTGCTCGACAGCTATGCAAAATCCTCAGACATATCATACAAGGGAAAGAAGATATATGTAAAGCCCGAGAAAAACGACGTGAAAAATCTGAGGAAGCTGAAGAATAAGATACTGAGGATGCACGTTGACGGCGTGAAGGGCGTAGAGAATGTCATTGTCATAAAAGAGGGCGATGACTGGACCATACAGACCACGGGCGCAAACCTCAAAAAGATACTTGCATTAGACTGGGTTGACATATCAAAAACCACGACAAACGATGTCTTCCAGATCTACGAGACGCTTGGCATAGAGGCTGCGCGAAATATCATAATACAGGAAGCAAAGAAAACCTTGGATGAGCAGGGCCTTGATGTTGACCTGCGGCATATAATATTACTGGCTGACATGATGACATTTGACGGCACAATAAAAGATATTGGCCGTTACGGCGTTTCAGGAAAAAAGGCGAGCGTGCTTGCCAGGGCAAACTTTGAGGAAACAAAACGACACCTGGTAAACGCGGCGTTTTACGGCGAATCTGACAAGCTCATGGGCGTCATAGAAAACGTGCTCATAGGCCAGATCGCGCCAATCGGGACAGGCATGGTAACCCTTGCGATTGACATGGAAAAGATGAGAAAAGGGACAAGAAAGGATAAATAGATTATCAAGAAGAGTTTGCTGTTAAAGAGGCAAAGAAGAAACGGATGTCGTCTTTCAGGGCAGTAAAAGAAGCCGTTATCCATCATGATAGTAAAAAGACAGAACCAAATTTCCAATGACAGTAGAGTTGAATTTTCATGACAATCAAAAAAGCAGAAACAGAACACATAATCGGGATAAGAGAGATAATCAAGCACATAAAGGCAGGCAAGGTAAAGAAGGTCATGGTTGCAAAGAACTGCCCTGAAGAGCTGAGAAAGAGGCTCGGCAACATAGACATAGAGGTCTTTGACGGCGACCAGAATCAATTGGGGACAAAGCTTGGAAAGCCGTTTCCAATTGCAATGGTCGGATTCAAGGAACCGGTTGAGGAAAAAAGATGAAGTATAGCTAGAAACAGATAATGGATGATATAATGAAATTGATACTTGATCAGGACAAGATTCAAACAATAAATTTATTTCAGACAGTGACTGGCTGCTCTGCGCTTGACTGCATTTCAGAGGCCGACATGATGTTTTTTGTTGTTGGTGAAGGCCAGTACGGCCTGGCTGTCGGAAAGAACGGCGTCAAGATAAGAAACGCAGAAAAGATGTTCAAGAAATCCATCCGCATTATTGAATACACACCAAACCCAGAGGCGTTTGTGAAAAACATGGTGCCAGAGGCGCAGGACGTTACAATAAGCGAGGGGACGGTAACTATAAAGCTCAGGTCATCAGACAGGGCAAAGGTTATTGGCAAACAGGGCAGGAACATAAAGATTGTCAAAGAATTTTTATCCCATCTGACAGACCTCAAGGACATCAAGCTGAAGTAAATATTATGTTTTTAAAGTTAATAATAATATAAAGTTGAAAACCAACTAAAGGGAAGATATCGTTAAAGAAAATAGGTGTTGTACATGGCAGGAGAATTTGCTGCGCGAAAGCTGAGAAAAGACAGGAAGAAGTACAGGTGGAAGAAGAGGAAATACCTAGTCAGAGCACTGAAATTAAAGCAGAAAAAAGATCCTCTTGAGGGCGCGCCGCAGGCAAGTGGCATTGTTCTGGAAAAGAGGGTCGTGGAGCAAAAGCAGCCCCACTCAGGACTTATAAAATGCGTTCGTGTAAGGCTGATTAAAAATGGAAAACAGGTCACGGCATTTGTTCCGAAAACAGGCGCAATCCAGCACATCGCAGAGCACGACCAGGTCATGATAGAGGGCATTGGCGGCTCGCAGGGCGGCTCTGTTGGCAGCATGTCTGGCGTGAAATACAAGGTCACAAAGGTAAATGATATCTCGCTTGAGATGATAAGAATCGGAAAGAAGCAGAAGACAACAAGATAATGGTGTTTAGATGGAAAAACGGGAAGCAAATCAGAAAAGAAAAGGACAAGAACAAAGGATGAGCAATAGGCCAATGATGAACAGAAGACCGAGGCCAAAAAAGCAGGCGCAGCAAAGAGAAAAAACAAAATTCAATTTCAAGCTCTTTGGCAAATGGGATTCTAATATTATTGTTAATGATGGCGGACTGAAGAATTATATCAATCTTGACGCAAGATTTCTTCCACGCTCTGCAGGCACGCGCCGCGGAAGGTTTCACAAATCAAAGATGCATATTGTCGAGCGGCTTGCATTAAGCATGATGGTGCCAGGACACCAGGGAAGACGTCATCGGCTCACATCTGGCAGATTTGGCGGCGGATACAGCACAGTGATGAATAACATAGAGCAGGCGCTGGAAATAATAGAGAAAAAGGAAAATAAAAACCCCATTGAGGTCCTTGTCAATGCAATAATCAATGCAGCGCCGCGCGAGGAGATTATTTCCTATCAGCTCGGAAGCATAACAGCGCGCGAGGCAGTTGTGACAGCGCCCCAAAGAAGGATTGACAAGACGCTTAGGATATTTGCGCAGAACTCCTACAGGAAATCATTCAACAAGAAGAAAAAAATATATGAAGTCCTGGCAGAAGAGCTCATTGCAGCATCAAAAGGCTCGTCTGACTCGGTCGCAATCAAGGAGCGCGAGCGCATAGAAAGGGAAGCAGTCGGCGCACGGTAAATATGAAAAATAAGTTAAATGTCATTAAATTTCTTTAAGATATCTTCTACCACATCAACATTTTTCCTGTGCAGGGATATACATTTACTATTTTTATGCAACTCTACAAGTCCTTTTTTTATTAAGTTTTTTATTGCACGAATTGCTTTTTTCTTATCCCTTTCATGAGGTTCCAAACCTTGCAAAATATTGAATATAAAAATATAATCTTCACCTATGTTGGTATGCCTGTAAAGCTTGTTCAAGATATGAATTTCCATCCTTTCAATGTCGCTTGCAGACATCAATAACACCAGACATCATTTTTAATACATTGATATACAAATTTTATAACTCAATGTATTTAAAACTTTATATATCATATAACCTATAAATAGTTTAAATGGATACGTTTTTGAGGTGATATGTGATGAACGAAAATAAGTCAGCGTTTGTTAAAATAATGGGTAACACACCCTACATACGCGTAATGGACTTTTTACTAAGCGAGGGCAGAACGTTTGACTACACTCTGACAGATATATCAAAACACACAAACGTTTCATGGTCTACACTACACTTAGTTTGGCCGTCATTTCTAAAATTAGGCATAGTAGAGAAAACAAGAACGGTTGGAAGGTCAAAACTATACAAATTAAATGAAGACAGCCCACTGGTTAAAATCTTAGTCAAATGCGACTTCCTGCTATCCAAAACTGTTATGGATATTAAATTAGGAAAAATAAACCAAAACAATAATTTTCTTGCAAAAGAAGAATTTGAAGAGCTGGAAAAACAACTCCAACTTGCTTAAGAATTTAATGTCGTTTTACCTCTCGCTTCGGGACAAATGTTCCTGTCTCTTGCAAATGGGTCGGCGCACGGTAAATGCGAAGAAGAAAAATTTAGATGTAACGAAGAAATTTTAAATCCTTTTCAAATTTTTTAATTGCCTTTTCGGTTTTCGAACTAATCTTTAAATGAAATTTACCATCATACTCTACAGTCACATTATATTTTTTTATAACATTGGCAACACTAAAATCTGAAGGCAGACGCTGTTTCAATTCTAATTCCTTTTCAAAAACCGCCTTTTTGTAGATTTTTTTTCTAGGTTTAACCGCTGTAATTTTCATTCTATAGACTCGCCAGGCATTGCTACCACGAGCAGGAGCTAAATCTTGTGCAACACTATCAGCATCGGCATAGCTGCTAAATACTTCTGGCTCACCAGCAAATGCATAAAGTGCTAGTTCATTATTTCGTATCTTTTGACCAACAACAAATCCTTCTTTTGGAACATCAATACGACTCATTTTTTCACCACATTTTACTATCTCACCAAATTATTTAAGCGGAATTTTGACTTTCTTTCAGCAGCATCTGATATTGTCCCATTTAAGAGAGATTTAGTATCGTGTCCCGAGCCGAGTGATAAATCAGAAATCACCTTAATTCACCTTTTAATCTATAACAGAAAGATACCATGCTGGTTCTGGAGCCCAATACGCAACAATCCATTTGCCTGGAAACCAAACTAAAGTGCCTTTTATTGTATATATTTCATCCCGTTCAAAATTTCTGTTTTTACTAACACTTAATAATATTGAATATCCATCACTATCTGTAAGTTTAAAATTAAATATTGAACCACTTGGATAATATGTAATATGCCCCGAAACAGTTACATTTGTATTGTTATATTTAGATGTGTTTGCTAATATGTCTTTTAGGCTTGTTGAGGCAGATAAATTGTCAGTTGTGCATCCACTAACAACTAAAACAAGCATTAGCAAAAGAAATATTATAACTGATTTTTTCATAATAAACCTTTGAAAATTAGTCTTTTTAAGGATTTAATCACATTGGCATAAACAAAGTCCAGAAGAAAAATTACATTCTGAATGTCTATATACCATATTTCCATCCCCACAAACACTAATTGCACACAAATCCTTGCAACTACTTTCCATCTGTGTTAAATCCCTATATGAAGAATCACATGCTGTAGAATATGTATTTTCAAATTTGGGTTTTGAAATGTTAGTGCATCCACTAATAACTAAAACAAGTCCAATTAGAAGAATTAACATAATAGCCTTCTTCACAAACCACACCCATAAAATTATTGAGAATTAGTCTTTTTAAGGACTTATTTTATTGGTGCAAAGCCAGGAGCATATTTCGGTTTGGGCTTTCTTGCCGACTTATTTTTTGTTTTCTTATGAGGTTTTATAGCCAATTTTTTTTGAACATACTTTAAACCTTTGCTTCCTTTCATCCTATTGCAATCTCTGTGGGCTAACCTCATTTTTGTTCCGCCTTTGGAATATGCTTTTGTGTGGTCTAATTCTAAATCTGAAATTTTAGTTATCCTTTCCTCACAAATACTGCATTTTCTACCATATTTTTTTGGACGTTCCCAAATGTAAATTCTTTCTCTTGGTGTAAGTTTTGGTCTTTTCTTTTTTTTGCCCTTTTTAATACCCAATTCGTTTTCCATCATCTTATCCAAAATAGTTTTCATATTAAACCATTGAAAATTAGTCTTTTTAAGAATATCCCTCGTTGCGGGACATCGGGTAAAATCTCTCGTAGATGGGACAGTGCCCGTAAGGTAAGTTTATATTCTTTTCTATGTATATTTACCGATATGTCGGTTAACAAACATACTAAACAACATGCTAAACCTATAGACTTGGGACTGCTGCAGATGCAGATTTTGTGGCTGCTTAGCAAGAAACCCATGCATGGCTACCTGCTTATGAAAAATCTGGACGAATTAAAGAAGACAAAAATAACACAGGGCACGCTATACCCGGCGCTTCAGAGGCTGGAGCAGATGAAACTCATAAAATCAAAGAAAAAGGAGAGGACAATCGTTTATCACGTTACCGATCTGGGCAAAAAAGCAATGATGGATTCCTGCAGGGATTTTTGCCGCACATTTTCAGGAATAATTCATGATTTTGTGTGCAATAAATGCACGGAGTGATTGACATGACAATTAAAAAAATTTATCTTGATAATGCTGCAACAACGCCTGTTGATGCTAATGTTCTGAAGGCAATGATGCCGTACTTCAGCGAAAAATATGGCAATGCATCTTCTCTGCATTCTTTTGGCAGGGAAGCAAAAAAAGCGCTTACTGAATCGCGAGAAACAATCGCAAAATTTTTGTGTGTTAAACCAAATGAAGTAATTTTTGCATCAAGCGGCACAGAGGCCAATAACCTTGCAATAAAGGGGTTTGCATTCGCGAATAGGAAGAAAGGCAGGCACATCATAACATCAAAAATCGAGCACGATTGTGTGCTGGAAGCATGCAAATGGCTAGAAAAGCAGGGGTTTGAAGTCACATATATTAATGCTGATAAATATGGTCTTGTTAATCCGAAAGATATTGAGAAAAATATAAGAAATGACACAATTCTCGTTTCAGTAATGCACGCAAACAATGAGATTGGAACAATAGAGCCGATTGAAGACATAGGCAGGATATGCAAAAATCATGGCATTTGTTTTCACACAGATGCTGTGCAGACATTCGGAAAAATACCGATTAACACAAAATATATTGACATGCTTTCTGCCTCATCGCATAAAATATACGGGCCAAAAGGCGTTGGCCTGCTAATGAAGAAAGATAACATAAAAATAGAGCCGCTGCTGCACGGCGGCGGTCATGAATCTGGCCTGCGTTCAAGCACGGAAAATATAGCAGGCATTGTCGGTTTTGCAAGAGCAGTTGAGATTGCAAAAAAGGGTATGAAAAAAGAGGCAAGTCAACAGATAAAAATGCGCGACAGGCTTATCAAAAATATACTGAAGATAGAAAACTCATTCCTTAACGGCCATCCAAAAAAGAGATTGCCAAATAATATTAATGTTGGTTTCAAGTTCATCGAGGGCGAGGCCCTTGTACTAAGATTAGACGACGAAGGCATTGCAGCATCAACAGGTTCTGCGTGCTCCTCTGCATCGCTGGAGCCAAGTCACGTGCTGCTTGCAATAGGCCTGAAGCACGAAGAGGCCCATGGCTCGCTTCGCTTATCGCTAGGCAGGCAAAATACAGAAAAGGACATAGACTATGTCATAGAGGTTCTGCCAAGAATTGTGAAAGAACTGCGCAGCATTTCGCCTTTCAAGAAAAAGTTTGACTTTGTTGCCACACGAGGGTTTGAACATGAAAAACACTGATAATCAAGAAGAGATGGTGATTTTATGTATTCAGAAAAATTGATGAAACTATTCAGGAACCCGCATAACATGGGCAGCATAAAAGATGCAGACGGAGTCGGCAAGGTAGGAAACCCCAAATGCTTATTACCAGAAACAAAAGTTCATACGATCGCGGAAATTAAACCAATAAGTGATATAAAAATGGACGATATGGTTTTGGGTCATGATGGCAGATATCATAAAGTAAAAAGGGTTATGAAAAGAAAATATAAAGGGAAAATACTCAAAATCAAGAATAGATTCGGTATAACATTTTTGACACCAGAACATGAAATTATGTCAGTAAAAATTCCAAAAAAACACTATTATAATTATACAAGAAATAAAAAGAAAAATATTCATGATTGGAATCATGCCGAAGAGTTAGAAGCTGGGGATATGATATTATATCCCATATCCAAGGACAGCAAAAACATAAGTAAAATGCATGTTGAGAATAGGAAACTGAGATTTGACTACAGAAGCAGAAACATACCGAAAAACTTGTTGATTGATGATAGATTTCTAAGACTATCTGGCTATTATCTAGCTGAGGGCTCTGTGAGGGACAAAATCACAAAAACAGACTTATCGTTCGCCTTTAACATAAAAGAGGAAAAATATGTTAATGACGTCATTTTATTAATAAAAGATATATTCGATTTAGATGCAAAAAAGAAAATTGAACCAAAACATAATACTATTATTGTCAATGTAAATAGCGTAATGGTTGTCAGGTTATTTAAAAATTTATTTGGAACAGGTGCTGAAAATAAACGTATTCCAGAATTTATGATGTTATTGAGCCCGAAAAAACAAAAAGCATTGATACAGGGTTTATGGAGAGGCGACGGCTATTTTAGTACAGATCGGAAATGGCCCAGAGCAGGTTATTCAACAATATCATATGAGCTTTGTCAACAATTGAAACTCTTACTTTTAAGGCAAGGGATTATACCTTCTATTTATGAAGAGAAAGAAAAAATTGTTAAAAGCACGAGACATAGAAAATCTTATAGAATACATATCGGGAGCAGAGATTCAATGAAAATATTATCAAAAATACTTGATATAAAATATCATAATAAGTTGGAAGAAAGAAATGATACATGGATTGATGAAGAATTTGCTTATGTTCCAATAAACGAAATATCAAAAACAAATTATAATGGTTATGTATATAACTTAGAAGTTGATGATGCTAGATCATTCACGACAGATTCTTTTTTAGTTCATAATTGCGGCGATGTCATGTATCTTTACATAAAAGTGAAAAACAACAAGATTGCTGACATAAAGTTTGAAACCTTCGGTTGCGCAGCTGCCATTGCCACAAGCAGCATAATTACAGATTTGGTGAAAGGCAGAACGATCAATTATGCATTGAAATTGACAAAGGAGGATATAATCAAGAAGATTGGCGGCCTGCCGCCATTGAAGATTCATTGCTCGCTTCTGGCAATTGATGCGCTTCATGCTGCAATAAAGGACTATAAAAACAGAAAGGGAGACGTAAAGGATAAAAAGAAGGAATGCAAAAAGAGAAAGGCGAAATAAACTTTCTTTCAGCAACAATTGGTGGTATCATGATACAATATGATGAATTCGGCCCAGAGATCGTTGTTAATGTTTACAATCCAAAACTAAATTTTCACGGATTCCTTGTTGTTGATAACACAGCGCTTGGCCCAGGCAAGGGCGGCATAAGGATGACGCCTTCAGTCACAATAGATGAAGTTGCAAAGCTTGCAAGGGCAATGACCTGGAAGAATGCCATTGCTGATTTGCCGTTTGGCGGCGCAAAGTCCGGCATTGCAGCTGATTCAAAAAAACTAACACAAAAAAAGAAAGATGAAATTGTTCGTGCTTTTGCCGAAGCATTGCGCGGTATTGTTCCTGAACAGTATATAGCAGGCCCTGACATGTACATGGCAGAGCATGAGATGGCTGTTTTTGCAAAGGTTCTTGGAAATAAATCATGCACAGGCAAGCCAAAGGAGATGAATGGCATACCGCACGAGCTTGGCTCAACCGGCTTTGGCGTTTCCATTGCAACAAAGATAGCTGCAGAGCATAAAGGCATAAAAATCAAGGGCGCAAAAATCGCAATAGAGGGCTTTGGCAATGTTGGTACATTTGTTGCAAAACACCTTTCAGAAGCAGGCGCAAAAATTGTCTGCGTGTCTGATTCAAAGGGATGCATCTGCAATGAAAAAGGCCTTGATTACAATAAATTAATGGATGTAAAAGAAAAAACAGGCTCTGTAATAAACTACAAGCCTGGTAAGGTTTTACCAAACAAGGATATTGTTTACACAGACGTTGACATACTTATTCCGGCAGCTATTCCAAACCTCATTGTTGCAAATGATGTGAGCAGGATAAAGGCAAAGCTGATTGTAGAGGCATCAAACATCCCGATGGAGCCATTTGTTGAAGAGATGCTGCACAAGAAAGGCGTGCTTGTTGTTCCGGACTTTGTCGCAAACGGGGGCGGCGTAATATCATCTTATGTTGAATATATTGGTGGAAATGAGAAGGAAATGTTCAAGACAGTTGAGAAAAAAATCACAAGAAACACAAAAATAGTGCTTGAACACAGCGATGCAGAAAAGCTTACGCCAAGGGGCGCTGCGCTTGAAATCGCGAAGCGACGCGTGCTCGAAAAGTGCAAGACGTGCAGAATCTAGATTACGTCTTTGTCAGTAGCCGTTTTGTTCCGAGCGAGGCCACGCGTTTCAGCCGCTCTATGAATTTATCAATATCCTCTTTCGTGTTGTAGATGTATGTGCTCATCCTTGCAACGCCGTTTGTATCAAGGTAATCCATCAGCGGAATGCAGTTATGGTTGCCTGCGCTTATTATTATTGACTCGTCGCCCATGAGACCTGAAACGTCGTATGACTGCATCTGCTTTACATTGAACGAGGCAATGCCATGGCCGGCTCCGTATATTTTTACGCCATCAATATCCTTCATATGCTTGAGCGCATAATCTGTCAGCATCTCATTATGATACTGGACATTTTTCATGCCAATATGGTCCAGATAATCAATAGCAGCAGCAAAGCCGATTGCGCCGGCAATGTTCTGCATGCCCGGCTCAAACCTCTCAGGTCCTTCCAGGAATTCGCAGCTGGTTTTTGACACCTTTTTCATCACGCTGCCGCAGACAAAAGGCCTGAGCTCTTTCATTATCCCCTTTTTCACATAAAGGCAGCCAATGCCTTGCGGTCCAAGCATCTTGTGTCCTGAAAACGCCATGAAATCGCAGCCAATCTCTTTTACATTGATGGGCATGCGCGCAACGCTCTGCACAGCATCAACCAGTATCAGCGTGTCATTTTCATGCGCTATCTTTGCCATCTGCCTGACAGGATTTTCCCTGCCAAGAACATTTGATACGTGGCAGGCTGCCAGGAGTTTTGTATGTTTGCCCATCAAAGAGTCCAGTTCATCCAGATCAAGCGAGTTTTCAGTCAGGCCAAGGAACCTCAATCTTATCTTTTTCTCCTTTTCAAGCATCTGCCATGGGACTATATTACTATGATGCTCCATTGCTGTTGTGATTACCTCGTCCTTCTTTTTCATTTTGTATGCATAGGCAACAAGATTTATTGCCTCTGTCGCATTTTTTGTGAATATTATTTCATCCGTGTCTGCATGAATGAAGTCAGCAATCTTTTCCCTTGACTTTTCAAATATCCTCTTTGATTCTGTTGACAGCCTGTTGGATGTTGACGGGTTTGCATTGTGCTCCTCGTAATATTCATTCATCACATTAAGAACCTGCTTTGGCTTTTGCGTGGTTGACGCATTGGCCAGAAAAACCAGTTCCTTGCCGTTTATCCTTCTCTTAAGGATCGGGAAATCCTCGCGTATCTTTTCAGGGTCCATGAAAAAGAAATGTGAAGGAAATTATTAAAAAGGAATTTATCTGATATGAATCTGTCTCATTAACGTATGCGAAGTCCGAGCATAGCGAGGATTTGGGTGAGGCAACGAAGTTGCCGAACCGCATAACCGCCTGTTATACGCACCCATAAGGGTCGGAGCGACCGAAGGGAGCGGAGAGTCACGGAGGAGAAGAGAATTTCGTGGAGAGTCGTCATTTGGTGGTTCTGGTGCATAATGCTATCCTTCTTTCACGGTTTGAATGTCAATCATTTTGCCATCAAATCCAGCAAATTCCATCGGACGGTGGGTAAACACGATAATTTGTAGACTATACTCTTTTATCGACTCATTTATTAGCTCAATCATCTTATTTGAACGGTCCGAACTAACATGCACGAACGGGTCGTCTAGGACAAGACACTGAGAATCTCTACCACTTAAATGTTTTGCAACGGCTAATCTAACGCAGAGAGTCAATACCTCTTTCAATCCAGATGAACTGTCATCAAATTCTAATGACGTACCCTCATTGAAACCTCGCTCATCGAGTTTTGTCGGAAATAGATACTCGGTCAATTCTATATCCTCGTGTAAAAACCCAGTAACATAGCTCAGCGAACGCTTTACCTCACTTTGTATAGGACCAACAACTGCTGACAAAACTGAACGATACTGCTGCTCTAATGTTTCCTTCAAAAGTTTGTACGATTCAGCACGTAGTTGCTCTTTCTCAAATCTTTCGCTGCGAATTTCTATATGCGATTCGGTTTCTGCCAATTCTGAATATGCCCCGCCCAAACTCGCCATGCTTATCCTGCCCCTGAGTTGGTCTATAGAAGTTCGTTGTTGTTGGATTACTTGCTCTTGATTTTCCATTTGCTTTTCTAAACGTTTAATTCTATTTATTGGGCCCTTCTCTAACTCCTCATACCGTTGCTTTATTTTTTTGTATTCTGCCTTTTGCTTATCGTAATTTGCTTTTGCAGTTCTTAATATTTTCTTTTGATTTTCAACCGAGCCATATTGGCGAATAATTTCACGCTCTTGAGTTCTTGCATTGTCCAACTCGCCAGAAAAATGCTTCTGCTCTGCTCGAGCTTCAACTAACCCCTCCCTCTTCTCTATCTGTCCTTTATTAGCTTTGTCTCTCTCAGTTCTTACTTTATCGAGGACTGCCCTTGCCTCCTCCTCCTCTTTTTCCCTTTTGTTCACGAGCTTTCCAAGGTCAACATCAGTGGGATTCAGTTTTATTGCATTAGGCGTCCTCTCAATCTCTTTATCTTCTTCATATTTTTCCTTAAGTTTCTTTAACTCAAGAGTTACTTCGTTGATCGAGCGTTCATCAATCCCTCTTCTTTCCGCGCCCAACTCATTTAAATTTTGTTTAATCTCGTTTTGGGTCCGACTTAACTCTTTCAGATCGTCTATCGAATTTACAGCGTATTTGCGTAGTGCCTCCTGAGCACTTTTTTCTAGCCGCTCAATGTCAACCTTTGCATCGTGTGCCTGCTCTAGTCTAGCTTTTACTGTAACTTTTCCAAAACCAGGTGCCCCAATATTTACGCTCTCAGTTCCTGTTGTGCTTAATGTTCCATCTTTTATTCTATTTCCATCCACTTCAACTTTAAGTGAACCTTTTTCGCCAGGTGTAATGTTTACTGCAAGCCCTCTTGCTTTCAGATTTTCCTTTAATACCTCGATATGTGTTTGACTCTGGATTAATCTCTCTATCTCTTTATTGGTAGGGAAAATTGGTTTTTCCTGTTTTCTTAGAATTTCAATTTTCTCCTCAATATCATTTATTCTCTTTATTTTTTTACTCAGCTCCTCGATTTTTTTCATAGTATCGAATTTCGTCCACAATATCCTGACATCCCGCGTCAGTTCTTCGCACTCCCTTATTTTCATAGCTTTTTCTTCTACATCCTCTTTTTTTTCCTGTAGACTTTTTTCCAATTGCTCGCACAAAGCTTCGAGTCGAGAAAAGTTCTCTCTTGCCTCTTTTTCTTTCTTTTGGATGTTCTCTATTTCCTTCTCTGAATTTTCAAGTTCCTTTAATGCGTTTTCCGCATCTCGTACGTCTCTCTCCGCCCCCTTAGCAGCAGCGTCTGATGCCTTTAACTCAGACTCAACTGAAGAGAAGTCGATTGCCTCACTTCTAGCTTTTTCTAGTTCTTCTTTGGTTTCTATCTTCTTCTTTTCAAGTGTGGGGAGTTGTCGTTGAAGCTCTTCCAATCGCTGTTTTTCATCATCTGCATTTTTTATTTCATTTTTAAGTTCGTCTCTCCTCTGTCGAAGGGTTTCGATTTCTTTCTCGATATTTGATATCGGAGAATTCGTACTAATTTTTCCGGTCTTTGTAAAATATTGAAAGTAAGGAGTATGAAGAAGGTTTTGAACGGCCTGAAATTTCGGAGTAACAAGCACACCTCCGCTATCTTTCGTTTCTAAGTGGAGGGCTGTAGTCGGGTCTCCTTCTTTATTTGTAGGGAGTTCTCTATTGTCTTGGGGAGCCCATAACCACTGGAAAGCCCCCCATTGTGAGGGTTTACTTATCCCCTTAGATGGCAAATCTGCCTCTAATAATTGTATGAGTTGTTCATCTGCTGAGCTATCTTGACTTAGAAGAATAGTTTTTTCACCATCGATTTTATACAAGGAGGTTCCTGCTCTTAAATTGAAATTTTTTTCGACACGGTATCTTGTTTTATTTAAAGTGAATCCAATCTGAACTGTTGACGTTACAATTCCGGAAGCTGTAAGTGGTCTAATGCGCTTGATATCTTCGGCTTGAGAACCAGACTTATCAAAAAACCCTCTACTCAAAGCCTCCAGCACTGTTGATTTCCCCGTTTCATTTGGTCCGTATACGACTGTTACCTTATCATCAAAATCGATTCTCGCTTTAGTATGCTGTCTCCAGTTTTTGAGTTCAACCCAGTGAAGCTTCATACCTCAACCTCCTTTCCAAATCTTCGTAAGTTAGTAAGAGCTTCGGCAATTATTCTTCTCTTTCTTGGGTCGATTTCATTTGACAGTAATTGTTTCAAATGCGTCTCAGTCTGATTTAAAGTAGGATCTCCAAAATCAAATGGTACTTCTAATTGAGGTGACATCATAATGTTGAGTGATTCTGATTTTACTCTAAAGTTCCTACGTATTGTTGTTTGAAATTCTAGTATGTTATCGAGTTCTTCTTTAAATTCCAACGGCAATTCTCCATAAAGGACTAGTCTAACCATATCGATACCCTTAATCGACTCCAAATATTTTTTCAATTCAATGATGGAAGAAGAATCTTTCATTTCAAACTCACTGGATACCCATGTCAGTTGACCGGTTTTAACAGGCTCAATTTTGGGTGCCCCCCCTTTCCTGTCGATCTGGACAAACAAACATTGTCCAGCATCATCTTCACCATAATTGGTTTGCTCATGGGTTCCAGAATATACTATTCGAGCCACACCAGTGTTATCTTCAAAAGTTCTGCGACTGTGCCAATGACCTAAAGCAAGGTAATCTATCCCTGTTCTATCAACACAGGATGGATCAATTGGCAAATCAATATCTTCCCAGTTTGTCACAGGAAATTTTCCAACCAAACTTCCATGCGCAACACCTATATGGACGCCATCGACTTCGCGAACAACTGGGATTGTTCCAGCAAGATCTTGTGCTGTGAACTTTGAAAAAATTGGACAAGGATGGATCATCGCGCCGGCAATTTCAATAGGATCGCTTGTACGAATGACTGTGAGGTGGTTTATCCGTTGAAATATGTCTCTATTGTAAACACAATCTGCACCCAAGATATCATGATTCCCTGGGAGAATATAAAGCGGAATATTAGAATACTGATTAAGTATTGTAACAACTTTTTTAATATCCTCCTGACTAACCATGTTATTCTCAAAAATATCACCACATAAAAGTACGAAATCAGCTTCTCTCTCTTGTGCAGATTTCAACACATTGTGAATTGATTCAATTCGGATCTCACGCACAATGGGGCCAGCTTCTCCGAGGCCCCCACCTTTCATCCCGATCTGCCAGTCCGATGTATGGATAAAGCGTACCATTTTTTCACCCCCATCTATATGTTGTATGTTCTTTTTTAAATGTAATTGCTATTCTTCGAACCACCAAACGATCTTCCTCCGTGATTGCGTATAACATGCTCATATCATAACTTTGGTTATGATATGATGCCCCTTGGGTGTGTTTTGCGAAGTTTCATCCCTTGATATTCCCAATCGGCTTCAGGCGCACAACTTTCTTCGCCACACCGGCTTTGTCCATGACATCCACAACTTCTGTGACGTCCTTGTATGCGCCAGGCGCCTCTTCAGCCAAGCCCGGTAAGCTGTGGCATCTTACAACGATTCCTTTGCTTTCCAATTCTTTTATTAATATGTCGCCGCGGAACTGCTGCTTTGCGCCTATCCTGCTCATGCACCTGCCAGCGCCGTGACAGGATGAGCCGAATGTTGCCTTCATCCCGTATTCTGTGCCGCGCAATATATATGAGCAAGTCCCCATTGTTCCGCCGATTATTACAACCTGGCCAACTGACTTATGGTCTGCTGGGATTTCGTCTCTGTTTGGACCAAATGCGCGCGTAGCGCCCTTCCTGTGCACATAAACGTCTTTCATCTTTCCGTCTATTTCATGCTTCTCTTTTTTGCAGGAATTGTGAACAATATCATATAATGTCTTTGCTTCGTATCCAGGGAATATTTTTTCAAGCTGCTGTCTTACAAGATGTGCAATAACCTGCCTGTTTGCATAAGCATAGTTAAGTGCGCAGCACATCGCAGAATAATATTTCCTGCCCTCGTCTGAATTGATTGGTGCGCATACAAGCTCACGGTCGCGAATCTTTATGCCATATTTGCGCGATGCCTGATCCAGAACACGCAGATAATCTGTTCCAATCTGGTGTCCGAGCGCGCGAGAGCCGCAGTGGATAGAAACAAGAATCTGCCCCTTTGCTAAACCATATGCTTTTGCAGCAGCCTCGTCATAAACTTCGTCAACATATTGCACTTCAAGATAATGATTTCCAGAACCAAGCGTGCCGACCTGTCCCTGCTCCCTTTTCTTTGCAGTATCGCTGACATGGGATGGGTCTCCGCCTGCTATGATGCCTCCTTCTTCTATGTGCTCCAAATCGTCTTTTGTACCATAGCCTTTCTTTACAACAAACTCAGCGCCTGTCCTGAATAATTCATCAGCTTCGCTGCGCGACAAGCGTATCTCGCCTTCGCGTCCCAAGCCAGCAGGAACTGACTTGAAAAGCAAATCAACGAGCTGCCTTATTTTTGGTTTAACCTGTTCAAGCATCAAATTAGTTTTGAGCGTGCGAACACCGCAACCGCCGTCAAAACCCACGCCGCCTACAGTAATCACGCCTCCTTCATTCGGGTCAAACGCGCCAACGCCGCCTATCGGAAATCCATAACCCCAGTGAGCATCGGACATTGCCATTGCTGCTCTCTGTATTCCCGGCAGTGATGCAACATTTGTTAGCTGTTCCCATACCTTGTCGTCCATCTCTCTAATAAGCTTCTCGTCTGCAACGATAAGGCCCGGAACTTTCATTTCCCCGGTTTTTTCAATCATCCACTCAAATTCGCTAGGTTTTTTGAACTTTTTTATGTCCATTAAATTTCCTCCTTTATCTAAATATATATGTGTGAGAAAAAACACACATACCATTTACCTATGGGACTCTTACTTCCATTTAAGGCAGGTATGTACGATTTAGAATAAAATAGGAAGGAAAGCTTAAAAAGATAAGATTTTTGTTAATTGTATGAAGCAGAATGAAGTAACTGTTGATTTACCTAATAGAACAGAAACACGAATAATATTACAAGATCATGAAACATTTTTAAATAGGCTGGAGCCGTATTTTAGAAGAATTCGTTTTTCCGATAAAGAATGTGTTCATACTTTATATTTTGATAACGATTCTCACACAGTTCCTTTCGATTTATCACTAAAAGCCAGAAGATATATCGATGGAATTAAGGAACACCCAGTATTAGATAATGATAATTATTTTGTTGAAATAAAGGGTGGAAAGAGGGAGCAAAAACATAAACGAAGATACGAATTGTCATTAAGTCAGGCAAAAGGTGTTATTAATGAACAATTTTCGGGTCTTGGGGAATTACGACCATATGTTTCTACACAATATAGACGTCAGCACTATGTGCCAAAAGACTCTGTTGGAATTCGAATAACTGTTGATACAGATGTATGTTATTACTTTTTTCCTGAAGGGTCTAGTAATGGTTTTCTTATAGGGAATGAGAATTATCCAAGACTAGAAATAAAGGAAAGCAACCCAAATCCAGAAATAAATGAATTCTTACAGGAAGTATTGAAAGAATTTCCTGCGTTTCCTTTGATATCTAAAAAGTTTTCTGCTTTCAATTTTCTTTCATCACATCTAAAAATAGAGTCAAGAAAGAAGAAGTCATTTAATAAAGATCTGTGTGGTTATGAAATAGAGTCAAAACTTATAGTAGAAAGTGAAGATGTTTTTAGATATATGAGAGATATGTTTGAGAAAGGGATTATGCAATTTCAAATACCTGCCTATTTTCCTTTCACCACAGAGTCTGCCAGCATAAACAGGTATTATATGAGGAATGGAGATGTTTTCAAGGCTATGCTTAAAGGCAATAGAGCAAAAATAATAACGAAAAGCTGCGATAGAATTTTGTCAGATCCAGAAAATCTTGGTTGCTTAATTAAAAGAAATGAAGAAAAGGGAAAATATGCTTATTTATGGTCTGGTTTATTTGATAATGCTGACTTAATAGGAGAACTTAGAAGAAAACGAAAAGCTTTTTGGGTAGACAATGTTGAAACAGATAGATTTTATCATATAACAGTAGATTTATGTGAAAGTCAAGAAAAAGATATGTATCAAATGGAGGTTGAATATACAGGAACGTATAAAGACCCGCCAGTAACAGACGAAAACGAAATAATCAGGGACATAACAGACATAACAAAGATAATTATTAACAAAAATGCAAATGTTCAGCCGTCAATAACAACAAAGGCAGAATGGCTCGGTATCTAAACGTCCACGACGCACTGCGCCATGAATTTATTGCCCTGTTTTTCTACCTTGAGATTAGAATAAGTTGCTGCCTTAACTTCCAGCTTGAGTTCATGCCTGTCCGGGTCTCTTTTTTCGCCATATGCCCAGCCGGTTAGTTTGTAATTATCATCCTTTTTTATTTCTACCTTGAAATCAGAGAAGAACATGCTGTTAATATCAGCTTCTGCGAGCAGGGCATTCAGAAACTCCGTGAGAAGCCCTGCCTCGTCATCTGCCTCGCATTCTATTGAGATTTTTCCTTTCTTTATAACCTTCTCTATTTTTCCCATGACGCCGAACATGGCTTTGGCTGCTTCCTGAAAGGCCTCTTCGAGCGTTGCGCCAAAGCCGCGTATGCCTATATCTGCCTTGTGGTCAAAGTATTCGTACATGCTCTGAATATACGTAGAAGGGTTTTTATAATTTAAGATGTTCGTTAATTAATTCTAATCTATGTGGTAATTTGTAGAAATCTGTCGTTGGTATAAGAAATGATAGCTCTTTATAGGTTAGCCCTTTTTTATGTATCTGTTCTAGGGCATGCACAGGAAAGTTTCTTATTTTTCTTGTCTGATGTTTTGCCCTCTCAACGAGACATTTTTTGGTTATCAAGAATAAGTTTCGGAGCTTTTAATCTCTTAATTTCTTTATAATGTTCATATACCCGAACTATTCGTTTTCCGGACGTTTTGACATCCCTTTTGATATTGCCTAAGCTTAACCCATGTGAATATAAATATGCCGAGAGTTCATGCGTTAAAAATAACCTATTTGCAGGCATTAACCTGTCAATTATATGTTTTTGCTCATGTCTTTCAATTTTATATTTTTTTCCCAAGTCAAGAATTGACAGAACGTGCTCATCTCTTGTTCTTGGTTTAGTCGAATCTTCGTTTACCCTAAACATCATGCCTGTATGTTTCATGTATTTTTTTTCACCTTTCACGAGCTTTGGCGCTATTTGAGTTGGAAAAAATTCTGCGTCAGCCGTATCGCCACCCTTGTCTGGCAAGTAACTGTCTGGAAGGTAAAATCCTACTGAAAAGGGGAATACCTTTACATAAAAATCAGTTTTTGGCAGTTCTTCATCAAAGACATCTTTGTACAGCCGTTCCTTATCCTTTATTTCGCCATATTTATTTACGCCATATTCATTTCTTACGTATCTGACAATTTTCACGGCAGCTGACAGCTCAGGAACAATTTTCTGCAAGTATTCCTGCTGGTTTTCAGTCAGGCCGTATTTTCTTGCCAGAATATCGCCTGTTTTATTCAAATCTATGGAGGGCCTTTTTTCCACTCTCTCAAATAACTCATCCACAGCTTTAGCTCCATCTACCATTTTACCTACAAGATAATCGCGTTTAGCAGCATGATTTGACATAAAATATATATGCAGAAGCCGCCTTATAAAGGTTACTATTTTAACTACTTATTGGTAAATACTATATACGATTCATTTCTTGTTCATCATTTCCTGCAATTTCTTCTTTCTGAACCGCCTTTCCCAGCCCTTCTTGTAGCCGCGATAGTGTTTCTTGTCGCGTTCAAATGCTTCCTGATCTGCCATAAAACATCACGTTGATTAGCAAATATTAGATAAAATTAAAATAAAAAGAAAAAAATTTCAGAATTTATTTTTTACTTTCCTGCTAATTTTTTAGCTTTTACAAATGCCCATATCTTCTTTGTCATTTCGCTTGGCGCGATTTTCCCTTTTCCAAAGACTTCTTCAACAGTTTCCTTTCTGCCAGCGAAGCAGATTGTGTATCCGCCAAATGCTTTCTTTGCCATTAGAACACCCCTCAATTTTTATTATAATATTATTTCGCTTAGAAACGTATTTATACCTTTCAGAATGCCCTCTACGAGGGGAAATTTGCTTTTATGGTGTGATGAAAAAGAAAGAAAAAAAGGAGATTTACAAGTCTCCTGGTCTGACTGTCTTTCTGTCATTGCTCTTTGCTCTTGCGCATGCCTTCTTGACAAGTATTTCAACGTCCTTGTCCAGTGCGTCAGGGAAGTCGCTTGCGCAGTTCATGTCTTCCTTCTTAATAAGGTCTTTTAGTTTTGAAACAACTACAAAATCTGCCATATTTTTCACCTCGTGGATTGATAATATTTGCATTTTTATTGATAGTTTGAATATTTAAATGTAAATTTGATAGGATTCTGAAGGATCTTCAATAAGTTTTGCGCCCTCTGTCGGAACGTAAGACGTCGTACGTTTCCCTCTTTTCTTTAGGCTGTGCTCAAAGCGCGCTCGTTCGCTCTCTTTATCTTTTCTAGCTTTATCAGAATAAGAGCCCGACTTACGTGTGCTGATTTGCTTTACAATATTTCTGGCAAAATAGGGCTTTAATGACATACAAATCACAATGTTTATAGATTAAACTAATCTATAAAAAACTGTTCTGTTAAGGAATTGGATAAGGTGTTAAAGGGTATAAAATAAATTTAATCTTCTATATATGCTATAGCAAACTTGCGTGGTTCTTCTTTTATTTGTAACGCCTGGCTTAAATTAGCAAAATACGCTTTGAGTTGTTCGGGTGTCATATCTTTTACTTTATCAATAGGTAATCTGAATTTGCCGGAATAAGTTTTTCCTGTCATTCATATCAAAAAGAATTTCTTTCTTATACGCCTTCTCGCTTTATCATTGCCGTGCTTGGGGTTATTACAACCCATTCGTCGCCGACGCCTGCAATGTCGCCCTGCATGTTTGCAACCGATGTTTTTATCCTGCCGATTACCTGCTTTAATTCATCCGGCTTTGTCTCCTTAAGGTCCTTTATGCCCGCAATGACAATGTTGCCAAGCCTGATAAGACGTATGATCTTGTCAGCGTCTCCCAGGTTGTTTATCTTCTCAACAAGAATCTGCGTTTGCTCTGTCTTTTCCTCGAATTCCAGCGGAACCTCTGCAACCTGTGCCTGGTCCTCTCTCTTCCTTCTTTTCAGAAATCCGAACATAGTATCACTCCTGAATGCTTTAAGATAATAATCATGTCATCTTCTTAAAGATAATGCTCAGAAGCTTAAATGTTTATGCACGATTCATGACCTTAAATATTATATATGCGATCGTCGGGATAATCGCCAATTCTTTTTCATAATATTTTCACTTGTTCTTTTGGAGTTCACCAAGAACTTTTCTTTCAAGAAAAGGAATTGGTTTCGAACCCGAATCATCAGCTATCCCCTTACTTCGTAAGTCGATGCCATATTACTTACAGTGGAAGGCTGAGGTCCTAGCCATTAGACTACGATCGCACATGCTAAATTAAATAATGGGGAAGATATAAAAAGGTAAATTGAGTTGTTTTCTTTACCCGATGATCAGCGCGACTCAAAGAACTTCCTGATTGCAGGGTGCATGTCTTCCATGTAGCGCTGCGCAATGTTCTCATACAGGTTGTAGATGATCATGACTGTCAGCAATATACCTGTTCCTGTGCCAAGCGCGCCTGTGAAATCCGCCATGGCAGCGAGCATGCCGATGAACAATCCGGATATTATTGCAAGCGTTGGTATGTATCTCTGCAGGACCTGCTCTACTATGCGCGGGTCGCGGCGGAAGCCAGGAATCTGCATGCCCATGCCCTCTATCTGCTCTGCAACGCTGCGCGAATCCATGCCGCTTGTTGAAACCCAGAATATGGAGAACACTATTGAACCAAGTATAAGTATGATCAGGTATGTTACGACCCTTAATGAATCGCCCAATGTCGGCAGACCTAGCGTTGAGCTTGTTACCAATACCGCAAGTATGAATCCTATGATGCCTGCAGCGCCTATAACGCGCATGGCTCTTTTATATTTGAGATAGAATGCAAGAAATGCTGCGACAAATATCACAAGCATCAATATTATGAAGAACATGTGAACATTCACAGCATTGGGAGCAGTCATATAATATGTTATGCCGCTTATTGCCTGACCATTCTGGTCAAAGCAGCCGAGAATGCCGCACTTGCCTGCTTCTGTGACTGTTTTTGCAGCCATGCTGCCCATTAATTGCACGTTTGCAAGCAGTGCTGCAATAAGTATGACCGGAATGTTGCTTGTATATATCAGGTTAAGCGGCCATCTTCTTGAAAAGCCCCGGATTGAGCCAAATGCAAGCGGTATCTCTATCTTCATTGCCTGAATATAGACAACAGTCAGAAAAACAATCACAGTTGAGATTAGCGGCAGCATCGCAAGAAATGCCTGGAACGGGTCAATGCCGAGCATCACAAGGAACTGCGGTATAATGCCAGCCGGAACTGTCTCGCCAGCTGGTGTCAACGGGTTAATGGCTCTTACAAATATTGTTTTTGAAACGCCTGCTGCAATGAACAGCGATACGCCTGAGCCAATGCCCCACTTTGAGACAACCTCATCCATGAACAAAACCAAAAAGCCGCCAAAGGCTAATTGCGCAACGAGCGCTATAAACAAGCCAGCATCTGCGCTAGCAGGGCTGACTGCGCCAAATGAGACATATGCATATGCCTCAAATACGCAGAAGAATACTACCATGAGTTTTTGCACGCCCTGGAACCGTTTTCTTCCTTCTGGCGAGCGCAGGTCCCATGGAATTATCTTTGAACCGACAAGCAGTTGTAATATGATGGATGCAGTAACAATAGGACCGATACCTAATGTCATTAATGAACCCATAGAAGAGCCTAAAATAAGCTCAAAAAACTGAAAACGCTCCTTTGCAATTGGGCCAACACCATAGAGCGTAATCTGCCCTAAAATAAGGAACAAAATAAGTATGAGTCCTGTCCATTTTAGCCGCTGCTTGAATGAAAGATGTGTTTTTGGCTCTGATATTCCAGGCAGCCTTGAAACCAACTTATCCAAAAAACTCATACCACACCACATTAATTTTGACCAGCATATTGATTATCTGCAAAGAGTATGATTACTATGACTTCAAGTCATACTCTTTGAGATCAAAGTATTCACATACTGCGGGCTAAAGCCCGCAGACATATTAAGAATACTTATGATGCAATAATTTTTCCGCCTGCCTTTTCTATCTTTTCCTTTGCCTTTTGCGAATATTTCTTGACTTTGATTGTAATTGCTCTTGTTATCTTTCCTCTTGACAGCAGTTTACTGTAGCCAAGTTTTGTAAGATCTATTTCATTATTATTCTCTGCCAATTTAATTATTTCATCAATATTAATTGTCTTGTCTTTTTTTCTGAGGGAGAAAAATCCTGTGTAACCGTAATGATCCTTTGCGTAAGACGTGGTTAAAGAGAATTTATGCTTGTGCATGCCGCTAAAACCGCGTCCGCCCTGCGAGCCGCCGCCGCGGTGCTTCTTTTTTGAGCCATAGCCGTGCGTCTGGGTGCCGCGCTGCTTTCTCAATTTTTTTCTGAATCTTATTGTCATATATAATCACGCTAATCATTTAGAGCATCTTTTTAATCAGCTCATTTATATTTTCGCCGCAATAGCCGAGGTTTCCTTTTGGAAATTTCTTCTTTATTGATTTTAGTCCGCCTTTTGGCGGCTTCATGCCTATAACTTTGCTGTCGCCATATCTGTTTTTTATCTCATTTAGAATATCATTGTTAATCTCTCCCCATGCAGCAAAGTTCTCAACCTTTCTTATCATGCCTATGTTTGAATCATTCTTGTCAATCATAATCATTGTGTTAATCTTTTTCAGGTTCAGGATTTTTAGCGCATCCTTTATATCATTTTTCATCTTTATTGAGCCCCTCAAACGAATAACAGCTAACATGATTATCACTTTTCTTCCTCTAATTTTTCAACCTGCTTTTTAAGTTCCTCTTCATCGCTCTGTAATTCCTTCTCTTTTTTCTTTATCTTCATTATCTCCTTTTTCAATTCCTTTTCCTCTTCTGCTATCTCCCCTCCGACCTCGTCGTCCGTGAATTCGTATTCCCTCTTTATGTCAACAATCTCATTATCCTCTTTTAATTCCTCTTTTATTTCTGCTTCGCCCGGAAATTTCATCATGTTCACGTTCTTGAAAGCATCATATATTGCAAGCGCATAATTTACCCTTGTTCTTGATTCACCAAGGCATTTGGACCATATATCCTTTATGCCAGCAAGCCTCATTATTTTCTTGGCCTCGTCACTAATACAAAGGCCAATGCCCTTTGGCGCCGGAATCAAAATAACGCGCAATGAACCAGAACGGCCCTCAACCTTAATTGGTATGCTATGATTTCCACCGCAGTCGCATTCCCACGAGCCGCAGCCGCGTTTTATTGTTATCAGGCCCAGCTTTGCATTCTCTGTTGCCTTGTCAATTGCATGCTTGTTCTCTTTTGACTGGGCAGTGCCAATGCCAAAATAACCATCGCCATTGCCGACAACAACCATAGCAGATACCTTGTATCTCCTGCCTGAACGGTGCATTCTGGCGGTCCTTCTTGTTGGCGTCCTCCTTATGCCGCCACCCTTGCCCGGAGAGCCGCCTATAAAGATTATGTCGCTCTGTATGTTTGGGATGAGCTTGTCAATTATCTCAGGCTCCTTGATCTTGAGCCCCTGCTTGAAGATATCATCTAGTGTAATCAGGCCCTGCGCAACCATCTTGCCTAATTCAGTCCTTGGTATCCAGTCCATTATTCAGCATCCTCCCATTCTTTTCTATCATCAGACTCTCCTGTTTCTTCTGCTTCTTCATTATTTTCAGATTTTTTTTCTTCATCAGACTCTTCCACGCCTTCGAATTCATCTTCTTCTGCTTCTTCTTCCTCTTTCTTTCCAGCAATATTTTTTGTCTCTTCCCTTTTGTCCACTTTCTTAAAGTCCTGAATCTTGAATCCAAATTCATTCAGGATCTTGTTCTTAACCTCTTCAAAATGTTCTGGCAGCTTTTCCGGGTCAAGGCCAGATTTTGCGTACTGCGAAAATTGCCTGTTGTATTTTTCTTTTTGTGATTTCAGAACTTTTGCATAATTAGAAACATGCCTGCCGCTTACCCTGTTCATGTCAGGCAAAATATTATCGCCTATGTTTATGGAAAGGCCTGCATCCCTTGCGCCCATTGCAGCAGCGTATAAAACAGAGCCTTTCTTGGATGTCTGCAAACCGATGTCAAGAACAGCATCATTTATCTCCTTCTTCAACGTCATTAATCCTGAAAGCAAGCCGCAAAGATATGCAGATGAAAGATTCCCGCCATGCGCCTTCCATCCGTATTTTCTGAGGTTCTTTGACGAAACCTCAATGATTGTTTTATCGCCTGCTGGCTCATATTTTATTACCTGTATGTGAATATTATTCAGGGACCTTCTGACAACTAGCCTGTGCTTCTTTGATTTAAGCAGGCCAAGCCTCTGCTTGTAATCTGTTTTCTGTTGTCGCCTTCTTTTCAATACCATATTTTCAAAACACCTCAATTCCTAGCATGTTCTTTCGTGCCTGTATGGCCTTGTTTTGTTGAACTCCATCTTCTTTATTATCTCATTTTCAATATCAATGCCAAATCCCTGCGCAAGGTCTGCGGTCCTTATCATGATGTCAGCAAGCTCATCTTTGATGGAAGTCCAGTCAGACCTTCTGTACGCATCGCAGCATTCGCCAGCCTCGCTGACTATGAGCATAAGCGCCTCCAGGAAGTTTCTCTGCCCTTCCCAAAAGCCTTTTTCTCTTGCAGTTGCGTGCGCGCTCTTGGCAAACTCGCTTATTTTCATTTAATCACTTTTCCTCTTTTTTGATAAGGTTATTTCTCTCAAGATAAATCATAACATGAGCCCTGCTTCTGAAAAAGCCGCTCTTTGATTTCATGTAAATTGTCCTGTAAACCTTGTTGTCTATCTTCCCTTCCTTTTTTAGTTCCCTGAGCAGCTTTCTTATTGCCCTTATTCTGCTTATCCAGACTCTTTTTCTTGGGGCTCTTGCCGTTGAATAACCTTTCCTTGAACCAATGCCCTTTCTTCTGCCCTTCTTTTTCTGGGCCGCGATCTTCTTTTTTCTGTATGAGCTTACTCCTGTTTTTGGGAGCTCCTTTATAACGCCGTCACTAATCATTCTTCTGACATCCTCTGCAGTTATTGCATCAGCGATATCAGCAACGCGTTCCGGGTCAAACCATACTCTGGATTTTCCGCAATCCAATATTCGTGCAGCCATATTTTTTTGTGATTTCAGATCCATAGACAAGACACCTCAAATCGAATGAAGTTGCTTTACAACTTCCATCCGCTCTTCTTGCTCAGAAAGCAGATGCTTTCTGGCATCTCAAAGAGCTTTGCTCTTTGCAGATTTACTTGATATCGTCCCTTTCTGCTGTCTGGACATCATCTTTTTCTGCTTTTGCAGACACTTCTTTTTTCTTTTCAGACAATTTCTCTTTTTCTTTTTTTGACTCTTCTTTTTCTTTCTTTTTTGGCACTTCTTTTTTCTTCTCCTTTTCCTTTGTCTTCTTTTCTTCTGCCAGCTTCTTTTTTGTCTCTCGGTTTTTTTTGAGCGCAAATTCTGAACGCTTTACGCTTTTCTTATTCAAAATCTTTATTCCAAACTCCTCAGCCTTTTTCAATATCAATAAAGCCTTTTTTATTCCGACGCCAGATGAAATCAAAACCTTTGTTTCCTTGTCAAGGCCTTGCAGCTCTTTCTCATTTTTTACTATTACCGGTACCTGCTTTGGCTTTTCCTTTCTTCCTATTGACGGCAATATTCCGCTGCCTCCCCTTTTCTCCCTGAGCTTGCTATGCCTGCCTTTGGGTCTTCTCCATCTTTTTCCAAGGCGCTTGTAGCGGAAATAATCCTGTGTCTTGAATCTCTTACTCATAAAAACACCTATATTGCCTCACCATTCTGCAAAAACCTGCCTGAAAGATAAATGCCGTCAACAAATATTCTCCTGTCCCTGCCGGTTAATTTGCAGGCCTGTTCTATGTTTGATGCTGTCTGGCTGACATCGTCAATATTAATGCCTGTAAGCGTGATTGTATCCTTTTCTATTTTCATGTCTGTTTTTCCGACAATATGTGTTGCGCGCACGCCCTTTTCTCCAAGAAAATTTTTGACCTCAACTCTTCCGTCCTTGGCAGATACTGAAATAGGGAAGTGTGTATAAAGTATCTTCATCTCATACTTGAATCCTGTCGTAATGCCAAGGAGCATGTTCCTTATGTGCGCGCAGATTGTTCCGGCAATTGCCTTCATCTTTCTTTTATCCGAATCGTTTTTTACAACAATATGATTGTCCCTCTTCTCTATTGCTATGAATTTATTGAATCTCGGGTCATCAAAATCCCTTTTTATTGAGCCCTTCTGGCCGCTAACAATAACCTCCCTGCCTTCCAGTTTTACATCAACATTTTCTGGTATCGCAATCAGTTTTTCCATGTGTATCACTAATAGATGTATGCAACCAAGCGGCCGCCAATGCCCTTTTCCTTTGCCTCTTTCTGGCTCATAATGCCCTTTGATGTCGAAACTATCAATAATCCGAATCCTTTTGCAGGCAGGTATCTTGATTCCCATTTCTCGAAGCCGTCATGCTTTATGGAAAATCTGGGCTTGATTGTCCTCGTCTTGTTTATCTTTCCTATGAGATCTATTGCAAACGCCCCTGATTTTCCGTCGTCTATGAACTCGAAGTTTCCGATGTATTTTGAATCCTGCATGACCTTCAATACATTTTTAACCATGCTCGAAGCCGGAACATTGCATGTTTTTTTGCCTATCTTTTCAGCATTGCTGATTGTGTACAGCACATCTGAAAGCAAGTCGTGTCTCATTTTATCACCATTACCTGAATTTTTTGAATCCTATATCCTTTGCAACCTCTCTGAAGCATCTTCGGCAGTACATGAGGTCGTATTTTCTTATTATGCCGCGAAAGCTTCCGCATCTTATGCATTTTCTTGAACCTTTCCCAAATTTTCTTTTTATTTGTTTGTTACGCATGCTATTCACCCTCGACAAAAACCCCGAACTTGCCTTTAATGAAATTTATTGCGTCTTCTTTCTTTATGACGTGCCTTTTTCCTATCTTTGACGGGTTTTTCTTTCTCTTTATCCTGTAGCCGGGCCTTTCCAGTGTAACGCAGACATCAAGACCCAGTATGCCAATCTTCGGCTCATAGGCCATGTTTTCTATATCAATATACTCTGCTATTCCAAATGCAAGATTTCCTGTGTTGTCAAAGTTTGATGCATTCAGTTTGTTTTCCTTTGCAGTAAGCAGCCTTTTCAAAAAATTATCCCTGTTCTTTCTTATTGTTATCTTGCAACCAATGGGCTTGCTTTTTGGGACATTGAATGTGGATCTTCGTTTTGTCTTTGTTATGACAACCTTGCCCATAGCGATCTTTTCCAGTACTGTTTTAGCATTCTCTATCGGCGTTGTCGTACCGCATCCTATGTTCAGCGTTATCTTTTCAATGCGTATGTCCCTCATATTCATTTTCATTTTATTCACCGAATGCTATTTCTGGCTTTTCCTCACCAATAACAAAAACATAATGAACTGGCAGCGGAACCTTTCTGTTCCCGATTCTTACAATTACCTCATTCGGCATAGAACTCTTCCTTATGTTTATGTCAGCTATTATGCCCGTGCTTCCAATGCTGTTGCCGCCGGTAACAATAACAGCAGAGCCCTTCTTGAATCCGATGACCTTCCTGATTGCATTCTTTTCCAGGTCAAACACAGCAACATCGTTTGTCTTGTAATTATCCTTGTCAAGAAGCAGGTTCTTTCCGTCATGGAAGTTCAGCTGCACCTTGCCGCTGACAAATTTCTTGTTTGTTATCTTTAGCAACTTGAACGTTGAATCATTCCGGTCTATTTTCTGTAAGCAAAGGCCATAATTATTAGGAAGAATTCTGTAATGTTCATCCTGGATAGAGACAACATCCATCAGCCCGGCAGGGAATCCATATTCTTTTCTTGTTTTATTGTCTATCTTTACAAGCCCCCTGTTCAGTATCTCCCTTGCCTCTTTTGCTGTCCTTGCATAGTGCAGGATATCGCGAAGGATTATGCCCACTGGTATGCACATGTCCTTTGCATGCGGGCCCGGCCTGGGCCTTATTGCAAACTTCTTTGTCTTCCTCTCTATCTTCCAGAACCTTGGAGCCATTGATCGTTTCATAATGCTTTCGCCTTCCTCTTCAAAATCTTTATTCTTTTCTTGTCATCCAGGTTGAGTTTCGTAATCTTGACATTGCTTGGTTCAATTGGTATCTCTACTTCCTGGCCAGAAACCTTCTTGATTTTTATGTCATCAATAAATATCTTCATTTTACTCAAATCAATATGCGTTACATTGCCGCGCTTTTTTCTGAATTTGCCGCGCATGACCACGACCTCATCGCCCTTCCTGACAGGCATGCTTCTTTTTTTGTACTCCTTTCGCAGAGTCTTGTCTAGATGCGCAGCAACCATTTTTTGTCTCAGATGAAGCGGGGCATTATACCTGTATTTTCTCTGCTTTCTTGGTTGCTTGCTTGAAATCCATTTTCGCGAAAATTTATTTTTCATTAATTATCAACCTCTGATGCAATGCCAAGATACGGTTCTTTTTGAAGTCCTGTTGCTATTCTGCCTAGTATCCCGATCTTTAATCCAGTAGGCATATTACCATTCACTATTCTGTAAATTCTCTGAAAATCTTTCTTTGATAACTGATACATGTGGCCTGTGCAATTTTCATGTCTCATTTTCTCTTCAATTGTTTCTGGGTCACAAGGTCCAACAAAATGCATCCCTCTAATTATCTTTCTTCCTTCATCAAAAATCAAATCATAATCACCAACTGAATTTTTTCTTGCAGTCATAATCATCACAACACAATGCTTGCTATCTTGCCGATTGCTGAAAACCTCTCGACAACCTCCTTTGCAATGACTGTTCTTATCTCAGTGCCCTGCGGCTCAAACGTCTTTGGGTTGACAAGAACAGCTGCATTGTCGGCAAATTTCACGCGCGTGCCGTCCTTTCTCCTGTATTCATGTTTCTGCCTGACAATAACCGCATAAACAAGAGTCTTTCTTATCTTTTCCTTGCCTTTTTTCACAGAGCATATTATTACATCGCCGACTCCGGCAGTTGGCAGCCTTCTGAGTATGCCCCTGTACCCCTTGACAGCTATCAGTTCGAGCTCCTTTGCCCCTGAGTTGTCGGCGCAAACAAGGCGCGACTTCAGCTGTATTGTCTTTACAATCTTTGCGCTTATTGGTTTCATTTTTTACACCTGATTCAATTTCTCAAATATTACAAGCCTCTTTGTTTTTGATATTGGCCTGCACTCTCCGATGCGGACAATATCACCGGTCTTTGCTGATATGCATGCCGGATTGTGCACAGCAACGCGTGTTTTTCTTCTTTCGGATCGTTCATATTTTGGTATGTACCTGTAGAAGTTCCACTCAGCTATTGCAGTGTTGAAGCCCTTTGATGACACGACCTTTGCCTTGAAGATTCGGCCGCGTATCCTGAGATGGCCATGCCATGGGCACTTGTCATCATTGCATATATGCTCTGGGCTATTTGCATCAATGCCAATGTTGTTATGCTTTTTTTCTTCTTTTTTTATCTTCATGTTTTCACCATTTCTGTATCTTTTTCTTTATCCTGTCTTCTGGCCTTGCCAGCAGATAATTGCCATTAACATCAATCTTTTTATCATTCAGTATTAGCCTGAATGTCGTATCCTTTTTTGCAACGCGCTTCCCTTCAATCACAATTGTTTTCAGTGTCTCGTCAATCACTTTGCCTTTAATTCCGGCCTGGCTTTTGTTTTTTGATGAGACAACCTCGCATTGCAGTCCTATAAGTTCATGCCTCAGTATGTTTTTTGCTGTTCGCATCTTACCACCATCAAATCTGCAGATTCATTTTCAATGAATCTGAGATGCTCATTGATTCATAAATTTCAACAAGCCACCGTCTTTACATGGAGAATCGAAGATTCTCCTGTACAGGCAAAGCTTTGCTTTGCCATGTAGACGGTGGTCATTGACATTATGCAATTTCTATGATCTCTTTCGGGAAGCCCTCTTTGGCCAATATCTCCTTCACGCGCTGCCTGTGCTCCCCCTGAAGCTCTATTGCATTATGTTTATATGTTCCGCCGCATGCAAGGCTTGACTTCAGCTTTTTCATCAGCTTTCTTATGTCTATTTTCGTTGTGTCAATGCCTTTTATGACAGTGATGCGTTTTCCGTATCGCTTCATCTCCGATGTCACTGATATCCTCTGCGCTTCCTTTGCTATGGTTTCACATATACAGAGTTCCTGTGGCAAACCGCATTTTGAACAAACCATTCTTTTACTTCACCCCTTTCTTTTTCATGTGCCTGATTGTAAGTATGCGCGCTATTGTCTTTCTTGTCTCCTTTATTCTTCCCGGGCTCTTCACAGTGCCACCGACCTCGCTTGAGGCCAGGTCTTTTGATAATTCAAGTCTTAACTCCTTCAATTTTTCATTTATTTCTTTCTCATCCATCTCGCGAATTTTTTTTGCCTTCAGTATTGCCATAATAATCATCCTGTTTGTTCATCTTCTACGTGCTCTTCCTTCGGCTCTTCTTCTGTCCCAATCTGCTTCAAAAGGTCTGTATGTATTAGCATTATTTTTACGGTAATTCCTATATTGCCAAGTTTTGGATTTGCAACAGCAAAGCCCTTCAAAACATCCCTTTCTGAAGGCTCACCGCATTTTTTGATATAACCTGCGACAAATCGCTCGCGCCTTGAGCGCTCGCCGCTTAGCTTGCCTGTTATTATTATTTCGCAGCCAATTGCGCCTGCGTCCATGATCCTTGAAACATAGTAATTGCCTAGGCGTTTGTAATTAACGCCGCTCTCGATTGCTGCTGCAATGCTCTGCGCAACTATCTGCGGCTCCAAGTCAGGGTTGTCTATTTTTTTTATGTCAATCTGCGGGTTTTCTATCTTGTATTTGTCCCTGAGTATATCAACAACATGCCTTATGTTCTCCCCGCCTGTTCCAATGATCAGGCCTGGCGTTGTCGTGTGTATCAGTATCCTTGTCATTATGGGCGTGTGCTGCACCTCTATTGCGCCGCACTTTGCATGCTGGAATTCTTTCCTGATCAAACCCTCCAGATACACCCGCTCCTTCATCTTTTTTACGAAAATTCTTTCTTTCATTCTTTCACCCTTCTATTATTGTGGAAGCATTTTCTTTTTTTACTGTCTCAGAAGATTTGGCTTTCTCTTCCATTGCTGGCGGAGTCTCTTCTTTTGCTTTTTTGGGCAATTGTTTTTCCTTTCTTTTTTCAGATACTTCTTCTTTCTTTTGTGACACTTCTTTTTTCTTTTCCTTTTTTTCTTCCTTTCTTTCAGCAATCTTTCCCCTTTCTATAAGCATGATCTCGAGGTTTGTCGCCTTCATCCGCGAGCCAAACGCAGCCCTTCTTCTTTTCCTTCTTATGGTATTGCCCTGATGCGCTGATGCATGAACAAACAAGGCGTTTGCATTCAGGCCAAGAAATTCTGCATTCTTCTCACAGCTTTCAAGAAGCTCTTTTATCTTTCTCACCGTCTTTGTGTGGTATTTACCTTCGAGGCTTCTTTTTCCGGTTTGCAGGTCATCAAGCAGTCTCTTAACCTGTGAAAGTTTCTTGCCTCTTATGACCCTGAAGATCTTTGCCGAGGTTTTTGTGGATATGCTTACGTTTGAACCGCTTGCCTTTGCAAATTTCTCTTTTGGCTTGAATGTGTACATTATATCACTTCATTTTTACTTCAATGGCACGAATTTGCTTGACTTTGTTGCGCCTATGCCTGGCGAAGAGTGCTGGACGCGTCCCCTTGTTAATGCGAACTCGCCAAGGCAGTGACCAAGCATGCCCTCATTTATAATAACCATCTTGTATTCATGGCCGTTGTGTATGCCAAGCTTCACGCCAACCATCTCAGGTATAACTATCATATCGCGCACATGCGTTCGTATCAAAACATCCTTACCTTTGTGCTTGCGTATCTTTTCCAGCAGCTTTTTCTGCTGGCTTGTAAGCCCTCTCCTAAGCGACCTTCTCTGTCTTGTATTAAGAAGTTTTGAAAACTCCTCAAGGTCAAGGACCTGCAGTTCTTCAAATGTCTTTCCGCGAAACCTGAATTTCTTTGCCATAATTACACCATTTTACTTTTTCTTCTTTCCTACTCTTCTTGGCGAGATGCTTCCAACCTTCTTTCCTGGAGGCATGTGCCTTGAAACGGTCTTTGTTTTGCCCGGTCTTGTCTTGCCGCCAAACGGATGGTCCACTGCATTCATTGCAACGCCCTTTGTGTGCGGGTATAGTTTGCCGAATGCCTTCATCATATGAAATTTATTTCCTGCCTTCATGAACGGTTTTTCTGTCCTTCCCGATGACGCAGCGCTTCCGATTGTTGCCCTGCATCTTGATGAGATAACCTTCTTTGACTTTGTCGGCAAAAGTATTATGGTTTTGTTTCTGTCATGCGATATGAGCGTTGCAAATGCGCCTGATGATCTGCACATCTTTCCGCCATCGCCAGGATGAATCTCAATATTATAAATTTTTGTTCCCTCTGGTATGTTTCCAATCTCAGCAACTGTGCCAACATCTGTGCTGTTTGATGAGATGCTCTGCCCAACCTCCATGCCCTCTGATGCTATCATCAGCGATTTCCTGCCGTCAAGCCCAACAATAGCGACCGGTGTCTTTTTGCCAGGGCCGTGAACAATATCAAGAATCTTTCCTGACTCGATCTTTTGAGGATATTTTATCTTGCCGATATACCTGTGGCTGGGCGCCCTGTATGTCGGCGATCCTCTTCCGCGTCTCTGTTGTCTCAAATTCTTTCCCATCTAATCACCATTATCATATTATTCCAAGCCTTATGGCAATCTCCCCTGCCTGGCCCTCCTGGCTGAATTTTATAATTGCTTTTTTTCTTCCTTTCTGGTCAATTATGGTATTGACATGGCTGACAGGCGTCTGGAAAGCAGACTCTGCTGCTGCCCTGATCTCTTTTTTTTCTGCCTTCTTATCAACTATGAAAATCAATTTATTCTGAAGCTCAATCAAGCTTACTGCCTTTTCTGTCATAAGCACAAATTTCAAAATCTTGAACGGCTCAATATCTGTTGCAGCAAGCTGGACCGGCTTTATCTCTTTCTTCTTCACAAGGCCTTTCAATTTTTCAAACGCTGATTTTTTGGCTGTCGATGATGCATGCTCTTTTTTTGCTGTTGCTGAAGCTTTTTCTCCTTTTTCATTCTTTTGAAATTCTTTTTTCTTTTCAGACACTTTTTCTTCGTTAGTCATCTTATTCACCGAACTTCTTCTCAAGGCACTGCAGCGCTGATTTTGTTGTTATCAGCAGCCTTCCTGCCTGGGTTCCTGGCGCAAGCAGTTCAGCATTGACATTATTTGCGTCAGTCACGTCAATGCCTGGCATGCTTTTCGCTGATTTCATTGCATCGCACTTTTTTGAAAATATTATGACAGGTCCCTTCTTTTTCTGGTACTTTCTTCCGCGCATCTTTCCTTTTCCCGGGCGCACCTTTTTCTTTTCAGACCTTTGCAGCTCTTTCGGGATTATCTTTTTCAATATGATTTTGATTTCCTTTGTCTTCTTCAGGTTTTCGAATTCATCAACGAATATAACAGGCGACTCGAACGAATGGCCGCGTAATTTCAGCAATTCAATGTTTGCTGTCGCAGCAAGCGCTGATTTTATTGCAAGCAGCTTTTCTTTGCTGTTTAATTTTTGTATCCATATCTTCTCTGCCTTTGGCGGATGCGCGCGCCTGCCTTTAACTGCTTGCGGCGCAACCCTTGCCCTGTATGCATAATACCGCGCGCCCTTTCCGTGTATTCTGGGTATTCTTGACATCTCTTTATTCATCATGGTGAACCTGTATCTTCTGTAGCCGTGGTAGTGGGCGCTTGAGCGTTTTCCTGCCAGCGGGTCTGTCCCGTATGGCTGCCTTTTTTTTGACTGCATTGCCAGCACAGCGCGCTTTATTACATCAGGCCTGTAGGGTGTGGTAAACACTTTAGGCAGGCTTATTTCACTGACAACATTTCCGTTTAAATCAAAAACTTTTACCATAAATTTCACCATATCATACAATCTTTCTTCCGCCCTGCTTACTCTCTATCGAGATATATTTTATATCAGCAGGAACTATCTTTGTTTCCCTTGTTGATTTTCGTAATCTTATTAATCTCTTTCTTGAGCCGGGCACAGAGCCCTCAACCAGGATAAACGGGCCTTTTATGAGGCCATATCCAAGAAATCCTCCTTTTGGAATTATCTTCTTGGCGTCATTATCAATCAGGGCAATCCTCTTGTTGAATTCTGTGCGGTTCAAGAAGCCATACTGGCCTGCCTGCGGTATGCGCCAGTCCATTTTTCCCGTGCCTTGTGCACCCATTGAGCCAGGATGCCTTCTTCTCTGCTTGTCTTTCCTTCCTTGTATTTTTACGCCATGCCTTCTTACAGGGCCTGTAAATCCATGCCCCTTTGTAACGCCTGACACATCAACAAACTCGCCTGGCTTAAAGACATCCTCTGCCTTCAGCTCCTTGCCAAGAATGGCGTTTGCGTATTCCAGTTTTTTCTCCTTTGCCCCGCCGATTGCAATCTCGAATAATTCCGGTTTTTTCTTTTTTATACCTGACTTTTCAGGCTGGCTTGAAACAATAAGCATTATGTTGTCAAAATCCCTTATTTCACTTGGCTTCTTGGAGAACTTGCCGATTTTTTTATGAAGGTTTTTTGGAAGAGAATCAGACCATTTTTCGCCGGTGGAAAAAGAACCAGAAGGAGCATGTTTGTAGAAACGGAATCCGCACACAAAGAGAGAAGGAGAATCAAGAACAGTTACAGGCTTTGTGATTGTCCTGCCGTATGTCTTTGCTTTTGGATTATTATCAACGACCTGGATGTGTGTCATGCCAGCCTTCCAGCCTGCAAAACCCAGTGGCTTTGTCTCGCTTGATGACGGCCAGTAAGAGGTTCGGCTATATATTCTCCTGGCGCGACTTCTTGGCCAGTACTGCAGTGAACTTCTCCTCGGTTTTGTTCGCTTTGGCATGAAATCACCAATTCAATATGATATATAGAGTCCTGTTTTCACTCTATTCTGACTGCTAATACTTAAATCCTTTGTAACACTACATAGAAGTTAACCTGCATATCGTGAGAGTTTAATTATTAATGCGCGGCAAGTATTTAAATGCTTTAAAGAGTTAAGTAGTTCCGAAAGTAAAGCAAGTATCCGATAATTAAAGGCTTTCCAGCTAATTTTTACCTTATGTTCAAGTGTAAATCATGTAAAAAGTTCCGTTTCTGGTTCAAAGGAGTAGAATTATCAGAAATTCAGTTAGAAAAAATATCATGTCCAGTATGCGGAGAAGACATTAACGTAAAAGAACAACTACAAAATTATAAATTTCATAGAGACACAGTTGAATTTGTTAATAAACTCTAATTAGCCATAATCAGAACTCACTAATGTAAAAAGCACAGTAGCAAACATCTTCTCAGTAACCAAGTGATTTTCTATTATTTTACCCAGTAAAGATTTGCTGATTATCGAATCTATGAGTATCCAGAGATTGTAAAGAAGTGTGGAAAACAAGAAATAAAACAGTCTTATCACGTAGTTCTTCGATGTTGTCCTAGCTCTTAGTTCTTTTTTCATCCTGTAGCCTGTTTCTATACCCCATCTTTTTGAGTACATGCTAAACAGATAGTTTGCCAGACCGCTCTCATTTTCATTTACATCCATGTTTGTCGCAAAGGACTTCTTTCCCTTGCCATCATCTATAATCACAAGATTGAATGTTACCCTGCCTTCTGTCATCTCATAATCTTTGATAATAGAAGGTGCAGACATGACATTAACCATCTTGGCTATTCTTTTGTTTTGAGTAGCTGGCATCAAGAACGTCAAGTTATGCTTTTTGAACACGTTTATTATGTCTGCACTGAAAAATCCCCTGTCGGCATAGATTTTGTTTATCTTAATTTTGCCTTTTGCATATTGAATGAGTTTATCAATAATCTCAACCTTTGAATCCAATGCACCTACAGGCAAAGCAAGAAGAGTGAATCTGTTACCTGCCTCAACGATATTGATTGTAGCGAATTTGTAGCATTTCTTTGCCCCTCGTTCAGGCTTCTTGCCAACAACCATCTGGGCATTTCTCCCATAATAGAACCATTCTGTAAAATCTATTGCAACATCATATGACCTCTTGTTGAACATACCAGAATTCTGAAATATTTTCCATGCAGTCTCAAATGCATTTATGAACATCTTATTTAGGGTTTCTTTATTTTCGTATTTTTTCAAATGATAAAGTAAAGTGTCGCTATCTGGAGACTCCTGGTTTCTTTCTATTGAAAATCTCTTCAGGCCGTCGTGAGCAAATGTCTGCTCTCGGCCAAGATAAACAAGCAAATCCAGAAGAAAATTCTTCTTGTATTTAGAATTATGATGCATTTTGATATTTATCTGGGGGTATATATTCTTCCTTGCAAAGTGGCATAATTCTTCAAGCTTCTTCGCCTTTCTGTTTCTGAAAGTTTTTTTGTCGTCACTTTGTTTTTGATGTTCTACTTTGATTATCTCTACATCAAATATGATGCCAAATTTCTTAGATAATTCTTCAATTTTGTTAGCCAAAGAATTAATTAGATTCCTTAATTCGTCATCAAGAATGTGATTCAGGAAATAGCTTATAGAACGCTGATCTGGTACAACAAGGTTGCCATTTTCAAGATAGAAACCAAGGTTAAGTGCATCCTCCTTGTGCATTTCGAGATATTTTGCCAATTGCGATTGAGATCTTATGCACTTTATTTTCATGAACAAAAGTGCTTTGAACAAAGACGTATGAGAAAATTTGATTATTTTGTTGCTGCAAGAAAAATCGAATCTAATTTCCTTAAGAAATTCAGACACTGTTACTCTGTCTCTACCAATGAAGTTTTCTAATGTTTTATAAACTTCGTTTTCTATGTAGTCTTTGAAGGACGATTCTTTCACGAGGGTCACCTTCCCAAAGGGATGGGGCTCAAATTCCTTCCCTTTGGTTCAAGCCTCGGCTGGGAATCGAACCCAGACTTCCAACTTACCAGTGGTGGCGGGCTGCCTTTGCCCTACCGAGGCATTATGATTTCTTATATGGATTCCATAAATGGAATCCACTTAATATATCTTCCAAAAGTATTTAAACTCATGGGTTGAATTATGATTATGAATCCAAAGGGTGGTGTAACTTATGAGATTTGAAACGACGTATGATTTTTTTGATACGATAGCGAAACAAAAGATTTGGGAATTTTTACGTGAAAATCAAGGAAAGAAGTTTTCTACATTGGAAATTAGCAAAAAATTAGATATGCCACAATCCACAGTTAATAGAGCATTGAACGAACTTGAAGAACTTGGCCTTCTTACGTCAGGGACGGAAGGAAAATTCAAGTACTTCGAGCCTGAACATAAAGTTTTGGAAGATATTAACTACGTCTTTGATCACTTGGATAATCTCAGACGTTTTACATTGGAACAGAAAAAGAAACGGGGTGTGAAAAGTGAGAATAAAGATAATAAAACATCCGCTGATAAATAAGTGGGAGCGTGCATGCGGGCTGGATCTGGGGAAGATTGCATCTGCTGCTGCACATGCATGCAACACAAATATAGATGCAGTAGCATACCAACCCACTTGGCCGCAGGAAACTGCATCCACGCAGGAAAACATTGGTATGACGATATATTTAGAGCAGCCGTTATTCCTTGATCCGCATACTGACAAAAATGTGCTTTTCAAAAGAAATTTTTACCTACATGGGCATGAATTCAGTCACCCAATCGAGGAAAGGTTTGGCCTTGGTAAATGGTTCAGATATGACGTTTGCTTGAAGCCCTACACATTGGACATAAGCTCTCTAGAAGGATTTGAGCAAGCATGCGAAATGAGTGAAAAAGACACTGTCATTGACTCAAAGCTCGTGGACAATCATAAACTATTTGCTGAAGGATTTTTGGAGACACATATAATCAGTGCTATAACAGATTCCATGTGGTTATCTGGCAGACGATTAAAACGAAAACCTGATGGAAGTCTAAAACTTTATAGGAACACCAGCTTAGAAGACATTCTAACATTGGAATTGTCCACAAACAGGCAAATTGCAATAACAAATAAAATCACACTTGCATCTAGACAAAATTTACGTTACCAAGAATTTAGTAGATATATAAAACAGCAGAATGAAGCATTACGCAGAATGTTAAGATATCCAGAATTACAAGACCTTCACGATGCCATTAAAAAACATTATATCAGAACGGCTTTGAAAAAGAAAGATCGAAATGAGACTTTAATGGAATTAATTCAACAGATGAAAAATGCACTTAGTAATAACTAAAAATCCGTTTATAGAATTCAGTTTCAAATAACTAATTTTGTGTGCTTTTATTTTGCCCCATAAGATACCCAATAACAAATGAAACGGTTGTAGTTAGAATAGCTACCCAAATTTCTATGCCCTTAATAGCATATCCTAAACTCCATAATGCAACAAAAAGCAAAGAGCATGCTACTATAATAATAAATATAATTACACAAGCCAAATCCATTCTTGTAGGTTTTTGAATCTTAGGTTTCATATTCTACCACGTTAATTGAGTATTACATCTTGGACAATGAAATATACCTTGTTGTATTACAAGATTACAAACAGGGCATCTGTAAATTTTTGTATTAGGGTCAAAAAGAGCTTTGAGTAATAATAATCCTAAAATTATAGAGCCAATTATAATCCATCCATCGTTTCTACTCATAATTAATCTTTATTATTAGATATTATTAAAGTCTGCTTCTATCCCCAACTAACGGTTCTGTAAACTCTTCGGTTGGTATTTAAGCGATATCTTTGCACAAAAACCCCATCCTGCACAAAAAGTGGGAATGGGAGAAGTTTTTGTGCCTCCCACCCAAGGGGGTGAATAGATGAATTTCAGGATGGTAAAGAAAATGGGGGTAGATTTAAGTGTTCTTAGAAATAATGAATAGTAGTGATAAAGGTATGTTAGCCGCAAAACGTGATTATATTTTGGCATTTTTATATGCCAATAAAAAAGAACCGGTGGAGAGTACGGTTAGATTAATGAAGTTGCTATTCTTATTCAAGGAAAAGATGGGTCATAGCATACCTATAGATTTTTATGAATTTCAGCCTTATCTATATGGTCCATGTAGCTTTGAAGTCTATAAAGATTTACACAACCTAAGAAAGGAAGGTTTAATTTCTGTTAAAATTGATCAAAACAAGAGATGGGAAGTATTTCATATTACAGAAACGGGTGAAAGGTATATAGAAGGTATTTTAGGTATTTTTCCAGAGTCTATAGAGCAAATCAAAAATAAGTTCAACAAAATACCTTTTATGTCTTTACTTAGGTATGTGTACTCTAAGTACCCATATTTTGCAAAAAAGAGCATAATTGATACTTCTTTATGGGGTGGTGTGGATAATGACATTAGTAGTAGCACTAAAATGCACTGATGGTGTAGTTTTAGCCACAGATAGTCAGGCAACATCTGGTGCTCGTGGTGCATTTCCATGGGAATTTTATAATGTAAGAGAATTGGGTATACCAAAAATACATGCAATAAATAAATGTTGTGTTATGGCTATTGCTGGAGCAGTTAGTTTTTCTCAAGATATTGAGAGACGTTTAGACATAAAAAAACTTAGTGATGAATATTGTTTTAGTGTTAAAGATGCTATTTCTTCTGTTATATGGGACATTACACGAGGAAAGATAGAAAAATTTTCATCTATATACCCATATCCAGAAAATGAAAGAAAGGCTTCTCAATATTTAGGTGATGTGGTTTTTGTCGGATTCGATGGAGATGATTCTATAAGAATATTTTATATAGATCAACACGGTGAATCAGAAGAAATCGAATCATTTTGTAGTATAGGTAGTGGCGAGGTATTTACGCGTTCTACATTAATAAATTTTTATAAGGGCAATACTACAACACTTGATTATCAAGCTGGAGAGGTATTGGCTTATACATTAATTAAAGATGCAGAAAAGACTGGTGCTTATGGAGTTGGTTCTCCGATTAGAATTCAAACATTTCGATTTGATGATAAAAAAGAACTTTGTATACAAAATAAATTTGAAGAGAATGAAGACGAAATTCAACCAATAAGAGATGTATACAATTCTTTAAAAGAGTCATTAGTATCTGGATTCAAGATTAAAGATTCAAAATTAAATATCGAAAAAGATACTGTCTCAATATCAAATGAAACAAGCGTGTGTCCTGGAGATGAATGATGTTTTTGAGGTTTCTCAAGACCTGTAACATTACGGGACTTATTCGTTTTTAAGGGCTAAAAATCAATGATTTTGTATGGATAAGGATAGAGTCTATGAAGATTTTATAATAGATTTTGAATTAACATTAAACTCACGTATAGAGTTGAGAAAAGCCATAGTAAATGCATTTCTTAATGAAAAAGGTGGTTATTGGAAAGATAATAAAAAACACGTTACTCGTTATAAATATTATGTAGAAACTCTAACAGATTCAAGACGCATATATTTGCTACGTCCTACATTTCTAAATAAAGGCATAGATTTTCAGGTCTGGGTAGAAAAGTTTGATAAGGAAAATGATAAGAGACCGAGTCATAAAGATATTTTTGCCGATTTGAAACTTAAGAAAGAAGAAAATTCAAAAGAATTTAATAATTTAATAGATGCAATTGAAAAAGTTTGGAATTGCGAAGAACCAGACAATATTTTAAAAGAAACAAAGTTTTCATATAACAAGGGATTAAGTGTAGAACTTTTGCTTAAAATATTAAAATGGTTGTTTATAGAACAAGATATAACTTATTGGAATTATGATGGTAGAACTATGCTACGAGATGCTATTTTAAAAACTTCTAAAAATTAGTTATTCTTGCGTCTTATCACAATGCGGACATCTGATAAACTTGTATCTTGCCTTAAAACCACAATGCTTACAAACCATTTCTTTTGTGTTTATTTCTCCATAACTACGTGGTTCTTTAGGGTTTAGGCGTGCATTTTTATCTCTTTGATCAGCCATAACCCTTCTGCGAATATTATCGTATTTTGGAGCTCCCATAAGACCACTTTAGTAATTTGTAATTATTAGTTCGTTTATTTTTCCTCTACCAGAACCTATACAACTTATAGCTCTATTTGCTTTTACAGTATGAAAATTGAATCCTGAATACAAGTTTTTTATCAATGGATGATCACTATTACTTAACATAACAAAACAGCCTTTTTTATTAAGGACTTTAAAAACCTCTGCTAATTCTTTCTGTTCTTTCTCCAAAAAGGTCTTTTTTGTATAAGAAGTAAAGTTGGATGTTTTTGATATAGGAAGATATGGTGGGTCAAAATAAACAAAATCTCCTTTTTTAGCATGATTTACTACTTCTTTAAAATCAGCCACATTTATTTCAGTTCTCTTTAGAAGTTTACTTGCTATAATCAAATCCTTCTCATTGAATATTGAAGGGTTTTTATAACTACCAATAGGGACATTAAATTTACCTTTTGAATTTACTCTATATAATCCATTAAAACAAGTTTTGTTAAGGTAAATGAATCTTCCAGCAATTTCTAATGGTGTTGATTTTTCTATGTCAAAATCATCTCTTATTTTATAATAGTATTCTTTGTTGTGATTTTTTCTATGCTCTTTCAAAAGTTTTATGAGTTCTAATGGCTTATCTCTTATGATTTTGAATGTTGTTATCAGTTCTTGATTTATATCAGAAATAAAAGCTCTTCCATCATAGTTTTTCTGAACAAAGAAATATACAGCTCCACCACCGACAAATGGTTCTATGTAATTATTGAATTTCTTTGGTTTGAACCTTACTATTTCTTGTAAGAGTTGTTTCTTTCCACCAGCCCATTTAACAAAAGTAGGAACACTAAAATCCATATTATCACACTTTTATTTCTTTACAAAATTGATGATAAACTCTTCAAGAACTTCTGTAGCAGTTTTCTTTTTTTCCATGCATTTTATTCTGAACTTATGCCATAAGTCATCATTAACATTCAGGCTTATTTTCTTTGTCCTATCCATGTAATCACCTATACTCCTATATGTATAGGATACTTTTAAATAGTTTATCTATATAGATATATAGGAATAAAGTAGAGGGGCAGGTTCTATTTCTTGGACAAAATCGAAACAACCAAAGATGCAACAAAGTATGGAACAATGTTTTTAAGTAAATAACTATTTATTTAGTTTTATGTCAATTAATGAAAGCAATCTTAGATATATTAATCCTAATGAGACAGATTCACGTTTTGATTATAAATGTGGACATTGTGGAAAAGAAACATCTGGAAGAGTCGTAGCCAAATATAATAATGTTATGTTTCTTTTATGTACGTCATGTGCATTAGGTTCTATCTGGATCTACCCCGATAGGATAATTCCAGGCAGTAAGCCAGGAAGTAAATTAGAAGGATTACCGCCCGAAATAGAAGAGGCGTATAATGAAGCACGAAACTGTTTATCTATAGAAGCTTATGTTGCGTCTGAATTAATTTGTAGAAAAATCTTGATGCATATAGCGGTTGATAAAGGAGCGGAGGAAGGTAAGTCGTTCGAATTTTATCTGGATTATCTTGAAGAGCAAAAGTATATAACACCTCCTATTAAAAAGTGGGCAGATATAATAAGGCGGCGTGGCAATACTTCTGCTCATAAAATAGAGAATCCTGGAAAAGCAAAGGCAGAAAACACACTCATGTTTACTATGGAATTGTTACGTATAATTTATGAAATGGATTACATTGCAAAAAAGTATATAACTCCTCAATAAATTTTTAACGAGGCAAATAACCCAGCAAGCGACCCACACCATTTAGATGCTGACTGTGATGGTATAGCTTGTGAATGGAATCCGTGATAATATGAAATTCAAACCCAAATGGAACATAAACACGATTCTGCTTATAATAATCATAGTTTTATTGATAACTATTATAGCAATCCTTCTGGACTTCAGGTATTACTTTTTCAAGGAAGATGGGGTTTGGAAGATATTGGAAAGCATTTACTATACGAGCAATGTGTTTCCTTCAATTTAATTTATTTTGAATGTTTGGGGTGCAGAAATCTGATTAATATTTCCATATCTGAATAGCTATATTTGCAAGATGTTCCGCTCTTGATTTTATTGCTTCCTCATTCCATACTTGCTCTTTTGCTATTTCTTGGTTTAGTTTAAGTCTGCTTTCCTTAAACCCATTTTCTATATTTTTCTTCATTTCAAAATCACTGTCACTATATTCTGAATTGTAACCTGTTAATGTAAGATTTCCAAGTGTATGAATCCACTGAGCATAAACTTGCTCCCAATTTTCTCCCAACATTTCCTTCCATTTTAGTGAAAGATTCTCTGCTTCTCCAGAAGCACGTGGCATAATATGTTCTATTGTTAGACTTTGAGTATCTATACATTCCTTATTGTTGAATAATTCTATCTCTTCTAAAATAAGTTTACAGAAATCACGATAATACAAACTAGAATTAACCAATGTTTGTTTAAACTCCTCATCGTTTGGCCATCTTCTATTATAATCACCTTCCTTCAATGCATTAATTAATGAATCTTTTAAATTTTGTTTGTCAAGCTTGTTAAAAAGTGGCCTAAATATTGAATTTAGTGAATTTGTCGGTACAGAACATACACTTCTTCGGAGAATAAAAGATTCTAAAATCTGTAGTATTTCACAAAAATCTTTGCTGCTTATTTTTCCTTCCTTAACTTCATTATATACAGCTAAAAGAAATGGATAATATGTAAAGGATTCAATTTTTTCTAATCTTTTCAAATGACTCTTAACTTGAACATCTTCATCGTCTGCATTAAGTATATTGAGCCAATATTTACTGAATTTTAACAATTCTGATATAACGTTTTCAATTGGTATTAAACTGCAGGAAGTATAGAAATAAATTTTGAATTCTTTGTAGATGTTTTTTGGATTGATATTCGTTGTGATGCCTTTTTTCATATAAATATAGTCTAATAAGAATTCAGTTAGTCTGCCTTTTAAATTTCTCTCCAGTGGATGCCAGTATTTACTATATAGTTCTGTTTGTAAGTCATCTTCTACATTCATCAATAAGAAATTTCTTATCAAATCTCCAGGTGTGAGATCCATTCCAGTCGAGTTCATACTCTCAAAAATAAGTTGAGCATTATCTTTTGTTCTTTCTAATGCTATCGCAACAACAAGAATCTTATTGTTTATAGTTTGATAAATCTCTTCAAGAGAAAACTCCGTCTTAATGTCGACTAAACGTTCTTTAAGATATTCATAATTTTTAGTTATATTTGAAATGCCTTCAATTATCTCGTGATTAATTATTTTCTGAAAAATATCGTTATCGGGTTTAGATAAAATTAACTTTGCCATAAGGTGTTTTTCGTTCTGGGGGACAAACTGATTTATTAGACATTGCTTTCTGACCTGTTCTGAAAGTTGCTTATTATTATCCTGAATAGCTAACTCTTCTATTGCGGCAAAAATAAGCATTAAAGTTGTGATTCTTTGCTGACCATCAACTATGAGGTATTCATTTATACTTCCTAAATGGTATAAACCACCCTTATCTATGTAAACAATGGATCCTATAAAGTGGCTCTGTATATTTTTATTTTTAATTAAAGTTATTATATCATCAAATAATTGTTTACAATGTTCTTGCTTCCAATCATATTTTCTCTGATATATTGGAATCCGTAATTGAACATCCCTTTTTATCAGTTCAACAAATTTGTTACAATGAGCGTCCATTAATTATTTCCTTAAGAATAATACTTTTAAAGCCTGTTTTCCTACCAATGAAACCTTCGCCCTTACTTATTTTTTCCTTAAATTCTTCTCAATTGCTTTCAGTACTTTCAATTTCTCTTTTTCCAGTTCTACCATAGGATATATATTTTTGCTCGTATTTTCATTGCTATTTACTTTCAAGTTCTTGTCTTTTGCAAATATATCTATCATCATCGTTGCCATACGAGCGCCGTTTCTATTCATAAAATGATCAAAAGCCATCCTGTCAAACTTCAGTTCAGGGGCATTTTTCTTGACTAATTCGGCAAGAATTGGGTAAAACTTGTCCCTGGAATCTATCTCATCTTGATGTAAATCCAGGTTAGCACCGCATAAAGGGCAAATAAAATTGTCTTTTCTCGTATGATCACATGGCATAAAATCACTAAAACCAAAACTATTTCGTCTTTTTTTCCAACAGCTTTTTTGTTCGTTCGGTAAATTCTTTACTTGCATTTTTTGATGCTGTAACTTGCTGAACAAGAAATACGATGCTTTCTCTAACAGTTTCTGCAATTTGCATGCACTCTTCATCTGTATCTTCGTGAAGTCCTTCACTTAATTTTTCATGCAAAACGGACAAAGGATTCATACCTTCTGGTTTGAGACTTGAAGGGAGCATGTCTTTAACAAGGTCTATCTTTTCTGCTGTGATTCTGGTTTTTTTGGTTTTCTCCAATGCGGCGTGATATTTTGCTTTTTCGATTTCTGGAACCAGATCCTCGATATCATCCAGCAATTGATCGATTATCAGTTCTACAATCCTTCGGTAGTATGCATAAGCCCCGATGCCATAGCCTTGTGATTCGCAGATCAGACCTTTTTTGTAGATTTCTGTATGTTTGCCAAGAGTTTTTTCCAGATCTTTGTTCATTGAAATGTCCCAAGAAAGCCATTGACCTACTTTTATGACGTAGCTAAGGTCTTCGCTGATTTTTATCAGAAAATATCTACTGAAACTGGAGCAACCAGCACACACATACACAGCAAGAACTACTTCTCCCTCCGATCTTGCATTATGATAAAACGTCTTTCCCCCACCTCTATAATCGCTAGTCATAGAAAATGTTTGTTCAGAATCGCATACAGGACAGAACATGTGTATTGCAGGCTTTGGTATGTTACATAATTCAGGTTGAACTGTCAAATTAAATTTTTTATACAACGGTGTTTTTTCCAGGAATTCTTTATTAGGCATATCAATTAAGTTCATTCCATTTATTTAAGGCTTTTTGTTAGTTACCAATGAAACTTTCGTATATACTTATTTTTGTGTGACAAATAATATGAAATGCACCATTACATTTCTCCAGAAACAAAGCACCAGCTAAGAGAAGCAGTAAAGCAGGGCAAATCCCGCCAGCAAACCATAGAGGAATTCGGCGTATCCTTAGCGACTGCCTGTAGGTGGACAACAGACTTGCCAAAGAAGGGCAAGACCGCCAAGAGGCTACGGCCAGAAGAAAAGCAAAGGCTTAGAGATCTGGTTCTTAACGGCCTGTCAAAGTATCAGGCAGCCAAGATATGCGACATAAGCTATACGTATGTCCTATGGCTCACAAAAGACATACCATCTATGAATAAGGGCAATAGGAACATGGGAGAGCGGACTGTAGAAATATTACAAGACATTCTAAGAGATGGCTATATCATGTCTGATAATGACCTGATTTTGACTACCAAAGATTACATCATGCTGTTGAGATATTTTCCAGTAAGAAGGGTTTCTTTCAAAAGCTATACAATATGTTACTTGGAAGACCGAAAAGAAGAGGCTTTTAGAGGCTTCATAAAAACTGTAGGCAGCAGGGTATTATGCTACAATAAACTCAAAGAGTTAGCTGGTCTGTTTGACTTGCCTCTGGACTCGAAAATGAGGGCAGAAATCATTGGCAAAGACGGTGAAAATAGGGATAAAATGTTCAAATTGTCCTACCTGTCTAAAAGGTCTCAAAGGAGGCTTAAAGCTCAGAATCCTGATTTCATTGGTAGTTTTATACCTTCGGAACTACTGGAGTTACTGTCCCATCTTAGAGAGATGAAAATTTTTGTCCCGAAGCGGGGGTTATAAAATTATTTTTTCCTGCTTAAATATTTTGTTGTTATAGTAAAATTAGTGATAATATGCCACACTATGAAAAAACTCTGGAACTAAAAAAACCCATTCCGTTTGATACCGGAATAAATTTTGTAGGAAGATATGGATTAACTTTGAATCATAAAAGTAATTCGGTAAGTGTTTCGAAATTTAGCAGGACAGAGAACAAGGCAAAAGAGGTTGTCGAACTTTTTGAAACTGAACTAAGAAATTTAGGTTATATTTAATTCTAAAATAATCATTTATTTTTTAAATGTATCCTATTATCACCCACTTGGGACATGTTCCTGAATCACTCGCAGATGTGACAATGCCTTTTAAGATTTGACAGAATTAAAAAAATAACTTCTCACGGGTCACAGAACAGATTGCCTGCCATGAAATTAAATCCTATGTTTCCAAGGTTTGCTGAACCCAGTGGCATTGATGGCTTGAATTTAGCAAATTCAACCTGGCTGCTGTATTTTATATTCCCAAGGTTTGCTGATGAAAATACTGGCTTGTATCCCATCAAATTAGCGCCTCCGGTAAATTTGAAATCCATTGCAGGCGCAAACGAATTCATTGGCAGGTTATACCCGAATTTCTGCATGCTTATGCCGCCACTGATGCCTGCATACTGGTCCACATAGGTTGGCTGCGTCCCTCGGTAGCAGCCGCTCAAAGAAGAGCACGCAAACGTTATTCCGCTGGCTAAAAGTATGAAAATTGCTGCAGTCAAAATGACAAGATTCTTTGTTTTCATAAAGGTTCACCTTTTTGACGTCTAGACGCCCTTTCTTTCCTTATTCCGTCAATAATGCTCTTTTTTCTTTCAATATTATAACCAGCTCTGTCAAATGCCTGATAAATTCCAATCAAGTTGGGATATATTCTTATTGTTTCCGCAAGTTTTTCAGGCCCTAGAGATAAAGCTTCTGAATAGGCTTCCAGCTCTTCATCTCCTGTTCTAGTCAATATAACCACAGCGTGAGCCTCATCCTTGACATGAATCTCATCTTTGACAGATGCTTTCTTTCCTTTCATTATTCTCACTCATGTGACTACTATAAGAAAATAAAGATACATATAAGAATTAAAACCCATCACACACCCCAAGCGTAATTTAATTGTAATGTTTTTGTGATTTGTTAGCTGATAATATTTTCACCTGTTTCTTGGGGTTCATATGGGCCGGATGAGATTTGAACTCATGACCCCTACGTTATCAGCGTAGTGCTCTTTCCTGCTACCCCTTTAATATTTTGTTGAAAACCTACAGTTTCTTTTGACTGCAGGCTACTTTTCTTTACAAAGAAAAGGAGCCTACCAGGCTAAGCTACCGGCCCATTAACAGACTGACGAAAAAACATGACGCACCCTGTGCGTCCATTCCCTTTTCGTCTATCCTTCACGACATCAAATCCTTCTTCAGCTTTTCATAGAAGTTTTGTTCCGCTATGTTTATAATCTTGATTGGCTTGCCCCTTTCAATCATAAATCTCATGCCAGCCTTTACATATTCGCCTCCATGCCCGTCTATAATAAGCGCGCAGTCGCCGCCTTTTATCTCAACCTCTATCTTCTTCTCAGCCGGAACAATTATGGGCTTCAGCTTTGAGAAAAACGGATACAGGGGAATTATTGTTATTGTATTCATTCTCGGGTCTACTATTGGCCCGCCTGCCGAAGAGCTGTACGCTGTTGAGCCTGCCTGCGTTGAAAGTATGAGCCCGTCGCCAACGCAGTCGAACACGACATCTTCTATCTTGAATTCTACGTCAAGAATCTTTGAAGGCCTTTTTCTCCCGAATGTTATCTCATTCAATGCCGGGGGGTATTCGCTGCGCAAAAATTTGTCAATATATTTCTCAATCTTGCCCTTCTTTATCTTGCTGCACTGCAGGCGCATGCGCTCTGTTATTTTGAAATCCTTTCTGACTATTTTGTCAAAATTGTCCATCACGTCCTTGAACGTTGCTGTGCAGAGAAATCCATGTCCTTCAATCTTAACCGGCAGAATCGGGACATCTGCCTTGGACGCTGTCCACAGCAATGTGCCGTCGCCGCCAACTGTAATTATGAAGTCGCCGGTGAATTTTCTTATGGAAATGCCCCTTTTCCTTAGTTTCAGGGCTGTTGCGTGGTCAAAATGTATGTCATCCGAGTACTCAGAGAGCATCTTCTCCAGTTTTTTTGCCATTTTTATGCCTAACTTATTCTGCTTTGCTACAATCAATACATTTAGGTTTGTCTTCTTTTTTCTGGACTTATTTTTCTTCGCCATGATTGTCACCAAAAAATTTTATTATAATCTCTAATTCATAAAGTTAAACTTTAATAGGTTTATTGAGAATCAGGTTTTTCTTGCATTGCTAGTTTGCTCTATTAAATCAGCTTTAATATACCTTTCGTAATCTTGAAGGGCTGATCTTGCTGCTCTTTCCTTCTCCTGAACTATTGATGACATTTTATATTCTCTGTATACAGAATGGGTTATGTAATCTAATAATTCATAAATTAATTTGAATTTTCTGTCAATTAAACCAGGCAGTTTTTTTGATATGCTCATACTAAACCTATCTACCAAATCTTTTTAAGACTAATTTCATTTATAATTCTATCAATCCCGCTTATGCCAGGAATGATAAAATCGCTCTTCATTCCCCTTGCTTCCTTCCTGTTCATAACGCCGGTAAGCACTGCAACAAACCTTACATTAGCTCTTTTTGCAGCAATAGCATCGTTGGGCGCATCGCCGACATAAACAGTATCATTTTTCTTTGTCCTGCACAATTTCATGGCTTTTATAATCATTTCAGGATTTGGCTTGCCGTGTTTTACATCCTCGCCTGTAATTATATAGTCAAAATATTTCTGCATAAAAAATTTTCTTAGAGCAGGCAGCAAGACAATCGGCAGCGCTCCTGACGCAAGCACAAGCCTGTATTTTTTCTTCAATTTCTTGATTGCTAATTTGGCTTTTGGCATGATTTTTATGTGCTTCAGAAACGTCTTGCTTTTTATTATTTTCACATATTCCCTGTAAACCTCATCGACATCATGATGATGAAATAGTTCCTGCAATATCTTTCTCGGATGCTCGCCAAAATGGTGAAGTATTTCCTTCATGTTCGCGTGTGTTCCGTATTTTTTCAGCAGCTTGTCAATAATCTTCTCATAAGCCATATTAGAGTCCAACACCACGCCATCGCAGTCAAGTATTATGAGCTTTATTGGCATATTGTCACTTCTTGGATAGGGTTTTTATTGTTTGCTTTAGAATGTTTTCAGGCCCTTCTTTTTTGACAATCTCCCAAGAGCGCTTGTAATCTTTTGCCATTGGATTTTTTGGCCATCTCTTCCACCATTGTTCCTGCTTGAGATATTTTTCTGCATTTTTACCAAAAATGCGCTCAAAAGTCAGAATTAAAAGGGCATGAACAGGAAAATGCAATCTTGTATTATAACTTTCTTTTTTGTATTTTCTATAAATACCTGTATTAGATTCGGGCCATCTCACTTTGTTTTTATTACCCCAAAAAAGAACATGACACAATTCATGAGCAATTGCCACGAACATATAATTAATATCCTTGTCAATCTCAACTGTCAGTGGGGCAGAAAAGGAAAATGGGGCATTGAAAGAGACGTGGCATTCTATCAGGTTTCTTGGCCATTTCAGACCAGTTATTTCAGCCATGCGCTCAAGTATTTGCTTCTCGTGCCTATTCCAGGGTATTTGCAATTTCTTTGCGAAGATTTCTCCCTTTTTTGCTTTTTTGGGGTTATATTTTATTTTCTTTGATTTTCTGAGTACTATATCATAAATATCTGAATATCCTATCCGAATTTTTGGTATCATAATAAATTTCACCATTTCTTTGGGGTTCACCAAGACCTTTCTTTTAAGAAAGGGATTGGTATGGACCGGGTGGGATTTGAACCCACGACCTCTTGCATTCCGAACCGCGGGACACCAAGGTTTCCCTCAGTTTCAGGTTCCTCCTGATCCCTTCCTAAAGTCTAGGAAAAACCCCTGCGATGTGCCATGCAAGCGTCATACCAGAAAGTCCATCGACGACCTCTGGTCGTCAGTCGACTTTAGACCACCGGCCCATGGACCCGGCGAGATTTGAACTCGCGACCTTCACGTTTTACGATAAATTTGCGAACGTGACGTCCTACCAGGCTAGACTACAGGCCCATCAAAGGGTTTTTCCTCAATTCTTTTATAATGATGTTAACAATCTTTTCAGGCGATTTGTAGATTGTGTCTATGACAATGTTTGCTTCTTTTTCCTGTACAAAATAATCAAACCCGTAGATTCTTTTCCAGTTTTTTCGTTCATCTGATTCTTTTTCATCAAGCATCTTTTTTGCTTCTTTTATGCTTTTTTTGTCCCTTTCAGCATACCTCTTTATCCTCACAGGTTTTGGCGCCTTTAGCCATACAGACAGATCATAAAGTCCTTTTAGCAGTCTTATTCCGAGTTTTGCATCAATGACAATATTCCCGTCTTTTGCAATCTGTCTTGCAAGCTTGTCTGAATTAACATGAAATCTTTTGCTCGAACCGGTTTTATTGTGCCACATCTGCAGGCTTCTCTCTGTTTCTGTATCCGGCTTTTTGCCTGTGAGTTTTTCTATCTGGCCCTTGTTGTAATCGCCTACAGAAAAGTGCTTGAGCTTCAGTTTCTTGGCCAGAAGCTTTGCCGAAGTCGACGAACCGCATCCAGGCATGCCTGAAATTACAATTACAACCATAGATATCAGATATGATTACATTTTATTATTATTAAAAAGTTTGTCTTGATACTAAAAACATGGAATTCAAACTTGAGGAAAAACCCGAATGGGGAGAGCTTGCTACGTTCGTGCCAAACAAGAAAGACCCTGTATATAACTGGTTCTACTACAAGGAAGGCTTCTCCAGGGAACTGGTTTTCAAAGTAGTTGAAATGTTCGGTTTGACGCAAAACGCTCTGGTTCTTGACCCATTCTGCGGTTCTGGGACTACACTGCTTGCATGCAAACAGCTTGGAATAAATTCCGTCGGCTTTGATGTTTTGCCAATATCAGTTTTTTCCTCCACTGTAAAAACAAGGGACTATGATACAGAAGCATTGCGGGAACATGCAAAAACGCTTCTAAGAACCAAGTTCAGGAGATTTGATTTTGACGTTCCATCAATAGTCAGGCGGGCTTTCAATAAGTATGCGCTGGAAGATACCATATTTTTCAGGCATGAAATCAATAAAATAGAAGATGAAAAAGCAAGAGATTTCTTTCTTTTATCCTTGATGAATGCTGCCATGAAGATAAGCTATGCCTGGAAGGACGGGGCTGTGATAAAAATAAGGAAAAAGCACACGCCGCCACTAAGGAAATTCTTCAACAGGACCATATACAAAATGATTAGCGAGCTGGATAACTTTCAGAAAGGGGAATGCGAGACAATTGTAAATCAATGTGACGCCAGAAGAATGAATCTTGATGACAATTCTGTTGATGCAGTTATAACATCGCCGCCCTATCTTAACCAGATAGATTACATAAAGGTATATGAGATTGAAAATTTTATTTTGGGCGGCCTGCCAAAGCCTCCAATAAGGTCGTTTGTGGGCTTTGGCGAAGATATTGAAGTTACAAATAAACTGCCATACTTTGACGACATGAACATGGTTCTGAAGGAATTGCACCGCGTGTGCAAGCCAGGCGCTAATGTGGCAATCGTTGTTGGCAACGGTTATATCAACAGGGAGATAATAGAAAGCGATATAAGGATTGCAGAGCTTGCTGAAAGCATTGGCTTTACTGTTGAGAAGATTTATGTATTGAACAAGCGGTTTGCCCTGGAGGAGCGCACAAAAAAGAAAGGTATTTTAAGGGAGAGCATGATTGTGCTGAAGAAATAGGATTTAAATAGGCTTTTATTATATTCTTTTTATGAGCGACGAACCTTTAGATAGATATTTAGATAAACACTTTGTGAATGAGTGTATAATGTTGAATTCTTTACCAAGCAATGAATTGGAAAAAAAGGTTGAATGGAGAACAAAAGCCCCCTGGTTTCTGAGATTGTTCAGGTCAAGTTTATTTTTCTATCCGACAAGGGCTGAGAAATCCTATATCTCAGAAGGAATTCTAGAGAAAAGACGTGAAACACAAATGAAAGATAAACCAGATATACGTTATTGCTGCCACAATCTTTGAACAATCAGTTTTATATTCCTAAAAAGGCATAATTTCTTGAATTGATACTTTCAGACAATTGGTGATAACATGAACAGGATAATGTTTCTGGGCACTGGAGGTGGCGGGCATACCATGTTTTATCAGGTCAAGAGAACAGGCGGCATTTATTTCGAGCTCGACGCTGAAAAAGGTCCTGTTAAGTTCATTCTTGACCCAGGACCTGGCTCGCTCGTCTTTGCCCATGCATTAGGCCTGAAGCCAGAATCGTGGAACGGTGTCGTGCTTTCGCATCTCCACGCAGACCATGCAACAGATGCAAACGTTCTTTTAGACGGCATCAAAGACGCGTTCCTTGTTGCAGAGGAAAATTGCATAAGAATGGACGAAAAAAAACCGGTTGATTATCCCTGCGTATCCATGTATCATCAGAAGCAGATAAAAGAGCTGTTCCCTGTAAAGCACGGGCAAATTATAAAGACGCATGGCATTGAATTTCATGCAACCAGGACAAACCACTATGCGCCTGCGCTTGGGTTCAAAATAAAGTCAAGCAAGTTCACAATAGGTTATGCTGGCGACGGCTCTTATCTTGCAGGCCAGGAAAAGTTTTATGATGACTGCGATGTGCTTATTCTGAATATATTCTACCCGAAGGGCATGGAAGCAAGAAAAGGCGTACATATGGGCGTTGATGACGCAATAACGCTGGTAAAAGGCATAAAGAACAAGCCGAGGCTTGTGATAATTCAGCACCTGTCATTGTTTATGCTAAGGACAAATATGTTCAGGCAGGTCAAGATAATAAAGGACGCGACAAAAATCGACACAATACATGCAGAGGATTTCATGGAGATTAATCTTGACACGCTTGCAACAAAAATCCATGATGTAAAGATTGTCGTTAAGTGACAGCTTTTAAAACTTCTTGATAAATGTAATAATTATGTCATTAAAAGAAAAAAACTGGGATAAGGAACTTGAAAAATCCCTTTACGAAGAATGGAAAAACAGGAAGCTGTTCAGGTTTGTAGAGGACCGCAGGCGTGTTTTCAGCATTGACACGCCTCCGCCTTATGTTAATACGCCTGTTCACATAGGCCAGGCCACGACCTATGTTCTCATGGACATGTTCGCGCGCTTCAGGCGGATGATTGGCTTCAATGTTTTATTCCCGCTAGGCCTTGACCGCAACGGCCTGCCGATTGAGATGGCTGCTGAAAAGAAATTCGGGATCATGTTAAAAGATGTCCGGCGGGAAAAATTCCTGGAGATGTGCAAGCAGATATTAGAGGAATCAAGCACAGAAACAATTGATTCATTCTTGAAATTAGGCATAAGCTTCAATTCCTGGAATATTGGCAGCAATATTGGCGACATGTATCTTACAGACTCAGCTGAATACAGGGCGCTTACGCAGGCAACATTCATTGATTTATGGAATGCAGGCCTGATTTACGAGGACGAGCGGATAAACAATTACTGCCCTGGATGCAGAACAGCACTGGCTGATGCAGAGGTCGTGTATAAAGACCTGCCAAGCAATTTTGTTGACGTGAAATTCCGCGTCAAAGAAACAGGAAAGGATATTATAATAAGCACGACAAGGCCAGAGCTTATTTGCACCTGCGAGCGCATTGTTTTCAATCCAAGGGATGAGCGCTATAAGGGATTGGAAGGCATGACTGCAATAACACCCATATATGGCAAAGAGGTTCCTGTCATGCCGCACCCGATTGCTGACATGGAAAAGGGCAGCGGCACAATGATGATATGTTCATTCGGCGACCAGGAAGACGTGAGAATCTTCAGGGAAATGAGAATCGAGCCCACAGTTGCCATAAACGCAGACGGCAGGATGAATGAACATGCCGGCTTCCTTAACGGACTTGATGTAAAGCAAGCAAGAGAAAAGATGATTGAAAAACTGAAGGAGAAGAATCTTATTGTCAAAGAGGAAAAGATTGTCCACAGGACGCCGATATGCGAGCGCTCAAAGCATCCCATAGAGTTCATAACAATGAAAGAATTCTATCTTAAACAGATGGAATTCAGGGATGAGATAATCAAGATATCAAACAGGATAAACTTCTTTTCGCCAAGGAGCAGAAAAATCCTTCTTGACTGGATTAATTCATTGTCAATTGACTGGCCAATCTCAAGGAGACGATATTATGCAACAGAGATACCAATATGGTACTGCAAGAAATGCAGTGAGATTGTTTTGGCTGAAAAAGGCGCATATGTCCAGCCGTGGAGAGAGCAGCCGGATAAAAAATGCAATAAGTGCGGCTCTGATGAGTTCGTGGGCGAGGAGCGCGTGTTTGACACCTGGTTTGACTCATCAACATCGTTGTTATACATACAAAAATGGCCATCTGAATTTTACAGAAACCATGAGCCCTGCACGCTAAGGCCGCAGGGCAAGGAGATAATAAGAACCTGGCTTTATTACACACTGATAAAAACATATCATTTAACAAGGAAGCCTGCATTTACTGATGCCTGGATAAATTATCATATTGTTGATGAAAAAGGCCATAAGATGAGCAAATCCGTCGGAAATGTCATAGACCCGCATGAAGTTATAGAAAAATTCGGGGCAGAGCCGTTCCGGCTCTGGTGCGCAGTTGAAGGCAATCTGGAGAACACGGATCTCCGCTGCTCGTTTGAGCGCATAGAGGGCGCTGGCAAGACAATAACAAAGCTGTGGAACGTGGCGAAATTCATCTCCCAGTTCAGGCAGGGCGAGGATTATACCCTGCTTGACACAGACAAGTGGATTATTCACGAGATGAACGGGCTCATAAGATTTGCAAGAAGGCACTATGAAAAATATGATTTTCACAACCCTGCAATAAAAATAAAGCACTTCATCTGGGAGATATTTGCCCCGCATTACCTGGAGCTTGTAAAGAACAGGACATATAACCAGGACAATGTTTTCAGAGCAGAGGAGCAAAACGGCGCAGTATTCACGCTGTACTACTGCCTTGATTCGCTGCTGAAGCTGCTTGCGCCAATTACCCCGTTCGTGACATACAAGATATACGAAGAGCTGAATGACAAGGACATACACGCCGCAAAATTCCCGGAGCCGATTGAAATACGCTATGAGCCATCGTTCACAGCAGACGAACTGACAGAGGTCAACAGCCTCATATGGAAGGCCAAAAAAGATAATAAGCTGTCGCTGAAGGCAGGTATATCAAAGGCAACAGTTCCGGAAAAGTTCAGGACGATTGAAAGGGACATGATGGCAGCTCACAAAATAAAGGAAATTGAATACGGAAGCCACGTTGACGTGGTTTTTTGACGGTTCTGAAATTTTATTAATTAGGGTTAGCTATAATTATAGTATCATACTGTCGCGGTGACACACATGTCAAAGTATATATTAAAAAAACTGATAAAAAAGCTTGGCGCAATAAAAGGCAGGCACACTGAACTGGTTACTGTTTACGTCCCTGCAGGCTATAGTGTGCATGAAATAATCGCGCAGCTGAGAAGCGAGCAGTCAACTGCAGAGAACATAAAATCAAAGCCTGTCAGGAAAAATGTGACAACTGCGCTGGAAAAGATAATGCGCCATCTTCAGTTGTATAAGAAAACGCCAGAGCACGGCCTTGCTATCTTTTGCGGCAATATCTCAGAGCGCGAGGGCGCAGCAGAGATGGAGCTCTGGGCAATAGAGCCGCCTGAGCCGGTAAAGGTAAAGATGTACTGGTGTGACCAGAAATTCGTGCTTGAACCACTGGAAGAGATGGTAAAGGAAAGGGAAATCTATGGTATTATAAATCTTGACAAGAGCGAGGCTGACATAGCATTGCTCGTGGGAAAAAAGATAAATTCAATCGCGCATTTTGAATCCATTGTGCCAGGTAAAACCCGCGCAGGAGGCCAGTCATCAGCACGCTTCTCAAGGATTCGCGAAGGTCTGCTGAACGACTGGCTGAAAAAGGTTGGCGAGGCAGCGAACAGGGTATTCGAGGAGCACAGCGAGGTTATTGGAATCTTGCTGGGCGGGCCAGGGCCCATAAAGGATTATTTTCTAAAAGAGGAATATGTCCATGCAAGCGTTAGGAATAAAATTCTCGGCACAGTAGACACAAGCTACACAGGCGAGCACGGGCTGCACGAGACAATAGAGCGCGGCGAAGACCTTATCAAGGAGGCTGGCGTGACAAAGGAAAAAAATATCCTGCAGAAATTCTTCAATGAACTGCAGAAGCCGCACGGCCTTGTTGCCTATGGCCTTGCTGAAGTCAGGAAAGCGCTTGAGCTTGGCGCAGCTGACATATTAATATTGAGCGATTCATTGGACATAAAGATAGGCGGCAAAGACGCCATCGAATATTTTGAGGAAGAGGTAAAAAGATACGGGACGAGTATTGCTGTTGTCTCGGCAGACACGCGCGAAGGCAGCCAGTTCCTGCAGCTCGGCGGCATTGGCGCAATGTTGAGGTATAACATCTCTTAGAATTAGATTTTATTATAATTCCTTTCCATTATTTTCATCATTATTCCCGTTTTTCTTTTCCATGTTTTCCCGTTGTATGGCCTCTATGATGCATGCTATGTCGTGGGCCTTGTAATAATGCATGCCTCTTTTCATGAGGCTTAATTCCAGTATCTCGTGCTCTATTGCTGTCTGAACGTCAATGATATCGCTTATTGCAGAATCTATCCATATCTCGTTTATGGGGACATATAGGTAGCGCAATCCGTGCCCGCCTGTGGTAAAATCTATGTCAATATTACTTCTGACCTTTGTGCCGTCAACAAGCCAGATGTCCAGTCCCCTCTTGCTGGTAAGTTTTTTTATATGAACATCTACCGGAAGAGAAAAAAGATCTTTCAACCTGAGGTATTTGTCAAGATCCGATACCTTGTATTTCCTGAGTTTTCTCTGTTCCAGAATCCTGGTCTCGTACTGTTTAAAGTCGTTCTCATTTACCTTTAGGCCGCAATTTTTCAGTTCATTCATTGTCATGTCTCATCATCAAAAAATTTTCTGTAATTGTTATTATCATTGAAAGTAAATAAAGTTTTCTTTTGTGCAAGCAACATATCTATGCCTTCAAAGAGAAAATTTTCCGGGCATTTTCATTGGTTTTTTCAATAATTTTTTCCTCTGGAACATTTTTTATCCCTGCCAGAACCTTGGCCGATTCTTTAATGTTCCACGGGCGATTGACTAATTCTTTTGAGAATGGGTCCAGCCATGGCGCGTCTGTCTCCAGAAGCATTTTTTCTATTGGCGTGGCTTCTGCTAATCGTTTGTGCTTGTCGCTCCTGCAGACAAGCGTGGCAAATGAGATATAATAACCAAGCTCAAGCGCGCGCTTCAGTTCTGTGTTGCTGCCAGAAAAGCAGTGCATGACAACATGCTTTGCCTTTTCTTTTTCCAGGATATCCAGTACCTCTGTGATTGCATTCCTCTCGCCGTTTCTTGAATGAATAACCAAAGGCTTTTTTAGTTCCTTTGCAAGCTTTATAAATTTCATGAAAATTCTTTTTGATCTTTCCTGTTTTTTCTCATCCTTAACCCAGCTGTAGTCAAGGCCAATCTCGCCGATTGCAACAAGTTTTTCATTATTTTTTTGTATCAAATCAAGATATGCGTCAATTGCATCATCTGTGTATTTGTCCATTCTTTCTGGGTGAAACCCGGCAGAAACAAATACAAAATCCGGGTATTTGTTTTGGATCTTCATTATCTTGTCAAAATCCTCTGGGTCTGCAACTGATGTTATTATTGCAAGCATTTTTTGCATTGCTTCTTTTACAACTTCGTCTATGTTTTTCATGTATTCAAGATGGCAGTGAACGTCAATCATAATAACACTATCGAAGAAAGAATAGATAGATATGTATTTCAAATTATCTTTCTAACCAAGCAGGCTTTCTATATTCTCAATGTTGTTTGTTATTGTGTTTAGTCCCTCTCCGACATCTTCTGTTTTTGTTACTGCCTTGTTTTCATCTGTTATCTTTTCAGAATCAGAAGAGCCAAAATTATATACTGTATTTGTTGTTAGTAGATAAACAAAACCAAGCACAACAATCAGAATCAGGAGTATTGCCACATAAATTGTGAGCCTGTGGTTTTCTGTTCCGTCATCTTCGTATAATCTTTTTATTCTTTTTTTGCGTTCGTTTAATGCGCTCATAAAATCACATGCAAGTTCAGCTGTTTGTTTTTTATGAAACTATTATTCTGTAGCTGTTTGAGCCAGCTATTCCGTTCCCTCGCTTGTTGTTTATACACACGCCCCATTCTGGCACTGGCATTCAATCAGGTCACGGTTTGAGCCTGCCTCAGTGCAGTAAAATTCTGCCAGCCATTGTCCTGTCGTGTTGGATCCTCCACTTGATAGCGAAACGAAACAATAATCCCAGCCCGTGCCATAAGAAGTTGTAATGCTCCCCTTCACGTAATAGTTTCTGCCACCATCTGTGTCTGTGCAGCTTGCTGTATTTGGCATTGCTATGGACACGCATTGCCCGTTGCTGCATGTATATCCTGTTGCGCAGTTCGTCACAGCACTCCATTTTAAGCATGAACCTTGCATTGTGCAGGTCTTGTAGCCATTGCCAGAACACATTTTCTGCCCTGATGTGCATTCATTTGTGCATGTTTGTGTTCTAAAATGACTAGTTATATCGCCAAAAATAAGGTGTTGACCTCCAGGATTATGGCGTATTGCATAGCCAAAGAAAGGTCCGTTGCTAAAAGCTATTTTTGTTTTTTGAATTTCATTTCCGTCACCACCCAAATGGTAAGCTGCCCAAATACCAGCACCTATAAATGTTTGTGGCCAACAGCAATTTTGAATATCATCATATTTAACAAGCGTTGTTTGACAAGCCCAGTCATCAAGCAATAAGAAAGGAGTTCCATACTGCTGCGTAAATGCTGAAAATTCATTCAAAGTGGTCCAAACCGGATATATGTCCTCTTCTGGTTGCCCTTTTAGACCTATTGATACTTGTGTTTCGCTTCCATGCACATGATAAGATAATAAATAATATTTCTTTTTAAGCTCATTTGCGACTTTTTCATGTTCGGTATTTAACACTATTAATACCTCTTTTTGGTAATTCGGGGGAGGCTCGGATCCAAGATGGCTGGAATTGTCATCTATTTTTGAATCCCATCGAATATGTAGTTGCTTATCTAAATAACTTGACAAAATATTATTTTCATTATTATGGTATTTTGTATATGTGTCTATAACCTTTCCAATAAAAGCAATATCCTGCTCGTCTGTCAGTAATGTTGGCTGCAAAATCCAGGAAAAAGCAATATCCTTACATTCTGCGTCTGGATTCAATTGTCCGTCAGGTAAGTTTCTCAACCTTCCGACCAAAGCAAGAATTTCGTCTATTTTATTGATATCTAAGTCAGGAGCTAAATCATCTCCGATAATTATTGCATATCCAACATCTTTTTGGTAATATAAATTTTCAACGAATTGATCTAATTGTGAAATTGTGCTTCCTTCAAAATAACTTATACCTACATTCTCTAAGCCTATATCATTTCTGACAGAGTCTAAAAATGAATTAAGTTTTTGCCTTATTAAGTTATTATCCAATATTCCGTTTTTCTTGAGAATTACTGTGAACTTGTTCTTATTCTCATTAACTATACAAATACAAGTTGAGTTTTTTCCTGTTTCTGGATTTATAGTACATGCTAATTTGCTTGTTTCCAGGCTTGTTTGTATGCAGACACCATTATTGCAAGTTTGTCCTGTTGAACAATTTGTAACATTACTCCATTCTGTGCATGAATCAGAATCAAAGTTTCCGCAGGTTTTGTAGCCGTTACCTGAACATATTCTCTGTCCGTTTGTACACTCACTCTCACAAATATAATTACTAACTACTCTTTCTCCAATTATTTTAATGATTTGATTTTTTGTATTCGGGCTTAAATAATACCTGTCTCCTGCATCATATGCAATACCCATTAAACTATATTTCAATTCCCTATAACCATTTGTTGAACCGCAACCATAAAAGCAACCCACTCCTCCATTACAATTGACACCGACATTACAGGTAAGAATATATTTTTCAATATCTGAACTGCGGTTAATGCAATCTAGATAAGAATTATTTAATATGCATTTCTGAAATTCTTGAACTGCATTGTAACATGGATTGCTTGTGTTAATTATTCCAGAGCACCATTTTGGGCATCCTTTTTTATCACAATTGACAGTTGATGTAAGATACTCATCCGTAGGGAAAAAATCAAAATATGCAAGATATTCGTCTTGAATTCCATAACAATGTGTATATTCGTGTAATGCATGCTCACCTGTTCTTGAGTGACTCATCATGCTATTTCGAACTAAAGGGAATGGAAAATTTGGCAAAACAGTATCATTGTAATAATAATTAATGCATGTGCCTGGATGGGCTTCTGGATCCCCAACCATTACCAGAAAATCGGTTTGTTTACTTTTAGAAGGACAGTAATCAGCAAGTTTAATAACAGTTTCTGGCGTACAATTATATTTTGGATTTCCTTCATAATAACCGCAGCCCAAACTGAAATTACCTTTTAATTTATAAATGCTGAAAAAATTACTATACGATTTGTAAGGCTCTACTTTTAAAAACCAGTTCTGAACAAAATCGGTAACGTCTGCATCAAAAACACCATAATCAATGTATCCATCAGATACAATGATTAATTTTATTGTATTTGGTCCATTATCAATTATCGATTCACAAGTTGTTCCTGATGACGCTGTCGTGGTTGTCACTGGTGAAGTTGTCTGCCCAGCCAGCGCCTGTGTTATTGAGCCTGTGTATACTTTCAGGTCAGCTGTGTCTGTTTTTAGCTGTTCTCTCATTTGTGACGGGTTGTTCCTGTTTGTGTCTATTTTTGATATAATATTATCTATCTTGCTGATAGCTGTCTGAAACATGTTTGCGATATCACTGAATTTTGCTGCCCTTGTGCTGTCGCCAACAGAATTGTAATAATTGCTAATATTAATTGATGACCTTTGGAGTCTGTCCATCTCAACGCGTATCGACTCGAATGCCATCTGAATCGACAACAAATCATCTGTGCTCATTTGTTTTGAACAGCATTTGTTTGTTCCTGTGCATCCTGAACTGGAAATTGCATACCCATTTATACAAGATTCGCTGGCTGCAATGCAATAACCGCCGCTCAATTCGCAGGCTGTTCCAACTGTTGCAATATCTATTTGGGATGCAGATGATGTACCAGGGTTCCTCACGCAAGCACCGTCACTGCATCTATAGTTGTTCGGGCATTGTATGAAGTGCCCCAAAGCAATGCTGTCCTGGCAATAATATTCAACCAAATAATATTGTCCTGATGTGCTAGAAACTTCGCAATAATCAGTGTTAGGGCCGTTGCTGTCAATTGCAGTTCCCTTAACATAATAATTGTTTCCGCCGTCGGAATCCGTGCATGAAGAGCTAATAGTGCATAAAATATTTTGTGCTGCATTAACATTATTGACAGTACAACCATCAGAACCAGTGCTTTTGCCGCATCCTTGATAAATCGCAGTATATTTGTTAAAACAGACCCTGTCAAAACCAGAATTTTGACATCCATCAAAATAAGATTTTTGTCCTGTCTTCAATTCTTCGCAAGTATATTGTTGGCATGCTTGTTTTTTGCAACAGGCCCCACTTTTGCAGCCATTCTGACAGGTGGTACCAATTGTCATGACTTTATTATTATCACAGTAAAGTTCATCTAGATTATTTGTATTATAATCATTGCATTTGTCTTGTAATTGAACATAATCTCCAGGACAAACTGTCTTTCCCGCAGTAGTGCCTGCAAGGCAATTGGTTCCTCCGAGAATTCCTTCTGCGCTTCCCTTGACGTAATAATTCTTACCTTCGTCTTGATCATAACAAGTATATTGAATAACGCATGCCCCGTCCGAGCAGCCGTTTGGGCAGAGTACTGGTGTTCCTGACCAAACACAAGCATCTGCCTGGCAATAATATTCGACTATGTACTGTGTCGTGTCACCTGGAATATCCTTAGTATTTCCGTACTTATCGCTGCATAAATCAGTAACGCCATTCAGATAATTATTATCATAGCATGTTCCTTTTACATAATAATTAATTCCGTTATCAGAATCTGTGCAGGCAGCAAAAGCAACGGAGGCTATGAATAAGGGCATCAAAACTATAATTAAGAATAGCAGATTCCTGTTCATAGCATTCAAATATAATAGTGCAGGCTTGCTAATAAAACTTTGGGTATGTTCGGGTTTTCACCGAAACCCGTGCTCGCCAACAAGCGGCACAAATGCAAAATAACCGAGAAATGTCTCAATTGTCTTTTCTTTTTGCTTTTCTATAAGATACATCTCGTTGCATACAGGTATTATCATTTTTCCGCTATCCTTTAATTGTTTGAGCAATGCTTCAGGAACATTCGGCGCAGACGCTGTGACAATTATCCTGTCATATGGCGCTTCTTTTTCATAACCGTTTGAGCCATCGCAACATATCACTTTCACGTTTTTGTATTTTCTTAGATTTTTCTCAGCAAGCAATGCAAGCCTTGAAATAATCTCTGTTGTAATTATTTTTCCTTTTGGACCAGCAATCTCAGAGAGGATTGCAGCCTGATAGCCGCTTCCTGAGCCAATCTCAAGAATTTTATGTCCTGTCTTTGCATCCAGGTGCTCTGTCATGAACGCCACAGTTAGTGGCTGGGAAATTGTCTGCCCCTCGCCAATCGGAAGCGGCTCGTTCACATAAGCATATTTTTTCATCTCATCTGGAACAAAATCCTCACGTGGAACTTTTTTGAAGGCATCAATAACACTTTTTGTTTTGAGATAGCCTTCCTGAATAAGTTCTTTTATCAGCTCTTCCTTCTTTTCCTGAAGTGAATCATGTATTGGCATAAATAAGAATTGGGGAGAAATGTTAATAAAACAAAACTATCCCAGCGCCTTGTCAATGTCCCCAAGTATTGTTGACAGGTCATTGATGCCTGTGCTCATGTTCTCGACAGTGCGGCCAACATCTTCATTTGATTTTACGTTGCTGCCAGACGTTTGCGCGCATCCGGAAATAAAGATTGTTGTAAATAAAAGGAATCCTATCAGAATTAAAACCATGATGCTTTTTGTTTTTCCATTCATGCTATCACCTTTTACATTTTTAATTATCTTAATTCATTATTGATTATTTGCTCAAATGCGCTGATGCCTGGCGTGCCTGCAAGTTCGATGCCATTAATAAAGAATGTCGGCGTCCCGCTTACCCCGTATCCCTTGCCGTCTGTTAAATCTTTCTGGACTTCGGCTGACATTCTCCCGGTGTCAAGGCAATTATCGAAATTAGCAGTGTTAAGGCCTATGTTCTTTGCGTACTGCTTCAGGCTTGCTGTATCCAGTGTCTGCTGATTTTCAAACAGCTTGTCATGGTAATCCCAGAATTTTCCCTGCTCGTCCGCGCATTCGCTTGCCTCAGCAGCCTTCTGTGCATACTGATGTATTTCTGTCAGAGGAAAATCCCTGTATACAAACCTCACATTGTTGCTATACTTCTCTAGAATTTGCTTTACAGTCGAATCTACACTTTTGCAATATGGGCACTGGTAATCACCGAACTCAATTATTATAATATTTACATCCGCAGGCCCTATGCTCGGGTCGTCGTCAGCACTGACTGATACTCTGGGTTGTATTGAGCATCCGCTGTATTCGCTTATCTTCTCTATGGTCATCTGGCCGACATATGTCCCGCCTGCAGGGGCAATCTCTGAGCCGCCAGTAAATTGCCATGTCGGATAAGTACTTGCTCTGGTGCATACATCATTTCGTGTCTGGTCGGCGTTTGCGCATTCAACATATATGTATTTCCACTTGTCGCCGAATATCTGCTTCATGCGATTGCAGTAATCGCACCAGTATACGCCATACATCTTCACGCCCTTTTCCATAAGACATATTGCAAGGCTGTCATAATTATAATTCTGCGCCTGCAGCTTTTCTGGCGGGATGATGTTGCCCAGCAGGTTCACGCAGTCAGGGTGCTCGCCTGGATTTTTAGCGCTTATGTGCTGGTATTTTATATTATTGCCGATTCTGGGCGCTGTATTCGGCTTTATAATCAACTCGTCTGTGCCGTCAATACAGTCCTGGAAGCTGAATATTGCCTTTCCTGCTTCATTAAGTATTTTAATTCTGTACAAACCCGCGCCGTCAGGGCTGTCATCAAAAAGGATTTTTGTCTCAAACCCGTTCTTTTCTTCGGGGTATTGAATAATTTTTACATTCCCTCTTCCCTGGATTACCTCAAGGGTTATCTTTCCTTTAACTGCTTCCCCTCCGGCATCAATCCAGACAGATGTGCAGTTTTCGCAGCTGCTTTTTTCAAACTCCGGGTACCATTCATACCCGCTCCACTGGTTTCCGGTTAAATCTTGCCCGCTTATTACTGCAGGACCGTATCTGCGTTGCTGCTGCAATGTTGCTATTTTCCGCTCTGCTGCCGTGAATGTTGTCATGTATTTTAAAACAAAGGCTGTTCGCGGTTTTATCCACGTTATACATTCTGCATTATTTTCCGGCTTGTTGCAGAAATCCATCACTTCTTGCATGCTTCTTGTGTTTCCTGGGCCGCCGTTTTTCTTCAACTGTGCCTCGGCGTAATCCATGCATTCCTGCTGCCTGTTGGTGCAATATTCAACGCAGTCTTCCTTGTAGCATCCTCCTGGCCCGTACCCCTCTGAATCAAAGGCAAATAAAAATGCAAGTGTTATTGATTGTGATGGTGATGGTTGTGACACTAGTTGTATAGATACCGGTGTTTTTTCAAGTGTGCTCTCTGTCTTATTTTTGTCGTACCCCATTATTTTCACAAGCGCGCCCTCACAGTAAGGAATCAAATCTGTTTGCGGATTCTTTATTCCAAGCGCATAGTTCTTTACTTTGCATGTCATCTCATATGGCGGGTTTATACCTGGCACAGTGCCTACTGGAGGCCCCTGACTTAACGGTATTCTTGCCTTCAGTACGCAGAAATCACCCTCCAGGCCAACAACCTCGACATTAGTGCCTTTGCTATCACCTGGTATGAATTTTACAGGCTGGCAAAGCCTGAAAGCGCGGTCAAAACACGCGCTGTCTGAACCGCAGTCAGACTCGGATTTTGTTTCCAGATTCTTGATATCCTCGCCTGTGCTTAACATAAGGTAAAGTACATCATTAATCATAACATTCTTTATGTATTTTATGTCCTGCTTTACTTCCATCAAATCATCTATTGTTATGCTATTTAATTTGTCCCTGAGTTTTGCTTTTATCTGATCGACCTTATCCTTCATTGTTTCGAACATGTTAGCAACGCGCCTGTATTTGCCCTCCTCGCTTGAGGCAACGGATTTATAATAATCAGCAATATCATCTGCCTGTTTCGCAAGTTTGTCCAATTCTATTTTGAGGTTTTCGAGTTTGAACGCCAATCCAAGCAGCTCGCTTGAATCAGGTATTTCTGTTGGCTTTTCAACATATGTGTCCCTTGTGTCGCCGCGGCGTATGCAGTTCACATAATTAACGCAGCCATTTTGGTCTCTTTTTACAGTAAGCTCTCCGCCTTCATTGTTGCATTTTTCAAACGCCTCTTTTGGCGGGTCTTTTGGGCAATCCTGGGAGCTTCCGCATGCTATGTGTTGGCATCCCTGCTCATCAAAATTAAATATCGTGCCAAGACCCTGCTCTCCGCACTTTTTTTCTATTGCTTCTCTTTCCGGTCCAGGCACAAGCCCGCACTTTATTTTTTCCTGTATGTTTTCGCATTTCACATATTTACAACCACCATCAAAAACATAAAGCGCATTAGAGCCCATTTCTTTGCATTTTATTTCTGTGCTCTTCAAATCATCCTCAGAAGGGCATACAACATTCTGCATAGATATTGGCGATGCCATCTGCACCTGAGTTGCTACCAGGCCGAATTGACAGTCAACATATTCGCAGCCGCGTGCGTCTTTGTTTATAGCAATAGTACCATTGTATCTGAAGCACTTGACTTTTGCATATTGTAAATCAGTCTGAGATTGGCATGTTGCCTCGCATATAACCCGGACAAAGCCTTTGTCATCTGTCTCCTGTCTGCATCCTGGCGGTATATTTTGTGTTTGTATCGGGCACTGGTCGCAGAAGCAGCCGGTATTTGCATCCAGCCGGCATGAAACAGTTGAGCCGTCAGGGCACTGCCTGTTTATAGGGCATGTTGTCCCGCCAATGCAATCCTCTTTGCAGTTCATCTGATTTTCATTGCTTTCACAAATGCCGTTTCCACAGCATGTTCGTTGCCTCGGGCAGCCAAACTCATCCATTCCGCCTGAGACCGTAAACCCTCTTTCACAAACAGGCTCTGTGTATTTTATACATTCTTTTTCAATGCAATCATAACCAACAACACAATTCCCTTCAAACCTTTTCTTTGGTTCTTTTCCAGGCGGGCATGCTGGTGTTGGGAGCTGAGGACATGCTGTTGAGCCAAGTGCAGAAGCGCACTGCTCCTTTGTATCAAATGTGCGCAAGCCATAATACATATAAGTCCCGCAGAATTCCTTTTGATTGCATACTTTGTTGGTGTCATCAAACCACCAGAGCATCTTGCATGCTAGCGGTTGTATTGTTGGGCATGAAGCAACCCGTGTCCAGCCAGGCGGCAAGCATGAATTTGAAAACTCCTTGCAGTTGCCTGCGCTGTCTGTCGCGTATGTAATAACCTGCGCGCACACTGTTGTCGGGCATTGCGGACTGCATGCGATGCACTGGCCTGTATTCGGGTCGCAGCCAGGCTTGCAGGAAGCAGTTGAATTATCCGGGCATGTAATTGTTACAGGAGGGCATGTAACATTTATGCATTTGCTTTCATGGCCAGCGCAATTCGGTGAGCATAAGCCGCATACGCCATTTGTGCATGTGCCTTTGCAGGAAGCAATATAACCATCAGGGCATGTTAATGTTTGTGTAACACAATCCTTGTCTGTATAATTATATGCGCATAGCCCGTTCGAGCACGTCCCTATGGCTGGATATACCCTCATTTTGCCTGCATCTGCGCATGTGTCAGCAGGCGGCGAGTTGCACACAACATTTGCGCACGGGTCTGTCAGGTTTCCTTCTGCCAGAGCAACAGACGTAAACAAAACCATTGCAAGAATCAGGGCGAAAGCAATTTTTCGCATGAGAAAACATGTTTCTGGCTGATATTTAAAGGTTTTGTAATTGCTGTGAATTACAGCCTGATTTTTCATTATATTCTCGGATAACACAAAACTTAAATACGGTATTTACGGCTTATAATATAACCAAAGGACATATCGGTTGGTTTGGAAAAAACCAGGCTGATAACCTCTACTGAATGATCGACTCCATGTATTTGGTGACTGGACTATACCTCACCAAATTAAATTGTTCAGCAGGTTGAATCTCAGCTTCAAAGAAATATACTCCGTGATTTCAGTCAAATGGGTTGAATTGGCTCTAGAAGGAGTTTCTTTACCGGGTCCATATATAAAAATGACTGATGGCTGATTAATATGGTTTGCAAAAAATTGAGCAAAGGGGTCTGCAAGGTAACAAAAAGAAAATGCAGGGCAAAATACATGACAAAGATGCGCCACTACAAGAGCTGCAAGCACTACAATAATAAAAAAATCAGGAAGATTAAGAGAAGAATCATAAAGAAAAAGAGAAGGTAATTATTTCTTTTAACTATCCTTTATTGCAGGCAAATAAACGCCCCTATACTTAACACCAATACCACTTTCTATTATTGTCATGTCCCTTTCTGCTTGTGATCTTTCTGATTCGCAAAGCCTGATTTTTGACGCATATCTCTCTGCAAGTTCCCTGCTTTCATCATCTTCATTTTTTTCAACGTCTGTTTTAAATTTTTCCAGGTTTTCTATTCTTTTTGTGCGGTCCTCGATTATAAAATTAAATCCCCTCGAAAGTGCTTCCCTCGTTTCTTTGGAGCCATAACGTTTCAGAACTATCTCTATACCAAGTGAATAATGCTCACCTATTTCTAATTCTGCAACAAAATAATCAAAATCCTCTGCAAACATGCCTTTTCACCTGCTTAACCTAATACGTAAAACTTCTTAATACATTGGGATGAAGTAACCAAAGCATTAAAAGTTTCATGAATATTATATATGTTGTGATTCTTATGGCGTATCTCAAGGAAAAATTCAGCATTATAAAGAAATGCGTTGTATGCGACGGCAACATGGAAAAATCAAACCTGGGCAACATCTGCAATGCCTGCAAGGACAAGATGAAACGTTAAGCTATATAATCTAATTTTGCCTCAATCTTATCTTGTATTTTATTGCGTCAATCTCTTTCCTGAACTTCTTTTCTATCTCATACGGATATCTGAATGTATAGGAGATTGTGTTCAGCAGCCCGCGCGCAGGCTCTACAGCAACTGCCTGCCAGAACACATAGCTCACAGGCACGTCTGACTGCTTTATTGTTACCTCGCTTATCTTTGGCAAAAACGAAAGGCAGAGTAAACGCAGGATAAACGATGTCATGAATAATATCTGAAGCCCGTGCAGCCACGTGAATGACGAGCTTGCCCACATCTCAGCAAGCAGGCCGCCAGCTGCAGTGCCGAGTATTACGCCAATGCCTGTCACAACGTTGTGGTTTGCCACATATTGCGGCCTTTTCCCAGCAGGCGTTATATCCAGCAGATAATTGAAAATAACTGTGTCAAAGCCAGACCACACCAGGCCGTCAAATATCTTCAGCAATGCTATGGATGAAACATCAGAAACCAGCGTCCAGCCCAATGGCGTGAAGCATGCAAAGATCCCGCAGATAACAAGTATCTTCCTGCTTCCGTATTTGTCATTCAGCCTGCCCCAGTATTTGTAGGATATGATGCGCGCAAAAGCGCCTATAACAGTCATGGCAGCAAACCAGACATAGCCGATATTCAGGTCGCGGAGCATGTAAACAGCATAGAACGGCGAGGCAATCTCAACTGCAAAATACATGAACATGATGTAAACTGTAAATATGACCAGGCTCCTATTTGTTTTCAGGGCATTTGCCAGTTCCTTTGGGTTAAAAGAGATGCTGTGCTTGTAGTGATAAATTTTCTTCAGCGGCGGCTCATACATCTTCATGAACATCGGTATTGATGCAGCAGCCAATACTATGGCTATGATAAATATAATCGGAAATCCGTAGTATGAAAGCAAAAAGCCGGCAGCAAGCGTTGCAACAATGCCTGCAAAGCCGGTTAGCGCGTTTCGCTTGCCAAAGAAGCTGCCCCTTATTTTCATGGGTACCAAATCGCCCATGAGGCTTGACCAGGCAGGCGAGCGCAGTGCAGAGAAAAAGCCGGCAACAGCGAACAAGGCAATAAGTAATATTATAGCATTATTGGACGGAAACAGCGGCAAAAATATTATTGGTATCCAAAAGATAACCTTTGACAAAAGCTGGGACACAAACCATATCCGCTTCCTGTCAAAATACTGGGTGAGCTTTGCACCCGGCATCTGGGCAATAGAATTCAGAAGCTGCCTCATTGTGAAAAGCATGCCAATCTCGAAATTCGTCGCCTTCAGGGCAAGCGCAAGCGGCGTGATATACGATTCGTGTATGCTCGAGGCAGCTGCATTAAGCATGCCCTCTGAGGTAGAATATCTAAGGCTTTTTCTGACTTTTTCATCGATTTTTCCTTTTTCTTTTTTCTTGATAAAGCCCTTAACAACAATAGGATTTATTTTCTGCGTTTTTTTCATTTCCTTTTTTGTTTCAATCCTTTGCGGAATAAATTGCATCGGCCTCTGCTCGATTATACTTTGTGTTTTTTGTTCCTGCTTCTTTGCAGAAACTTTTCCGCTAACCAGAACAGCCCTTGCTTCCTTGCTTATGATAGGCTTTTTCTTCTCGTCAGGCATGGTATCACATAATTACTGCACAGAAAAGGATAAAGATTTCTGGCTTTTTTAAGCCCCGCAACCCTTTAAAGTTTTATTCTTCATAATAACAAATAGTTAATGATATGCTCCTTGAGCATGTCATCTCAACAATGTTTGTGTAATATATGGCAAAATCTAAAGACAGAAGTTTTAAACATTGTTGCAGATAAGCAAAATGGTGGTGTGGTATGGACGCAAATCTATTGATCAGCTTTGACCCTAATCATGCAGGCAAGGCAGCAGAAGAGGTAAAGGCGTTCCTCGGCGAAAAGGTCCAGTTTCTTGACAGCGATGTGGGCGGCATCTTCCTCATGAAGGTGGATGGCGATTCAAAGCATGTTGTGAAAAGGGTAAAGAAAGAGTGTGAATCAAACCCGACAAAATTTGAATATACGTTCCACTGGGTTCCGATAGAGACATGGTGCAAAGCAGACATCGACAGCATCGCAAAAGAGATGAAGAAGATAGACGCAAAGATGGACCCAAGCAAGACGTGGAAGCTGGATTTAGGCAAGCGCAACTTCAAGGCAGACACTGTCGAGCTTATCATGAAGCTCACAGAATACATAAACAAGCCAAAAGTAAACTTGAAGAATCCGCAGACGATTGTAAAAGTGGAAATAATCGGAAACACAGCAGGCGTAAGCCTTCTGGACGCTGACGAGCTCCTGGATGTGCCAAGAATCAAGAAAGAGTTTGAATAAAAGGTGTTTCGGATGAAAAAACCTACATGTCAGAGCAAAAAGAAGAAAAGTTTCTTTAGTGTAACGAAAGGCATAGGCAAATTCAGAAAAGACGATGAAATGAATTAACAAAAATGTCATTATCAATAGCTGCTGGTAAATTGCATGCCGAAATGCGCAAACATATAAAAGACTTTGGTCTATCAGATGCATTCATTCTGGCACTAGCAAAAACCACAAATTCAAAGATACTTACTGGAGATAGACATTTCAAAAATGTTAAAGAAGCTCTATTTATTTAATCCCATTTTTATTCCCCATTATTCTTTTTGTCGTCTTGAAGTGCTTCTTTGCGATGTAATTCAGAATGTCTGCGCCGTGCTTTTCTATCATTGCCTTTGCAGCGTCCTCGACGTGCGCCGCGCCCTTTGGAAGCTTGTAGCCGACCTGCAGGGAAAGGCTTCGCAGCGTTCTTAGGAATTCGGCCCTTGCGAGAATGGATGCAGCTGCAACAGCCACGTCTTCTTCTGCGCGAATTTTTTGTATCAACTTTATCTTCTTCCCGTTCTCGAATAATGAATCCTTCAGGATTTGTGAATCAGCAAACTTGTCTGCTATGACAAAGTCCGGCTTTGTTTTTTTGAGCAGGTTTTCAATGGCCCTTGCATGTCCCCATGCCAGAAGCTTGTTAAGGTTCTTGAATTTTTTGTAAAGCTCGTTGTATTTCTCAGGCGAGATTTTTATGATTTCATGCGGATATTTCCTTATCTCCTTTGCCATTTTGTGTATTGTTGAATCCAGAACCTTTTTTGAATCTTTTACTTTCAGCTGCTTTAATTTCTCTTCAATATTATCATTTACATAAACAGCAGCTACAACCAGATAACCGAAATAGTCGCCCTTGCCTGACTCGTCAACGCCGATTCGCGAAGGCATGAATAATGATTTAGTGAAAGGCTTATAAAGATTTTTTACAAATAAATGTGAAAGGTGGTTTTGATTCCAGACATTTATGAAATACCAATTGTAACAGAGCGGGAAGGTTATCTTGGAAAATTGATAAGAATCTTTGACACGAGAAACAATATAGCACATCTTCACCTCACAGATAAAAAAGATATAGTCAGGCAAAGTGTTGAAATAAGAAATTACCAAGATGGAGCCGTGGAAGTTATAAACAAAAAGTAATCATCGTCTCTGCATTTGTGGCTGCTGGTATTGCTGCCTCTGCAAATCTTCGTGCTGCTGCAGCATGAACTTTGCCTGCTCCAGTGAGCTTTTTATATTGTGAACCATCCTTCTTTTTTCGTATCTGGATATGTCTTTCTCCTCCAGCATCACCAGCGTTGGCTCTATCTCATCAAGGAATTTAAGAAGCCGCACCTTTTTGCCCTTGTCGCCGATCCTGTCGGTCCGCTCCCTTAATCTGTCATATCTTCGCCTGAGGCGATAAATCTTGCCAATGCCAAATATGCCAAGTATGAACATGAATAACTATTTGGATTAGGACTATAAAAAACTTATTTAGAAATTGCCATAGCTTAAATAACTTATTAGAAGTAATTAACGAGATTTAGCTACATGATCCCACAGGTACTTATAATATTTTTTATAATTCTCGGCAATCTTTTCACTTTCAATTAAAAATGCAAAGAATTCCTCACCCCATAAAATATTGGCTACCTTGTTCCCATAAATAAAGATGACACTTGGGTTAACATTAAACTCCTTAGGTAAGAATCTTGTATGTATATTTTTTTCTTTTATAATAGGATGCCCCTTCAGGTCTTCCCTTCCAAGGTTATACCATACAACTCCAGATTTAATTCTTCTTTTGTTATAGGTTTTCCAGAAAAATGGGAGGTTTGTTACAACATAGCCCCCACCGCCTATAAAATAACCTATTTTATAGTTAAGCATGTCTTCAAAGACAGCTTTTATGCCCTCTGTTCCTGTATAAGTTTCAGCCCTTATCTCGGCTTTTTTAAATTCAAATTTTTTGATGATAGATGGTATCTCCTTTTTTACGTCATCTTCTATTTCCTCAATCTCATGCTTTTTTTCTTCTATGTAGCCAATTATTTTGTTTGGGTGCGTTACCTGAAAAAACCTTTTTTTATTTTCAATAGCGTACGTTATTAGCCCACGTTCGATTAGTTTGTTCAGGATATCGTATATATTCCTTCTTTCAATGCCGGTTTTCTCATGAACCATATTAATTGTTGATTTGCCTAATTCAAGCAAAGCTGAATATACCTTAATTTCACCATTAGAAAGCCCAAGCCTTCTCAATATTTCTAAGACCATACGTTAAATTTGTTCTTCAAATATTTAAAAGTGTGGTATTGTATAAATACCACAAAAGTTTATATTGCGTCACTATCATATAGTTGTTATAACTAGTTACTGTGGGGTGTATGAAATGGAACAAAAATTAACTTCTAGGCCTAAAAAGGTGCAACTAATCCGCCCACCCATGGACGAATGGTATAAGTCAGAGGAATTGTTGGAACTAGTTTCGGTGCCAATTGGACCGGCAATACTATCAGCAAGTATAAGGGAGATGGAAGGCGTTAAAGTCGAGATTATAGATGGTATACATTCTTCTTTAGATAAAATCAAGGACCATGTGAATGGCGATGTTGTTGGTGCTAGTGAAGTCTATTCGCAGCATCTTAACAGTTTAGAAATATTAGAGTATGCGAAGAAAAAGGGAGCAACGACGATTTTAGGCGGCCCAAATGTCAATTATCTTGCAAGCAGGATACTAAAAAACCACCCATTTGTGGATTATGTAGTTGTAGGCGATGGCGAAGAAGCCCTTCCCCAGCTTCTAACTAATGACAATCTACAAGATATTTCAAACCTCGTTTTTCGGGGGAAAAATGAAATTATGTATGGACCTCCAAGAAATGCATCACTTACAACAATGTTCGACCTCGAAGACATTGTAAATCTGGATTTTAATCCTAAAAACATATTTCCGCTATTTTCTATAAGAGGATGTATAAAAGCAGAAAAAAAGGGAAGATGTTCATTCTGTTCAATGAAACATAGCTTAGTTATTATGGAACCAGAATTGGTTTGGAAACAAATTAGTATTTTAAATGAAAGATACGACATTGACTATTTTTGGGAAACAGGAGATTCGTTTATAGTCAAAGATTTTCCGGAGAGACTCCTAAAATATCGGCCGGAAAATCTGAAGCACATTAAATTAAGAATATTTGCAACCCCTGATCAAATAACTAAAAAATCATTAGACATACTTTCTGAATTGAATACAAAAGCAGTTATAATAGGTGTTGATGCAATTGATGATCATGTTCTGGAATTAGCTGGAAAAAGTTATAGAAGAGCTAACATTGAAAACGCAGTAAATTTGCTTGAAGATTATAATATTAAACCTCATCTCACACTTATTTATGGTCTGTCTGGAGAAACAAAAGAAAGTGCAGAAAGGATATACAAATTTGTAAGAGATGTTATATCTAGAGATGCAAAAATAATAGTTAACTGCAGTTTCCCTATACCATTTCCTGGAACAAGGTTATATGCAAACCTTAGAAATCACGAGCTTGTAAGAAAGGAATACAAAGGTGACTTAGACCACGATGATTTCTTTGATTACAAGTCTCTGGTCAAGTTGCACCTGAAGTATTTTACTTCTACGGAATACGACGAAATACAAAATTATATCAAGAAAACAAAATGCCTTGTAAAGGAAAGAGGACATGCTTCATCGTTTGGTATCAATGAATATCTATTTTGATGGGGTTATAAAATGACTAGAAAAATAAAACTCAAGAAGTATTTACTTTGCTTAATGCTGGCATCGTCCCTTATGGCCAGAGCTTATGCAGACGATATCTTCAAGGGCAGGAGGTTTTCAAAAACATGGCAGGCTGATGAAAGGTTTAGTTATTACAAAGATGAAAAAGATGTTGAAATATTTAAAAATAATTTTGTTTTAAAGTATTGCGATGGCGATAAATCCGGGAAATGGGGTCTTGTCAGTTTACCATATAGGCTTGGTGATTCACAAAAAGGATCCAGCAACGGGTTAGGCGACATCACATTAGGCTTTGGCCCGAGAGGCAGGATTGATAATTTTCACTGGCTCTTGTACGGCGCGCTGACATTTCCAACAGGAAGTTTTGAAAAGAAACTGGGCAATGGCAGGCTGGATAAAAAGATTGGCGGCTTCTTTACATACTTAACTGCTGGCGAAAAGTTCGAGATTGATGGAGCGCTAGAATATAACTATACTGGAAAAAACAAGAATAAGATTAACCCGCCAGACGAAATATATGCTGGGTTATTAGCTGGCGTGAAAATCACAGACAACGTAAGGTTTGTGACAGGTTTTACAGACATAATAAGAAATAATATTCATTCGATGAATTATAGATCAGTTATTAGATACACGGTTTCACCAGCCTTGCACTTTGAACTTATGGGAGATATAGGAATAAAGAACAAGAATATCATAAGGGGAAATAGTTTAACTTTACTCGTAAGATACAATTTTGAAATGCCAGTTATTTAAATATTTTTCGCCACAGAGGATATTAGGAAAAACAGTTTAATTACATGATTTTTACAATCGTTTTTCCGGATATACAAAAACCCCGTTTATTACGTCTGGTACGTGATTTTACGTGACTGGGGTTTGTTACAGGTGAGAAAATGGTTACAGTCGACAAGGCTATTATAGCCAAGTATGAGAAGAACGGGAAGCATTTTGAGATACTTGTTGATCCTGAGATTGCCTATGATTTAAAAGACAACAAGATCGTATCTCTTTCTAGGATGCTTGCTGTAAATATTGTATTCAGCGACGCAAAAAAAGGAGACCGGGTTTCTGACAATGATATTCTGAAGGCATTTGGCACAAATGACATTGAGAAAGCCGCCGAGATGATTGTAAAGCATGGCGAGGTGCAGTTAACAACGGATTTCAAGAGAAAGCGCATTGAGGAGAAGAAAAGGCAGGTAGCTGCGCTCATAAGCAGGTTTGCAATAAACCCGCAGACGCGCGTGCCGCACCCGCAGGACAGGATATTGTCTGTCATGGAGCAGGCCCACGCGCAGATTGACCCGTTCAAGCCGGCAGAGCAGCAGATGGATGATATTGTAAAGCTGTTAAAGCCGATTATCCCGCTGTCTCTTGAGGAAATAACATTATTTGTCCAGATCCCTGCAAGATATGCCGGGCGCGCTTATGGAATTCTGAAGGAATTTAACATACATCAGGACAAATGGCTGAACGACGGCTCGCTGGCTGCAAAGATAACGCTGCCAGCCGGATTAAAGGAGGTTATATTCAAGAAACTCGGCGCATTAACAGAGGGCAATGCAACCATCGAGGAAGTGAAAAAATAGGTGGAATTATGATACTAAAATACAAGTTCTGCAGCAGCAACAATGCCATTTTTGGATTAGGCCCCGTGAATAGCTACAGCCTCAGAGTATTTCTGAGAAAAGCCGGAAATTCATTGACGTTTTTCCCAAAAAAAATATCAAATGCAACCTATGAACATGTTTTTGGAAAATCGCATATTGTTGATTTGAGTCAGGATGAACGTGAAGGGCTTGGAGCATTATGCAAAACAATAAGAGATTACGAATACTGGAACCCTAAATCATATCAGGGAGAAGAAAGCGATGTTATAATTTCTGATGTGAACAGGGTTTTCACAAAGATTGCAAAGAATCATGCTAAAAAATTTCATATAAGAGGTGAAAAAGATGGAAAGCATACAAAGAAAACTTGTCATACCGGGTGAATTGCTTGGTACTGGCCGTGCAGGCCACGGATGCTTTGAGGACAACGGAAAGGTGTTCTCAAAATTTGTCGGCCTTGCAGAGCAGAAGAATGAATTGTTCTTTGTAATACCATTGAGCGGCATATACAACCCAAAGCGCGGCGATGGTGTTATAGGAAAGATAGAAGATGTTGTGTTTTCGAAATGGATCGTTGACATAAACTCGCCATATCAGGGCGTGCTTCCTTTGAGCGAGGCAACAGAAGACTTTATTGACCTGACAAAAACAGAGCTTACAAAATACTTTGACTACGGCGACCTGATTTTTGCAGAGATATCGTCTGTAACAAAAACAAAGAATGTGCAATTATCAATGATGGACAGGAAATGCAGAAAACTGCGCGGCGGCAGGCTCATAAAAGTCACGCCTGCAAAGGTTCCGCGCATAATCGGAAAAGCAGGAAGCATGGTCGAGATGATAAAGGACCTTACAGGAACGCAGATTGTTGTCGGCCAGAACGGGCTTGTCTGGGTCAAGGGCGACAATGAGGACATAGCAGCAGAAGCAATACTGACAATAGAAGAGCGCTCGCACACGCAGGGACTTACCGACTACATAAAAGATATGGTCCATAATAAGGTCCAAAAAGGTGAATAACATGGAAGAACAATTGATTAAAAACGGGATACGTTACGATGGCCGGAAATTTGATGAGCTAAGGCCAATAGAAGCTAAAGTCGGGATTCTGAAAAATGCTGACGGTTCTGCAATGTTCCGCCTTGGCAACACAGTTGCAATAGCAGGCGTGTTTGGCCCGAGAAAGGTCTTCCCGAAACACGAAGAGGAAGTGGATAAGGCCGTGCTCAGGGCAAGATATGTCATGGCTCCATTTGCAACATCAGACCGCGGAAGGCCGGGACCAAGCAGAAGAAGCACAGAGATATCAATGGTTACAAGGAAGGCGCTGATACCAATAATCTTCCTGGACGAATTTCCAAAGACAGCAATAGACCTGCATATCGAAGTGCTGGAGGCAGACGCGTCAACAAGGATTGCTGGCATAAACGCAGCATCCCTGGCATTGGCAGACGCAGGCGTTCCGATGCGCGACCTTGTTTGCGCGTGCTCTGCAGGAAAGGTGCAGGGCCATGTTGTATTGGACATTGCAGGCAAGGAGGACACAGAAGGCGAGCTTGATTTACCGGTTGCATACTACCCGAAGAAAAAGCAGATAACACTGCTGCAGATGGATGGCATTGCAAAAAATGAAGAGGTAAAGGCAATAATAAAACTCGCCTTGAAGGGCTGCGAAAAGGTCTACGAAGCGCAAAAAAATGCATTGAAATCGAGATACGGTATTGAAGAAGAACACAAAAGCGAAAAGGTGATTGAATGATAGAGATAGATGCTGAACTGATAAAAAATATCCTGAGAAAAAACAGGCGCATAGACAACAGGGCATTTGACACGTACAGGGACGTTAGCATAGAAAAAGGCATTATAACATCTGCAGAGGGCTCGGCGCGCGTAAAATTAGGCGACACAGAGGTTGTCGCAGGCATAAAGATGGACATTGGCGAGCCGTATCCGGATTCGCCTGATGAGGGCGTTATCATAGTTGGTGCAGAGCTTGTGCCGCTGGCATCACCGGAGTTTGAGGCAGGCCCGCCGCGCGAAGAAGCAATAGAGATTGCCCGTGTTGTGGACCGCGCCATTCGCGAGTCAAAGGTTATTGACTTAAAGAAACTGTGCATAACGCCAAATGAAAAGGTCTGGATGCTCTTCGTTGACATAGACATATTGAATGACGACGGCAATCTTTTCGACGCCTCTGGCATTGCAGCAATGGCAGCATTGCTCAATACAAGGATGCCGGAGCTGGATGAAAACCAGAAGCCGGTCCGCGACAAAAAAGGCACAGAGCCATTGCCAATAGACGGAATAGCGATTTCGACAACATTCGCAAAAATAGACAACACAATAATAACAGACCCGAATCTTGCAGAGATGAAATCCCTTGACGCGCGCCTGACAGTTGGCACGCTGAAAAAAGGCGATGAAACCCTGCTGTGCTCAATGCAGAAAGGCGGCAACGTCGGCTTCTCAATGGAAGAAATAGAAAAAATCATCGACATGGCCATAGAGAAGGGCGAAGAACTCAGAGAGATGCTGAAATAAATGAATACCAAAAAATTCAGACATATCATGAATAAGTCCATAAAAGAGGATGAAAAAATACTGAAAGCATTGGCAGGAAAAGTTTAGACTTAGCTTTATAAACTTTATTTTTATCTTTTTTATTGTTGTGATTTTATGAAACCAGATTCACCAAAAGAAAAGAAACCGGTTTTTGATGCAACTGGTTTAGAGCCTGGAGACGTCATTAATTTTACATACAAGCCGCTTTTCGGAAAAGAGAAAGGATATGAATGTCAGGTTGTATCAGTTGGCAAAAAATACATTGAAGCTGATGTTTTGAAACAAGATCCAACTCCAATCTTCCAGCCCTTTTTCGACAAGATAAAACGATTCTCGCTTAAGAGAATGCGTCCGGTTTATGATTCAGAAAATAATGATATTCCAGGCATCTTTCTCGGCGACCAAAGCTGACATACAATTTACTTCTTCTTTCTTCTTTTATTTTCAAGTTTTTCGATGTTAGATTCATTTCGTCTTATCAAGAATCTGCTGCAGTTTTGGATAAATTCTCTTGGTAAACTCTATAACTTTTTGTGCATATTCTTTATCCAAAATTGTTCCGTAATAAAGCATACCGTTTCTGAAAAATCTCATCTGGTCTGCAAATTGAACATCTCTTTCTTTGAATCTCAGCACACGCAAATATGAAACTTCGGCTTCGTGCGCCCCAATGCCTGAGGCGTTATAACCATCTAAAAGCATTTTTGCTCGTATCAATTCCATCAGTATGTCATAGCATGATTTTACAAAATCATTTGCATTGCTATCACTTACTTCTAGTTTTTCTATCATCTCCAATAAATTACGATAACTTCTTTTCGATTCTATAATCAGAAACCTTGCTCTTGATTTGTCGGGGGTTTGTTTTTTAACAGTACCGCCTCTTATAAATTCTTCGAATTCTTTTATTGCCCTCATAATTCAACCCCGCCGGTAAGCAGTATCCCGTTGCACAGGTTTTCCTTCAAATGCTTATGTATTTTTTTCCATGATTCATAAAAGTTTATGTTTATTTTTCTTTCGAGCAGCTTTTCAAATACCGACGAATCATGCTGTTTTTCCTTTCTGCCTATTACTGCGATATCAATGTCTGATGTTGTCGTGTCATCGCCTCTTGAATAACTGCCAAATAAAATTATGGTTGCTCCTGCGAATTCTTTTTCCAGAAAATCAGCAAGACCTGACTCATAAATCTGCTTCAGGTTGTCCACTCTTTTTAGCTGCATTGCTTTATGATTGTCTCTGTTTAACTCAATAGACCATCTTTTAGATTCTTTATCCTGCTTTATGTTAATTATGCCTTCTTTTTCCAACCCAGGCAGAGCTTTCATAACTGCCGGCTGAGTTACTCCGAGAATTTTTGCGATTCTTCGCTGGTTTAATGAAACTCCGGCTTTTACAAACAGCAATCTTAGTATCTCCTGCTGGAGATTTGTTAACTTCAGTTTATATATGTTTACCATAGTTAATACATATTTACTCAAGTTTATATAGCTTTCGGTTCCCTAATTCTTTCTTCTTTTATTTTCAATCTCTTTAATATCTTCAATGTCGGTTTTTCTCATCAGCTCTTCTTTATATTTAATCAACTCTTTTTTCGTGATTACAGGAACAATTGCATCAAATATCCTCTTCTTTTCATAATGTGAGAGGACTATTTTTTCAGTAATCCATCTTTTCTTCTTTCTGTCAAATATCTTTTGTTTGTAGCAATCGCAGATATCAATTCTCTGACCATTATACTTTAAGGTTATCATGTAGACGTCAAAATCCTTGTCTTTGTATTCTTTCGGTCCAAAAATAAGGTAGTCTTTTACATCGGGAAGTATTTTTCTGATTCTGCTTCCGGGGATGTCTATATCAATATCAAACAATTTTCGCCTTGAGCCGTATATCTCTGCCGCAAAACCGCCAGTAACCTGAAACGGAACCTTATCCTTGCGCAAAATCTTTATTATCCAGAGAAAGGCTTTTTTTGTCTCTCTTCTTTTCATTTTTTCATCTTCTTTTATTTTTTGATTTCCTTTTCCTTTTATTTTTTGCAATTTTCTTGTACTCATAATACGAATAGGCAAAAAGCGCTATGACAATCACGATTATCGGGACAATTATCACAAATATGAAGACATAATCAGTGTTTGGAAGCAGTAGTGATAGAAGCAATAGTACAGCATAAATCTTGAACAGCTTGCCGCCAATATCATGCGTCTTTTTCCACACTTTATCGCTGCTCATGGTCCAGGGCGTGCGTATGCCGATGAACCAGTTCCGCTTTGTCTTTTCGAGCAGCACACCAACGTAAAAGAACAGCACAGCAAGAGCCGGCATCAGGACGAATATGAAATTAAACCTTGCTCCCAAGCTCCATGATGTTGCTACAAGATATAAGTAAAGCAAAAAACCCATAACAAGCAGGACAAACCTCTCGTAGTATCCTTTAAACTTCTTTATGTTGTGCTTGAGCGGGTCGATTTTTGGAATAACATAAAACAAGCCAAGCAAAGCCAGGTTTATTATCGGCATCAAAAACAGTGCCCAGAACTTCGGCATATACCCATCCACATTGCCCGATGCATTCCAGTGAGATGCCATCACCTCAGGCATGCTTGGATAAAGATAAATCCCAATAGCAAACCCAAGGATTATAATCAGTAATGCCACCCAAACGAATTTCATATATACCATTTATTTCTTCTTTCTTATAAGTTTAATCATAAAAAATTCTCGTCCCTTTAAGTGAGCGTGTCATCTACCCCTACCTTTTGTATAAAATCGATAACTTTATATATAAGTAGGGGTAAGGATAATGTAGATATTTATGGCAACAATACGAAAAAGAAAGATGGGAAACGCAGAATTCTATTACCTGGAGCACAGTATAAAGGTAAATGGAAGAGTGGGAAAAAAGGAGTTGTATCTTGGAAAGCAGATTCCAAAAAATATTGATGACATTAAAAAACAGTTTATGAACAAAATCTATCAGGAAAGATGGTACAATAAACTTGATAATATAAAAAAGAACTTCAAAAAATACATACAGAAACTGCCTGAAGAGATACGCGAAAAATATATGGAGCAGTTTATGATAAAATTTACCTATAACACAAATCGAATTGAAGGCGGGTCACTGACATTCAAAGACACATCAAAATTGCTTCATGATAATATTACGCCATCTGACAAACCTACGAAGGATATCAAGGAAGCTGAGAATCATCGAAAGGTATTCTATACAATTTTAAAATACAAAAAAGACATAACCCTCGGAACTATTCTGGAATGGCACTATAACCTATTCAAGGACACGAAGCCAGGAATAGCTGGAAAGATTCGGGATTATCAGGTTGTTATAAGCGGAACTGACGTAGAGCTGCCGGTACCAGCTGAAATTAATGCACTTTTAAAGGATTTCTTCAGCTGGTATAACAGAAGCAAGGACAAGCTACATCCAGTGGAATTGGCTACTATGGTTCATTATCGGTTTGTTTCTATACATCCGTTTGGCGATGGCAATGGAAGATTAAGCAGGCTTCTAATGAATTTTATTCTGCATAAGCATGGCTTCCCGATGATGGACATAAGCTATAAAAACAGGGATAGTTATTATACCGCGCTGGAACGTTCCCAGAAGAAAAAACAAGAAACCATATTTGTCCAGCATATAATAAAACGATACATTAAAGACTACAAAAAATACACATCAGGGCAAAACTAATGTGCGTTCCAGTGCGATGCCACCTCAGGCATGCCCGGATAAAGACAAATTCCAATAACAAAGCCGAGAATAATGATCAGCGGGGCGATTTTGAGGAAGGACATGGTATAAAATTATCGAAATAAGTTTTAAAAACAAGGAAAGTAATTAATTAATATGTTAAGTAAACTTTTAGGCATTTTCTCAAATCGTAACCAGCATGAAGTATTTTCAATAGGGTATCAAGGCAGAAATATTGAGGAATTCATAGATATACTAAAGAAAAATAGAATAGCGGTTCTTATAGATACAAGAAATTCTGGTTTTAGCCGAAAACCAAACTTTTCTAGGCATACCCTCAGAAAAATTGTTGAGAAGGAAGGCATAAAATTTGTAGCAGTTCCGGATGCAGGCGCACCTAAAGATCTGCGTAATTACCTGAAAAATACAGGTAAAATATATAATTTCTTTACAATGTATAAAAAACACATTATTGAGAATAAATATTTTGATGAGTTAAGCGCACATATAAATGGAGAAAGAACGTGTCTGATGTGTTTCGAAAGAAATCCATATGAATGTCACAGGCTTGTATTAAGTGACATGATACATGAGAACATGAATACACATGTAATACATCTTTGATATTTATGAAAATAGACGATCTTATAATACTTGGCAGATCTTGGCCAGAACTGCTTCGGGATGGGCGTTATTCTGTATGCGTTGCCGGCTATTCAGAAAAATTAGGTTTCATAAGAATATATCCGACAAGCATTTTTTCACCGCTTAAAACATGGAATATAGTAAGTGTGGAAGTAGAAAAAAACAAGTCTGACATGAGAAAGGAAAGCTGGAAAATAGTTGGTTCCAAAAACGAATGGACAACTCTGGATAAAAAAATAAAGGTTGTCGGCAACCTAGGACGGAAAGAACGAATTGAGCTTCTAAAGCGTTTAGCTGCCGATTCTACAGAAAGCTTGAGAAGCAAAGGCAGAACATTAGGTCTTGTTAAACCTGACATAATATCATGGGAATTAAAGGATAGTGGCTTAGAACCAGCAATACAAACTACATTAACAGGATTGAAACTAAAGACTAAGAAAGATTTCAAGGTTAAGCCCTACATAAAATATAGATGTTTGCCATCTTGCTCAGCAAAATCTCCACATCAACAGCAGCTCATAGAATGGGGAGCTTACATGTGGATAAACAAACAAAAAGACAGAAAATATCAGGAAAAAGTATTTGACAATCTAAGGTTAGCTGACAGTGAATGGGAGAAATATTTTCTTGTCGGAAATTTGGCCCATAAAAGAAAAACATTCATGATAATTAGTGTGTTACGTTTTAAGAAATAACTTTGTTCATCATTTCTTCTTCCCCTTCATCTTCATATAGAACTCCATATTCTCCTTTGTCATAAGAGGGCTTTTCCTGTCAACAGGCGGCGTGCTCTTGCTGTCATGAAATACAGAGCATTTGCCGCAGACAACCAGAAGAGGATACAAAAATAAAACTGACGATAAAAACATGCAACCGCTGCCAGTTCAGGAACCCGCCGGAAGCAAAATACTGCAATGCCTGCGGCTTTGTACTAGACATGCAGACAGCAGTAGAGCTTGAAAACAAGCTGGGCGAAACCCGATTTGTCGAGGAGCACGTGCTCGGCGGCAACAAAGACATCAAAAACATATATGCCGAGCTAAAGGAAATGAAAAGGAAATTCGAGGCCTACATGGCGATGAAGAAATATAAAAATTAGAATGTTTTTTTCAATAAGTTATTTGAAAAAGCCCTGAGATAACTAATAAAATTTTAACGAAATTTTTTATCTTTACGGGGGGTTGCCACTGCTGTTTTCTGCTTTTCCCAAAAAAAAAGATTTATTTGAGAGCGGCGCCTTTTTCAATAGATTAACTTATATAATTTTCCGAAACTATAATGCATATGGTAATAAGAGATGTTATAAAGGAAATAAATAACGAGTTTTTTGAGAGTGTATCCTCGAACCTATCTTTGAGTAGTATTATTGAACAAACAGTAAAATCTCTCAGTGATTCCTCTCCTGCGCCCAGTAGCTATTATTTTTTGACTGATTTAACCAACCCTCAACAAAAATTTTGGAAGATAATAGCCCCTCATGTTAAGAAAAGCGATGCCTTGACAAAAAAATTAATCATGGGAAATAAGCTACAGACAAAATTCTCGAACTGGTGTAGATTGTTACCAGGTTTTCAAATTGAAGAAGGATTATTGGATGGGGCTTATGTAGGAATTCCACGAGTTAAGGGTAGAGTTGATTATATAATCAACAATATGATTGTAGAACTAAAGACCAAGGAAAAAATCCCCGAGTCCGTAAACGAAGTATTCGAAATGTATCCTAATGATCTTGAGCAATTAGTTTTTTACTCTGCTCTGCATCCGAACAATCCCGAGAAAAACATTTTATTGTTTATGCACGACAAAAGTCCATTTTCTATAAAGGTGTTTGAAGTGATTACGAAAAATTTTGATGCAATTAAGTCTATGATAAAAGAAAGGATAAAGTTATTGGATGAGGCTTTATCTAGCAGTACAAAAGAAAAACCATTTGAAAAGTTAGGTAAATGTAGATATCATATACATGGATGTGAATTTCATAATGCTGGCGTATGTCGATGTGATAGAATTTCTCCGATCGATTTGTCAAAATTAAAAGGAGCTATCGAAATACAACAATCGGATGAATTCAAAAAGAAACTTGAGGAAAAAATAAAAGAATTTGAAAATTCAAGTTCTATCAAGATCTATCCAAACAATATAATTGCACCAAGACAACAGTTTATGACGAATGTATTGGAGATTGAAAGGTCAGACTTCGAAGGGATGAGTGATAAATTTGTTTTCAGGACATGCTTATCTTCGGCTATCTACAAGTCAAAATTAAATCAGTTTGCTCCAGAGGAAAAGGAAAAATTACAAGAAAACCTCTTTGATAAAAGATTTTCTGTGCCGTTTAGTTGGCTTAGATTACCTTCGTCATCGGCCCCAGGAAACGAAGTAATTTTACCTTATATTGTTACAGTCAACATGACAAATTCCAATTATGGCAGACCGTCTTCTTATCATATTGCGGAACTGGGAATAATTTGTGCAAGTTACGACGTGAATAAGGGAGTTATTTTAACAATGTTCCCAAAACTTAATAAATTAGTCAATGCATTTGAAATTAGCTATAAACAAGGAGAAATTAAAAGAACCCAAGACATGATAAGAAATGTAATTAATGAAATTGAAAGTGCACAAAAAGAAGAACATTTATCTATGCTACATATATGTCCAGATTTCATGGATAAAAATCATGACTGTCCAATACAAGACAAGTGTAAAGAAATTAATGAGTATTGCAACCCTAAAGAAAAACTATACCAATAACGAATTTTCGGCATCTTTCTGTTTGGTTTCTACACTGTTTTTATCAACTCTTTCCTCAGCTGGCTGATCGATTTCGCTGGAATTTTGACAAACTACCTTAGTTTTGACTCCCTCAAGAAAGCCTCATTCTCCGGGCCCATCTTCCTCTCGACTTGCAACGTGGCTTGCTGTCATGAAATACAGCGCAATACCCGCACAAAGCCGTGACTTTCTTATCAGCCAAAAACTTACTCAGCTCCTTTAAAAAGATTTATGATTTAATTAATTTCATGGTTCTAACTCCCATCAAACCAGATAATTTTACGGATGAAATGAAAGAAGCTATAAGAAAAAATAGTGCGAAATATATCGATCTTGCTCCTAGAGAATTTGTTATAAAGAGATATCTAACCGCACTTTATGAGAATGCTGATAAATCATCAGATGCTTTTGCTATTCTTACGGTAAAGGACTATGATGCAGAATGGGTTAGAGAATTTTGCAAAAGAAATGAACTTACTAAAAACGACAGAATCACACTAAAGGGTATAGAATTTCTGAACTTTTTAGAAAATAAATCGATCAATAAAAAACAAATGATTTTCAATATAATAGTAACAATTGCTACTGTTATAATGGCTATTACTACGATAATGGGTATTATAAATCATTAAATCTTATTTATTATTTCTGCACCTCATCGCAATGCGGGCACCTTATGAATTTATACCTGGCTTTGAAGCCGCATGATTGACAGGTGAGCTCGCCTGTGGTTATGTTATCGGGCAATGATTGTTTTCTGTCATAATGCTTGAATATTCTTTTTCTCTGTTTATCTTTAGCAGCTTTCTGTGATACGCCCATATAATCACTTCAATGACATTTTTCTCTTTGGTTATTTAAAATAGTTTCAACTTGTTTCTTGCCAAGATTTGTTGGATATTTTTCTGTTATGCAACCATTATGTGTCATCATGTTGATTTCTCCCGAATATAACGCCTTGTCGCATAAGCCTATTGCATGGCCTAATTCATGTATTATTACCCATGTCAAATTATCTGCTTCTGTTGATACTGTTATTACATGATAAGATGGATTAATATGACAACCACCCTTTACATTTGGCAAACCTAAAATCACTAAATGAATATTGATATTGTCGGAAAAATTGAAATATTTATTTAATCTTTCAGTAATCAGTGATATTTGACAATCTACATTTATCATATCTATATACTCTTTGGTTTTTGATTCATCAATATTATTCAGAGAAAAGTTAATTCCATAATTGTTCCAGACGTTGTTTATTTGTTTGAAAAGATTTACAATATTTTTGTCATTCAAGCTCGTATTTCCTAAATAAACATTTACTGATATATTTCTTTTTTCATAAATTTCTGGAAAATAACTTTCATTGAATTCTATATAACAATTTCCACTTTTGTTAGCTATCAAATAATTTATGTATTTATGCAAACATGTCGGATAGTCATATTCTCTGAGACATGGCAAGGTATCTTCAAAGAACGGTTCGAAGTAAAAAAAGAAGATGCCAATTATAATTATCAAAATGCAAAAAAGAATAAATCTTTTCATTTTTAGTCTTTTCACTTCAAACTCTCCTCAATAATCTTCTTTTCCGCATCAGTAATGTCATAGAGCTTGTAGACAAGCTCGTCAATTTCAGCATCAGTTTTCTTTTTCTCTTCTTCAATTCTTGCTCTTTCGTCTGTTTTTTTATTGCCAATTTCATCAAGTTTTTTGTTCAAATTTAATATTTTTTCAACTTTTTCTATAATAATTTTTTGTTCTGATTTTTGAATTAATTTTATAGGTATTTGCTTTAGTATTGTTGATGAATAAGTATAAAATCCTCCCTGCTTTAATGGTGCTAAACATTGTAAATAAAATCTAGCTACTTTTGAGTTCAATAATCCAAGGACATATTTTATGTCGTATTCTGGATTATCAATAGTTATAGCAAAAACTCTTGCGCAACTAAACCCTGATTTCGATATGTCTAGAGAAAATTTATGAGTCTTTACTTCTCCTGGAGTAACAATCTTTATTTTATTAAATATATCTTTTCTACCAAACCTTATTAATCCAAACCATTTTTTACCTCCAAAAAGTTTTCTCGAATCTTTTCTTTTGAGTAGTTTTGTTTTATTTTTCAAGAGATAGCTATAGCAGATAGGATATTTATTTTTTAATTCTGTTTCATCAAAGATAGTAGTCTTTCCATTAATTTCCTTGTATGGGTAAATAACATATCTACTCGGTTTTGAATAGATATATCTTTTTGGGTCAGTTCCTCTTATTATTGGAAGAATGGCATCTTTCTCAAATTTTTCCTTCTTTACTTGTTCTTCATTAAACATTAAGACTTCGTCTAGACCCGTAATTATGCCAGCCCATGCATTTCCTATCTTGTTTAGTTTTGGTAAAGAATTTAATTTATCTATTAACTTTAAGTCGATTTGCGATGTTAAAACCCAAGGTTCGTCCGATAATTTATTTATGTTAATTTCAATAGATTTTTTAAGATCAGGTTTAATTGCTTGTTTTAAATCTTTTATTTTCAAATACATAAAATTGTTTTTTTCATCGTTCTTAAAAATAAAAATGCTAACATATGTAATAGCGTCTTCAAATATAGGGAGGCCTCCAAAGTCTATTATCTGCATAGGTCTATAATTGTCTAGAATAAATTGTCTCATTTTTCTTCCATATTCCGTAACTAAAAATTGATTCGATGTAACATACCCTACTAATCCATTTTCTCTTAAAATTTGCTTTGCCAATTCTATGAAAAGTATAGATATATCAACTCTTTTATATGCAGTTTTCTTGTATTTTTTGTACCAATCAATTTCTTCATGTTTTAAATTTTGTACTCTCACGTAAGGGGGATTACCGATGACAATATCAAATCCTCCATTTTTCATTATTTCAGGAAATTCTTTTCTCCAATTGAACGCCTTATCACCAGCTATTTTTGGATCGTCAATTAGAGAATTTCCACATTTTATATTGTCATTCAGCATCGGCAATAACTTTTTAATTTCTTTTACATTAGATAATGTCTCTTTTGTTTCGCCTTCTAGAAGTTTTAATAGAAGATTAAGTTGTGTTATTTCAACAGCCTTCTTATCTAGATCTACTCCATGAATACATTGTGTAAGAATTGCTATTTTCTGAGCGAGTATTAATCTGTCCGAATAATTTTTGAAAGTATGCCAATGTTTACTTATTTCTTTACTTTGAAGTCTTTTTTCAATCAATTCAAGAAGTGTAGAATATGCTTTTATTAAGAACGATCCAGAACCACATGCAGGGTCAAGTATCTTCATATCAAGGATTTCATCGAGGGTCTTGTCCCTAGCGTATTCAACTATTGTGTTTTTGACAATATAATCCACGATGTAGGTTGGCGTGTAATATATTCCCTGCTCTTTGCGGTGAGCATGTTTTTCTATAACTTTAGTTGTCTTTTTACTTTTCTTCAGTATATGACCTAGATATTGTTCGTAGATGTTTCCTAGAACATCAACGGGTATGGCACTAAAGTCATATTTAACAAGCCCAGCATCGTCGCCATTCAATTCGTTTATTATTTTAAAGAAAATACCGTCATCTATCTTTAGAGATTCACAAATATGGGATTCAAACAATCTGCTATTATATTTTTGATCAAATTCCCGAAAAACAATCTTTAATTCATCCCATAAGCCTCTTTTTGCATTTTGCCAATTTTCTTCCCATTGATGGGCTTTAGATAAAAGTATTTTTTGTTCTATAAGCCTATCCTCGCAAGATTTTATAAAAATTAATCTGTCTAAAATTCTCTGAACGGCTTCGTCAAGCGTTTCTTCATCAAGCTTATGATCATATTTGTTTATGTTTTTTGTTAATTGTGTTCTCCATTCAATCATGTCATTCAAAATTTTATTGCTTACCTGCTCTCTTTTTTGTTTCTTGCCAAGAGAAACAGCTTTTTCATCTATTAAGTTTTTCTCAAAGCTTTCTTGGCTTAACAACCATAAATCATCAAATTTATCTACGAATTCCTTGTAATTAAGTGTAATAAATCTATTTTCTGAAAGATTCCTGCCTTTCCATTCAGCATTAAAAACAATTAAGTCTTGAAAGTTAGTGAGTATTGCCCATGTTACAGATTGCCAATATGAATAATTTATAGCCTGACGAATATGGTCAACATCTGTTATTACGTCTTCTGATGGCTTCTTTGCCTCAAGAAAGAATTTTGTCATACCATTTATTTTGAATCCGTAATCCACTCGCTTTTTTGATATTTTCTCTTCAGCGCTTACATCATCAGAATCTACGTCCCAACCCAAGTAACGAAACAGAGGTAGAATAAAATTCTTTTTTACGGTCTCCTCGTTCATAGACTTCAGTTCTGATGGTGACTTTTGCTCATATTTCTTAACTAGTTCTTTAATTCCTCGTTTAGCCTCTTCTTTGGATGGCATACATAGTATTTGAGGTTAAGGTTTTTAAAATGCTGCAAAAGTGATATTTTAAGAGTGATAAATCAAATAAAAGGATTCCAAAACTTGCCGCCTTCTTTGAGTTTTTAATTGACTTTTAAAGGATTTTAGAATACAATTATACTTATGACAAACCTACAACTTACCAGGCCTGTTGCATTTATTGATGTTGAAACAACTGGCTTGAACACTCAGCAAGATCGTATTGTTGATATAAGTGTCATCAAAATACATCCAGATGGGCGTGAAGAAACATTAAATTCTATGATTAATCCCGGTATTCCTATCCCTATCGAAGCTACACAAATACATGGAATAACAGATGCTGACGTTTTTGGAAAACCGACTTTTCAAGAATTTGCTCCGCGTGTATTTCAGTTCGTACAGGATTGTGACATAGGAGGTTTTGGAGTAGCCAAATTTGACCTGCTGGTATTAGAGTCTGAATTTCAAAGGGTTGAAATAAATTATTCATCCAAAGAAAAATGCGTTATAGATGCCCAACGCATTTATCATAAACTTGAACCCAGAGATCTAAGTGCAGCATATCTGAAATATTGCAATAAGCAATTAGAAGGGGCACATAAATCACATATCGATGTCAAAGCTACCATAGAGGTTTTGGAATCTCAACTGCTATCTCATAGTGAATTGCCAAGAGATGTTAATGGTTTGCATGAATATTGTAATCCACGAGATCCCACATGGATAGATGCTGATGGCAAATTAGCATGGTTTGGAAATAACGCTGTTTTTACATTTGGGCTGCATAAAGGAAAGACATTACAAGATGTTTCTAAAAATTCGGCAGATTATTTTAATTGGATGCTTAACAAGGACTTTTCTCCAGGAGTTAAAGAAATAATAGAAAATGCCAGAAAAGGAGTTTTCCCAACTAAGCCATCTGTCTAATAAAATATTAAACCGTTATACTATGCTAAAAACATTATGAATTTATGATATATTTTATCTCTCGAAAAGAGAATACTCAATGATTCAGTAAATTCACTATTCATACCTCAGGGCTTCGACTGGGTCGAGCTTTGCTGCCCTGTATGCCGGGTATGTGCCAGAAACTACTCCGACGACAGTTGAGAATGCGAGCACGCCCACGATCAGAATCGGGTCTAATGTAACGTTCAGCACAAATCCCAGCAAGCCTGCTGCTATCCCTGATAAACCGAACGATATTGCATAGCCGAATGCTACTCCAATAAGCCCGCCGATAAAGCCTACCATTGAAGATTCAATTATGAATAATGCAAGTATTCTCCTGTTTGTTGCTCCGACTGCCTTCATTATGCCTATTTCCCGTGTCCGCTCGATAACAGCCATGAGCATAGTGTTCATTATTCCGAAGCTTGCTACGAGCAGGGAGATGCCTGCTATGCCTGCAAGCACGAGCGACATTATCCCGAAAACAGAGTTTATCCTCTCAAGAAGCTGCTGTGTTGTGTAAGCAGTAAAGAGCTTGTCTTTGTGAAGGCTCTCAAGTTCCGCCTCGATTTTTTGCGCAATTTCCGTTGGATCTTGTGATGTTTTCACGAAGATTGCGCTCATCTCTTCTGGATCGCCTGTGATGTCGCGAAGCGTGTCTATTGACATCAGCATGCCGTTGTCATCCTGCTGGTTGCCGGTTGATTTTATGATTCCAACAATGCGGATTTCCTTGCCAAGTATCTCTACCCTGTCCCTTATTCGTACCTCGTCGCCGAACAGGTCGGTGTGGAATCTGGCTCCGACAACAGCTGCGTTCTTTTCGCCCTTGTTTATGAACCTGCCTTCGTCAATCTCGTATCTCTGGACGCCTGAAAACAGCTGGTCAGCATCCTCGCTTGGCGCAGCATAGATTGTGACAAATGCTGTCCTGTCATTGTATTTTACTGGCAGTGTCTTCATCAAAACAGGTATTGCTATATCAACCCCATTTATCCTTTCTATGACATTCAAATCCCTGTCAGAAAGCTTTTGCACAACGCCTGCCGAAGGGCCAAAGCTGCTGCCCATCTTCGGCGTGACTATTATCTTGTCAGAGCCAAGCTGCTGGAGCTGGTCTGCTACTGATGTTGTCAGCCCAGCGCTCAGGGAAATCAAGGCAACAACAGCTGCAATGCCTATGATAACGCCTAGAAGTGTTAACGCTGTTCTTGCCTTCTGGTGCGATAAATTCCTGAATGCGACTCTGAATACCTCTTCCATAAATATCACGATTGTTGCTGAAAATATGGACATTGTTCGGCAAAGCCATGAAAAAAAGAGCCAAACTGAATCAGAAGGAATGGTTTGTGACCCTATCCGAAGCCCATTCTTTCTGCCACATCCTCCTATTCAACACTTTTTTTCTTTTTCCTGAACGGCTTGATGAACCATTTCACGAACGGATAAAGTATTGCGCGGAGCACTATCAGGATGACAATTATGTAAATGATTATCATCCATATTGACGTCTCTGTCCTGTTGAGCAGCGCAGCCTCCTGTGCTGTGATAAGGGTTACATAAACCTGGCTGCTCTCGGCAAATTCTTTTCCGTCAGCGTCCTTGTATATCATGGTTATGTTTATCGGGTATTCTCCTTTTGTTGCGTTCAGGAACCTCATCTCAAAATCAACAGAATCAAATTCATCTGGTGCCAGGTTGCCGACAAAAACCTCGCTCCTCTTTATGCTTGCAATGCCAGACTCTGCTGCAACAATCGTGTGATAAGCAGTGCCGTCGCCTGTGTTTGCGACATCAACAGTCAGCTTTGTTGTGCCATAAGGGTATGGTGTTGGCTTTGCGTCAACAAGCAGGGCTTTTAGTGCTGCGGTTTTGTCCTTCTCGCCCTCAATTACAGTTATTATCATCTTCTTTTCCTGCATTATATTGTCGCTTGTGTAATACTTCAGAACTATCTCGCTTGTTGAGTTTGGCGCGTTCTTGTCAACCAGAAGCCTGTACTCAAGGTTCACGCTATCCAGTCCGGTAATGCTTGCATAGTTTCTGTAAGAATCGTTGTCCGGAAGCGTGAACGGGTATTTCGGCTCAAGAATAAATATTATATTTTTTACAGGCTGGTTGCCGGCATTGCTGGCAGTTATGTATACTGTTACGAACTTGCCTCCTTCTGCAGGATATGGCGTGTATTTTGCTAAATCCACCTTTATCAGGCTGGAATCAATGAACGTGGTTGCTGCAAATCCCAGTGTTGTCAGCAGCATCATTGAAATCATAATCAAACCAAATAGTTTTTTCATATTTTTCACCTCATCGTCTCATCAATCACGAACTATCATTCCGTCTTTAACATGAATCTCCCTTTCAGCTGTCCTTGCAACATTCAAATCATGCGTCACGAGTATCAGCGTAGCGCCATCCTTGTGTATCTCTTTCAGCATGTGTATTATCTCTGCGCCTGTCTTGCTGTCCAGGTTGCCAGTCGGCTCGTCAGCAACAATTATTTCTGGCTCGTTTGCAAGCGCACGCGCTATTGCGACTCTTTGGCGTTCACCGCCGCTCAGCTGGGTTGGCAAATGGTTTAGCCTGGCTCCAAGCCCAACCATTTTCAGGAGTTCAACTGCCTTTTCTCTGCGGTTGCCGTCATAGTCAGCAAACCACATCGGAAGCATCACGTTCTCCAGCGCAGTGAGCCTTGGTATCAGGTTGAATGTCTGGAACACGAAGCCGATTGTGCGTCCGCGTGCAACAGCCAGCTCATTGTCATTCATCTTGCTTATGTCCCTGCCGTCAATGAATATGTGTCCTTTTGTAGGGCGGTCAAGGCAGCCAACAAGGTGCAGCAATGTCGATTTGCCTGAACCGCTTGGCCCGGCAATTGACACAAACTCGCCCTTTTTTATCTTCAGGTTCACGTCGCAAACTGCCTGCACCTTAACTTCATCAAGCATGTATGTCTTGCAGACATCCCTGAGTTCAACAGCATAATCCGAAGGCATGATTCTCTCTATTATGGAAAAGTTTATATCTCTTTAGAATTCGCTAAATTGGATATACTTTTCTGTTATTCCAAAAAATTGACTTTGGTGTGTCTTTTTTACCAAATTCTACATCAAGCACATTGCCGGTTTGTATTGTGTTGTAGAAAAAGAGGTCTGCTTTTTTTGGATCTATTGTTATTTTCCTGCCGCCATCCAAAGCCAATTCTACACGATCATCGTATTTAAATGAAAATATTACTTTAACTGATTCTAAGTTAGTCATACCAAAACAATCCCGGAAATCTTTTTAAAGGCTTGATTTAGGATGAATATTATGATGAATAAGATACGAGAACTTGTGAACGAGATAAGGAAGAAAAAGCCTAAAAAAATCCTGCTGCAACTGCCAGAAGGGCTTAAAACAAAAGCACTCGAAATGATGGAAGCTATCGAGAAAGCTGGCATAGAAGTCATCCTTTCAAACAACCCATGCTATGGTGCATGTGATTTGCCGTGCGAAGAGGCAAAAATGCTCGGCGCTGATTTGATTGTTCATGTCGGGCACAATAAGTTCTACAAGAACATTAAAACAAAAATACTTGTGTTATATTTTCCCTGGAAACTAAGCGTCAGCATAGGTAATATAGACCTCACGCCGATAAAGGAAAAGCGCATAGGTTTGCTGGCATCCGTACAATATCTAGATTTATTGAAAGATGTTTCCGGGAAATTAAAGAAAAATGGTAAAAAAGCCGTGATTGGAGGCCAGATTCTAGGCTGCTGGACGCAAAACGCCAAAAAGATTGCAAATAAGGTGGATGCTTTCCTTTTTGTCGGCACAGGCGAATTTCATTCCCTTGCCATAAATGGAAAGAAAACATACCTGCTTGACCTGGAAAAAAGGGAAATCAGCCATTTGGACAGCAGTTTGTTCGAAAAACAAAAGTATGCAAGGATATTTGCTGCCAGGGATGCAAAAGCATTCGGAATACTTGTCTCTTCAAAGCCCGGACAGTTCAACCTCGAAGAAGCCGAGAAAATCAAAAAAACACTTGAGCAAAGGCATAAAAAAGCTTTCATACTAATAATGGATGAAATAAATGAGCAAAAACTTCTTGGAATTAAAGCAGATGCTTTTATAAATACTGCCTGCCCAAGAATAACAGATGACAGATTTTCAAAACCTGTTATAAATGCCTGCGATATAAAGGAATTGATTGTATGAAAATAGAAGTGCTTGAGAATGAGGATGAGAAGGTGAAATTAGAGCTTCACGACAACCTTACGCTTGTCAACCTGCTGAACGAGAACATATGGAAGCAAAAGGGTGTTGATATGTCTGCATATTCTTTGCAGCACCCGTACATGTCAAAGCCTGTGCTGCTTGTAAAGAGCAAGAACCCGAAGAAAACCATCATCGACGCAGCAGAGCAGATAATCGAGGACATTGAGGAGCTAAAGAAGCAGCTGAAGAACGCATTGAAGTGATTTAAGGTTTTTTCATTAATCTATTTCTATGTTCAAAAAAGAGATACGCGTTATTGCATGGGATGACTGCGGATTCAGGTTCAAGAGCAAGAACGTTCGCATCGTTGGAGCAATATTCCGCGGAGGGCAATTTCTTGATGGCCTGCTTTCTGCAACAATAAAAAAGGACGGAAATGACGCTACGCAGAAGATAGCAGGAAGCATCATGAAGTCAAGGCATTATGGCCAGCTGTCAATAATAATGCTTGACGGCATCTCTTTTGCTGGGTTTAACCTTGTTGACATAAAGAAATTAAACAGGGAAACGGGGCTGCCTGTTATTGCTGTACAAAGGAATAAACCTGACCTGATGAAATTCAAAAAAGCATTAAATATATTTCCTGACCATAAAAAAAGAAAAGATATCGTGAAAAAAGCCGGGAAAATATACAATTTTGAAAAGATATTTTACCAGAAGTGCGGGCTAAATAACAGGGATTGCATCGACTTATTAAAATTAACATGCACAAGGGCAAACATCCCAGAGCCGATACGTGTTTCGCACCTTATTGCATCGGGTTTGAGCAGAAAGACAGTCACAAAAGAGACTGACGCACGAAGTGCGTTTTGCGTTTATGAGTCAAGGGGCAGGGCATAAATGAAAGACAAAAAAGAGAAAAAAAATAAAGAAAAAAAGCACGGTATATGGCGCGATATTTTAGAGGTAATAATAGCGTTTGCTGTTGCCTGGCTGGTTTATCAGGGCATAGCACTTGGAACAGGCACGAGCATGCCAATCGTCTCTGTCGTGTCGCACTCAATGTATCACGACAATGCATTTGATGCCTGGTGGCAGGTTAATGAGAACTTTTATTCAAAATATAATATAACAAAAGACGTTTTTGAAACGTTCCCGATGAGCAACGGGCTTTCGCGCGGCGACCTGATTATTGTGGTGAATGACAAGCCAAAAATAGGCGACATAATAATATATAACAAGTTCCAGGGATTCACAATCGTCCACAGGGTAATAGAGATACAGGACAGCTTTTACATAACAAAGGGCGATAATAACGCAGTCGCAGACAGCAGTCCTGTGCTCAAAGAGCAGTTTGTTGGCAGGGCCGTGTTCGCGATCCCACTGCTCGGCTATCCGAGGCTTGCGCTGTTCGCGATCGGGATCTAGTATGGGTTATCAGAAACTAGTTTATCCATTTGCTGTCTGATGTGATATTTTTGTCAATGTATCTTTGTTCGAGCTTTGAAACATATTCAACATTGTTCATTCCTATCCACATTTTGCTGCCTGAAATCAATAAAATGCAAGATTTAAAAGCTTTACTTTTCTATGTATTAGTTCGCTCAAACAGCGATTAATGGCGGTTATATGGGAAAAACAGGCATAGAGTTTTGCGACAAATGCAAGGCAATAATGGTTCCGGAGAAGAAGGGAAGCAGCGTAATTTTGAAATGCATTAAATGCGGCTCAAGAAAGCACGGGCCCGTAAAGGCAATTAAGATTGTCGAAGAGAAGAAAAAGATAAGGGGCATCACAATTCTTGATAAGGATGAGACGCCGTTGCCAATAACAGACAATGAATGCCCGGAATGCGGCCACATAAAGGCATACTGGTGGCTTCAGCAGACAAGAAGCGCAGACGAGCCTCCGACGCAATTCTTCCGCTGCGTCAAGTGCAAGTACACCTGGCGAGAATACAAGTAAAAAACAGCCATTTACGAGACTTTAATTGTAAATGAATTGATTCTTTTTGGTTAAGTCATTTATGAATTTCATTCTTTATATTTCTTTGTATTTCTCAGTATACATGCTTATTTATTTTTTTAGTTAAATAATTAGAAGAATGAAATGGAAAAAACGTTCATTAAAATTTTTGAGCTGTTAATTCTTATGGATATGAAAATTAAAAAATTACTCAACCTTCCCATCCAGCAATTCCTTAACAGTTCTTAAAATAATTTCTATTTCCTCTTGATTTTTAACCCCCGCAACTTCTTCTATTGCACCTCTACCAAATGAAAATGCTACAATAGCTTTGCACAAAACCCCCGTCCTGCACAAAAAGTGGCGGCTCCTCGCTGAGAAATGCGAGAAGAGGTTAGTTTTAAGAAGATTTTGGAGATAGAACAGAGTATGCCAGAGTATATGTTATTTTGTCCTACTATTAGAGTGCTAGGAACGGAAAGAGCAGAACATATGATCAAAGAAATCGTTGGCATTGAAGAAGACATGAAATTAACCTTTCTTGATCATACAGATGAATATGCTTTCGGTATACAAAAGCCATTAACACCATCTCAGATTCACGAATTAAAAAGCTATTTTGTAGTATATCAACGATTGTAATCTTCTTTCTCACACTTATGGGCGAAGGTGTTCGGGATTGCCGAATTCCCTGAACGGGTATTACAATTGAATTACAAATAAATCATGTATTCGGATTGTAGTTTATCTTAAAAAGATTCCCGCAATAGTAAAATTGATAATTATGCAAACAGAATCAGTTGCGCCAGTGAAACAGATTTTCAGGGTGCCGATTAGCATATACGACATATCGGCTGGTCAATACAAGCCGATAGAATTATATATTCACAGCCCGAAATCTGAAATAGGCTCATGGCATGACCTTATGTGGGAAATGCAGCGTCTGGGCTTGGGCGTGCGGCTTGCTTATTCTTCTGAATGGTTTCGTGGAAGACAGTACCTGGAAAAAAATCATCCAGAAGCAGAGAAAGACTTTATTGAAAGACCATGCGAATGGACAGGAACTGTGTTGGATTTCAATGATGAAACGCTAAAAGAGGGAATAACACTTTGCAGAGACGACATTATTGCCAGCGCAAAAACCATTCTTGGCAAAAAACAGGGTATTATCCTGCCTCATGAAAACAAATATATCAAAGACTTGGGTGATGAATACATGCCGCTTGTCAGGCACCTTTGGGGAGTAGAAGACCCGAAACGCGAATTGCCGGATTATGCTTATTTATGGGTAGAACCAAATGGGTTCAAGCCTGTTGTGCATGGCCTTTGGGACTTGACTCATCGCGGTGACGGGCGAGTCGATGTTAATGCCAGCTACGATCCTGCGAACAGGAGGTTCGCCGCGAGATTGGTAAGCGAAAAAAGACCTAAAAATACAATTACTCAGAAAGAATATGAATATATATTAAGACAAATTTCAAAGAAACCAATACTTATAGAATAAATGCTTTAATGTAAAAACACTATGGTTGATAATTATGCAATATGCATTAATCAAAAAAACAGGCAAGAAGATACCATTGGAGCTTAAAGGCCGGGGAAAACCATATCAAATATTACATAAGCAAACAGGTACAGACGGTTATTCTGCATTTCTTTTAGAAAGCCAAGGCAATTTTAATAATATTTTTGCCAAATTGAGTCAGGCACGTTATGATATTGAAGGCTTCTGGGCTGAATTATTTAAAAACGTGATTAGAGAAGGTGAAAAAGGCATAAATGACAATGGCGAATTGGACATAGTTTATGTTTTTAACCCCGAAACAAACAATGAGAAAGAAGTTAGAATACATGCGCCACCACAAGGATTTTATGTTCCAACAGGAAAATTTGACGGCAATAATGTAGCTAAGATATTGTTCCAAGAAGATACTCTTATACCGCATAAAACAATCCCATTTGAAAACAGGGATAAAGCTGTGAAACTATGGAAAAAGGTGGATTTGCCAATAAAATATTTATCCGGATTTTGGAGACCCGACAGCTACAAGAACGATTCGAGAATTCTTGGTCGTGTCTTCTATCCTGACTTTCGCAACAACGGCCGGTTCAGCGTCTATGCGACCGGGGTTCCTTCGGATTGTGGCAAGGTCTGGGTTGCCTCTCGCCCGAAAATTTTGGATGCAGAAGATAACGAATGTGTTATGAAAATATGAGATGATGATTATGTTTTTAGACAAATACAGAGTTAAAATATTTTCAACGGGTGAAATGCCCATCTTAGAAATTAAAAGTATTGTTGAAGAGCAAGTTCGGCAATTTGATATGAAAGGTGATTATGCGGGTAGTTCTTGTGAAATTATAGCTTATTCTAAAAGACAGGCAAATAGAATAGTTCGGGCTATAAACGAACGTGAAAATTTATGTGCTGAGATTAGTGGAAAAATTTAACTTTTCCGCTTAAATAATTTGTTGACATAGTAAAATGCGGTGATAAGATGGCTTTTGATGTTCCGAAAGAATTTTTTATTGTAGGATTTGAAAATAAAGATGGCACTTTAGGGCTTTACGCTGATTTTACAGACCCCGCGAGATTTGATAAATATGAACGTGCATTATGGGAAGCAAATCGATTAAATAGCGAGGCTCATCATAGAGCCCCTGAAGACGAAGGCACAGAATGGAAAGTTTATAGAATGAAAATTGAAAATGTTGAGCAACCTGAAATAGAAAAAAAGTGATTTGGGAAGAATTCAATATTTTATTTAATACACGCCTGGGGCTTTATAAAAACTGCTGATCATACTAATATCAACAGACCTATTCTGAACTCATCGAATGCAAGGCATCCAGCCCATAAAGAATAACATACTTTGATCATTCTCTATTTCATTTTTTGTGCAAATCAATAACCTGCAATACCAATAAATACTTCTCAATACAAATAAATGATAAGCAATGAATGGATTAGGCCGATATCAGGAATTTCTCCATACATGGCGAGAGTACAAGTAAAAAACAGCCATTTACAAGACTTTAATTGTAAATGAATTGATTCTTTTTGGTTAAGTTATTTATGAATTTCATTCTTTATATTTCTTTGTATTTCTCAGTATACATGCTTATTCTTCAAATATTTCAAAATTTTTATTTTTTTAACTTTTCTGTTGTATCTTCTATATTTTTCAGATATTCTGTCTCCAATTCGGGATATTTTTCAGATAAACGTATAAATTCATCCATCATTCTGCAAATTAATTCAGAATATTCAAAAACTGTATGAAATCTGAAATCTTTGCCCTTTTTCGTTTTAATTTTTGGCTGGCAGGTAAGGCTTCCTAACATACAAAAATTTATGGTGGATAATGTTTTTAAATGAACTTTAGAAAGGTGTTTGTAATTTTTAGGGGCAAACATTTTTTTCGTTCCATTTCTAATTTGTTCTAATCTTTTTAACCCAGAAATATATTCATCAACAAATTTTGAAGCGATTTTTAAGGTTTTTTGCCAATCAACAAAATAATTTGTTAACTTATAAGTTCGTTCATGTGTTTCTTTATCTATTTCTCTTACAACTATACCCAAATCGATTAAATAATTCACTTTTTCATAAAATGTTTTAGATGAAAATTTTGGAATTTTGCCTGTTTTTTTAGTTTTTTGTGTGTCGCTCAAACTTCTAAAAAAGGAAATTTTATTCGTAGCTTCTTTAAACCATTGATTAGGCCTAAGACTCTTTTTTGTCATTAAGATATGTATCATAATTTTTGATATGTTATCTAAAACATCTGTTTCCATTTTTCCACACCTTCATATTTTACTTTGTGGTAAACCTAGTTTACAAATAAATTTATATTCAACATCATTTAAGTATCAAATCATGTATGACGAAATGGGACAAAATGAACAACTAAAATTAACAGTGGAAATAGCGATTGAGAGTATACAACACTGGAAGGTTAACAAGCTATTGGAAAAATTTTCACAAAATCATTGCATTTTTTATGTTACCAAAGAATTGAACAATGAAATAAGGGTCAAATTGCGTTTTTCATCCAGTTCATCCTTTACCGAATTAATTCGTAGGCTTGGACGTATGAAATGTGATTACAAAATTCTCTCAACAAAAAATACAGGCGATGACAATGAGCTTCAATAAATTGCAAAAAGTCATGATAAAACGGTTCGCATCATACCAACTGAAGCTAAGAAAATCAAATGGCTCGTTTATAGTTACAATCCCCAAGCATCTCATCAATTTCTATGGCAAAAGAGCTGGACAAAGCATCTTTCTTTGTACAGCTTATGATATTGAAAGGGGTCAAATTATCTTTGTTTTGGATTTTAATCAACCGCCAAAATAGGTGTAAAATATGGAAATTGAAAATGGCAACACTATGTATCAATAAATGGGATTGGTAGCATGAAAAAATTAAACTTTCTACTGTTAACAGTAGGAAAAGAGATGAATAGAAGGGAGAACAATGGTAAGCAAGTTTGAAGTGCTGGAATATCTGCTGGTTTTTGGAAGAAGCACAAGAAGGGACCTTTATATGTTATTTGGAAAATTGGTTGATTGGAAGCTGAGGCAACTTATAAATACTAGCTATGTTGAAAAAATAAAAGGGAAAGACGGCATATATTATTTTTTACTTACAAAGAATGCAATGCAATACTTAAAGCATACAAAAGATTTCGATTTTATTGATGGAAACCCAAGGGCAGAATATATAGAAAGGGTCACTGGTAGAAAATTTTGGAGACCTACTGAAATAGCGCGCCAGAGGATGAAAATAGCGCGTCAGAGGATGCGCCAGGAGATGGAAGAATAAGATGTTTTTCAAGAAAAAACAACAAAAGGGTACGACAATTAAATTCAAAAATCAATAATAACCTTATTCCCCAAATTGTGTAAACAAAGTTGTGCCTATAGGAATTTCCTTGACTGGTATGGTCTTTTCATAAACATCTTCTTTGCTATATGGTATCAAACCGAAGAAAACGCTTACCGAGCCTTTGTATTTTACATTTACTTCGTAAGAAGAAATCAAAGGGTACATCCTCAAAGGGTTCTCTTTAAGCTCATATTTTATCGGTATTCCTGTAAAATGTATGTTAATATTCTTGATTACATGCGGTTCTATGGTTATTGAATTACCATAACCCTCCCTATTAACTTTTGTGCCATCATTAAAATTAGCAATAATCGTGGCATCCAGAATTTCTATTGTAATTCTGTCATCTCTAGTATTTGTGATGGGAACTGATATATTTGCATCCATGCTCATGCCTAAAATGTTTGGGTTTATGTTATATGGCGAGCTTATTTGGATGTTAGGCTCGCTTATAGTAGGCTGTCTTGTGTCAATGCAACCAGAAATGAAAATAATTAAAATAATGAAAGAAATAAGCAAAATAAACGATTTTCTATACATCAAATCACTGGAAATTTAGCAACCCGTATTGCCTTGAGATAGTGCTCTCTCATCCGTACATATTATGTCCGACCCAACCACATAATAATACGGCTTATTTCCTATGCCTAAGATTCCACTACAACATTTTGTTTTAGCAAATTTGATAGTCAAAGAACTACAAGTAGATTGCAATGATTGACACTGGGTTTGCAATGATTGATAGTTAGAATTTAATGAATTGTAGTTGGATTCTAATGATTGATATTGTCCTTGCAGAGCCTGAAGTTGTGAGTTGCATTGAGATGTTTGTTGTGAGCTACTTGATGAGTAACTAGACATAGCCATAAAACTGAATAGGGTCAAAACAAACAAAACAATAAAAGCGATTGCAATATATTTCCAGCTGTTACTGACTGTTTTTGTTGCCATCTATATCAAACCTATACGTAATCTATAGTAATGTATTATATAAAGCATTTTTAAACCTTATGCATGACATGGCAAGACGTCGGATTTGTGCTAAGAAGCGAGCAAAGAAAAAGAATCATATTTATTCTAAAAACGCCCAAAACGCCTTCCCAGCTAGCCAAAAGCCTGAAAAGCAGCATCTCCAATATCTCCCTGAAGCTTGCTGATTTGGGAAAGCAAGGTATAATTGAATGTGTCAACCCTAAGGAAAAGAAAGGCAGGGTATACATGCTTACGAGCAAAGGTCGTGCTGTTCTGGGTAAATTGGAAGAGATGGAGAAATAAAGGAAAATCTTGAAAGTTTGATAGAAGTCATAAAGATTGGTGATTTTATTTTATTGAAGAAAAACAGATGATAATAAAGCTGTAAACTAATACTACTCTTAAGAGTAGTAATAATAACGATGTTATAGGCATAGCAAGAATAATTTTTCCTATTCTTGACAATAGATTTGAGGTTATTATGGCTTAACTTAAGTTAAGCCATAAAGGGAGTCGAAGCTAAAAAAATAGGATTAGATGACAAAAGCAAAGTGACCGTTTCTATAGTAGAGATTGATGGGAAGAAAAAGATAGTCATAGAGAAATAAATAGTGTTTAACAAACCTAATTCCATTTATGCGTTCCTAAATCACGAATCTTGCCACAAGAATGGCAACCTATGTTTTCTGGCCCAAATGTCACTTCTTTGCTACCACAAAAAATACATGTTTTGCTTTTTTCTTTTATTTCTTCGATTGTTTTCATAATTTTTTGTCTCCTTTATATTAAAAATACGCATCTTTCTGTTATTTAAAGTTGCATAAGTGCCAACTCTTAACAACACTCAACGACTCCCTTTCTGCCTACTGTTAACAGTAGGCAGAATAACACCTTTATCGGCTAAAATTTTCATAGTGCCGTCTGTTACAAAAGTCTAATTATAAACACGCAGATCAGACAAGCCATTCAAGGTGTATGGGAAGGTTAGGAGAAACTGTAGGCATACATAATACGCTTCGGTCCTAGTTCTATAATGGGTGATACATATGGAAACCAGAATGGAACATCTTAGCTTATCCGGGGTGCTGATGGATGCGATCGAGGAGTGGAAGAAGACTGGCAAACTGCCGAATGGAGAACTCTGGCAGCCGTCATTGGGATTGAGGAAAAAAGCAGAATCACTTGACTCCAAAATCTACAGGAACAACAAAGGAATCCTTCTGACAGACTACTATACGGTTGTTTGCAGCCGTGCCAACATACCAAGAAGAGCAGCGCAAGTAGTACTGTTCTACCTGAGAGATCAGAGAATGTTAGAGATAAATTGGCACTCAAAGCACGGACCGATGTTGTATCCGATTGGCAGCCTGACGAGCAACTTTTGAATATTAAAAAGGCAGAAAATGCCAGACATGAATGGAAAAATGGCACTTAATTTACCGCAATTTCCTTCTGCAATTCTGCCATTTTTTCCTCTGTCATTTGTTCGTCTTTTTCGTCAAAGCCAAATTTTGCTCTAGTCTCAAAATACCAAATAATAATATTCGTGAAATTTTTCCAATTACTACGCAAAACTAGCCACTTCTTTTCTTCAAGTGTAAGACTTTTTGATAGGAAATCGTATAATTCTGGCATCTCTTTTTTCATAAATTCTCTTTTTAGTTCTGCCAAATCTTGTGTTTTTTTCATAATAAATCTATAAAATCAGTCTTTTTAAGAGAGCTATTTTTTGCTTTTATTCGGCTTCTTTTCTGCCCGACTTCTTATTATTGTAGATATAATTAATACAATAATTCGCATATAGTAGGTTAAAAATGGATACTTAAGATTTGTATTTAACTAATTTTGTAAAGTGAGAGTCATGAACAGACTTCAGAAAGCATTTTATTCAATTAAATTTAAAGCGAGTTTCTTAGAAAAAAACGGCGATGAGTTTCAAAAGTTTTTTTCTGAAATTATGTCAAAGTGTCATCCAGGCGATTTTATCCCGACACGACCTTGGGGGAGACTTGGCGATAATAAAAATGATGGGTATTTGAAATCACAAAGAACTCTTTTTCAGGTTTACGCACCCCTTGAAATGGCAAGTTCTGGTGGCATTCGTAAAGCTATTAACAAAATTAATGGAGATTTCAAAGAAGCCTTACCACATTGGGAAATGTATTTTGATAAATGGGTATTTGTTCATAACTGCAAAAATGGGTTGTTGCCAACACCTATAGTGGAAGAAATTCTAAAACTTCAGAATGAAAATAGTAACATAAAAATGAGCCATTTGGGTTATGAAGAACTTAAACAAAAAATTTTCACATTGAATTCAGAGAATTTAGATGATCTGTTCGGAGTAGCCCCATCTGATGAGGATATGAATGAATTAGAATTTAAAGAAATTATACCTGTTATATCTCATATAAAAATCATGAGAGTTCCTAATCAAACAAAGATAGAACCTGTTTCTAAAGAAAAATTAAAATTCAACGAGTTATCAACAGATGTAGAAAGCTTGCTGAAGTTGGGTATGCGAAAATCACCTCTTGTCGAGAAATATTTTGACCAGTGTCAGGATGCTAAACTAGGTGATAATGTTGCTGATATTTTTAATAAAAAATATCAAAGCTTGAAAGCTGATGGATTATCTCCCGATGACATATTTACCGAATTGCAAAAGTTTGCAGGCGGCTGGAAAAGAAAAGAACCCAGACACGAAGCTGCAGTTTTAGCCGTTTTAGCGCATCTATTTACATTTTGCGATATTTTTGAAAATCCTCCCGTGATTAAACAATGATACTACCAACTAAAAGAATCAGCACAAATAGATCTTTATTATTTGTCGGAGCGGAAATTCTAAAAAGCATAAGAAATGGTAAGACTATCTCTTCTTTATGGGAAGACTTCAAAAAAACCAGAGAACTTTCTGGAAATTCTATCAAAGTATCCTATGATTGGTTTGTTTTGGCGCTTGATATTTTGTATATTACAAATCTAATAGATATGAAAGAAGGTAAAATAATGAGGCGTGAGAAATGATATGTAACATATATAGCGATCTAAAAGGTTTCAAAAATTTCACTTTTCATAAGGGTCTAAATATTATACTTGCTGACATTTCTGAAAAGTCCACTAACCGACAAACACGTAATCGTGCAGGAAAAACAAGTTTAATTGAAATTATTCACTTTCTTATGGGTGCCGAATCTCCTCCAGACTCGGATCTAAGATATGAAGACTTAATAAATAATAAATTTGGTATCGTGTTCGATTTAGGAGATGAAAAAGTATCCATTATAAGAAGTGGAGCAGAACCAAGTAAAATTATAATAAAAGAAAGTAGTAAGAGCGACAATTGGGTAATAAGCCCGAGAAAAGACAAAACTACCCAAGAAAATTTTGTCACAAATACGAGTTGGAAAAAGATATTAGGTAATATTTTCTTCAAATTAGAAGATGAAGATGATGACATTAATAAATACAAACCAACTTTCAGATCACTCTTCTCCTATTTCGTAAGACGTGAACGAGATGGTGGATTTAGTTCTCCCATAAAAAACAGCAGTGAGCAGCAATTATACGACCAACAGTTAGCTGTGACATTTTTGTTAGGATTAGAGTGGGGTATAATTCGGGAATGGCAGCTTATTAGGGATAGAGAAAAAACTCTTAAAGAATTAAGAAAAGCTATAGGTTCTGGTCTATTGGGAGATGTCATAGGATCTGTGGCTATGCTACGCACAAAATTAGCCATAGCGGAAGATGAGTTAAAGAAACTCAAAGAAGTCAAAAAAACTTTTAAATTACATCCAAAATACCACGAATACGAAAATGAGGCATCCGATTTAAAAAGAAGGATATCAAAACTTTCCAACCAAAACATTATTGATATCCAAATAATTGAAACACTGGAATCTTCGATGAAAAGTGAGGCACCTCCATCTTTGGATGAATTAAAAGACTTATATGAGGAAGCAGGCTTAGTTTTCCCGAAAAACATTATTCAAAGATTCGAAGATGTGGAAGCATTCCATAAATCTATTATTGAAAATAGAAAATCGTATCTTTCAAGCGAAATAGAAGAAGCGAAAGAGCGTATAAAACATAGAGATATGATAAAAATTAAATTATCTGAAAAGAAAGCCAGGATTATGAATATATTGGAATCTCATGGCGCACTTGACGAATTAACAAATATCCAATCTGAAATCTCACGTTTGGAAGTTGAAACCGAAACCATCAGGCAAAAATTTACCACAGCAAAACAGTTGGAAGAGGAAAAAAATAAATTAAATATAGAAAGAAAGAAATTATATGCCCAATTGCAAAGAAACTATTACGACCAAAAAGAAATTATTGACAAGGCAGTTGTCCTATTTCAGGATCTATCAAGTTCTCTTTATGATGAAGCTGGAAGCTTTACAATCGAAGAGTCAGAAAATGGTCCTCGTTTTGATTTTCAGATTCAGGGAGAGGGCAGCAGAGGAATAGACAATATGCAGATATTTTGTTTTGACATGATGATTATGATACTTTGTTTGAAGAGGGATATTGGATCTAAATTTTTAGTACATGACAGCCATATTTTTGATGGTGTTGACGAAAGACAAATATCGAAAGCTCTTCAGATAGGAGCTGAGTTATCAGAAAAATATGGTTTTCAGTATATTGTAACCATGAACTCGGATGATTTGCCAGATAAATCAATTGGATTTGATTCAAAAGATTTTGTATTACCTGTAAAATTAACAGATTCAAAGGAAGATGGCGGCCTTTTCGGACTTAGAATTAAAAAATCCAAAAAGTCCTCAGATGAGGAATTGACATTATATATAGAAAACGAAGAAAAAGTACCAATTGCGAGTTCTGCATAACTATCCAGAAATATACTTTTCAAATAAGCTTTTCTGGATAGGATTTTCCCAATGCCTCAATACGACATGAATATCGTCCTGAAAGCCGATCTTACATTCAGGATTGCCGAAATCTCTTTTTAGCTTCTTGATTATTTCTTCCAGCCCTTTTCTCTTAAATCAGTAGTTGGCAAAGTTGACGGTGCCATCAACTAGGTTCTAGGGTGATTAGTGTGAATCATCCTTGTTCCCTAAAAATTATTGGAGAATTTTAGAGGAGCTTTTTCCTAATAGATTTGTTAGCTCATTCTCAAATTCTCTGGAAACATCAGAGGCTCCACTGGTTGCATGAGCAATTTCGTGTAAAAGTGTTCCTGCATAAGATTTTATATCTTTCAGCTGATCTCTTTTGATAATAATCCTCTGATTGTGTTCTTCCCATAAGCCATTAGCTTCACTATAACCCATAGTTTCTAATCGCATTGTTTCTGAAATTAGTATAGATTTAACGTTCTTTGGTTTTCCACCAATCAAGTCTAATATTTTTTTAGTTTCACTAAAAACTTCTCTTTCTTGTTTTGTCAAGTCTTTTTCGTTAACAAATTTGAATTCAAAACTTTCATTCCATTCTTTGGTATATTGTTCTAAATCTCGTATCGGTTTTCCATTGTAATCATCATATCCTCTGATTTTTTCTTTAACTGTCTCAGGTACAATAATCACATTATATCCATCACTTTTAGCTAAATCCACCCTTTCCCTAGCGTCAAACATCTCAGTTGAAGTGAGAAAAATCACTTTTTTTGATGAGTTTAATAGTTTACATGCATGTGTTGATATGTCAATCCAAGTAAGTTCATCATGACATTGTCCAGCATCATATTTTGATAAATCTGCTGTTAGCAATTCAGCAACTTTTTCAGATTTACATTGCAAAAGAACGTCTTTCACTCTTTGAGTATAAGCAGTTCTACCAACATTGGTTCTTTCTCTATTTAACGCTTTTCTCATAATTTTAGTAATTGAAGTTATATTGTATGAAAACAGAAAATTTTCTTCTTCTGCAACCAAAAGTCCCCCAACATAAATTCTTGAGGTTTTGCCTTTTGTATAAACTTCTCCGACATCTGTTTTTTCTAGTAATTTTTCATTAGAGAACACCAAAAAGAAATTTTTAGCCGCATCAATATGTTCATCCTTACAGTTTTCTAATATTACCTCAGTTCCTACAAATTTAGTGTCTTCTGGTTCTTCAATTAATGCGTGTAAGGTTTTAATGTTGCTAAACTCGTGTTTAGGTGCTTTTGCAGTAGTTATTTTACCGAATTTAGAGACTATTGTTATCCCTATGTTCTTCCTATCAAATGTTGCAAAAGCATCTTTTAAACCCACACCAAATTTACCAATCACTTTATCGGGATTTTTTAGTTTTTCATCATCCTCTTTTTGAGTAAGATGTATGTGTTTGATTCCCCGTCCGTAATCTCTAATGTGCCAATTACCTTTTTTGTCTTTGAAAATATCAATCTCTTTTGTATTTGTTAATCGCTGTTCATCAATAGCATTAGCAATTATTTCACGTATTGCGTGATGGATTTCCCAATGTTCCAGAACTTTCTCTATGTTCAGATCAAATTTTTTAGATGTCATTTATTTCAACTCCAGAACAGTAGCATTCAGATTTTTAAAATCTTGATGATAGGATCTATGTGAAATTAAAATTATTTGTTTATTTTTACTGATTTGTTTTATTGCATCAATTGTTTTCTTTAATCTGGGGTCATCAAAATTATGGAATGGGTCATCTAGAATAAGGGGTAGGTTTATACTGCCACTTAATAAATCAGACATCACAGTTCTTAACGTGAAGTAAAGTTGGTCTCTTGCACCTTGGCTTAAAAAGAAAACATCTACATAGGCTTTTATTTCTGGAGCTTTGACTTTGATATCAAGAGTTTCTCCATCTATTTTTAAGTCAGAATACCTTTCATTAGTTATTTCTTTTAGTAATGGTTTTGAATTTTTTTCAATTGCTGGAGTAAACTTCTGATGTACTTGTGTTTCAGCAAGCTCTAAAAATTTAGCGGCTAACTCATGTTCTTCAATCTTTTTAAGCAAATTAAGTTTATTTTCTTCAATTTCGTCTAATTTTTCTCTTATTTCTTCTGGACTCTCAACCAAAGAAGTTGTTGTTTTAATGCTTGTATGTAACTCCACTTTTCTGGATTTCAATAAATCTACTTCTTGTTTTAGGTCCTCCAATTCATCAAAATCATTAATATTGAAGTTTACTAATTTATATTCCTCTAATCTATTTTCTATAACCGCTTTCTTATTAAGAAGGTCTTTCTTCTCTTTTTGATATTTGGTCTTCCTAGCAGGAATATCTGTTTTTACAGGTTTTGTCTTTTCTTCCTTTTTTCTTAATTTTATTATTCCCCAAATTATTAATGGAATACCAATAATTGCACCAATGATTGTAAGTGAGATTAAAGCACCAAGAACTATCAATACAATACCCATAGTTTTATTTGATGAAGTTACTGGTTGAATTTCTTTCTCTTCTGAAGCCATTTCTAACAGTTCTTCAACCTTTTCAATTTGTTCATCGATATGTTCTTTATCTTTGATAAGTTTCTCTTTTTCATCAAATAGTTTTTTATTTTTCTGAAGTTTATCGAATTCTTTATTTTTTTCGTCAAGGTTTTTGTTTGTCTTCTCAAATTCTCCGCTATCTTTAACAACAGATTTTTTTGTTTCTTCAGCAGATTTTAAATTTTCCTTTAATTCCACCTGGTCATCTTTTAAAACATCAATTTCTTTTGAAGAATCTTTAGCTATTTTCTTTATTTTTTGTAAGGCTTTTGTTGCGGAAGCTTCAGATCGCCCTGCAAAAACCTCTTCAATCATATCTTTTATTTTATTTCTAACTGAACTATCTTCCAAAATGGCCATTTGCGATTGTCTAATAAATGCTGTATTCTCAAAGACTTTTTTATCGTCAAATCCAAAATGTTCTTTCAAGTAAGGGCCTATGTTCTTGTCCACTGTTGCGATTTCTTTAACCTTGCTCTTCTCAATCTTTTCTAATTTTCTTTTTCCAGATTTGTAGTCCGAGATTATTCTAAAAGTCTCTCCTTTGTCTGTTTTATAGGTTAAAGAAGCTCTACAAGTATCTTTATTCTTCCAAGAGAAGAAAGGTTCTATTTGGGTTTTAGTATACTTAAAGATAGAAGCCATAATTGCTTCAAGAATTGTGCTTTTGCCCACTTCATTTAAACCTGTAATAAAGTTTATTCCACTATTAAAATTGATAACTTTCTCTTTATCAAACTTACCAAATCCCTCCATCTCGAGTTTTATTAATTGAACCATTTTATCACAATTTTTTATCTAGATGCCCGACCCCTAGTCTTAAAGCATTTTCTAATCTTTTTTTCTTCCCTTGGTCTTTTTCTTTTTTAATTTCAGATTTGACCAATTTAATGAAATGTCCTCTAATCGTTTCATCTTCGGTCAAATTTTCTGGCAGATGAACACTGTCAATTACTTTAAGAAAGAAATATTTTGATTCAAATTCTTTCTTCAACAATTCAATGTCTAAATTTAAGTCTAAAGAAGGGCTACCAGTAAGGATTATGCTTAAAATTTTATTTTCACCTTTATTTTTTTCTAGAATCTTTCTTATTTCTGATTCGGATTCAAAATTGGTGCAATCAACTTCCAAAGTTTCAAAGGTTCTAATATTCGTTTTTATTGGTTTAATGGTTGTGTTACCTTGAGAATAAGATACGAGAAGAACGCAACAATCCTTTTTATTCTTGAACGATAGCGGTTCCGGACATCCCGAATAAAAACACTTAACTTTACTTTTTATCTCCATATTATCATGAAAATGACCTAATGCAACATAATTCAACTTACAAGAATCTATTTCTGTTTTTGTTATTCTTCTATAACCTGCCTCTGGTTCTTCTTCCCAATTAATATCTGTTGTTGAGCCATGAATCAAACCGACTTTAAAGGAATCATAATCATCAGCTTTAAATCCCTTCAATGGTTCTTTTGTGTCATTTGTATAAGCCAATCCATAAATTGTAAATCCGTTAATTTCTTTTGGTTCTAAATCGGTAGAACTAAAGATAATAATATTTGAAGGGAATTTGTATTCCAACCACACACTTCCTTTTTTGTAAGGGTCATGATTGCCTGAAGAAATAAAAACATTAATTTTTTCGTCTTTTAATCTCTCAAATTCATTTATAACAAATTTTACTAATGATTTTTGTGGCTCTGGTGTGTCAAATAAATCTCCTGCAATAAGGAGAGCATTTACTTTCTCTTTTATACACAAATCGATTATATTTGAAAATACAGTTTGACAATCAATCCTATGTAGTTTTGATTTATCTCCCAAAACTTTGAAAGTTGTTCCTAAATGTAAATCCGAGGTATGAATAAGTTTTATATTTTTCATTCATTCACCCCAAATACAAAACAAAGAAAATATTAGTTTCTATCTCCTCTTTGTTTTCTAATCTGTTCGTTCAAGTCATTTAGCAGTTTTCCCTCTTCTGTTTTCCAATATTTAGGACCAGCAACACCATGTTCGTCTCTTTTAAATCCATGTTTTATCAAAAGACTTTTTGCTAACTCTGATATTGAGTAGATTTTACCATCTAACTTATATTTCAATTTGTTCGAAGAGGCAATGATTTGTGCCTGTTCTTCAGTAAAAGTGCGGGTATTGTAAAAATATAAAGTTTGTCCATTTCTTAGTAATCCTGCATCTATAAGTTCTTGAAAATGAACTCGTCCGGCTTTTTGTGTATATTCTAAAGATTCAATAACTCCACCAAATTGTGTGTGTGGAATTTTAAACAATTCTAATGGCAGTCCTATTTTACTCCAAATTTCTGCTATATTTTTATCAATTTCCTTAATCAGATTATCCTTTTTTACTTTCAGTTGATCTATTTCATCTTCTTTTACTTCTATATCACTTTCAATACCTTCTATATTTGTTTCATACTCTTCTCTAAGATGCTCTTCGGCAGACAGTGCATCTTTTATCTCCTTTTCGCGTTCTTCTATTTTTTGGATTACTTTTTTACTAAGAATACTATCTTTATGTAAAAGGTTAGAAATTATATTCCATACAGATTCTTTAACAAGGTCTTCTCTTTTTATTGAATATAGTAATGAGCGTTCAAACGCTACTCCTCTCAGTGGACTGTAAACCCTAATCTCAGATCCGTTGGCAAGTATGGCAATTAGTGCTGCTTCATCAAAAGTATAAATTTTGATTTGCTCAACATAATCATTCAAATTTTCACTATAATTTTTTGTATCAATTATTATTCTACAGTCTTTTGGTACGTTCTTAATAAAAATATCTATCTTACCACCGGACTTTGTGCGGTACTCAAATTCTAAATCTTCTCTGTTATGACCCAACAATTCAAGTAACGGGACGATAATTTTTTGTTTAACATTCTCTTCAGTAGACCCTATTTCGTTTTCTTTAAATTTAGCAATTTTTTCGATTGTTTGCTTTTCATTCATATTTACCAATCCAATAAGTTTATAATTGTATATAATAAACTAATGCTTATAAATCTTCTGGGGTGCGAGGGAATTCCGCCGCAACATTATCATATCATAACCAAAGTTATGATATGATGCCCCGGAGGCTATAAATCATAACAGGAAAATTATAGATGTACACCAAGCAGCATATGGGGCTTTGTTTAAAAAGTGATGCCTGTTTAATAAGTCGGAAAAGCGTTTAAAAAGTCTAAAGCCATCCTACATGCCTAAAAGCATCTTTTATGGCTTCTATCTTATTGTTAGGACATGGGTATTTTCTTTCATTGTGGCTTAAACTGTCATTCTTTCTTTTAAGACCACATATTTCCTTTACATCAGAAATCCAACATGGCTTGACTGTATAGCCATATTTCTTCTTGATGTATTTCTGGACTTTTTTATATGTCATTTCTGCACCTCATCGCACTGTGGGCACCTTATGAATTTGTACAGAGCTTTGAAGCCGCATGATTGGCAGGTAACTTCAGAAGTTGTTATTTCGGCTGGTTGTGTAGGTTCTTCTAATTGTTTATCCTTCTGGAAGTCTGACGCCTTCCATGCATGAACCTGTCTTTTCAATTGTTGGAATTTTTTGTTCGCAATTCCCATAACAATCACAATTTTATGAGTTGAATAGTTTTAGAGCTGAATTTATTTCAGGGTTTTTTAATATTTCAAATTCAAATAATTGGTCGTTTTGTTTCATTTTATTTATATGAGTGTTGAAATAATCGATTAATTTTTTATCATTATCAACTAAAATGCTATGGCGTTTTTCTTCGATACAAACTCTGCCTGTTGTTCCAGAACCAGCAAAAAAATCAAGCACTGTAGAACCTGGATAAGATAATCCTTTAACTAATCTTCTTATTAATTCAATCGGTTTTTGAGTAGGATGACCCACTCTTTCTAACGAATTTGCACTCAGTCTCTCTATTTCCCATACATTTGTAGGATTTTTTCCTTTATCAATACTCTCATGTTTCAACCTTTTATCTCGTTTATACATTGCTTTTGTTTTTTCATCAAATGGTATTCTAACATTATCCAAATTAAAATAGTATTTTTTCGTCTTTGCATACCATAAAATTTCTTCGTGCCTATTTGAAAAAAATCTATGAGCTCCCATTCCTGTTTTATAGTACCATATAATTGAATTGACGAATCGGAGTTGAGAATTATGTCTTAAATAATTCATAATTTCCACTAAGTCACCTCTTCTAACATCTTGATATTGAAATCCTCCAAAAATCACAAAATTGCCATTATCTGACAATATTCTTTCTATTTCGTCAAGCCACTGTTTTGCCCAGTTAATGTAGTTTGAAAATGTATCCCATGTTGCAATATCAAGATTATATGGTGGGTCTACTACAATTAGTTGAATTGATGAATCGGGTATATTTTTTAAAAATTTTATAGAGTCTTTAATATAAACAGCGTGATATGTTTTTTGCGGAATTTTGAATTTAACATTTGAACTGTGTGAAATTCCATGTTTGCTCATCCAGTTCATCGATATATGAGCTGCATTAAAATGAGATCTGTTTGGCATTTTTTCCACCTAAGTTAATCTAGCATAATATTTCATAATCTTTTAAATAAAATTTATTAGTTAAAAATGTCGAGCCGAAGCTTTCTTTAAGTAAAGATTCTTCATCAGGTTCCAACTTAATATTTTTCCCCTGAGTAAATTCTATCAATTTTTGTAGTCTTTCAGAGACAATACTTTCATTTTCTGTTGAATTTAACTGTAATGTTTCTTTGCATATTAAAAATTTACGAAGTGTGATTTCACTACGTGTTTGTGTTAAAATTCCAATGGATTCTAATACATTCAGTAGAAATGGGCATCTGTGCCTTGCACCTTCTTCTGTTGCTTCTTCTATTCCATTTTGATCACAATACATCTTAACAAATGGTGCATTGAAAAATCCTGAATATATAGAAGATTTTGAAATAGAATTTTTTCTTTCAATTCTGTATAAGTAATTCAACATTTGTGACACGGCGCCAGTCCTTAAGAACAATTTTTGAACGTATTCCTTTTTACTTTTATTATTTTTTATAAAATTCCAAATAATTTCATTAAAGTCTTGAGGATTTAGTGTCATATCCCATGAAGGTATTTCAGAATTTTTATTTGAAAAGGATAAATCAATTTTATTTAATATTGGTTTAAAAGTCTCAAAAAGGTTTTTACCTTCGGGTGTTAATTGAAGTTTATATTCTTCATCTTTATTGTATTTTCTATCATCATCAATTAATCCCATTTCCATCATACCTTGAATCTTAAACTTTGTTTGCCTTTGGAATACCCCAATTCTACCTTCATCAAAATTTCCTCTAAGTCTAATAAATTTAAGATCAAAATGTGTATTGTCTTGTTTGTTTTCACCAAGAGTTTTCAGAGCAAAAAGTATATGACCTAAATGCAATCCTTGAGGATAATGATAACTAGCTTCTGTATATTCACCAATGAAGTGTAAAAATTTTATCCAAGTATCAAATATTGAAATATATTTTGATACTTTAAACTCTCCTTCTCTATTTATATCATCCTGTGTTAGTTTTCTTCCTAATTTTTCTGCTAATTTATAATAAGCGTCAATTAAATCTTCTTTTGAAACGCCTTTCTCATCCATATCTTGATTGTCTAATATTTCTTCGACGTCAGCGTCGAAATGAACATCGCATTGAGGAGTATACTCATAAATGTATCTTTCAATTCTTCCAGATTTTTCATTTCTTTTTTCAGTTATTTTTCTTGACAAATATTGACGTATTTTATTTGCCTTTTTGTAATTTCCAATAAAATCAAGAATAATAAGTCGATTCTTTCCTGAACATAATCTCAAGCCTCTTCCTAATTGTTGCATAAAGATAGTTTTTGATTCGGTTGGTCTCAAAAACAGTAAAACTCTCACATCTGGAAAATCTATCCCTTCATTAAATAGGTCAACAGTAAATGCAACTGAATACTTATTGTTTCTGAAATCTTGAATTTTTTCTTCTCTACCTTCAGATTCAGAAGTTATAGCTACGGAAGGTATACCTTTTTCATTAAAAAAATTTGCCATCCTTTCACAATGGGTAATAGAACAACAAAATCCTATTGCTTTATTACCATCGCCTTTTTCTAAATATTCTTTTAGTATTTGTTCATTTCTACGTTCAATAATCAGGTATCTATCTAAATCTTGAACATTGTATTTCTGCCCATTGTATCTAATTCTTGAATAATCAATATTGTCTTTGAGACCATAATATGTATAAGGAACAATGAATCCATTTTTTATAGCTTCGGTAAGTGTGTATTCGAAAACTTTGTTATAATCAAATAATTCAAAAATATCTTTTCTGTCCATTCTATCGGGTGTAGCAGTTAATCCTAACATGAATCTTGGTTCAAAGTGTCTAATAATTGTTTGGTATGTTGGAGCCTGACCATGATGGACTTCGTCTATAATTACATAATCAAATTCATTTGGTGATAATAGAGATAAAATATTTGGGTTTCTCAAAGAATCCTTTGAAGCAAATAGTACTTTTGAATCATGTACGTGTTCTTTTGTATCACCAGTTAGTTCACCTATTAGAGCTTTTGACCAAACTTTTTCAAAAGCTTCTTTGGATTGACTTAAAATATCTAATCTATGAACAACAAATAAAATTCTGCCATTAAATTTTTTTGCATCAAATGCTGCTAAATATGTTTTTCCTGTTCCAGTTGGTAATACAATTATCCCTTTTTTCCATCCTCTAGTTCTATAAAATTCTAATGCTTCCAAAGCCATTTTTTGCAAATAATGAGGCTTAATAGCATCTTCTGATATTAATTCTGGCAAATACTTTGAAATTACTTTGTGTAAACAATTTGCTACTCGTTTTCTCCATGCAACTTCTTGAAGTTGATTAAATGAAAACCTCTGTAAAACCCAACCTGCATTTAATATTTCATTTTGTCTTTGAAGATTATCATCAAACATATCGTTTGGGATTATACCTTCAGCATGGTATGTCTCTCCATTTACTTCTAATGCTATTCTTATTGAATCCTTGATAATAGCAAAATCAATTCTTCTTAATTTTCCTTCTGAATCAGTAAAGGGATATTGAGGAATTACGTATTTTATCCCGGTTTTCCCAAGAAGAGGATATAAAAAATCTTTTAGAAAAAGTATTTCGCTTTCTTGAGTAATTCTGCTTCCGTATGTTGTTAAGTATTCATCTAAATCGACTTCTTTTTTATCATCTAATAAATTATTTCGACTATAAAATATTGAATCAGTCATTATATCTCCCTCACATACTCACAAACCATTTATTTCTCTTTCCTTCCCGACAAATACAGTCTTCTTTCTTCTACTAACTCCTGGAATCTTTTAATCTTGCTTGATAGGCTTTCTGGCCACTTGCCTGCGGCTTTAGTCAGGGCAAATGTGTCCAGCGTAGATACATCGTCCCATTTGCCTGCTTTCTTTATTATGTCTTCAAGCTCTTTTCTGTTGTCATCGGACTTTCCGGGCCACTTTGCTTTCTCGTCCATGCTGATTTTTGCGATGAAATCCGAGCCAGCTATCCTTTCAACGCCTTCTTTTTTAGCAAACTGGAATATGGCTTCCTTCAATTCCTCTAATTCTTCGTCTATCTTATCCAGAAACTCCTTTTTCTTGTAGTAAAGCGCCGAATATTTATTGACTAATTGAACGCCCGGCTCTTTTAGGAACCGGTTCGCTGTCATTGATTCAGTCTTTATTATATGTCCCCACTTGCTACAAATCGCACGGAATTCACACCAGTCGCAAAGCACGCTCTCCTTTGCAGGGAACTTATCAGTATCATACGCGAGCTCTATCTCCTGTATTGATTTTAATATCTCGTTTTCTAAATTATTTAGCTGTTTATCTGTCCTCTCTGAACGCATTTCCTTGTCAAATGCGAGAAAGTGCCAAACTAAGTCTATCTTCTTCGCGTCTTTGAACATGTTCCTGACAGCTATGGCGTACAAAGCCAGCTGCCTGTCCATGTCCAGTTTGCTTTGTTCAGGCAATGAATTAGACGTCTTGTAGTCGTGTATTTCATACCTTCCGTTAGAGAAAGAAAGCCTGTCAATGAAGCCCTGGATTTTATATTCCCGTATATTAACAACGATTCTCTGCTCCAAGGCAATTGTTTTTTCATTATCAAATGGCTTGTATCTATTATAGTAATCAGAAATAAACTTTTCTCCCATCTTTTTATAATTTTTTTCGCTGTATTCCTCTCTCACTATCTGCACATTGTTGCTCCAGTTTTTCTTCCATTGCTCCCTGTAATATTTTATGAGCTCAGGCAGGGTCATAAGTTTCTGGAATTTGAGGTCTTTGTAGAGTTTTTCCAGTGTTTCATGCACGCGTCTTCCCAGAAACGCCTCTACGCCCTCTATTTCTTCAACTTCGGCTTTGTCTATGTAATGAAACTTGAACTTTTGCGGGCATTGTTCAAATGTGCTTATTCTTGAGTGGGAGAACATCATTTTTCATCACCTTTTTTAAAATCCCATTCAACACGTATAAAATTCTTATCGTTAAAACCTGTTTTTTTGCATTGGTTATACCAATTTAATTGTGTCTTCCTAATTTTATCTTTTGATGGAATTCCTTTAATTTCTACAAATTTGATATTACCGGATTTATCATATAATATTAAATCCCAGCAACCGGATATTTTGTTATTATTTTTCTTTTTAATTTTCTCAATTTTATTCTTGATTTCAGCTGGGAAATCATTAATATTTCTATAATTATCTAAAGTATAACGAATTTTTTTATGGAATGTATCCACCCAAAAACCATCTAAATTAAATTTTTTACATAGTAATTTTAGAATAACAATTTCAGGTACCGAATTAATGTTATTCCATTTAATAAATGGTTTTGTTAAAATTGTCTTGGGTAAATCTAAATTATTATTTACTTTTTCTCCAGATTTTTCAAAATAATATTTATAATTTTTTGTCATAATTATAATACTCCATTCCTTCATATCTCCATATCAATCGGCTAAAGCATCGACCCTCTTTTGGGGAGAGGATGAACATGTTAATCATCTTTAATTTACAAACAAATGATTATCATTTATTTCTAAAATTTGACCATTTTCGGTTACTAATTTTTTATTAGTATCTATTTTGATTATGCCATTGTCAGCCTTTGCGTGACAATTTGGACATAGAATTATGATGTTTTTTATATCTTCATTCCCACCAAGATTTTTCCGTTTTATATGATGCGCATGAATAATGGGTATTTCATCACCAGATTTATTTTTATAGCTGCAATTAAAGCTACATTTTTTTATTTGACATGTGAAATTTTCTATTTTTTTAATTCTACCTTTCTGTTTTTCATCATCAATACGTTGCTTCAGTGTTGCTGGTGCCTTTTTAACACAGTATCCGGATGTTTTTTGGCTATAATTCTTAGCTTCTTCAAGTAATTTATTTATGTCATTTTCTTTTTGCAGCTTAGATAGAATTTTTTCTTTTTCATTTCTCATGAACATTTCAATGTCTCTTTTTACACTGCCTCCTATTTTTGTCTTGGGTGTGAAGAATAGACGCTCTTCATATAAGAATTCCATGAATTTAGCCAAATCAAAATTCGGACAGTATCTATTTCTAGCCTTTATCAGTAGATAATTAAGGTCTTCGTATTCCTTACCTATGGTATCATATTTGTCTTTGTATTGTAAACCAAGAATTTGAAGAAACCATTTTTTGTGCTCGTTGTTAAATATAGGCACTACTTCTTTTGGATAAAATGCGGAAATCAACTTAGATATCGCACCTTCTTTAAAGTATTTTAAGTTAATATTCAATGCTTCATCAAACTTTTCAGAAATTGTTTTATCCTTGTTAATAATAAATTCTATTATCTGTTTTATTTTTTTTATTTCTTGTTTTGCTGATATCCACGTTTCATCACTACCTATTCTCATTCTGCCCGGCAAATCGTATTCTAGCATATGATGTAGAGTGTCTTTTTTACCTTCATGCGGTTGATATACATTTTCTGGGGTGATATTTTCCGGATTTGAAAATATGCGTTTGAATCTTTCATACGAGGCTATTCTTTTCAGATGAGATGTATTGTCGAATACTTCGTCAAATTTTTTAACCTTCTCCTCTATGCTTAATTCTAACCAATTTTCGGATATTAATTTTGGTTCTTTCATGTTTAGTTTTTTCTGTTTTGTAAGTTCTATGATTTGATTGGATTCGGCAGGGGTTAGCTCTATTATTGTAGCATTTCCGCTAATTTTACTTTTTAGATTTTCATTTTTAATTATAATCGGTTTTGAACTTTTCAAATTATCAAGCTTCCAATCAATTTTTTTCAGATGAGAATCTATAGCCCACTCTTCCAATTCTTCAGGGCTCATTTTATAGTATTTTGAAAATATTTCTTTGAACTTTTCAGGGTTATATTCATAATTTCCAGCTACAATACCTATAGCATCTACAGAGAACGGTTTTTTTCCATAAAGAAATATTGTATCACCTTCTTGCAAAAAATAGAAGTCTGTGAGTTGTTTGTATCCTGGATATTGACCACTACATCTTCTACCTTTTTTATTAAATACTTCTCTAATATTTTTTTCAAACTCATTTCTAGAGCCATTTTTATCTAATTTTTTCATATTGAAATTTATTACTTTATCCCAGCCCCAAATCACTATCAAGTGATTCTTAATGAATATATCATTATTATATTTTCTGTTCGTAGCACCTTTTGATGAAGAGAACTTCCAAAACTTTTGTTTCGGAACATAGGCTTTAACACCAGCTACCTGAGTTTCGGAACAATCAAATTTGTTTGCTATTTCCTTTGTAGATAAACCAGATTTAATGTCATTTCTTATTAATTTTTTTCCATCTTCTGAAAGTTCTCTCTCTTTTTTATCTGGGTACATAAAATTACCGCGTTATACTATAATTATATTCGTCTATTAATTTTGTCAAATGCCTCATATCATCATGACACAATTTACATATTTCTCGTTCTATTTTTTTGACATCTTCAATATTGTTTTCTTTTGAAAATGATTTTATTAATTCTTTTGCTTCGATCTGCATCCGAAACATGAAATTTATATAACCCTCGTCTAAATCATTGCATCCCCATTTTTTTCGTATAGCTTCATCCAACATTATAAAGAGTTCGGGATTTATAATATGCATAATCTTTGAGGTTGCAGTTGAGCCCAATTTTCTTCGACCAACCTCTTTTAAAGAAAATAAATTAAATACGTCTTTAATCATGCATATAATTTTTGGGTCATTTAAATCAACTGTAATTAAATTTTCATTCTTTAATTTTACAAAAAATTTTGTAACATCTTTGTTAATTAATGCTGAATTTATTTGCTTTAAACTTTCTTTTTTTGGTATTCGACATTTCCATTTATTAAGAAAAACAACCATGTTATATACTTTATTTTTCGTTACTTTATCGAATTCATTCCATATGTTAATAGTGTTAAAATATATTTTATCTAAATTAGAAGTGTCCCATTTATTACTATTATATTTTTCATTAATTTCTTTAATGAGTTCTTTATAGTGCATTATCTACAACCCCGTCATCGCATCCTCTCCTTACTATAACCTCGCTATCTTCCCCGCATCAGTGAGCTTGTAGCCACCTTCGTTTTTGCATTCTATGAAGCCGCGATCAGATAGGTCTTTTATGTTTCTATATAGCATGGCCTTGCTTGTTTCAACTTCATCAGCCAGGGCAGCAGGCGTGTCTATCTTCTCTATGTTGTCAAGGACTTCTTTCTGGGTGTCTGAGATGTCAAAGTGCAGTATTGGCAGGGTTATAATGTCCTTGGTTCCTTCAGGCACATAGAATATCTTTTTGATGTATTTTGGCCTTGCATAGCAGCCATAAAGGACGCCAAGAGCCTGCGTCTTCTTGCCTGGCGTTATATTAACATAAATCTCGTCTTTCTGGGAAATATCATCAAGCAGGTTTATTGTTGTCTTTGCAACATCGACAAAGTCATATAATTCTATCTTCTTCTCCTTTATCTCCACAATCGAGCCAAATGTCTTGTTTATTGAGTCTATAGTCTCCTTTTGCGTCTCATCCGGCTTCTTGTCTATAAGCATGTAGACCCGTTCAATAGAAAGCCGCGTTATGGCTAATATTATAGAATCTGATGAATACGTTGTAGTAACCAGCACCCGTGCCATATGTTCATTTTGTTCGCTATCTTCTAAAGTGTTACCTTGTATATCATTCGTCATATTAGTATACATTTTAGTATATCTTTAAATACTTGGGTATATAGAGAATATCGTGCATGGGGTGATAATATGATGATGAGCAGCAGCATGACGGGCATCGGCCTGGTTAACATAGATATGAACGATTTATTGGATCTGACAAAAGATGCTTCTGGGTTTGATATGATGATTGTAGAAGCAAAGAATATTGCCAAAGAGATAGAAAAGGCGCTGAAAAATTATGCAAAGGTGGAAGCAGGCGTTTTTGTTCATATAACTGCATCAAAAGCTGAAAGCAACATGGATGAAATAAACAAAATCGGCGAAACAGTAGCAAACCACTTCAGCAATGAAAGCAAGATAATGTGGGGCGCTGAAATTGAAGACAAAAGAAAAATAACAAAGGTTGCATTGCTGGTATTCAGGAAAAAAGTAAATGCGGGGTAATATCATGGAACCAAAAACAAACTATGTAAAAAAACAAGATAAAGGGCCTGAAATTTACCAAACTGGACGTGCGCAGTAAGCAATTGAAGCCGAGCATATGACTGAAAGTTATTGTTTTTATAAAGATTAATTATAATGTTAAACACGCGGGTTATCTTTATGACATTTACAAAGAAGCAACCAATAAACACATTAAAAGACTCTCAATTAGTTGATGACATATTTGTTGTTAAAATAAAGAGGGGGATTTCTCCTTACAAAAAAGGGCAATCTTTTCAACTAATTCTATCGGATAGTTCTGGGCAAACAATAGACTACAAATACTGGGGCGGAACTGATCTGGACCCCATTCAAGAACTGTACGATTCAATAAAGGCTGATTCTGTTGTCTATGTAAAGGGTAGGGTGTCACCTTACAATGGTAAATTACAAATAAGCTCTAATGATCTTGCTGATATACGACCTTTAGAAAGTAACGAGTATGATCAAGGAGAATTTGTGAAAAAAGCAAAGCGTGATGTTGATGACATGTACTCAGAGATTTTGACAATAATATCTTCTGTAAGTGATCTTGCGTTGAAAGAAATGCTACATTCAATATACACAGATTCGAACTTAGTCGAAAAGATAAAGACTCATCCAGCAGCGATAGAAATACATCACAACTGGGTTGGCGGTCTTATGCAACATACGCTTGAAATGGTTAGATACTGTGAATTAACTGCAAAGATTCATCCAAGTCTTAATAGAGATATTCTAATAGCCGGTGCTTTACTACATGATATCGGAAAGATCGAAGAACTAGAAGTTACCTCAAGAATCAAGGGGACCCCTAAAGGACAGCTTTTAGGCCACATACCTATTGGCTTTTCTTTTGTAACAAAAAAGATGGATGATTTCAAAGTAGACGAAGGTTTGAGAAATAAGATACTTCATATAATCGTAAGCCATCATGGCAAGCTGGAATTCGGATCACCAAAAACACCGATGCTGCCAGAAGCTATTGTAGTATATTACGCAGATGAAATGAGTTCGAGAGTAACAGAAATGATTGATTTTATTGAAGAAAATAGAGAAATAACCGAAGATGATTTTATGTATGACCGCAGAAAAGGTCACAACATATTCTTGAGATAGAATTCGTCTATAAACCACGTTCCTCGCTTTCAGAAATAAATAATTTCACCTGCAAATAGATGACAACAAAAAAATATCGAAGGTCGCTTAAGCCAGTTGATCTTGATTCTTCGATCCCGTTCGCCGGGAGCATTCAAATCCAATTTCGTGCCCCTTTCGAGCATCTAAATGAAAAATGCCTCAAAGCGGCTTTGTTAAATAAGTCTCTCTTCTATACATCTGCTTTCAAGTTTTTGGAAACGAGAATTTGATTGAAATTCTTTTCTGATAAAATCAATGCACTCCTTTCTCATAGCCTTAGTAACATTCCCATATTTTTCATCTTTTATAATGCCCACAATCCAATTTATTCCTACTGCTTTCTTACCTTCTATGAAAGTCATCATTGATTCTCTTAATCTGTTCTTTGTTACTATATCGCCAAATATTCCAGACATATATAAAAATTAGAGCCAGTAATTTAAATAACTTAATCAGCCCCTGGCGGAACAATGTTGGTTGAACTATTCATTAACAACCACTAGGCACAAAAAAACATTTTATGCCTTTAATATATTCGCCATCAAATTTGGCATATTCTAACTTCACAAGAAGCTTGTTTAATTTATTATTTGGGCTTTCTATACCAAATTTATCATTTATTTTATTTGCAAAGTTCTCCACCCAAAATTTTAATATCTTTGTCCCATGACCTTTTCTCCTTTCATCGTCTATTATGAAAAGCTGGCGAAGTATTGCATTTTTATTTTCTGTCCATACAATGAACCCAATATATTTTTCTTTTTCTACGCTAAAAACCAATGCTGCTTTGTGTTCCTCTTCTCTGAAATAAAGGAAACCTGTATTTTCTTCTTTTGCCATAAGTTGCATTACTTTTAGAATAAGCAAATCTTTTTTGTCTTTGCAATCGGCAAAAAATAGGTCATCCACGATTTGTACACATCTATTTTTGATACTTTTATTCCATTTTAGTTTCATTACAGTCTGTGGTTGCAATAAATAATTTTTAAACTTGAAAGCAACAACGTTCATACATTTTGGGCATATATAACTATAACCACCCGAAATTTCGAGGTTTTCTGGTGTTAAAGAGACTTCAGTTTCACAAATCTTACATATGGCAACTGGTTTTTTCAAAATTGCTGTTCTTAATTTATCGCCATGAAATCCTTTTTTGCATTTATAGCATTTTGCCATACTGTCCTTATCGAGAAAAAAACTTTCAGAGCAATGCCCGCAATAAGGACATTGGACGAAATCAACATCGCCCATTTTTTTCACCTTCCATCCCGCCAATTTCGAGAGTCTTTCATTCATACAAGAATAAAATTCGAATAATTATTTAAATAAGACAGAAATCTGGGCAAAGCCTCGCATATTAGCAGAACGATTTTTTGTATTGTGAAATTAATAGTCCAAAACTCTATACAAGTCCATGTTAGCAAAATTTAATTTTGATTTTCCGCTTCTTTCTAATTCTTCTATAAGAACACTCACTAAGTCTTTTATATCAAATACATCAATTTCTATATCTTTATAATACTCTTTAATTTTTCTAAATGATATTCTTATATACTCTATTTTTTCTATATTTTTGATAAAGTTAATACAATAAAAAATCTTATTTATGTTATTTTTATTACAGAGGTGTATTTCTTCCCATATTTTTTTAATTTCATCAGATTCTATTTTAGAGTTTTTTAAGAAGATAGCACACTTCCTTCTTATATGAATATCTATATCAGGGCTATTCTTTTCTAAAGAATCGTTTAAAATAATATCTTCTTTATTTCTTGCTAATTTAACATTTTCTAAGAAGTTCTTAAACTCAGAAGGAGTTCTTTTATCAATCAAACCATACTCAAAAAACTCTCTACAAAGTTCATGTATAAAATATTCAGAAAAATTGCCTGAAAATGATGACGTCATTATTCTTAGAGAATAATCTTTTTTACTTGTCATTTCATATTTAAAGAAACCTTTCACATCCTCTAGAGTTTTTGAAACTTTATCGAACACATCCTTTTCCCATTCTTGACCTAATGATAATGACCTTTTTTCTACTTCTTCCTGCAACAAACATAATTTTGTAAAAATGTATAATAACGACCATTCTTCTGAAAAATATTTTAATAGACTTTCTTTAAGAGGAACGTTCTCTTTGAACGCTTTGATAACAAGAAATCTCTTAAGTTTGTCCATGATAATCCATGCATTCAAGATATCTTTTTTAGAATAAGCTTCTTTATAGTAATCAGAGGTGAATATATCTATTTCTTTAAGGGTTTTCATTAATTTTATGTTTTCATCGTTTTGTTTTTCCAAAGGTAAACTTTTTATGAATTTGTCTGCATGAATCAATGAAATTTTAGAATAATTTTTCATTTCATCGATAATTTCATCGATAAATTTTTGTGCATTTTCTTTCTTTTTTTCATCAACTTCAAAATACATAAATTTAATTAAACAATGAAGCTGTTTTTTTCTAAGTTTATAAATTATTCCATAACACATGGAAGGGATGTAAGAATTCTTCACTTTGATTTTTTCTAAAACATCTATAATATTCTTAACATTTTTCACAAGCAAATCTGATTCTTTCAAATTGGAATAGTCAATTTTCAATTCTTGAACTTTTTTATCATATATATTTTTCACAAGAAAGTTTATAATGATGTTCACCACATTTTCAAAATTTTTTGATTCTATTTCGATACTCGGTAAATAGGTTTTAATTAAATCTATTATATCTTGTTCAATTCTATAGAATTCTACTTTATCTGATTTTTCACTAATTTTAATCAATGCTACTTCATATGGACCAAACATTTTGTCGAACGTTTCCAAAGCATACGGTCTTAGCTTATGTCTTTCTAAAAGTTTAGTTATGGCCTTTATCAATAATCTAAATGTTTCTGTTGGATTATTTTCTAGAAACTGAAATGATTTGTGCCATAAATAATTGTGTTCTACATGTAATAGATTTAAGTTGTCATCTTGTCTTTCATAGATTTTCTTAACATTTTCAAATTCATGGTCTAATTTCTGAAAATCATCATCTGAAGGTATCTTAATATTATCTTGTAAAATGAGTCTATTAATTTTTGATTTAATTTCATTGAATTGTTTTTCGATTTCCATTGAACTTCTTTCGAATTTTATTCTCATAATAAACTAGTTATCGAAAAGTGTTTAAAACTAACACGAAATGATGCAATTATGTAGTTTTATTGAACTCTTCCTCTAGTATTTTTTTGAATAGTGGCTCTATTTCTAACCAAAGTTCCGTTGCATTTAATTTTGGTGGCGGTTGGGACAATAAGCACACACCAGTTATCATATTATAGGTTTCATTTAGTTTCACAGAAGCTTCTTCGGATTGTATGCTAAAAGATGGGTTTCTCAATTTAAACAGATTATATTTTATTGAATAAAGAACAGATGAATTCAAATCTCTTTGAAGCGGACATATAGAAAGAAATATATGTTCTAAATTGTCAACTTTCCTATTAAATGACTGCTCATTCATTGAATCAATATTTGACATAATTTGAACTATTGTAAATCCTGCCAAAATAATTGTAATAAATAATGCTATTATTGCTAAGTTTGACGATTTTCTGTTTTCTTTAACTAATTTATCAACGTTCTCAACTAATTGCTTATTCGCTTCAACTAATTCCTTGTTTTGTTTAAGCATTTCTTCTCGATGCTTTCGTTCATCTTCCAAAACCTGATTCCAATTTACCATCTTATCAAGAGATTTTTGTACTGAAACTATTAAAATTTATAATTCTTTGATTTCCCATTCTTTCCTATCTAATTTTATAGCTAGAAGGGGTATTGCTCTACAAGAATTCGCTATTTGTGCCAATTTCTTTAGCTGTTCTTTATTTTCATTTGGATAATATGCTTTTTTTCTTGCTTTGCATTCAATAAAATATGGTACACCTTCTTTAACAGCCACCAAGTCGCATACGGCTTCATTCTTTGCTCCAGAAGCTGCAACCCTATGGACGATGTAGCCTTCCTTAGTTAATTTATCTATAAGTTCCCTTTCCCTTCTCGAACCTTTTCTATTTCCAGCCATGTTAATCCCTTCTTGGTTTGCATTTAATCCAGCAGTAAGACCTGTATGTCGAATTTGCATAATATTCTGAATCTAATCGCTTGACAATTATGCCTTCCTGACCATTTTTGATGGTTTGGATGAAAAATTTTCTGATTTCATCAATGTTTTTGCAGACAACTTGGTCAACTATGAAAATTTTGCCATTTGGTGTCAGTATGTCCTCTAAGAATTTTTTTCTTTTATACAATTGATATCCAGTGATGTCTTTTCCATCCAAATATATTATGTCAAAAACAGCAAATCTGGCATCTATTTCTACATCTTTGTGCGTAATTGCTGGTATGAGATTGCCAAACTTGTCAGAAATAAGCTCGCAGTCTAAAATAACGTCATTTTGAACTGCTTTCTGTATATCTGGAATAAGGTATGAAAAATCATTTGTTATGTCTTTCAGGCTTCTTGAGAATATTTTTACATCATCGTCCTTCTTGTGAATCATGGCTCTTATGCCATCAAATTTTATCTCGCAGCCTACCCTATCGGTTCTATTAAACAGCTTCTTGACATACCAATACCTACATAACATCGGCTTAACTGGTTTGAACAGCTCTAACATCTAAACCACCATCAATCATTTCTTTTCTTTTTGTTTTCTCGGTCTCCATATACGCCTCTCTTTTTAGAGAAATATTTTCATAATGTAGATGCGTTTGCCCTGTCTTCTCCTTTACCACTTCGTACATCTTAAGGATTTTGGCTAAATCAAAGATTTTGATACCTAAATCGCCAGCCAAATTCCATGCTCCGCCATTAGCCCTTGTGCAGAAAATAATGCCTATTGTAGAGCGTGGTTGGTATATCCTCTTTAATGATATATCGTTTTTCTCGCCTTTGGTGTTTTTCCTGTTGTAATAGAATGCCATCCCAGACTGCAAGGCGCCACTCATGCCCATGACATATTGGGCAGACAAAGGTCTGTCCATTCTCCAGTTTTTGCACGAAATGACAAACCTAACCATTGTAATAGAATTTTGCCTGTCTCCTGTTAGGGTATCTGAAATGTCTATACCCATCGTAGCTATGAAGTCGCACGGTTCTCTATCAACCTTCTTTAATTCAAGGTTCATACCTTTCAATTTCATATATTCCACAAATACCCATGTGCAGAATTTCTCGAAATTATTTCCGTCTATTTTTGCCATCGCAGATTGTTTCAACACATGCGTCTTGTAGTATTTTTCATACTGCTCATTGAATTTCTCGTCAGTCATAGCATAAGAGCAATAGAATGACCTGATGCCACTTTTTCTGACATACTTGATTAGTGGGAATCCAAAGGACTGCTTGAACCTTCTTGAATAGAAATTATGTATCCATTTCTGGATATTGTACCTGCTTACCTTTGTCATTCCCATCAAATCATTTTGGGAGAAGACCATGCTCGGGTTTGACAATAGAATTATTATGCATTGCTGGATTTCCTTTGGCGTAAGCTCCCATACCTCTTTCCATATGGATTTTTCTGAATAAGAATAAAGATATGTTGAGCCAAAAACCTTTGGGATGCCAGAAACCCTGTATATCAAATTTCTTCTGCTCAGCCATGTCAATGATGCAGAGTTGAGCTTTTTCTTAATCCCCTTTATAATTCCCTGCCTTGCAAATGCATTATTGGGATTGTCTTTCAGAAATTGATAGATATCATAAGTTGCATGACCCCTTATAATGAAAAAACCATCGTCTTTAGACATAGTTCCATTCAAATAAGGCGAAGGGCTGTCTATAACTATCGGTTCAATCTCAGGCTTCTCCTTGAGCTTAACAGGAAAGTTTGCTATCTCCATTCTACTACCATCTTTATTTGGCAAAATTGCCAACTTAAAGAAAGTATCTATTTTCTATATGTTTCACTATCTATTCCGTATATCTTTTGTAGATACTTCCCAAACCAACAAGAATCAGTTCATTTCCCTGAAATCGAGCAAGTTCCCTGAACACTAACTAAAGCCCATAAATGGCGAGAGTACAAGTAAAAAACAGCCATTTACGAGACTTTAATTGTAAATGAATTGATTATAGTTGAGGTTTAATGCCCGTCCTAATCAGAAAAAATACTTATTATTTCTTAATATACAAAGACTTATGATTTTCCCTGCACAAAAAATGAACTAATCACAACGAAATACTATAGCTTGGTTTTGTGATTTTTCAGCATGCTATTCACTGAGCATTCTGCGACACCTTTAATGGCTACAAACATGTCGATAGGATCTGTATTGCAGTCAATCCTTGCGAGATGACGCAAATATGAAAATCCGGATTTGTATATAGCATCGCGCAAATCTTCAAATGAATCACCACAATCGTAATTGAAGAAAAACAATCCGTCGGGTATTAGAATTCTATATATTTCGTCGAATATCTTCGAGTAATCACGCCCAGTCGATCTCGAAACACCTGGAAAATAACTTGCATTTATCATGTCGACTGAAGCGTCTCTTATAGAAAGTCGTCTTGCATCTGCACATATTTTGTTATCACTATCATGTTCAAATTGCAACGGTATAAGCTTCTCATCAAGATGAAATGTTGATGTTTGCGGGAATAATTTTTTATATTCTTTTACAAACAACGACCCGCTATAAGAACAGCCAATATCAAGCAATTTTTTAGCAGGTTTTTGAAAAATATTATCTCCCGATTCTAACGCGTAATTGAGCAAATCTCTTATACCTGCCTGCTCTTTGCTTTTAGCATGTTCAACGTATATTCTCATACTTTTACTTGTCTTCCACGGTATATAAAGTTATATGTTTGTGCTACTTCAAGGTAGTTAAAATAGTAAGCTTTAAGAACCGGCTTCTGCATATATATTTTATGTCACATCATGCTGCTAAACAGAGGAATTGATGTATATGATACCTGCAAAACACAGGGAAATCAGGGAAAGAAAACTTGTCAGAAACGAGAGCTTTCCGGAAGATATAGATGGCAGACTGACTGCTGTTCTTTCTTCGGTAAACACAGAACCGAAACAAGTCCAACTGCTTGTGCTGAACGACGAACCCAAGACAGTTTCGATGATCAAAAGGGAATTTGATAGATTAACATCTGGTAATTTTGATGCATCACCTGATGTACATGGTCATTATTGCAGAGAAACGTTTGTTCCAATAGGGCTTGTATGCGAAGAGAGTATAATCTTTACAGATAAAAATAGACCTGTACGAGCATGGTCTATTAATGATGACGGTAAGCATTATGCATGGCCTATCGCAGCATTTACATTAAAAAAAGCTAATGAATATGGCAAGTCATTTTATGAAATTCTAGGTCCAACGCATTCGCGTGGCGATAGCCGGTCACCATATAATCGTTTCATGATAATTGATATGTTATCAATTAGTCCGATGGGGTTTTCAGATTTATCAGAATTTCTTAAGGTGAGTCCATCTTCCATCAAACTACATATCGAAGAACTTAAAAAATGCGGTTTTGTAGATTTTGAATCTATATCCTCGGAAGAAACTGGGTGGAGGAAATATGCTTGGGTTAAAGGTAAACCTGAAGATGTTAAAAAATACAAAACACAACCGAGTCTAACTAGAAGAGTTGCTGATGAACTTTACAGACATAAGGAATCTGATTGTGATGAATTGAGTAAAGCTTTGAAATATAGCGATAAAGCCACCATTGGTGGTGTTCTTGCTCATCTTGAGAAAGAAGGGTTTGCTAAATGTCTTTCACGATTCGAGCTATGTGTCAAATTATCAGAAGCCAACCTGACAGATAGCGGGCGTCATTTTCATGAAGATTTTGTAAAGATATTAAGCGACGCATTCAATCCAGAAAAAAGAGCACTTGATTATATGCGCAATATTTATGATGCGTATATGAAAGATAGAGAAATGCTAATTGAACATGCTACCAACGGAACTTCAATGTATAGAGGAGTTTCTCATCATAAAGACAGCACGTGTTTTGATGATCGTTGTAAAGAGGTTTACGAAGCAATAAGAACAAGTGGTGGTATGAGACCAAAAGATATAGATAAAGAGATGGGAACTATAACACAATTGTATCTTAGTGCCCTCCTAGAATCTGGAAAGATTTACAAAGAAAAACGAGGTCATGCTACATTTTACAGAGCAACAGCAACCGACACATTTGTAAAATAATTAAATAATATGTTTATTGGGGTATTGATATGAAAACCGAAACTGATGATAAAACTGCAGGTCATTCGTGGAATTTTGACGATGAACTGAAGAGAATTGATAGGGGGTTCGAAGATTACATGTGTCAAATAGGTGTCGGAACCGGGGATTTGACTGACGCAGAAACACAAGCATATCGCAATGGCTTTTACCGTATTCTTGAAAAAGAGGGCATTAGACCAGCAAGGGTTAAAGAAATCGACAAAACCGCAAAAAGTTTGAGGGATACGTATGAAAAAATGGATTTTCCGACTCTGCAAAAGATTGCAGTTTCAGATGCCGGCGCTAAGGACGTGGTTATCAGCCCCTTAGTTGATGTTTCAGCCGCAGATTATGTAGGAGATGACATATATATAATTCATCCGCGTGGGTTATTCAAAGGGCGGGAAGTTTTAGCACACGAAATAGGTCATGTTATTCTTGGGCATTTGAATGGAGAAAATAGATGCAAGGGGGATATAGAAACCGAGGCTGATTATTTTGCCAGGACGCTATTAAATGAGTCAAGAGGCGTTTATAATTTCAAAAGCACTCTCTATGCAATTGCAAAAGCCATGAATATATATAAATCATTGCTTCCTTATGCGAATGAAAAGAGGAAACTAAAAGAATTGGGTATTTATCCCAAGTTCAGCAACAATCTCTGGTCTTAGACTTGCCTGTCCTAGATTTTTGAAGGGATGACCTACAATAACAATAAATACCAAGCAATGAATGAATCGGGGACATAGGAAACGATAATGCTATAATTCAAGAAATGTATTTATTTCTGTGATTATGCTCTTACCAACGTTCCTTTTTTGCAGGGAAAATTTCTTCGTACAGCTTTGTTATGTCACAACTTATTGACTTTATATGTCTTAATCCTTTAATTCCCTTTTTCGCTAACTTGTCAAAACTCATGTCATTATCAAAGGCAGACCAATTTGGTATTATGTCCCCTTCTTCTGTAATTTCAAGAAACCCCGTATCAATATAAACTTGGCCGTTGTTTTTCTTTGAAGCGCCCAGCACAAATTTAGGGTATCCGTAGTTTTTATCTTTAGATAAAATAACTCGATCATCATCAACAGAAAAAGTTGGTTTCTGAATATACAAAAATTGTCGATTGAATACTTTAATCATCCTTTTGCTGCCGTAACTTTTATGTGCAAGATAATCTCTAAATTGGTCCTCTGTTTCTACAAGATTAATATCCCGAATTACCTTTTTGTAAGCCATAAAAATTATACTACCTATTACTTTTAAATACCTTTCGGTTTATTCATTAAATAGTAGTGAAAATATGTCAAAAAGAAAATTAATAGATATGTCCGCAGAGGAATTCATAAAAAGACTGGACTCTGGGGAAAGAGATTTTAGGTACATTAAGTTATATGGGCCAAAAGTTGATATTCTTGGAAAATCAAACGAAAGAGGTAAAATTAATTTAGAACAATTCAAAGATATATTTCTTCATCAGTTTGGTAGTAAACCTTGGGAAGCACCATTGTTATTGAAAGGTTCTGTTTTTCGTGATGTTAATTTAGATGAAGCTTGGTTGGATTATATGCAAGCAGAGGGTACTGATTTCAGCGGTTCTGATATATGTAGAGCTCACATGAGTAATGCCTACCTTGTAAAAGCAATACTGAATGGTACTTATTTAGTTGATACGGAAATGAACAGAACAAATTTCAGAGATGCTGAAATGAAAAATGTGAATATATATTATTCAGCAATAGCATTCTCAAACTTTAAGAGAGCTGATTTATCAAATGCCGATGCATTTAATGCAGACATGAGAGAGGTAGATTTAAGAAACGCCAACTTAGAAAATGCAAATTTTAGAGGGTCTAATTTAAGGAAAGCTAAATTGACCAATGCAAATTTAAAAAAAGCAAATTTCAATGATTGCAATCTAAGTGAAGCTGAATTAACCGGAGCCTACAACCTTGAAAATGTTGAAATATTGGGTGCAAACTGTTATAAGACACAGGTAACTGATGACCAGAGAGCTATTTTATTGCCTAAAATGCAATTGGGTAAATATATGATTACGAAATAACTAAGTTCTTATTAAAATTCATTTCATCATCCTCTTTTTGGGAGTTCACAACAAAAAGTCCGTTCAGAGGACGTTCAGTATCGAATTGTATTGGAACCTGTGGAGAAAACAGAAAAGAGTTAGACAAGGTGTCAATAATGTCAATTAAATCATGGTTATATCCCGCAATTGCCGTTCTAGGACTAGGTACTATTTTAGCAAGCGGTGTGCAAATCAATAATCCGCAATAGCAATAAATACTTCTCAACACAAATAAATGATAAGCAATGAATGAATTAGTCTGATATCAGGGATTTCTCCGTAAACGGCGAGAGTACAAGTAAAGGGTTATAAAAACTTTTTCTTTCTTATTTTCTTAAACATAGCTGGCAGCAAACGCATCATGTCAACAACGTTGTTGTAGTCAGCGAGCATGGCTAAATCCCTGAGATGATTTATGCCTCTCTCTTCTATCCTCATTTCCCTGCATAATTTTTTTACAGCTTCTTTTTTCTGTTTTTCATTGGCGTGCTTTTCAAACGCTGCTATGAGCTTTAGCACAGTTGCTCTTTGGCCGGGGTTTGCACTGCGCTTATAATTGAAATAAACAATCGGAGGAGCCCATTTCCTGCCAAGCTTTGCTTTTGCCGTTTCATCCAATGCCTTTTTCTCTTCGTGATAATTTCGTTTGCCAGATTTGTTTTTGCCCATTTCGCCCATATGCTTTCGTATTTTCAGGTCGCGGAGAATTCTCATAATAGCCAGGCCATAAGGACAGACGCTCTCGCAATGCCCGCAATATATGCATGCGTCCGGCTTTACAGGCTGTTTTTTGTAAAGAGTAATTATCCATTTTTGCGGGCCAAATTTTTCAAAGTACCCTTCCAGTGCCAGAAAGTAGAATATGTTTATGTTTCTCGGGCAGCCGCTGCCCATGGAAACGCAATAGCCGCATTGCCGGCAATATTTTTCCTGCTTTAGTTTGTCTTTTTCAAGTTTTGTTCTGTCTTCATTCGAGAATTTTCTGTTTTTCAATACATCAACAACGTCTTTTTCTAATTCCTCTTTTGTATGTATGCCCGGAATGACAGATGAGATGCCGTCAACAGACAAGCAGTAACGAATTGCAGGCGTGGCGTGTTTTATTAATCCGCCTGCAAGCGGTTTCATCACAATAACGCCAATGTTTTTCTTTTTGCATTCTTTTATCAGCTTGAGCGCCTCTCTTTCATAATAATTGAAGCTGGTCATGACAGTGTCAAACTTGCCTGACTTCACTGCGCGCATCAATACCTTTGGCTCATGGGACGTAATGCCGATAAATCTTATTTTTTTGTTTTTTTGAAATTCCTTCAATGCCCTGTAAGCGCCTCTCATTGCCTCTTTGAGCATGTCCTTGTTTTTTATATGATGCAGCTGGTACAAATCAATATAATCAGTGCCAAGCTCCTTTAAACTGGTTTTTATGTCTTCTTTCATCTGCCCATAGGAAACAGCCGGGCTTTTTGATGCAATTATCCATTTTTTTCGCTGGCTTTTTATTGCAAGCCCTATTTTTCTCTCAGAGTCATTGTATGCGCGGCCTGTGTCAATGAAATTCATGCCATGCTTCGCAGCCAGCCTTATTATAGAAACAGCTTCTTTCTCGCCTATCTTCTGTATCGGAATGCCGCCAAAGCCTATCTCTGAAACCTCAAGCCCTGTTCTTCCCAAGATACGGTATTGCATTTTCATAACCATCAATTTTGTTTATTTGTTCTTCACTGTTAATAAATCTAACCCAAATCTCTGATAAGCATTTAAGATTAATTAAAATTAATAGAAGCGGTAATTATGCAGGCGCTGTACATGGATGACTGCTATCTGAAAGAGTTTGAGGCAGATGTTACAAGCGTAAGCGATAATGGCAAATATATTGTTCTTGATAAAAGTGCTTTTTACCCGAACTCAGGCGGCCAGCCAAATGATACAGGTGTTATCATCAGAAACGGGGAAGCATTCAATGTTGTTTTTGTTGCAAAGGTTGATGGTATTATTTCCCACGAGGTTGACAGGCCTGGATTAAAGACTGGCGACAAAGTTGTTGGCAAAATTGACTGGGACCGCCGCTATTTGTTCATGCGCTATCATACTGCCTCGCATATCCTGAGCGGGCTGATAAACAGGGAGACAGGCGCTGAGATAACAGGCAACCAGATAGCAGCTGACAAGACGCGCATAGATTTTGATGTTGAGCATTTTGACAAGGATATGCTAAAGGAATATGAAAAAAAGGCAAATGAAATAATAAATGAAGGGAGGGATGTTATATTAAAAATGCTTCCAAGAGAGGAGGCAATAAAAATACCTTCAATCTTCAAACTTGCAAAAGGTTTTCCTGATGCAATAAAGGTCTTAAGGGTTGTTGAGATAGAGAACTTTGACCAGCAGGCATGCGGCGGGACTCACCTGAAGAATACAAAAGAGATAGGCGGCATAGAGATAACAAAAACAGAAAACAAGGGCAAAAGCAACAGAAGATTATATTTTGTCCTTAAAGGCGGTGTTTAGATGAAAAAAAGGAACTCGTATTATGTGACAATAATTCTTGTGATGGTGTTAATTGCGGTTATTGCTGTGAACATATTTTTGTATTACTCAGCAAATATTGAAAATAAAGATATGAACAAGCAAATTCAGGAAGCCAAAAAAACAAATGAAACAATTCCTGAATACAGCATTGATTTGAGCGATTATGAGAGCGTAAACGTTTCAATAATGCTCACAAACATAAGGCTGGTATCAAACTGCCATATGATTTCCTTTGATGTAACAGTTGATCAGGCCTACTCAATTTTCAATGCATTGGAGAAGCAGCCAAGCGAGCGGCCATTGACCCATGACATATTTATTGATGCCCTTGAAGATTTTGATATTAATATCCTTGCTGGCATGATTGACGAATACAGGAACGGCATATATCTTGCAAAGATATATCTAAGGCAGGAAAATAAAATTCTTCAGCTGGACGCAAGGCCAAGCGATACCATTGCATTGCTTGCCAGATTAGGCATGCCATTATACGTCAAAAAGGGTGTGCTTCAAAACAGCACATATATATGCTGAGTGATTTTATGAGGTCAGTAAAGATGAAGAAGGCAAACCTTGCAGTAATAGTCATAATAGTATTTCTTGTAGGGTTCATGGCTGGCATAGAAACTGCAAACATAGAAGAAGAGGGCAATACCTATCAGAAACCGGAAATTACCGGAGAGAAAATCGTTGAGATTGGGATTCCTGCAGTTGACAGCGATGGAAACGGCGTTGTCGGCGTGCTTTCCACGACCGTAAGGCCTGGCACAGGACTTGTGCTTGTTAATATAAATGATGTGCTCGCGCAATATGATACCCAGTATTCCGGCAGGGTTGCTGCAAAGGTTGCAGGCGGATATACAAAGACAAATATGAGCTATCTTGATGTAATATACAACATTAAGGTGAATGCGACAATAATTGAGGGCCCGTCAGCAGGCGCATCAATGGCTGCATCAATAATACTTGCGCTAAAAAATAAAACAGCAAATAATATTATGATAACAGGCACAATAGAAGAAAATGGGACAATCGGGCCTGTTGGCGCAGTCTATGAAAAGGCTGTGGCTGCAATGCATGCAAATGCCACGCTGTTCCTTGTGCCAGAGGGCCAGTCAGTAAGATACGGCTACAGGAAGGAGCGGACCTGCGAGAACGTTGACTCACTGACAATATGCAAAATAAGGTATACAACAAACGATATGAACATAGGCGATTCCCTGAACATAACAGTAAAAGAGGTAAAAACCATCAGCGAGGCAATGGACTATTTCTTGAATGATATGTCCTGATTTAGTAATTGATTTTTACATCAGCATTGAAGAATTCACTGAGCATGACCTCTAATGCCATAATATTGGAAATGTTTTTTCCGCGAATTTTCTCAATCTCTGCTGTCTTTGCCTTTAATTCATTGTTTAATTTTTCCCGATCCCTGTTTTTTATTTCCTTTTCGTTTTGTATCTCTTTTTTCCGTTCAGCGTATGGCATGAAAACTGTCTTTATCTTTTCTTCCTTTTCGTGTATCTGGCTTGAAAGGCCGTTGTACTGCTCTTTCAGGGAAATAAGAAATCTCATGTTTCCATGGACTGAAAGGACCTTGTCCCTCTCTTTTTCATTCAGTTCTATGGCATTCCTGCTGTAGAGGTCCTTTATCTTGCTGATGATAATTTTTATCAGCATTTTATTGTCATGAAGAAACGCATCCGGGGTATCGAGATATCGTTCCAGGATGTTTTTTTCATCGCTTAGCATCGCAACCTGGCCGGAGTCCAGGGCATACTGCAGCCTTTTCAGGGGCCTTGATAAACCGCCGAATTCTGTCTCTATGTTCTGCTTTATCAAATCCCTGTGCTTTTCTATTGCCTCTAATTCTTTCAGTTCATTATCAAACTTTGCCTGTAAGCCATTTTTTTCAAACCTGCCAAGCTCAAGATCCAGTTTATTCGCCTCTTTCTCTATTTCATCTTTCCTGCAATTTATTTTTTCAGATTCTTCATTGAGCAGGAAAATTTTTTCATTCAGCTCATTAATCCAGTTCAGGCATTTTTTTATCTTTTCCTTTTTTTCAATAACAGAGCCATGAGCCGTGTTTTTGAGCTGCTTTAGTTTGGATTCTATGACCTTTGTCTGCATTGATATCCTGCCCATGTTTGCCTTGAACTCGCGCATGTGCTTGAATTCCTTGATTGTCAGGTTATTTGCAGCCTTGTTAATGTTCTCTATGGCAGAAATGAAATTGGTTATCTTTGAGTAATCTAAATCAGGCGCTTCAACATTAAGCATGCCAAGGACCCGTTCGCAATACCTGTTTTTTACATTGTCAGAAAAGCTGTTGCCAGAACTTATTTTGCCAAGCTCTTTTAGCTGTGATTTCAGGCTGTTTATCTCTTTCATTGCAGCATTAAGGCCGTCCCTTAATCTGTTCTCAGCAGCAGAGAACTCTTTTTCAGTGTTCAGCCTGACGAATTCGTCAACGTCTTCCAGCCTGAGTTCCTTTCTCCCTTTTTTCTTTGAAAACAGTCCAAGCATGCCATACTTTTATATAGAAAAGTATTTACTATTTATTAATGCGCCCAGAAATGAGATATTTGTCAATAATACTCACACTGCTCTGCATAGTGATTTTTACCGTGCAGATTGCTGTTCCTGCTGTTACAGGCTCCTTTGATTTAGAAAAAGCGGATGTTTTGGCAAGGCCGTGGATACTGGTCACGTCCATATTCCTGCATGGCAGCGTAGAGCATCTTCTTTACAACATGTTTGCCCTTGCGCTGTTCGGTATATTACTGGAAAAAATCATAGGCAGCAAAAAATTCTTGTTTGTCTTCTTTTTCACAGGCATTGTTGCAAGCATTGGCTCTGCCTTCTTCTACAATGCATCGCTGGGCGCGTCTGGCGCAATTTTTGGCCTGCTTGGCTGCCTGGCTGTGCTAAGGCCGAGGATGACCATCTGGGTCATGGGCGCTCCAATGCCCATGTTTGTCGCAGTGATTGTCTGGCTCCTGATAGATCTGGCAGGCATATTCTATCCGACAAATGTCGCGAATGTAGCGCACATAGCTGGCTTATTGTCTGGAATAGTCATTGGAATTCTATGGAGAAAAACATTCTGGGAATATCCAGAAAAAAGGCAAAAACCAAAGGTCGTCAGCGAAGAAGAGATTGACCATTGGGAAAATGAGTGGATGCACTAGTATTTGCTCTTATAAAACAGCTTCAGTAATATCGGCGTTGCTATTACTGTCATGACCATTACAAATATGATTGATGTGTAAACAGTCATTGTGAACGCGCCGAGTATCAGCATGATCTGGACAATGCCTATGTTCTCGTTTCCTCTTGGTATCATGGAAAGCCCTATGAGCTTCATCTCCTTCCAGTCATGGCCAAAGAACCTGCTGATAAGCCCGCAGCCAATGAACTTGCCGAGAATGGCTGTGACCAGAATAGCAATAATAAGAAGGATGTCAAGCCCCACAAAAACAAGCATGGTTCCAATTGACGCGTAAAATAACGGCAGCAGGAAGCCATAGCCCATGACATCTATCTTCGGCCTTATTACAGAGTCCGTGAACTTGTTGTTTGCCATTGCAACGCCTGCAAGGAATGCGCCGACTGCTATGCTAAGGCTGAGGTGGTGCGTTAAAAAGGCAAGCAAAAACGTGATTATAACAGGCACTGTGAACAGTATATGCTCGTCGCGCAAAAACCCGGCAATATCAAGTATCCTGTTAAACAACTTTGAGCCAAATGACAGGATGAATAAATAAAGCCCGATGCTAACCAGGAAAAGTTTTCCAAGGTCGCCGACAGCAACGTTTGCGCCTGTCATGAACATGGTGAAAAAAGACAGGGCAAGCATGCCTACTATGTCGTCTGCGATCGTGACTGCAATTATTATCTTGCCCATGTCTGACTTGAACTCGCCTATGCGCATAAGAATCATAAACAGCGTTCCGTTGCTTGTCGATACAAACGCAACGCCAATGGCCAATGAAACAATGAAATTGTTGAAGAATATCATGCCAACAACAAAGCCCAGGAAAAGTGATGCAATGCCGCCGAAAAATGCCAGCACAGCTGCCTTGTATATATGCTTTTTTATATCATCAAATTTTACCTCCAGGCCTGCAATAAGCAGCATGAAGATTACGCCGAACATAAGGAATTCATTAAGAAATTCGCCAAGCACAACCCAGCCTAAAATCGGGCCAAGCACAATGCCTGCAATAATCTCGCCTACCAATGACGCTATTCCATATCGCTCAACAATCTCGCCAAATATCTTTGCAACCAGCAGCAGCATGCCCATTGCAAGCAAAACATGCGTAACCATTATAATCACTTCGTATTATTTGTTCAGGGATAGATATATTGTTTTTGCTGTCTGAAAGCAAGGTAGGCGATGATTTTTAATATTTTTTCCACTTTACTATCATTAGTATCATCGCCAGATGATGGCTCATTCTTGATGGCGAAAAAGGTGCGTGTATGACAGAGCAAAGTAATGAGTATTTTGTGAAAGGGGTTGAATCCGAATTCGGGGTAAATGGCTCGCCCTTTATGCAGCTTAACTTTCCATATTTTCAGATAAGGGTATATCTGGAAAAGGGTAAATGCGGATGGCGCACACGAAACATAGGCGTATACAGGAGCGGGCGCCGCATAAGAGGCTTGGGTGAATATTTCCCGTTTGCCAGAGGAAAGCGGATTCATGACAAAGACGGAACTGTAAACAAGGTCCTTGACAAAAAGTTCGGATATGAAAAAAACCGGGCTGACGCTGCATAAGGTGTCTGACATGCAATATCTTTTTGATATAACAATTTATGGGCCAGATGAAGTTCATGGCGAATTATGTGAGGTACGTATAGAGAAAGGTAAATTTTTTATTAAACCTAAGTCTATTTCGAGAAATGGTTTTCCTGGTTATGAGCTGCAGAGATTTGTTATAAATCCTAATAAAGTAGAGTGGCTAATTAATCATGTTAATAAAATAACAGAGGATTCACAAAGTGATTTGGAATTTAGTTACAGGGAGGCTATGCAAGATTTATACAAAGGGCATACCAGAGCAAGGGGGAAGAAAAAAGTAGGTGGTTATGTCAAAAAAGACAAAAGAGTTGCATAATTTCTATCCAATTATCAAAGCATTCATCAAACAAAAGCTATTTTAACCTTTCCGCTATATGATAAAGAACAATTTTATATACAGGAACAAACAAATCTAATGTAGTTAATTTTGTGACAGTGAATTTTATGGCAAAGGACAGAACAGAAGACATTAAAATATTGATGAAAAAGCCGGAAAACATCAGGAACATAGGCATAGCAGCGCATATTGACCACGGAAAAACAACCATGACAGATTCGCTGGTTGCAGGCGCTGGCATGATTTCCGAGGAGCTTGCAGGCACGCAGCTGTTCACGGATTTTGACAAGCAGGAGCAGGAGCGCGGTATTACAATATATGCCGCAAACGTGAGCATGGTGCACGAGTATGAGAATGACGAGTATCTTATCAATCTTATTGACACGCCAGGTCATGTTGACTTTGGCGGAGACGTGACACGGGCAATGCGCGCAGTTGACGGCGCTGTCATTGTCACGTGCGCTGTAGAAGGCGTAATGCCGCAGACAGAAACAGTAATTCGCCAGGCATTGCATGAGAGGGTAAAGCCCGTTTTGTTCATAAATAAGGTTGACCGCCTTATCAGGGAATTAAAGCTAAACCCGGAGCAGATGCAGGAAAGATTTGTTGGCATTATAAATCAGGTAAATAAACTCATACAAAAATACGCTGAAAAGGAATTTGCAAAGAGTTTTCTCGTGAATGTTGAGAACGGCTCTGTTGCATTCGGCTCTGCGTACAGAAAATGGGCAATTTCTTTTCCTTCAATGAAAAAGAACAACATAACATTCAAGGACATCATTGATCTTTGCTCAGCTGAAAGGGATGATGAGCTGTCAAAGAAATCACCATTGCATAAAATCCTTCTTGACATGGTTATACACCATCTGCCAAATCCTAAGCAGGCGCAGAAATACAGGGTACCAAAGATATGGCACGGCGACAAGGAATCAGATATTGGCAAGGCCATGCTTAATCTGGATTCAAACGGCCCGTTATCAATGATAGTCATAAAGGTCATTTCAGACCCTCATGCAGGCATTGTTGCAACTGGAAGAATATTTTCCGGAACTTTGAAACGCGGCCAGGAGGTAAGAATGATTGGCCAGCACCAGGTAAGAAGGGTGCAGCAGGTCTCTGTATACAAGGGCCCGCAGAGGATACAGATGGAAGAGATTTCTGCTGGTAATATTGTCGGTGTCGTGGGCCTTGCAGACGCGTTCTCAGGAGAGACAATCTGCGATGCAGAGCGCGAGATCGAGCCGTTTGAGGCAATAAAGCACATGTTCGAGCCTGTTGTAACAAAGTCAATAGAATGCAAAGACCCCAAAGACCTGCCAAAGATGATTGCATTCCTGAAGCAGAGAAGCAGGGAAGACCCGACAATGGTAATAAAGATAAACGAGGAGACAGGCGAATACCTCATATCTGGATTAGGCGAACTTCATCTTGATGCAAAAATAGAAAGGCCAATAAAAGAGAAAGGCATTGATATTGTCACATCAACACCAATAGTTATCTATCACGAAACAGTAAGGGAAAAAAGTCCTGAGGTGGAGGGAAAATCATCCAACAAGCACAACAGGTTCTTTTTGTACATAGAGCCCCTTGAGAAAGGCGTTTATGATGCTATTACAGAAGGCAAGATAAGCGAGAAAAATGTAAGAAAATACATAAAAGAGGTTGTTCCAAAGCTTGTTGATGCAGGCATGTACCGGGATGAGGCAAAGAAGGTCCAGGAAATTTATAATAAGAATGTGCTTGTTGACGGAACAAAAGGTATTCAGTACCTTAATGAAACTATGGAGCTGATAATTGACGCATTCCGCAATGTTGTTGACCAGGGACCATTATGTCATGAGCCCTGCTCTGCAATGAAGGTTGTGCTTAAAGATGCAAAGCTTCATGAGGACGCAATACACCGGGGTCCTGCGCAGGTGCTGCCTGCAATAAGCGATGCAATGAAAGAGGCATTATTCAGGGCAAAGCCAACCTTGCTTGAGCCAATACAGATAATACGTATTGACGTCCCCGAGGAATTGATGGGCAATGCCATGAACCAGGTGCAGACAAGGCGCGGCCAGATTCTGAACATAAAAACAGAGCTTGGCGCAGCAATCATACAGGCAAGGATGCCTGTTGCAGAGATGTTCGGTTTCGAGACAGCATTGAAAAGCGCGACAGGCGGCAAGGGCTTCTACTCGCTGATGGACGTCATATTTGATAAAATCCCGGAAGACCTGAAGCTGCAGACAATACAGAAAATCCGCGAGCGCAAGGGCATGTCAAAAGATGTCGGGATGTAACCAGAAACGATATTTTAATCTTTAAATTCATTTGCGTTTTATTAAATTGAAGTAATATGATAATGGGGTGGGAAGATGAATAAAATTTTACCTTATGCAGCTGCTATAATTTTATTTGTTGGTGCAGGTGTTTATAAAATCAGCGAAAGAGCATCAATAGATAGCTCGAGGAATAGTGCAGAAAAGGCAAAAAGACAGCAAGAACTTATAGAACATCATGGGCTTGATCATATACGTCGTGCTGCTGCAAGGAATCCAGAAGGAAAAATTTACCCGTTTATGCAGCAGTGATTGATATGTTCTCTTTTAATATTTTATTAACATATTCTATTGTGTGATTGATATGGCGAGAAAATATGTGTGTTTCTGGGATGAAATTGTAAAAAGAGAAACAGTAAATCCTAATTCTGGATTCTTGAAACTTTCAGACGCGCCATGCACGGGCTGCAATGGCGAGAAATACAGTGCTGGGTTATGCCGATGTTATGCCCCGCTTCTGAAGTCTAAGAAAGGCGAAAATGATAAGATGCTAACGTTCCAGTACGTCAAGGATAATATTCGGTTAACACTTCGCGAATCCGGAATTTAGACGCATTAATAACATTTAAAAGGATTTCTTGGCACTTTAAGATATAAAAACCATTATTTTTAAATAATGGTTTTGATGTGTCAGAATACGAATGTATTCTGAACATATTATGTTGTTAAGTTGATGGCTAATTCAACTTATCTGTGAAACAAACTAAAGTTTGTTTACATGCAGAATTCCATCATTTGAAATGGTAAAATAAACGGAATTCTCACATTTAAAATGGAGGTATTTTAAATGGCAGAAAAGAAACCGCACTTAAACCTGGTCACAATCGGCCACGTAGACCACGGTAAGTCAACATTAGTCGGAAGATTGCTCTATGACACAGGCGCAGTCAGAGACGAACAGATGAGAAAACTGAAAGATTTAGCAAAAGAGCTCAAGAAAGAAACATTCGAGTTTGCATTCGTTATGGACAAGCTTAAGGAGGAAAGGGAGAGGGGTGTAACAATCGATATCATGCACCAGAGATTCGATACAGCAAAATTTTACTTCACAATCATTGACGCCCCGGGTCACAGGGACTTTGTCAAGAACATGATTACAGGGACATCGCAGGCAGACGGTGCTATATTGGTCTGCAGTGCAAAGGAGGGCGTGCAGGAACAGACAAAGGAACACGCATACCTTGCAAAGGTTCTTGGCGTAGGGCAGATGCTTGTTGCCATAAACAAGATGGATGCAGTAAACTACGACGAAAAAAAATACACAGAGACAAAGGCTGCAGTAGAAAAATTACTGAAGGGCGTTGGCTTTAAGACAGACGACATGCACTTCATACCAACATCAGGTTACTTAGGTGACAATGTTGCAAAGAAGTCAGGAAACATGCCATGGTACAAGGGTCCGATAATAATCGAGGCTCTTGACCTGTTCAAGGTTCCTGAACAGCCAATAAACAAGCCATTGCGTCTGCCTGTGCAGGACGTGTACAGCATCACAGGTGTTGGTACAGTTCCTGTAGGCAGGGTTGAAACAGGTATCATGAAGGTGAACGACACGATACTGTTCATCCCATCAGGCGCACAGGGCGAGGTAAAAAGCATAGAAATGCACCACGAGCAGATATCAGAGGCAAGGCCCGGCGACAACGTCGGCTTCAATGTCCGCGGTATTGGAAGGGGTGATGCAAAGCGCGGTGATGTGGTTTGCCACGGGGACAAGCCAGCAAAGGCAGTAAAGGAATTCACAGCGCAGATAATCGTCCTGAACCACCCAAGCGTCATAAGCAAGGGCTACACGCCAGTCTTCCACGTGCACACAGCACAGGTGGCATGCACTATAATAGAGATCCCGAAGAAGATGGATCCAAAAACAGGCGCAGTTACACAGGAAAACCCTGACTTCATAAAAACCGGTGACGCGGCAATAATAAAAGTAAGGCCATCAAAGCCGATTGTTATCGAGAAGCAGTCAGACTTGCCGCAGCTTGCGAGATTCGCAATACGTGACATGGGCCAGACAGTTGCTGCAGGTATCTGTATTGATACAGTTGTCTAAGACTAAAATGAAATTTTTTTATTTTATTTCTTTTTTGTTTTGATTTCTGGTTCTATAATTTAAAAGAAAGATACTCTGGTCTTGTTTATGATGGTTCATGCCACACAGTTATCTTAAACTATCAAGGTAGAACTAAAAAAGTAAGTTGCCAAAATGCTGGCCCATTACTGCCCAGATTTAATGATGTAGTTACAGAATTAGAAAGGCTTGCCGAGCATTTTTGCAAATGAAATTTCTACTGAAAATAACGTTTTTATATGTTCAGAATACGAACGTATTCTGACACATCAAAAATCATCGTCAATCGATGATTTTTTATACTTATTCTTCTATTTTATAAGTTATGAACACAGCAAGGATAAAACTAACAGGCAGAGACCCTGCAAAGCTGGATGAAATTTGCAGGGAGATAAAGGATGTCGCAGAAAAGCTAGGCGTCTCTGTCTCTGGGCCAATACCAATGCCGACAAAAAAGCTTCGCATACCTGTCATGAAAACGCCATGCGGCGACGGCATGCACCGGGGCGGCGGAGGCGGCAACTGGGAAACCTGGGAGATGCGCATCCATAAAAGAGTGCTGGATGTTGGCGCAAACGACCGAATTCTTCGCCAGATAACGCGAATCAAGATCCCTCAGGACGTAAACATTGAAATCGAATTGACTGGCTAATTGTGTTGTGAAATCATGAACCTCATATTCTTCGGCCCGCCTGGTTCAGGAAAGGGCACATATGCATCAAGGGTCGGCCCAAAGCTGGGCATAGCGCACATCTCAACAGGCGACCTATTAAGAGCAGCTAGGGATGACCCAAAATACGGAGAAACTATAAGACATTATCAGGATACCGGAGGCTTGGTTCCGGATGATATTACAATAAAAATGCTAAAAGAAAGAATCAGGATGGACGACTGCAAAAAGGGCTTTATTCTTGACGGATTTCCGAGAACAATACCACAGATGCAGGCTCTGGAAAAGATTGCAAAGATTGGCCTTGTCGTAAACTTCAACCTGCCAGAGCGCATGATAATCCAGAAAACACTGGCAAGGCGCATCTGCGAGAAATGCGGAAAGATATATAATATTGCAGACATCAGGGTCGGTAAGGTGCATCTGCCGCCATTGTTGCCGAAAAAAGAAGGCATTTGCGATGATTGCGGCGGGAAGCTTATTCAGCGCAAGGACGACAACGAGGCAACAATAAAAGACAGATTAAATGTCTACAAGAATCAGACATCGCCGTTAATAGAATACTACAATAAAAAGAAGCTTATCACTACAATCGATGTCATCGGCTCGCCAGACATCATGGTGCCAATAATAATCAGGGAAATCAAGAAGCATGTAAAATAAGGTTTTAATATTTTTATTCTCAATATATAAGTATGAAAAATTTCAAAAGCAAAGTATCTGACATGTTAGAAAAGAGTAAGAATACTCTTTTAAGACCTGAAAATTGTTTTTATTCTGTGGCTTTATTTGGAGTTTATAAAATAACTGAAAATCCAGATGTTGCAACAATACTGGGATACGGATCAGGTGCTTTGGCATGCATACTTACTGGGGTTTTGGGTAAAAAAATATTCAAAGAAGATTTCTAATTTTTCTCCCCAACATTTGCCTTTAAATAAATTGATGCTATTTCTTTTTTTATGAAGAAAGAAAGCAAAGTAAGAAATACAAATCTGTTTTATAGAAAGCATCCTGAAAAAAGACTGGGTATTGAAATTTATAGATTAGAATCCAACGGAAGAAAGACTTTAGGAACAATAATTTCTATAGAAGAAATAGATGAAGTTATAAAATTATTAAGGCAGTACAAAGAAAAGTATGGCGGGGAAATAGGACCGAGAGAATAATTGCGAATTATTTCTTATTTCTTGAAAAGCTTGTCTCTGAATATTGAAAATCCTAATGCCTGGACTTCGTCTTCTATTTTCATGGTTTCGCTTCCTCTATAATTTGGGCAGCCATCGTGCTGATAACAAATTGGGTTATCCATGCTAAATAAATTACAAACTGCCGCGTTTTTGCAAATTTCTTTCGAATATTGTTTTTTCATTTTAGGCACCTCATATGTTTTTTTCCTTCTTTAACAATTATCTTTAAATTCTTAACCTTTATATTGTACAGAAATTAGATATTATGTCATAACTAATGGGTGAGTATAAGGATGCAAATCTTATTCCGCGGTGATAATTATGTTGCGCCAGCCGATAATAGCTCTATTGGGACACGTGGACCATGGAAAAACAAGCCTACTGGACAAAATAAGGCAAACAGCAGTTGCTTCTAAAGAGGCTGGCGGCATAACCCAGGCAATTGGAACGACAGAAATCCCGCTGGATGCTGTGAAGGAGCTTTGTTCTGAGCTCGCAAAGAAATTCAGGTTCAATATTGATGTTCCCGGGCTTCTTTTTATTGACACGCCTGGACACGAGGCATTCACCACATTAAGAAAGCGCGGCGGCCTTATAGCTGACCTTGCAATCCTGGTTGTTGACATAAATGAGGGCTTGATGCCGCAGACCGAAGAAAGTCTGGACATACTTAAATCAACAAAAACGCCGTTTGTTGTTGCAATGAATAAAATAGACAGGATTGCTGGCTGGTCTTCAAAGAATATGTGTTTCTTATCAAATTATAACGAACAAACAGATGATGCAAAAGAAGGGCTTGAAAAGAAATTCTACATGACCATTGAGCAATTATCGCGCCGCGGATTTGCTGCTGACCGCTATGACCGGGTCACGGATTTCACAAAAACAATCGCAGCAGTGCCTGTTTCGTGCAAGACAGGCGAGGGCATACCTGACCTGCTTGCGATGCTTGTCGGGCTTGCGCAGCAGTTCCTGAAAAAAAAGCTTGTTACAACAGACAAATCCGAAGGCATAATCCTTGAGGTAAAGGAAACAACAGGCCTTGGCACAACAATTGATGTAATCATATACAATGGCTCTGTGAAAAAAAATGATTTCCTTATTGTTGGCGGCAGAAACCCGAAGATAACAAGAATAAGGGCAATCCTTGTGCCAGAGCCAATGCGCGACATGCGCACAGAAAAGAAATTCAGGAGTATTGAAAGCGCGAACGCAGCATCTGGCATAAAAATATCAGCGCCTGAGCTTGACGATGTTGTTGCAGGCTCGCTCATAAGGACAGCAAAGACCCGTGAGGCTGCTGAGGGGATATTTGAAGAGATGATAAAGGAGAAGGAAGAAGTTGAAATAGCAAATGATACTGAGGGCATAATTCTGAAAGCAGACACAATCGGCAGCATGGAGGCCCTGATATATATTTTCCGCGATTATCCGGTCAAAGAGGCAAAGATAGGCAGCATATCAAAGCAGGATGTGATGAAGATAGAATCAAACAAGGACAAACTGCTAAAGGTGATAATCGGGTTCAATGTCTCGCCGAACGAAGAGGTTGAAAATTTTGCAGCAGACAAGGGCATCAGGATATTGACGTCAAATATTATTTACAAGCTCATAGAGGATTACGAAAAATGGGTTGAGGATGAGAAAGCGGCTATAAAGAAAAGAGAGATTGACGCCACAGTAAGGCCGGGAAAGATACGAATCCTTCCGGGCTGCATATTCCGCGCAAGCAACCCGGCAATTGTTGGCTGCGAGGTTATTGGCGGTGTGATAAAGCCAAACTGCAGCCTGTTCAAGAACGGCAGTGATTTCAAGCGTGTTGGCGAAGTGAAGCAAATCCAGTCACAGGGCCAGAACATAGAGCAGGCAAAGCAGGGCGACAAGATTGCAGTATCAATTATCGGTCCGGCAGTAGGAAGGCAGATAAATGAGGATGATATTCTATACACAGACATAGATTCAGAAGACTACAAGAAATTGATGAAAAACGAGAAATTCCTCTCAGAAAGCGAGAAAGCAACATTGAAAGAGATATACGAGATAAAGAAGAAGCTTGACAACAGGTATGGATTGTAATTCAATAGTAATTGGTTCTTTTTGGTATAGAAACTTTTTAATTTGACAAAAGCAATAGATTAAGTTATGGGAGAACATGAACCAGAAAAAACTATCAGAGAGCTTGTATACTGCTTCTGGTCTGATAAAATAAAAGATTTAGATATAATCCCGGATGAAAAAAACCTCAAGCTTCTTGGAAAAATAGCAAAAATCGGAAAAACAGAACCCAAGAAAGATGGTTTCTCTATTGAACCTTATCCTGAGCATGGTAAATCAATGTATTTACCGATAAAAGAATCGTCGGTGGATATACATACATGGCCAGAACATAATTATGCCATTCTTACATTTAAGAGCTGCAGCAGTGAAACAGACTTTGACAAGGTTTGTAAATTTGTAAGACGGGTTTTCAAGCCATATAAAGAAGAAAAATATATTAGGGAATTTGTAATAAATCCATAAGTGTGCATGCCTTTATAAAATTTCTTCTTTAATTTATCTTGTGATTTCATGGAAGAATTTACGCGGGAGGAAAAAGAGCTCATCGGGCCATTCTTCAGCAATCTTGACAAACCGGTATTTGCTTTGATGAACTTGCCTGAAGTTGTAAAGGGTGCTTTGTTCTCCAGATACAGTAGATCAACAAAAAGCCTGAGAAGAACGCTGCTTGACGAATTTATTTTAAAGCCTGAAATGGGTTTTAAGGAAATAGTCGGCTTCCAAACAGTGAATGGAATTGGCCAGCTCATTGCAACACAGAAGGCAGAGGAATTTTATGATCGTATTCTGGTAGGTTTTGGCGATGATTCGGTTGCAGAATTGGGCGGTGCGCACCTAGCCTGCGAGAACATATCAAATATTGCAACCAAGGTTCTTGAGGATGCCAGAATAGGCATTTCGCCACTGGAAAAATCCACGAGATATATATTTTTTAATGAAAAGATTGATGGGCAATATCGTTATTACCGTGAACCTGAAATAATGAATTCAAGATTTGCTGATTTATACATTCAAACATGCGATTTTCTGTTTGACACATATTCCAGATTAATCGAGCCGGTGCAGAAATTTATCATAGAGAGAGTGCCACAGGAATCTGGCGTTTCTGACAGGGCTTACCAAGCTGCTGTCAGGGCAAAGATTTGTGATATCATAAGGGTTTTGCTTCCAATATCTGCCTTTACAAATATCGGGATGTTTGGCAATGGCAGGGCATTTGAGTACCTCCTGACAAAAACCTATGCTCATCCGCTTGTTGAAATCAGAAACCTGGCTGCTTCAATGCATGAAGAATTAAATAAAGTAATTCCATCGCTTGTTAAAAGAGTGAACAGCGAACATGGCAGGGCTTATCAGAATTATCTGATTGAGACGAGAAAAGGGATAGAAAATGTTGCAAACGAGATTCTTAAATCCGAACCCGAAAAAAGTGATACAATAACACTAATAGATTATGATAAGGATGCAGAAGATAAGGTGATTACTGCGATGCTCTACCCTTATTCCAACCTGTCAATGCAGCAGTTAAGAAAAATTGTAAAATCCATGACAACAGAGCAGAAGAAAAGGGTTATTTATGAATATTTGTCAAGAAGGACAAACAGGCGGCACAAATCTGGCAGGGCTCTGGAAAATGTATATTATACATTTGACATACTCGGCAACTACGGAATCTTCCGCGACCTGCATAGGCACAGAATCCTCACGCAGGAACGGCAGTACTCAACCGTTAAGCATGGATATGATACGCCAAAAGAACTGATTGAAGCCGGCTTACAGAAGGAATTTGAAGAAGCAATGCAGGCATCAGCAGATGCATTTAACCAGATTTCACAATTCCTACCAAGACAGGCGCAATATGTTGTTGCAATGGGCTTCAAAATCAGGTGGTATTTCACGCTCAACCTGAGAGAGATATATTTTCTTACAGAGCTCAGAAGCAGCCAGCAGGGGCATTCTGATTACAGAAAGATTGCACAGCAGATGTTTTTAAAAGTCAAAGAAGTGCACCCAGCGCTTGCTGAATTCATCAAATTTGTTGACATGAATGACTATTCATTAGAGAGGATTGAAGCCGAGAAAAAAATAGACAAAAAAATGGAAGAATTAAAAAAGAAATACGGCTGATATACAAATCTGCAGGGAAAAGGAGCCATACCCAAGAATGCAGAAAGAGGGCGCAGTGCATATATGACAAAGCTTCTTCTATAGTACTTGTTCTAAGACCGGCAGAAACTAAATCTTTAAATACTATAATAATATTATTAATATTAATATAATTTAAATTATTTAATATATAAAATAATATTTATATTATAGTTATAGTGAGATGAAGAAATGGTCAAAAAAGTCTTGAGCGTAACAATTAATGAAAATATCCTTGATTCTTGGAAAAAATACACTAAAGAAGAGTGCATAAATTCATCCCAGCTGGTAGAAAGGATGATAAAAGAGCATCTAAAAAAGGAGGGGATAAAGTGAAAAAGATATTATTCTTTTTGTTGACTATGTGCTCTCTTGCTTTAGCAGCCTCCCCCGTCATTTTAAGCGATCAGGGAACAAATGTGCTTATTTTATCCACCGGAGAACTGCTTCAGTTGGGAAATTTAACAATAAGAATCTATGATGCACCGACAGGGGGGAATCTTATTTATGAGCAAAACTTTACAGGTGCAATTGTCAATGGTTCGTGGAATGTTGTTTTAAATAACTCCCTTCTTTTAGACTTTGACAAAACATACTACAAAGATTATATAATCAATGACGATAATCTTAATTTTAGCGGCCAGGACAGACTTGCATTTATGTCTCCTCTTGGAGATATAAACATAAATTCAAATATAAGTCTGGGGCAGAAAATAAACTTTTTCTTGGGCGGGATTATAGAGAATATTGTTGAGGATTGGTTAAGTTTGACCGGAAATGTTAATATAACTAAAAATCTGGTTGTCAAAGGAAATGTGAGTATTTCTGGAGCCACTCTCGAAGTTAACAATACTAAAGTCTGTCTTGAAGACGGGACCAACTGCCAATCTTTTGGAGGGATAAGTGCTGAAGAACCCTACCTATACTTTAATGCATCAAAAATTTATTTCAATGAAACAAAGCTGAACGAAACAATTGATGCAAGAGCCGGGAATGGCACGGGAGGTTATACAACAACGTTGCCGTTCTCAAATATTACTGGGTGGTTCAGTCCTGGCATAACACTGCCGAGTTCTAATGTGACAGGTGTTTGGACAAATGGTATAACAATTCCAGCAGCAAATATTTCTGGAGCAATAACACAGGCACAGATGCAGGGGATCACACTTCCGGTTGCAAATGTAACAGGTGTATGGACTGGGGGCATAACAATACCATATGCAAATATTACTGGCATTGCAACATCAGGATTAACTGGTGCAAACTTTACGGGAACATGGACTAATGGAATCATCGTGCCTTATGCGAATATTACTGGTGCTCCTGGTGGTGCAGGAGTGACAATACCGTCAAGCAATGTCACAGGAACGTGGACTGGAGGTGCATCATTGCCTGTTGCTAATGTAACAGGAGCAGTGACAAGTGTTAGCGGATTGACGATGGCTAACATAACTGGTGCATGGACGAATGGAGCAACATTACCATCATCTAACATCACAGGAGTTTGGACAGGCGGTGTGACAATACCTTATGCAAATGTTACAGGAGCTCCAGGTGGTGCAGGAGTGACAATACCATCAAGCAATGTCACAGGCACATGGACAGGCGGAATAACTATTCCTGTTGCAAATGTTACGGGTGCTATAACAAGTGTTTCTGGGCTGACAACAAAGAACCTTACAGGCACTGATTACAACTGTTCTGTTCTGAATTCATGTACTAACATTAGATATACGAATAGTGGAATAAGCACAATTGTTGCAAACATAACAGGAGCGATTACAAGTGTTAGTGGATTGACGATGGCTAACATCACAGGAGCGTGGACAAATGGAATAACAGTTCCTGGTGCAAATATTTCTGGAGCAATAACACAGGCACAGATGCATGGAATAACATTGCCTGTAGCGAACATCACAGGAGTCTGGACAGGTGGTGTGACAATACCTTATGCAAATGTTACAGGAGCTCCAGGTGGTGCTGGTGTAACAATACCATCAAGCAATGTTACAGGCACGTGGACAGGAGGCATTACCGTGCCTGTTGCAAATATTACAGGTGCAATTACATCTGTTTCTGGTTTGACAATGGCGAATATATCGGGTGCATGGACAGGAGGGGCAACATTGCCGTCAAGCAATGTAACAGGTGTATGGACAGGTGGTATAACAGTTCCAGTGGCTAATGTTACTGGAGTAACATCAGGAACTGTAACAAGTATTATTGCTGGAGAAGGATTAAATGAAACAACTATAACAACATCCGGTCAATTAAATGTAAATACTTCTTATATTCAAAAAAGGGTAAGTGGAACTTGTGCTGCGGGTTCAAGTATAAGAATTATAACAGAAGATGGAACAGTAACTTGTGAAATAGATGATGTTGGGGAAGCAGGAACAGGAAGTAAATTTAATTCTCCTTGGTTGTACAATATTTCAATTGAAGGATATTTCAATGATACTTATGCAAATGCAACTTATGATACAAGATATTTATTTAAAGGTTCTGGATTTTCTACAGTTGTTGCGAATGTGACTGGTGCAATAACTTCTGTTACAGGTTTGACAATGGCGAATATCACAGGAACATGGACAGGTGGAGCAACTTTGCCATCATCTAACATTACAGGAGTTTGGACGAATGGTGTGACAATACCTTATGCAAATGTTACTGGTGCTCCTGGTGGTGCAGGAGTGACAATACCATCATCAAATGTCACAGGCACGTGGACAGGCGGGGCAACATTGCCTGTAGCGAACATAACAGGAGCAATGACAAGCGTCAGCGGATTGACAATGGCTAACATTACTGGAGCATGGACAAATGGAATTAATGTACCGTCAAGTAATGTAACAGGCACGTGGACAGGTGGTGTGACAATACCTTATGCAAATGTTACAGGAGCTCCAGGTGGTGCTGGTGTAACAATACCATCAAGCAATGTAACAGGCACGTGGACAGGTGGTGCATCGTTGCCGGTTGCAAACATAACAGGAGCGATAACAAGTGTTAGCGGATTGACGATGGCGAACATTACTGGCGCATGGACAAATGGGGTAATTGTGCCAAGTGCAAATATCACAGGAGCATGGACTGCAGGCATGACATTGCCGGTTGCAAATGTTACGGGTGCTATAACAAGTGTTTCTGGGCTGACAACAAAGAATCTTACAGGCACTGATTACAACTGTTCTGTTCTGAATTCATGTTCTAACATAAGATATACAAATGGCGGAATATCTACAATAGTTGCCAATGTGACTGGAGCAATTACAAGCGTAAGCGGATTGACGATGGCTAACATCACAGGAGCGTGGACAAATGGAATAACAGTTCCTGGTGCAAATATTTCTGGAGCAATAACACAGGCACAGATGCATGGAATAACATTGCCTGTAGCGAACATCACAGGAGTCTGGACAGGTGGTGTGACAATACCTTATGCAAATGTTACTGATGCTCCTGGTGGTGCAGGTGTAACAATACCATCAAGCAATGTAACAGGCACGTGGACAGGTGGTGTGACAATACCTTATGCAAATGTTACTGATGCTCCTGGTGGTGCAGGTGTAACAATACCGTCAAGCAATGTAACAGGTGTATGGACAGGAGGGGCAACATTGCCTGTTGCGAACATCACAGGAGCAGTGACAAGTGTTAGTGGATTGACCATGGCTAACATAACTGGTGCATGGACGAATGGAATAA